>Ga0315912_10000098_pt1 | contig 212662 bp, 178 predicted proteins | sample VfabasoilMG_FD_204469 | JGI IMG/M metagenome (GOLD analysis project Ga0315912, IMG submission 204469) | Garden soil microbial communities collected in Santa Monica, California, United States - V. faba soil | ecosystem: Environmental > Terrestrial > Soil > Garden | place: USA: California...
TTCTCCGAGCGATTTTTACCGGAGACGGGTGTTAGCGCCGAGTCCGAGTATTCTTCGCAGACGCCGATGAACCTGAGCCACCTAAAACGCCTCGAAGCCGAGAGCATCCACATCATGCGGGAGGTCGTCGCCGAGACCGAAAAACCCGTAATGCTCTACTCGATCGGCAAGGACAGCGGTGTGATGCTGCACCTCGCGCGGAAAGCGTTTTATCCCGCGCCGCCGCCCTTTCCCCTGCTCCACGTCGACACGACCTGGAAGTTTCGGGACATGTACACGATGCGCGAGCGCATGGCGAAGGAGTCCGGCATGGAACTCCTTGTGTACAAGAACCCGGAAGCGATCGAAAAGGGGATCAACCCCTTCACGCATGGCTCGGCGGTCCACACCGACGTGTGGAAGACTCAGGGCCTCAAGCAGGCGCTCGACAAGTACGGCTTCGATGCCGCCTTCGGCGGCGCGCGACGCGACGAGGAAAAATCCCGCGCCAAGGAACGCGTGTTCTCGTTCCGCACCGCGCAGCACCGCTGGGATCCCAAGAATCAGCGGCCGGAACTGTTCCGCCTCTACAACACGCGAAAACAACGCGGTGAGTCGATTCGCGTGTTTCCGCTGTCAAACTGGACGGAATTCGACGTCTGGCAGTACATCTACCTCGAGAACGTGCCGATCGTGCCGCTCTACTTGAGCAAGCTGCGGCCCGTCGTGCGACGGGACGGCGCGCTGCTCATGGTCGACGACGACCGCATGCCGCTCCGCCCCGGCGAAACCCCGATGATGAAGAAGGTGCGCTTTCGCACGCTCGGTTGCTACCCGCTGACCGGCGCCGTCGAATCGGAGGCGGAAACGCTCGCCGCGGTCATCGACGAGATGCTCCGCGCGCGCACCTCCGAGCGCGAGGGCCGCCTGATCGACCACGACGCACCCGCCTCGATGGAGCAGAAGAAGCAGGAGGGTTACTTCTGATGACCCTTGAAGCGATTCCGCGAGGAAACGACGACCGCGACACCGACCCGGCAGGGCTGCTCGACGCGGCCATTCGCCGGCGCGCTGGGCGCACGCTGCTCCGCCTGAACACCTGCGGCAGCGTGGACGACGGCAAGAGCACGCTGATCGGCCGCCTGCTCTACGAATCCAAGGCGATCTACGACGACCAGCTCGCGGTGCTCGAGACCGACTCGAAGAAAGTCGGCACCCGCGCCGGCAAGCTGGATTTCGCGCTGCTTCTCGACGGCCTCTCCGCCGAGCGCGAGCAGGGCATCACGATCGACGTTTCGTACCGCTTCTTCTCGACCGAGAACCGGAATTTCATCGTCGCCGACACGCCGGGTCACGAGCAATACACCCGCAACATGGCGACCGGCGCGTCGACCGCCGACCTCAGCATCATCCTGCTCGACGCACGGAAGGGCGTACTGACCCAGACCCGCCGCCACAGCTTCCTCGTTTCACTGCTGGGCATTCAGCACGTCGTCCTGGTCGTCAACAAGATGGACCTGGTCGACTTCTCGGAAGAAGTCTTCCGCACGATCGAGGAGGATTACCGCAAGTTCGCCGCCCAGCTCGAGCTCCCCGCGATCACCTGCATTCCGGTGTGCGCCGTCGACGGCGACAACGTGACCGCGCCGTCCGAGCGCATGTCCTGGTATCACGGGCCGAGCCTGATGGAGCTCCTCGACAACATCGAGGTCGACGAGTCACGCCTGCTCGGTGCTCCCTTTCGCTTTCCCGTACAGTGGGTGAACCGTCCGCATCTGGATTTTCGCGGTTTCACGGGCACCATCGTCGCCGGCAAGGTGAACAAGGGTGAGACCGTGCGCGTGCTTCCGTCCGGCCGGCAGAGCACCGTCGCCCGCATCGTCACCGCCGACGGGGACCTCGAGCAGGCCATCGTCGGCCAATCCGTGACGCTGACGCTTGCCGACGAGGTCGACGTGTCGCGCGGCGACATGCTCGTCCCCGCCGATCAACCCGCCGAAGTGGCGGACGCCTTCGAAGCGACCGTGATCTGGATGAGCGAATCCCCACTGCTCCCCGGCCGCAACTACCTGATGAAGATCGGGACGAAGCTCGTAACGGCGACGATCGTCCCGCTCAAGCACAAGATCAACGTCAACACGCTCGAGCGCACCGCTGCCGCCAAGCTCGATTTGAACGAGATCGGCGTCGTCAACCTGCAGCTCGACCGTCCGATTGCGTTCGACGCCTACAAGGAGATCCGCGACACCGGCGGCTTCATCCTGATCGACCGCCTGTCGAACGACACGGTCGGCGCCGGCATGCTGCACTTTGCGCTGCGGCGCGCGCAGAACGTGCACTGGCAGGCCGTCGACGTGAACAAGACGGCGCGCTCGGCGACCAAGGGGCAAAAACCCTGCGTGCTCTGGTACACGGGGCTCTCCGGCGCGGGCAAATCCTCGATCGCGAACATGGTGGACAAGAAGCTCCACGCCATGAACCGCCACGGCTACCTGCTCGACGGCGACAACGTGCGCCACGGGCTGAACAAGGACCTCGGTTTCACCGCCGCCGATCGCGTCGAAAACATCCGGCGTATCGCCGAGGTCGCACGGTTGATGGTCGACGCCGGGCTGATCGTGAGCACCGCCTTCATTTCGCCGTTCCGCGCCGAGCGCGAGATGGCGCGTTCCCTGCTCGGTGCGGGCGAGTTCATCGAGGTGTTCGTCGACACGCCGCTCCACGTCGCCGAGGCCCGCGACCCGAAAGGCCTCTACAAGAAGGCGCGCGCCGGCGAGCTGAAGAATTTCACCGGGATCGATTCACCCTACGAGGCGCCGGAGAACCCGGATCTGCGCATCGACACCACCATCACCTCGCCCGAGGCCGCCGCCGACCTCGTGATCGACTTGCTCGAGAAGCGGGGCTTCCTCAGCGGCCCGTGACCAAGCTCGTGCGGTCCGGTCGAGTCCCCACCCCATGACCGCCTATTTCGTCTTCAATGGTGACGCCGACGGTATCTGTGCCCTCGCCCAGCTGCGTCTTTCGGCTCCGGGCGCGGGCGTCCTCGTCACCGGCGTGAAACGCGACATCGCCCTGCTCGCCCAGGTGCGCGCGGCGCCGGGCGATCACGTGACGGTGCTCGACATTTCGCTCGACGTGAACCGCGACGGCCTCCTCGCCGTGCTCGAAGCGGGCGCTGCCGTCCGCTACTTCGACCACCATTTCGCCGGCGAGGTTCCGGCGCACCCGGCGCTCGAGCCCCACCTCGATCCGGCGCCCGACGTGTGCACGAGCCTGCTCGTCGATCGCTACCTCGACGGCAAGAAGCGGCCCTGGGCGATCGTCGGCACCTTCGGCGACGGGCTCGACGAGTCAGCGACCAAGCTCGCCGCTCAGGCGGGAGTCGGCGAAGCGGACCAGACGACCCTCCGCGAGCTCGGGGTCGCCATCAACTACAACGCCTACGGCGAGACGATCGCGGATCTTCACGTCCCCCCCGCCGTCCTCGCCGAGGAAGTGATGCTGAGCGAAAACCCGCTCGATTTCGCGCGCACTTCCGCCACCTATCGGCGCCTTGCCGAGGGGTACAAGGACGACATGGAGCAAACGCGACGCCTGTCGCCGTACCGCAAGGCGCCCGGTGCCGTGCAGTTCGTGCTGCCGGGCGCGCCGTGGGCGCGACGGGTCAGCGGCACGCTCGCCAATCAGCTGGCCCGGGCCAACAAGGGCGACGCCGTGGCGTTGCTTTCGCCCAAGACGGAGGGCGGCTACCTCGTCAGCGTTCGCATCCCGGAGCAGGCCGCCACCTCCGCTGAAGCTTTCTGCCGCCGCTTCCCGACCGGAGGCGGGCGACGCACCGCGGCAGGGATCAACGACCTGCCGGCCACGGAGCTCGAACACTTCGCTCGTCAGTTCGAGGAAGTGTTTGCACGAACCAGCGCGTGATAGCTTCGCGCGGCCCTCGACGATTCGCCATGAACAGCATCCTCACCCGAATGGGGCACGTCTACCGCGTGCTCCGGCGCGTCCACAAAGTGCGCGTCATTCCGCTTTTTCTGGCCCTGCTCTTCGCGCTGCTCCGCACCATCGTCTGGTTCGGCATGTTGCTCGATCGGCTGTTCTTTTGGCGCCTTCGTCGCACTCGCGCCAACCGGCCGATCGTTCTGGTCGGCAATCCGCGGACCGGGACCACCTTCCTCCAGCGCTTCCTCTCGGACGAAGGCTTCGGGTCGGGGATGGAGCTCTTCTTGATGCTCTATCCGTCGCTCACGCTGCAAACGCTGCTGAAGCCCGTGCTGCCGATCCTCGAGAAGTTGAGCCCCGCTCGCTTTCACTCGACGGACGCCCACGAGACGAGCCTCTCGTCCGTCGAGACCGACGACGTCGGCGTCCTCTTTCGTTACCTCGACGGCTTCTTCCTCTACGGCTTCTTCCTTTCGTTCGACGACAAAGAGATGCTGCCAGAGTTCGATCCGCGCCTCCGCGACACGTCCGAGCGTGATTTTGCGTGGCTCGAAACGTTGTGGCGCAGGAGCCTCGTGCTACACGGCGGGGAGCGCAACATCGCCAAGTTGTTCTCGCTCGCGGTGCGCCTACCGCGTTTCCTCGAGCGTTTTCCGGAGGCGCAGATCCTCTACATGGCGCGCGATCCGCTGGCCGTGATCCCGAGCTCGTTCAGCCTGATGGCGGGTGTGCTCGACCGCGCGTTCGGTTTCTGGAAGCTGCCCGAGGCCGTGCGCCAGCGCTGGCTCGACCGCATGTACCAGGCCTGGATCCTCCTCTTCCAGAAGTTCCACGAAGACTGGACCAGCGGCGCGATCGACAAGAGCCGCGTCTACATCGTGCGTTACGACCGGATGATGGCGGACTTCGAGACCGTGATGGACGAGATGTGCGCGTTCCTCGGCCACGAGATGACGCCGAAGCTTCGCGCCCGCGTCTCGGAGCTCGGCGTGAAGCAGCGCAAGTACGAGTCCGAGCACAAGTACAACCTCGCCAAGTTCGGCCTGTCCGAAGAACGCATCCGCAAGGACTGCGCCTTCTTCTACGACACGTTCCTGCCGCCGCTCGCCCCCCGGCAAGCGAACGACGCGTCCGCGCAAGCCGGGTAGCGCGGACGCTCAGCGGCTATTGCCGCTCGAGGTACCGGGTCGTGAAGTAGTCGTCCTTGGTGTCGGGGACGAACTTCATCTCGGTCGATTCGAACACCGATTTGCGGCCGTTCTGCTTGTTGATCATTTCCATCTTCATCGGCCGGTAGCGGTTGTTCTTCGGGTCGAGGAGCTTGATGTCGTTCGCGAGAAGCTCCTTCAACAGCTTCTTTTCCTTGTCGTAGTAGAGCCCGCGGCGAACGACGAATTTGGCTTTGCTCACCCAGTAGGTCTTCTTCGAGTACCCGTCGGCGTCGGCGACTCCCTGATCCTTCGGCGTCACGTCGACCACGAAGCAATCCTCGCCACCGAAGGACTCTTCCTTCACGAGCGCGTAGGTGAAGTCGTCGAGCGCCGGGATGTTCAGGTCGCCGAACGAGAACTCGCTGCCCATGAAGGCCTGCGAGCGCTGGGAGCTGACGATGCGTCGCGTCTTCCGGAGCGCGGGCACGAACACCCACACGTCGTCGGCCTGGGCGTCGTAGTCGAAGAGGAGCACGCCGGTGCCCTCGACGTCGGCCGGCGAGAGGAAGCGATAGATGCGCTTTTCCGTTTTGCCGCCGTCGAAGAGCTTGGTCGCGACCGTGACCTTGCGCTCACGGGCCTGGCCCTTCTCGTTGATGATGCTCATCTTCACCACCGCCTCGGAGCCGGCGAGCTTCCTGGTCTGGGTGACCTTGTCCATGATCTCGCGCGGCGAGGGCGCAGCGTGTGCAGGGCGCTCAGGACCGGAGAAAAGGGAGGCGGCGCCGAGGGCGAGGGCCAACGTCAGCGCGGTTCGTCGGGGGGTGCGGGTCATCGGGGGATCTCCTAGCTCGGCGGGGCTCTTCGGACCGGTTGGACGGACACCGGGCCCGAAAACTTCAAAGAAACTACGCGGGATCACGACAAAATCTTCCTAAAAATCGTAGCGGAGCTCGGCGTAGCCGGCGCTGAGCTCGGCGTCGATGGTCCCGAAGAGGGTGCCGGTCGGACCGGCGTAAACCTCGCCGCCGACCGTCGCGCTCAGCTGATCAGAAAACCGGTAGCTGACCTTCGGGAAGATGAGAAATTCCTCAGTGGAGAAGTTCACCATTCCGAGAACGGTCGTCGTCAGCGTGTCATGGAGCTCGAGCCATTCGATGCGCGCCGTCACGAGGTGCTGCACGCGGTGGAGCTGGTTGAACAGCATCTGGTTTCGGATGGCTAGCTCCGCCTCGATGAATGACGTGATCTCGGCACCGAAGCGATTCCAAAACGCTTCGTCGACGCCGACGAGATCGGGCGGAGTGATGTTGTTCGACACCGGTGGCGGGGTGGGCTTCTTTGCCCAGTTGAACGTGTAGCGACCGAGATACTGGAGGATCACGTTGACCGATCCGAACGCGCGGTCGACACCGAGCGCGTACTGAAGGTCGGGGTTCGGCGTGTAGTAGCGCTCTTCGTATTTGACCGGGTGCCGGTACGCTGCCTCACCGCGCAGGCCGAGCTCCTCACCGATCGCGGTCGAAAAGTCAGCGCCGACGACGTGGTGCCGGTACGCCGTGCGGGCGACCATGACTGGCGGGTTTGCCGGCTGAACGCCAGCAAACGCCAGGCCCGGTAGCGGCGCGAAACCGTGAAGGAAAGAAGCCGACGCCTCGAAGCTAGGGAACTCGAGGTGAACCCGGCCGGCAATGAGGCCATTCTTGATCTTCGGCGTCGGGAAGTTCGTTTGCGTGAATTGCACGTAGTCCGGCACGACGACGGGGATCTCCGCCGGCCGGTAGAGCGGCATCCACACGCCCTCGAGTCGCAAGGGGGCGAAGTTCAAGAACGTGCGCGCGCCGACGTTGCCGAGCCGCCGATCGTCCTCGACTGGTGAGCGGATGCGAAGATCGAACGGCGTGATGTTGTTGGTCGGGTTGAAGGCGTCGGCGCGACCCCAGACCACGATCTGCTGACCGAGCCGGAGATCGACCGGCCCGGCGTAGAGGTTCACGTACGCCTCGCGTAAGGCGACCGCCATGTCGGTCACTTCACCCTGGAGGCCGTAGCGGAGCCGCAAGTCGGCGAACGCATCGCCGTACGTTTCCTTCCGCGTCCGCACCTCGAACCCGAGCTCGCCGAACGCTGCCTTCATCTCACCGCGTGGGCGCCCCGGCACCTTGCCCACCCAGGTGTCGCCGCGCACGGACCCGCCGAGATTCAGGAACGGCGCCGATTCCTCGGACGCCGCGGCATCCGAATCGCCTTCGCTCTGGCTCGATTCGAAGAGCCCTCCGCTCGAACTTTCGCTCTCGGCGGCGGCGGAGGTCGACTCGGTCGACGGCGTTGCTTCTGCTGACGGCTCAGTCGCGGGCGGCGCAGCACCGGCATCGGCGGCGTCCGGATTGGCTGCGGGTGCGGGGGCCGGAGCCGCGGCGGGTGCGTCACTGGAGCCGGCAGCCGCGGGCGGCGTGGCGAGCGGCGGAGCGGCCGATGCGCCCGGAGCAGCGGGAGGAGCAGGCGCCGGCTGCGCACGAACGAGCGGTTGCGGAGCAAGCAGCGCGATGCCCAGCGCACACCCACCCACCACTGCGATGCGGAACCACTTCCCTGGACCCAAGGTCCTCACGCTTCCCGTGCGCATCACGAAACCTCAGGCCGGCGCGCGCGCCGCAGCATCGTCGCCGGCCACCCACTGGCCGGCTGCAAAGACCATCGAGAACCCGGCAGCAGCACTGCCCAACACGATTTTGTCACCGTGCACGAGTTTTCGTTCGGCGAGAAGATGGTGGAGCGTGACACCGACGCTGGCGCTCGCCGTGTTGCCGTAGATGGGGTGGGTGTAGACGCCCTTTTCCGGCGCCACGCCCACATCTTCGAGCAGTTTTCTCACCATCACGTCGCTCGGCTGGTGGAACACGAAGTGGTCCACGTCGGTTGCCTGCCAGCCCACGGACCCGAGCTTTTCGGTGAGCCACGGCGGGATCAGTTTGCCGAGCCGCATCAACTCGACCGAAGACGACATGAAGGTGCCGTCGATCGGCGCCTGACAGAGGTGCCAGTGGTCGGGCGCAGTGTACGTATCGATCGAGAGCAGGCGGATGCTGCCGCCGGGAAATGGCGTCCGGCGCACGAGCACGCAGGCGGCGGCGTTGCCGACGGTGAGGCCCGCCGACTTCATGTAGAGGTCGCGCACGGTCTGGATGTCGTAGCTGAGGAAGTTCCCGGTCAGTTCGGAGGTGCAGACCAGGGCCGTCGAGTACTCGTCGTGAAGCGCCAGGTAACCGGCCGCCGCCTGGATCGCCTCCAGGTGGCCGACGCAAGCGGCCGTCACGTCGAAGGAGTGGGTGCGCTTGACGCCGAGCTTTGCGCCCACCTCCATCGCCGTCGCCGGTTCGAAATATTGGCGCGCAATGCCGCCGCAAATCAGGAGGTCGAGCGCGTCGACCGCCACGCCGGCCCCTTCCAGGCATTGCTTGGCCGCCACAACGGCGTAGTCTGCAACTCGAGCCTTGTTGTCAGACTCCAAGTATCGATATTGAGTCTTACAGAGGCCGAATACGTGCTGAATCGCCGATTCGACCGTGGGCCATTCGGACTCCGGGCCCCGGTAGTTTTTCCGCACTCGGCTGAGGATTTCGGCGTTGTCGACGCGGGTGGCGGGGAAGGCGACTCCGGGCTTCGAGATGTAGAGTTCGGGTAGGCTCAAAGGCGAGGCGCTCCAGGTCCGGCCGGCGGGTGCGCGTGGGCTTCGCGCTCGGCGTGGGCGTGCGTTCGGTACGGCATCTACGATCATACGGGCCGGGATACCTAGCGGCAAATGAAGCAAGATTTGCTCGGAAAAATCCAGTGTGGCGGCCTCGGTTTCCGTCCCGTTCTGAGTTTCGCGGTTCTTTCGTTTCTTTCGGCGGCCACGACGGGGGGTGAGGTTTCTTTCATCGGACGTCGACGCGAAGCCTTGCTGACGCCCCCCTAATGCCTCAACGGGGTGACTGGTATTGCGGCGGGGGCTCGGGTCATACTCCCCGCATGCCTCGCCCCCTTCGTTCCAGCTTTTTCCTCCCGCTCTTGCTTCCTCTCGCCCTGACCGCCCCGCTCCTCGCCGGCTGTGGCGACGAAGACGAACCGGCTGCGCAACCCCCGCCCACGCCCCCCGCCAACGTGTTCCTCACGGACGACAACAACTACACGTCCGTCGCCGCCCTCCGCATCCCCTCCGTCGAGACGGTTCCGCAGGCGGATCTGGAAATCCACTGGGACAATATCGTGCGGGATCTGCAGTGTCACCCGGTCAACGGGGACAGCGAGGAGACGGACATCGACAACGTGAGCTTCCTCCGTTTCGACGACATGACCGAGGACGAAGTGGCGCAGAAGCTCACCCAGGGTGAACTGCCGCAGAGCGAGGTCGACGAGTACACGGATTTCCAGCCGGACAGCGACACCACCAGCACCGATCTCTCCAACCTCAAACTGCTCGATCCGATCACCCTCTCGGAGATCATCGAAGATCCCGAGCGAAGCTACCTGATGCTCTTCTCGGAGGGCACCGTGCCCGGCGTCGGAGCGCGAACGATGATCTTCATCCGGCCGACGGATGGCTCCAGCAACGAACGGGTCGACGCGCCGGAGGGCTGCGGGTTGCTGGATTTCGAGGTGGACCTCGCGTCGCAGGACGCGGCCCAGATCCCCGCGGATGGCCCCTTCGTCGTCGACTGGAGCGGCGTGACCGTGGACGCGATCGGGAACACGTTCGCCTACGCGAGCGTCGACTCGCTCTTGCTTGGCTTCTACGAGGACATGACGATCGAGGAAATCGAGACGCGCATCTTCGACCTCGAGATCATGGCCACCTCGCTCTACGAGCTCCCCCTGAAGGGCGTGCGCAAGGCCGATCTCACGAAGGCCGTCGAGCGGACCACCGGCGACAACTTCGCGGGTTTTGATCGCACGAACGGCACCTGGATGATGGCGCTGCTCTGCAGCAGCTGCCAGAACCCGCAACCGCTCCTGCTCACGGTCTTCGAACCGAACTGAGCGATCTTCCGAGATAGAACCCGGTGAAACGCTCGGCCTTCATCGCCCCGCTGCTCGGGGTGCTCGCGGCTTCGACCGCCCACGCCTCGGGTGGCTACTACTCGGGCACCAAGGGCGCACGCCCGGGCGGCCGGGGTGGCGCCTTCACGGCCAAGGCCGACGACCTCACCGCCGTCACCTTCAACCCCGCGGGCCTGGTGCATGAGAAGGGAACCTTGCTCCAGTTCAGCAACCGCTTCTCGTACAATTCGTACGAGTACACGCGTGCTCCGACGCTCGACTGGGGGTCGCCAAGCGACCCTCCGCCGCAGGTCTCGTTCGCGACCGTGGAGAACGAGACGGCGGGGCAGGCGGTCGATCCGTTGCTCGGCGTGGCGACGGACTTCGGGCTCCGCGACTGGCGCTTCGCGCTGGTCGCCTTCGCGCCCGCGGGGACGAGTCGGCTGACGTTCCCTCTCGACGGCGGGCAGAAGTACCAGATGGTCAGCCGCGAAGCGATCATCCTGAATTACTCGGCCACGGCGGCGTGGCGTTTGAAGGACATCCTTGGCATCGGCGCGAGCTTTCAATGGATCCACGTCCCGCGGCTCTGGTACTCGCTCGTCATCGACGGGACCATCGCCGAGGGCCAGGCGCATCCGGTCTCGGCGTCGTACGACATGCACGCGACGACCAAGGGTGCCTCGGCGTTCACGCCGAACGCGGTGCTCGGCGCCTGGTACCGCCCCGTTCCGTTCCTCGAGATCGGTCTCGCCGGACAGGTGATCCCGGCCAGCGTGACGACGAAAAGCACCCTCGCGATCGACCCGGTAAACTCAGATGCATTCAACGTAGCCCTCAGCAGGAACGGTCAACCGGCGGACGACGTGACCGTCAACCTGCCGCTGCCGCTCAGCGCTCGCGCCGGCTTTCGTTACATGCATCTCGACGGCACCCGTGAGGTGTTCGACGTCGAGCTCGATGTCGCCTACGAATCGTGGTCCCGGGTCGAGCGCTTTCGTCTGGATAGCAAAGGCCTGCAGGGAGACCTCGTCCGAGTCAGCGACGGGATGGGGATCGGCGCCATCGACGTCGGAGTCATCAACATCGAGAAGCAGTGGCAAGACACCGTCAGCGTGCACCTCGGCAGCGACGTGGCGGTCCTTCCGGGGCGGTTCACGGTGCGCGGCGGCTTTTTCTACGAGAGCCCGGTCGCGACGGAGCCGTACGCGAGCGTCGATTTCGTCGGTGGGAAGATCCTCGGCGGGACGTTTGGTGGGTCGCTGCTGTTCGGGCGCTTCGAGTTCGGCCTCTCGTACGAGTACCGCCACCAGCTGCCCATTCACGTGTCGGAAGAGGAAGGGAAGGTCTACCAGCAGGTGCCGGGGTCGTCGTGCGCTCCGCCGTACACCGATCCCATGACCTGCCATCCGGCGTACCAGGGACAGCCGTCGCCGACCGTCAACGCTGGAACGTACCGCGCGCACTCGAACTACGCGTCGATCGACGTCTTGTATCGATTCTGATCGCGCAGGACGGCTTTGCCCCGCGGCCGCGAGCGCGGCACAATCGCGCCATGGCACGGCGACGTACGCCCGGCGTGAGCGCGCTCCTCGTTCTCTCGCTGTCACTCGCCGCGTGCGGGGATGACGAACCCGCCGAAACCCAGGGCGGCGCAGGTGCGGGTGGCGCCAGCGCCAGCGGCGGTACGGGTGCCTCGGGTGGCGCGAGTGCTTCGGGTGGAACGAGCGCTTCGGGCGGGTCGGGCGGCGACGGTGCTTCTGGAGGAGCGGCTGCGTCGGGTGGGGCCGCGACGGGCGGATCCGGCGGCGATGTTGCGACCGGCGGCACCGGTGGTTCCGGCGGCACGACGACCAGCGGCGGGACCGGCGGGAGCGGACTTGGCGGCGAAGGCGGCGCACCGGACGGCGAGGGCGGCGCCGGGGCATCGCCGCTGCTCTACGCGAACGTCGTCGGCGTCGCGGTGAGCGGGGCGGACGGCGCGTTCACCTTCAATGTCTCGGTGGAGAGCACCGACATCGATTGCACGCAATACGCCGACTGGTGGGAAGTCCTCGCGGAAGACGGCTCCCTCGTTTACCGGCGCATCCTCGAGCACAGCCACACCGACGAGAACGGAACATCCGATCCCGACGCTCCGGGCAATACCTTCACCCGGAGCGGAGGCCCGGTGCCCGTGGCCGGCGGCGACGCCGTCTACGTGCGCGCTCACCTGAGCGTCGGCGGCTACAACGGCTCGGCAATGCACGGCACGCCGAGCGGCACCTTCACCGAAGCGACGGGGCTCGCGGCGGACTTTGCCCTGGCTGCGGAGGGCGAACCCCCGCAGCCGGGAGAGTGCCTGTTCTGAGCCTAGCGGGCGTTCTCAGCCTGCGCAGGGCTTCAAGATCGTGAGGTACCAGGGCGCCGGGTTCGCGCACTCGCCGCAGATGAGCGCGACCACCCAGGTGCCGCTGGCGGAGATGCCCGGGAAAGTGGCGCCCGCCTCGTTCGTGAGCGCCGAGAGATTGAGGTTCGTGCCCGACAACACCTCGCCACGCCACATGTCTTCGTGGATCATCTCGAGATCGAGGAACTGAGCCTCGAGCTCTTCGGGTGTCTCGTCGTAATGGCCGACCAGAACCTCGGTGATGTCGGACGGCTCGAAGGGGTAGCCCATCGAGTTCACGGTCATGCCGGACCAGTCGATGGTGATGCCCGGTGTGGCCGCGTGCACCTCGGGCGAGGTGAGCGCGCCGAGATCCGCGCTCCAGACCAGGTTCACCGAAGCATCGGTGAGATTGACCGTCGTGTTCGTGGAGGCCGGATCGAGGTGGAATGCCTGGAGGAGCCGCGTGCCCTGGCCGAGCGCCGTCCCGGTGGCGATCATGACCGTGTAGGTGTACTGGTCGGGCGGGTAGTTGGCCGCGTTCACGTAGGGCAGGATCAAGTCGGGCGTGAGCGGCGTGCCGGCGGAGGTGAAGTTGAAGAGCGTGGTCGACGTCAGCGTGTTCATCGTCTCGAGGTTGGCGATGACTTCGAGATCGGACTGCTTGAGCTGGTCGGCATTGAGCTTCATCTCGAGCTCTTCCTGAGTGAGCTCCCACAGGCCGAGCTCGACCATGTCGACGTCGGCCGTCGGGTTCAGCGGGTGCCCGAGCAGATCTTCCGTCACGGTGCTCCAGTCGAACGTGAGCTCGCTATCGGGCTGCACGCCCACGGGAGGAAGGGTGATGGTGCTCGAGAACGCGTAGTTCTGAGCCGCAGTCGCCACGATGGCGTCGTTACAGCCGGTGACCGCGCCGGCGCTTCCCGACGACCCGCCGCTGCCGGCCACCGCGCCTGATCCCGCTGTTCCTCCGCTTCCGCCGGTCGCGCCGCCGGTGCCACCCGTGGCACCACCGGTGCCTGCCGTGGCACCACCGGTGCCTGCCATGGCGCCGCCCGTGCCACCGGAGCCCGCGCCACCGGTCGCCTGCGGCTCGGGGTCTTCCGTCCCGCTGCAGGCCGCCAGGGACACGGCGACGAGCGCCGTGCCGAGTCGAAGGATCACATCGTTCATAGGGTTACCTCGTACCATCAAGAATAGCTCAAGAATGAATGCGTCAGCGGATGGGCGCGCCGTACAGCGTCGGGCGCCAGTTGATGTAGCCATAGGCGCCGCCAATCGGCCAGCTGATCTCGCGGACGATGGCCCCCTGGGCATCCACCTCGTGGAGCACGCCCTGCGTGGAGAAGGCGATGATCGTGTTGCCGTTCGGAAGGCGCTGCACGTCGCCCATGATCTGATTCCTGATCGCGGAACTGGGCGTGTACGTCCACGCTCGAGTCGCGGTCATCGCTTGGACATTGAGCTGGATCTCGATCGCGATCGAACCCGGCCCCCCCGACATGGCGCCGTTGTTGAAGATCAGGAGGCGGTCGACGCCGAGAACGTGGCTGCCGTGCTGGTTGTCCCAGGTGGAAGCGTCGCCGGTGAATTCGCCGGTGCTGCCGCCGAGTACCCAGAGGACATCGCCGTCGCGCGTGACTTTCGTGTAGTTGTCGTGATCGAGATCCGAGAAGACGTACGTTTGATCGTCGGGTGAGTACTCGATGTGGTTGACGTGACAGTTGCCGGTCGTGCCGGCCGCGTCGCGACTGTTGATCACGGTCTTCACCATGCCGTTCGGCGCCCGCTCCTTGATGTCGTCGCAACCGTTGGAGCCGTAGGCATAGAAGGCGACGGTTTCGTCGGGAAGAACGGTCAGCTGATGGTTCTGGGCGGTGAACTGACTGGTCAGGTTCTCGTCCGTCATGCCGTCCATCGAGACGCGGTGGACGTTCGATGTTCCGTTGGGGACGTTGGCCGCGTTGATCCACATGTGCTTCCCGTCGTAGCTCATGCGCGCGCCGGTGTTTTGGGTGACAGCGCTGTACCACCAGACGTAGTCACCATCGGCATCGATGATGTAGGTCGGTGCGTTGCCGCTGCCCGACCCCTGGTATTGCCCCGTGATGATGAAGCCACCCGCGAGCTTCGCCGCCTGCGCGACCGTGGTCTCGATGCTCGGCAGGTTGTTCGGCTCCGCGCCGGTCATGATCGTGTTGTCGGGGCCGGTGCACGTCATGCCGTTGGCCGTCGCGACCACGCGGAAGTGATACTCGCGCGACGCTTTCATGCCGAGGAGCAGCGTGCGGTAATTCGGCTCCATCAGATCGACCGGAGCCTGCATGCCGTAGCTCGTGTCGAGGCCGAAATCGATGTGCGCCTCGGTGATGCCGGCGAGATCGCTCGAGAAGGTGACGATGCCGACGCTCGCAATCTTGGAGCTCGTCGACTTGTCGACGGTGAACGTGCAGTTGACCGGCGTGCCGCCGCCCGAACCGGCCGTCGCGCCCGATCCGGCGGTCGCGCCCACGCCACCCGAACCCGCACCGGCGCCCGCACCGCCCAGCGTGCCGCCGGCGCCCGCACCGACACCCGCGCTGCCGCCGGTCCCCGCTATCGCGCCACCGATGCCGGCCACCGCGCCCACACCGCCACTACCAGCGGTCACGGCGCCGCCGGCCCCGCCGACGGTCGCGCCCGCGCTGCCGCCCGTCGTTCCACCAGCACCGGCGCCACCCAGGGCGCCGCCGGTCCCGGCCATCGCACCACCGATACCGGCGACGGCGCCCGAGCCGGTGCCACCGGTCGACGGCGGATCTTCCTCCGGTACGGTGCAGCCGAACACGCTGGCGGCGACACAAGCGGGGAGAACGAGCAGAGTTCGAAGAGAGGTCATCACGTGCTCCTTGGGATCATGCTGCAGGAGGGATCAGTAAGTTTTGAGGCGCCGACTGTCTCGACAGCTGCGTGCGTGGTCTCGAGCAGGGCAACCGCGTCTGAAGAAGGATTGCTTGGAACGGTTGTCGTAGCACGCGAATCCACCCCCTTCTCCCCCTGACCGCGTGAGAATTGTAGGTGATTAGAATCGCAGGTGCTGAGAACCACACGGCGGCGCTAAAAACTTTTTCGCTCACCCGAAACCGGAACCTGACCGCCTACGCAAAACTGCTCACCGGCGAAATACGAACCCCCGCCGTCGGGCATATCGCCCGCTCGCGGCCTGGTGAACCCGTGTTTCGGCGACTACTCCGGCCGCAGTAACGCCGAAAGACGCGCGGCCGGCTTGCCGCTCGCTCGGCACCATCCTACCCGGGGGCCCGCATGCTTCGCCGCTACGTCACCTTCGTGGTTCGGTGGCCCAAGGCCGTCATCGCGCTCTCCCTGTTGATCACGATCGTCCTCGGATTTTACATCACGAGACTCAAGGTCCTGCTCGACGTCGACGATCAGATCCCGCCGGGGCACCCGAAGGTCATCGTCGGTAAGCGCATCGAAAAGCAGTTCGGCGGAAAGTTCATCACCATCGTCGGCTTCTATCCGAAGACCGGCACCGTCTACACGCCCGAGACGCTGGCCAAGGTGAAGCGCGTCACCGAAGCGCTCGAGAAGGTGCCCGGAATCAAGAAGAGCAGCGTGCTTTCGCTGATGTCGAACCGGGTGAAGGACATCCACAGCAGCGAAGACTCGCTGGACGTGAAGCCGCTCGCCGATCCGATGCCGACCAAGCCGGAAGACATCGCCGCGTTCCAGGAACGCGTGAAGCGCAACCACCTGATCACGAGCCTGCTCGTCAGCGACGACGGGCGCGCGACGGCCGTGATCGCCGACTTCGAGGACTTCAAGAAAGCGGGCGGGCCACCCGAGGTCTTCCCGAAGCTCGAGAGCATCATCGGCCCCGAGCGCACGGAGAACCTCGAGATCGTCAGCGCCGGTGCACCGACGGTGCTCCACTGGCTCTTGATCTACACGCGGCGCGTCGCGGGCCTTTTCGTGCTGGCTTTAGCGATGATCGGCTTTCTGCATTATCGCGCGTTCCGCACGCTCCAGGGCATGTTCGTGCCGCTCGTCACGGCGCTGATGGGCGTGATCTGGGCGCTCGGTCTGATGGGGGTGATCCGTGCGCCGATGGACCCCTGGAACATCATGACGCCGATCCTGCTCCTCGCGATCGGCGCGGGTCACTCGGTCCAGATCCTGAAGCGGTACTACGAAGAGTACCGGCGCATCCGCGAGACGGAGCCGAACCTCCCGCCCGTCGACCAAAACCGCCAGGCGGTGATCGAGGCGACGGCCAAGGTCGGTGTGGTGATGATCGCCGCCGGCACGATCGCGTCGCTGAGCTTCGGCTCGCTCGTCGCGTTCGGGCTACCGTCGATCCAGAACTTCGGTCTTTGCACCGCGTTCGGCATCGTGGCGGCCCTCGCCGTCGAGATGTCCTTCATCCCCGCCGTGCGCGTGCTGCTCAAGCCGCCGACCGAGAAACAGACCGAGCGTGAGGAGAAGAAGGAGGTCTTCGATTTCATTCTCGAGAAACTGGCGAGCATCGTGCGGGCCAACAAGGAACGGCCGATCCTTTGGGTGAGCCTCGCCCTGATCGCGGTTGCCGCCGTCGGGGTGGTGCAGCTCCGCGCCGGCAACAGCATGGGTTCGCAGTTCTTCGAAAAGAACGCGCCGGTGCGCGGCTTCCGCCTGGCGGACGAGCGCCTGGTCGGTACGCGTGTGATTCAGGTGCTGATCGAGGGCAAGGGGCCGGACACGCTGAAGGACCCGGCGGTGCTGCAGAAGATGGAGGAACTCTCGACGTTCATCCAGAAGCAGCCGCTGCCCGTCGGCAAGGTGGTGTCGATCGTCGACGTGCTCAAGCTGATGAGCCGCGTGATCAACAGCGACTCTCCGAACGCCGGCGCGGTCCCTGCGTCGTCCAAAGAGGTGGCGCAGTACCTGCTTCTCTACTCGATGTCGGGAGACGACGACGACCTCAGCCGGATGGTCGATCACGATTTTCAGAACGCGGTGATGACGGTCTACCTCCGCACGGACGACTACGCCGTCCTCAGAACCTTGACGGAGAACATGGAAAAGGAGGCGAAGCGCCTGTTCGCCGGCCTCCCCGTCACCGCCACGGTCGGTGGCGGCATGACCAACGCCATCGCCCTCAACGAGACGATGGTCAAAGGCAAGATCAACAATCTGATCCAGATCTCCGCGCTCGTGCTGATCATCACCTCGGTGCTTTTGCGCTCCTTCGTCGGCGGGCTGCTCGTCTTGCTCCCGCTCGCGACGAGCGCGCTGATCAACCTCGGGCTGATGGGCTGGACCGGCATCTGGCTCTCGATGGGCACCGCCGCCATCTCGGCGATGGCCGTCGGGATTGGCGCCGACTACGCGGTGTATTTCTTGTTCCGGGTGCGTGAAGAGTTCCAAAAGTGCGGGGACCTGCGGGAGGCAACCGCGGCGGCACTCCTCACTTCCGGCAAAGCGATTGCCTACGTCGCCAGCGCCGTGGCGGGGGGCTACCTTTGCCTCGCTCTTTCACTGTTCAAGGTGCACGTGCTGCTCGGCGTGCTGGTCGCGCTGACGATGGTCACGGCGAGTGCCGCCACGGTGGCGTTCTTGCCGTCGGTGCTCCTGATCGTGAAGCCGAAGTTCCTGTCGCGAACCGCGGCGAAACCCTAGGGACCGGCGTCTCCTGCTGCGCCGGCCTCGCCGGAGCCTGCCTCGCCGCCCGAGGTCCCGCCGGCGGCAGCTGCGCCACCGGCCCCGGCACCTGCGCCACCGGCCCCGGCAGCTGCGCCACCCGTCCCGGCACCTGCGCCCATCCCCGCTCCGCCTCCCATCGTCGCGGCTCCGCTCGTACCGCCACCCTGACCGCCGCGCGGCGCCACGCCTGCTCCACCGCCAACCTGTGGCACACCGCCCGTGCCGCCGGACCCCAGGCCCGCGCTGCCGCCAACACCCGGCAAGCCGTAGATCGTTCCCGTACCTCCGGTCAGTGGTCGCATGAACTCGCCGGCCGAGCCGCCGCTAAATCGAGGATTGCCGAGATCGGTGCTCGGGCCTTGGCTCTCGCCACCGCACGCCGTGACGACCGCCGCGCTCGCCAGCGTCGCGCTGAACGCGAACGTCGCGGATCGCCCGAGGCGCCGCGTGGGGAGGATCGGCTCCGGTGTCCGGCTCAGATCGAGTTCAACGCCGCAGAACGGGCATGCGGTCTCGTTGATGCGCACGTGCCGCGAGCACGCCGGGCACGGACTCAAGTGAAGCATCGAGGTCGTCCTCCCAGCCGGGCCTGCCACCGGCCCAAGCGTCGTTCGAGTCTACACCGCGCTCGCGCAGCCGACTAACCCCCGAGCCGCGCGGCGAGCCTCCGCGCACCGAAAAGTACGCCGAGCCACGCCGGAACGAACAACAGCACCCCCGATACGGCCTTTTGCCCGACGAACGGCATCATCACGCTGCCGACGAGGGCGCCGACCAGCACGACGAACGCGCCACGCGCGACGAAGCGCAGGCTTCGGGCGCGACCGAGCGCGACACCGACGGCCGATGGCACCAAGGCGAGCACCCACGGCGGCGTGAGCAGCAGATTCACGTTGGCGTGCGTCGCGGGATGCACTTCGGTGAGCAGGAGCCCGAGCAACCACAGCCCGACCAGCCCCGACAAGAAGGCGGTGACTGCCAGCAGCGTGCCGAAGAGCACGCGCGTGGCGCGCCCCGGACGAACCCCGAGCAAGAAGAAGCACCCGCCGATCAAGACCCCCTTCAGCGCGAACCACGGAGCGCGGAGCGGCGGGTCGCGGCGAACCGCTCGCAAACCGTCGTACGCGAGTTCCTCCTTCTCGACGAGTGGGCCACCCTCGGGGACACGAACGGCGCGCACGGCCTCGGCCAGCCGATCCGGCAGGTACGCGTCGTCCCACGCGCTGAGCGGTCGATCCGCCGACGCACCGAGCCCGAGATCGAACAGGAACGCGAAGAGCGGATGATCCGCCGTCAGCCTGAGCGCATGGTCGCGGTACGTGCGTTTCGTGTCGCCAGCGAGCGTCCGGCGAAGGGCACCGTCGAGGGCGCGGTCGAGCGCGTCGCGGACACGGGTGGTGCAGTTGTCCCGGGAATAGTCGTAGCGATACGCGGCGTTGGCCGGCAGGGAGTTCATACTGAGCGCGGCGGCGAGTGCTTCTGCGCGCGCCGGCGAGAGGGCAAGCCGCTGCACGAGCAGACTCCTCCCCTCGCGGCGATACTGAGCCTGCGTGTGTTCGTACCGGTCAACGTGGAGGTAGTAGCGAAGGTGACCGGAGAGCACGCGCGGAATCGTGATCGACTCCGGCGTGTACATGCCAAAGTTGTAGACGAGCGGCCTCAAGCCGTCCCATTCGACGAGGAGCGCGTCGTGGCCGAACATGGTGACGAGCGAATCACCGGGGCCCATCGTGAGCAGCGAGACGCGCAGGGGCGCGGCCGCTGCCGCCCGCGGCGACCCGCCCGCGAGGACACACCCGAGCAGAACGACCAGCGCGGCCAGGCGGCGAGCTAGAGCGCGTCTCGCAACCCCGCCGCGGAGGAGCTGCTCTAGCGCCGAGATCACCCGCTCGCCTTCGCTGCCGTGTCGAAGGAAAAGCTGCCGTCGTTCGCGACCTCGTGCCGCACGTCGGTGTCACAATAGAAGCAGCGCCCGACGAGGCGACCGGTCGAGGGCAGCTCGAGCACGTCGAACCGTGGCGGCGTCGAGTGCGGCTCGAGCTGCGAGATGCACCGAGTATTGGTGCAGGCGACGCTCGTGTCGGAAATCGCGCCGCGTAGCGTCGCGCGACCGCCGTAGGACCGCGTCGTTTCGCCCTTCAACCAGTCGGTCAGCACCGAGACCAGCAGGGCGAGGCGCACCGGCACGCCGTACGCGGCCTGCTGGAAGTACTTGGCCTGTTCGAGGGCGTCGAGGTCGTAGGAAAGCTCGGAAACACGCGGCAGCGGGTGCAGGACGACCGAGTTCGCGAACAGCGGCTGCTTCAGCGTCTCCGGTGTGACGGTGCCGTACGCAGCGTCGGAGCCCGTCCCCTGAAGGCGCTCCTTCTGAAGACGCGTGACGTACATGGCGTCGTAGGCGCTGACCGGAGGCCGCACCGACGGTGAGTCGCCGCCGGCACGGCTTCCCTTCCCTTCGGCGTACAGCGCGTCCAACGTGTGCGAGCCCGGATCCGTACTTTGAACCGGAAAGCGTTCGACCCCGTACTCGAGCGAAAGCCGAGCCCGGAGCTCGTGGGGGAGATCGAGATCCGGCGAAGAACGCGTCGTGACACAGGCACCGAAGCGGAGGAGCGCGTACATGAGCGAATGCACGGTGCGGCCGTTGCGAAGATCGCCCCAGATCGCGACGTGCTTGCCTCGGAAGTGCTCCTTCTTCACCTTGGTGGCGCCGCGGCGGAACCCGGTCGCCCACAGCGTGTAAAGGTCGCACAGGGTCTGCGTCGGGTGCTCGTGACTGCCGTCGCCGGCGTTGATCACGGGGATCGAGGAAACCGACGCCGCCAGCCGGGCCGCGCCGTCGGCAGGGTGCCTCAGAATGCAAACGTCGGCGTAACTCGACACGATGCGCATGGCATCGGCCAGCGTCTCGCCCTTGGCCGCGGACGACGACGCCTGGTCCGCAACGGTGATGGTGCGGCCTCCCGCTCTGAGCATCGCGGTCTCGAACGAAAGCCGCGTTCTCGTGCTTGGTTCGTAGAAGAGCGTCGCCGCGATGAAGGGCTCGAGCGGACGTTTGTCGAGGAACCCTCGCAGGACTTCGGTCCGACCACCGCGCGCGACGAACTGAGAACGGAGCGATTCGGCGGCGTCGAGCACTCCCACGATCTCGTCGTCGCTGAGATCGGCGATGGACGTGATGTGGCGCATGCGAGGGGCGACTCTACCATGGCGGCCCGGAGCCGACGCCTCGCCTCGGCGTGCCGTCGGTGCTAGCTCCCGAGCCTCCCTTCCTTCGATGCGTCCTCTCCGCCTCGCGCTGCTCTCGCTCGTCATGTTGCCCGCGCTGTCCGCGAGTTGCGGCTCGCGGACCGGCTTGTGGAACCGCGATCCCTGCGACGAAGAAGGCGCGGAGGAACCCTGCGAAGGCTTCTGCGGGGACGGCGTCCGCCGGTGCGAGGAAGGCTACTGGGGCACGTGCGAGGTGCCGGAAGTGATTCGTGAATGCACGAACCGCTGCGGTGACGGCGAGCAGATCTGTCGCGACGAAGCGTGGGAGCCTTGCAATGTTCCGGTGGTGGAGCAGGGCTGCGAGGGAACCTGTGGCACCGGCGTGCAGGAGTGTCGCGACGGCGCCTGGAGCACCTGCAAGGTCGAACCGACGAAGTTCCCGTGCACGAACGTGTGCGGCGACGGCGTGCAGGATTGCGTGGACGGTGTCTTCGGCCGTTGTGAGGTCGAGCCGGTCCTGGTGCAATGTGAGTCTGCCTGTGGCAGCGGCTTCGAGCGCTGCGAGAACGGCGCGTGGACGCCTTGCGATGCGCCGCAGCCGGATCCACCGAAGCTCACCGGCGTCGTGCGCGACTTCCTGATTGCGCATCCCGATTTCGAGATGATGGGCCCCGGCGGGGCAGAAACGGGCATCGTCGAGGACGTCCTCGGCGCGGACGGAAAGCCCGTCTACCGCGGTGGAGACGGCGGCTTCTTCCATACGACGAGCGGCGCGGACAATTTCAACCAGTGGTACAACGACGTGCCGGGGGTGAATCTGGTGACCGAGATCCCGCTGCAGCTGGTACCGAGCACGCACGCCGGTTTCTTCACCTACTCGGACACGGATTTTTTCCCGATCGACGGAGAGCTGTGGGGCAACGAGGGCGACAACCACAACTTCCACTTCACGATGGAAACCCACGCCACGTTCCGCTACGCGGGCGGCGAGGTCTTCAGTTTCACCGGTGACGACGACATGTGGGTGTTCATCAACCGGCGGCTGGCGATCGACCTTGGCGGCCTCCACCGCCCGTTGAGCGCCGTCATCTCGCTCGACTCGCTCCGCAGCACCCACGACCTCACGGTGGGTGAAGTTTACCCCTTGGATTTCTTCTTCGCCGAGCGCCACACCTACGAATCGAACTTCACGATCGAAACCTCGATCGCCAACGTCGGCTCGTGCCCGTAGGGCGGCTAGCAGAAGCTCTCGACCGCTCAGCGGTGCGGCTAAACCAGCCGAACGAGCGTGCCGATGACGCGGTTGAACACGGCACCTAGCTCAGGGTCGATGGGCGCGATGAAGCCCATGGCCTCTGCAGTTTCCAGGCAAGTCAGGGTCTCGCGCGCCGAGGCAGCCGCCGTCTGAAACCGCGCCTGCCTATTCCTGCCGCGGCCGTAAGCACCCTCGGCGACATTCAACGGGACGCTGATCAAGGCGCGCTCCATCTGGTCGGCGAGCACCGAGCTTCTCGCGCGCAGCACCCTAATGACCGGCGCCAGCCGCCGAACAAGGTCGAGAACCACAGGATAGATCTTGAGGGTCATGTGAAGCCTCCTTGCCCCCGCTCGGGGACCCCAAAGTCCCCGCCGGCGAGTCGCAGGCTGGATCAAGGCTCGCGAGTCCCCGAGCGACCGCGCGCTTGCGCGCGGCCCCGGCCTTGATCCAGCCGAGCACGCCGGCACGCTCGAAGGTCCCGAGACGAGCTTCCCCCACCCCCAGCTCCCTCTCCTCTCATCGCCCGTCGTGCCTCCCGCCGCAGTGCGCGAGCACCGCCCGTCACGCCCCCACCCCGCCCCCCTCACTCACTCACTCAACCCCTCCCACTGCCTCTGCCTCTGCCTCTCCCTCTACCCCTGCCCCTAGCTCTGCCTCTGCCTCTGCCCCTCTCCTCTCACGTCACGAGCACGATCTTCCCCACCGCTTCGCCGGAATGCAGCAGCCGGTGGGCTTCGCGAACGTCGTCGAAGGGGACGCGCGTCACCGGCGCGGGCCGGATTTCCCCGCGGCCGAGCGCATCCATCAGCTCCGTCATGCCCTCGCTCAGCATCGCGATCTCCTGGAACATGAACGACAGGTTGAACGCGTGCACGCTCACGTTCCGGTCCACCATCTTCATTGGATTGAAGCGCGGGGTGCGGAGCAGGCCGAGCGCTGCCTTGAACACGCCGAGGCGATCCTTGCCTCGCGGCAAGAGTGAGTGAGCACCGTAGACGACGAGGTGCCCACCCGGACGCACGTGCTCGTAGCTCGCCCGCAGCGTCTCGCCACCGTTGGCGTCGAGCACGACCTGGTAGCCGCTGGGCGCCGCGTGCTTCGCCGCCGACCAGAGCTCTTCGCGGCTCCGATCGACGACGACGTCGGCGCCGCACTCGGTCGCGTACGCAACTTTGTGCGTCGCACCGACGGTACCCACCACGCGGCAACCCGCTCGCTTGGCGAGCATGACGGCGGCGCTGCCGACGCCACCCGCCGCCGAATGCACGAGCACGGTGCTGCCCGGGCGCGGCCGCGTGAGCTCGCGCAGCGCGTACCACGCCGTCAGGAAAACGACCGGAAATCCAGCTACGGACACCAAGTCGACGCCCGCGGGGACACGCACGACTTGTGACTCCGGGAGGCAGATCTCGGTCGAGTAGCCGCCGAAGCGCGTGAGCCCGATCACCTCGTCTCCAGTGTGGCAAGAACGTACATCGGCACCCACCTGGGTCACCGTTCCGGAAACCTCGAAGCCGGGTGTGATCGGATAGCCGACGAACTCCTTCGCGGCGCGGTAAAGGCCGAGGCGCACGACGAGATCGGCGAAGTTCACGCCGACCGCGCGCACCTTCACCGACACTTCCCCCGCTTGTGGCACGGGCGACGGTTGCTCTTCGATATCGAGACGCTCGATACCTCCGGGACGCCGAACGACGACGCGCTTCATGGCGGGTTCCGACTAGCCGGGTAAAAGCAATTGTGCAACTCTATGGTCTCGGCGCGGGTGGCAACGGGCCCCCCGCGCGAGCGCGCGTGTCGTGGCCACGCGTGCCGTGGGAGGCGATTGGCCCGACGCAACGCATGCCTAAACAACCGGGCGCCAACATAACAGCTGTCGTTCGCGAGGCACTCGACAGTGTCGTCACCCCGAGTGTGAGGAACGCCATCCTCGATCGGGCACTACGTGCGGCACGGCGGGCGCAGCTCCCGACCGAAACGAAGGAGCTCGACGCGTTCGTGCATGGCCCCTTGCACGACACGCTTCTTTCCTCGCTCGGTCCCGAACTCGGGGCGTCGGTCGCCGTCGAGCTCGAGCGCGCGGTTCAGGCCGCCAAACAAGCCGCACAGCCCCCCGCCGCCAAGGTCAAGGCCGAGACGGTTCGGCCCCAGCGTTCGCCGACCCGGTCGAAGATGACCGCGGTCCGCCCCAACCGCTCGACCATGCCTTCGCGCGAGTTTCCCGCGGCCGATCCGGATGACAGCATTCCCCCGGGCAGCGCGGCCGTGCGTGACCACGCCTGGGCCGACAAGCAGCGCCGCGGCATCGCCCCCACGCTGCCCGCCGCGCAGCGGGTGGTCCCGGGCAAGGGCTCCGTGGACCCGCCCGCGGAGCCTGCCCAGAAAGGCGTCACGACTGGCGCGCCGCTTCACCCGCGGTCCGACGACTATCCGCGCGGGACCGCGGCGGTGCTCGGCGTGATTGGCACGGTCTCGGGGCAGCCGACCGCTAGCTCGCGCCCCGCCGTCTTCGTCGCGACCACGGACACGGCGCTCCTTCGGTTCTTCCAGGCTTGGCTCGATCTGCGTGCCTCCGTGGAGCCCGTGCCGAACGCGAGCTCGCTCCTCGGGCGGCTCACGGAGGTCAGCGGCACGCGCGCGGTCGTGGTCCTCGACGGCAAGAACCCGTCGATCCGTGCGCTGACGCTCGCCGCACTCGCGGAAGAGCTGCCTGACGAGGCGAGTGTCGTACTTTGGGGCGTCCCCACCCACGTCCATGCGCGGATGTGCAGCATCACGTCGCTCGCCGAGAAATGGTTGGTTTGCGCGGGCCACGCGACTCCGGACGAAGTCGTGGCCGAATGTGCGCGGCTCATCAGCTGACGCGCTCGCTAGAGCGCGGCTCATCGACTGACGGGCTCGTCAGCGTGGGCTGAGTTCGAGCGTCACTGAAAGCGCAACGAACCCGTCAACGAGCTGCGAGCGATCGTGTAAGCTCGCTCCCCGAGAGGACGAATGAAGAGGGTCGTGTTCCCGATGGCACTCGGTGCGGTCGTGTTGTCTTTCACCGGCTGCAAGGTGATCCAGCAACTCAAGAAGGCTGGCGCCGACGCGCAGCAAGCTGCCAGTGCCGTCGCGGCGGGAGGCGAGCTGAAGGGTGCGTCGACGGAGGAACAAAAGGACGCCGAGCTCGCCGAAAAGCTCCAGGGCTACATCGAGTGCCTGAACGGCGCCTCGCGCGACGTGGCGCGCTCGCGCACGAGCTACCTCCGCGGCGTGGACGCCCAGAAGGGCCCCGGCGAAAAGACGCGCAGCGTCTACGTCTCGGAGATCACGACCGAGTACTGCACGAAGGCGCTCGACAAGGTCCAGAGCAAGAGCCCCGCGCTTCCCGAGATTCAAGCCGCAGCGACCGAGTACCGGACCGCCCTCGAGACGCTCGCCCCGCTCGCGAAGACGCTCCACCAGTACTACGACAGGAAGGATTTCAAGGACGACAAGTACGCGAAGGGGCAGGAGCTCCACCCGAAGCTGATGGCGGCCTACTCCGCCTTCGAGAAGGCGAACGACGCGCTCGACCAGAAGGTGACCGCACTGAACGACGGCGTCGGCCAGCGTCATCTCGCGCGGCTGAAGGACAGGCCGGATCGCAGGCTCGAGTACCTGGTCGAACTCTCGGTCGACGACGCGAAGAAACTCGTGAAGCTGGTCGACGTGGAGAGCATCGCCAAGCTCGATGCCACCGCTTTCGGCGCCGCGCTGGACGCGTACCAAAAGAGCTACACGGAGTTCGAAACCTACGCGACGGCCCACAAGGACCAGGCGGACAAGGTGCTTCTGCTCAGCATGTACAGGAGCAGCGCCGAGGAATACCTGAAGGCCGCCAAGGAGCTGATGCGCCGCAAGCGTGACAACAAGGATTTCACCCGCGAGTTCGGTAGCCCCGAACACGTGGAGGGGCACCCGGCCAAGGTCGTACGCTCGTTCAACGATCTGGTCGATCGATCCAACCGGCTCCAGTTCCGCTACTGAACCGGCCGCACGTTTCCCGAAGGGTTATCGGAGCGGGCCGAAGCCGAACGGGGACTCGTCGATCGACTCGACGACGACCTCGTGGCTTTCGTTGGTCCACGCCAGGCCGATCAGGATCCCACTCATCAAGAGCGGTTCCCGCGACAGGCGCGCGTCGACGGAGCCCATGAATTCCAGGGTCAGCACGGTGCGCTCGCGTTCGCGGACGACGTACTCCGGCAGGCCGAGCGCGTAGTGGCGAAACATCTGCGGCGGCGGCTTCCACTGCCTGACCTCCTCGGCGAGCGTGATGCCGGTGACGAACCCGCCGTGGAGCCCGACGTTGCCCAGCCACTCGCCGCGGCAGCGTTCGACGCCGAACGCCGGTGCGATGCTCATCGCGAGAAGCCCCGAGCCGAGCCAGCGCATCCCCGAGTACCCGGCGCCGAGAGTCACCGATTGCGTGTCCTCGGTGATCACGGCTCGTGCCTCGTACTCGCCGATGCTGATTCCTTCGAAATCGCTGGTACCGATGCCGCGGCGCAGGACGAACGCATCGCCGTACGACGCGCCCTGACCGCCGGGGTACGCCGCCACGGGGCCGACACCGAGCCGGGTGACGTTGGTGCACGAGGAAAGGCAGCCGAGAAGGGCGACGAGCCCCGCCACGCGAGCTCTCGAACGCCCGAACGGGCCCGCGAGCGAGCCTGCCACCGTCACTCCGCGGGTGCGGCGACCGGCACCGCCAGCGGAGGGCGGACGCGGCGAAAGAGCCCCAGATCGAACGGCGTCCCAGCGCCGGCTCGGAGCGCCCGACGCACGGCCAGGTGCTCCACCGGGCGTCCTGCCAACGCTTCGAGCACCTCCGCGACCTTGGCGGACCCGGTGGGCGTGATGGCGATCGTCAGCTCGAGCGCGAACACCCCGCCGACGATCCCGGCGTTCTCGAGCGCGAGCCTGCACTCTTGTCCGCCGGGTGCGAGGGCGAGCAAGAACCGCCGCACGTCCACCATCTTGCCGACGCCGCCCACGTCGCGCCGCACCGGGGCGGCACCCTTCGCGAGCAAGTGCTCGATCGCACGCGCGAGCCCCTCCTCGCCGCCGAGTTCGCGCAGGACCGGTGCGGCCAGCGCCACCCCGTAGTCGGCCGCCGTCACGATGCTGGAGATGGGGGGATCGTCGGGCGTGAGCGCGAGCGCTTGCCGGAACGCGAGGCCGGGAGCGCTGACGGTGCGGAGCCGTGCCAGAAGCTCGGGGACCGGTGGGGCGTCGATCAAACGCACGTCGACGTACTCGGCAAGGCTCGCCACGCCGAGCGACAACGCGGGACTGAACGAAAGATCGGGCTTCGGGTGGAAGCCCTCGCTGTAGCGGAGACGAACGCCGGAGCGCCGCACGGCGCGGGGCAATTCGCGCGCGAGATCGAGGTGCCCGAGCAGGGCCGCCGGACCCGTCTTCTCGAAGAGCAGGCGATAGCCGACCGGAGTGCCACCGGGCCGCGCAGGCCGCTGCGCTTCGGGGTTCGTCCGTCGCGGCTTGCCTTTCGGGGCCGCGACAGGCGCTGCTTCGGGCGCGTCAGCCGGCGGGTCGACGACGGGGACTGCCGCCGCCGGTCGTTTCTCGGCGCCGAGCTTGCGCAAGAACACCAGTCGCTCCTCACGCATCTTGCCGAGGTCGCAAGCAACGCCGCAGTCGTAACAGACGAGCCGCTTCTTTTCCGTGAGCGCATCTTCGACGTTGGTCGCGTGGATGAACGCACCGGCGACCTTGCCGCACGGCGGGCTCGAGCGACCGGCGAGCGCCCGCCGGTATTCCCGGGCCAAGAACCCCGGCTCGAGGCCGATGTCGAGGTGATCCCACGGCACGCGCGCCGTGACCGGGATCGTGCCGAGGTAGACACTGGTGTCGATGCCGAAGTGCTCGAGTGCCTCCTGCCACAGGTCCATACGCAGCTGATCGTCCCAGGAGTCGAAGCGTGCGCCGCCGAGGTACGCCCGCTCGATCACGGGTGCGAGCCGGCGATCACCGCGCGCGAGGATACCTTCCAGAACGCTGGTCGTCGCATCGTGCAACCGGACACCGAGCCCGCGGACACCGCGGGCGGCGTCGCGCAAGAGGCCCTGTTTTCGCTCGATCGAGCCGAGCTCATCCATCGCGCACCACTGGAACGGCGTGTGCGGCTTCGGCACGTGGGTAGAGACGCTGACCGTCACCTTGACGTTCTTCTTCAGCTTCTTGCCGACACCGAGCGCGTTCTTCCCGACCTCGACGATGCCGAGCACGTCCTCGTCCTCTTCCGTCGGGAGGCCGACGATGAAGTAGAGTTTCATCTTGTGAAACCCGCGGGAGAACGAGCGCTCCGCCGTTTCGAGTAGCTGCGCTTCGGTCACGTTCTTGCTGATCACGTCGCGCATGCGCTGCGTGCCGGCTTCCGGCGCGAACGTGAGCCCGCTCGCCCGCACCCTGCCGAGATCGTCGAGCAGGTCCTCGGCGAGGCCGTAGGCGCGAAGCGAGGCGACGCCGAGGCTCACCCGCTCGGGCGCCGTCTTCTCGGCCAGCCGCTTGATCAGCGGTGAGATGGCGCTCACGTCGGCGGTGGAGAGAGCGGTGAGGCTCACCTGATCTTGCCCCGACTTGTCGAGCGCTCGTTCCACCGTCTCGATCACCTCGACCGGATCGCGCTCGCGCACCGGCCGGTAGATCATGCCCGCCTGACAGAACCGGCAGCCCTCGGTGCAGCCGCGCGCGATCTCGATGCTCATACGATCGAAGATCGCCTCCGGGCCGCCGACCGGGCCGTCGTCGGGAAAGGGGAACTGCGAAATATCGGCCAGTAACCGCCGTTTCACCGGATAGGGCACGTCGGGCTGGACCGGCCCGGTCACGACCTCGAGACCGCTGTCTTGGTCGACGGTCGTTCGATAGAGCGACGGTACGTACACGCCGGGCAATTGGGCAATGACGGCAAGGCGCTCCTCGCGCGTGCGTCCGGCGCGTTTTGCCTCCACCCAGGCAAGCGCGATCTCGGTCGCCGCTTGCTCGCCGTCACCGATCAGGATCGCGTCGAGGAAGGGTGCCATCGGCTCGGCGTGGGTGCCGACCGGCCCGCCAGCGAGAACCAGCGGATCGTGCTCGCTGCGGGCTGCGCTCCGCAGCGGAATCCCGCCGAGCTCGAGCATGCCGAGAATGTTCGTGTAGGTGAGCTCGAATTGGAGCGAGAACCCGACGACGTCGAAGTCGACCAGCGGGCGCGCGCTCTCCAACGAGACCAGGAGTTTGCCGTGTGCGCGAAGCTCGCGCTGCATGTCGACCCAGGGCGCGTACGCCCGCTCCGCGAGCGTGCGCGGGTGATCGTTCAGGATCTTGTAGAGCATCCTGAACCCGAGGTGGCTCATCCCGATGTCGTAGACGTCGGGGAACGCGAGACAGACACGAGCATCGACCTCGGCCCAGTTCTTCTTCCTCGCCCCGTGCTCGCTACCCGTGTAGCGCGTCGGCTTCTCGACCCGATGAAGGAAGGCGGCGTAGGGATGGTCGAAACGACGCATGACCGGGGGCCGAAGCCCTACCACGCTGCGGTCGACCGGGCGAATGCGCGGCGCTACGAGCGCACCTCGAGAACGAGATAGGCCCTAGCGCACGGCAACGTAGAACGATGCACCGGGGCGAAGTCGGTAGGGCGAAAAGACGTCGGTTGCTCCCGTGGATTCCTGAATCGTGTAGTCGAGACCGACCGGGTAAGCGTCGAGGAAGATCTCCAGGCCGAACGCGACGTGGGACGTGATGGAAAAGCCGGCCTCCGCGACTGCCGTCAGCACCGGGAGTGACGCCGTCCGCGCCGGCGTGAGCTCCACCTCGGCTGCCGTCGTCCCGCCCTTCGGTGCAAAGCGGATGACGTCGATACCGGCGCCGATTCGCCCACCGAGTTGCAGCGGAAGGTCGGACAGCCCCTCGAGCAACTCGAAGCCGCCCCGGAACGTCACCGTCTCCCAGACCAGACCCACCTGGTCGGCGCGGTAGCGCTCCGGAACCTCGTACCCGATGCTGACGAAGAACGACCGAAGCGAGTGCTCGCGCGTGCTGACCCAGCCGACGCGCAGCCCCGGGCCGTGCACGAGCGGCACCTCGCTCGAGTAGAGTTTGGCGGCATAGTACGGAGCCGCGCCGAGCGACGACGACCAGACGGGCGGCAGCACGCGGGGCGGCGGAGCGGGTGCGGGCTCCGGCGGTGCCTCGACGGGAGTCACACCGAGCAGGCGCTCGGTTTCCTTTCGCGTGAGTCCAACCTGTTCGTCTTCGATCAGCGAGGTCACGGCAAGAGAGAGCACTTGCCCGACCGCCTCGCGGCCGGCTGCATCGAGGCCGTTCGGCAGGTCCACCTCCCTGACGAGGAAGCGCTCGGCGGTGCGGTTCGCGAACAAGAGCTCCGCACGTCCAGCGACGATGCGCACGAAGCAACGCACCCGCACGTTCGACGCCTGCCGCGGCTCGAGTAGCTCCGCGCGTTCGAGCCGATTTTGGCGGAGAAAGCGCGCCTCGGCACCGGCAAAGTCCCGCGGACCGATCACCCCGCGCAGCGCGTCGAGCTCTTCGGTCGTGCCGACCACGACCACCTCGACGACGTCGGCCGCAGCCGGCGCTTCGGAAGCGGCGGGGGCAGTGTCGGAAGGCGACCCGCCGGGCGTCGCCGGTGTCGGGGCGTCCGGTTCCGCCGACAGCGGAGCTGAAATCAGCAGGAACCCGAAGAGCAAACGCATTCGGGAACGAGCGGGCGCGAGAGCCCGCTACTTGGCGGCCGGCGCGGCCGAACCGGAGAGCGCGCCGAGCCGGCGCTCGGCTTGGCCGACGTACGGACTGCCCGGGTAGTCGCGAACCAATGACGCCCACGCGGCGCGCTCGCCGGCGGCATCGCCGAGCGCGGAGTACGCGCGCGCTTTTCCGTAGAGGGCTTCGGGTGCGAGACTTCCGCCGCGGGAGAGGTGCCGATCGAACTCGGCGAGGGCCGCGCGCGGCTGCCCGCGCTCGAGCAGCAAGCCACCGAGGCGAACCTCGGCGAGGCGCGCCTCGGCCGAACCCGGAAAGCGCCGCCCGAGCTCGCGGAACAAAGCGACCGCAGACGCGGTGGAACCACCGCGCCGGGCGCGATTCGCCTGCTCGAGAAGCTCAGCGGCGCTCGGCAACGCAGCGGCAGGCGGTGAAGCCGGAGGCGTGACCCGCGGCTCGACCGTGGGAGTGACCGGCGCTGGCGCCGTTCGTTCGACGGCGAGTGCAGGCGTGCGCTTCGCCTTCGCGTCGGGAGTCGTCTTCGCGAGCACGGCGACGGGAGCCGGCGCGTCCTGCTGCGCCCTGATCACCGCGTACGTCGCGCTGGCACCGACCGCGACGAGCAACGTGCATGCGGCGACGAGCAGGAGGGCGAGACGCGAACGCGTCCGAACCCTCCCCCGCACGGGCATGCCTCGCTCCGACGCCGCCCACTCTCCGGCGAGCGACGAGAGCCGCGCGACGCGCGCACCGTCGGCCGCCTCGAGCACACCACACTCCTCGAAGTCGGCGCCCAGGCGCCGGGTGAGCCGGCAAGAGGCGCAGTGAACCAGGTGCGCTTCGAGCGCGGCCTGCTCCGCCACCGATAGCTCTCCGCGGCGTTCGCGGATGGTGAGCTCGCTCCGGCATTCCAGATCGCTCATTCGAAGCCCCCGAAGAGCTCTGCCGCCCCTGGATCGTTGCGCAGGGCCTTCCGCAGGGCTTTCTTGCCCAGGCGGAGCCGGCTCCAGATCGTATTCTGGGGGGCCGAGGCCACAGTCGCGATCTCTTCCACGGTGTACCCAAGGATAAAGTGCATTGCGAGCGCCTGAGCAATCACGTCAGGCAACGAATCCAGCACTTCGCGGAGCTTTTCTCGGCGCTGACCGGCCATCGCCTCCACCCAGGGGCTTGGCCGCGCGCTCTCGACCGCCTGGTCGTCCGCGGGTTCCGCGTCGAAAACCCGCTGCTTCGCAACCAGGCGCCGGCGGGCGGTCAGGGCTGCAAAGAGCGCAACCCGCTGAGCGTAGCGCCGGGTCGTGCACTCTCCGCGGAACTCCGGCAGGGCCGCAAGGAATGAGAGCATCGCCTCTTGTGCGATGTCGTCCACGTCCGCATGAGAGCGGCCGAGAACCTGGCGCACCGTCCCGAGGATGGTGCCCGCAACCTGGGCGGCGAGGGTCGACGCCGCGTGAGGGTCAGCCGAGGCGGCCGCGCGGGCGAGCAGACGGAGGTCGTCGACCCGCTCGCCGCTCGGGCCGGCGGGCGTGACGTCAGGACTCGTGCTCGGTACGACCTTCAGCACTCGTCAACAGGATGAACAACGGCCGACGCGCGGTCAACCGAGGCCGCCCGGGGGGCCGGTTCCTTGGTGATCGCGTAGGCTCGAGGCGTCCGTGAACCCCAAAACCTCCAGATCGTACCGCACGGCGTCGCGCCTCTCGGGCGCAATGCTCGCCGGGGCACTGTCGATGCCTCTGCTCCTCGCTTGCGAACGCACGGAGCTCCTCGGGATCCTCGTGTCCGGTTCCGGCGAAGGCGGCGGCGGTGGTGAGGCGCCCCTCGTCCCGGACGAGCCGCGCGTCGTCGACGCGCTCTCGAACGAACTCGCGCGCGACACCGATCCATCGTTCACCGAAGACGGTACCGAACTCTTTTTCATGTCCGATCGAACCGGCGGCAAGGAGATCTGGCGGTCGCAGCGCGCACACGCCGAAGATGCCTGGCGCGCGCCGGAGCTCGTCACCGAGCTCAACTCGCCGGGCGGCGACGAAAACCCGTGCGTCTCCAACGACGGCCTCACGATCTGGTTCTTCACCGACCGCGATCGCGCACTCGGCAGTTTGTGGCGATCGCGCCGAACGGCTCGCACCGAGCCGTGGAGCCCGCCGGAGCCCGTGCCGGAGCTCGCTTTCGGCGAAGGCTCGAGCGACGTCTCCGTGGCCGTCGACCCAGGCGAGACGCTGTTCATCTTGAACTCGAAACCGACGGGCCCGCCGCCCTATCAATTGTACGAGATGACGCGCGACACCATCGACGATCCACTCGGCCCTCCAGAACTGATGACCGATGTCGTGAGCACCGCCAACGAGTACGACCCGGATCTGATGCAAGACGGACTCGTGCTAGCGTTCGACTCGGCGCGCGGGGACGCAGGGCCACAGATCTACTGGACCCGGCGCACGGACCGCGACGCACCGTTCGACCCGCCGGTGCCGGTCCCCGCTCTGGTTTCGGAGCACTGGAATTCGGCCCCCGCGTTCTCCGAGGACCTCAGGTACGTTCTCTTTTCCTCCGATCGCAGCGGCAATAGCGAGATCTACGAAGCCATCTTGTCGTCGCCGCTCGAGTGACCGAGAAGAGGGCAGGATCATGCCCAATCGCCTCGCGACCGAGACGAGCCCGTACCTGCTCGGGCACGCGAACAATCCGGTCGATTGGTACCCGTGGGGGCCCGAGGCGCTCGAGCGTGCTCGCCGGGAAGACAAGCCGATCTTTCTCAGCATCGGGTATGCGGCGTGTCACTGGTGTCACGTCATGGAGCGGGAGAGCTTCGAAAGCGAGGCGGTCGCCGACGTGTTGAACCGCTTCTTCGTGAGCATCAAAGTCGACCGTGAGGAACGGCCCGACCTCGACGAGGTGTACATGGCCGCCACGGTCGCGCTGTCCGGCAGCGGCGGCTGGCCGATGAGCGTGTTCCTGATGCCGGACCAGCGTCCGTTCTTCGCCGGAACGTACTTTCCTCCCACCGATCGCCACGGGCGGCCGGGCTTCGTCACCCTGCTGCTTCGCGTGGCCGAGCTCTGGACGACGAAGCGCGACGATCTGGGCCGCGAAGCCGAGGCTCTCTCGGCGCACGTTCGCCGGGGCTTCGAACACGAGGACCCGAAAGCCGTCAGTCGCGACGCGATCCGGAGCGCGGTGAGCGCACTCGGTCGTGCCTTCGACCCGACCCACGGCGGCTTCGGTTCGGCACCGAAGTTCCCGCCGTGCGCGTCGCTGTCGCTCCTGCTTCGGCACCACGCGGTGACGGGCGACGAACTCGCGCTCACGATGGTGCGGCGCACGCTCGACGCCATGAAAGACGGCGGGATCTACGACCAGCTCGCCGGCGGGTTCGCCCGCTACTCGACCGACGAGCGCTGGCTCGTCCCTCACTTCGAGAAGATGCTGTACGACAACGCGGGACTCGCGGCCGTCTACCTGGAGGCGTTCCAGGTGACGGCCGAGCCGGAATACGAGCGCGTCGCCCGCGAGACGCTCGACTACGTGCTGCGTGAGATGCAGGGGCCCGAGGGCGGCTATTTCTCGGCGACCGATGCCGACAGCGAGGGCGTGGAAGGGAAGTTCTTCGTCTTCTCGCTCGACGAGGTACAGGCGGTGCTCGAGCGCGATGCCGCCGAGCATTTTTCCTATTTTTACGACGTGACGGCCGAGGGCAACTGGGAGGGTCACTCGATCCTCCATCGCCCCTACCGGCTCGCCGAGGCGGCGGCCACGCTCGGGCTCTCTCCGGCCGAGCTCACGGCGTCGCTCGCGGACTCGAAGGCAAAGCTCTACGCGGCGCGCGCCAAGCGCGTCCCCCCACTGCTCGACGACAAGGTGATCGGTGCCTGGAACGGCCTGATGATCGCGGCGATGGCGGAGGGGTTCCGGGTGCTACGCGATCGGCGCTACCTCGACTCGGCCGAGCGGGCGGCGCGCTTCGTCCTCGAAAAGCTCGCACGCCCGGACGGCGGCCTCTACCGCACGGCACGCGGCGGCCACGCGCACGTCGATGCGTACCTCGAGGACTACGCGTTCGTCGGCGACGCGCTCCTCACGCTGTACGAAGCCGGAGGCCCGAGTGACCTCCTCGACGAAGCGCTTCGCCTGGCAGAGCGATTGATCGACGATTTCGGTGAGTCCGGCGGCGCCTTCTTCGCCACCGCCCGCCACCACGAGGCCCTCGTCGCACGCCCGCGCGAAGGGAACGACGGCGCGCTGCCCAACGCCAACGCGGTAGCGGCGCGCCTGCTCGTGCGGCTCGCCCGCCAGCTCGATCGCAACGATCTCGCCGACCGCGCCCGCGACGCCGTCAGCGCCTACGGCCAAGGGATCGAACGGGCCCCGCGCGCCTTTGCCACGGCCCTGATGGCGTTCGATGTCCTGGAAACGCCACCGGTCGAACTCGCGCTCGTCGGCCACCCCGGTGCGGCCGACCGCGAAGCGCTGGAATCCGCCCTCGCGCGCCGTTTCTTGCCGAACCGCATTCTGGCCTCGCTCGATCCGGCCGCACCGCCCCCAGCCCTGCCGCCACTGCTCCGAGGCAAGGGACTCGTCGAAGGGCGCGCCGCGCTCTACGTCTGCCGGAATTTCGTCTGCTCCGCGCCGCTCACCGACCCGGGCGCGCTCGAGGCCGCGCTGGGGTAGCCTGACGGGCCGTGGGTCACCGGCACTGGGCGCTCGCCGTTTCGTTCGGCGCTTGGCTCGCTGCTGCCGGCGCTCTTGCGCAACCGGTCGAGCGCGGGAAATTCCGGCTCGCGTGGCACGCGCCGCCCGGTTGCCCCACCGCTCATGAGGCGCTGGCGCGCATCGAGGCGTTGCTCGGGGCGCGGGTGACCGAGATCCTCGCCGAGCCGATGGCGGCTCGCGCGACGGTGAGCTTGGCCGGTGACGGACGCTACGAGCTCATGCTCGAAACCTTCCAGGGCGAGCAGCGCTTCACCCGCAGCATGCAAGCGGCGTCGTGCGCCGAGCTCACCGACGCCGGCGCGCTCGTGCTGGCGCTGGCGATCGACCCGACGCTGAGTGAACGGCGCGCGGCGGAAGCAAACGTGAGCGTCGTCCCTCCACCGCCTGTCGAACCGACGGAGCGCGGCCCGGACACCGAAGCGGCCCCGACGGCGCCGGTCGCGACCACCGCGCTAGCAAAGCCACCGCCGCCCGCAGCCCTCGCACCACCGGCTGCCGCCAGGACGCCGGCTCGCACCCCCGATCAGCTGCGGTTCGGTGTCCTCGGCACGGCGACGCTCGACGTGGGGACGATCGCCACGGTAGCGGTCGGCCCGAGCCTCGGCGTCGGGGTCCAATGGCGGAGCGTCGAAGCGTCGCTCGGTGCGCTCTGGCTTCCCCCGCGTCGTTCGTACGCCGAGCCCGGCAAGGGGGGCGACATCACGCTGGTGACGGGCCAGCTCCGCGGCTGTTACCGCCCGTTTCAGGGTGACTGGCAGCTCCTTGGCTGCGGCACGTTCGAACTCGGCGTCATTTCGGGCAAGGGCGCGGGGACGGCGACGCGATTCGATCCCAGCGCCACCTGGATCGCCCCTGGCGCCATGATTTCCGGGCGGCGCCGGCTGGGTTCGAGCTTCGTCTTGAGCTTTGGCGCGGGCGCCCAGATCCCCCTTCAACCAATCGATTTTACACTGGAAAATGTCGGCGTCGTGCACTCGGTACCGGTGCTGGTCCCGCGCGTGGAACTCGGCGCTGGGGGATTCTTCGGCTGACGGAAATCGCCTTCAGGGCACACTCAGGAACGATGACTCTCGCCCTCGCTTCGGCCGGCGACGACCTCGCCGCCCCCGCGGGCGGAGGCGAAGTCGCGTGGAGCGAGCTCTACGACGAGCACTTCGATTTCGTCTGGCGGAGTCTCCGCCGGCTCGGTGTGCCGGTGAGCTCGCTCGACGACGCGGCGCAAGAGGTGTTCCTGATCGCGCTTCGCCGCCACGATGCTTTCGAAGGCCGCTCAGCGCTCAAGACCTGGCTCTTCGGCATTGCGTGGAACGTGGCGCGAAACCTGTCGCGTTCGAGAGCGCGCCACGAGGAACCGCTGCCCGACGCCGTGGTCGACACGCGTGGGGTCGGCCAGGAGGAGGCGGCCGCCAGGGCCGAGGCCGTGCGAGCACTGTACGAAGTGCTCGACCGACTCGACCCGGACAAGCGCGACGTGTTCGTGATGGTGGAGCTCGAGGAGATGGGTGCGAAAGAGGTCGCCGCGATCACCGGTGTACCTCTCAACACCGTGTATTCGCGCCTGCGTGCCGCACGCGCGGACTTCGAGGCCGGGGTGAATCGACTACGAGCGAGGGACGCATGGAGACGACGATGAACGAGCTCAGCTTCGAGGCGAAGGCCCTGATTGCAGACGCACGGGGGGCAGACGGGCCGAGCCCCGAGAACCGGGCGCGCGTGAAGCGAGCGCTGGTGGCGAGCATGGTCGGCGCGACCGCGACCTTCGGCGCCGGGGCCTCGGTGGCGGCGACGGGTCTGCCGGCCGTGGCAGCGGGTAAGAGTGCGCTCACTGCGGGCACGGTCGCGCTGTGGCTCGGCATGGGGGCGGGGCTCGGCACGCTGGCGTCGGCACCCGCGCTGGTCGTGCAGCTCGTCGGGGGCGAACCGCAGCGTGCCGCCGTCGTCGAGCAGCGTGCTCCGACGCGTGCGCCGGAATCGAGGACCACGTCCGCGGAGCCGCGGGCGGCCGCTCCGACCGAGGCCGCGCCGAGCGCTCCGAGCGACCAGCACCAGCGCGCGGAGGCACCGGCACCGGTCGCTCCGTCGGCGTCGGTGTCACCGGCACCGGCGCCCTCGACCCTGGCCAGCGAGACGCGCTTGCTCGAGGCAGCGCAGCGGGAGCTCGCTTCCGGTCGTGCCGCGTCGGCACTGTCGCTGCTCGACGAGCATGCCCGGCGTTTCCCGGGGGGCGCGTTGTCCGAAGAGCGGATCGCCGCGCGGGTGCTGTCGCTTTGCGCACTGGGGCGACACGAAGCGGCCCGGCAGGCGGCGAACTCGTTCGTCGCCGCGTCGCCGCGCTCTCCGTTGATCCCTCGGCTGCGGGGCTCGTGCGCCATGGACGGAACAGCAGGCGATCAGATCCCGGCGCGCTGATGGCTCGGCACAACGCGCCGTCCCGCTGGCTCCTCGTCTGGCCCCTCGTGCCGCTGGCGGGTGCGGCCTGCAGCGGGCGCGAGCTGTCGCTCGGCGGCGACCCCAACGGGCTCAGCGGCACGGCGGGTAACAGCGGAACGGGCGGCGCCGTTGCGGGAACAGGGGCGGCGGGCGGCTCGGGCGGCAATGGGCCGGCCGGCGCGGCGGGCTCGATCGACGTGATGACTGGAGGCACGGGGGCCGTGGCGGGTGTCGCAGGCACCGGAGTCGCAGTGGCCGGCGCCGCCAACGATCCGTACCCGCCGGTGATCTACGACAATGGGCAAGGCTATCGGTCGAGCTGCCCGGAGATCGACGGCGTGTGGGGCTTTACCTGTTGGAACCACGAGGGCGACACCTCGAGCACCTGTGGCCTGGACGGCACGCCGCCCTGCAACGCTTGCTCGTGCGCCGTGCCATGCGGCCCGCGCGAGGAGTGCCCGGACGGAAAGAACGGCGAGCTCGCGGAGTGCGTCGGCACGGACACGACGGTCAAGTCTTGCTTCATCGTTTGCGACGAGACGGATTGCCCGCTCGGCATGGTGTGCTCCGATTACCCGGGCACGGCGGCACACGTTTGCATGTGGACGGAAGAGGGCGTCGGGCAGGGAGCGCCGCGCTGAGGGCGGCGGAGCGCAGGCGACTACGGTGACGCCGCCGCGTCTTGAGGCCCGAGGACGCTGCGAACGTGGGCGAATTCGCGGAGCAACCGCACCAGTGTCGTATCGGACGCACGCCAGTCGCCACGCTCCAGAAAATCCTCGAGCTTACCGGCCACGACGCGGAACCTGACGACGCCGAGGCTCGCCGCAGCGCCCTTCAGCGTGTGCGCCGAGGCCAGCGCCCGCTCGAGGTTCCGCTCGCGAATGTCATCCGACAGTCGCTCGAGCTTCTGGTCCACGTCGGCCAGGAACAACGCCACGAGTTCGTTCAAAAACTCGTGTGACACGTCGCGGGCGATGGCGTCGAGCCGGACCTTGTTGAGCGTCGGGGTGGGCGGAAGCGTCGCCGGCACCGGCGGACGATCGGTCACGCCACCTCGCCCGGAGGGCTGCTCGCGCCGAGCTCGAGCTCTGCCAGACGCCGGTACAGCGTCGCCCTCCCGATACCGAGAAGCTTGGCCGCGCGTCCCACGCTCCCGCGCGTGACTCGCAGTGCGCGCTTGATCGCGCGGTGCTCGAGTTCGCGGAGCGGCAGGACTTCGTCGCCGCGCCCGAGGAAATCCTCCGGATCCTCGACGCGCTCGCCGACGACCCGCGGAACGCGGCTCTGGAGATCGCGCGGCAAGTCGGCGCGCTCGATCTGCTCGGTCTTGCAGGAAAGGACGCTCCGGTGCACCACGTTTTCGAGCTCGCGCACGTTGCCCGGCCAGGAGTGGCCCGCCAGCACCTCGAGCGCCTCCTGCGACATGCCGCGGACGCGATGCGGCGCTCGACTCTGGAGCTTCTCCAAAAAGTGAGCGACGAGCATCGGCAGGTCCTCCAGCCGATCCCGCAAGGCGGGCAACTCGATCGGGTAGACGACAAGGCGGAAGTAGAGGTCTTCACGGAAACGCCCGGCGTCCACCTCACCGCGAAGGTCGCGGTGCGTCGCGCACACGATGCGAACGTCGACCGGGATCTCCTGGTTGCCGCCGACCCGACGTACGGTGCGCTCCTGTAACGTGCGAAGGAGCACCGCCTGCGTCGCGGCGCTCATCTCGCCGACCTCGTCCAGCAAGAGCGTGCCGCCGCGCGCTCGCTCGAAGCAGCCGAGCCGCGTCTGCGTCGCACCGGTGAACGCCCCGCGCTCGTGGCCAAAAAGCTCGGACTCCTGCAGAGCGGCCGGAATGGCTGCGCAGTTGATGGCCACGAACGGCCCCTGACGCCGCGGTCCGCCGGTGTGAATCGCCCGAGCAACGAGCTCCTTGCCGGTTCCGCTCTCGCCGAGCAGGCACACGGCCACGTCGCTCTCCATCACGCGCTCCACCTGCTGAGACAGCTCGCGCATGGCGGGGCTGGTGCCCACCAGTTTGTCGAGCAAGCGTCCGTTGCCGAGCGCGCTCTGCAGATTCCGGACGCTGTTCACCAGCCGGCGGCGCTCGCACGCGCGCCGCACCGAGAGCAGCAGTCGTTCACGGTCGACCGGTTTGGTCAGGTAGTCGTACGCACCGGCGCGCATCGCGGCGACGGCCGTCTCCACCTCGCGCTCGGCGGTGACCACGATGGTGGGAAGCTCCGGGTCGCGTTCGCGCAAGTGGTTCATCACGTCGAACCCGCTCGCTTCGCCGAGACCGAGATCGATGCAGACGACGGTCGGCAGCGGGCCAGCCGCCGCGCGCACCGACTCGGCGGAATCGAACTCGATCACCACGTAGCCGGCTCCCTCGAGCCAGGTCCGGGTAAGGCGGCGTGTGGTGATGTCGTCCTCGACGAGCGCGACGACGTCGCCATCAGTTGGCGAAAAATCCAATGAATTTGAAGGACTAAGGGACTGCTGCGTCACGCTCATTCTAAACGGCACAATCCGTGAAGGGATTAGAGGTGGGGTCACCGCCGTCGCACCGGTCCCACCCTGGGACGCCCGGCGTCTCGTTCCCGGTCATCGGGCACCCGATCGGGTACCCCTCGCTGCTGAGGGGTGAGCGGTTTCTGCGTCAGTCTGCGCGCAAGGGGAGATGGAACGACTCTTGCGGAGAGGGAGCGCATGACCCCCGCATCGAACCGCACCGGCGGCACGGCCCACCGCGACCCCGTCGTCGCTTGCACCCTTCGCGGTCGACGCATGTCTGACGCCGTAGAGATCGCTTACACGGAGGAGGATCGCACGGCCGTCGTCCTGATGGATCTGCGGGCGGCCCGTGACCACGAAGCACTGAGCGAGCATCTCGCGACCGCGGCACGCGCGTCGTTGTCTGCGCACGAACCTATGCACGTGCTCGTCGGCGGCTTGCGCAAGATCGTCTGTGACGCGGTGGCGGCGAGTGTAGGTGTGGCAGCGATTCGGGTTTCCGCCTTGGATGCACGAGTCGAGCTGCTCAACGCCGGGATGCCGCCGATTGGTTGCGCGCTTCCCGACGGCCGCATGCTCGAGTTTCTTCCGCTCTCGAGCGACGTGGGACCGCGCGTGAACCGCGCTCACCCCTACGAGCTCATTCCTCTTTCGCTCGGCAGCACGTGGATCCTCGCATCCGACGGGGCAACCCAGGGCTCGCTCGAGGACTCCGGCGATCTCTGGAACGCGCTCGGACTCCCTGAACGCGCGCTCGAGCTCGGGCGATTGACGACCGAAGAGCTCGAGGGACGCCTGCTCAGGGCGCTCGGCAGCCAGCCCCTGACCGAGGACGCGAGCCTGGTCGTCGTTCAGACGCGCGGGCGCAGCGAGTCCGGCATTCGCTGAACGAACGCCGGACGCTGCCGTACGGGGCGCCGCTCAGAGTTTCGAGTTGAGCGGGTCGTTGACGTTGCCGCCGGAGCGGAACACGCCCGAACTCGACGAGCTCTTGCTCGAGCTTCGGACCGCGCGGTTCGAGCGGACCGCCTTCTTCTTGGCGGCCGCGTCCTTGTCCTTGGAGAGCAGAGCGGTCTTCACGTCGTCGGACAGGCGCGAATCACTCGGCTTGTCGGAGTCCGCCGTGGCGACGGGCGCCGGCGCGGGCGTCGGCGCTGCGGGAGTCGTTTCACCCGAGCGCGTCTTCCAGTCGCCCAGCGAGGCGGGGCTCGGGCCGGCGAGCGGTGCCGCCGCCGGGATGGGAACGGCAGCCGCGGAGGTGCCACCGCTCGTCCGAGCAACGCCGAACCCTGCGGCGCCGAGCACGGCAACCGCCGCGATCGCGATGACGGCAACCTTGCCCTTGCTGCGCTTGAACGGCACGTCCATGTCGAGCGACCCCACGTCGAGGTCCTGGACCACCGGGACGGTGCTGATCGGGCCGAACGACTGCGGCGGGACGCTGAGCGGTGCAGAGCGGGCGGGCGCAGTCGTCACCGGACCCCACGCACTCGCCGGAGGCCAGGCACTTTCGCGAGACGACACCGGGGGCGGGTAACTCACCGCGGCAGCCGGTGCCGGGGCGACGGAACGCGGCGCCGGAGCGACGGAGGCTACCGGGGGCGCCTGGACACTCTGGGGACCGTCGTCCTCGTCCGGAAGGTCCGCCACCTCGGCGAGCGTGTGCCACTCACTTGCACCTACCTCGGTGACCAAAGTCTTCGCGCTGATGCGGCCAGCCTCGTAGCCCTCGACGAGCTCGTCGAGGGTCATCATCTCCACCTTGCCTGCCACTTCGACGTACCAGCGGTCTTCGGTTTCGGGGGTCTGCATGAGGGTGCGTTCTCCGTTCCGCGGCTATCGAGCGCGGTGTTGAACGCTCAGGATAGCTTTCCCGCACCGTTCGGCGAGCCCAAAAGCACAGTAGTTACGCGTTTTTGCGCACCATCACGGTAGAAATTCGGTCAGGCTTCACCGTCGCCCTAGTGCGCGTCGCCCTAGTGCGCGTCGCCCTAGTGCGCCCGTGCAGTTGCTCGGGCGCCTGGCGCGCCTTGGCGTCCTGGTGTGCCGGGCGATCCCCCGCGGCGTGGCGTCTTCGGGTAGCCTGCTGATCCTGTGAAGCTCAAGAGCCGGACGATCGAACGCCTTCGGGATGCGCTCCTTCAGAGTGGCCGGCGCCCCAGCATGGTGGCGTCGTCGGCCTACGAGACACTGACCCGCGAGGGCCTGCTCTCGACCGAGGAAATCGCGGCGCTGAACCGCGTGGACCCGCTCGCGGAGACCATGTTCTTGATGATGGCCGCCGACGGGACGCTAGCGACCGCGGAGCACGACGCCGTGCGGGGCGCGATCCGCGGCCTCACCGACAACGTGCTCCGCACCGGCACCATCAACGTGATGCTCGAGAACTACCAGCGACGGCTCGAGGCCGAAGGACGCGACGAGCGCTTGCATCAGATCGCGGAGACGATGGGCGACGAACCGAGCGAAGCCGAAGGTGCGTTCGCGCTCGCCGCTGCCGTCGCGCTGGCCGACGACGCGATCGCCGACGAAGAAAACGCTCTCATCAATCAGCTCGCGGAGTGGCTCGGGATCGCACCGGAGCGTTCGCGCGCGATCCTCGACCAGCTGGAAGAGGACGAGGAAGACACCGGGGGAGCCTAGAGCGGCGAGTCGGCGGGCGACGCCGCGTCGCACGGACTCAACGCGCAGGCGGCCGGAGCGGAAAGCAACCGCTCGCGTCCGGTTCGCCGACTTCGGAGCCGCCCGTCGCCGTCGAGATGCCGATCAGGTGTGCACGCGCGTCCTTCGACTTCGGATCGTTCGGCGCGATCGGCGCCGGCACATGACCGTCGATCGCCACCGGGCATGCCCAGGCCGACAGCGTCCCACCGGCGTCGATCTCGAGCCGAGCCAAAAAGCCCAGCTTGGTGCGCGGCGCCCAGTCGTGTCCGGCGAAAACGAAGTTGCCGAGGCTGTAAAAGATCGGCTTGCCGTCGCTCCAACCGACGCCCTGCGGCACGTGCGGATGGTGACCGAGTACCGCATCGACCAAGCCGCCCTTCATGATCGCCTTGAAGAAGTTCCGGGCTGGCGGGGCCGGCGCATCCTGGTATTCGGCGCCACCGTGGTACGAAACGAGCACCACGTCGGCCTCGCGGCGCGCGCGCTCGAGCGCCGGAAGAAGCCGCTTCGGTCGTGCCCACGCCACGTGATTTCTGCCCTCGTGCTGTTCGAACGGGGGGTCGTTCCAGACCTGCGTGACGGCGAACACGGCAATGCGCTTGCCCCGCACCTCGAGGATCGCCGGCGCGTAGGCCTGCTCGAGCGTGCGCCCGGTGCCGACGCTCTTCACGCCGGCGCCCGCGAGGTTATCGAGCGTTTCGAGCAGCGCCCGCCGCCGGTAGTCCCAGGCGTGATTGTTGGCGGTCGACGCCACGTCGATGCCAGCCTGCGCCAGCGTGGCCCCGCCACCCGGAGGCCCAGTGAAGATCAGGCGATTGTAGGGGGATTGTGTTTCGCCCTTTTGTTCGCTGAGCTGTGACTCGAGGTTCACGAACGCGAGGTCGGCATCGCGCAGCAGGGGGGCGACCTGGCGGAACGGATCGTACTTGGGGTCGGCCAGGATCGACTGGCCGCATTCGCGTCCGAGATTCACGTCGCCGCCCGCGACGATGACGAGCGGGCGGGGCGCGCTCGGCACCGCGGCGCTCGCCGGCGGTGTCGCCGAGCGGAGGGAGGGCGCGCCGACCTTCGGACGGGACACCGCTGGCGCCGCAGCGTGGGGCGCGGCGTGCGACGCCGGTTCCTCCCGACCAAGGAGCAAGAGCAGCAGCGCCGCGCCGAAGAGCGGGACACTGGAATAGACGAGCAGCCGGCGACGGGACACCGCGACGAGCCTCGCTCCATTGTATCATCCGCGGCCCTTTGCGCTTTTTGCTCGTACTCCTCGTCGTCGCACCGCTGTCCGGGTGTGCCGCCGATTTCCACGCCCCAGCCCCGAAAACGGTGGCGTCTCCGTGGCTCAATGCACGCGCGGTCGAGCTTTCCACCGGGCCGCAAGCGGAGGTGCGCGTTCGCCTGCTCACGGCGGGGCGCCCCGGGGTTCGCCTGAGAAATGCCCTGCTTGCCCGGGGTGCCACGCCGCCGTGCACTTCCGACAAGACGTTCGTTTCCTTTTCGCGCGACGGCGTCCCGATCGAGAAGGGACCGGTCGCCGTCGGTGGCACCCACGAGCTCGAGATCGTCTTCGACGACGATCCTCCGTTCGGGCGGCTCGAGGCGGACGGCGCCGTCGACCTTCCGATCGAGAGCGACGACGGTCACGGCTGCGTGCGCGTCCCGCTGCTCGGCGGCGCGAGCGCTCCCGAGTGGGAAAACGTCGATGCGCCGCGCTTCGCGATGGGCGCCGAGATCGAGTCGTTCCCGATCGCCTACCGCGACCCTGCGGGCGTCTCTCCGATCGGCGGCGCAGGGTTCTGGTTCGGGGTCGAGGACGCGAAGCATCGCCTCTTCCTCCTGCAGAGCGCGGCCTTCACCTCGAACCCGACGAGTGAGGCATCGGGACACCTTGGGTTCACGCTCGGCGGAAACCGCACTCTCGCGCTACTCGGTCCCGTCAGCGCGAAACTGAGCGCCGGCTACCAAGGCGACATCTATTTCGCGCGAGAGCCGTTCGAGCAGCGGGCGACGCGCCACTTCCTTCACGGGCCGGTCGTCACCCCGGCGCTCTCGATACCCCTGTCCCAGGGGCCCTACCCACCGACGGCGCGGGGCGGGACATTGCACCTCGAGCTCGGCCTGCCGACCCTCCTATGGTTCAGGGCACCCGACGCCGGGGGACCGACCGTCGCGGGCGGCGTCACATTCGGCTGCTACGGGGTTTTCTAGCCGGAGCGGAGCGACGGCGAGGGAACGGGCCGCGGAGGGCGAATGGAGAAACCGGTGCCGGCTCCCCCGGTGCGGTGCTAAACCCGGGCGCGATGAAAATTGCGATCGTGGGTACTGGTTACGTGGGTCTGGTCGCGGGGGCCTGTTTCGCCGACTCGGGCACGCACGTCACGTGCGTGGACGTCGACGAGCAGAAGCTCGAGAAGCTGAAGCGCGGTGACGTTCCGTTCTTCGAACCGCACCTGGCCGAGCTCGTGAAGAAGAACTGGCCGGCGCGGCTCGAGTTCACGTCGAACCTCCCGGCCGCCATCGACGGGCGCGAGGTGGTGTTCATCGCCGTCGGTACGCCGCCTCAGGAGGACGGGTCGGCGGACCTGAGCCACGTGCTCAAGGTCGCCGAACAAGTGGCGAAGGCGGCCAAGCACGAGCTCGCCCTGGTGACGAAGAGCACGGTTCCGGTCGGAACGAACCAGCGCGTGCGTGAGGTCGTGGAGAAGCACGCCAAGGTCAAGATCAACGTGGTCTCGAACCCGGAGTTCTTGAAGGAGGGCGACGCGATCAACGATTTCCTCAAGCCGGATCGGATCGTGATCGGCACTGACGACGATCGCGCCTACGACGCCCTGGCGCGCCTCTACGCGCCATTCAACCGCCAGCGAAACCGCATCCTGCGCATGTCGCCCAAGAGCGCCGAGATCGTGAAGTACGCGGCCAATGCCATGCTGGCGACCAAGATCTCGTTCATGAACGAGATCGCGCGGCTCTGCGATGTCGCGGGTGGCGACGCCGAACACGTGCGCGTCGCAGTCGGGTCCGACGAGCGCATCGGCATGCAATTCCTCTATCCCGGGCTCGGTTTCGGCGGCAGCTGCTTCCCGAAGGATCTCCGCGCGCTCGTCCGCACGGGCGAGGAACTCGGCGTGGACATGGCCGTTTCGCGCGCGGCCGTGGCCGCGAACGAAGGACCGGTGCGTTACCTGCTCGACCACATGGAGAAGGATCTCGGCGGCCTTCGCGACAAGGTGATCGCGATCTGGGGCCTCGCCTTCAAGCCGCGCACCGACGACGTGCGCGAGGCTCCGGCGCTCAGACTGACTCGCGAGATCGTCAAGCGCGGCGGCAGCGTGCGGGCAACGGATCCGGAAGCGCTCGAGACCGCCAAGGAACGCCTGCTCGCGACGAGCGGCCTCGATCGCGTGACCCTCCTCGCCGAGCCGTACGAGGCGTGCCAGGGCGCCGACGCGCTGGTCCTCGCCACCGAATGGAGCGAGTACCGCGCGCCCGATCTCCCTCGCATCAAGGCGAGCCTGCGCGGGCGTCATCTCTTCGACGGGCGCAACGTGCTGGTGCCCCAAGCGGTCGCGGACGCGGGCCTCGTCTACCGCGGCATGGGCCGGCCGCAGCTCGGCTGATAGCCGGCTACTCGACGAGCTCGAGCCGCACGGTACAGTCACCGCAGCGCGAGTCCGGGCCGGAGAGCACGGGGCCGCTCGAGGTGTCGGCCAGCATCAAGTCGTAGGTGTGCGTGGCTTCCAGGTCCGCGAAGCAGCCGGCTTCGTCGCAGGCGCACACGCCCCGGTCGACGAAGCCGCACGCCAAGCATTTCCATCGCGGATAGGACTCACTCAGGCCTTCCCGCGTCTGGACGACGCACGTGTCCGTGGTGAGCGAACCGCCACCCTGCAGCGTGCAAGCCCAGCCGTAGTTCGGGGTGTAGACCGGCACCTGCATCGCGCACCAGTCCTGGAATATCTCCGCAGCGGAGATGCCGAAGCGAAACGCGCTGTCGCATCCGGCGCCCCGCACCAACGTGTGGGGGAAGCCAGGCCACGGCGCGATGTACGACACGTCCTCGAACCTGTTCGGATCGTCCCAGAACCCGGGCGGATACGGCACATCGGCGCTTTCGGGCGGCGGCAGCGGATCCCCTTCACCGAACGTCAGTGTTCCGCCCACGACTCCGTCCGTGTCCGCGATCACGAGGCGGAGATCCTCGGTCGGCTCGAAATAAAAATCGAGGATGTTTCCTTCCCACGTGCCGAGGAAGGGGAACTCGTCGGTGCAGCTCGTGATCGGCGTCACCTGCATCCCAGCGCTCCCGCCCATCGCGCTCGGCATCCCGCCTTCGCCGATGCCAGCGGTACCGCCCGCGCCACCGGTGTCGCCACCACCTCGACCGCCCGTGTCGCTGGCTCCGGTGCCTCCGGTTTCGGTTCCACCGGTTGCCATCGCACCGCCGCTGCTCCCGCCGGTGGACGACCCGCCCGTCACATCGATCGCGCCCGTCCCGCCGGAGGTCATCGGGCCGCCGCTTCCGCCCTCGCCGCTGTTACCCCCCGTGACCATGCTCGCGCCGGTGCCACCGTTTGCCGCGGCAGCGCCGGTACCGCCGCTCGGCGCAGCGCCGCCGCCACTCCGGCCTACACTGTTCGACTTGCCCGCGCAGGCCGCGCAAGCCAGCACGAGACCCACCAGTCCCACGCGGCGCATGCCCGCATTCTAACACGGGCGCGAGAGGGGAGCTTTCCGCGCGTGGCAACGCCCGCGGAGAGCGGGCGCCGCCACGTCACGGGCTACCTCAGAAGCAGTTCCACTCGCCGTTCATGCCGCAGTTGCAGTTGCCACTTTCGAACGCGCAGAACCCGTTGGTGTCGGGGTCGCACGTGTCGCCGTCGTCGGGTGCCATGGCGGGGCACATGCCGCAGTTCCAGGTCTGCATGCCACCGCCGCCGCCGCCCGTGCAGGCGCAGCTCACCATGCCGAAGGTGCAGCCGCCAGCCATGGGTCCTGGATCGGTGTCGCCGTCGCACATGTCACCGTCCATGGGTGCAGTCGCCGGACACATCGGAGGCGCTGCGCACTCCCACTCCGCACCGCCGCCGCCGCCGCCTGCGCACGTGCATTCGGTCATGCCGTACACGCACGGATCGTCGCCACCACCGGGGTTCATGTCCGTGTCGCACATGTCACCGGTGTCCGGCTCCATCTCCGGACAGCTGAGCGTCTGGCAGTTCCAGGTCTGCATCATGCCGAAGCCGCCGCAGCTGCAGGTCGTGACCTCGGTCGTGCCGTAGGTGCAGTCCTGGTCGTTGACGTCGTTGTCGCAATCGTCCCCGTCGGTCGGCGCCGTCGCGGGACAGGCTTCACCCGGCGTGCCACCGCCCTCGCCACCGCCGCCAGCCGTGCCGGCGCTGCCGGCGCTGCCACCGGTCGCCATCCCAGCGCTGCCGCCGGTCGCCATCCCCGCGCTACCACCGGTCGCCATACCGGCACTACCGCCCGTTGTGGCACCGGCGCTGCCGCCGGTTGTCGCACCAGCACTCCCGCCGGTTGACGTACCCGCCGAGCCACCCTTGCCCGCGGTTGACCCGGCGCTGCCGCCGGTCGCCGCTCCGGCGCTCCCACCCTTGCCGCCTGTGCCGCCTGACGCGGGAGGTGCTGATGCCGTGCCGTCGTCACCGCAGCCGAGTGCGGTCAGGCCACCTACAATGAGAATTCCAAAGCCAGTTTGAACGAAGCGCATGAGGGGTGCCTCCAGGGCCGGGCCACGGGGAAGTGGCTCGATAACGTTCAGAGTGTTCCGAGTAGGGCCATAGCAGGCGGAAAGTTTTACAAAACCGCCTCAAGGCCGTCAGAGGCCTTCTCATTTCTTCTGTGAGCCGCTGGCGAGCCCACAGAGCACACCGCGTCAGCGAACGATCGGCACGTCTTCGTCGAAGTCGAAGCAGGTGCGGTCGCCCGACGCCCACTTGATCGAGTTGTACCAGAACTGCGGCACTTGGTAGTACTCGGGCGCGAGGCGACCACTACAGTAGTTGTGTGCGGGATCGGTCGCGCAGGTCATCGAACCCGTGCCGTCCCACTGGCTCGTGTAGGTGACCCATTCGTCGGCGAAGACGAACACGCGACCGGCGTCCATCTGCTTCGTCGCGCCGTAGACCGTCGCGCCCTGGGCGACCACGTCACCGCCACCGAGCACGGAGCGACCGTGGAACGCGCCGACGCGCGTGATGCTGAAGGCGACCGGATGCAGGTCGTTCCAACCGGTCAGCGCCACCGAGTTCGACGCGCAACAGCAGTCGTTGTCGGGACAGGTGCCGAGGATGTCGTCGGTGGCGTATGAAAGCCCCGTGAACGCGAGGAGCTGATTGGTGGGCCCCACTTCCGCCGTGGCTGCGCCGTAGCCGGTCAACGTGATGATGCCGCCGCCGCCGCGCACCCAGGTCTCGAGGTTCGCGACCTCGGCCGCGTCGAAGGTCCAGTAGGGGCCGCCCTCTCGATCTTCGAGCGCCTGGAGGATGAGCACGTCGTACTGCGCGAGGAAGTCGGTGGTGAGAGCGGTGTCGGTCGTGTACGTGGTGACGACGGCACTGCTCTTCGTGTTGAGCCACTGCGTGAGTGCTGCCGTGTTGTCCATGCCGGGCACGGCGCCGTACGTCGGCAAGCGACCGAAGACGCCGATGCGCACGCACGTCCCGGGCGGACCACCATCCGGTCCGATGACGCTACCGGCGCTGCCGCCGGTACCGGGGTTGATGCTGCCGCCCGAGCCGGGCTGGATCGAGCCACCGGTGCCGCCGGACGCTGCACTCGAGCCACCCGAGCCCTCGATGCCCGTTTCGGGGGCACCGGCGGCGTTACCGCAGGCGGTGATCGCGCCCAACGTGAGCAGGGCAGCAGTGCAAAGAATGGTTCCGAAGCGTGAAGAATTCGTCTCGTTGTTCATACCCACCACCTTCAGTTTAGCGGGGCAAACCAGGAGCGCCACGAGCTGCCCGGAGGCGACGAAACACCGTCGAAACGCAGGCGACAACCCTAGAAGCACGCCCCGGCAGACATAGTGCGCCCGTGACCCTGCGCGTCGCCCTGCACCACAAAACGCATTACCGCTACGACCGCCTGATCACGCTCGGGCCGCAGGTGGTGAGGCTCCGCCCCGCCCCGCACTCGCGCACGCGCGTGACCGGCTACTCGCTCCGCGTCAGCCCCAAGGAGCACTTCCTCAACTGGCAGCAGGATCCGCAAGGCAACTGGCTCGCGCGCCTCGTGTTCCGCGAGTTGACGGACCACCTCTCCATCGACGTCGACCTGATCGCGGATCTCGCGGTCGTCAATCCGTTCGACTTCTTCCTCGAGCCGGACGCCGAGACGGTCCCGTTCCGCTACGACCCCGCGCTGCTGCCCGAGCTCGCGCCGTACCTGAAGGTCGCCGATGGCGGCACGACGCTTGCGAACTTCGTGCGTTCGCTCGAGCTGCGGGGCCGCACGATCGATTTTCTGGTGGCGCTGAACCAGACCGTGAAGGAGCGGACGGAGTACCTGATCCGCCTCACGCCGGGCGTGCAGACACCGGACGAGACACTCGAGAAGCGGAGCGGATCATGCCGCGACTCGGCGTGGCTCCTGGTGCAAACGTTGAGGCGCCTCGGCCTCGCCGCGCGCTTCGCCTCCGGCTACCTGATCCAGCTCAAGCCCGACCAGAAGTCGCTCGACGGCCCCTCCGGCACCGAAAAGGACTTCACCGACCTCCACGCGTGGGCAGAGGTGTACCTGCCCGGGGCGGGCTGGGTCGGCCTCGACGCCACGTCGGGCCTTTTCACCGGCGAAGGGCACATCCCGCTCGCCTGCACGCCCGATCCGACGGGCGCTGCACCGCTCACCGGCGCGCTCGACGAGTGCAAATCCGAACTCGTGCACGAGATGACGGTCCGGCGCATCGAGGAATCGCGAAGGGTCACGCTGCCGTACACGCCTCACGAATGGGAGCAGGTGGCGGCGCTCGGTGTGAAGGTCGATCGGGCGCTCGCGGCTCACGACGTGCGGCTCACGATGGGTGGCGAGCCGACGTTCGTGTCGATCGACGACATGGACGGGTTCGAGTGGAACTACGGTGCGCTCGGAACCGACAAGCGCCGGCTGGCGGGGACGCTGTTTCGACGACTGGCCACGCGCTTCGCGCCCGGCGGTTTGCTCCATTACGGCCAGGGGAAATGGTACCCGGGCGAACAACTGCCGCGCTGGGCGCTCGGCTGTTATTTCCGCAAGGACGGCGACCCCGTCTGGTCCGACGACGCGCGCACGGCGCGAGACGGCGAGAGCGACGGCGCCAACGCGGACCTCGGTGCGCATTTCCTCGACCGCCTTGCGCGGCGGCTCGAGGTGGACACGCGGCACATCCAGCCCGGCTACGAGGACGTCTTTTGGTACACGCTGCGCGAACGGCGCCTGCCCGTGAACGTGAACGTCGGCGACAACCGGGTCGAGGACGAGATCGAGCGCGAGCGGATCGCCCGCGTGTTCGAGCGCGGCATCGGCAGCGTCGTGGGGCACGCGCTGCCGGTCCGCCCGCTCGGCGGGGGCCGCTTCGAATCGGGCCCCTGGTTTTTGCGCCGCGAACGGCTGTTCCTTCTGCCGGGTGACTCGGCGATGGGCTACCGGCTTCCACTCGACTCGCTGCCGTGGGTCGCGCCCGAGGACTATCCGTTCGTCCTCGATCGCGACCCTTTCGCCCCGCGCGACGCGCTGCCGCGGCGGGGTGAGCGCCGCGAGCGCCAATCGCCCGGGGATACCGCGCCAAGCACGCGCGCCGGGAAGCCGAAGCCGTTCGAATCGGATGCGGACACCGTTCGAACGAGCCTGTGCGTCGAACCGCGCGACGGGATCCTTCATGTCTTCTTGCCGCCCGTCAGCGCGCTGGAGGATTACCTCGATCTGGTTTTCGCCGTCGAGGAAACGGCGCGCGAGGTCGGCACGCGGGTCCGCGTCGAAGGTTACCCGCCCCCCTCCGATCCGAGGCTCGAGAAATTCTCCGTCACGCCCGACCCGGGCGTGATCGAGGTCAACATCCATCCCTCGCGTTCGTTCAAGGACATGACCGAGGTCACGAAGGTCCTGTACGAAGAAGCGCGTCTCTCGCGGCTCGGCACCGAGAAATTCATGCTCGACGGACGCCACACCGGCACCGGGGGCGGCAACCACGTGACCTTGGGCGGGTCGACGCCCGAGGACAGTCCGTTCCTCCGCCGTCCGGACCTGCTCGCGAGCCTGGTCGGCTACTTCCACGACCACCCCGCGCTGAGTTACCTGTTTTCCGGCCTGTTCATCGGTCCGACGAGCCAGGCGCCGCGTGTGGACGAGGCCCGCCACGAGGCGACGCACGAGCTCGACATCGCGCTGTCGGTGCTGCGGGACTTCCAGCATCCGGTGCTGCCGTGGGTGACCGATCGAATCTTTCGGCACCTGCTCGCCGACGCCACCGGCAACACGCACCGGACCGAGTTCTCGATCGACAAGCTCTACTCGCCGGACAGCGCCACCGGCCGGCTCGGCTTGGTCGAGCTTCGCGCGTTCGAGATGCCCCCTCACGCCGAGATGAGTCTGACGAGTCAGCTCCTGCTGCGCGCGATGGTCGCGGCATTCTGGCAGAAGCCGTACCGTGCGCACCTGCCGCGCTGGGGAACGTCGCTCCACGATCGGTTCATGCTGCCGCACTTCGTCGCACAGGATTTTCGCGACGTCCTCTTCGACCTCGAGGAGCGCGGGTACTCGTTCGACCCGCGCTGGTTCGATGCGCAATTCGAGTTCCGGTTTCCCCTTGCCGGCAGCGTCGCCCACGACTCGGTCGAGCTCGAATTGCGCCACGCGCTCGAGCCCTGGCACGTGTTGCCGGAGGAGTCGGACGGCGCCGGCACCGTGCGCCGCGTCGATGCCTCGCTGGCACGCGTCGAGGTGAAGGTCCGGGGCGCGGTGGCCGACCGCCACGTCGTTTCGTGCAACGGAGCGCTCGTCCCGCTGCACCCCACCGGCACGAAGGGCGAAGCCGTTGCCGGCGTTCGATTCCGAGCGTGGCCGCTGCCAGCCTCGCTTCACCCGACGATCCCACCGCATGCCCCGCTCGTGTTCTCGCTGATCGACGGCTGGTCCGGGCGCGCGCTCGGTGGTTGCACGCTGTCGGTGAGCCACCCCGGAGGACTTTCCCACCAGCGCTTCCCGGTGAACGCGATGGAAGCCGAGAGTCGGCGGGGTGCGCTGTTCTCGCCGTATGGCCACGCGCACGGCACGGTGGATCCGAAGGCGCTCGCGCGCCCGCATAACCCCGATTATCCGCTGACACTCGACCTGCGGCGCGTTCGTGGCTGACTCGCGGTCGAAAAGCACGCCCGCTCGTGCGATACCAGGGCATGCGAACGAGGCCCCTAGTCGCCCTGGCGTTTTCCGCGCTCCTCGCCTCGGCCTGCGGCTCGAGCCGGGCGAGCGATCCGGTTCCCGACACGCAAGCGAAAGCAGCCGACCGCCTGCAGGGCGAGTGGGTGCTCACCGACTTTCGCCCCGCGCCCCCGCTCGAGCCGATGTATCAGTCGCTGCTCGCCGCGCAGTTCGGAGAGCTCAAGGTGACGATCCGCGCCGGCGCGATGGGCGTGAAGGGCGTCGGCGTGCAGGGCGAGCGAAGCTATCGCATCGTCGATGCGACCGACGAGGGCTTCTCGGCCCTGCTCACCGACACCGCCGGTGCCGAGTATCAGATCACGGGTGCGTTCAGAGGGCTCGACGTGGACTTCGTGGCCCACACCGCTCCCTGGCGCGGAAGCGGGCGCTTGCACCGGGTGCGTTGACAGGTCGGAGAAGACCGCCGAAATTCTGGGGACGCGCATGACCGAGTCGAGCGTCGAGGCCCGCCTGCCCGAAACGTTCGGCTACGCGCTCCGCCAGGGCGTTTACGACGAAGCGTTCGGCGCGGACGGTGCACCCCGCAGCCACCACGTGGAGCTGTGGCGCGGCCTGTCGGAGCTCGGCGCGAGCGAACTCGGCAAGCGATGGGAGCAGGGCCGACGGCTGATTCGCGAAAACGGCGTCACCTACAACGTCTACGGCGATCCGCGAGGGATGGATCGGCCGTGGGTGCTCGATCCGATCCCTCTGATGGTCGGTGCGGACGAGTGGGCGGCGCTCACCAAGGGGCTCGAACAGAGAGCCCGGCTCCTGGACGCCGTGCTCGCCGATCTCTATGGCCCGGCACGCATCCTCGAGGAGGGCTTGCTGCCGCCGGAACTCGTCTTCGGAGGTCAGGGGTTCCTGCGGCCGCTCGTGGGCTGCACGCCGCCCGGCGGCGTGTACCTCCACCTCTACGCCGCCGATCTCGCGCGCTCGTCGGACGGCACCTTCTGGGTGCTCGGCGATCGGACGCAGGCGCCGTCCGGTGCGGGGTACGCGCTGGAGAACCGGATCGTGGTTTCGCGGCTTTTGCCGCAGCTTTTTCGCGATTGCCGCGTGGAACGCTTGGCACCGTTCTTCAGCGCTCTGCGCGAATCGCTCGCGCATTTGGCGCCGCGAGGTCGCGAGCAGCCTCGCGTCGTGCTTCTCACGCCGGGCGCCTACAACGAGACGTACTTCGAACACGCGTACCTCGCGCGTTACCTCGGCTACACGCTGGTCGAGGGTGCCGATCTCACGGTGCGCGACGACACCGTGTACTTGAAGACGCTCGGCGGTCTCGAGCGGGTCGACGTGATCCTGCGACGCCTCGACGACCTGTTCTGCGATCCGCTGAGTCTACGCAGCGACTCGTCGCTCGGCATCGCAGGGCTCGTGCGCGCGGTGCGGGCGGGAAACGTCACGATCGCGAACTCACTCGGCAGCGGCCTCGTGGAGTCCCCCGCGCTCTTGGCGTTTCTACCCATCCTTTGCCAGCGCTTGCTCGAAGAGCCGCTCGTGCTGCCCTCCGTCGCTACCTGGTGGTGCGGCGAGCCGGCAGCGCTCAAGTACGTGCTCGAGCACCTGGCCGAGTTGGTGATAAAATCGGCATTTTTCGGCTCCGCGGGCGCGGAACCCGTGTTCGGTGGGGCGCTGTCGAGCGACGAGCGCGCCGAGCTCGCCCGGCGCATCCAGGCACGGCCGAGTTCCTTCATCGGGCAAGAGCAGGTGTCGCTCTCGACCGCGCCGGTGTGGGCGGGTGAGTCGATCCAACCGCGCCATGTGGCGGTGCGCGCGTTCATGGCCCTCGGGCGCAACGGGTACGTCGCCTTGCCGGGCGGCCTGACTCGCGTTTCGAGCTCCAAGAATTCGCTGGTCGTGTCGATGCAGAGCGGCGGCGGCAGCAAGGACACCTGGGTGCTCGCGCGAGGGCTCCCGAGCTCCCTCTCGCTCCTGCGCCCGCAGGGCGGTGTCGACATCGTGCGGAGCGGCGCGGATCTGCCCAGCCGCGTGGCGGACAATCTGTTCTGGCTCGCTAGGTACGCCGAGCGCGCCGAGGGCACCGCGCGACTGCTCCGGAGCGTGATCTCGCGCCTGACGGACGACGCCCACGGCGGGCGCACCCGTGAGCTCGCCGTGCTGCTCGCCGCGCTCGAGGCCGCCAGCGAACTCGAGCCCGGCGCGCTGGTCGGCGGGCGGACGGGACTACGGCTCGAACGCCGCCTGTTCGAGCTGATCGTCGCGCCAACGCCACCGCGTACCCTGCGCGCCGGCATCGAATCGGCGTTTCGCGCCGGCTCGGTCGCCCGCGACCGCCTCTCCGCGGACACCTGGCGCATCCTGAATCAACTGCACGAACAGGTTCTCGACTTCGAGCTCCGCCAGCGCCTGGAGCTCGGCGACGCGCTGGAAGCGTTGAACCGGCTCGTTCTCGGTTTCTCGGCGTTCAGCGGGCTCGTGATGGAGAACATGACGCACAACCCCGGCTGGCGCTTTGCCGACATCGGGCGCCGGATCGAGCGCGCGTTCTTGGTCACCCGGCTCATCCGCAGCACGCTGGTGGAGGCCGACGACTCCGCGAGCTACGACGGCATGCTCGAGGTGGCCGACAGCACGATCACGTACCGCGCGCGCTACCGCGGGCTCGTCGCCTTCGAGCCCGTGCTCGATCTGGTACTCACCGACGAGACGAACCCCCGCTCGGTCGCCTACCAGCTCGTTGCCATCGACGACCACATCGCGCGGCTCCCGCGCACCGAAGGCGGCGCCGGCCTCGGGGCGAGCGCTCGCACGACCCTCCGCGCGCTGTCCGCCGTGCGCCTCGCCGAGCTCCCGATGCTCGCTCGCACCGGCCCGACCGGCCGTCGCGAACTCCTGGACTCGCTCCTCGGCGCGCTCGAGACGGACCTTCCGCTCCTCGCCGAGCAGCTCACGCTGAGCTACCTCGCTCACGCGAAGCCCTCGGTGTCGCTCGGCACGATGGCCGAGCCCGGCGACCGACGAGCGGCCGAGCTACCGGACGGCCACTAGCGCTATCTCCCCGCGACCCCTGGGGAGCCGCGCTCTAGGGCGCGGCGAAGGGGATCACGCACTCCCCGTTTGCGCAGAACTCGCCTTCGGCGCACTGGAACTCGCACGGCGTCACCCCCTCGCAGCACCCCCCGCAATGGTCCTCGTCGGCCAGCAGGTTCACGTTGCACCCGGGGCAACCGAAGCCGTCCAAACACACGCGACCGCATTCTCCATCGCTGCACACTGCCACGGCGTGTTGAACGTTCGAACAGCGAGTGCACGTATCGAGCGCGCACCCGAAGGCCGGATCGTCGATGTCGACGCACCCCTCACCGGCGCAGAGTTTCGTGCCGGCCGGGCACCCGGCGTCGAGGTCGGAGGTGTCGACCAGGAGCGAGCAGCCAAAAAGGCCCAAAAGAAGCAGCCCGAACAGGGTGGGCAAGCGCCGGCGCATCAGAATTCTCCCGCCAGCATCAACCGGGTCCGATCGCCGTCGACCGCCAGCGAGAAACGCGTGACCCCGGTGCCGACGGTCACCCACGGGCGATCCACGTAGCTGTAGACGGCGAAGCCTCCGAGCACGAGCCCGACCCCACCCATGATGTCGGCGACGAGCAGGCGGCGATCGATCGACTCTCGTTCACTCGTTGGACAGCCCGGTGCACAGTCGTCGAGAGCCGAATCGCGCGAAGCGAGGGCAGAGCCGAGCAGGGCACCCGAGATACCGAAGGAAACGATGGCGCCGCCGGCGTAGAGGTACGTCGAGAGCGGGACGGGCCGGTTCCGCTCGGGCGCGGCGGGTGGAGGAGGCGGCGGTGGTGGTAGTGGGAGCGGCGCGACGACGTTCGGACGCACGAAACGAACCGTCACCACCTGGTTCTTCTCGCCCTTGGCGAGCGTCACCTGCTGCTCGATCGCTTCGTACCCCTCGAGCGTGAGGCGCAGCCGGTGTGGACCCGGCATGACCTCGATCGGGCCGAGTTTTTCCGGGAGATCGAGCGAACGGCCGTCGAGTTCGAGCGTCACCGGACGCTTCCCGTCGTCGTCGCGTTCCAGCACGATCAAGAGAGTCGGCAGCGCGGCAGCGACGTCCTCGAGCCAACCCTGACAGTCGGCGCGGATCGCGATCGGGCACGCTTCGTCGACGCAGCCAGCCAATGCCTGCCGTGCATCGAGCCACTGCTCGGACCGAACGAGCGCCCCCGCCCGGTCGTGCGCCGCGACACAGCTTTCGACTGCGGGAGTCGAAAGCGGCGCGGCAGACGGCGCGGCGGAGGGCGCGGCGGGCTCGGCGCGACCCTTCATCGTCGAGAGCATCGTCCCGACCAAGAGCACTGCGCCAGAGGAGCAGCGGAGTCGCTTCATTGCGTCGACGCTCCGACGCCACGCTCGAGCCGGGCCTGCCAGGCTGCGAGCAAGGGCGCCTGCGAATCGAACTCTGCGAGCGCGGCTTCGATGTCGGTTTCGTCCGCGTTGACCGCCGTGACCGCCCGGAGTGCGATCCCGAGCGTGTCCTGTTGGTAGTTCGGCGGGAACCGCCCCGAGGTCGCGACGACCCTGACCGTGTCCGGGTGCGTGAAATCCGCGCGGGTGGCCTCGGCCAGCGGATCGAGCGCGCCGAGCCCGCCAAGCCCCTCCCACGCCGGGATCGACCCCTTGACCGAGCTGAAGGCACGTTGGGCCGGCTGCGAGGCGATCGTCTCGAGAAAATCGACGACCTCGGCCTCGTGATCGACACCGATCGGCAAGGGGAAGGTGTCTGACGTGAACACGAACGTCCCTTCGGTGCCGGGAAAGGGAATCGCCCGCACGGTTCCGGCCACGAGCTCGGCCCTGAGTTCGCCGTTCGCCCAATCGCCCATGACCGTGAAGGCGGCCGCGCCCTCGCGCACCAGGTCGAGCGCTTCGTACCAGTGCGGTCGACTGCTGCGATTGGCGAAGTAGGGCGCGAGACGTTGCACACAACCGAGCGCCCTCCGCACCTCGACCTCGTACCCCTCACCCGGGCTGCTCACCGACTCCGGAGCTCGCCCCTCGAAGAGGGCCTCGTAGAACGCAGGCCCAGCCAGTGCGGGCAGCACGTTTTCGAACGCGAGCAGGATCAGGGCGAAACCGTCTTCGGTACCGATCGCGATCTTCATGTCGTCCGGCAAGTCCGGAGCGCCCGTTGGCGGACAGAGCGTGTCGAGCGAGAGCAGATCCACGCCCGGCCGCTCGGCAGAGAGCCGCTCGATCTCGGCAACGTTGTAATAAAGGACGTTCAGCCGGTGGATGTTGATGGGGACCGCGTAGAGCTCCGGTGAATCACCGACGCGGAGTTCTTCTTCGAGCTCGTCGGGGAGCGCCCGCAGCAACCCCGTTCTTTGGAGTAGGTTCGTCACCCCGTGGATCCAGCTCCGGCTCGGCAGCTCGTCGTCGGCGGTGTCGACCACGGCCCAGCGCAGAACGTCGGCGCCGATGTTGGCGGTAAAGGTCGACGGGGGTGCACCCGCGAGCAGGAGCTGCGCCATCAGATCCCGTTGGTCGACGGCGTCCGGATCCGCGCGGTTGTGCACGATGACCCCGGGGTGCTCCTCCTCGTGGATGGCCTTCACCCTTGCGAACGCCTCGGCCTCGGATTGCTGGCTCCACCAGCTGAAAACTTCCAGCTCTACGGGAGGTTCGTCGGAACAGCCGGCCAGGGCGAAAATGCCAAGAACAACGGCCCGCCCTACCGTCGCTCTGGACGGACCTCGAGGACGGTCGAGCCGAGCACCCTGAAGCATCGGACAGGCGGCGCAGGATTCTAGTGAAAGGGCGAAAATCGGGGTGAAGATTTGCCCCACCGCGGCCTCTAACGGGGGGAAGGCCTGGTATGAGCGACGAAATTCCGCCCCACGATCCACCCCGCCTGGCCCGGGGGACCGACCCGGTGGGGCGCCTGTTGGCCGGAGCCGACGCGGAGTTTCGGCGCGGGCTCAGCGAGCCGGCGGCCTTCCGGCGGGTCGAGCGAGCGCGCCGGCAGCGGACAGCGCTTTCCTGGGCGGTCGGGACGACCGCCGTTCTCGGCGCCGCGTTGGTGGTCACGCGCGGACTCGAGCGCGATGCAGAGCCTGACCGTTTCGCCCTCCTTCCCGAGCGAATCGTCCCGTCCGCCCGCGAACTCCCGCGCGCGCCGGAGCCGGCGGTGTCGCTGCCCGTCGTCGCGCGGATCGTGGCGCCGCCGACCAGGGCCGAAGCCACGGCCAGTGCTCCGCCGAGCGAACGGCTCTGCTCCGAACTGGTTTCGCAGGGGAAGAACGCCCGCGCCGTGGACTGCTACCGCGCCCTCGGTCGGGGGAGCGGGGTCGCCGCCGAAGTCGCGCTCTACCACGCGGCACGGATCAGCTTCTCGAGCCAAGGCGAGGGATCACGGACGCTCGCGCTGATCGACGAGCACCGCCAGCGATTCCCCACGACCTCTCTCAGCGCCGAAGTCGAGTGGCTGCGAGTCCAGAGTCTGCACCGCGCAGGACGGAGCGACGAGGCGCTCACCGCGAGCGAAGCATTGCTTGCGAGCCCCGCGGGGCGCTCGTTGTCCCCCGAGCTGCACCGCCTTCGTGCAAAGATTTATCAGGATGAGCGCGGCGATTGTGCCAGCGCCTTGAGTGAGCTCGTCTCGCTCGTCGGTGAACCCGGCGAGCGCGGAGACGACGCGGAGCTCAGGCGCGCCCGCTGCCTCGAGAAGCTAGGTAGGAGCACCGACGCACGGGCGGCCTACCAACATTACCTCGAGCGTCCAGACGCTCGGCATGCCGATGAGGCGCGCGCACGCCTCACGGCTCTTTCCGACTGACGAAGCAGCAACGTTGCTAGAGGGAAAGTCAGATGGAAGTCCGAAGGGTTGACGAGCCTGGTTCGATCACGATTTCGATCGTCCCGAAAGTTTGCTTAGATGAGGGGTCTTGTCCGTTCTAGCCGGCACCCTCGAGGTCGAAGCCTCGCTCGAAGAGAGGCTCATCGACGACTGCGCCGAAGGCAACGCCGGCGCGTGGCGTCGCCTCCACGGCCAGTACTATCCGGTCGCGGCGGCGTTCCTGCGTAAGCTCGGCGTGAACGAACGCGAGCTCGAGGACGCAACGCAGGAGGTCTTCCTGCAGGTTCATCGCTACCTGCCGCGCTTCCGCCACGAAGCGGAGCTCTCCACCTGGCTCTACCGGATCTGCATCACGCAGGCGCGTCGCGTCCGCCGGCGCGTGCGGGTGACGGACGCTCTTTTTCGCATGCTCTCGCTCGTGCCGGGCGAAGCCCTGGTGTCGAGCACGCCGCTCTCGGAAGCGAGCGCGCGGCTTCGCATCGAGAAGGCCCTCGCCGCGCTGCCGGAGGGTGAACGCAGCGTCTTCGTGCTCTACGAGATGGAGGGGCTCTCCGGCAAACGCATCAGCGAGATCGTGGAGATCCCCGAGGCGACCGTGTTCCGGCGCCTGCACTACGCGCGCCGCACCTTTCGCGAGACGCTGGCCGCCGACGCCAGTTGAGCGGCGCGCAGCCCGAGGGGAGTCGTGTCCCAGGCCGGGACGCCTGTTCCCATTTGCAGTTTCCGCGCGAACGGCACTACCCTACCGGCCATCATGAGGGAACCTATCCGCATCGAGATCCGCATTGAGCAGAGCTCACTGAAGCGCCTCGCGATCATCGTCGGTACGGTGGTGCTGCTCGCCGGCGGGGTTGCCGTGGCAGTGCCGGTCACGTTTGCGACAGGCGAAACGCTGACAGCTGATCAGCTCAACACGAACTTCAGGGCGGTCGAAGATCGCGTCGTCGCGCTAGAATCCGCTCGTCCCGTGTACACGAACGCCGACACCGGCGAAAAATACTCGCTCGACGCGGGCTATTGCGACAGCACGTTGCCGACCAACGGCGCCATCGGCGGCTTCGCAGAGGCGAAGGCGCTGTGCGAGACACGATGTGGCTCCGAAACGGCGCACATGTGCAGCGTTCAAGAGCTGATTCGGTACCACCAGACCGGCGGTTCAGTGACGGCGAACGGCTGGGTCACCCACGGCTTCGCTCACCCGGGCGGATCTTGGGCGCCGCCGGGAATCAACGAGTGCTTGAGCTGGACGAGCTATGGACATCTCGGGAGCGTGTGGGGCTCGATCGCCACCAGCGCCGGTGGCCCCTTCTACCAGGGCTGCGAACAAGTTCTGCCGATTCACTGCTGCGACTGAACCCGACGACCCAACGTCGGTATTAGGTCAGGCGAAGTACCGTCCAGATCAGACCCACGAGCGCGATCAGCGTCGAACCCCCTCGAACGAGAGCGCGCTCGGCGCCCGGGCGCCGGGCGACCCACCGCAGGCCGAGTGCGCCCGCCAACGCGACGACGAGTTGCCCGATCTCGACGCCCACGTTGAACGACAGGAGCGAAACCAAGAACGAGCTCTTGGCGGCGCCGGTCTCCTTGAGCGCACCGGCGAAGCCCTGGCCGTGGAGCAGCCCGAACGCGACCACGACGTAGGGCCGAAAGCGCTCGTTGCCCTGAAACAGAAGATTTTCGAGCGCGACGAAGGCGATCGAGAGCGCGATCAGTGGCTCGATCACGGCGCTCTCGAACACGATGACGTCGAGCGCGCCGGCCACGAGCGTCAGCGTGTGCGCGACGGTGAAGAGGCTCAAGAGGACGAGGAGCCGGCGCGGGCGGTAGCCGGTGCCGAGCACCAGGGCGAGAACGAAGAGCACGTGGTCGAGCCCGCTCGGCAGGATGTGCGTGACCCCGAGCACGAGGTACCGAAGCGCCGTCGCCCCGACGCTCGGTGGGGCAAAGCCCGTATCGTTCGCTCGCGGCACGGGCGCGGCTCGATCGTGCGGCGCTGCCGCGAGGCCGAACTGACTCGCCGGCCCGGCCTTCCACCCGTCGCCAACCGTTGCCGCGAAGCGATAGGGCGGCGTCGCCTCGCCGCCGAGGACCAACACGCTCTGCTCGCCGCCACCGGCTGCGCCCGGCGGAAGCTCCACCGACACCGCCAGCACGCGAAAGGCCTTGCCAACGACGACGCGAAGCTCGTGCGTTTCGGCCGGCAGCGCGGCGTCGAGCATCACGATGTCGCCGGGCGCCGCTCCCGCCGGCACGTAGATCTCGCGCATCGAACGGCGAAGCTCGAGCTTCTTGCCGTCGGCCTCCACCGTCACGTTGGCGGCCACGAAAGCGAGCAGGCGCGCCTCGATCTCGGCCGAAAGGAGCCGCTCGTCGCGAGCGCGCGTGAGTGCGGGATCGAAGGTCAGCTGCCCGCGCAGGCGCCCTTCGCTGCGGTTCGGCCTCAGGCTGAGCTCGTCGATCGCGAGATCGTGCGCGAGCACGGGCCGGGCGCCGAGCAAGCAAAAGATGGCGACGACGAGAGCGAGCGCACTGGCGCGGAGGCGTTCTCTCACGCTGCCCTCGCCCGGAGCGGGCCGACGGCAACGACCGCCATGAAACCGACGAGAAAGAGTGCCGTCAGCTTCTGCACGACCGGCAACCACGGGACGCAACCGGCACGCTCGGCCACGGCCCATGCGTAGCCCGTGGCGTTGGCGGCACCGCAGGCGAAGGCGAGAGCACCGAGCACACCGGCGACCAGACGCGCACTGGTGACGAAACCAATCACGGCGAGGCCGCCCGCAACGAGCCCGGGGACCGCCGCACCGAAGACCATCGTGGTGTGGAGCGCCTGGCCGGCCGCGGAGGGTAGCCAGGAAAGGGCGACCGTGGCGGCCGCCGAAACCAGACCGAGCGCGCGCACCAGGCGCCGCGTGATGACTCCGAGGGCCTGCCCTGCGAGCCAGAAGAACGGCGCAAGTCCCAAGGCGAAACAGGCGAACGCGGCCCGAGCGCTCGCCGCGGCGCGGGAGTTGTCCGCACCCGCGCCCGCGGCCTCGGCCGTCAGATCGCAGAAGAAGTTGCTCCAGAATCGATGGCCCACCGCGTTCGGCTCGCAGGGCGAACCACCGGGGTAGAGCGCGGCCGCCTGCGCGATCAAAAGGGCGAAGCCGATCAGCGACCCGAGGACGAGACCGCCGAGAGCTCGTTCAATGCGCGTGGTCGCCATGGTACCCTCGGTCCAGGATCGTGTACCGCATCACCCACGTCACGAGCTACGACTACTCGGAAGCCGTTTCTATCTGCCACAACGAGGCCCGCCTGACTCCGCGCGCGACCCCGCAGCAGCGTGTGGTGCGGAGCCAGCTCTTGGTCGAACCGCACGTCGCCACCCTCGACCAGGACACCGATTACTTCGGCAACGTCGTCCACTGGTTTTCGCTGGAGGAAGCCCACACGCGCCTCGCGGTCACGGCAGTGAGCGAGGTGGTCGTCTCGCGCTTCGAACCACCGGCGGCGGGCCTCACCGGTCCGTGGGAAGCGGCGCGCGATCGCGTGCGGACCGAGCGAACTCCCGAGGCGCTCGCCGCCTACGAGCTCACGTTCGAATCGGTGCACGTGAAGATGGACCAGGAGCTCCTCGAATACGCGCAGGTGTCGTTCACGCCGGGGCGCCCGCTGTTGGAAGCCGCTCTCGATCTCACGCGCCGCATCTTCGCCGAGTTCCAGTACGAACCGGGGTCGACGACGGTCGCCACGCCGCCGCGTGAGGTGCTGCGCGCTCGCCGCGGCGTTTGCCAGGATTTCGCGCACCTCGAGATCGCCATGCTGCGCGCCCTCGGCCTGCCGGCGCGCTACGTGTCGGGGTACATCTTCAATCAACCCCGAAACGGCGGGCCCGGCTTGACGGGCGCGGATGCGTCTCACGCCTGGGTCAGCCTGTACGTGCCCGGCTTCGGCTACGTCGACCTCGATCCGACGAACGGCGTGATCCCGGCCGACGAGCACATCACGCTCGCCTGGGGCCGCGACTTCAACGACGCAAGTCCGCTGAAGGGCGTGATCCTCGGCGGCGGCGCGCACCGCCTGTCGGTGGCGGTCGACGTCGCGCGCGCCTGACGACGGGAATCGGCGAAGCCAAGTCCGAGATCAGCGCTAGGGGCCGCTGCTCGGCTCGAGCGCGAAGCAGTAGATCGACCCGCGCCCGCCACCTTGGGTGACCGTGCCCGATTCGTAGTTCATGCTGGTTGCGGGGGCACAGCCGACGGTGTGCGTCGCGTTGAAGTACGGCGGTCGACCGCCGCCGTCCCGATTCGAATGACCGACTTGCGCCGTGTCGTCCTCCGAGTTCGACGTCCAGTCGTTGCAGGTCGCGCCCATGGCCACAGTGCCGTCGGCCTGCGTGCCGGTGAGGATGTCGTGGATGCTGTTTTCGAGCTCGCCCCCCGTTTCATCGAGCGCGATGCTGGTGTCCATCGGCGGCCACGTATCGTCGAGCGCCTCGCCGTCCTCCTGCGCGTGCAGATCGTCGATATTTTGGGCGATGACGACGCCGGCCTGGTTTCGCCACGGCCCGGTCCCGATGCGATCGCGAGCATTCTCGGTCGACGTGCTCATGTACGCGCGCCACGTCTTCGCAGCGAGTTCGGCGGAGACCCCGGTCGCGTGCTCCTCGCAGAACGCATCGGCCGCGGCGAGCGAATCGAACTTGCCGCCACCGGTCCAGCCCTCGCTGGTGACGAAGAAGTTCATGCCGGCCTTGGGCATCACCGTTCCGGCTCCCGCACCGCCGCCGGAACCCGACGAGCCGGCGTCGCCCGACATCCCGCCCGTCCCGCCGGCACCTGACATGCCGGCGCTCGCACCGCCGGCACCGGCACCCGCATCGCCACCGCCGCCCGCGTCACCGCCGCCGACGCCGGCACTACCCGAAGCGCCGCCCGAACCCGCGGTGCCCGCAGCAGCGCCGCCGCCACCTTGTCCGGCGCCGCCGCCACCCGTGCCGCCCGTCGCGCCGCCGCTCCCCGCTGTGCCACCAGCGCCCCCGGTCCCGCCTACGCCGCTCCCGGACGAGCCGCCCGCGCCCGCGCCGGCCACCGGTGCACCCGCGGATCCGGATGTTCCCGCGACGTTCATGAAAGGAGACTCTGGCTCCGTCGTGCAGCCCGACGCGGTGACGACGAAACAAAGAAACGCGGTGTGCGCGAGGTGCCTCATGGTTGTCTCCTACTCTGGTCCACCTTTTTCGGTAACCTGGGAAGGAACGAATCAGGCCGTCTTCCGGCGAAACGGATGAAGAAAATCGTTCTCGGCGAAAACCTGGCCACTTTGCGGACGCTCCCCGACGCGTTCGCGGAGCTCGTCTACGTCGACCCGCCCTTCAATACGGGCCGCGCTCAGGTGCGCGAGCGCCTGCGCGTGACGATGGATCGAAACGCGACACGGCGTGGGTTCGGTGACAAGACGTACCGAGTCGAGCGCCTCGGGGAAAGCCGCTACGACGATGCGTTCGACGCCTACCTCGATTTTCTCATGCCGCGCATCGCGGAGAGCATGCGGTGTCTCACGCCTCGCGGCAGCCTTTTCGTTCACCTCGACGCGCGCGAGGTGCACTACGTGAAGGTCGCGCTCGATCGGCTCTTGGGGCGTGATTCGTTCATGAACGAGATCATCTGGGCTTACGACTACGGCGGCCGCTCCAAGCGTCGCTGGCCCCAAAAACACGACACCATCCTCTGGTACGCCAAGAACCCGAACGACTACGTCTTCGACTACGACGCGATCGATCGCATCCCGTATCTCGCGCCTGCCCTCGTCGGTGCCGAGAAAGCGGCGCGCGGCAAGACACCGACGGACGTGTGGTGGCACACGATCGTCCCCACCAACGGCCACGAGAAAACCGGCTACGCGACGCAAAAACCACTCGGCATCCTCGAGCGCATCGTGCGCGTGCACACCACACCGGGCGCCACCGTCCTCGATTTTTTCGCGGGCAGCGGCACGACTGGCGAGGCGGCTGCGCGCCACGGCCGTGGCTTCGTGCTCGTCGACCAGAGTCCCGAAGCCGCCGCCGTCATGGCAACCCGGCTCGCCCCGCACGAGCCGGAACTCGTGGGCTTCCGCGGCCCGAAAGGCGCCGCGCTCAGTGGGCGGCGGCGACCGAAGCGTGCTCGACGCCGGTCTTCACGCTGATATCGGTGTTGACCGAGCAGGCGATGAAACACCCCTCGTGAGCGTCATGATGAAGCTCGGCGAGCACAGCGGCCGTGGGCGGCGTGCCTTGCCACTCGATGCGCGGCTCGAGCACGACGGAGCTCACCCAGGGCACTCCGCGCTCGTTCTTGGTCATCGTCCCGACGGCGCGGTCTTCGTAGCGGAGCGCGGTGAACCCCCGCTTCGAAGCGAGGTGAAGGAACGTGAGCATGTGGCAACTGGCGATCGAGGCCACGTAGGCTTCCTCCGGATCCACCCCGGCGGCGTTGGAAAATGGCGCTTTCACCACGCTCGGTGAGGACGAGGCAAGCACCGTGGCGCCGCCGTCGAACGCCCACCGGTGCTCGCGCGAGTAGCGCCCCTTGGTGAAGTTCTCGCCCGATAGATCCCAGCTGATCCGGGCCTCGTGCTGCGACATGATCCGGGTCTAGAGCCGAGACGGCCGCCGTGCAAGCGGGCGCTCCGAGCAACTACTGTTGTTGCTGCTGCTGTTGCTGCTGCAGCTGGCGCTGTTGCGCGAGATCCTGGACGTTGAGGCGGCGCTCACCGGTGACGCCCTCGACGAAGCTCGGCACGTCGAGCGCGTTCGGCGAGATCGGGGCGTGAGCCGCCAGCCGTTCGTCGAGCTTGTCGATCGTCACCTTCACCTGGATCTTCTCTTCGGCGTCGCCACGATAGACACCGCGGTTCGGCGGCACGTCGGCGTAGCTCCGACCGACGGCTACCACGACGTGGCCTTCGCCGGCGAGCTCGCCGTGCGTCGGGTCGACCCCGACCCAGCCGAGCGACGGCACGAATGCCTCGCACCAGGCGTGGGTCTCGAGCTCTCGCACGTCCTCCTTGAACAAGTACCCCGACACGTATCGAGCCGGGATCCCGACCATGCGAAACAGGGCGAGGCCGAGATGCGCAAAATCCTGGCAAACGCCCTGCCCGAGGTCGAGCGCGTCGCTCACGGTCGTCGCACTCGACGTCACGCCTTTCTTGTACTCGAGCCGCTCCCGCAGCCGCTGCGTGACGAGGAGCACCGCTTCACCGGCACGCGTCGAACGAAAGAGCCCGACTTCCTCGGCGTAGCGCACGAGCCGCGGGTCGCGCTGAACTGGGCCGAGAAAACCCAGAAAATCCTGAAAGCGCGGCCCGAGTGAAGCAAGCGGCAGCGGATCAGTCGCGCGAGTGAGCTCGACGACTTTCGGGTGCATCTCGACCGTTGCTCCAGCCACGATCAGGACGCGATCGTGGAAGGGGACGATGGTGAAATGGTGCGCCTGGTTGTCGTTCCAATCCCGGTGCGAAAACACCGGTGCCTCAGGTCCGACCTTGAGGCTGAATGCGCGCAGCGTCTGGTTCTTGTCGTTTCGGGGCGTGACCCGAAGCTCCATCACCGATTCACTCACCCGTTCGCCGTAGGTGAGCTCCGTCCGATGCTGAATGCCGAGCAACATGAATGATCCTTTCGCTATTGCAAAAAATAGGACTTCTGCAAGAGCCCGCAGGCCTCGGTGAGTTCTTCCAGAAGTTGGCGCAAGAATTCCGGGGTTCCCTGGCGTTCGACCTCCCCCACGTCGGTGAACTCCAGGCGAGCATCGAGCTTGCCGAACGCGCGCTCGACGCCCTTGCCTCGCGCGCCGTGGATCTCGGCCAACCTTTTCGCGAAGTCGGCGGCGACGGTCGACGCGTAGCGGACGGTGCGCGGAAAATGGGCGTCGAAGAGCAAGAAGTCGATCACGTGCCGGCGCTCGACGCGCTGGGGGTGGACCTTCTTGTAGGCCTCCATCGAGCACAGACAGCGGAGCAGGGCGATCCAGTAGACGTTTTCAGAACTCGGGGACGTGGCACGAACGGCCGTCTCGGTCCGCGTGGCGATCAGCCGGCTGGTCACGTCGAGCCGCTCCACGAATTTTCCGAGCTTCAGAAACAGCCAGCCTTCGTCGCGGGCCGTCGTTCCGTCGGCCACGCCGTCCCACAAGAGGCTCGCCGTCACGATTCCGTTCAGCGCCTGCGAGAGCTGACTCTCGTGCACGCCGCGAGCATGGGCCTCGTGCAACGACCAGTAGGCCTGGTTCAGGTGCTCCCACATGTCGGTGCTGATGACCTCGCGCACTTGCCGCGCGTTTTCACGAGCGAGCGAGATCGCGCAGACCAGCGAGGTCGGCGTCGACTGGTCGAAAATCAGTTTCTCCGTCGAATCGTCGGGCAAACCGAGCGCGGCGAGCGCCCCTTGCCACTGCTTCGACGCCGCGTCCGGGTCCACTTGCTCGAGGTCGATCAGGATCGCCCGCGTCACCTCCAGCACGCGCGCCACGTGTTCGGCGCGCTCGAGGTAGCGCCCCATCCAGAACGAGGCGTCGGCGACTCGGCTCAGCAAGGCGCGTGACTCCTCACGATTCGACGCTCCTCGCCGAGTCGGCGCCCTTCGACGGCGTTCGCGCGCCGGCACCGGCAAGCACCCAGGTGTCCTTGTAGCCGCCACCCTGGCTCGAGTTGACGACGAGCGACCCCTTGCGAAGGGCGACGCGAGTGAGCCCGCCCGGGATCACGCGCACCTTCTCGCCGACCAGCACGTAGGGCCGAAGGTCCACGCAACGCCCGTCGAGCTTGCCGTCGACGATTGTCGGGTGCTTCCCGAGGCTGATCACGGGCTGCGCGATGTAGTTGCGGGGGTCTGCCTGAATGCGCCGGCGGAACTCGTCGCGTTGCTCGGCCGTGCTCTGCGTGCCGATCAGCATGCCGTAGCCTCCGGAAGCGTCCGTTTGCTTGATGCAGAGCTCGCCCACGTGCTCGAGGATGTACTTGCGGTCGTCCTCGCGCGACGCGATGTAGGTCTTCACGTTCTCGAGGATTGGTTCCTCGCCGAGGTAGTAGCGGATCATGTCGGGGACGAAGGGGTAGATGGCCTTGTCGTCCGCGACGCCGGTGCCGGGAGCGTTGGCCAGCGCGACCGAGCCGCTGCGGTACGCCGCGAAGAGCCCGGCACAACCCAGGATTGAATCGGGCCGGAAGACCACCGGGTCGAGGTAGTCGTCGTCCACGCGGCGGTAGATCACGTCCACCCGGCGCAGGCCGTGCGTCGTGCGCATGCAGACGGCGCCGTCCGTCACCACCAGGTCGCGACCCTCGACCAGCGTCGCGCCCATGCGGCGCGCCAGCAGGCTGTGCTCGAAATACGCCGAGTTGTACATGCCGGGGCTCAAGAGCACGATCGTCGGCTCGTCCGCCGCGCGCGGCGCCACGTGCAGCAGCGCCTCGCGCAGCCAGTCCGCGTAGTCGTCGAGCGGCATCACCCCGTATTGCTCGAAAAGAACGCGAAAAACGCGCTTCAAGACCTCGCGGCACTCGAGCACGTAGGAGGCGCCGCTCGGGCTCCGCACGTTGTCCTCGAGCACGAGAAATCGCCCGTTTTCGTCGCGGATCAAGTCCGTGCCGACGATGTGCGTGTAGACACCCTGGGGCGGCAGCATGCCGATCATCTCGCGGCGAAAACCGCTCGCCCCGTAGACCAACCCGGCGTCGACGACGCCATCGTTCAGGATCCGCTGCTCGCCGTACACGTCACGGAGGAAGAGATTCAACGCCTCCACGCGCTGGACGAGACCGCGTTCGACGTTCTGCCACTCGGCGCCGGTGATCAGGCGCGGGATCGGGTCGAACGGGAACACCTTCTCGATGCCCGCATTGTCCGAATAGACGGTGAAGGTAACGCCTTGATTTCTGAGCAGGAGATCGGCGAGACGCTGGCGCTGCTCGACCTCGGGCGGGGTCATCTCCGCGAGGCGCTGCGCGAGCGCACGGTATTCAGGCCTTACGCCCCCCTCGGCCGTGAACATCTCGTCGTAGCTCCTGCCGTCGAGCTCGTAGTCGTCGAGATCCACAGCCCCGAGCGTAGTTGGGGGATGGATTCGGGGTTGTTTCCGAAGCGTCGCCCCCGCGTGCGTGGTGCCCCGGGACGGACGTTCAGTTCCCCGGGGCCAGGCCCGGGGTCAGGGCTCGTTTTCGATGACGATGCAGGTGGTCTGCTCGCCGGCTGCCGAAAGAGCGCCTCCGCGGAGGCCGCATTCCTCGACTGCCCGCCGTATGGCGGCCGCCTCGGCGCCTTCGGCCATTTCCTCGACCATGCACTGCGCGATGTCGATGCCGGCGATGACGGCACCCGCGACCGCGATGGGGGTCGCGGCACCGCTCGACACCGCAAGCAGGGTCGCACCCTTGCCGATCTCGGGGATGCACTCGAGCAAAACGTCGCCGAGAAGCACCGTGTCGCTCCGGGCCGGAGTCGCCGCGAGGCCGGGTGCACCGTTCGAGCCGCCTTCGTGATCAGTTGCGACGGACGGGGCTCCGCCGGCTCCCGCGATGGGTTCAGTCATGATGAAACTCCCTTCACGGGGATCATCGGACGCCGCGCGGACGAGTTTCCTTCCGGCAGGCTACGCGAGCCGTCCGATGCGGTCGACCGCGTCCTCCTCGAGTCCCCGGACGAGCAAGCGCACGAAGGCCACCGCATCGACCCCGGTCGTCACCAAGGGCCCGAGGTCCATCGCCCAGACGACGCCGGGGTGGCGATCCGCCGCCCGCTGCTCGGAAAACACGGCGTTAGCTCGCCTTCGCCCGAGCGCGGCAAGGTCGTAGCGCTTGCCTGCGTCGATCTGCGAGCGAAAGACGCCGAGGAGCGCGGCCTGGAGCTCCTCGTTACCGTCGAGCGGGAGGGCGACCTTGTCGCTCGGCGCGAGCCAGTCGAGATCGCGCCAGACCTCGCAGCCGAGAACGCGGGGCGGTCGCTCGTCGGGCCCGAGCGCGCGACAGGCCTCGAGAACGCGGAGCGTCACGGCGACGTGCGTGTCGTGCGCGTCGGTGAGCGCGTGCGTGTAGACGACGGCCGGCTTCGTCGCGCGGAGCAGCGTCACGAGATCGCCGACGACCGCGGTTTTCTTCGCGTCCCGCACGCTGCCGCTCGAGTAGTCGAAAAATACCTGGGCACCGTAGCGCCCGAGCGTCGCCGCCGCCCGCTGCTCATCCCGCCGCACGCTGCGTAGCGCATCGGCGTCGAGTGAACGCGCCGGGTCCTGCACGCTGCCGACCCCGTCGGTCAGCACGGCGCCGGTGAACCACTGGTCGTCGCTCGCGTGGCACGCGAGAACCCCGTGGATCGCCATCACCTCGAGATCGTCGGCGTGCGCGCCGATCCCGAGGTGCGTCGTCCGAGCGAGGGCCGCCTCGGCCGGAGTGCCGTCCGGGACGAACACCTCCGAACCCGGTCGTCCGAACATGGTTCGAGCCTACCCCAGCGCGCGCCCGGGCGCCGAGCTCGGTGCCGCCGCACCGTGAAGCAGGAGCTCGAACATCTCGCGAGCGAGATCCTTGCCGGCCGGCGCGCCCGGAACCGGCAGCCTGTCGCCGAGAACACGCCGCACGAACTGCGGAGGCCCCGCGAGACAGAGTGCCGCGAACACGAGCACGATCGGGTGGCGCCGGGCGTCGAGTGTCCCGTCGGCCCTGCCCTGAAGGATGGTGCCGAGGACGAGTGGCATGTGGCCGCGCATGAAACGCGCGAGCAAGCGGTCGAGCCGCGCGGAGGACACCAGCGCCTCTCGCACGACGAGCCGGAGCATCTCTACCTCGTCGTTGGAGAGCGCGGCGATACGCTCGTAGAGCCGGAGGAGGCGCGCCTCGACCGGCTCCGTGCCCGCGAGCGCCTGCTCGAGACCGCCGAGGAGCCCCTCGTACGTCTGCTCCACCACGGCGAGGAACAGATCGTCTTTGGTCGGATAGTAGTAGTAGACCATGCCGATGCTCGTCTTCGCGTCCTTGGCGATGGCGCGGAGCGATGCCCCCTCGACGCCATGCTCGAGGAAGCGGGCGCGGGCGGCGCGAACGATGCGCGGAGCGATGTCCGTTCGAGGGCGTGCCATCAGATCAACTTCTTCTTGAAGCGCACCGAGGTGACGACCAGCAGCACTCCGAGGATGCAGGCGAGCCACACGAGCTCGCCCCGAACGTCCTCGAAGCCGCTCCCGCGCAGCGTGATGGCGCGCACGATGCGCAAGAAGTGGGTGAGCGGCAGGAGATTGGACATGAACTGGGCCGGCTTCGGCATGCCCTCGAACGGAAACATGAAGCCGCTCAAGAGAATGTTCGGAAGCAGGAAGAAGAAGGACATCTGCATCGCTTGCTGCTGCGTTTGCGCGACGGTGGAGAACATCAGACCGACCGCCAGGTTCGCGGAGATGAAGACGAACGCGAGGGCGTAGAGCAACGCGAGCGAACCCTGGATCGGGACGCCGAAGCCGAACGTCCCGATCGCCAGGATCAACGTCATCTGCACGTAGCCGATGCCGATGTAAGGCACGATCTTGCCGAGCACGAGCTCGATCGGGCGCACCGGCGACACGATGAGTTGCTCGAGCGTTCCCCGCTCCCGCTCACGCGCGATGCCCATCGACGTGAACATCACCATCGTCATCGTCAGGATCACGCCGACCAGCCCCGCCACGATGTAGACGGCCGTCCTGAGCTCGGGGTTGTACCAGGTGGCCGTCTCGAGCTGGATCGGCTGAAAGTTGCCGATGCCGCTCGCCGACAGGCGCCCGACGAGGAGCTCGCTCGAGCGCGCGAGGGCGAGGCCCGCGGCGGTGTTGGTCGCGCTCGCCACCGTCAACGGATCCGACCCGTCGATGACGAGCTGGAGGCGAGCCGGCCTGCCGCGTACGAGCTCGGCGCCGTAGCCGGGTGGCACGACGAGCGCGACGCGCGCCTTGCCCTGGCGCATGGCGCGTTCGATCTCGTCGTAGCCGTTGACCTGACCGACCAGGTCGTAGAAGCCCGTCGCCTGGAGACGCTGGGCGAAGTCACGCGAGGCCGTGCTCTGGTCCTGGTCGTAGACGACGGTCGGCGCGTGCCGCACGTCAGTGTCGACCGCGTAGCCGAACAGCAATAGCTGAATCACCGGGATCATCACCATCATCGCGAGCGTCAGGCGATCGCGCCGGAGCTGCAGCAGCTCCTTCCAGGCGATGACGAGCGGCCTCCACATCAGCCGGCTCCCATGCCGACGCCGGCGTCGGTCCGCACCATCGACACGAACGCGTCCTCGACCCCGACGCGCGCGGGACGCGAGCCCTTCAGAACACCCTCACCGAGAACTCGCCGCGCGACGAGCTCCGGATCGACGCCGCCGCGGGTGACCAGCCGGAGCACGTTGCCGAAATGGGCGACCTCGTCGGTGTCGCCGTCCGCGCGGAGGAGCTCGGCCCCGCGCGACGCGTCCTCGACTTCGAGTTCGATACCGCGCAGGTTTCGCCGCGCCACGACCTCGTCGGGCGTGCCCACGTCGAGCACCCGGCCGCGAAAGATGAAGGCCAGGCGGTGGCAGCGCTCGGCCTCGTCCATGTAGTGGGTGGTGAGGAGCACGGTCGTGCCTTCGGCCGCGAGACGATGGATGCGATCCCAGAACTCACGCCGGCTCACCGGATCGACGCCCGCCGTCGGCTCGTCGAGAAACAGGAGCGGCGGCTCGTGGATGGTCGCGCTGGCGAGGGCCACCCGCTGCTTCCAGCCTCCGGAAAGCGTGCCCGCGAGCTGGCGGCGCCGGTCGACGAGACCGGTCGCTTCCAGCACCTGTTCGATGCGCGCCCGGCGGTGCCGGCGCGGCACGCCGTAGATCCCGGCGTAAAACCTGAGGTTTTCCTCGACGCTCAGATCCTCGTACAGGCTGAACCGCTGCGTCATGTAGCCGATGCGCTGCTTGATGCGCTCGGCGTCGCGGCGGATGTCGAGACCGACCACGCGACCGTCGCCGCTCGAAGGGTCGAGGATGCCGCAGAGCATGCGGATGGTCGTGCTCTTCCCCGCCCCGTTCGGACCGAGCACGCCGAAGATCTCGCCGCTCTTCACCTCGAGTGAGACGTCCTGCACGGCGACGAGCTGGCCGAAGCGTCGCGACAGCCCGTGGGTGACGATGACCGGCTCGGTCATCGCGTATTCCGATCGACGGTCACGAACACCGGGACGCCGGCGTGGAGCTGTCGCTTCGGATCCTCGATCGCGATCTTCACGCGAACGACCAGGTTGGCGCGCTCGCGGTCGCTGAAGAGGTAGCGCGGCGTGAACTCCGTACGCCGTGCGATGTGTTCGACCTTGCCCTTCAGCGGGGCCTGGATGCCGTCGGCACGTACGGCCGCGCGATCGCCCACGTCGAGCCCCGGAAGCCGCGCTTGCGGTACGAAAACGTAGGCATAGATGGTGGCGGGATCTGCGATCGTGAACACCGGAGCGCCGGGACCGACCACTTCCCCGACCTCGGCGTGCCGATCGAGCACGACGCCGTTCGCGGGGGCGCGGAGCTCGCGACGCTCGATGCGAAGATCGTCGAGCGCGACGCTGGCACGGGCGGCAGCCGCGCGAGCGTTCGCCATGTCGCGCTCTTCGGGCCGAGCGCCGCGCTGTTGTTCGGAGAGAACGTTCGCGAGCACCTGGCGCTCGGCGACTGCACGAGCGTACGCGGCGTCGAGCTCGTCAACACGCGCTTCGGGCGTCACCCCGCGTTGATGCAGCCCGCGCTCGCGCTCGAGCTGCTTCTTCAGCAGGTCTTCGGAGGCCTGCGCCGCGCGGAGCTTCGCGCGCGTGACGGCGATCTCCTCGCCACGGACTCCTTTCTTGACCAGCGCCGCCTGACTCTCGGCTGCGGCCGCCTCGAGGTCGCGCGCTTTCCGTACGCTCTGTTCGACCGCGCCGTCGACGGCACCGAGAAGGTCACCCGATCGAACGGAGTCCCCCTCGTCGACGGCGAGCGACGTGACGCGCCCGCCGAACTCGAACGAGAGCACGACCTCCTCGAGCTCCGCCGTTCCCTGGAACACTTCCTCGACCGGCTTCGCGCGCACCCGTTCACAGCCGACCGCCACGACAAGGACGCCGAAGGGCGCCAGCAGGCGCCAGCCCCAGTTATTTGTCATACGACCAGTTATAAATGTTTCCGTCCCGCTTGTCGAGCCCAGGACCAGGGGGCAGGCTGCTTCCGTGTTCCGGAGCCATCCGCCGATTCAGCGTTACTGGAATCGCCGCGGTCGTCGCATGAGGCGGGCCGTTGGTCTCACGCTCCGGGTGCTCGGTGCGCTCGCGGTGGTGCTCGGCTCGGCCTCGACCGCGCGCGCGGATCTCCTCGAGCACGGCTTCGTCGACCCCTGCTCCGTCGCGACGCACCTCGAAACGGACATCACGTGCGAGCTCTGTCAGACGACGCACGCCGCGCCGGACGCGTGCACGCAGAAGTTCACGCCGCGCGGCTACCTGAGAAAGTGCGGCACGCACGACGGCCGGGGCGAGGTCTGGTGCTCGCCGAAGCCTCCCCCCGTCGAAAAACCGTTCGACTGGAAGAAGCACACGCCGAAGTTGAAAACCCTGGCCCTCGTGGCAGGGCTCATCGGCATGCTGATCCTCTCGCGTCGCTACTGGTCGAACGACAATCGACCAACCACGTGACGCGACGGCGTCGGTTGCGCTCTAGCCGGTAGGCTCCAGGATCAGCGCACCGAGCGGAGGGAGTTCGAGGGCAAGCGAGAAGGGGCGGCCGTGGGCCGGCACGGTGTCGGCCTCGATGACGGCGAGCGTCGGAAATTCGCTGCCGCCGAAGCGCTGGTCGTCGCTCGAGAGCTTCTCCACGTAGCGACCCGGGAGCGGCACGCCCACGCGGTAGCCCTGACGCGGAACGGGCGTGAAATTCAGCACCACGACCACGAACCGCTCGCCGTCGCGCCGGGTGTAGGCGAGCACGGTATTTTCCTTGTCCGAGCAATCGATCCACTCGAAGCCCCCCGAGTCGGGATCGGAGCGAAAGAGCGCCGGCGTCCGCTGGTAGTAGCGCGCGAGTTCGGCAATGAATTCCTGGAGCTCACGGCGCGGCGCGTGATCCGCAATGTGCCAATCGAGGCTCGCGTCGTGGTTCCACTCGTTGTGCTGCGCGAACTCCGTGCCCATGAACATGAGCTTCTTGCCGGGGCGCGTCATCTGGTACGCGAGGTAGAGCCGAACGTTGGCGAGCTTCTGCCAAAAGTCCCCCGGCATCTTTTCGACCAGCGCGCCTTTGCCGTGCACGACCTCGTCGTGCGAGATCGCGTTGATGAAGCGCTCGGTGTACTCGTACAGCATCGAGAACGTGAGCTGATCGATGTGGTACTTGCGGTGCACGGGCTCCTTGGAAAAGAAGCCGATCGTGTCGTGCATCCAGCCCATGTTCCATTTGAACGTGAAGCCGAGCCCGCCCTCCGAAGGGGGTCTTGTGACGCCACCCCAGGCCGTGGATTCTTCGGCGATGGTGAACGCGCCGGGGACCTCGTCACGAACGGCAGTGTTGAACGCGCGCAAGAACTCGATCGCGTCCACGTTCTCGCGCCCGCCGTACGGGTTCGGCATCCACTCGCCCTCTTTTCGGCTGTAGTCGAGATACAGCATCGAGGCGACCGCATCCACGCGAAGGCCATCGACGTGGAACTCGTCGAGCCAGTAGAGCGCGTTCGCGATCAGGAAGTTCTTCACCTCGTTACGGCCGAAATTGAAGATCAGCGTGCCCCAGTCGGGGTGCTCGCCGCGACGCGCGTCGTCGTGTTCGTAAAGCGCCGTTCCGTCGAAGCGGCGGAGGGAAAAGTCGTCTTTCGGAAAGTGGGCGGGGACCCAGTCGACGATGACGCCGATGCCGTGCTGGTGGCAGTAGTCGACGAAATAGCGAAAATCGTCGGGCGACCCGTAACGCGCGGTGGGGGCGAAGTAACCGGTGACCTGGTAACCCCACGACGGATAAAACGCGTGCTCGGCGACCGGCATCAGCTCGACGTGGGTGAAGCCGAGCTTCTTCACGTGCTCCACGAGCTTCGGCGCGAGTTCACGGTAGCTGAGCCAGCGATTGCCTTCCTCCGGGACGCGGAGAAACGACCCGAGGTGCAACTCGTAGATGTTGACCGGCTCGCGAGCATGGTCCTTCTGGGCCCGCGCCTTCATCCAGCCCGCGTCGCCCCAGGCGTGGCGTGATTCGGTCACACGCGTGGCCGTCGCCGGCGGGTGTTCCATCTCGCGGCCGAAGGGATCGCACTTGATTCTGATCGCGCCTTCCTGCGTGCGGATCTCGTATTTGTAGAGTCCGCCGGGACCCACGCCCGGAACGAAGAGCTCCCAGACGCCGGAAGCGCCGAGCGAGCGCATCGGAAAGACGCGACCGTCCCAGCGATTGAAGTCGCCGACCAAGGCGACGCTCCGCGCGCTCGGTGCCCACACCGCGAAGGCGGTGCCGGCGGTGCCGTCGATCGTCCGCGGCTGCGAGCCGAGTACGCGCCAGAGCCGCCGGTGCGTCCCCTCACCGATGAGGTGAAGGTCGATGTCGCCGAGCGTGGGAAGGAAACGATACGGGTCGTCGCGTTCCCAGGTGGCCGCGTTCTCGAAGTGAAAACGAAGGCGGTAGGCGAGGGGAGCGGTGGCATCGACGAGGAAGGCCACGAACACGCCGCCGCCGATCGCGCTCATGGGCACCGGAGCCGACCCGGCGATGAGCAACTCCACACCGACCGCGTCGGGGTGGTACGCACGCACCACGACGCCTTGCTGCGCGCCCGCTCGCACCGGATGAGCGCCGAGCACGGCGTGAGGTGCGTGATGGTGGCCGGCTCGAAGCGCGTCCAGCCCAGGATCCCCGCCTAGCTTTTGCAGATCCATCAATCGACCTCGTAGCACAGCAGGACGAGCGAATGAGCGGGCAGGTGGGCGCCCGCCTTCGGCAAGCGGCGGGGCGCACGGCCGGTCGGCAGCGAGGTATTCAGAAGCTCGGCCCAATGCCCGCGCTCGGGAAGCCGCGGGACGGCGAAGTGCTGGGCGCGATGGCTGGCGTTGAAAAGGAGAAGAAGGGTTTTTCCGCGAGTCGGCCGGCCGCGCTCGTCCAGTTCGTCGGAGGCGTCACCGTGGATCATCATGCCCAGGCTCTGCGTCTTCGGGTCGCCCCAGTCCTCGAGCGTCATCTCACCGCCGCTCGGTCGCACCCACGACACGTCCTTCGCCGCACCGTCACCCACCGGGCCGCCGCTGAAGAACCGGCGCCGGCGGAAGGCGGGATTCTTTCGCCGGACGGCGAACACGTCGCGCGTGAACGCGAGCAGGTCCTCTTCCACGGGCCCGAGGTCCCAGTCGAGCCAGGTGATGTCGCTGTTCTGACAGTACGCGTTGTTGTTCCCGCGCTGCGTGCGAACCATCTCGTCGCCGTGCGACAGCATCGGCACACCCTGTGAGAACGCGAGCGTCGCGATGAAATTCTTCCGCATCCGATCGCGGAGCTTGAGCACCGAAGCCAAGTTGGTCTCGCCTTCGACACCCCAGTTCTTGGAGAAGTTCGCGCTCGTCCCGTCGCGATTGTCCTCACGGTTGGCTTCGTTGTGCTTCTGCTCGTAGGAAACGAGGTCCTCGAGCGTGAAACCGTCGTGGCAGGTGACGAAGTTGACGCTGGCAAACGGGGTTCGGTCCGGGCTCGGAAAGATGTCGCTCGAGCCGGAAAGGCGCGACGCGAGCTCCGGTACCTGACCCTCGTCGCCGCGCCAGAACCTCCGCACACAATCGCGGTAACTCGCATTCCATTCCGACCACCCCGGCGGAAAGCCCCCGAGTCGATAGCCTCCAGGCCCGACGTCCCACGGCTCCGCGATCAGTTTGACGCGCGAGAGCACCGGGTCTTGCTGGATGAGAGCGAAGAAGCGCGAGAACGCGTCGAACTCCAGCGGGTCACGCGCCAGCGTGGTCGCGAGGTCGAAGCGGAATCCGTCGACGTGCATGACCTCGACCCAGTAGCGAAGGCTATCGACGATGAGCTGCAGGGTCCGCGGGCTCAGCACGTTGAGACTGTTCCCGCAACCGGTGAAATCCGCGTACGTCCTGAGATCGTGGGCTCCCAGGCGGTAGTACGAATGGTTGTCGACGCCGCGGAACGAGAGCGTGGGACCGAGCTGGCTGCCTTCGCCGGTGTGGTTGTAGACGACATCGAGGATCACCTCGATGCCGGCGTGGTGAAACGCCTTCACCATCGTCTTGAATTCGGTCACCTGCTCCCCGAGCGCGCCGGTGGCGAAGCGCGGATCGGGGGCAAAAAACCCGATCGTATTGTAGCCCCAGTAGTTCTCGAGTCCCAAATCGGAGAGGCGCCGCTCGGTGAGCGCGTGCTGGACCGGTAGGAGCTCGATCGCCGTCACGCCGAGCGCCCGCAGGTGGTCGATGATCGGCTCGGAAGCGAGGCCGAGGTAGGTGCCGCGAAGGTGCGCGGGCACCCCCGGATGCTGCTGCGTCATCGCACGGAGGTGGCACTCGTAGATGACCGTGCGGTTCCACGGTGTCTGCGGCCGGCGGTCGTCGCCCCAGCTGAACGCACTCTCGACCACGATCGATTTCGGCACGACCGCCGCACTGTCGATGGTGCTCATGGCGGCGTCGTCGGGCATGCCGAAGGGGTAGCCGAAGGTCTCGTCCGCGCAGACGACCGCTCCGGCGATGGCCTTCGCATACGGGTCGATGAGCAGCTTGTGAGGATTGAAGCGGTGCCCCTGTTCGGGCGCGAACGGACCGTGCACGCGGTAGCCGTAGAGCTGACCGGGACGCACGTCGGGCAAGTACACGTGCCAGACGCGGTGCGTCCGCTCCTTCAACGGAATGCGTAGCGCTTCTGTGTCCGCATTCGGCTGGTCGAAGAGACAGAGGTCGACGCCGGTCGCGTGCTGCGAGAAGAGAGCAAAGTTGACGCCCTGGCCGTCCCAGGTTGCGCCGAGTGGATAAGGAACGCCTGGTCTGGTCCGCACGGAAAGGGGCGGATCCTAGGGCGTGCGGGGGAGAAAAGAAACGTCGTCGATCCAGAGGTCGAACGGCGTGTCTCCGGCGGCCACGCCGAACTCGATGAAACGAACGCGACGCGGGTCGAAAACCGTCGGCGGCCCACCGGGGTACAGCTGGCGCAACTCTTCCCAGCGCACCGCATACCGTTCGAAGGTCTTCCCGAGCGCGACGACGGCGCGGTGCGTATTGTAGCAATCCTTCGCGCAGAGACCGCCGTATTTCACGTCCTGGACGTCGATCATCTGAAACCCGACCCGGAGGTTTCCAGGACCTTTCGCCCAAAATTCCACACCGGCGTACGCGGAGGCGTCGTAGCAACCGGCGTCGGCGAGTTCGGCGCCGAGCGTCACACCCCACAGCGTGAACTTTCCTCCCGAGACGTGCAGGCCATGCTGGCTCTTCCCGCGACCTCCGGGGATCCGACTCGGAAAGAGCGCGGAGCGCCCGGGCGGCGACTGCTTTCCGGTGCCGTCGTCATACGTCATCCAGCCGCCCGCACGGCCGTCGAGCTCGAGCACGCGCGAGTCCTTCTTCTCGAAGTCCTCGATCAACGGAGCGTTGCCGCGCGCGATGACGAGCTCCGGACAGCTAGCAGGCGCAGGCGGTACCGCGGGCGCCACCGAGGGCGGCGAAGTCGGCGCGGCGGGCGGCTCCGGCGTGACGGCGACGGGCTTCGGGGCGAAGAGGAGCGCCGCGCCGGCCGCCGCAGCCAGCACCGCGAGAGACAGCACAGTCTTTTGCCGGGATCCCTGTTGGTGCGCGAGGGCATCGAGACCTGCGGCGAGGGCTCGCTCCTTGGCGCCGTCGCGCGCCGCATCGAGCCGCGCGGAGCGGATGAGCAACGCTTCCTCGGCCGTGCGGTCCTCTGCTGCCGCATTGGTTTCGCGCGCTGCGCGGTCTTCGTCGTCGTTCATCGGGTCCTCCGAGAGAAAGCTTCGCGCGCGCCATGGCGCTTGACCCCTTGCGCGAAGGCTTCGCGCGCGGTGCGTAGCCGCGAGCTCACGGTGCCGAGCGGGAGCCCGAGCAGGTCCGCGATTTCGCGCACGGGCGTCTCCTCGAGCTCGGCAAGCACGAACACGGCACGCTGTTCGACCGCCATTCCGTCCAAGATTTCTTGCAAGTGGGCGCGTGCTTCGACCAACTCGGCAAGCTCCTCGGCGGTCGGTTGCTCGGCGGAGGGACGCGCGTCGATGGTGTCGGCCGGGTCCTCGGGGTGCCGGCGCCGCGTTCTCCGCGCCGTGGAAGCAACACGCAGGGCCGTCGCAAAGAGAAAGGCCTTTTCGCGGCCCGATTCGAGCGAATCGAGCTTTCGCGCCGCGACCACGAACACCTCTTGCGCCGCGTCGTCAGCGTCCGAAGCCGGCACACCGAAACGCCTCACGCAGCGCCACACGAACGCGAAGTGTGCGTCGACCAGGTCGCGAAACCGCGCCGCGCGCGCCATCTCCTTCGAGCTCGACGTGCCCACGCTCACCCTCCGGGAGGAAGTTCCTCCGAGCACGCTCGCGCGCGGTCGCTCATCGGCCCAATGGAGCACGCCCTGGCGATGGCCACCCGAGCGCGAACGATCGAAGAAATCGACGCGACGCGGGCAACACCCATGTCACAAAGTTCTACGGTGCGGGCCGGACCACGGGCAAGGGCGCAGCGTCGTTGAGGATTTCCCGAAACCTTGGCGTCAGGTTCCTGCACGGACGTTGAGTGCCGATTCGAAGAACTGCCTTCCGCCGGAGGCGTTCGGGCACTGTCCTTTCGCGCGGCACCCTTCATCGTGCCGGCCGTGCTGGCGAAAAGGAAGAACATGCCGGATTCCTCCGCAGCCGAGGGGGAGAGCGAGAAAAGCTCCGACGATCTCATGCTTTCCGGGGCGCGACGGCTCGGCCGCCGCGGTTCCACGCGCTTTTTGGTGTTCGTGAAGAACGGCAGGGAGCGGCTACGGGCCCGTGCCACCGAGATCTCCACCACCGGCGTGGTGCTGGACGTACGTTTCCTCGAAGGGCTGGACCTGGATCGGTTGATGCAGCTCGACCTTGCCGTGCCGGGGTTCGCGCGCGCTGTTCACGTCGTGGCCCGCCCCGTGCGCAAAGTCGGACGCATGCTCGCGTGCGAGTTCCTGTCAATCCAGGAAGTGGATCGGCTGACACTCGCCGAGCACCTCGACCGCCTCAATCGCCCAGGCGGGGCCTGACGGCGATAGAGCCCTTCCGCACTCGGTCTCCAGCGCAGGTGAAGCGCGTCAAAGCGAGGGCGTCACCGGTCGCCGCAGCGACGACGAGGGCGCGACCCGACCAGCTCACGCGTGAACCGGCGGGCGCGATGTCCGGCGGCAGGATACCTTCGAGGCGGTCGCGGGGTTCGTCGAGTTCGAGATCGAGCCCGGGCGCTCGGATGCGGGCCTCACCCGCGACGCACTCGAGGCGCGTGACCCGAAGATCCAAATACTGCAGCGGCTCGGTGCGGCCCGCGACGCGAACCGCACGGCGATTGCCATCGCAGTCGCCGACCAGCCAGGCAGCCCCGCCGAAATGGAGCATTCCTTTGGGTCGGCAGCCCTCGAGCAGGCGATCGGCGCGCGCGTACTCCGGATCGTGCTCGATCGTGAACAGGGTCGTCACCGGCGCCTCACCGGTGTCCGTGCAGACCCCGTAATGAAAGCGCGTGCCCACGACGGCGAGCGCGGTCGAGTCGTCGATGCACGGCACCGGCACGACGAGGGGCAGGCCCGTCCGCTCCGCGCGCTCCGGGCCGAGCTCGTGGAAGGAAAACCCGAAGCAATTCTTTTGCAGGGGGTCGACACAGGGCGTCGCCTCACCGCGCGCGAAAACCAATGCGCGATCGGCTCGCGCGGCGACGGCAACGTTGCCTCGCGCCGTTCGCGGACCGAGCCAGGCCGCGCCGAGCTCGAGGATGCGGCCCGGCGCCGCCCGCTGCTCGTTTCGATCCTTCGCCCACGCGGCACGCACCCTGCCCGACGACCCGACACGCTCCACCCATGACAGCGCGAGCCGTTCCTTCACCCACGCCGCCGCCAGGTCCGAAACATCGACCCCTTTGCGCTCGAGCGTGAGCGCCGCCGTCGCGGGTCCGAGCGGTGCGCCACCGGGGTCGAACTCGATCCTCGTCATTCCGGTGTCACCGAGCGCGGCGAAAATCAGCGTCGTGCCGGCGCCGCTGGCGGCGAGCTCGAACGCCGTCGGCGTCGCCAGCCGAAACCCGCCGCCGGAGAGCGGCTCCCCCGGAGCGCTACTCGCGGACGACGACGGTGTGGCGCCCGCCTCCGATCGGTTGCTCCGCTTGCAGCCCGTTCCGAGCGCCGTCGCAGCGGCGAAAAGCGCAACGATCGTGGCGGGACTCCACGGCACCGCCCGCACGCTAGCGCAAATCTCGCCATTGGCTTCGCCAATTCCGAGGCGTGACGCCGCCACGCTGCGGGGCGCGCTCAGCGGCGCGCGCCGACCGTGATCTCGGTCGCGGCGGCGCTCGAACCGTTCGCCGCCGTGGCCACGAGCCGCACGTAGCGCGCGGCGACGGGGCCGAACGTCGCGACCTTCATCTTGCCGTCCACCGGCCACGTGCCCGTCGTCGCTTCCGTGAAGCTCGAACCATCACCGCTGACGGAGATGGCGTAACCGGTGATCGCACCGTTCGTGCTCGGACCCATGTTGGCGACGTAGCGCGGCACGTAGTTCAAGATGCCGACGTCCGGTTTCTCGCTGCCGAGATCGACGGTAACCGACTGCGGCAAAGCCCCACTCGATTGCCAAACGGTGTAGCGCCCGTAGTCGTTCACGCCGTCGACCGCGTTCGCCGCCGTGCCGCTCGTCGCCGTCGCCGTGACCGGCGTGTACGGGAACTCGTTCTGTGGACCCTGGGCAGGAAGCGGAGGCCGGTTCGGGTTCGGATCCCAGGCTGCACCCACTTCGGCCAACCGATCGACGATGTTCTGGCTCATTCTCCCACTGCGATCCGGCGGGCAGTTCAGCAGGAAATTCGTCCATCGCGGCTCGAGCAGCGCGAGGTGATCGTCGACGATGTCGCCGACGCCGAGCGGATCCTCGCTGGCCGACGACGGCGCCCAGAACCAGTCGTTGCCGTTCACGATCTTTTGCCCCTGCGTCGCGGGGTAGGTGTTGTCCGCCGGAACGAAGGCACCCTTCGGCTCTTCGATCGCGGCGATGTCGGCATCCCACGGGCTCATGAAATGGGTGTGGTCGAGCATCAGGCAGCTCGGTTGAAGCGACTTCACGAGCTCGCGGATCTCCTGGTACGGCACCGCCTTGTGGCCGGTCTTCCATGACCAGCCGTCGAAGACCAGGATCGGAATTGGGCCGTAGTTGGTCAAAAGCTCGGTGAGCTGCGCCTTCACGTAGTCGATCTGGGCGCGCGTGACGTTCGTCGTGTTGCCGATGCCCTGCGTCGCGTCCCAGATCGAGTAGTAGAGACCCGCCTCTAGCCCGCGGGCGCGAAACGCATCGACGTACTCGCGGACGACGTCACCCTGCCCGCCCTGCCACGAAATGCTGCCGACGTCGAAGTCGCTGACCGCGCTGTTCCACAGCCCGAAGCCGTCGTGGTGGCGGGTCGTCAGGACGGCGTACGTCATCTTCGCCGACACCGCGGCGTCCGCCCATTGCCCGGGGTCGAGGTTCGTCGGGTTGAACTGGTCGATGTCGAGATTCGGCTCCGCCCATTCACCGGTATACGTGAGGATGCCGAAGTGAATGAACATGCCGAAGCGAAGCTCGATGTACGCGCGCTGAAGCTCTTCGAGCGAGACGGCCGGTGCGCCGGCCCCGCCCGCCATGCCCGCAGCGCCGCTCGTGCCTGCTCCACCCGACGTTCCCGCCGTCGCACCAGCACCGCCCGCGCTGATCCCGCCTGAACCGGCGCCGCCGATGGCGGACGTTCCGGCGGCACCCGCGTCGAGCCCACCTCCACCGCCGGCACCGCTCGCTCCACTTCCCGCAACGCCGCCGGTCGAACCCGCAGTGCCACCCGCTCCACCGCCCGCCGAAGCGGCGCCGCTCGTCCCGCTCGTGCTCACCGACCCACCGCTACCCGCCATGGCGCCGCCGACGCCACCGGAGCCGGCGGACGACGCGGGGGCGGGGCTCGGCGGCGATTCACTGCACGCGAGCGCCGTCATCACCGCGAAGCACGACAGCGAGCTCCGTTCGAGAAGACGCAAGATACGAAGAGTATTAGGTGATGTGTCGGGTTTCGCTAGCAGATTTCATCGCATTTCTGCTGTCAGGTCGCAAAGTTGTCGCCCTGGTGTCCTCGAGTCCGTGGGATCGAGACGCGCGCGAATCAGGGGTGCTTCGAAACCCTGAACACGTGCGCCACGCGCTCGTGCGGATCGAGCCGCACGTAGTTTCTACGTCCGCGCCACTCGTAGCGGAGTCCGTTCAACAGATCGACGACCTCATACCCTTCGTGCTCGTCGATGCCCATGCGGTCGAGCGGCACGTCCACCATCGTTTCATGGGCGCCGTGCGGATCGAGATTCACGATCACGATCAGCTGGTTGTCGTGAGCGTAACGGCGGTAGGCGAGGATGCCGTCGAATTCCGTGCCGATGAATTCGAGGTTCGACAGCGTCTGGAGCGCGGGGTTCTCCCGCCGGATGCGATTGAGCCGGCTCACGTCTTGCTTGATGTGGCCGGGTGCGTTCCAGTCCCGCACGCGGATCTCGTACTTCTCGCTGTCGACGTACTCTTCGCTGCCGGGTTTCACGGCGACGTTTTCGCAGAGCTCGTAGCCGCTGTAGATGCCGTAGACGGGCGCAAGCGTCGCCGCGAGAACGAGCCGGATGCGGAACGCCGGGCGGCCGCCGTGCTGCAGGTAGTCGTGGAGGATGTCGGGCGTGTTGGCGAAGCAATTCGGCCGGAAATACTCGTTCATCGGCGGGCGCGTGAGCTCGCCGAAGAAGTCCCTGAGCTCGGCGGCCGAGTTCTTCCAGGTGAAATAGGTGTAGCTCTGGTTGAAGCCGAGCTTCCCGAGCGCCTTCAACCGATTGGGCCGCGTGAACGACTCGCTCAAGAAGACGACGTCGGGAAATCGTGCGTGGATCTCGCGGATCACCCACTCCCAGAAGGCGAGCGGCTTGGTGTGAGGATTGTCGACGCGGAACGTCCTGACGCCGTGTTCCGCCCAGAACACGAGCACGTCGCGACACGCGTTCCAGAGCCGCTCCCTGTCCTCGCACCAGAAGTTCAGCGGCACGATGTCTTCGTACTTCTTCGGCGGGTTCTCGGCGTAACGAATGCTGCCGTCGGGCCGCACGAAGAACCAGTCGGGGTGCTCCACGAGCCACGGGTGATCGGGCGAACACTGGAGCGCGAAATCGAGCGCGATCTCGAGACCCAGCTCGCGTGCGCTGCTCTGGAACGCGTCGAAATCGGCCAGCGTGCCGAGCGCGGGATGCACCGCCGTGTGGCCGCCTTCCTTGCTACCGATCGCCCACGGGCTGCCGACGTCGCCGGGTTCGGCCTTGGTCGCGTTGTTCTTGCCCTTGCGGTGCGTGACACCAATCGGGTGGATCGGGGGCAGGTAGATCACGTCGAAGCCGAGCGCCGCCACCTCCGGGAGCCGGCGCGCCGCGTCCGCGAAGGTGCCGTGAACGCCGGGCCGGGTTCCCTGTGAGCGCGGAAAGAGCTCGTACCAGGCTGCGAAGCTCGCCTCTTCGCGGTCGACCAGGACCTCGTAAAGCGATGAACGGGTGACCTCGAGAGCGCTCAACGGGCCGCCGATTTCTTGCGCCAGGTTCGCGGCCAGCGCGCCCTTGATGCGAGCGTCGAGCGGCGCCTGATCGTCAGCGAGAAGTACGGCGGCACTCCGCGCGCGCCGCGCGATGTCGGCGGGAAGGAGCGCCGCGTAGCGTTCGAGCAGACGCGCTCCGGCGACGAGTTCGGAGCGCACGTCCTGGCCCGCCTGAACCCGCTTCTCGAGCTCCGTCCGGAACGTGGCGAAGTGGTCGGGCCAGGCCTCGATCCCGAAGTGCCAGCGCCCGAGGCGGTCCACCTTGAACGCGCCGAACCAGCGATCCGGATTGAAGTCGTAGGCGAGCGGCACCGCATGCCACTCGGGATCACCGGGGCCCAGAAAGACGATGCGCGCGGCGATCAGATCGTGGCCGTCCTTGAAGACGTTGGCGCCAACGTCGACGCGACTGCCGATCGCGCGCTTCACCGGGTAACGCCCGCCGTCCACGATCGGCGTCACGTCTTCGATCACCACGTGCGGTAGCGCGAGGCCGGGGCTCATGAGGCACGCCTTTTACTACAACTCCGCCGGGCTCGTGATACTCCTCGCCGACAGTCTCGGAGCTCCGCTGGAACCCATGACCTATCCGTTTCAGGATCCCGACGTTCCCGAGGAGACGCGGATAGACGATCTGATCGCGCGCCTCACGCTCAGCGAAAAGATCGCTTGCCTCTCGACGAACCCGAGCGTGCCGCGCCTCGGCGTGGTCGCGAGCGGACACGTCGAAGGGCTGCACGGGCTTGCGCAAGGCGGCCCCGGCAAGTGGGGCCGCGACGAACCCACGCCCACGACCACCTTCCCCCAGGCAATCGGCCTCGGAGAAACCTGGGATCCCGAGCTGGTGCGCGAGGTCGCCGCCCTCGAAGGCCGCGAGGCGCGCTGGGTTTTTCACACGAGCCATGGGAACAAGGGCGGCCTCGTCGTGCGGGCGCCGAACGCGGACCTGGGGCGCGACCCGCGCTGGGGCCGAACCGAAGAGTGCTTCGGCGAAGACGCTTTCTTCAACGGCGTGATGACGCAGGCGTTCGTGCACGGTTTGCAAGGCGATCACCCGCGCTACTGGCAAGCCGCGTCGCTGATGAAGCACTTTCTCGCGAACAGCAACGAGGTCGGCCGCGAGCGCGGCTGCTCGAGTTTCGACGATCGCTTGTTCCGCGAGTATTACTCGGTGCCTTTCCGTAAGGGCGTGGAGGCCGGCTCGCGCGCCTTCATGGCGGCGTACAACAAGTACAACGGTGTGCCGTGCAGCCTGCACCCGGTGCTGAACGACGTCGCACGCGGCGAATGGGGCCAGGACGGCATCATCTGCACGGACGGGGGCGCGTTCACGCACCTCGTCACCGAGCATCGCTACTTTCCGCGGCTGACCGACGCCGCCGGGCCGATCCTCCGCGCCGGCATCACGCAGTTTCTCGACAAATTCAGGGAGGCGGTGGAAGGGGCGCTCGGCGAGGGGCTGCTCACGGAGGCGGACATCGAACGCGCCATTCGCCCGAACTTCCGCGTGATGATCCGGCTCGGTTTGCTCGATCCGGCCGATCGCGTGCCCTACGCCGTGGTCCCGAAAGATCCGCCCTGGGAGTCACCGGAGGCACACGCCTTCGTGCGCCAAGTGACGGCGCGCTCGGCCGTGCTCCTGAAGAACGACGCCGCGCTGCTCCCGCTCGACGAACGCGCACTCGGTTCGCTCGCCGTGATCGGGCCGCGCGCCGACCAGGTGCTGCTCGACTGGTACAGCGGGACGCCGCCGTACACGGTATCGCCGCTCGAAGGGATCCGCGCACGCCTCGGCACGCGCGTCGATGTTCGCCACGCTCCGGGCGGTGCGGCTGCGCTCGCTCTCGCCAAGTCGTCGGATGCGGTCATCCTTTGCATCGGTAATCACCCGACCGGCGACGGGCCGTTCGGAAAATCCGCGCACCCGAGCTACGGCAAGGAATCGGTCGATCGCGTCGATCTCGCGCTCCCCGACGAGCCCTTCATTCTCGAGGTGCTGGCGGCGAATCCACGCACGGTCGTCGTCCTCGTTGCGAGCTTTCCCTATTCGATCGTCGAAACGGCGGAGCGGGCGTCTACCATCCTCAAGCTCACCCACAACAGTCAGGAGATGGGCAACGCCCTCGCCGACGTGCTGTTCGGCGACGAGAACCCCGGTGGTCGTCTGGTCCAGACCTGGCTCCGGAGCGTGGACGAACTTCCACCGATGCTCGACTACGATCTCCGGCTCGGCCGCGCGTACCTCTACTACGAGGGTCGGCCGCTCTATCCGTTCGGATACGGCCTTTCGTACACTTCGTTCGCCTACTCGGGGTTCCGGACCAGCGCGGGCACGCTCGCGGCCGGTGGGACCTTCGAGGCGAGCGTCACGGTGACGAACACCGGCGAGCGAGCCGGCGACGACGTGGTCCAGATCTACGGGCGGTACCCGGTGTCGCGCGTGAAGCGCCCGCTGAAGCAGCTCGTCGGGTTTCGCCGCGTCCGGCTGTCGCCCGGTGGGTCGAAGGACGTCGCGCTGACGATCGACACCAACGAGCTTGCCTACTGGGACATCGACTCGCGCCGTTTCGTCGTCGAGCCCGGCCCGATCGAGGTCGAACTCGGCCGCTCGGCACGCGACACCGTGGGCCGAGCTCGCGTCGAGCTCACCCCGACGTGACGCCCGGCTGGCGGCGCGGGCGCGCGACGCTCACTGCGGTGGAAGTACGATCTTCTCGTCCGCTTGGTCGGGGCCCCGGCGAACCGGGATTTCGTTGTCGGGGATCGCCCAATCCGGCTTCTGCCAACCGCCGTCGGGCGCAACCGTCGAGGCAGCGTCGACACCCGCATCGGCGACCTGCTCCTTCGCGCCGGGCGCCGCCACGACGGGCGCGGCGGACGATGGCGGCATCGCACTCGCGCTTGCTTCGGGCAACGCCGAATCGACGGGCGCGGCGCTCTCCACCAGCCCGGGTTCCGGAGGCGTGGCGGGCTTGACCGGTCGCTCGGTGGCGTCCGCCGCCACGGGGGGTGCAGCAGGATCCGGCAGGCGCATCGTTCGCTGATCCTCGACGCCTCGTTCGCGACGGAGGAACATCAGCCCGCCGATCAGGCCGAAGGCGAGCGCCGCCATCGCGACGACCAGCACCAGCGTGACACGGCTCTTCGGCGGCTCGGGCGGCAGATCGTGCTGGGTCGTGCCGAACAGTGCTTCGGTCGGCGCGGGGGCGCCGGCATCGGCGCCACGCAGCACTTCGACCGGGGCGGCGACCGTGAGGGCGTCAGCGTCGGGACGCGACCGCGACACCGGGCCCGAAAGGGCGGCCGAGTCGCGAGCGATGGTCGGTGCTTCCGAGTTGCCGGGGGGCGGTCCGCTCGCGCTCGCCACCATGATCTCGGGCGTGTCGACGCCGGCTTCTTTCGGATCCAGGCCGAGTGCCTCACGGAGCGCTTCCGTCATCGCACGGGCGTTGGCAAAGCGATTGTCCGGGTCGCGCGCGCAGGCCTGGGCGAACCAGCGGTCGAAACCGAGCGGCACCGGCGCCACGTCGGACGGCACGGGTAGATCACGCACGCAGATGGTGAGCACCAGATCACCGAGCCCGTCGCTGTAGAACGGTCGCTTGCCGGTGAGGCACTCGAACGCGATCACCCCGAGCGACCAGAGATCCGAGCGGTGGTCGACCGCCTTGTTGCCCTGCGCCTGCTCGGGGCTCATGTAGAAGGGCGTGCCGAGGATAGAACCGGTGCGCGTGCGTGTCCCCTCGGGGCCGAGCGCGGCCTTCTCCACTTTGGCGACGCCGAAGTCGAGCACCTTGGCGTGCTCCTCGTCTTCGTTCCGGATCAGGAAGATGTTGTCGGGCTTGAGATCGCGGTGGACGATGCCCGCCTCGTGCGCGCGCACCATCGCCCGGCCGACGTGGGTCAGGATCCGGGCGGTGTCCTGCCGCGACAGGCGCCGCACCCGCTTCAGCCGCTGAGCCAGGTTCTCGCCCTCGAGCAGCTCCATCACCATGAACGGGATCTGGCCGTCGATGCCGTAGTCGATGATCTGGACCACGTGAGGGCTCCGGAGGGCCGCCGCCGATTTTGCCTCGCGAAGGAAGCGGGCGACGGTGTCTTCGTCCGGCACGGCGTCGCGGTCGATGAGCTTCACCGCCACCGGCGCTTGCAGGACGAGGTGCTCCGCGCGCCAGATCGTCCCCATCCCGCCCGCACCCATCCGCGACTCGAGCCGATAGCGGCCGGCGAGGATGCGGTTGGGCTCCGGCGCTACGACACCCATGGGGACCGATCGACCATAGCGCCCCCGCGCGCCCGACGCACCCGCCTCGGATCCCCCGAAGGAAGGTCCACGGGCCCGCGGCAGGAGAGCCTCGGGCGAATCCATGAAGACGGAACGCCCCGGCTCCTTTTACCATTCCCTGGTCCTTCTCATGCTTGGAGCCGGTTCCCGCGTCGTTGATTCCGCTGAGCTCGCTCGGACGGCGGCGGCTTGGCTTGCCGAGCGGCTGTCCGAAACCGTGCGCACCCAGAAGTCCGTCAGCATCGCGCTTTCGGGTGGCACCACGCCGCGCGACGTCCACCTGGCCCTCACCGCCACGGGTGGCGTGCCGTGGGACGCCGTTCACGTCTATTTCGGAGACGAGCGCTGCGTGCCGCCGGACCATGCCGACAGCAACTACCGCATGGCGAGAGAATCGCTGCTCGATCGCGTCCCGATCCCGAAGGACAACGTCCACCGGCCGCTCGCCGAGTCGGCGGACCGCGACGCGGCCGCCCGAGCGTACGAGGCGCTCCTCCCCGACGTGATCGACGTGGTGGTGCTCGGCATCGGCGAGGACGGCCACACCGCATCGATCTTTCCGGGGTCACCCGCCCTGGTCGAGAGCGAGCGCCGTTACCTGCCCGTGATCGGCCCCAAGCCGCCGCCCGAACGCCTGACGCTCACTCCACTCGCGCTCGCCGCCGCGGGCGTCCTGCTCGTCCTCGCCAAGGGCGAGGGGAAGGCAGACGCCGTGGCTCGCGCTCTCGAGGGGGAGTGGAATCCTTCCGCCACACCGGCCCAGCTCGCGCGCGCAGGGGTCTGGTTCCTCGACGCACCGGCGGCCAGCGGGCTGCGGCGCCGAGCCTGACGCTCTAGCTGCCGGTGCTCTGGTAGCCGCGAAGTGCCAGTTCCCACACCGTGGCGGCGGCGAAGGCACTCGCCACCGCCGCCACCGGCGGGGCGAGGAGCGCAACCCAAAGCGAGACATCGCCGCGCAGGAAACTCACCGGAAAGAAAATGGCCGCCCCGAACGGCAGCACGAACAGAATCAAGACGCTCAGCCAGCGAGGATAAACCGACGCCGGGTAACGCGCGGCGTTCAACAGGTGATGGATCGACAGCATCGGCGTGTTCCAGGGACCGGACGCCTTCAGCAAAAGAGACCCGATGATCACGAGCGCCGCGGTGTAGATGACGGCGCCGCACACGACCCAGAGCGGCACGAGGACGAGCGCCCAGGTGGGCACCGTCATCATCGACCAGGCGACACCGAACGTGACCGCACCGACCGTGAAGTTGCCGAGGGAGTGCAGCTCCGGACGCGACAGCAGCACGAACAAGAGACTCTTCACCGGGTACACGAGGAGCCGATCGAGCTGACCGTCGATGACGTACCAAGGAAGCCACCAGATCCCGTTGAGCAGGCCTTCGGAAAGTCCGAGCACCATCGCCGTGAGTCCGAACAACGCGAGCACCTCACCCGATGACCAACCGCCCAAGCCGGGCGCGTGACTGTTCACGATCCAGAAGAAGGCGAACGCGGCAAGCTGCATCGAGGCTGCCGTGAGCACACCGACCAGAAAATCGACGCGATATTCGGCGCGGGAGCGAAGGGCCGTCAGGTAGAGGCTCAAGTAGAAACGCACGGCTAGCCTCCTTGCACCTGGTGCCGCCTCATGACGGACCGAAAGATGAGCTCACCGAGAAACAGGAGCGCGAGAGCCCAGGCGGCTTGTTCCGCGAGCAGGAGCGGCGCTTCGGAAATACCTGCCGTGCCGAGCCAAAGTAGGACGGGCGTTTCGACCACGTGCCGAAACGGAAGGAAGGTCGCTGCAGCGCGGAGCCCGTCCGGGAACATCACGAGCGGCGCCGCCAGCCCCGAAAAGATCTGATGCAACGCGGCGCGCATGAAGAGCACGCCGTAGCCCGACTGCAGCACGAACGACGCCTGCACGATCAGATAGCTGAGGCCGAAATTCACCACGAACGCGAGCACCAGGCTCAACCCACCGAGTAGGGCCGCGCCGGCCGTCGCCGGCATCAGCGCCCCACCGACGAAGTAGAGGCCCACGCCGAAGATCGGCACCACGAAGACGAAGTTCACGAGCGCATCGCCGACGCCCTGCGCGATCTGGAACGGCAGGAACCCGAGCGGTCTCAAGAGGTCGATGCCGACGAGCCCCATCCGCACGCGCTGGATGAAGCGAAATTCGAGCGAAAGCGTCAGGATCGCGTTCACGATGAACGCCGTCACCAGATACGCCGTCATCGCTTGCTGCCCGAGCGGACCAGGGTTCGGGTTTTCCCGGTAGACGGCCAGCCAGACGAGCAGGTACACGCAGTACGCAAGACCGCTGGCGATCAGCGACAGCACGGTCGCTAGGCGATACGTGAGCTTCGACTCCGCGGTCCGAAGCGCGAGCGCGGTGAAGCCGGCGACGAGCTGCCACACCGACGGAACCGGCAGCGCGGCGCGATCGCGCCCTTCGAGCGACAGTGACACGGTCACCCTGCCCCCTTCCCGCCGTTTCGGTAGAGCCGCGACACGATCGCGTCGAGCTCGACGCCCTGCAGCGTGAGGTCGCGCACCGGCAACCTGCGAAGAACGGCAGCCGTCACCCTGGGCGCGCTCGCCGCGCGCGGGCAGTCGACGCGAAGCCGCCGATCGCCGTCCCACGCCACCTTGACCCCGTCGGCGGCGAGCTCGCCGTCGAGCGCGCGCTTTGCCTCGTCGCTCGCAATACCGTCGAGCTCGACGTGGAGCGTCCGTTCGTCGGCGAACCGCGTCTGGAACCCCTCGCGGCTGCCGTCGTAGAGGAGCTTGCCGCGGTCGAGGACCAGCAGTCGCTCGCACGTCGCGCTGATGTCCTTCAGGTCGTGCGTGGTCAAGAGGATCGTGGTGCCGAAACGGCGGCGCATCTCGATCAGGTGCTCACGCACGCGCTCCTTCACCAGCACGTCGAGCCCGATCGTGGGCTCGTCGAGGAACGCCACGGCCGGCGCGTGGAGCAGGCACGCCGCGAGATCGCAGCGCATGCGCTGGCCGAGCGACAGCAGGCGCACCGGTGTATCGAGGAATTCCGCGAGCTCGAGCCGCTCCACGGCCTCGTCGTACGTGAAACGATAGACCTCGTCCGGGATCGCATACATCGCCTTCAAGAGGTCGAAGCTCGCGCGGGCCGGGATGTCCCACAGGATTTGCGGCTTCTGCCCGAAGACGACGCCGATACTCTGAGCCAGGTGCCGGCGCGCCTTCCACGGGACGACGCCAAGCGTCTCCACCCGTCCCGCGCTCGGCACCAGGATGCCGGTCAACATCTTGACCGTCGTGGATTTCCCCGCGCCGTTCTCGCCGATCAGCCCGACGCTCTCGCCACGCCGGATGGTGAACGAGAGATCGCTCACCGCCGAAACGGTCTCGCTCTCGAACGAAAAATACGAGCGGATCCCCGCCCAAAAGCCGCTCTTGCGTTTGCGGCGCTGGTACGACTTCTCGAGCCCTACGGTTTCAATCGCGACGTCCATGACTTCAGATCCGAAAAACCAAATAAAAAAAGCCGCCGTGGCTGGGGCCAGGGCGGCTCGATCGCGGGGAAATGCGAACGCCCTAGCCGGCTCCTCCGCCCTTGTTGGCGACGACCCACGCCCGATGGGCGCGCGCCGACCTGTGTGCTCGGGTGTTCGTCCTCATCTCCCGGACCGGAGCATGAGGCACCCACCCTGACGCGTCAAGGCCGCGTGGATCCCCGTCTTTTCCAGTACTTCGGTACCGAGCTAATGCCGACTCCGCGGACGGCCGTAAGCTCAGCGCAATGGCGCTCAAACCGTCCTCCCGTCCTCCGTTCTCGCCCCATTCGGACGGCGCGAGCCCCAGGGACACCCGCGCCGAGCATTGCCCGCACATGAGCGGTTGTCCGATGTTCGGACTGTTCTCGCTCGCGGGCGCCCTCGCTGTGTGGAAGACGAACTATTGCGCGGCGGACTACACCCGCTGCGAGCGCTTTCAGCGGGCGCAACAAGGACGGCAAGTGCCGCAGAACTTGATGCCGAACGGAGCGCTCCTTCGCAAGTGGTCCCCCTCGACGGGTGGAAGCAAATGACGTACTGGCCTGGTTGGATTGGCGGGATCGCCCTCGCGCTGGTGATGATCGTTCACTGGTTCGGCGTCGGGCGCATGATGGCGGTGTCGGGCCGCGTGACGGCGATCGTCGACCGGCTGCGCTTCGGTCGCGCAGAGGCCGAGGACGAAGACATGTCGGAGGCCGAGCTCCTCGCGGCGCTCCGCGCGGAAACGGAAGCTGCGTTCGGTTCGGGTGCCGTGCGCGAACCCGCCGCCCAGGCGACCGACGCTCGTCCTTCCGGTGCTCGGCGGAGCCCACAGCCGTTCCTCACGCACCCGTTGCTCTTCGTCGCGATGGGCGTCGGCGGGCTACTCGCGACGACGGGCGGCGCGACGCCGACCTGGATGCTGCGGAGCGAAGGCTTCGTGAGTCTGGTCGGCGGTTCCCAAGTTCTCGCCGGATTGGTCCTCGTCGTCGGCGGGGTGCTGGTCGGCTTCGGGACGCGGATGGCGGGCGGGTGCACCTCGGGTCACGGCCTGTGCGGCGTGAGCCGGGGTGAGCGCGGGAGCCTGCTCGCGACGATGGCGTTCTTCGGTGCCGGGGTGATCACCTCGTTCGTTCTCGGGAGCCTCTTGTGAGCCCCCGTGCTCTCCGCGACCTCGCGGGCGTCGCCCTGGTCGGGCTCGGGCTCGGTTACGCGCTCAGCCGCATCGGGTTCAGCTCCTGGGACGAGGTCCACGCGATGTTCACCTTCCAGAAGTTCGATCTGCTGATTGCCTTCGTGGTCGGGCTCGTGGTGCTCGTCCCGGTGTGGGCCGTCGTCCGCAAGATCTCGCGCCCGCGCTGGCTGTCACGCCCGATCCACCAGGGCACGCTTGCCGGCGGGCTATTGTTCGGCGTCGGCTGGGCACTGTCGGGCGCGTGCCCGAGCATCGCCGCCGTGCAGATCGGCGAGGGTCAATTCGGCGGGCTGTTCACGCTCGCGGGCATGTTCGGCGGGAACTTCCTCTACTCGGTCGCGCACCAGCGCTGGTTTCGCTGGAGCGCGAGCACCTGCGTCGACGACTGACGCCCGCCGCCTCGACCGATCACGCGTTCGGATTCGAGAAGGCTTCTGCCAGCGGGGAAAGTGACGCGGGCGAGCCCACGCCGCCGACGATCAGCGGCAGAACGAGCTCGCGCAGGCCGAGCTTCGACAGGCGGCTGCGACCCTGGCCCTGGATGCGCTCGCGGAACGCACGGCGGATCCCCGCTTCGAGCGCCGTCGTTCCGGGGCCGTCGGCAAGCGGCTGCTGCTCGGCGAGGCCGATCAGCGACGCCTGCTCACTGTCGCGAAAGAGCACTTTTGGCACGGCGTTCACCACCAGTGCGGCGATCGGCAACGCCAGCTCACCGCGCAGCACCTGGACGAGTTCCTCGGTCTCGTTGACCGGCAGCTCCTCCGGAACCGTGACCACGACGACCCCCGATGTTTCCGGATCCTGGAACATGCGCCAGGCGCGCTCGGCGTCGGTGCGCAAGATGCCGGGCGGCGCGAGCTCGACCAGCACCTTGGGCACGCGGAGCATGTCGAGACCGTGCCCGGTCGCCGGCGCGTCGAGCAGCACGGTGTCGAAACGGGGAGCTCCGTCGACGGTCTCGGTCGAGTGATACCAGGCCTTACCGAGTAGTGCCCACTCCTTGAGCCCCGGCGCCCCGGCAAAGAAACCTTGCACGTAGCGGTTCTCGAACACGGCGTCGGAGAGAGCTCGATTCTTCAGCTTCAGGTGCCCGTACTCGCGGACGGCCACCTCGGCGGCCAGACGCACACCGAAGATGCCAGGCACGATTTCTCGCACGTCGGTGCCGAGCGGGCTCCCGCCGAGAAGACTCGACAGGCGCTCCTTGACCCCGGTCGATGCGACGAGGACGCGCTTCCCCCGCGCGGCGAGCGACCGCGCGAGCGCTGCGCACACCGTGCTCTTGCCGACCCCGCCTTTGCCCGTGACGAACAAGAACCGGCGGCGATCGAGATCGAGCATCAGGAGACAGGACCCGAACCCGTGGTAAACCCCGAGCCTACCGGAGGTCAAATGGGTTTCGGAAAACTCAGTAGCGCGCTCGGACTCGTGTTCTTCATCTCGGCCTGCACGGCGTCGAGCCCCGAGGGCACCGGGGAGGAAACCGTGCCGTCGCCGTCGGCGAGCGTTCCCGTGCCGCCGTTCCGGAAAGGAAACCTGCCGGTGGGACCGTCGCTCGCAATCGAGGCCGGTCAGGGCGTCGGCGCGATCCGTTTCGGGGCGAACGTGGCGACGATCGAACGCCTGATGCAGCACCAGTGCGAGGTGCTGAGCGCGAACATGTGTCGCTACGTCACGCGCGGCGTCGACTTTCACCTGGTGAACGGCGAGCTCGTACGGGTCCACGTGCAGCGCGCCGAACGTCCCGCCGGGCGCGACGCGCAAGGGAAGCCGGTCGAGTTCGGCTTTTTCAACGGCGGTATTCGACCAGACCTTGCGCTCGGCATGCGGCCCCGAGCGATGCAGGAGTACCTGGGCCTGCCCGAGCGCGTCGAGCAGGTTCCGGAGCCGAACCCGCAAAACATGGTGGCGCGCGACTACTACCCCGGCCTCATCATCGAGTACGACCGCTACAAGAACGGCAACATCATCTTTGCCGGCGCGTGGGTGTTCAAGGACCGACGGGTGGACGAAGCGCTGGCGCGCGAGGCGGCCAAACCGAAGCCGCCTCCACCCCCGGTCAGCTCGGCGCCACCAGTCAGCTCGGCGCCACACCGTGCCTTTACGCCGCCCGATCTCCACTAGTCGGAACGCTTGCGCCGCGGGCTGACGGCCCCCCGCGGGTGGAGTCAGGCCTGACGCACGCGCCGGCGTTCCAGGATGGTCTGCTGGGTGATCACGCGCTGGGCTTCGACCGGCTCGATCAACGTCCAGATGTCGTGCTCCGCCCGCGCGCCGGCCATCTCGAGCAGGATGTCTGCCGCACGTTCCGGCGAAATCGCTCCGAAGTGGCGCCCCGGTAGCTCGACCACAGCCGTCCGCGCCTTGAGCCCAGCAAGCGTGCCGAGGATCCTCTCGATCACCGCGCGATAAACGAGCTCGGAAAAGTCAGCGGGATCTCCGATGCCGAAGAGCAGGATCTTGTCGAAGACGAGTTTCGGCCGCCCCGGAACCAGCACGACCTCACCGAGCGCACCGCTCGCGAACCCGGTCTTGATCAAGGCCGAGATGCGCCCCCCGAGCCGGTAGTCGCAAAGGCCGGCAACGCCGCGCGGCGGCCGCTCGCCGGGCACGAGTGCACAGACCAGCACCTCGGTCGCGGTGAGATCGAGCTTTCTGAGATCGGGTTGGGTGAAGCGGAGGTCCATCGCGCCTAGGAGGGGACGGGGTCGTCCTTGCGCCCGAGATCGTCGGCGACGCGATCGAGAACGCCGTTGACGAACGGCCCGCTCTCGTCGGAGCCGAAACGCTTGGCAAGCTCGACCGCTTCGTCGAGCACGACCGCGCGCGGCACGTCCGAACGGTGCGCGAGCTCCCAGGTCCCGAGCCGGAGCACGTTGCGATCGACACGCGTCATGCGCTCGAGCCGCCAGTTCGTGCTCGCGCGTGTCACCCGCGCGTCGATGTCGTCGAGCATCCCCCGCACACCACGCACGGCCTCGTCGGCGTACGCGCGTCCCTCGGCCTCGGCCGGCAGCTCGCGCCAGAAGTCGCTGATCGCCTGCTCGAGTTCCGCTTCGGACGCTTCGATCGCAAACAGCATCTGCAGCGCGGCTTCGCGGGCGGTGGTGCGGGCTCCCATGGGCCGTTCCCCGGTACCATGGCGACGCCGATCGAGCCATGTTGCGATCGGCGGACGGGCGCGGGATCCTTCGATCGTGACCAAGCGCCGATTCGGGCCGACAGGCCCCGAGGTACCGATCATCGGTCAGGGTACCTGGCAGATGGAGGGCGACGAACGGGCGGGCGCCGTGAGTGCGCTCCGGCGCGGGCTCGATCTCGGACTCCTCCACGTCGACACGGCGGAGCTTTACGGCTCGGGCGAAGCGGAGCGGATCGTCGCCGAAGCGATCCAGAAGCGGCGCGACGACGTTTTCTTGGTGAGCAAGGTTCTGCCCGAGAACGCCACGCGGAAAGGGACCGTCCGCGCGTGCGAAGCGAGTCTGGCACGGCTGCAAACGGATCGACTCGACTGCTACCTTTTGCACTGGGCAGGCTCCCATCCACTCGAAGGGACGCTGCGCGCATTCGAGGATCTCGAACGGGCGGGCAAGATCAGAAGCTTCGGCGTTTCGAACTTCGACGAAGACGAGCTCGCCGAGGCACACGCGATCGTGGGACCGAAGCGGATCGCGTGCAATCAGGTGCTCTACCACTTGAAGGAGCGGACGATCGAACACGCGGTCGTGCCCTGGTGTGAAGCACACGGCGTCGCGGTCGTCGGCTACACGCCGTTCGGACGCGGACGCTTCCCGCCGACTCCGGGCGACGACGTGCTCCGCTCGGTCGCGACGCGGCATGGCGCCTCCCCGCGCGCCGTCGCGCTCGCCTTTCTCACGCGGCGCCCCAGCTTCTTCGCCATCCCCAAAGCGTCGCGCCCGGAGCACGTCGAAGAGAACGCTCGAGCTCTCGACCTCACTCTCACCCCGGACGACGTCGCGGAACTCGACCGCGCCTACCCGGTGGGCAAGCGGCGGCGGGGCGTCGCAACACTCTAGAGCATCTCTCGTAATTGGCTTCGCCAATTCCGAGGCGTGGCTTCGCCACGCGCGCTGCTTCGCAGCGCAGCTCTAGCTCTGTTTCTGGGGGCGTTCCCGCCCCCGCACCGGCAGGTATGCCGGTGCGCCCCCTCACCCGCTTCGCGTGTGGCTAGAGCTCCGCTCCTCCTCACGACGTTGCGAGATGCGCTCTAGCGCGTCGCGCGAATGGACGCCGAGCGGAAAGACCGCTACACGGAAGGACGGATGAAGGCTTGGCTCGTCGGGGCGCGGGGAATGCTCGGCACGGCACTCCGCACGCGGCTCGAAGGGGAGCGTGTGCCACACGTGTGCACCGACATCGAGCTCGACATCACCGAGCGCGGCGCGGTTCAGTCATTCGCCGAGCGTGAGCGTCCAGAGCTGATCCTCAACGCCGCAGCTTACACTCGCGTCGACGATGCGGAGGCGAACGAGGAAACCGCCCTTCGCGTCAACGCCACGGGCCCGGAGAACCTGGGGATCGCCGCAGCGGCCGTGGGAGCGCGCGTGGTGCACGTTTCGACGGACTACGTCTTCGACGGCCGAGCCGACACCCCGTACCCGGAGGACGCGCCGACCGCGCCTCAGGGCGCCTACGGTAGGACGAAACTCGCCGGAGAAAAGCAGCTCCTCGCTGCCTGTCCCGGCGCTGCGATCGTCGTGCGCACCTCCTGGCTCTTCGGCGAAAATGGCCCGAACTTCGTGCGCACGATGATGCGCTTGATGGCCGACAAGGAGGAGCTCCGCGTGGTCGCTGACCAGAAAGGTCGCCCCACGTACACGGGGGATCTGGCGGACGCGCTGCTCGCGCTCTCGGGCGTGACCGCCACGAAGCCGGCACCGGCGGGCGTCTACCACTTTGCCAACGCGGGGGAGGTAACCTGGCACGCCTTCACGCTGGCCATCCGCGACGCCCTGAGCCGGCATGGCTTCCCGCTCAAGGTCGAGCGCATCGTGCCGGTCACGACCGCCGAGTTCCCGCGCCCGGCGCCGCGCCCTGCGTACAGCGTGCTCGACACGCAGAAACTCGAGCGGGTGCTCGGCAAGGCACCGCGGCCGTTCGAGGAGGCGCTCGAGGAGTACGTCGTGCACGAGCGAAAGGCGATCACGAATGGACATTGACGACGCGGAGTTCCGCCGGGTGATGCAGCAGCGTGCCGACACGGTTCACCTCGTCACGTACCGGACTGGTGACGGCCAAGTCGAGGGAATGACTGCCACGGCGGTCAGCGCTTTGTCGCTGGCGCCTCCGTCCGTCCTCGTGTGTATCAACCATTTCGCTCGAGCGCGGGATGCGATTCGCGCGAGCGGCGTCTTCGGCATCAGCATTCTGGCGGCATCACAGCACGAGGTCGCGGGCCAAGGCGCGGTACAGGGGGGCGAGAAAGCCTTCGACGCCGAGCTGACGGCCGAAACGGACCCCGCGTTCGTCCCCGTCCTCCACACGGCGCTCGCAACGCTTCAGTGCCGAGTGGTCGACGATCGAGACCTGTTTACCCACACCGTTTTTGCAGGTCAGGTGCTCGCGGCGCAGATCAGAAATTCCGGGGGCCCCCTGCTTCATCATCTCGGCAGCTACGCGACGCTCGGCGGCCGAGGCGACGGGTGACGAGAACCAGAAAGAACCTCGTGTTCGCAGGCCTCGGATCCCTATTGCTCGCCGCGCTCGGCGGGATTGGTTTCGCCCGTTGGATCCGGAGCTTCGACAAGCCGTTCGATCCGGCACGGCTCTCGGTCACCGTCGGCTCGCCGCGCCCACTCGTCGCCGCCCAGACGGAAACGCTCCGCGCCTTCTATTCGGGACACAGCCTGAGTGACGGCATTCCCGAGCAGGTGCTGGAGATTGCAACCTCGCTCGGCAGGGGCCTCGAGTTCGAGTTTCAAAGCATCCCCGGTTCCCCGATCCGGTTGCGGACCCGAGGTACGGACCCGTCGGCGACGGGCTTTCCCGGCTTGAAGACCGGAAGGAATCGCCACGGCAGCGGGCTCGACGTCGAGGCCGAGCTCCGGAAACGCTACGACGTGCTGGTCGTCACCGAGCGTCACGATCTGCCGTATGCCGCCGTGACCGAGCACACGGCGGAGTACCTCCGCGTGCTTCACGACCTCGCCGTTCGGGGCAATGCCGGCGCGCAGACGTTGCTCTACCACGGTTGGCTTCCGATCGACTTCGGCGCGCCAGAGGAGTTCGTCGCGTACGAAAGAGCAGCCCTGGTTCTCTGGGAATGCGTCGCGAGCGCCGTCAACGCTCGGCTGGCGACCGATCGACGAAACGAGCGCGTGAAGGTGTTACCAGGAGCCACGGCGCTGGCCGATCTGGTGGAGCAACTCGCGCGGGGTGGAGTGCCCGGGGTAGCAGAGAGCAGCGCGCACGAGCGGGTGCGACTGCTGTTCTCCGACGACGTGCATCTCGCTCCGCCGGGGAGGTACTTTCTGGGCGCGGTTCACTACGCGGCGCTCTTCGGGAAAAGTCCCGAAGGGGCGGCGGTCCCCGCCGAGATCCCGGTCGAGCTCGGTCGCTACATGCAACGCCTCGCCTGGGAGCACGTCGAGGGCTATTCGATGCGGGCGGAAGCAGCTGCGGAGCGTGCCCTGGACGTGTGCCGGGACTACGCGGCTCAGGTGATGTGTCCGCGCCTCTTTGCGCGCTTCGACCGCAGGAAGGGCGGCATCGAGGGCCTGAAAAACGTGAAGCGCAAACTCGATCTTCAGCGCGTCTACGCTGATCCCGACCATCCAGACAATCCGTTCGGATAGCCTCCTAGAGCGGCCGTCTCAGCGGCCCACCATTCGGCTCGCCGCTCTAGGCGAAAGCCGGCAGCCAGAAGGCGGTCAGGAACAATCCTCCACGATGACGAAAGCGCCCGTGGAAGGTGGCCCCTGCTTCGAATCGCGCCGCGCGCCGGAGCAGCACCGCGCGCAGACCGGCGGCATCGAACTCGATGCGCACGTCCTCGAACCCGAGAAACTCGCGCGTCACCGGGAACTGACACTTATAGAAAGCTTCCTTGGCGGAAAACACCAGGTGCGCGGCGGCGCCGGGCTCCAGGCGCAGAAGCTCCGCCGTTCGGGCGATCTCGGCGCCAGCCGCAACGCGCGACGCGATGTTTTGCTCGAGCGGCACGTCTGGCTCCGCGTCGATGCCGACCCCCTCGTATTCGGCCCGCCTCGCGACGGCCGCTCCGCAGAACCGATCGGTATGCGTCAGACTGCCTACGAAACCATCGGGAAAGAGCGGCTCGCGCCCGGGGCCGACCGGGATGTCGCACTCGGGACCGCCGAGGGAGCGCAGGGCGACCCGAGCGCACGCGCGAACGCTCGCGAATTCCAACCGACGCTTCTCGACGGCGCGCGCGATGAACGTCGCCTCGCCCGGTCGAACCGCCGTCGCGACCCTCGGGTCGCCTTCCGCCGTGGCAACGTCCGGAGGCAGAAGCCCGGAAAGAAGATCGAGGGCAGCTCCGGACGTGTCCACGCTGGCGCGAGCGTACCATCGCCGGTGCAGCGGCAATGGAAACGGGACCGCCGAGACCTTCGGGTCACGCAATTTGGCAGGGTGCGTACGGGTCTGGTCCAATTCGCGCGTGGAGCCGTTCCTGAAGGTGCCGGCCCCCGTGCTCGGGGCGCTCGCAGCAGTCTGGATCACCGCGCGAGCGCCGGCAGCCGGGCTTGCCCCACCCGGTGGTCTCGGAGAGCGCGCGAGCACGGTTGCCCCGAGCGCGCCATCGACCACGGTGACACCACTCCCGAGCTCGACCAACGCCGCTGGGCGCGACGACGAGCGCCCCCCGGCGGAACTCGGCGCCGTGGTCGAGACGAGCGCTGCGCGGGCCCTGCCGGCCAACTCGCCGATGAGCGAGGACGAGGCAGCGCGCCAGCTGGCGCAAGCCTGGCACGCCGTGGTGGGGAGCGCCGGGTCCGAGCTCACGCTCTGCCTGCTCTGGGCACACTGGGCACACGAGACCGGTCGCGGCCAGCGCATGCACGCGTACAACTTTGCGGGGCTCAAGGGGCGCGGGCCCAGCGGCGCGAGCGTCGTGGTCTGGACCAGGGAGGGTCCCACCTCGACCGAGCTCGTTCAGCGCACGTTCCGCGCCTATCGAGCGCCGGCGGAAGGCGCGCGCGACTACGTGCACCTGCTGAAGAAGCGCTACCCCGCTGCGTTACGAGCAGCCAAGGTGGGAAACCCGCAAGACTTTTCACTCGCGCTCGAAACCGGCGGCTACTTCACCGGTGACAGCCGCGCTTACCTGAAAGCACTCGCGAGCCTCAGCATCGAATGCCGCAGGCGAGAGCTCGTCGTCGCGGCGCTCCACGGCACGAAGCCCGACTGACTCATGCGCCGATCCCGGTTCGGCAGCAGCGGACCCCTCGTCTCAGCCGTCGGTCAGGGAACGTTCCTGATGGAGCACGACGAGCCGCGGGCGGTGGCGGCTGCACTTCAGGCAGGCCTGGACCTCGGCATGAACCACGTCGACACGGCCGAGCTCTACGGAGCTGGCCGGGTCGAGGAGTTGGTCGGCGAGGCCCTGCGCGGCCGGCGTGAACAGGCGTTCCTCGTCAGCAAAGTCCTACCCCAAAACGCAACGCGAGCGGGGACGGTGCGCGCCTGCGAACAGAGCCTGCGCCGGCTCCGGACCGAGTACCTCGATGCGTACCTCCTGCACTGGCCCAGCACCCATCCCCTCGAAGAAACGCTCGAGGCGATGGTGACCCTGCGCGACGCCGGCAAGATCCGCGCGTTCGGAGTGAGCAACTTCGACGCGATCGAGCTCGAGCGCGCGATCTCAATCACCGGCCCTGGCGCCATCGCATGTAACCAGGTTCTCTACCACCTCGCCGATCGGTCGATGGAGCATGGGCTCTTGTCGCTCGCAGAAGCTCACGGCGTCACCGTGGTTGGCTACATCCCGTTCGGGCGAAAGACGCCGTTCCCACCTCGTCCCGGTGGAAGCACGCTGTCTGACATCGCACGGCGTCTCGGGCGAACTGAACGCCAGGTCGCGCTCGCCTTCCTGACCCGCCGCCCATCGCTACTTGCGATCCCCAAAGCGTCTCGCGTCGATCACGTCGGTGAGAACGCAAAGAGCCTGACACTCGAGCTTTCCCCGGAGGACGAGGCTGCAATCGAAGCCGCATTTCCGATCGAGCCGAGGGAGAGCGGCGTTTCACGAGTCTGACGAGCCTGCACTCTGCAGCCGCAGCCAGCGTTCTGGCACCTGAGCACCGCGCCGCGACGCTAGGGCAAACCGAGCGGCGCACCGCGCCGCGACTCCAGGGAGCGGCGACTCCTCACCCGCTTTGCGTGAAAACTCCAGGGAGGTAACCTGGTAGGCTTCCTCAGCGCCCGCCAGCGCGCGAAGCGTCCCTGATGTCGTCCCTATTTTCCGCGGTGGTCATGGGGGGAGAGTCCCTCCTCGTTGAGTGCTGCTCCCAGCTCCTCGAGCGCGGACACCGCATTGCGGCCGTCGTCAGTGACGACATGCGGATCCGCGAGTGGGCGACCGAGCATCGACTGCCCCTCGTAGCACCGGGGCCTGATCTGGCGGCGCGCTTACCGGCGGAGTTCGACTTCTTCCTCAGCATCGCGAACCTCAGCATGGTGCCGAGCGCCGTGCTCGAGCGGGCAAAACGCGGCGGGATCAACTTCCACGACGGACCGTTGCCGCGGCACGCCGGGCTCAACGCACCCGTCTGGGCGCTGCTCGCGGGCGAGGAAGGTCACGGGGTGTGCTTCCACTGTATGACGGGCTCGGCCGACGAGGGCAACGTGCTCGTTTCGCGGGCCTTTCCGATCCAGGTGAGTGATACGGCGCTCACGCTGAACGCGCGCTGCTACGAGCTCGGGGTCGACTCCTTCGGTGAGCTCGTCCGGCTTCTCGAAGCGGGGACACCGGCCGGGACGCCCCAGGATCTGACCGCGCGCACGTACCACGCGAAGGCCGATCGCCCGACCGCGCTCGGGCTGATCGATCCGAGCGCGAGCGCGGCAGCCGGCGACCGGATCGTGCGCGCCCTGCATTTCGGCCCTTACCGAAACCCGCTGGCCTTGCCCAAGCTCGTGCACCAAGGGCGCGCGCTTCACCCGTCCGCGAGCAGCGTGCTGCCGGAAAGCTCGACGGAGGCGCCCGGAACCGTCGTCGCCATCGACGACAGCGGCATTTCGATCGCCACCCGAGAAGGCGTGCTTCTCCTGTCCCAGTTCGTGAGCAGTGAGGGTGCGGCTGTCGGCTGCATCGACGCCGCCAAAGCGCTCGAGCTCTCCGTGGGGACCAAGCTGGACGCCGGCGCCACGAGCAGGGACGCACTCTCGGCGCTGGGAACGGAGCTCGGAGCACACGAGGATTTTTGGCGGCGACGCCTTTCGCGCTACGAGGGGGTTAGCATCCCGCTGCCGAGGACGGGAAAGGCAGGGGAGGGCGCGAGCCGTGTCTCACTCTCCGGAGTGGCGGGGTCGTTCGAAGAATGGGTCGCCGCATTCGCGCTCTACGTGGGGCGCGTCCTCGGACGGGACACCCTGGCGCTCGGCTGGGTGGATCGGTCGCTCGATTTCGCCGGCTGGGATGCTCTGTTCGCCCGTCAGGTCCCGCTCGAGCTCGAGCTCGTGGGCGCTCAGGGGTTCGGAGCCCTGGCGGAACGGGCGACGAAGGAGCTCTCCAGTCTCGCGCGTCGAAAGAGCTATCCGCTCGACCTCGTTGCTCGGAATCCGGGCCAGGTGGCACCAGTGTTCGAGCTCGGGATCGAAGTAGGCCCGGGTTCCGCGGACCTCCGCGGGCGCACGCTCTGCCTGGTTCGTGACGACGAGGGGGTTGCTCTCGTCTACGACGGCGCCGCGTACGACACCGCGACCGCCGAGGCCATCGCGGCGCAGGTGAGTTCGTTGCGCGAGGCGGGTCTCGCAGAGCCGGAGCGCCCGGTGAGCCGACTGCCCGTCGTCAGCGCGCGCGAGCGGAAGCTTTTGCTCGAGGAGTTCAACGCCACGGCGACTCCGCTGCCACCGGACGCGATCGTGCATCGCGCCATCGCGGCGCAGGCCGAACGCACACCCGACGCCGCTGCCGTGGTTTTCGAGGGGCGGAGTTTGACGTACGGAGAGCTCGAGCGGAAAGCGAACCGGCTCGCTCATCGTCTGGCGGCCTTCGCCTCGACGCCGGACACGCCGATCGGCGTGTTCCTCCCGCGCAGCGAGGATCTGGTCGTCGCGGTGCTCGGCGTGCTGAAAGCGGGTCTCGCGTATTTGCCGCTCGATCCGAGCTACCCGCAGGATCGCCTCACGCTGATGCTCGAGGACAGCGGCGCTCGTGCCGCCGTGACGACGCGCGCGGAGGCAGGGCGATTGCCCTCGGGCGTCGAGGCCATTCCGATCGACGACGAATCGGCCTTCGCCGGCTTCCCGGATCAGGCGCCGGCGACCAGCGTGAAGCCGGATTCGCTCGCGTACGTGATCTACACGTCGGGGTCTACGGGCCGACCCAAGGGCGTGATGGTCGAGCATCGCAACGTGACGAATTTCTTCGTCGGCATGGATGCGCGCATCCCGCGCGGCGAAGAGGCGTCCTGGCTCGCCGTCACGAGCCTTTCGTTCGACATTTCCGTGCTCGAGCTCCTGTGGACCCTCTCGCGCGGCGTCAAAGTCGTCCTCTCTTCCGAAAGCCGAGTGGTCTCCAGTGGGTCGCCAGAGGAAGCGCTCGGTCTCGACTTCAGCCTGTTCTATTTCGCAAGCGACGAAGGACCGCCCGGCCCCGACAAGTACCGCCTGCTGCTCGAGGGGGCTCGGTTTGCCGATGAGAACGGTTTCCTCGCCGTGTGGACGCCTGAGCGACACTTCGCCGCCTTCGGCGGGATCTACCCGAACCCCGCCGTCGCGGGCGCGGCCCTCGCGGTATTGACGAAGAACGTTCGGATCCGTGCGGGCAGTTCGGTCATCCCGCTCCATCATCCGATCCGGGTCGCCGAAGAGTGGGCACTCGTCGACAACCTTTCGAACGGCCGCGTCGATATCTCGTTCGCCTCCGGCTGGCACCCGGATGATTTCGTGCTTCGGCCCGAAAATTTCGCCAAGAACAAGGAAGTGATGCTGCGCGACATCGACGTCGTGCGCCGGTTGTGGCGCGGCGAGCGGCTGCCGTTCTCCGGACCCAAGGGCGAGGTCACGATTGGGACATTGCCGCGGCCGGTGCAACCCGAGCTCCCGATCTGGCTGACGGCCGCAGGCAACGTCGAAACCTTCGAGGCAGCCGGCCGCATCGGTGCTGGGCTCCTCACCCACTTGCTCGGCCAGACACTCGAGGAAGTGCGCGACAAGGTTCACGCGTACCGGCGCGCCTGGCGCGAGGCAGGGCACCCGGGCCGCGGGCACGTGACGCTGATGCTGCACACGTTCGTCGGGGACGACGACGCCGACGTGAAGGCGACCGTGCGCGAACCGATGAAGGGATACCTGAAAAGCTCGATCATGCTGATCGCCCAGCACGCCTGGACGTTCCCGGCGTTCAAGCGCGTCGCGAAAAAAGGGGCGAGCTTCAACGACAACTTCAACAGCCTGGCGCCCGGCGACATGGACGAGCTCCTCGACTACTCGTTCGAGCGCTACTTCGAGACGGCCGGCCTTTTCGGTACCGAAGCTCGCTGCCTTCGCATCCTTTCGTCCGTGAAGTCGGCCGGCGTGGACGAGATCGCGTGCCTGCTCGACTTCGGCATCGAGACCGACCGCGTGATGGCCCAGCTGCCGAAGCTGGCTGCCCTCCGGCGCAAGGCTTCAGCGCGTCCACGGCTCAGCGAGGACGACTTCTCCGTCGCCGCTCAATTGGTTCGCCACGGAGTCACCCATCTCCAGTGCACGCCGAGCATGGCGAGGATGATGCTCGGCAACGACCGTGCACGCGAAGCGCTCGACGGCCTCGAGTGCTGGATGATCGGCGGCGAAGCACTCGCCGATTCGCTCGTCGCCGACGCCCGGAGCGCGACCTCCGCGCGGCTCCTCAACATGTACGGCCCCACGGAGACCACCGTCTGGTCGACGACCGATGCCGTCACGCGGAGCGCGACCCTCGGCAAACCCATCGCCAACACGACGATCCGCGTGCTCGACCGCCAGGGTGAGCTCCTGCCGATTGGCGTCCCGGGCGAACTTTGCATCGGCGGCGAAGGCGTCACGCGCGGCTACCTCGGACGACCCGAGCTGACGGCGGAGCGCTTCATCCCCGATCCCTTCGCGGGCGAGCCTGGGGCGCGGCTCTACCGAACCGGCGATCTCGCGCGCTTTCTCGCTGACGGGCGGCTCGAATTTTTGGGTCGGCTCGATCACCAGGTCAAGGTCCGCGGCTATCGCATCGAACTCGGAGAAATCGAGGCGAGCCTCGCGGCGATCGAGGGTGTTCGTGAGGTGGTCGTCACCGTGCGGGAAGACACGCCGGGCGACGTGCGGCTCGTCGCCTACCTCGTCCCTCGCGCCGGGGTCACACTTCGCGAACCCGAGCTCCGGGACAAGTTGCTCACACGGCTTCCCGATTACATGGTTCCTGCCCACTTCGTCGTGATGCAGTCGTTTCCGCTCACTCCGAACGCCAAGGTCGATCGCAAGGCGCTGCCCCCACCACACCTTACGCGTTCGCGCGAGGACGCCGCCTTCGTGCAGCTGGAAAATGACGTGGAGCAGACGATCGCCAAGGTTTGGCAGGACGTGCTCGGCGTCGACAAGGTGGGCGCGGGGGACAACTTCTTCGAGCTCGGTGGTCACTCGCTGCTCGCGGTCCGCGCCCATCGCGCACTCCGTGAAGCGCTCGGGGCGGACCTCTCGATCACCGACATCTTCCGCTTTCCGACCGTCCGCGGCCTCGGCGATCATCTGAGCTCCGCGGCCGGTGGTTCGACGGGGAGCGACGAACACCGCACTCGCGCGGCCAATCGGCGCGAAGCGCTCGCCCGCCGCGCGGAAATGCGTGGGAACCGGCGGGGCTAACGGAGCCCGGCGCCCCTGCGGATGCAATGAGCGACGTTTCGAACAGCGACATCGCGATCGTCGGGTTGGCACTTCGGGTGCCCGGCGCCGCGAACGCCTCCGAATTCTGGCGCAATCTGCGGAGCGGGACCGAGAGCATCCAACGCTACGGGGACGACGACCTGCTCCGCTCGGGTGAGCGCCCCGATCTCCTGCAGCATCCGAGCTACGTGAAGGCCGGCGCACCGCTCGAGCGCATGGAGTTCTTCGACGGGGATTTCTTCGGATTCGGCCCGCGCGAAGCCGCGATCCTCGACCCGCAGCATCGTCACTTCCTGGAATGCGGGTGGGAGGCCATCGAGGACGCCGGTCTCCCGCCCGAGCGCTTTCCGGGTTCGGTCGGTGTTTTCGCCGGCTGCGGCATGGGCAGCTACTTCTACTTCAACCTGTGCACGAACCCGGACCTCGTGAGCTCGATGGGGATGTTTCTCCTGCGCCACACCGGGAACGATAAGGACTTCCTCGCCACGCGGCTCTCGTACCTCCTGAACCTGCGTGGCCCGAGCATCAACGTCCAGACCGCTTGCTCCACGTCGCTCGTCGCCGTGCACCTTGCGAGCCAGAGCCTGCTCTCGGGCGAGTGCGATCTGGCGCTCGCCGGCGGCGTGACGATCGAGCTCCCCCACCGCCGCGGCTACGTGTACCAAGAACGGGAGATCCTTTCGCCCGACGGCAAGTGCCGGGCTTTCGACCATCGCGCGCAAGGCACCGTGTTCGGAAGCGGCGTCGGGGTCGTCGTCCTCCGCCGGCTCAAGGATGCCCTCGCCGCGGGCGATCATGTCTACGCCGTCATCAAGGGCTCCGCCGTCAACAACGACGGTGCAACCAAGGCAGGCTACCTGGCACCGAGCGTGGACGGCCAGGCCGCCGCGGTGGCGGAGGCGCTCGCGGTCGCGAACGTTTCCGCGGACACGATCGACTACGTCGAGTGCCACGGGACGGGCACGTACCTGGGTGATCCGATCGAGATCGCCGCGCTCACCCAGGCCTTCCGCGAGACCACGGAGGAGCGTGGGTACTGCCGGATCGGGTCGCTCAAGACCAACATCGGGCATCTCGACACCGCAGCCGGCGTCGCCAGCCTGATCAAGGTGTGTCTGGCTCTGGAGCACGGCGAGGTGCCGCCGAGTCTGAACTTCGAAGCGCCGAATCCCGCCATCGATTTCGAACGTAGTCCGTTCCGGGTCGCGAGCGAGCTATCGGCGTGGAAGCGCGGTAGTCGTCCGCGACGCGCCACGGTGAACTCGCTCGGCGTGGGCGGGACGAACGCGCACGTGGTGCTGGAAGAAGCCCCGATCGCCGCGCCTTCGGTTGCCTCGGCCCGTGCACACCATCCACTGGTCGTTTCGGCCAAGAGCCGCGCTGCGCTCGATGCGCAGTGCGATCGATTGGCCGACCACCTCGCCGAGCATCCCGGCGTCGAACTCGCCGACATCTCTCATTCGCTTTTCGGCGCCCGGCGTGCGTTCGACCACCGCCGCGTCGTCGCTGCGGCGACGCACGAAGAAGCTGCTCGCCTGCTCCGTTCGCGCGACGCGCGCCGAGTGTTCACGCACACGACCCTCGGCGAGGCCGCCAACGTGGTCTTCATGCTGCCCGGCGGCGGCGCCCAGTACGTGAACATGGCCCGCGGGCTCTACGGTTCGCAGCCGGTTTTTCGGCAGTTCGTCGATCGCGGTCTCGAGGCACTGCGCCGCAAGGTGTCGTTAGACCCGGCGTCCGTTCTTTTCGCCGACGGCGCAGGCGTCGACGAAGCGCGAACGTCGATGCTCAAGCCCAGCGTTCAGCTGCCACTGCTGTTCATCATCGAGTACTCCCTGGCGAAGCTCTGGATGGCCCTCGGCGTTCGGCCGAGTGCGCTGATTGGCCACAGCCTGGGCGAGAACACGGCCGCGGCACTGGCCGACGTGATGAGCTACGAAGACGGCATCGGCCTCGTGTTGCTCCGGGGGCAGCTCTTCGACGGGGTTCCAGCGGGAGGCATGCTGAGTGTCGCCTTGTCCGCAGACGACCTCTCGCGCGAGCTCGGCAACGAGCTCGACATAGCCTGCATCAACGCACCGGAGCTTTGCGTCGTTTCGGGGCCGAACGCCCCGCTCGGCGATCTGCTCGCGCGGCTCGTGGCACGAGGCGTCGAGGCCCAGCGCATCCCGATCGACATCGCAGCGCACTCGCGGATGCTCGGGCCGATCCTGGAGCCGTTCGGCGCACACCTCCGAGCGCTCGACCTTCGCCCACCCAAGATCCCCTTCATTTCGAATCGATCCGGCGAATTCATCCGAGCCGAGGAGGCCACGAACCCGGACTACTGGGTCGACCACCTCCGGCACACCGTGCGCTTCGCCGAAGGTATCGCCACCCTCGCGAAAGACGAGGCACGGATCTTCCTCGAGGTTGGACCGGGCAGGACTCTCGGATCCCTGGCCAAGGCGGGCGGGACCGTGAAGCAACAGTCCGTGCTCCCGACGCTCCGCCACCAGGACGAAGTGATCGACGACGACGCGTTCTTCACGGCCGTCCATGCGCGGCTTTGGGCTCTCGGTCTTGGGGTCGGCGCGGAGGCGTTCTATCCCGGCGAGCGGCGCGCAAAGGTCCCCCTTCCTACGTACGCCTTTCAGGGCCAGCGCCACTGGATCGACCCCGGCAAGCAAGTCGCTGTCGAACACGGCACCGCACTGCCGCTGAGAGAACCCAGTCCTTCGCGTTGGTTTTTCCGGCCCGCCTGGCGACAGCGCGACGCCGAGCTGCCGGACACTTCCGAGCGCCAGGTCTGGCTCGTGTTCGCGGACGAGGCTGGCATCGCTGACGAGCTTGGACCCCGGCTCCGCCACGCGGGTCACGACGTGATCGTCGTGCGCGAAGGCGATGCGTTCTACAAACTCTCGAACAACGAGTACCGCCTGGCGCCTGAACACGGCGCGGAGGGATACGAAGCGCTGGTGCGCGAGCTCCTGGCGAGCGGCAAGGCCCCGAACCGCATCCTCCACGCGTGGCTGCTGACGGAGCGAGAAACGTTTCGTCCCGGTTCGAGCTTCTTCCATCGCAACCAGGAGCGCGGCTTTTTCAGCCTGTTGTTCTTGGCGCAAGCGCTCGGCGCGCAGGACTATCCGAAGCCGCTTCACGTCGTCGTCGCGACCAATGGGCTCTGCGCGGTCGGCGACGAGGCCGTGTTCTATCCAGAGAAAGCGACGGTGCTCGGTCCGGCCCGCGTGATCTCTCGCGAGTTTCCGGGCGTGACGTGTCGGGTCGTCGATGTGCCGGTGCTTCGCGCGACGCGGAAGCTCCTTGGCTTCGACGTGCCGCCCTCCGCCGAACCCCTGCTCGACGCGCTCCTCACCCCGAACGGCGCATCGCAGCGCGACCCTCGCCGTCAAGAGATCACGGCGCGGCTCGAGGCGGAACTGGCGAGCTCGTTGACGGACGAGGTGGTTGCGCTCCGCGACGAGCAGCGCTGGGTGCAGGCATTCGAGCCAGCGGCGCTCCGGGGGTCGGCGGAGATCTCGTTCAAAAACCGCGGCGTCTACCTCGTCACCGGGGGGTTCGGTGGAATTGGGGCGGTGATGGCTCGCGATCTCGCTTCTCGCCACCAAGCCCGGCTGGTCCTCGTGGGCCGAACGCCACTTCCGACGCGTGCCGAGTTCGCCGAATGGCTCGATCGCCACCCGAACGACGAGATGTCCGCACGCATCCGTTTCGTGCAAGAACTAGAAGCCCTGGGCGCGGAGGTGCTTGCCTGCTCGGCCGACGTGACCGACGTGGACCGCATGCGCGAGGTCGTCGCCGAGGCCGTCGCGCGATTCGGCCACATCGATGGCGTCCTCCACGCCGCCGGCACCCTCAACGACCAGCCAATGCTCGCGAAGCGTCAAACGGACGTCGAGGCCGTCTTGGCACCCAAGGTCTATGGAACCTTGGTCCTCCACGAAGCGCTGAAGGGCCAGCGCCTGGACTTCCTGGTCCTGTTTTCCTCGACGAGCGCCGCGATCGCCCCGGCAGGACAGGTCGACTACGTCGCCGCGAACTCGTTTCTGGACGCCTTTGCCCAGAGTGCCACGGCCAGCGCGCAGCGCGTGATCGCACTCGCCTGGGGCATCTGGAAAGACGTCGGCATGGCGGAGCGCACGCTTCAGGCGCTCGGTCACACCCACGGACAGGAGGCGAAGACGTCGCCCGTCCATCACCCGATGCTCGATACGCGTTCCGACGGGCCGAGCGGAGCCGTCGACCTCGTGGGGCGCTGGTCGGTGAAAACCCACTGGATCCTCGACGAACATCGGACCGCGGCGCGCCAGGCGCTCCTCCCCGGCACTGGGTACCTCGAGCTTCTCCACGCGGCCGTGTTTGCACTGGAGCCGCCCGGCGCCTTCGAGATCATCGACCTCTACTTCCTTCGGCCGCTGTATGCGGCGGACGCTTCCACGGTCGAGGTCCGCGTGCGGCTCGAAGGCGACGAGCAGGGTTACGATGCCGTCGTGTCGAGCGCTCATCTGCTCGAGTCCGGGGAAAAGGGCTGGGCAAGACACGCGCAGGCCACCATTTCCCTGGCCGAGCTCGACCCACCGGACAAGGTCGAGATCGCGGCGATCGACGCGCGTTGCACGCGGCTCCGCGCGGGTGAAACGCACGGCACCCCGCTTCGCTCCGGGCAGGAAAATCATCTGGCGTTCGGGCCTCGCTGGCGAGTGCTGCGCAGCGTCGCGTACGGCAACGGCGAAGCCCTGGCACGCCTGGAGCTCTCCGAGCGTTTCGAGCGAGACCTCGGGGTCTACGCCATCCATCCGGCCCTCCTCGACCTCGGGACCGGCTTCGCGATGGAGCTCATCGACGGCTATGACCCGAGCTCGCTGTGGGTGCCGATCTCGTATCGGAGCGTGCGCGTCTACTCGTCGCTACCGCGCACCGTTCACTCATGGGTCCGTCTCCGCCCACCGGCTCGATCAGGTGAGCCGTTCGCAACCTTCGACGTCACGATCACCGACGAGACTGGGCGGGTGCTGCTCGAAGTCAGCGAATTCACGATCCGCCGTCTCGACGATCCCGCGTTCGACGTGAGCAAGCCGCCCGGCAAGGCGGACCTCGTCATCGAGGGCTCAAAGGAAAACGCGCGTGAGCTCTCGAACTCGGAGCTCGTGTTCCAACACCTGGTGTCTCAAGGCATCGGCCGCGACGAGGGCCCGCAGCTACTCGAGCGGGTCCTCACCTCCGTCGAGAGAGGGCCAATCATTGCCAGCTCGATGGACCTCTCGCGCCTGCGCGCGCAGGCGGAAGCCAGCAAACCAGCCGAGCGCGCAGAGACCCAGAAGTTCTCGCGACCCCAACTCGAATCGGAGTTCGTCGCTCCGCGGGACGACATCGAACGCACGCTGGTCGAGGTCTGGCAAGAAGTCCTCGGCATCCAGGGCATCGGCGTCCGCGACAGCTTCTTCGATCTCGGCGGCCACTCTTTGATCGCGGTGCGCTTGTTCGCGAAAATCAAGCGCACGTTCAGCGTGGACTATCCGATCTCCGTCTTGTTCGACGCGCCGACAATCGAACAGTGCGCAGCCAAGCTGCGGCAAGCCGTCGTCATCACGGCGAGGACGCGGCAGAGCGACCGGCCGCCCGAATCGCGCCGCCGGTACACGCACCTCGTGCGGATGCACCCGGGCGAGCCGCAGGCGAAGACGCCATTTTTCCTGGTCGCCGGCATGTTCGGCAACGTCCTGAATCTCAGGCACGTCGCGCTGCTCGTCGGAAGCAATCGACCGTTCTACGGCCTCCAGTCGCGTGGGCTTTACGGCGATCACCGCCCACACGAGACGTTCGAGGAGATGGCGCGGGACTACCTCGCGGAGCTCCGCACCATCCAGCCATTTGGCCCGTACGTGCTCGGCGGGTTCTCCGGCGGAGGCATCGCTGCCTACGAAATGGCGCGCCAGCTCATCGAAGCGGGAGAAAAGGTGGCGCAACTCGTCCTCCTCGACACCCCGCTGCCCGGCGGCGAGCCGCTGAGCCGCATCGATCGCTTGGCCATGCGCTTTCAGGACTTCCAGCGCGACCCGACCACCTACCCGGTCCATTGGGTCCTCGACAAGCTCAAGTACCGTCAACGCATCCAGCGCCGCGACGACCGCATCAAAGAGCAACAGGCCGGGGCTTCCCACGACTTTCACTCCGAGTTGATTGAAGCCGCGTTCTATCGAGCGCTCGCCGCCTACGATCTCAAGAGCCTGAGCGTGCCCGTGACGCTCTTCCGCCCAAAGCTCCGAGCGCGCTACCAGCTGCCGGGAGGGCGCGCCATCAACCAGGGGTTCCATCGCGTCCTTCATGACAACGGATGGGGACCCTTCGTGCGTGAGGTCGTCGTTCACGAGGTCCCCGGGGATCACGACAGCATGGTGCTCGAACCGAACGTGCGCGTGCTCGCGTCCCACCTCCGCGACTGCCTCGACGCCGCCGACCGCGATCGCGAACGCGATCTACCCGCACCGCATCATCTGGAATTCAGAGACAGCGCCGAATAGGGCGCACGACGTGGCGTTCCGCGCGGGAGCGTGCGGGGCCCAGCGTTCCGCACAGTCCGGGGGGCTAGGCGTTCAGCGCTGAGCGAAGCGCGAGCACGACATCATCGAGATCCCGCTCAGTCAGCCGTGCGCTAAGTGGTAGCGATAGCGTCCGGAGCGAATGGTACGTCGCGTTTGGAAAGTGCTCGGGAAGAAGTCCGTATTTGTCGCGATAGTAGGGCTGCAGATGTTGACCGAGATAATGCACCCCGGCCCCGATGTTCCGTTGCTGCAGTTCCACCAGCATGCGGTCGCGTGACAACCCTGCGCGGTCCTCGCCGACGAGAATGGTGTAGAGATGACGTGCGTGCCGAGAGCCCCGCTCCGCAGCCGCAGGTAGCTCGAACGGCAAGTCCGCGAGGCACCGGTCGTAGTAGCCCCAGAGCTCTTCACGCTTCTGGAGCATCGCGTCCACCTTGCCAAGCTGCACCAGGCCCATCGCAGCCTGGATGTCCGTCATGTTGAACTTGAACCCCGGCTCCACCACTTGATAGTGCCGGTAGCCCTGGTCCGAGAAGCGTGCCCACGCATCGGCGCTCATCCCGTGGAGTGCGAGGCGCTTGAGTCGCACAGCTAGCTCCGCGTCGTCAGTGAGGAGCATGCCGCCCTCGACCGTCGTAACGTTCTTGGTGACGTAGAAAGAGTAACAGGCGACCTTGCCGAATGTTCCGGCACGTTGACCGTTGAAGGTGGACTCGATCGAGTGGGCACAGTCCTCCACGAGCACGAGCCCATGCTCTTCGGCGAGCGCGCCCAGGGCCCCCATGTCGCAGGTTCGACCGTAGAGGTGCACCGGCACGAGGGCCTTCGTCCGGGGCGTGACCGCGCGCCGCACGAGGTCGGGATCGATGAGACCTGTGCTGCGATCCACGTCGACAAACACTGGGGTGGCCCCAACGTGCTCGATCACGTTCACCGTGGCGGCGAAGGTCAGCGGCGTGGTGATCACCTCGTCACCGGGACGCAGGCCGAGCGCGTGAAGGCTGAGAAATAGCGCTGCGGTGCAGCTGTTCACCGCAACGGCGTGCTCGCGCCCGACGTACGCCTTGAATCGATCCTCGAACTCTTTCGACTTGGGACCAGTCCCCATCCACCCACCCAAGATGACCTGACGCACCGCATCCGCTTCCTCGAGTCCCACCGCGGGTGCCCCGAATACCAGGAACGATTCCCGTTTTCCCTTGAGATCGGGCAAGGCTACTCCACGAGCACGACGTCGCCGTCCATCAACTCGTAGGAAATGCTAGCCGGGTCCCCGCCAATCAGGTCCTTGTACCGGAAGCGAATGCGCGGGCCACCCGTGGTCCGCGAGATGACGAAGATGCGGTCCTCGTCGGCGAACGGCGAGAAACCGCCCGCGCGGGAGAGCGCCTCGAGCACACCCTCTCGATCACGAAGCTCATAGCGGCCAGGGCCCCCTACCTCGCCGAGCACGGTCACCATGGCAGGGCGCCGCGAGGCCAGTACGATGTTCACCTGCGGGTTCTGCAAGATTCCACGGAGTCGCAGCGCCACACTGGACCGGAGCTGCTCGACGGTGAATCCCCGGGCGGCAACGACGCCGACCTGCGGCAACACCACGTCTCCCGTCGGTCGAATCTCGAATTCGCCGTTGAAAGTGTCCTGACCCTGTACGACGAGCTGGATCTTATCGCCCACACGGAGCTTGGCGGCTTCCGCGGCAGTGCGGGGCGGCAAGTTCCGAACCCAGACGTACTGTCCGGTGTCCCCACAGGCGACGACGAGGAGCGCGACGAGCAGGCACAGGGCTAGCCTGGTAACGGCACCCGCTGCGACGCCAGTCACGCGTCGACCGAGAAAACCCCCTCCACGACCAACACTCGTCACCGCGTGTACCTCATCAAAGGAAGGGCATTGGAGCACCGAGGACACCCCGCCGTCCAGCGCCAGCGCATCCGAAGTGGCTCACCTCTCGGCGGGCCTGAAGCATCGTTCCTCCGGAACGATCCTGCTCGCGGGGGACACGAGCGGACTCCTGACCAGCAGATCGTGCAGGAAGCGAGGCGGGTCCTCGCGCAAACGTCCCTGGATGGTGCGCTTCACGCGCCCCAAAGCCCACGCGGCTGCGAACGCTGCATCTGCCAGGCTTGCATAGGTGGGACCGTAGTTCTTCGTGAAGAAACGCCGACGTGATTCGAACCAGTAGGCAGGATAGCGCTTGGGCTCGAGATCGTCGGAGCGAATTCCGGTGCTGTGCCCGGCGTAGTGAACCACTCGACTGGTCGGAACGTACCAGCACTCCCAACCCCCGGCGCGCACCTTGAAACAGAAATCGGTTTCCTCGAAGTAGAGAAAGTACTCTTCATCCATTCCACCGAGGCGCTCGATCACTTCCCGCCGGACCATGAAGGACGCCCCCGCCACCCAATCAACACGTTCTGGGTGGTCGCCCATGCGCCGCGGAACGACCCAGCGAGCGAGCAGGCTGGTGACCAGACCAACCCGAAGCGCCCGATCGATCTCGCTCGCGAAGGTCGGGAACCGAAATGCCGTTGACCATTCGCTGCCATCCCCGTTGAGGAGATTGCTTCCAGCAATACCGGCGCGCGGATGCGCAGCCATGAAAGCGGCAAGCTCGGCCACCGCACCTCTGCGAACGCGGGTATCGGGGTTCAACAGGTGAAAATAGTCAGGCGGAAGGTCGGACTCGAATCCGAAAGAGAATCCGCGATTGTTGCCGTAGGCAAAGCCCCCATTTTTGTCCGCCACGAGCAGCGACACCCAGCTCACACCGTCGAGCCCACGCCTGAGGACTTCGGCGTCTCCGGAGGCGTTCTCGATCACCACCGCACGGATCTCGAGAGCGGGATCGGCGACCTCCGACCGGAGCGCCTCGATGCAGTCCAGCGTGAGGCTAGCCGACTTGTAGTTCACGATGATGATCAGGACGCGGGGCCGCCGACCGCCGTCGAGCTCCGATCGCTGCACGCCGCTCATGTCCCGGGTGACACGCGGCGCAGAGCCTCGGCGGCCACCAGTCTCGGAAATACCCAGAGGTTCTTGGCGTACCGCCGGGCCAGACGGCGCGGGTCGGTCGCCAAGCGATGGGTCCACTCGAGGCCGGCGCGACGCATCCATGGGGGAGCCCGGAGTCCGGGATCCGCAACGAAGTCGACCGTCGCGCCAATGCAAAGCGCGACGCCGCACTTGAGGCGAGCTCGCTCGCGGTGCGTCCACTTCTCCTGCTTTGGCGCGCCGAGACCGACGAGGACCAGATCGGCATCGGCGCGCCCGACGGCCTCCACCGCTGCCGCGTTGGCTCGTTCGTCTTCTTCGAAGCCCAAGGGCGGGCAGTGGGTCCCAACGACCTCTACCCAGGGACAGTCCGCCTCCAGGCGCTTGGCGCCGAGGTCAGCCACCCCCTCTGCTCCCCCGAGCAAGAAGACGCGGGTGCGTGTCCCGAGGTGCCGGGCCCCTTGCATCAGAGCTGGAAAAAGGTCGCTGCCCGCGACGCGCTCCGGCACCGGCTTCCCGAGCCACCGGGAGGCCCAGACGATCGGCTGCCCGTCCGCCAGAACCATGTCTGCCGCGTCGTAAATCGCAATAAGTTCCGGCCTTTCTGAAAGGCGAACGACATGATCTACGTTCGGGGTGATGACGATGCGCGTGCGGCGGGGGCGTTCCTTGGTCCACTCCAGCACCCGGGTGCACGCCTCGTCCAGCGATAACGGATCGAACGTGGTGCCGAAGAGCCGAACGCGCGCCATCTTCTGGGACCCTAGCGCGTCCGAAACTCGGCCGCGGGCGAGATCGAGACAATAATGCGAGCCAACGGCGCGAGCAACCTGGAAGGCCGGAACCAATCTTGAGCTCGACCGTGTGCTACCTCTCAACCTCCCACCCGATGGTAAAGCGCTCGGGCCAGCTCGCGCAGCGAGCGCGACGCCAGTTCAGAGGCCCGGAGCCGACGGGCGGCGGGCCAATCCCTCCCCCAAAGCGGAGCTACGCGTGACGGCAGCAGGGCTCGAGACACCGGTCAAGGGTCAGCTTGGCTCGACGAGTATCGGCTCGATCCTGCTTGCGCTTGAGGCACGCCGCACGACTTGTCGTGTTGCCTTCGAGACCGACGTTGGAAAGAGCGAGGTCGATTTCTACGCGGGAGGCATCGTCGACGCTTACATGGGCGATCTGATCGGGCGACCCGCGCTGCTGAAGCTGCTGGCCGCAGAGAGCGGCACGTTCTCCGTGCTGCGAGAAGCGATCAGCCCTCGTCCGCCGATCCTGAAACGCGTCGCGGAGATTCTGGAGGATCCAGCGCTGCGAGTGGCAGAGTGGCGGCGCCTTTGTGGGAAAGCCCCGCCGTTGTCTTCGGTTCTCGTCGTGTCGCAGCGAGGGCGGGAGGCGATAGAGCGAGAAATGCCGGAGACCGAACGCGCGCTGCTCAACCTATTCGATGGCCGGCGGATGCTCACGGACGTGATTGACGAGAGCGGCCTCGATGCCGTCGATGCGCTTCGGATCTTGCTGCATGCGGTCGAGAACGGATACCTCCTGGAGGGCAACCGCAACCAGTCGCTCTTCCCCCTGCCCGGGGCCGGGGTCCCTGGACATCGCCCTCGTTCGTCAGCTGGCGTCTATCACATCTCCAGCTCCCGCCCCCCCGTGCCCACCAGCAACCCGCTCAGGAAGAGGACCTCCATCGGCATTGGAGTACCCGTCATCCCGGAGAGTCGGCGGGCGCCTGCCGTGGTTCCGAAACCCATCATCTCCGTCACCCCGCTACCACCGAAACCTGCACCACCCCCGGCTTCAGACAGCGTCGTCGACCAGGCCCCGTACCAGGGCACTCAACACCCGGCGATGCCTCCGCAATCCGGAGGGGTGAGCGATGGCTCGGCAGTTTACGTCGATCGGTATCAACTGCTTCTTCGTATCGCACGCGGGGGGATGGGGTCGGTTTACCTTTGCCAGCTCTCGTCGGAGAGTGGCTTTCGCCGCATCTTCGCGCTCAAGCTGCTCCGCAGCCACCTCCTGGAGGACCGAGCCGCAGCTGCGAGATTCCTGGGGGAGGCTCGCCTCGCGGGGCACGTGCACCACCCTAACGTCGTGAGTGTGGTGGACGCTGGCATGCATGGCAGCCAGCCCTACCTCGTGATGGACTACGTCGAGGGAGGAAGCCTGCGTGACCTGCTGGATGCGCATCCGACAAGAAGGCCTCCGGCGCTCATCCTACCGATCGTGATCGACGCGCTCGCCGGCCTGCACGCCATCCACACTGCGCTGGGTGAGGACGGCGCGCCCCTGGACATCATCCACTGCGACGTCTCGCCAGAGAATCTCCTGGTCGGAGTCGACGGCAGCTGTCGCCTTGGAGATCTCGGAGTCGCGAGGCACCGTACCAACCACGTCGAAGCGGTAACCCACGGCAAGCCGGGTTATCTCGCGCCAGAGCAAGTGCTGCGCCGAACCGTCGACCGGCGCTCCGACATCTTCTCGATGGGTGTGGTCCTCTACAATGCGCTGACTGGCACGCGCCTTTTCGAAGCACCCACTGCGCAAGAAACGATCCGTCTGGTGGTTTCGCAACAGGTCGAGCCTCCCAGCACCGTCGGACTGCGCCCACCGCCAAGCCTCGATTTCGTGTGCATGCGCGCGCTCGACCGCGATCCCCAGCGACGCTTCCAGTCTGCGGAAGAAATGATGCTGGAACTCCGCCGCATCGCGCTGCGGGAAGACATGCTGGCTCCCACCGCCAGCATTTCGTCGTGGGTGCGCGAATCAGTCGGGGACGATCTCGCGCAGCGGCGGCTCGCGGTGTTCGACGCGAACCGGCAGATGCGCCCTCCGCCCCCCGGGGCAGCTCAAGACCCCGAAGTGGAAGTGACGGTGGGCGAGCCCGAGGTTTCGGACCGCGAGCGGGTCGTTTCCGACAAGCCCCCCCGCGACAACGAACCCTCGCAAACCATCTCGCTGCCGGCGCCGCTCACCGCGGGAAGGCCGTGGGCGCTCATCGTCGCGGGTGGTCTTGCCGCCATTGCGGTACTCTCGACGCTGCTGTGGCCCGAAAAGGTCTCGAGATTCTTCAAGCTGAGGACTGAGGCCGTTATCTCACGAGGCGTGCAGGTCGGAAGCGCAAGCCCGCCCGCCGCCGATGCAGGAGTACCCGCCCCGACCGCATCCGCTCCGCCGCAACCCCCACCGAAATAACCGGAACTCAGGTTCGACCCTCACCGTACGCATGTCAGACAGCCAGTATCCCCTGCAGAAGTACGATCGGGACGACGGCGCCGACGTCCCCGGTGGAACCCTGCGCACGGAGCTCGTTGCCGGCGCCTGCCTCGTCATCGTCAACGGCCCGACTCCGGGCAGAGTGTTCCCACTACTGAAGTCGGAGACCATCATCGGCCGCTCGAGCAGAGCCGACGTGCGACTCGACACCAAGGCGATCTCGACGCAGCACGCCAAGGTGGTCAGCAAAAACGGGGAACACACGTTGATCGACCTCGGGTCCACCAACGGAACCTTCCTGAACGGTCAGCGCCTGAGCCCAGACGATCCTACCGTTCTGAGCGTTGGTGACAGTATCCAGGTCGCGGAGACCGTGCTCGCCTACTTGGTCAACCAAGGGCGAGCGGCCGAGCAAACACAAGAACTCACGCGGATTCAACCGCAGCTCCCGGGGTCGACCGCTCTCCGTCTTCCGGATGCACAGCTCCTGGCCCAGCTCCTCCAACCGGAGCCCACGACCGCCGAGCCTCCGGCGCCGACGCTGGAGGAGCGCATCGAGCAGCTCAAGCGGCTGTGGCGCATCGTGCGCCGCAACTGGGTCCCTCTCTTCGTCGCCGCCATGCTCTGTGCGGCGATCGGAAACATCACCGTGTTCCTCGAGCCACCGCCTGCCGAGGCGGAAGTCAAGCTTCGCATCCTGCCCAGTCAGATCGGCCAGCAGGCACCCACCTCCGATGAGGTGATGCTCTTCTATGAAAGCCTGGAACAGGATTTCGTGAGCCCGACGCTGATCGAAGGCACCTTGAAAGCCCTTGGGCCGCCCAGCCCCAATCAGAAGGCCATCGACACCGCGGCGAGGAAGCTAAAGATCTTCGGCATCTCACAGTCCACGTACCGCGCGATCTTCATCGACAAGAATCCGCAGTACGCCGTGAAGTTCCTGGACACCCATATTCAGGCATTCATGACGGAACAGATCCGCAAGACCCTTCACGTCGTCCAAACCGAGGTGAACTTCTTGACGGCGCGCCTGGCGGAGCGCGAGACCGAGCTCAAGACCATCGAAGAGGCGCTGCGTGAGTTCAAGGGCAAGCACATGGAAGGGCTGCCCGAATACGCCGGCGGACAGGTCCAGGCGCGCGAGGGCCTGATGGCGCGTCGGTCCGACCTTGCCGTGCAGCTCGAGAGGACGGAGCTCGAGCTCACACTCGCCAAGAAGCGGCTCAGCGAGGAATCCCCATTGCTGACCCAGAAGGTGACAGCTGCCCAGCCCTACGAACAGTCGCTGGTCGAAGTGAACCGGAAGCTCGGGGAGGCTCGAGGCAAGGGATTCGGTGATCAGCACCCCGAGGTCCAGGCCCTGCTTGCCCAGCAGCGCGAGTTCCGCCGCCTGGCCGATCAAGCCCGCGCCACCGAAGCGACCGATCTCGAGCGAAGCGCGAATCCCGGCCTGCTCGACCTCAGGAATCGGGTCGCCGACCTGGAAGTGGCGGCAAAGGCAAACCGCGCGGCAATGGGGGAGGTTGGTGCCCAGCTGTCACGGGTGGAGGGGATCGTGGGCAAGATGCCGGAGGTCGAGGCTCGCTACGCGGACCTGACTCGTTCCTACGCTGCGACCAAGGACCAGTTCACCGCCATCTTCCAGCAGCTTCGCAAGAGCCAGCTTCAGCTCGAGCTCGAGCGCACTGCAGCAAGAGCTCGCTACGAAATTCTCTCTCCACCGAGGTCGGCAGGCATTCAGCTACGGAAAATACTGTTCAAGCGCACCGCGCTCGGCCTCGCCATCGGCTTGGTGATCGGAGCGGTGTTCGCTGCCCTCAGTGAGCTCAGGCGCTACCTGCGAGAGCGCCGAGCCGTGAGCACGGCCATCGTCAGAGTGAAGCCCGACGGACTGACGTGATGCGCGGGTGCGCCGATCAGAACGAGGGCCCCTTCGGCTGATGCCGCCTTCGCGGGACCGGATACTCTGGGTGGGTTCGACGGACCCGTGGTCCCCGTGGACACTTTCTGGGATCAGCCGCGCGATCTGCCTCGAGCTTCAAAAGAGGGACCTGCTCCACGGCGCCATCCACGCCGGGGAGCTGACCCTTCGCCACCTTCGCGGCCCGAGCTTCCTCTACGAAGCGGAACAGCAGATCGTGGGCAATTTCCGGCGCATCACCGGCCGGAAACCAAAGCCCAGCGAGTCCCATGGCGTCATCGGTCGAGCGCTGCGCGGATGTCCGCCGGGGACAGTCGTGGTCTATGCGCTCCCGCGCCCCGTCGTTGACCCTTCCTTGCCCATCAAGCGGTTTCGTTGGATGGACCTATCCTTCGCGGATGGCATTCGAACGAAGAGCTTCAACCTTGCCGGTCTCGACGAAGCCGCGCAAGCCCGCCTGAGAGCGGATGAGCAGCGTATGCTGCGCTCGTGTGAAGGCGTCGTCAGCTTGTCCACCTACGCCGGCGACTCGATCTCGCGCGACGTCGGCTATCCCCGTGAGCTCATCACGCCGATTGGAGCTGGATCCACGCTCGAGCCGGTACCTGCTCTGCCGAACGAGGCGTCCCGCTACTCGAGCGCGCGCATCCTGTTCGTCGGCCGGGACTGGAAGCGAAAGCGTGGCGATGTGGTCCTCCGTGCCTTCAAGCTCCTTCGCAACAAGCTACCGCATGCAACGCTGACCATCGTTGGTCCGAGCGAGCGACCTGAGGGGCTCGACGACGGCTGTCGATTCGTGGGCATGCTCAACAAGGCCAAGCCGACCGATCGCGCGATCCTGATCGACCTCTTTCTGAGCTCTAGCGTGTTCTGCATGGCGTCTGCCAGTGAGCCCTGGGGACTGGTGTACGTCGAAGCGGGACAGCTGGGTCTGCCGGTGGTTGCACTCCGCGACTGGGCTCTGCCCGACATCGTCGTCGACCGAGTCACGGGAAGGTTGGTCAGCGAACCAACACCCGAGTGCTTGGCCGAGGCCCTCGAAGACGTTCTCAGCGACCCGCACCGGGCTGCGGAGATGGGACGCAGCGCGCGAGCGCGCGTCGAACGGGTGTTGTCATGGCCCGCGGTGGTCGACCGTATGCTTTCTCGTGTCTTGCCGTCTGCCCTCGACGGCAACGTCGCCATCCCCATGCAGTAGCGGTGTCAAGGCGGCTGAGGTGACGGCCGCATGGACCGCTGCTTCCGAACTCTTGCCGCGAGCCGTCTCGCGGGCTCTTCGATGACGCGATAGGACCCTTCCGCAATGGCGAGGGTCAGTGCAACGAAAGCGAGGATGGCAGGTACCCCGAATCCTTCGCCAAGCACGTCGACTCGCGCCTGCACTTTTCGGAACAGGGCGACTGCAAACCAGTGGGACAGATAGAGCGAGTAGGAGATGTCGCCGAGGCGCGCGAGCGGCCGAACGACCCAAGACTTGTCGATGCCACTCTGCTCCGTCAGGGCAGCGGCCGCCACCAGCGCAAACGCGGCGGCACCCCAGACGAGCGGGCGCGCATGGGGAAAGGCGGGAGGCGAATTCGACAGCACGAACGACGCGGCCAGCGCGATGACGATGGCGGTCCTGGGCCGCAGGCGAACGCCCTTCGCATGGAGCAAAGCCACGACGCAGCCGAGCAGGAACTCGAGCGACAGATCACCGGTCAGGACCCGCAACGTGGGAGACGACGGCTCCAGCAGCAGGCCCAGGATCACGGAAAGGAAGAACCAGCCTGCCAAGAACAGGACGCGGCCGAAGGAAGCCAGGCCGAGGGCCAGGGAAATCGCAAAGACGACATAGAAGAACCACTCGTAGCTGAGCGTCCAAGCCATCGGTAGAACGTAGAGTCCCTGCCAATTCGCCGCGTCATCCGAAGGGGACGGTAGGAACAACAACGAATTGACGAGGGTGTCGACACCCAGCTGAGCCGTCTTGCTCGATTGCGCGAACAGCGTGGCCAACGCGAAGGCCACGATGGTCAGGACCCAGTACAAGGGGGCAATCCTTGCAAAGCGGCGGAGCAAGAATGTCCGGGCCGCACCCCCTCGAGTTTCCACCTGCGTGATCATCATGATGAATCCGCTGATCACGAAGAAGATGTCGACACCCGAGTTGCCGAAGCGGCTCAACCACGAACTCACCTCCGCCCCCCGGCCTTGCTGCAGGCTGACGTAGTGGAAGCACACCACCATCGACGCGGCGATTCCGCGGAGCACCTGAACCCAGACGAACATCCTAGATTCCTGTCGGCGACCCGTGACGCGCTCCACGCGCTACCCCCACGCATCCCGGATGGTCGGCCACGATGGTACCTCTTCTAGGCGTAACGCGCTCGAGGATGCGTGCTGCACCGCGCGGACGCAACCACCGGCGTGGGCCAGCCGCTGGGGTGACATTTCTCTGGCGTTTCGACCACTATCTACCGCGGAGTCTCCGTTGGCCGTAGCGCGGAGACCTGCTATAGGGTTCGGGTGAAACCAGCGTTGCGGGTCGGGTTTTTCGCGCTTTTGGTTCTGGGATGCGGCGGAGGGAACAAGGATTCGGTGCAGCCACCGGCGCACCCGAACGGTCCTCCGGATGTTCCGCAGCTACCGGGCGCAGAGCCTTGCCCCGATCCTGCGATGGACGACGCCTCTACTTTTTACGTCTGCGATTGCCAGGCTGGTGCCGCAGCAGGCTGTGTCGCGGGGGACGATGATGCGGATGGATCGCGCAGCACGCCGTTCAGGACGTTTGCCAAGGCGGGTGAAGTCTTCAACACGCTCCCCGCGGGCGGAACGGTGGCTTTTTGCAGGGGTGGCGCGTTCGCGGCGCCCGGCGGGTCACGCCTCGCCAATCTGAACTGCAATGCGGACTCGCGATGCGTCATGCGCGACTACAGCGCAGACTGGGCCGCCAGCGACGCTCCACTTCCCGCGATTCGGGTGGACAGCGGGAAGGCGTTCGACATCGAGAACGGTGGGATGGCGTCAGCCGACGGGGGCTACCTGTTTCTCAATCTTGCGATTAGCGGTCTCGGGGCGGACACGGAAGCCGGGTTCTTTTTCTACAACGACGTGCAGGACGTGGAGATCTGTGGCTTCTCGATCGACAGTTTTCGTCTGGGAGTCCAGATCGCCGGTTCGAACGAACCGGCGCCCGGCAGCGACGCCGCCAATCAGCGGATCGTGATCCGAAACTCCTCGATCAAGAACTGCTCATCCCAAGGCTACCTGGGGGCCTGCGACGGTTGCGGCATCGCGTACAACACGTTCGAGAACAACGGGTACGCGATGGAAATTCTGAATCACAACATCTACCTCTCGACCCACACGGGAGCCGTCGGCATGTACGTCGTGGGGAACGACCTCTACCACAGCACCCTGATCGATGGCGTCTGTTCCGCCACTTCCCTCGTTGGGCACGGCTACTTCACGGATCTGACGATCGAGGGAAACACGATTCGAGAAGACGTTGGAAAAGTGACGGACGGCTGCTGGGGGATTGGCATCGATGTTGCCGACACGACGGCGGAGTATTTCAGTAGCCTCGTCATTCGACGCAACACGATCATCAACGTCGGCAACATCAGCATCGGGACGATGGCCTGCCAGAATTGCCTGGTGGAGAACAACCTCGTGATCCAGCAGCAGCCCGACTTCAACAGTACGCTCATTGCCGTTCCCAACAAGTCGCGGGGGTCCGAGGACATCCCGTCGTCGAACGTCACGATTCGGAACAATACGCTCTACGCGGATACGCCGTCGTCGGTCGTCGGGATTCGCCTCGGCGGGGAAGGCACCGGCCACTCGGCGTCGAACAACGTCATCTACAGTGCGGGCGCGGGCAGTGTAACTTGCTTCACGTACGACCTCGAGGATAGCGCCTACACCTCGCGTGATCACAACGTCTGCTTCTCGCCCAGCACGACGGTGCGTTGGACGGATAGCAGCGCCGACCTCTCGGCGTGGCAAGGCAGCACGGGCCACGACGCCAGTTCGCTGGTCACCGATCCTCTCTTCACGTCTACGGTCGACCCCTTCGACTTCATTCCCGCCGCAGGTTCCCCGCTGATCGACGCGGCGGGCGCCAGCCCTGCGGACGATCGAACGGGTGCGGCGCGCAGCGGAACCGCCGACATCGGCGCGTTCGAACGCCCCTAGGGCCTCACGCTCGCCTGGCGATCGACGAGACCTTCCTCGCGATGCCGTAGAGAGCGGGCGCCCACAACGCCGAAACGATCACTCCCGCTATGAGGCCCGAGCCCAGGGGTGAGCGGGTCAGCGACGTTGCACCAAAATACCCGGCGCCGGCCGACACCAAGATCCAGGCGGTGGCGGGCAGAGTTCGGTACCACGCACCGACGCCGTGCGTGGATATCGCGAAGGTGGTGACGGCGTAGCGGGCGACGGATGCCGCCACCAGGACGCCGATCGCACCTTCTATCCCTCCGTGGATCGCCCCGAACGGCAGCGCCGCGAGGACGGCGACCCGCAAGGCAGTGGCCGTCGCGATCGCTCGTGGCTGACCTAGCGCCTTCAGAGCACTGACGTTCGTGCCGTCGAGCACCTCGAACCAAACGCTGACGGAAAGGAGCTGCACCATGAGCCCGGCCGCCGCATACCGGTGATCGTAGAAAAGAGAAACCATCGATGGGCCGCACGCCACCATGGCTGCGAGGATCCAACCCGTCAGGAAGAGCAGAGGCCTTCGCGCAGAATCGAAGATCGTGCCCAGGTGTCCCCCCTCTCGCCGAACGCTGCTGTACATCGGATAGACGACCCTGGCCGCAATCTGGCCGAGCGCCTGCGCTGGGACTTGAGCCAGCACGCTCGCCACCGAATAGACGCCGAGGATCCTCATCCCCTGAACCTTGCCGATGACGAGTCGGTCCGCCGACGTCGCCAGGAACGTGAGCACGGAGCTCACCAGGATCCAGCGGCCGAAGGTCGTGATCTCGCGGCGGGCGACACCTTCCAATCGGAATCGATCGTTGCGCCCTGGAAACGCGACGACGCTGAGAAACGTGAGTGTGCTCGCCGTGAGGACGCGCCCGACGATCAGCGACCAGACCGATGGAAAGAAAAAGCAGAGCAGCACCGTCGCGCCGAGGCCCAGGATCTGCGTCGAAATCTCGACCGCCACCACCCGACGCAACTTCAGATGCCGGCCGGCCCTGAGCAGCTTCGTCGATTCGAAACCACGAATCGCCATGCCCACGCCGACGGCAGGAACGATGTACGACAGGATCGGCTCCTCGTAGAACCTCGCGTACGGAACGGCTGCGACGCAACACGCCGCAAACATCGCAAAGCCCCGGATGACCTTGAGGGTCCAAATCGTGTCGAGAAAGGCCGGATCGTCACCGCGCTTGCTGCGGATGATGCTGTCCTGCAATCCGACGTCGCTGATCATCGCGAGGCCGTAGACCATCGTCTGCACCATCGCCATCAGGCCGAAGACCTCCGGCGTGAGCAGGCGAGTGAGGGCGAGGTTGCCGGCGAGTCGGATCAGCTGAGACCCGCCGTACTGCAGAAACATGAGCACGGCCCCCTCGACGGCGGAGCGCTTGAGATTGACTAGGGAACCTTCGCCGTCTTCCTGAGGACCACCCTGCGCCCCGCTGTCTTGGCCAGTAGTCAACCCACCTCGATGATCTCGGGCACGGCACGCTTGCCGATGCACCAGTGCAAAAACTGAGTGAAACGGATCAGCGCGACGACGGGCCAGCTCCTCTTGTTCCGCGAGATGATCCAGTTGTTCACTTTTCTCGAATACTGGGCACGAAACAGCGGGTAGGCCACTCCGCCCGGCGGGAGCCCACGCATGCGAACCAAAAGCGGCCGGTACGATTCCTTGAAGACGCTCCCGCAGTTCGGAAAGCTGATGTCCTGATTCGCCTGAGCCCACAGCGCTCGCTCGCGAATGCGGCTGGCTTCCGAGGGTGACGAAACGAATCGGAAGACGGCGCTCACGATCAGGTGGTCGTGAACACCGGTGAACATGGTCTGTCGATGCGACCGCTCGATCTCCTCCACCTTCTTGGTGACGAGCTCGTCCCCCTGCACGAAGGTGACCGACTCGACATAGTCGTAGATCGTCTTTCCAATGCCCGCCCCGGCGTTCATCGCCAGCGCCCCGCCGACGTGCGCGGGGACCGAAGCGAGAAAGTAGAACGAATCCAGCGAGCGCTTCTCGCAAAACTTCAGCACGTGCATCACCGGCACGGAAGACGCCACCTCGTAGCGATCCCCACCGAGCGCATGAAACGACTCTTCCAGGAGGTTTTTCACCACCAGCGTGCGAACGTTCGTTCGCGTGAAGAGCGTGTTGGAGCCATTTCCCAGGATGAACAGCGGCACACCCTGCTCACGCGCCCACTTTTTGAGCACCAGGAACTCGTCGACCGTTCTGAACTCCCCGTAGTGCAAAAAGACGTGTTGGGTCCGGAACGTAGACAACCGATCCGACTCCAGCACTCTCACGGTGCTCACCCTAGGGCTCCTTTCAGAAAGGTCATCGACTCGTCAACGCGGCGCTGAATGCGCGGACCGAGCTCGGCGTAGGACATCTCGAGCAGATTCTCGGCGTTGGGGTAGCTGCCGGCGGAATCAGGCTCGAGGAAACGCTCCTCGATCTCCAGGAAGCGAAAGAGATCAGTCAGCTTGAAGCTTCGCCCTGCCGAGTCGACCGCGACGAACGGCCGGCGCAAAGACAGTGAGACGGCCGCTCCGTGAAATAGCGAGGTCACGACGAAACGCGCCCCGGCGATGTACTCGAGCCATTCCCGAGGGCCGACGAAAGGTTTGGAATCCGCGCCGGTGAGGCGAGTTCCCACGCCCACGACCTCCACGCCCAACCGCTTGGCAGCCCAATGGGCGAACCGCTCCGCAGCAGGGTTGGTCTTGCCCACGACGGCAAGGTACTCACGGCGCGCGCGTCGACGGGTTGAACCACCGAGCAGAGCACCGAAGTCCGTCAGCAAGGTCGGATCGACGACGCGGGTCGATACCTCGATGCCGAGTGCCTCGACGGCACCGCGGGTCGTCTCGTCGCGAACGGAGATTGCACTGAAGCGTGAAAGAAGATCGCGTGCTTCCTCCGCGTTCGCTCCGAACGACTTCATGCTGCCGCAGCTCGGCGCGTAGGAGACACGCTTCTTCACCGCATCTCCGCCAACCCCGAGGAAGTAGGTGGCATCGAGTCCGAGTCGGCCGTCCACCATCCAGACCTGATCGCTCCCGCACACGAGCTTGTCGATGTTTCGTGATCGGACGTAGGCGTCCACGTCTTGCCTGGTGGGAAGCACCGCGGGCGACAGCGGCAGCTGCCGCTCGACGAATCGGCTCATTTTCCAATGTCCGATCGACGGGACGAGGGCGCGCCAGCCGGTCCGCGCGTGCACTCCTTTGGGCCGATAGTTGATGACTTCGGTCGAATGACCCAGTCGAGAAAGCGTGTTCGCCAGCGCCCACGCCTGCATCACGGCACCGAAGTTGTGCACGTGATGGAAGGTCAGGATGCCGACGCTAGGCACGCCTCGTCTCCAGCTCTTGACCGGGGTTGAGTCTCCGGGCGCACTTCTCGATTGTCACCTGATCGGAGGCGTACCCTAGATCAGGTCGGCGCGCGAAATCCACGCCCGCTACTGACACTTCAACCCTCAGCCGGCGGGCCGGCAGCGCCGCGTCCCGTCGTGGGATCACGCGCGGCTTCCTTCAGGATCGACAGAACACGATCCGCCTTCGACTCCCAGTCGAGGTGGTCCTCGCGCACCCGCTGCATGGCGCGCGCACCCAAAGCCCTTCGACGCTCGGGCGAGCGCGCGAGCTCTGTCATGGCCCTCGCAAGGCCGCTGACGAAGTCCTGCTTCGACGTGGGCGCGACCAAGAGGCCGCTTCCCTCCGTGACGTAGTCCCTCGGCCCGCCCCAGTCCGTGGTGATCACGGCCTTGCCCATGGCCATCGCTTCGAGAATGGCAGTTCCGCCACACTCGCGAAGCGACGGCATGACGAAGACGTCGGCGGAACGGAGGATCGCCGCGGCCTCCGGGCGCTGAAGCCAGCCGTGAATCCGAACGCGGCCGCGAAAGCTCGCGTCGCCGGCTTGGGCGTGGATTTGCGGTGCCAGAGGGCCTTCGCCTCCGATGATCTCGAGCGAGCATTCCGGCACCTCGGCCAGGACCTCCTTGAATGCGGGGAGGAGGAACTGAATGCCCTTCCAGTCGACGAAGCGCCCAGAGAAGACGAAACGCGCGCCGGCCTCGCGTGCTGCCTTTTCCCCGGCTGGCGGATCCGGTGCCCAAAGGTCGAGGTCCACGCCGCTCTCGAACACGCGAATCACTCGTCCGCGATAGCCCGAAGGGAGTGCCCGCTCGGTTGCCTCGTTGGCAACCAGCAGCACGTCGGCCTGAATCTTCCCCGGTATCATCCGGTGGGCAAGATCGGAAGCCCTGCGACCGACCTCCACCGCATGGCGCGCCGCGAACGAATCCATGTCGCGAAAGGCCGGTGGGAAATTCATCCCGCCGCAGAGTGGGCCAATCACGACCGGCACGCCGATGTCGTACATGAAGCTCAGCCCCTTCGGTGCGATGGGGGAGGGCTCGAACACAACGTCGATCTTGCCTTCACGAGCCAGCTTGCGCGCGATCGCGCGGAGGTGCACCTGCGTCGAGACCCGAAGCCCCTGACCGACGAAGAGGTCGCGAACGCGACCCGGGTACGGGCGCAGCTGCATCTCGACGAAGCGCTGGACCGCCGTGTCTTCGGCGTAGAAGGTTCGGGCATGGAGCGATGGCTGGTCGACCGCGAGCGACTCACGAACCCGCGCGTTGCAGGCGAGCCATACCTCCACGTTCCGCTTGTCGAAGAGCGTTGCGTAGTAGTATCCAAGGCTCGACTCGCCACCCAGCCTCAGCGAGATGTTCTCCGAAACGATGAGGACGCGAAGGGGTCGCTCGGTCAACGGTCGGCCGCCCGAAGCTGACGCTTTCGCAGCGCCCGAAGCACCGCAAGCTCCATGCGTTGCCGCAGGCTCCGCTTTGCGGTTCGGTTGATGTCGGACATGCGGAGTTCGACCCGGTAGTCGATGAACTGCCGTGCCACCGCGTCGCGCGCGATCCAAGCGGCATATTCGTCGCGCGAAAATTTCCAGTAGCGCCACGTGAGCGCGGCATTCGGATCGTTCTGATCCTTGTAAGCGAGATGCGGCGAGCGGGGGTCGTCCATGTTGTGGGCGAAAACGGGAGGCAACGGATAACCAGAGTAGTATCCGTCCAGCGTCATCTGGAGCTGATTGAGCGGTAGCCCGTAGGCGGCGTCCTGGGGCGGAACGTATTTGCTGCAGAGCTCACGCCGAACGAGAAAGGTATGGCCCTGAACCGTCGGCCAGCGCAGGATCTTGGCGCGGCCGAGCGCAACGTAGTTCGGACACCGGTCGAGCTTCTTCCAGTCCTCGATTGGAAAAATCCAACAGGCCAGCGCGCCCGCCTTCTCGTGACCGCGCGCAACGGGCGCGATCCGCTCGAGCCAGTCCTTGGGCACGAGGATGTCGTCGTCGACCTTCCCCACGAGATCCGCTTCCGCTCGCTGCAAAAACCAGCGAAAGGGCGTGCCTTGCCCCGCGTTTTCGGACGAGAACTCCTTCTTGACGATGCGCTCGTCACGACACTCGGAAAGAATCGTGCGCGTCGCCTCCCCGCTGCCGTTGTCCCACATGTAGAGGCGGAACGGATAGGCGGACTGGAACAACGGCGGAAGCGACTTCGCTAGATACTGCTCGCGATTCCGGGTGATAAGCAGCAGATCGATAGGCTCGGCCACGGGTCGTTCCGGTCGGGATAAGCGGAGGACGCTAGGCGAACCGTCCGCACGCGTCCAGCGCGGCCGGTCCCCGAACCGATGTACGGCGGCGGTGCTCGTCTGGCATGATCGCGTCGCTCGGCATGGTGTTCAGCGACCCGCTGTTTCTCTTTCTGTTCCTGCCGCTGCTGCTCGCCGTCTACCTCATCGTCCGCCGCCCGTACCGAAATGGGGTGCTCCTCCTCGGGAGCTTGATCTTCTACGCCTCGGGCGAGGGCAGGTACGCGGTGGTCATGCTCGCCTCGATCGCGGTGAATTTCGGGGTCGGTCGCGCCCTCGAGCGGACGAGCCCTGTTCGGCGACGGCAGGTGCTCGTGCTCGGTATCGCCCTGAACCTGCTTGCGGTGGTCGTCTTCAAGTACCTGGGGTTCTTCGTCGTCGAGCTGAACCGAGTCCTTCACGCCTCGGGGCTCGGTGTGATCGAGGTGCCGCATGTTCACCTGCCGCTCGGGATTTCGTTCTTTGCGTTTCAAGGGATGTCGTACTTGGTGGACGTTTACCGCGGCGAGATCGCGGCCGAGACGAGCCTGTTTCGCTTCGCCCTGTTCAAGGCGCTCTTTCCGCAGCTGATTGCCGGGCCCATCGTTAGGTACGGGCACGTGGCGCGGCAGCTCCAGAATCGTGAGATCACGGCTCTTGGGCTCGGACGTGGGGCGGAGCGCTTCGTCGTGGGGCTGAGCAAGAAGGTTCTCTTGGCGAACCCTGCCGGCGCGGTCGCGGACCAGATCTTCGGCTTGCCGGCGGTCGAGCTTTCGACGCCCACCGCCTGGCTAGGTCTGATTTGCTACACGGTGCAGATCTATTTCGACTTCTCGGGGTACTCCGACATGGCGATTGGCCTGGCGCGTATCTTCGGCTTCGAGCTCCGAGAGAACTTCGAGCACCCGTACGCGGCGAGCTCGATCACGAGCTTCTGGCGCCGCTGGCACATCTCCCTATCGACTTGGTTTCGCGACTACCTCTACATTCCGTTGGGTGGGAACCAGCGCGGTCCCGCGCGAACGTACGCGAACCTGTTCATCGTCTTCGCGCTTTGCGGCCTGTGGCACGGTGCGAGCTGGAACTTCTTGGTCTGGGGGCTTTGGCACGGCGTACTGCTCACGGTCGAACGCGCGTTTCTCGGCCGGCGCCTGGCTGCGGCCCCAGCCCTCGTCGGCCACGTCTACACGCTCCTTGCCGTGATCATCGGCTGGATCCCTTTTCGCGCGGAGACGCTCGGGCAGGCGACCCACTATCTCAAGGCGCTATTCTCCGCCCAGCCGATCGCCACAGCACAGCCTGTGGGGTTCTACGTCAATAGCGAGCTTCTCCTCGTCCTCGCGATCGCCGCAGTGGCCAGCAGCCCGTGGCCAAACAGATTGCTCGAGCGCGGGCTCAGCCGAGCACCGGCCTGGGCTGGCGCGGCCGGAATGCTCACCGGGGCGTGCAGCCTGTTGCTGCTTTGCGGCATGAAAGTGGCCGCGGGTGCTTACAGCCCCTTCATCTACTTCAGGTTCTGAGATGGACGTGAGAGCCGAGCAAACGAGCACCGCAAGCACGGCGTCGCGTTATCAGGTCGCGCTGTTCGTCCTGCTCTCGTGTTTTCTGGCGGCACCGCTGGCGGTGACCGCAGGCGAGGCGTTTCGCGGGCCGACGGCGACGGCTAGCGACGCCTGCTCAGCTCCCCCGAGATGGGGAAAGACCTGGCGCGAGGCGCTCAAGTACCCTGGAAAGCTTCGGTACTACCTGGGTGAAGGCTGTTTTGGTCTGAAGGGATCCCTGGTTCACCTTCACGGCTGGATCAGCGTCCGCCTGCTGGGCACGAGCTCGACGCCGAAGGTGCTCCTGGGTGAGAACGGCTGGTTTTTTGCGGCCTTCGACCGTGTGCTCGACTACCAGCGCGCGGCAGAGCCGCTCAGCGAAGCTCGTCTCGGCGAGTGGATCGCTACGCTCGAGCAGCGTCGTGCTGCGCTCGCCGCGCGCAAGATTGCCTACGCGTTCGTGGTGGCCCCGGATGCTCACAGCATCTATCCCGAGCACCTGCCGCGCGCCCTTACCCGAGGCGCCCCCACGCGGCTCGATCAACTGGTGGAGGCCGCAAGAAAGCAAGCCCCCGACCTGCTCCTCATCGACCTTCGCCCGGTGCTGCTCGAACGGAAGCACGAAGCTCCGCTCTACTTCAAGACCGACACACACTGGAACCCCGTCGCAGGGTGGCTCGCTTCGAGAGCGATTGCATCACGCCTGGGTCTTCGTCAAGAACCCGGCGACCTTGCCCCGCTGCGCACCCGCCGGATCCCGGGCGGCGACCTCGTTCGGCTGCTCGGAATCGAAGGCTCCTTCGAGGATAGCGAAGCGTGGCCCGCGGCCATGCCCGCCCCGAGCATGACGGACGAAGCAGGCAAGCCGCTCAGCTACCGCTTCACCAACGTCAAGTTTCGAGAGCGCGTGCGGGTACTGAACCCCTCAGGCCGAAAAAAGGCGCTGGTGTTCCAGGATTCCTTCGCCGAAGCGATGCTACCGTGGCTCTCGGGGGCGTTCGCGGAGACGCTTTGGTTGCGTTCCTACCGCTTTTCCGACGAGGTCGTGAGGCAAGAGGCGCCCGATGTCGTCATCGAGCAAGTGGTCGAGCGAAAGTTGATGTCTTTGGTGATCCCAGGCGGCGGGCTGAAGGACGACCCGTTCTTGCAACCAGCAGCGCAAGAGTAGTCCCGGTCAGCAAGAGCGCGTCTCATGACCCCGCCGAGGAAGAATGGAGCTCTAGCCACCGGATCGGAGCAGGCGAGCGAGGCGCCGGGGGATGGCCCACCGCAAGCGCCGCACCTTGCCGGTCCATACCTGATGCGGCTCCGGACTGAACAGCGTGCTCGACTCGACCGAGACGACGGGTTTCCCGGTGCGCCTTGCGATTTCGTGCGCCTGCGCGTCGCTGCTCTCGATGAACACCTTGGAGGGGGTCGTATCGTAGACCTCAGCCTTGAAGCTCGCGTGGGCCCGCCGGCGGATGCGCTCCTCCTGACTCGGCAGGTCCAGCATGCGAAGCTCCCGGTAGCGAATGCCCTTCTCCGCAAGCCAGGCTTCCGTGAGTGCGCGGTATTTCGTCAGGCGGGACGTGACGAGCCACCCGATCTCCGCGCCTGGCCGAAGTAGGGGCTCCGCCGTTTGGAGAAAGCGCCGGTATGCCGGTCCGTCGTCGTTCTCCGCCGGGGTCGGGTCGCGACACAGGACGCCGTCGATGTCCACACAAGCGCTCGGGAGCCACGAGTGGTTCATCATGTTCCACTCGAACATCCGCGGCCCGGGTACGGATTCGAAGTAGACATCGACGAGGTGCTCCCTGCCGGGCACCACGTACACGGCGGCGAGAAGAACCTCGCCGCCCGGGGGTCGCGTCTTGAGCAGCTCGCGGATGCGAGTGTTCTCGGCTCCGGTGGCGACGCTGTCGTCGACCACGAGCCCCTTGCTGAAGGTAGATCCCTCGGCTGTGCCGTGTGCAAGACGCCGCCCGGCCGACGTGCTTCGCCCGGCGAGAAAGTCACTCAGCGTGATGTGAGGAAGGTTCAGGTGATTGGCGATCAGCACCGCAGGCAAAAGCCCGCTCCTCGGTACGCCGATGATCAGGTCGACGTCGGGCGGAATCTTGTACAGGTTCGAGCGCACGCAACGCGCGAGCTGTTCAACGTTCCGGAATTGAAAGGGGCGTTCAGCCATGGCTTGTGTTCTCGAGGCTGAAGCGTGCAAGCTCGGAACGCGCGCCCTGGGGCCCACGGAGCCAGGCAGAGATGAGCACGTCGTACTTCAGCGGGCAGAAGAAATCCCGTGCGGCGTCTTCTCCGTTCCGGGAAAGGCGCTCGTAAAGCTCCGCATCGGCACGCAAGCGCTCCAGGGCACCGGCCAGCGCAACCACGTTCCCGGCCTCGAAAACCAGGACGTTCACCGCGTCCTGCGTCTTGAACCTGAACATCTCGTGATCGGAGACGACGACCGGCGAGCGCGAGCAGAAGGCTTCGTAGATCGTCAGTGGTAGCGCCTCGGGGTATTCGTGCCGGCTCGGCACGATCACGGCATCGTGGGCCCGCATCGTCGGGATCACCTCTTCGTGGGCAATGAGCCCACGGAACTCGACCGCGTCACCGACACCGAGCCTTGCGACTCGGTCTCGAAACTCGGGCACTTCCCGACCCACGAACGTCAATGACCAGGAGGCGCCAGAACGCGTCCGGAGCAGACGGAATGCCTCGAGCAGATCGCCGGCACCCTTCGAGTCGTCGAACATTCCGACGTAGACGAGGCGGAAGACCTTTCCGTGTGGCGCCGCCTTCGGCGACAAATCGGCGGGGTTATTGAATGCCGGCCAGTCGAACGGCAGCACCTTCTTCGGATCGACGCCGATGCGCACCAGGTCGAGCGCCGCAGCCAGGTTGTGGTTCGAGACCCACTCGATGGAATCCAGAGAGAGCAGGCGCGCGAGGAGCGCGTTGTGGGCGCGGGATTTCCAACCGCTCGCATGAAAACTATCGAAAAACATGGGCAGCGTGCGAACGCGTCGCGCGAGGGCCCAGCCCAGCACCGATGCCACCGGAGTCATGAGGATCAGCGCCTCGGGCCGCAGGCGCTCGAGCGCCCGCAACAACCCGAGATGGCGCGACCGCCTCCGCGGCGGGTAGAGCTCGATTCCGAGTGTTCGAACTCCCGAGGGAAGGCGCTCCTCCAGCCGATCGGCCCCGACACAGAGGACCGTCACGTCTTCGAGACGACGCGCGAGGCTGGCGACGTAGTCGACGCTGAAGCGCTGCGCATAGTACGTCTCCTTGCCCCCCGCGGCGAACCGCCGTTCGGCGTCAGCGTAGTCGCCGAACTGAACGAACGCCACGCGCACGCGCCGAGGGTATAGAACGCCGTGAGCTCGGTCAACGAACCCCCACCGAGCAGTCCCCACGGTGCTCAGTCGTTGCGGGCGCCGAGTACTCGCTCGAGGTCCGCCTCGCGTCGGGCCGCAACGGCCGGCCAGGTGTAGCGGACCGAAGCGGCGAGGGCGGCTCGACCCATCTCGTGCCGGAGTGAAGGGTTCTCCGCAAGGCGCCGCAGCGCGTCGACGAGACCGTCTTGGTCGGTCGGTTCGCGAACGAACCCCTCCACGCCATCCGTGATGACGCCGCCTGCTCCGGCAAAGCTCACGAGACTCGGGATGCCGGCGGCGAGCGCCAGGTACGTCACGAGCGGACTACCCTCCTCGTGGCTTGGAAGGACGAAAACGTCTGCGTCCGCGTAAACGCGCGCCAGGTCCCGCTGGTAGCCAAGGAGCTCGATGTCCGCGCCGCCCAAGAGGTGCCCGAAGCGCTCTCGGACCTGGCGGTCGACTTCCCCGACGATCCGAAGCTTGGCGCGCACGCCGCTCCGACGCCACGACTCGAGCAGCTCGACCAACCCCTTTCGGACCATGTCCGTACCGACGAAGAGGAAGGTGGGTGTCTCCGCGGAGTCGCGCTGCCGGTCGGGGAGCACGAAACGAGCAGGGTCCCAACCGTAGGTGCTACGGAGCAATCGCGCCGCCGGCACTCCGGCGCGTTCGAACGATGCTGCCACGAACGGACTGCACACGTACACGAAGTCCGCGAGCTCGAGCTCCATGTTCTCCGTTCGAGCGAGGGCGTCGTCCAGGTCGTGATTCGGCGCGACTCCATGTCGGCGACTCACCGACTCCAGCAGTTCGCGCGCGCTCGCGACGTGAGAGTTGATACGCTCCAGGATCACGGGATGACCCCGGTGGCGCAGCTGACGGAGAAACTCGACCCCCATTCCAGGCCAGACCCAGGCAGCGGCGCCGGGACGGAGTGCGCGGAGGAATCGCCGTCTGAGAACCGAAAGGGGGACGACATCGCCCGCTCCGAGCTTGCACGCCACCCGATAGGCGATGCTGGGCATGGCCAGGCGCACGAAAGGAAGCGCGCGCACGTCCGAGGTACCACCGATCGTCCACAAGGTGACATCGAACGCCCCGGATAGGTTCTCACAGAGGCCCAGCATGCAGCCCGGGATGCCCACGCGCTCCGCGTAGAGCGGTCCGACGGCAGAAAGCGGACGCATGGTCACGCTGGCTGCTTCCCTAGAGTCTTTCGCACCAGCAAGAACACGACGAGCCAAGGCGCCGTCACGACGACCAGCACCAGACCACCCTCGAGCAACGCCGCGATGCGCTCCGCGAAGGCAGCCCCGAGCCGCGGTGCGACAGCAAGGGCGGTGGCAAGCCCGCCGGCAGCCGTGCACGCGGCCATCGCGGAAAGCCAAGCATCGTCCAGCAACGCTCTCACGCCCGACCGGGCAACGAACGCCGAGAGGGTCACATACCTGATGAACTCGGAAAGGATCAGGCCACCGAGCGCGCCGGGAAAACCCCACAGCTTCATGCCCAGGACAACCAGGCCCACCATGCCAACGAGCTTGACCGCGCTGCCGAGCGCAAGGCCGCTAGGTTTTCCGCGCGCGAGTGTCGCCGCACTGGCAGAGCCTGCCAGGGCGCTGAACCATGCCCCGACTGCAAGGTATCGGAGTATCCACACGGCCTCGGATGCACGAGCGTCGTACAAGAAGCGAATCAGCGCACCACCACCACCGACCAGGCAGGCGAGGATCCATCCGGCGAGCATGAGCCACGGTAGCCTCGCCCGGCGATAGGGTGTCGAGGAGTCTTCGCCAGCGTTGTGGAGCCTGCTGAGGAGCGGAAAGAGGACGCCGTCGAACACACGCTCGGTCACCATCCCGGCGATGGACGACCAGGCGAGCGCGATCCCGTACACGCCGAGCAGGCTCAGCGGGATGAGCTTGCCGAGAACAAGACGATCGGACTGCATGACGAGAAAAGAAAGGACGGTGCTGAGGAAGACCCAACGCCCGAAGCGAATGAGCCGGCGCACGTCGTCTCGCTGCCAGCGAAAGCGATTCCTGATGCCGGGGAGGAGCGTATGGCTCAAGATCATGTCGAGAAAACCGCTCAGGAGACTGCCTAGGACGAGTCCGAGAACGTTGCGCTCGACGTACGCGTAGGCGACCATGAAGAGCAGACCAGCCGCTTGCGCTCCGAGCCTGAGCACCGTCAGGCGCCCGAGCGAGATGTGGCGACTCTGGGTGTACACGCGAGTCGAAGTCCAGCCGTCGAAGATCGCCCCGAGTCCTGCGACGGGGATCAGCATCGCGAGCTCGGGCTCGCCGTAGAAGGCGGCCACCGCGGGGGCGAGCACGGCCGCAGCGCCAGCAAGGAGAAAACCTCGCACCACCTGAATCGTCCACGCGGTGTTCACGTAGTCCGGATCGTCACCACGTTCCCCCTGCACGATGCTCGGCCCGATCCCCACGTCCGAAAACATGTGCACCCCCTGAAGGAACGCGGAGATCAGCGCCATCATGCCGAACGCTTCGGGATAGAGGAGGCGCCAGAGCAGCAGATTGCCGCAGAGGCGAAGGAGCTGACTGACGACGAGGCCACCGAAAGCCCAACGGGCGCCCCGGTTGACGTGCGCGTCGGTAAACGCCGCGGGGCCCTGGCCAGGCGGCGGGTCAGCGTCGTCAGGTGGCGGAGTAGGCGCGGACAGGTCAGACACCTCGGGAGGCGAGCAGCCACCGCCGCAAGATCTCTCGGGTGTCGCGTTTCTTCTTGGCTTGGGTCATGCCCTGGCTCAAGCCCATGAGGGCCCCGGAGACGAAGATGGGAAACATGTTGAACATTCCGTTGGGAATGAGGTCGATCGCGTGGAGCACCGCGAGCATCGCGGCACCTGCAAGGAGTGGCTGGTCAGGTTGCGGTACTCGCTTGAACTGCCGAAAGGCATTCAACACGGGGAAAAGGAGGAGACTGAAGGCTATCACCAGGCCAACGATGCCGTCGCCTCCCAGGACGATGATCCAGTACCCATCCGTGACACTGAGATCGGTCCCATTGTCATCGTAGACGTGGCCACGGTTGTAGCCGCCCCAGCCGAAATAGGGGCGCTGCATGGCCTTGTCCAACAGCCGGGACTCGTTGGAAAATCGGAAGTAGAGAGAATCCGCACGATCCAAATCGAATTGCGCAGCTAGATCGACCAGCTCTTGCTCGGGGAAATAGCTCGTCGTGCGAAAGGTCGGATACAGCGCGACGACGAGCGCGATGCCTACCGCGACCTTCATCAAGGTGCGCGGTTTGAGATACCTGACGAGCGGCATCAGGACCAGGCCGTAGATCGCCGCACCAAGGCTGTTGACCATGATCAGGAGCACGCTCAAGATCCACGCGATCTTCCGCGGCGCCCACCCAAACAAGGAGAGCCGCACGCGCACGCAGGCCCACGCGGCCACCGCCCCCGCGCAGACCAGCATGGCGAGCGCGAGCCCGTGGTGCATGAAAACCATCGGCCGATACCCGCCGGCGCGGTGAACCTGGGCAAACGAGTGCTGGTGGAAGCCGTAGATCCAGTAGTTGAACTGCGGGCTGAGCCTGAGCTCGATCAGGATGAAGGGGATGTAGATCAGCGTACCCAGCACGAATGCTCGCAACAGATCCTTCGCATCCTCCGCTGTGCGAAACAGCACACGCCCCAGCGTGAACTGGATCAGCGAGTTGAGAATGATTTGGATGCCAAAGGAGAGCACGTCACCCGGAACGTGACCCGAAAGCGAGACCTTGCCGTAGCGTAACGGATCCTCGTTGGTGAGCACGGTCCCGACGGAATTGAGCAGCGCCGCGACCATCAGCAGGTCGATGCCGCGACCGAGACGTGCCTGTTTGATCCGATCGCGCCCCTTGACCAGCACGCCGATGAGCATGCAGAGGCCCGGCAAGGAAGCCTTTTGGAGCGGTGGGACGAGTGGCGCGTCGAAGTTGACCCCCTCGGGCAGAAAGAGGGTGCTGCCGAACAGCAAGACCAGCACCGCACGCCCCGGCGGCAGCTTCGAGAAGGCGACGATGCTAGCCGGGACGAAAAGGAGCAGCACCAGGGAGGCGAACGGATAGGCGGCCACGGGTAAGCGTCCTCGGGTCGATGCTTACGAGGCTTCGTTCCCGAATGCCTGCTGTGCCTTCACCAGCCGGGCGGGGTTACCGAGCACGGTCTCGCCGTCCGCCAGGTTGTCGGCGAGCACGGTATTCGCTCCAATGACCGTGTCGTTGCCCACTCGAATTCCACCCACGATGCACGCCCCCGGTCCGATTTCCACACGGCTCCCGATCGTGGGTGCCTCGGTAGCCCCTCGTCGCGCAAGCCCGATCGTCGCCGAATGCCGGAACACGACGTCGTCACCCATGGACCAGACACCGACGAAAACGCATCCGTGATGCTCGAACCGGATGCGCCGGCCGAGGCGAGCGTTGTAGGGAATGTCGATCCCGTAGATGGCGATCACTGCGTGATAGCCGATGCGGTAGAGCGCCGTGAGCGGAGGGCGCAGCAGGGCGGATTTGATCCCCATCCGCCAATTGCCGAAACGATGCACCGCAAGGGCCCAGAATCCACCGGACATCGCATCGTGGTCGTGCGTCCGGAAATCCTCGAGCAGCAGATCAACGAGCCCGATGTCGGCGGGATTCTGGTTCTCGGAACCCGAAGGCAAGGGATGCCTGCGAGGAAGCGTCCGGACCGTCATGTGGGGATCACGCGGGCGGGAACCCCCATCACCGTGGCGCCCGAGGGCACGTCGCGGAGGACGACGGAATTGGCGCCAACCACCGAATTCTGCCCAACGCGAACTGCTCCGAGCACGCACACGCCCGAACCCAGCTCGACTCCGTCCTCGATCGTAGGCAGCTCATCGCGGGTCGTGGGTCGCCCCCGCACGGCCCCAAAGGTTGTATCGTGGCGAATGTGGACGTCATTGCCGATGGAGTTCGCATCCAGGAGCATGCAGCCGTTGTGCCACAGGTGGACACGTCGCCCCAGTGCCACGGGGCGCGGGATCTTGATCCCCCAGACGAGGTCGACACCCCTGGAGAGGGCCACATGCGCCCCTCCCAGCGCGAGCCGGGTGACACCCGACGGAGTCCGGTCAGCTCTCCGCCCAAACCGGTGGGCGACGACCGCCCAAAGTCCCGGCGCCAGCAAATTTCCGTCGTAGGTCGCGAAGTCCTCAGCTATCAGAGCACTGAGGCGCATTTCGTCTGGACCCGATCGCTGTTCCTCCGCCCTCGCCCCCACCCGCGACCGCAAGGAGGCTCCGGCCACGTCGATCGCTCGCCTCAGCTGCTGCGGGACATGCACGGGGAAGTGTCCTTCGTGGCTACCAGAATTCTATATACTAAGCGCTCGGTGGACTCGACACCAAGCCCCTCTCGTGACCCCACCACCATCCACCGTCGGGACGTGGAAACCCGGTGAAAGGCGAGGCCAGGGACACCGGTTGCGGTTTGCGACCCGCCGCCCCTATGCAACAGTGCCCCGTTCGCTAGGGGTCCCTGGAGTCGCTCGGATGCCTCGTCAATCTTGCCGAACCTGCGGGCGCACAGAGGCACCAGCGCGTCCTGGGACAGCGGGGTCACGACCCCCGCGCGCGGGGCGCGGCGAGTGAGCACGGCCGGGTGGATCATCCTGGTGTTCGGGGTGTTGCTCCTCGCGCCATGCCTCGTTCTTGCCATCGAGTGCGTGTTTGGTTCCTTTCGCGGCGTCTCGGAGTCCGGAACGTCGATTCCTCCCCCGTCTCATGATCCGGTGTTCGTCGTGCTGATGCCTGCACACAACGAGGAGGGGATCATCGAGGGGGCCGTTCGATCGGTGCTCGATGGGATCGGCCCGTCGGGGCGGTTGCTCGTGGTCGCCGATAACTGCAAGGACCAAACGGCGCGTTTGGCTCAACAGGCGGGCGCAAGGGTCATCGAGCGCCACGACCCGGTGCGGGAGGGCAAGGGTGAAGCGCTCTCCTTTGGCATCGCAGCGCTTGCGGAGTCACCCCCGGAGGTGCTCGTCGTGCTCGATGCCGACTGTCGCGCCTCGATCGGGGGACTCGCCCGGCTTGCACGGGCTGCACACGCCCTGCAGAGGCCGATTCAGGGCGGCTACGTGCTAGCGCCACCGCAGGGCGCGGGTCCCGTGGCAAGAGTTTCTGCTTTCGCTCTTGCGGTCCGCAACCACATCCGCCCCTTGGGCCTTCGCCGGATGGGACTGCCTTGCCACCTCACCGGCAGCGGCATGGCATTCCCCTGGAACGTGATCGTCCGCGCGACCCCGACGGGCGCAAATCTCGTGGAAGACCTCGCGCTGGCCATCGACTTGGCCGAAAAAGGGCATTTTGCCTTCTACGTCGACGCGGTCCACATCGAGAGTGAGCTGCCCAAGAGCTCGCGCGCTGCTTTCGTCCAACGGAGAAGGTGGGAAACCGGACAGCTTTCAACGTCGTTCCGGACGGTCCCGCGCCTGCTGCTACGCGGCCTGTTCAGCCGAAACGTAGGCGTGTTTGCCCTCGGTTGCGACCTCCTGGTCCCACCCCTCGCCTTGCTCGTTCTGCTGCTCACCGGACTCGCTGCGGCCTCGCTGGGCGTTGTCGCCCACGGGGGCGCGTGGTTCATCATGCTGCCGCCGGTGGCGGGTCTCGGGTTGGTATCCCTGGCGGTCTTGTGCGCCTACCTTCGTGTAGGACGGACGATTCTCCCGCTAGCCTACCTGCCCGCGATTCCCCTCTACGTTCTCTGGAAGATACCCCTGTACGCGACCCTCTTGCTCCAGGGACGGGAACGCAGGTGGATCCGAACGAAACGCGACCACGACTGAAGCTCCCGGGTGCGTCGACATCCGACGCGGGAGAGAGCCGGCGCTTCAACCGACCGGCGTTCGACCCTCGGCGTGCGCCTTCAAGTACTGTGTGATCACGTGGATCAAGCTCTGGTGAGTGTCCTCCACCATCCCGTAGTTTTCGCAAGGGATCCAAACCACGTGCTTCGCTAGTTTCGCGAGGGAGCCACCCTTGAAGCCGACGAACGCCACCGTCGGCACACCACGCTCGTTGGCGTAGCGGCAGGCTTCGATGACGTTCGGCGAGTTGCCGCTAGAGCTCACGAGCAGGACCGCGTCCGTCGGGGCAAGGTAGTACTTGAGCTGCTCGGAAAAGACCCGCTCGTAGGCGATATCGTTCGCCAGGGCGGTGATCATCGGACCGTTGGAGGCGAGCGACACGGTTCGGAGGGGCGGTTTTCCCTCCACGTGGGTTCCCTTCGACACATCACAGACGGTGTGCTCCGAGATCGCAGCGCTGCCCCCATTGCCGGCGACCCACACGGTACCTCCGTCCGCGCTGACCTTTCGGAACAGGGCGAGCACTTCCCGCAGCGGCGCCTTGTCGAACTCCAAGAGCAGCGCGGCAAAGCGCTGGTAGTACGACGCCACAAAACTCTCGAACGTAGAATCGCCCATCGTCATGGTCGACAGTCTACTACCTCTCCGCGAACCCCACCGTGCTCGCCGAAAACAACGCCTCGAGCTTGTCGAGCTCGGCCTCGGCACTGTGCCTTTCGCGCACGCGAACCTGACCCGAACGACCGAGCTCGTCCAACCGGTCGGGCGGGGCAGCCAGGACCTCCCGTAGCGCCGAGGCAAGGGCTCCGACGTTGCCGGCCGGTACCAGCCAGCCCGTTTCGCCCGGAGCGACGAGCTCGGGGATCCCACCCACGAAGGTGCTCACGACGGGCCTTCGCAGCGCCATGGCCTCCATGATCACGACCGGCAGGCCCTCGGCGAAGCTCGGCAGCACCATCGCGCGCGACTCGAGGATGCGACGAATGACCTGCCGTTCGTCCGCCCAGCCGGCAATCTTGACCTTTCCCGCCAAGTCGAGCTCAGAAATCCTTCGCTCCACGACCGCGCGCATCTCGCCGTCGCCAACCAGAACGAGCGTGGCGGGTTCACCGCTAGCCGCAACGGCCGCGAAGGCTTCGAGCAGCAGGAGTTGTCCCTTCTGTGGCGCAAGTCGTCCTACACACACCAGGTTCCTGGTGCCCGAAGGTGCTCGCCCTTGCTCGTGAAAGGAGTCCGGAACCGTGCAGCGTACGACGTGCACCTTGTGCCAATGCTCTGGGGCAATCCAGCGGCGCAGCTGCGCGGACCCGAAGTCACTGACGGCGACTGCAAACGCGGCTTCCGCGATCTTCTCACCGAGGCTGAACCCGAGAGGCGCATCGAACTCGTCCGGGCCGTGAATGGTCATGCTGTACGGAGGACCCCCGAGCCGGCGCACGAGACGAGCCACCGCTGCCGCATTCGTGCCGAAGTGCACGTGAAGGTGTTCGATCGAGTTCTGACGGAGCACGTCGCGGATGAAGCAGGCTTCCGCGAGGTAGGCGGCGTGACGCACCATGCCGCGCTCGCTCCGCCGATTCATGGACACCACGGCGCGTGCGGCAGCCCCGAGCCCGCGAGGCTCGAGAAGCAAAGCGCGCGCGCCGGTCCGGGCGAACACGCTTGGCGGCTGCCTCAAACAGTACGTTGTCAGGCCCGCCTCGCGCTTGTCCGCGGGGTCCACCACCGGATCGGGCGCTTCACGCACCGACAGGCGGAGGACATGATGACCGCGTCGCTCGAGCCCTTCGATCTCGCGCCGAATGAAGGTGTGGCTCGTCTTGGGGTACTCGGTCGTCAGGTAGGCGAGTCGGAGGCGCCGCCGGGTCATTCGTTCACGATTGCCCTAGAGGTAGAGAGAGCAGGGAGAGTAGGCCAGACACCGGGCAGGTGCCTCACCTCTCGGGAGCCTCTTTCTCGTAGCTGTACTCGCGTCCCGTCCCGGGCACTCGTCGGCTCAGGTGAAACAGGACCTGGCCGAGCGCCTGCGGGATCTTCCCGATGGTCGTGAATCGGGCGTAGAGTTCGGCATCGGCCATCGCTCGCCCGCGTCGCTTCTCGCGGGAAAAAATCCTGGCGTAGAGCAGCCCGAACCCACCGGGTATCATCAAAAAGGAGAGACCCCTCGTGACCGGCACGAGTCCGAGCGCGGCAACCGGAAGGAGCAGCCCCCAGGACCAATTGCTGCGTGCCTCCCGGACATTGTAGCGCTCGGAGCCCGAGCCGTGGGTCCTCGCACCTTCCGCGCACGCGTGCCCCGCCCTCACGTTGCGCTTCCACCATTGGCGAAAATGAAGGAGCTCTGCGTCGTGAAGGGCCATCGATTGAGGGATGCGCTTGAGCTTCCAGCCGCCACGTCGCATCCGAAGGTGCAAGTCCGCTTCCTCCCCCGCTAGGAGGTTGGGATTCATGCCTCCGGCCTGCCAAAAGGCGTCCATGCGCAGCATCGCGATCCCGCCGCACGCCTGGATCTCCCCCAACGGCCCATCCCACTCCATGTCACACAGACGATTGTACAGGGACCTGTCCCGCCCCACTTCGCGGAGGACTCCCGTCACGAGCCCCAAGGACGGATCGGCCGCAAGCGTCTGCCGTGCCGCGTGGAGCCACCCGGGGTCCAGGATGCAGTCGCCATCCAAGAACTGAACGAACTGAACCTCGGGCCATCGCTCGGCCAGCCACCTCGCGCCTGCGTTCCTGGCCCGAGCGGCGGTGAAGCGATCGCTGCCGTCCAGCTCCAGCACCGAAAACCGGAGGGACCGCGCTACTTCGAGACTGGCGTCGGTAGAACCGGAGTCCACGTAGATGCAGCGCGCGGACCCGGCACCGATGCTCTCGAGACACCGTGTCAGACGCGCACCTTCGTTGCGCCCGATGACCACCAACCCTGTACCCTCCGGAAGCAACGGTCGCGCATCGGCGCTTTCAGGGGATCGTTTCGCGTTGGACATGGCGCTCTGCCCGCGCTCCGCGGCGAAACCCGATGATACATGCAAGAGAAATGGTGGGGAACCGTCGGGTCGGACTTGCCCGGGCGGACGGCGAATCTATACTCCGCCACCCTGAGCCCCATGATCCACTACATGACCACGCACGGCGTTGGCAACTCGTGGGTCGGGCAGGAGCTTCGGGGTCTCGTGAGCGGCCGTGTGCCCTTCGTCATCCACACGCTCTCCAAGCCGGCGACGACGTACTTCGAGGCCGAGGACGTTGCGCGGATGGACCGGAGCACCCATGCGCTGTACCCCCTGCCCGTGGCGGGAAGCTTGCGCTCGGCCGTCGCCGCTCCGTTTCACTTTCGCAAACGGTTTGGCGGCGCCCTGTGGAACGCCCTGACCGGCCAGCGGGAATCGGCGCGAACGCGTGCGCTCGGCCTCTGGCATTTCTTCGTGGCCTGTCATCTCGCCGAGCATCTTCGCCGCGAGCAGGTTCCACTGATCCACTCGCAATGGGTTCACTCAGGGGGTACCGTAGCCATGTACGCGGCTTGGCTCCTCGACGTGCCTTTCAGCTTCACAGGGCACGCCGCGGACCTCTTCCGGGAGCGAGCGGCGCTGGAAGACAAGATCCGACGGGCAGCGTTCATCGTGTGCATCTCCAGCTTTCATCGCGAGTTCTACCTCGAGCACGGCGCTCGCCCGGAGCAGCTCCTCACGGCCTATTGCGGCATCGACACCGCCTTGTTTTCTCCGAGGCGGCGCCAGCGAAAAGCTGGAGAGCCTTTCCGTATCGTCGCTTCGGGTCGGCTGGTCGAGAAGAAGGGCTTCGAGTGGCTGATCCGCGCCTGCATCATCTTGCGTGATCGTGGTGTCGACCTGGAGTGCACCATTGCCGGGAGCGGCCCGCTCGAGGCAACGCTCCGCCAGCAGATCGCCGACGCGGGGCTGGAGGCGCGGATCACCGTCACCGGTCAGCCGCTCAAACAGGAAGAAATTCCTGGGTTCATGGGAACGGGCGACGCCTACTGCTTGCCCTGCGTTTGGGCCTCCGACAACGACGTGGACGGGCTTCCCCAGATGCTGATGGAAGCGATGGCCTGCGGGATTCCGGTCGTGTCAACCGAGCTCGTCGGAATCCCCGATCTCGTCATCCACGAGCAGACTGGGCTACTGGTTGCTCCCATGTACGCCGCTGCGCTCGCCGACTGCCTCCAGCGCCTCGAGAACGATCCTGCGCTCGCGGCGCGGCTCGGTGACGCCGGGAGGGCATACATCGTGCGGGAGTTCGACGTTGCTCGCTCGCTGGATCCGCTTTTGACCCGCTTTCGGGAGTATCTGGAACCCTCGTGATCATCACCCAAACTCCGTACCGCGTGAGCTTCGCCGGGGGAGGCACGGACCTTCCCGCGTTTTATGAGCGCGAGGCGGGCGCGGTGCTGTCCGTTGCCGTGAACCATCACATGTACGTCACGGTGAGCCCGCGCTTCGAGCGCACGACGCGCATTGCGTACACGCGGGTCGAGATCTGCGAGACCGTGGACGACATCGAGCACACGCTGGCGCGAGAGGCGCTTCGCATCACCGGCCTCGGCCCCCATGTCGAGGTCACCACCGTCGGCGACGTACCTGCGGGCACCGGCATGGGGTCGAGCAGCAGCCTCACCGTCGGTCTGCTCAACGCGCTCTACGCCTACAAGGGTCAGGTCACGAGCGCGCGCCGTCTGGCCGAGGAGGCGTGTCGCATCGAAATCGACATCCTGAAGAAGCCCATCGGCCGGCAGGACCAGTACGCGGCCGCGTTCGGCGGGACCAACTTCATCCGCTTCAACTCCGATCACTCGGTCGAGGTGGAGCCGGTACCGTGCCGCCCCGCGATCCTGCGCGAGCTCGAGGATCGCACCCTGATCCTTTACACGGGACAGCGGCGCGATGCGGACACCATCCTCAAGGCGCAGAGCGAGGGCACGGCGTCCCGCTTCACCACACTGGCCGCCATGCGGGACCTCGCGACCGAGATGCGGAGCGCCATCACGGGCGAGGGCAATCTGGATGAGTTCGCTCGCCTGCTCCACGTGGGCTGGGAGCTCAAGCGGTCCTTGGGGTTCGGCATTTCGATGGCCGCCGTCGACGAGTGGTACGAGGCCGCACGCAGAGCGGGAGCGCAGGGTGGCAAGCTGCTCGGCGCAGGGGGCGGTGGTTTTCTCTTGCTGATGGCCCCGCCCGAGAAGAAGGAGGCGATCCGTGAGGCGCTCGGGCGCCCGCGCGAGATCGCGTTCGAGATCGACCGGCGGGGAAGCCGAGTCATCTTCATCAGCGATCGCTACGCTTTCTGACCGCTCGTCCAAGGCAGGGAACACAGACATGAAGGTCCTCATCACCGGCGGCGCAGGCTTCATCGGCTCACACACGGCGGACGCTCTGCTTGCCGAAGGGCACGAGGTTCGCGTTCTCGATAGCCTGGAGGAGCCGGTCCACAGGGGTCGGAAGGTCCCGGACTACCTCGACCGGCGCATCGACTTCGTGCGTGGAGACGTGCGGGACGAGGCGACGCTCCTTGCTGCTTTGCGCGAAGTAGATGCGGTGTTTCACCTGGCGGCCTTCCAGGACTACCTGCCCACTTTCAGCCGCTTCTTCGATGTGAACGTCACCTCCACGGCGCTCATCTACGAACTCGCCGTGCGCGAGCGCCTACCCCTGAAGAAGGTGATCGTGGCGAGCAGTCAGGCGACGCTCGGCGAGGGACGCTACCGGGACGCGAGCGGACGCGACGTGCTCCCGGGCCTCCGCCCGGACCACCAGCTCTCGAAGGGCATCTGGGAGATTCAGCCGGAGGGCGACCAGGTGGGTCCCCTCACCTATCAGCGGACGGACGAGACGGTTGCCAATCCACAGAACACGTATGGGATGAGCAAGATTGCCGAGGAGCGGATCGCGCTGAACCTCGGCCGGCAGTACGGGATCCCGAGCGCGGCGATGCGGTACTCGATCGTGCAGGGTCCGCGGCAGAGCTTCTACAACGCCTACAGCGGGGCCTGCCGCGTCTTTTGCCTGAGCTTTCACCTCGGCAAGGACCCGGTGATCTACGAGGACGGTCAGCAGGTGCGCGACTTCGTCAACATCAAGGACGTGGTCGACGCGAATCTGCTCGTGCTCCGCGACGAGCGAGCGAATTTTCAGATGTTCAACGTGGGCGGCGACCGAGCCGTCACCGTGGCGGAGTTCGCGGGCGTGGTGGCCGACGTCTTCGGCCGTTCGGGGTACGAGGCCCGAGCGAGCGGAATGTACCGCTACGGTGACACTCGGCACATCTTCTCGGACGTCAGCAAGCTGAAGGCGCTCGGCTGGCGACCCCAGCGCGGCGTGAGGGAAAGCGTGATCGCCTACCGGGAATGGTTACAGGGGGCGAGCGCTCTCGACGACATCCTCGAGTACTCGAACCGGATGATGGCAAAGCTCGGCGTCGTTCGCAGCGTGGGCTCGTAGGATCGACGAGCATGGCCCCGCGTTGCAAGGCGCTCCTTCTCGCTGGAGGTCTCGGCACCCGGCTCCGGCCGCTGACCGACCGAACGCCCAAGTGCCTCGTCCCGGTCGCCGGCAAGGCGCTGGTCGACTACTGGTTCGACGCGCTCGAGAAGGCCCAGGTTCTGGACGCGCTCATCAACACGCACCACCACCACGAGCAGGTGCGTGCCCATCTCGACGCGCTGATGGCAACGCGTCCCCTTCGCATTCGCGAAGCCTACGAACCGAAGCTCCTCGGGTCCGCCGGCACCGTGCATGCGAACCGCGCGTGGGCGGACGACGCCGATGAGATCCTGATCATTTATGCGGACAATCTTTCGAGTATCGATCTCCGGCGCGTGCTCGAGTTCCACCGGGCTCATGCCGATCCGTTCACCATGATGCTCTTTCACACGCCCACCCCGAACCAGTGCGGTATCGCAGCTTTGGATGCGGCGGGACGCGTCACCGAGTTCGTGGAGAAGCCGAAGGCGCCCAAGAGCGATCTCGCGAACTCGGGCGTGTACGTGGTCAGCGCGGACGCCTACCGCGAGATCGCCGACCGCGATGTCTTCGACTTCGGTTTCGACGTCCTGAGCTCGTTCGTCGGCCGCATGAGCGGCTTCGTGTTCGAGGGCTACCACCGCGACATCGGAAACCTGGACGCCCTGGCAGAGGCCGAGATCGCCGCCCCGCGCGTGTTCGGAGCAAGCGTTTGAAACCCGCCGTTTTTTTGGATCGTGACGGGACGCTGATCGATCTCGTGCATCACCTCGTGAACCCCGGCGACGTGCGGCTCCTGCCTCGCGCCGGGGAGGCCGTGCGCGAACTCCGCCGGCGAGGCTATGCGTGCGTCGTCGTGAGCAACCAGTCCGCCATCGGGCGGGGACTTCTGACTTCCGAGGGACTCATGCAGGTTCACGCCGAGCTGCTCCGGCAGCTCGCCGAGCACGACGCCGGTCTCGACGGTTTCTACTTCTGCCCGGTGAAGCCCCTGGTGTCGGATCCGACCGTGATCGAGCACCCCGACAGGAAGCCCGGTCCGGGAATGCTGACGCGGGCCGCGAGGGAGCTCGACCTCGACCTCGGACAATCGTGGATGATCGGCGACACCCTGAGCGATCTGCTTGCCGGTCGGAACGCAGGATGCAAGGGAACCATCCTGGTGCGCACGGGCTACGGTAAAGAGACCAATCCCTCCGGCGCCGCCGACCACGCGGTCGACGACGTCTGGGTGGCGGCAGAATGCATCCTGAGGCTCGACTCGGGCGCTAAGAAGGACGATGGAGGAACAGCATGAGGATCCTGGTTACTGGCGGCGCCGGCTTCGTCGGCAGCGCGTGCCTTCGCTACATGGCGCGTGAGGGGCACGATGTCCTCGCGTACGACAATCTCGTCGAGGGGCATCGAGCGGCCGTGGGCTCGCACGAGCTCGTCGTAGCAGACATCGCAGACACCGAGCGACTCACGACGGTGCTGCGTGAGTTTCGTGCAGACGCCGTCATGCACTTTGCGGCCGCCACCTGCGTCGGAGAATCAGTCGACGACCCTGAGTACCACTACCGAAACAACGTGGGCGGCACGCTGAGCCTGCTCAATGCCATGCGAGCCGCGGGGGTGAAGCGGATGCTCTTCTCCAGCACCTGCGCCACCTACGGCATGTCGCGGCAGGTGCCGATGAACGAGGACACGCCGCAGGATCCCTTCAGCCCCTACGCCCGGAGCAAGCTCGCCGTCGAGTGGATGATCCGCGATTTTTCCCACGCCTACGGCATCGGCTTCACTTTGCTTCGCTATTTCAATGCGGCTGGCGCGGAGCCGGACGGCGCCTACGGGGAGTACCACACGCCCGAGACGCACCTGATCCCACTCGTGCTCTCGGTCGTGCTCGGCCAGCGCGACAAGATCCTGATCTTCGGCAACGACTACCCCACGCCGGACGGGACCTGCATCCGCGATTACGTGCACGTCCACGATCTCGCTTCGGCGCACCTCCTCGCCATTCAGAAAACGACTCCGGAGACGAAAGAGGTGTTCAACGTCGGGACTGGCCACGGGCGGTCGGTGCTCGAGATCATCCGAGCGTGCGAGGCCGTAACGGGCAAAACCATCCCCCAGGAGCTCACCGCGCGCCGCCCCGGTGATCCTCCCGCGCTCGTTGCGGACCCGAAGAAGCTCATCACGAAGCTCGGCTGGAAGCCGAAGTACACCTCGGCCGAAGACCTCATCCGCTCCGCGTGGCTTTGGCACCAGCGCCACCCGAACGGGTACGAACAGAGCTAGAGCCGCGCTGCGAAGCAGCGCAGCGGGCGAAACCCGCCTCAGAACCAGCGACGCTGGTGATGAGACGTGCTCTAGGCCTTCCCTGCGCCGCTCGCCGTCCCGATCGACTTCGGCGGCTTGCTCCGGATCAGCTCGTGCAGCCGTTCGAGCGAGTATTGCTTGCCGCGGAACAGTGCGGCGCGCTCGAACTGCCTGAGGAACGCCAGGTACTCCGGATCGTTCATGCGCTCGGCGCCTTCGAGCGTCGCCTGCAGGTAGCCCCAGAAGATCCCGAGGCCACCGACAACGTAAGGTTGCTCGAACATCCGATAGAGGGAGGCCGCCGCCGCGTAGTACGGCGCGGTACCCATGAAGTACTTGCCTCGACCCCAGCGCTTGCGACCGTTCCACAAGCTGATGTGGCTCGACCCCATCTGCCTGAGGTGCACGATGCTGAGCTCCGGGTCGTCGACCGAGCGCGCGATCCAACCCTTCATGCGGCACATGTGGCCGTCGATGCCGTCCCAGCATACCTGGCGGACGAAGCCGCCAATGTCCTCGAAACACTCGCGGCGATAGAACTTGACCGGCCCGACCGAGTCCTCGTCCCCGGTACGCTCGGGGACGAGCTTGCCGTCACGACGCAGGTGGAGCTTGCCCGAAAGGGTACCAAGCCACGGATCCTCCGCGAAGTACTCGAGCACGCGCTCGAAGTAGCGCGGGGGCAGCTCGAGGTCGCAGTCGAACTTACAGACATAGTCGTAGTCCGCGAGCCGAATGCGCGACAAACCATGATAGAAGGCGTCGATCACCCCGGGACCGACGAGGCGGTGTCCCCGATCGTCGCGGCGTGTGACCTGGATGTAGGGGTACTTCGCGGCAGCCTCGGCGAGGATCCGGGGCGTATCGTCCTGGGATCCGTCGTCGACGATGACCCATCGGCTGGGGAGCAGGGTCTGCGCCGCGACGGTGTCAATCGTGGCCTGCAGATGCGCTGACTCATCACGGCAGGGGGAGATCAGAACGTAGCGCGTAGACAAGCTCTCGATCCCGGGATAGGTCGCTACCTTACCGCGGCCGTTGCGCCCTAGCACTAGGCTTTCCTGCTTCCGATCGACGCAGAAAATGCGCCCGCGCCACGCAAACGCCACGACCAGAGGAGTGAGGGCTTGGTAGGCGTAACCATCGAAACGGCATGAATCTCATGCGTCGTGTTTTGGTACCAGGTCGCACCCGCCACCAGGCGGCTACATGTGCGGAGGCGCCGGGTACCCGAGCGCGTGGGTCAACGCGCGACGGGCTCCCCGGCAGCGCGCGGTTGCACGGAGTAGGTGGTGGATGCCGGGAGCTCCGTCGTCCACGCGAGTGGGGCCTGTGCTGCATTGAGCCAGGTGCGGCACGTCAGCTCGAGACCGAGCCAGTGTCCGAGCGTCGCGAGATCGGCGTCTAGGCGCCCCTCGATCTCGGCCAAGATACGACCGGTGAGTTCGGGCCGTTCGCGCATCTGCCAGGGAGCCTTGAGCCAATCGCGGACGGATTCCGGAAGGCTATCTTTCACGGCGCGCATCGGAGGAATCGCCAAGATCGCCTCTCGAACCGCGCTCTTTCGAAGGCGACCCTGGGAGACGTTCTTCTCTGCCGTGGGGTCCCACGTGACGGGCTCCGGTGAGGGATCACCCAGGAACGAGCAAACACGCGAAAGCACCTCGGTGGGGTGCTTGGTCATCCGCTCGAAGCAGATCGGCAGCACGTTTTCCCCGCCCCAGTACTCGAGGAAGGGACGTAGCTGCTGCGCGTACGAGCTGTAGGCGACGAAGCGGTCATGCCGCAGCAGCGTACTGGAGATGTCGTCATTGATCTCCCCTCTGGTCCACTCGTGCATGTACTGAGACACGATACGGGCGAGGGGATCTCGCATGATGTAGATCAGCTTCGCGTTGGGCACGAGCGCCCTCATGTGTCTCACCGTGCCCGGGTAGGTGGGCAGCTTGGTGTAGTGGGTGCTCGATTCGCCACACAGCTGATCGGGGCGCGCACCGGAGAACAGCTTCTTGTACGCCCCCAGGCGGTTGGCGACGGCCTCGTCGTCGCTGAAAAAGTTGGGCTCCTTGGGCCTGCTCATGAACAACGACGATCGCCGCACCAGCTGGTCATGCAGGTTCGTCGTCCCGCATTTCATTGCGCCAATGATGATGAAGTCAGGAAGACGACCGTCCACTAGCCCCTCCACGTATCCAGAAGTTCAAAGTCCACGGCATGGGGTCGTTTGGAGCCCACGAGCTCGCGAGCGCCGGCGATCGCCCTACCGAGCGTCCAACAGCCATTGGCAAGGACAAGTCCCAGGGGATTGTAGGCCTTCCGGAAGTACCTGGCTCGCGACCGATAGTAGTAGCGAGGGCGTCGCTTCCGCTCCCGCTGCAGCGCTTTCACCGGGGAGGTACCACCCCGCAGATGCACGATTCGCGCCGCGGGCTCGTTGACGATCCTCCAGCCAAGGTTCCTGGCGCGCCGACAATAGTCGACGTCCTCGTAGTACATGAAGTAGCCCTCATCGAGGGGTCCCACGCTGTCGAAAACCTCGCGCCTGATGAGCACCGCCGCGAAAGACGTCCAGGCTGGCTCTGTCAGGTAGTCGGCAACGGGAATAGGTACGTCCCACGACGAGAGCAACCGACGAATGGGCGCGGTCTGCGAGCCCTGGATGATCTCGCTCCACGGAGAATGGAGGCGAAAGCAGCTGATCTGCGGCGTGCCGTCCGGCCACTCCAGGCGCGGGCTCACGAGCCCGATATCCGGCGAGCTACACAGGGTCTGCCAAAGTCGTTCGGGCGCTCCGGGACGGACCAGGGTGTCACTGTTGAGAAGCAAGTACGCCTCGGCGGGCGTGGAGCTGACCCCCAGGTTGTTCCCCGCGGAAAATCCTCCGTTGTGAGGCGCTTCGACGAGCCGAGCGTGCGGAAAGCCCCTTCTGGAGATGAAATCACGGATTTCTTGCGCACTGGAGTCACCGCTGGCGTTGTCGACGACGATGATCTCGTCCCGCTCGGGGTCCAGCTCAGACGCGACGGTGGGAAGGCAGTCAGCAACGAGCTGCGGCGTACGATAGTTCAGGATAATCGCAGCGATCCTACGCTGAGCGGGTGGAGCGGTCGTCATCGCAAGAACGTGTCCGGTTCGCGAGCACCTATAGCACGGGGGCTGACCGTCGCAGGCGACACGGTGCAACCCGGCTGAGCTAGTGGACGCTGCGCCTCAGGGCCTCGTCAAGGGCCCACCGAGGGCCCCAACCCAACACATGTTTCGCGTGTTGATTTGCATATCGGAGGGGCTTGGCTCGCGCATCCATACTCTCGGGTGAGAGCAGGTCCGGGAGCGCCGTGACCTTGCCGAGAGTCGCGCGCGCCGCAGCAGCGGCCGCGCGGGCGACCCCGAAGGGGATGTCGACCGAGCGAGCACTCAGCGCACCGAAACGCCTCAAACGCGACAGGTACTCGCGCTGGGTAGGTAGCTCGTCGTCCACGAGATTCAACGTCTGTGCAACGGCATCAGGTCGTTCGAGAGCCAGCATCACTGCATCCGCAACGTGCTCGACATAGCAGAGCGGCACGATGGCATCCCCCCCGACACACACGACCAGAGGGCCCAAACGCTGACCAAGCCGAGCGGTCCAGAGCCGGCCGGGCCCGAAGATGGCACCCGGGCGCAAGACCGTCAGCTGCACGTCGGCCCGGCGAGCCAGAAGCTCCTGTTGCATCTTGACCCGGCAGTACTCGTCCCGACGATGTGGACGCCCTTCTAGCGGTGATTCCTCGTGCAAGACGTCGCCAGCGAGCAGCACTTGATACGAGTAGACGGATAGCGAGCTGACGAGGACCAGACGCTTTACCGAGGCTCGCTGCATCGCCGTGAGCAAGTTTTGAGTCCCGTCCGTCGCGCACGTCGCGGACACGGCCAGGTGTGCGACCGCGTCCACACCGGAAACAGCAGCTTCTAGTCCGTTGGCGTCGCTCAGGTCCCCCCGATACGCCTCGACACCTGCAGGGCAATTGTCGGACCGAACCAGCGCTCGAACGGCGTGGCCGCCAAGCACCGCGCGGGCGGCGACGTGTCGCCCCACGAAGCCGCTTGCTCCCGTGAGCAGCACCTTCATCGCGCCCACTCCATCGGGTCCGGAGGCTGGAAGGTGGTGGTGACGCGGTAGGGACCCGCGCTATTGCCCGCGTTGTGGAGGGCAAGGGTGATCTCGTTCACGTGCAGGCAAAACTCAGCCGACAACCGGCACGCACGGCGCTCGCGGAGCGCGGCCGCCATCTCGGCAATGCCGCTGCAGAAGTCCCGCTCCTGTGAGCCGCGATACTTCACTTGCTTGCGCCCCGACTCCACGAGCGGGTAGTTGTGACGCCACGGCGTCAGCCTTCGTGTCCGCCGGACGGTGAAGTACCTTCTCCAGTGCACCGGGGAGTGATCGCGCCGCGGATCCTGGAGCACGATCACTCCTTCGTCCGCGAACATCTTGAGCTGATGGTCGACGGGGGCGTACAGGCCGCACGTCAGTCGCGCGACCACACCCGACTTGAACTGCACACTCCCCACCGAGTAGTCGGGCGCGCTGATCACGCTGCGATCGCGGACCTTGTGGGGGACGAGCGTGGCAGAAAAAGCCGATACGACCTCGGCGGGTCCGAACATGGCAAGAAGCCAAGTCAACACGTAGCCGGCATGCTCGACGGTGCAGCCCGTCTCGAATTCGTCGACGTAGGGCCACGGGGTCCCCGCCTCGTTGACCCAGCGGTCGACCGGCATCCTGTGCACCATGCCGTCGTCCATCTCCGCGTACACGAGTCGAATCTCACCCATCGCTCGCTCGCGCACTGCCTTCCACAGCGTCTGGGCTGCTTCGTTGAGCAGAGTGCACGGGGCAGACGACAACAAGAGCTCGCGCTCTCGCGCGAGGTGAACGAGCTCCTTGGCTTGCTCCAGGTCCGTGGCGATGGGTTTCTCCGTGTACACGTGCTTCCCCGCAAGCAGGCACGCGCGAGTGGTCTCGAAATGCTCTCGAGGATTCGTCAGATTCATGACGAGATCCACGCTTCGGTCGGCAAGGAGATCCTCGAGTGAGCCGTAGACGCGGGCAGAGGTGAGCTTCGCCATCGTGCGCGCGCGACTCGCCTCCCGATCGTGAACACCCACGAGAACCAGCTCGGGATGAAGTGGTAGCGTCAGCCGGTACATGTTGGCCACGTACCCACAGCCCAACATCGCCACCCGCATCAGAGGCCGGCCCTCGCACCAGGGTGCGCGCGCTTGTACTCGATGAGCGTTGCCTGGCGCCCGCGCCACCGGGTAACCCAGTATTTCGCCTGCCCGAACATCTGCGGGATCTTGCCGAACGTGCAGAACGCGGCGTAGAGCCCCGCGTGCTCGAGTGAGTCGCCTCGACCCAGCCGATAGCGCCCGATCTTCGCGGCTAGCGCACCGTACGCCACCGCGAGCGCGACGACGCTCGTCCCAGAGGTCAACGGCGCGGTGGCAGCAGCGGCCATCGGCACCAAGAGCCCCCAGATCCAGACGCTCCTGGTTTCTTTCACCTTGTGACCATGTTGGCGGCCGTGCATCGCCGCACCTTCGGCGAAAGCCCAGCCGCCTCGAACGGCACGCTTCCACCATTGCCCGAAGCGGTGCATGTCGGCGTCGTGCAGCGTCATTTCCGCCTGCAAGCGCTCGACGAGATAACCGCGCGCCCTGAGGCGAACACAGAGCTCGGGCTCCTCGCCGCAAATCAAGGTGGTGTTGTAGCCTCCCACCGCGGCCCAGGCGGCCACGCGCAGGAGCGCGTCCCCTCCGCACGAGAGCACGACGCCGGTCGGAGCATCCCATTCCATGTCTACCAGGCGGTTGTAGATCGAGGCGTCGGGATACCGCTCCCGTCGACGGCCACCAATGGCCCCTACCTCGGGCGCTTCTGCAAGTCGCGTCGCTCCGGCGCTCAGCCATCCCGGCATGAGCTCGCAGTCCGCGTCGATCACCTGGACGAAGGTCAACCCGGGATGGCGACCGACGAGCGCCTCGATCCCGGTATTTCGCGCTCTCGCCGCCGTGAACGGCGAGGACGAATCGAGCTCGACGACGTCCACTCCGTGCTGCCTCGCGATCGTCAGGCTGTCGTCCGTCGAGCCGGAGTCGACGTAGATGACGTGCGCGCACTGCTTGAGGCAGGACGCGAGACAGACGGCGAGACGTTGACCCTCGTTCCGCCCGATGGCAACGACCCCGATCGATTGCGAACCAAGGCGTTGGGCCACATCGGGTTCCTGGGGCATTGGGCGAGCCGCAAAGGGTGTCCCAACTCATCGCTTCCTGCAAATGATTCGGATCACAGGCAGACCGCAGCGCTCCCTGGACGCGCTTGGGTCGCGCGCTTGGGTCGCGCGCTTGGGTCGCGCGCTTGGGTCGCGCGCTTGACGCCCGCACCATTGTCGCCTCCGATTCCACCGTGGAACCCAGGCGCACCCCTCGCCCGTTGGCGGTGCCGCGACGCGTTCTCATCGTTGCCGACAACGTCTCGTTGCGGATGAGCGGCGAGACGGCCGTGCCCTACTACTATTTCACGCGATTTCGCGAACGGCAGGTTGATGCTTGGCTGGTCTGTCACGCAAGAGTGAGGGACGAGCTCCGGGAGACCCTGTCGGCGGACGCTTTCGCGAAAGTGCACTTCGTCGAGGACGACGCGCTGCTCGCAGCGGTGTGGAGGGTCGGTACGTTGTTTCCCTATCGCGTCGAAGATCTGATCTTCGGCCAGGCGATCAGCATGCTGACCCAACTCAAGGCTCGCAGGCTCGTCCAGGGCCTCGTCCAGGAAAAGCAGATCGAGGTCGTATTCCAGCCGATCCCCATCACGCCTCGCGGCGTGAGCTTCATGTACGACGTCGGGGCTCCCACGGTGATCGGCCCGCTCTGTGGGGGGCTCGATCTCCCACCCGCGTTTCGCTACATGGAGTCTCGCTTCACCCGCCTATCCGTTCACGCGGGGCGGTACGTCAGCTGGTTCGGGCATCGGCTCTTCCCCGGCAAGCTCCGCGCCGAAGCGCTGCTGGTGGGCAACGCTCGCACGGCGCGAGTCCTCCCTGCCGGGTATCACGGAAAGGTGCTCGAGGTCGTGGAGAGCGGTGTCGACCTCGCACGCTGGCCGCAGAAAGATTACTCGCGTCAAACGGGCGGACCGGTTCGCTTCGTGTTCTGCGGTCGCTTCGTGGACTGGAAGGGCGCTCAGTTCCTGGTCGAGGCATTCGCACGCGTGCCTCGCGAGATCGACGCCCGCCTCGAAATGATCGGCGATGGTGAGCTCCTTGCCTCGTGCATCGCTCGCGCAACCGAGCTTGGAATCGCGGACCGCGTCGAGTTCCATGGTCGCCTGCCTCTCGAGCGCTGCATGCAGGTCATCACCGACAGCGACGTCTACATGATGCCGTCGCTTCGGGAATGTGGTGGCCTCGCGCTGCTGGAGGCGATGGCGATCGGTCTCCCGGTGGTCGCGGCGAACTGGGCCGGGCCCGGCGAGTACCTGACGCCGGAGTGCGGCGTCCTCGTGGCACCCGACTCACCCGAGGCCTTGGTCGACGGTCTAGCGACGGCCATGACGGACCTCGCTCGCTCGCCCGAGCGCCGGAGAAAGCTGGGGGCGGCGGCCCGGCGGCGTGTCGCCCAGAGCTATTTCGACTGGGATAGAAAGACGGATCGAGTCCTGGAAATTCTGGGCGAGATCACCCAAGCGGACGCCACCTAGGTCCGGGCCGTCAATGGACTGATTGGGCGGGCGTCGAGGTCCGCGACGGCGAAACCGGTTCGCGATCCGGCGTCAGCAAGTACCAATGGATCGCCCGCTCACCGCGCAACGTGAGCCGTTGCCATCCACCCGCTCGGATTTCCAACCGAACCGGCTTCTCCGCGTCGGAGCGCGCAGCGCCAGTCGATCGGTACTCGTCCCCTTGGAGGGGGGTCGCACGCAGCGGCACAGCGTGCCGGACGTCGAGGAAGCCCGTCACCGGCCGCGCGCGAAACGGCAGGGCCCCTTTGGGTCCGGGAACGACCTCGGAAACCGTCGTCACGAACAATCTCTCGGACTCGGCGATGACCTTGCCGTCCAGGCTCTGAACCGCCACGGTCGCCTTCGGGGTCTCGATCTCGAAGGCCACGTCGTGCAGCGCCAGCCGGCGGCGGCCAACCCAGCCTTGTGCGGCCTGGGATCGCGGCGTGTCGATCGTCTGCGCGCCTGCGATCCAGTCCCTCATCAGCTCACCGGTGTCGGACGCCACGAAGTTTTGTCCGGGCGGGATGAAATCGCGATCGAGGTCGGTCACCGGCTCGTCTGCTTGGCCTCGGGTCGACAGGTGATTGTCCCAGTCGAGCTCTGGGAGGTCGGGAATACCGAGGGTCAGGCGACTTTGCTCCACCAGCGTCCGCAGGGCCTTGCTCGAGCTTGCATCCGTCTCGGCGTAGTAAAGCGCTTCTCGAGTGAGATCGACACGGAAGGTTTTCTCGGCTTGTCGCACGTGGTTCTGTCGAAACAGGAGGGCTGCAGCCGGGGCGACCGCAACGAGCGCAGGGTCCGTCCAGGTCGACCATTTCTCGGCCCGCTCGGGCTGCTCGATCCCGCTCTGAACGTACCCATAGATCATCGGCGCATCCCAGCCCTGAAGCGATGCAACGGCCGCCATGTAGAGCGGCGCCGTGAAGCGGTCTCGCTGGGGATACTCCACGTTCCATTCGGAGATCGTCAGCGGCCGTCCGGAGACCTGTGCGGCGCCGATGGTCGCGATCCAGTTCGCCTGACTGCGAGGATTCGAGCTGAGCGCCTCTGCGGCTCCGTACGAGTGAACGTCGACGACGTTGCCTGCAAGCAAGGGCGGGAGGCTAAACAGGCTCTCGCCTCCCCAGAAGTTCGTCGTCGCCACGAGGCCAGGGAAGCCGAGCTCGCGAAGATGCTTGATCGCTCGCACGCTGAAGGCCCGCTCGAGATCGGCCAGAACGACCTTTGCCGGGCCCGCTTCCCAGGTCCGCAGGCTCTTGGAAACAGGGAGGTCCATACGACGCGCTCGCTCCCGTGCGAGCTTTTCGAACATCGCCTGATGCACGGGGTTCTTCTTGTCCGGCAGCATCGAGTTGCCGAAGTGATGCGTGATGTCGTTCTCGTTCGTGATGAGGACACCCAGGACAGCTGGCTCGTCGGCATTGCGCCGGCCCGTGTATCGATTCTTGCGCTGGAGGTACTGGGTGGCGAAGGCGTTCATCAGGCTTTCGATGCGGGGATTCACGTAGCAGAAGCCTTTTCCTTCACCTTCATTGCGCTCCAACTCGGAAAAACCGTCGATCCCATCGCCAGGTTTGAAGCGCCGTCCCACGTGCAGATCGAGCCACACGTAGATGCCTTCCTCGATCAAAGAGCTCACCCACCAGTCGATGGAATCCAGCGCACCCTCGTTCAACCCTTGGGTGGTCTTGCTCTCGGAGTCGAACACGTTCGGCGTCACCCACGCGGAATCGTGATGGTGCAAGCGCACCAGGTTGTATCCAAGTGCAGCAAGCCGCTTGGCCTGAGCGCGCACGTCGTCCTTTTTTCCATGGAAAAGGGCGTAGGCTTGGACGTTGGCTCCCCAGAAGCGAATCGGCGTGCCGTCCTCGAAAATGAGTCTGTCTCCGTCGGCCTTGACGCGCCCGCGCCCTCCCGCGGGACGTTCGTTGAGGAACGAAAGGTCGACGGGCCAACTGTCCCAGCCGAAATTCGACGACGGCCAAGCAGACGTATCCCCGTCAGCGTAACGCTGGTCGAGAGACGGCTGCACGACCCCGCCGCTCGGAAGGCGTACGGTCATCGTCACGACGCGCTGGCCGGTGGCAATCGAGTCTCCCACCAGCATGCAGCGCAGCGTGTCGCTTCGGTTCTGTTCGAAGTAGCTCGCGGCAAGCTCGGGTGAGAAGCTCACGTTGAGCGCGCGCCCGGGTGCTCCCCAGACGAACCCGGAGCGACTGGCGACGGGCGCGCCGTTCGGGTCCGGGTGACCCAACGGCTCGAAGCTGAACTCCAGACCGCCCCCGTTGATCCCCTCCCAGTTTTGGCTGGCGGTGAGCACGTACCGCACCATTAGTTCGCCCGGACCGGTCGGCTTCACCTCCGCAGCAATGCTCAGGCCCAGCGGGGCCACCGAAAGCTCGAACGTGGTCGCCTCCCCAACGGTTCGCAGGTTCTTCACCCTGGGGTCGGCCCAGCGCCAATTCTTGCCCCAAAAGACGTATTGGAACGACGCGACTCGAGCGCCGGCATGCTTGACGGCGAGCGACCCTCCCTCCGCCACCTCGATCGTCCACGAGGCCGCCGAAGGCGCAGGCGATGCGCTCGGTTGAGCAGCGGCGGACGTTGGGCTCGTCGCCGCGGGACGCGAGGTCACGACGAGCCCCTGAGGGCTTCGGCGCGTACAACCCGCGACCAGAAGCAGACTCACCAGTGCGCCGATACAAACACGCGTCATGTGGCCTACCCCGCCTCAGCGGCGTGCCAGAACGTGAAACCAGAAAACCCCAGATAGCTCGTCAGCGAGAGTGACGCGCCGCCCGAAGCTACACTCGAAGACATCAGGCTCGGCATTGAAACCCGCCGCGCGCAGCTCGTTCAACGTCGCCTGGAGGGTCGTGAAGTGGACGACGAGGCGGTAGTCGTGGGCGGACAAAGGCGCGAGACACCAATCGCCTCCGTCTCTCCAGAGCTCTCGGTTCGAAAAATAGTTGTAGACCCTGCGGGGCGTGCGCAAGAGGGCACGCGGGACTCCCAACCAAGCCCAAGAAGGCTTGAGTTCGAGCTCCGGAATCCATGGCCGCATCCGACGGCCCGGCCCGTCCTTGTTCAACGTCGAGAACCAGAAGATCCCGCCGGGGCGCAGAACGCGGCGTGCCTCCTCCATCACGCGACGCCGCCCGTCGCGGTCGACGCAGTCGATTCCGTTGAAACTAAACGCCACGAGGCCGAGCGTGCCGTCCCCAAATGCGGACAGATCCCGCGCATCTCCCTGGCGCACGTCGACCTGGGGGAAGCGACGCTTCGCGCCAGCGACCATCTCTGGTGAGTAATCGATCGCCACGTAGTCGCGCGTGAGGGCGGTGAAGAGCGGGATCGACCGCCCACCGCCGACGCCCAGATCGAGGATGGGTTGACCACGGACCTGTTCCGCGATCGCAGAGTAGGCAGCCTTTTCTCCGTCGTCCGTGAACCCCTCGGCGTCGGTGTAGCCCCTGGTGTTTTTCCAGACCTTCTTGTTGACGACGTCCTGCAGCATTTCGCAGCCTCGACACGGCACGAGTAGCACGGGCAGCGCACGGGCGGGCGCTCTAGCTGGCTACCAGAAAGCGGCCGAGGAACGCAGCAGCGTCCTCTACGTTCGGCGGTCGGAGGATCTCGAGATGATCGCCCCTGACCCCGTGCGACGAGCAGCGCGTCGCGAGCGCCGACCAACCAAGCGCTGGGTCGAGCCGAGCACCAAGCGGCAATCCGCGGTCGAGTGCGCGGATGATGACCGCATGCGTATCGACGGGCGCCACGCGACTATCGTACTCCGCGACGAGCGCTTCTGCCTCCGGCCCGTCTACGCCGAGCTCGATCGGAGTCCGGCTTCGGGTGGCCGCGCGATGGAGCCGTCCCTTCACCGGCGCGTACCAGTGCGAGATGGCACGCTCCAAGCGCTGGCGCGCCAGCTCTCGGAGGTACCCAGGGTCGGTGACCGCCCGCGTTGCAAAACCGCGTACCCGCGCGACCCGATCGAATTCGAGCGCCCGTGGGAGCTGAGCGTCGAGGAGCGCGATGAGCTCAACGACCTCTCCGCGGGCGACGAGCTGCGAGGCCACCTCGAATGCGACGATACCACCGAAGCAAAGGCCACCGATCCGATAGGGCCCGCGCTCCTGCCGAGCGCGGATGAGCTCGACGTACCGGGTGCCGATCTCCTTGACCGTCGGGATCTTCGCGCTGCCCGGCAGGATCAACACGGGCACGTGCATCCCGACGACAGCCGGTCCTGCCGGCAGCGCAGCGGCGAGATCCTGATAGAGGTGGATGCCGAGGAGGAGGAACAGTGGGGGCTCGTCCTTCGTTTGCGGACGGAGCGTCACGACCACGGGTTGGTCGGGGCTCTCGGGAGTGCCGAGCGCGCGGACCACGCGCTCCACGGTCGGTGCGTCGAACATCGCTCGCAGCGGCAGCTTGCGCTGTAGCTCCGTTTCGATGCGATCTCTCGCGGCGATGGCCAGCGGGGACGTGCCCCCCAGCGAGTAGAAGTCCTGGTTCACGGAGACCGCCGGCACGCGCAAGAGGTCACGCCAGATGGCGGCAACACGTGCCTCGTCGTCGTTCCTCGGAGGCTTGATGCTCTCGACCAGCGCCGGACGAAAATCGGAGACCACCGGCAGGGCCTTCCGATCGACTTTCCCGTTGGTGTTGAGCGGAAGCGCCTCGAGTTTCACGTACGCGGACGGCCGCATGTACTGCGGGAGACGCAAACGTGCGACATCGGCAAGCACCGAGTCCTCGGCGTTCCCGCGGTAGTAGGCGATGAGCCGCGTCTCGCCGCCGTCCGCCTGCGCGAGCACCGCGACGTCGAGGACACCCTCCGCGTGACGAAGGATGGCTTCCACCTCCTCGAGCTCGACCCTGAACCCGCGGATCTTGACCTGACTGTCGATGCGACCCAGGCATTCGAGCTCACCAGCGTCGAGCAGGCGCGCCAGGTCGCCCGTTCGGTATAGGCGCTGCGCAGCGTCCTCGTAAGGATCGCGCACGAAACGCTCGGCGGTCAGGTCGGGTCGGCCGCAATAGCCTCGCGCAACGCCCGCGCCTCCGATGCAAAGCTCTCCGCTCACGTCGAAAGGGGCCACGTGGCCCCCTGCGTCCAGCACGACGACCTTCGTGTTGTCGATGGGGCGTCCGACGAGGATCCTGCTGACGCCGCGCTCGATGCGCTGATGGGTTGACCACACCGTCGTTTCGGTCGGTCCGTACAAGTTATGGAGCTCACCACCTCGCTCGAGCAGTGCGTCCGCAAGGTCGGCGCTGAGGGCCTCCCCGCCGCACAACATGCGCAGCCGTCCGTTGCCCTTCCAACCGCTCTCGACGAGAAGCCGCCAGGTTGCGGGGGTCGCCTGCATCACGTCGATGGGGTCACGCTCGAGCACACTCCGCAGCTGCCGCGGGTCCAGCGCGACCTCGCGCTCAGCCACCTGCACGACCCCTCCGACCCAGAGCGGCAGGAAGAGCTCGAGGCCGGCGATGTCGAACATGGTCGTGGTGATCGCAAGCAACCGCTCGTGCGGGGCGAAACCCGGTTCGCGCGCCATTGCCCTCAGAAAATTCGCCAGCGCGCCGCGAGGCACCTCTACCCCTTTCGGGCGACCCGTGGACCCGGAGGTGAAGAGGACGTAGGCGAGGTCCTCGGGGGCCGCGCGAGGGTACGAGGGCGCGCTTGCCGCCGTCCGGGTGGCGTCGCCCAGGCCCTGGAGGAGCAGCACGCGATGTGATCCACCTTCGGCCAGCGGCATGCCCTTCTTCGTCACGAGGAGCGACAGCGGCTGGTCTTCGACCATCAGCGCGATGCGTTCGAGCGGGTGGGTCGGGTCGAGAGGAACGTACGCTGCTCCGACTTTCAGGATCGCGAGGAGGGTCACGAGCTCGGTCAGACCCCGGGGCAAAGACACGCCCACCCGCGACGCTCGCTCCACCCCCGCATGGACGAGCCGCGTGGCCAGCTCATTCGTGAGACGCTCGAGCTCCCCGTAGGTCACGTGCCCCTCAGGCGCCACCACCGCAAGCCGGTCGGAGGCCTCACGTGCGACGCGCGCGACTCGCTCGGTCACGTCGTCCGCGGGTTCGTCCACCCGTCGACCCCACGCCCGTGAGAGGATCGAAGCCCGCTCTTCCTCAGCGTTCAGGTCGACAGCCGCGATCCGGGTGTCTAGGTCCCCCAGCAATGCGTCCAGCACACGGACGGCATGCTGGAAGGCTCGCTCGCGTCGAATGCCCGGGAACGTGGCGGTGTTGAAGTCGACCGCCAACTTCAAACCCTCGCTACCCTCGAAGTCGTGGACCCCGAACCCGAAGCGGCTCGGGGGGTCGCGCGAGACCGACAGACTTCCCTCCAACGTGACGGCCGGGATCAGGGACAAGTGGCAGGGCAGCCCCGCGAAGCGGTCGAAGGATTGCGGCAGCAGGTTCAGCGACACGAAGTCGAGACCACGCTCACTGACGCAATACTGCCCGTGGCGCAGCGTCGCGAGCAGTTCTCGCCGCACTTTCTCCCCCAGCGCCCGGAACGTGTCTTCGGGATCCACGGTGACCTTGAGAAAGGTCTCCTCCATCAGCAGGCCGCACGTATCGGCGAAGTGCGACGAACGATTGGGGATCGGGGTCGCGATCAGGATCTCTCGGCCGTCGGTGACCCGGCTCACGTAGCCTGCGAGCACCACCGCCAAGGCGACGAGCCGTGACATGTGCAACGTCGGCAGCTCGAACGGATCGCTCGTACAGATCGCCGCTAGTCGCTCGGCGCGGTCCCGCCCGCCCGCATGCCAGCGCCGGTCGACGGTAAGGCCCGGTTTCTCGACGGATGAGCCATAAAATCGCAGCGGAGGCCCCCCTCGGCCGAGCTTCTTCGCCCAGTACTCGCTGTCGCGGGCGCATTTCTTGGAGGCTCGGTAGGTTCGCTCGAACTCCACGTATTCCAAGAACGGTGCACGCGCCTTCGTCGGCTCACCGGCGTACAGCTGCGACAGCCCCACCAGGCACGCAATCAGCGACGCGCCATCGGAAATGACGTGGTGCACGACCAGGCAGAAGACGTGCGATTGCGGTCCAGTGCGGGCGAGAGTGCCACGGAAGAGCCAGCCGGGAAACGCAAACGGCTCGCAGGTGCGGGCCTTCACGAGTTCCTGAAGGCCACCTGACGCCTCGAGGTCGACGATTTCCAGAGCGGGAGGCGTAGCGTCCGCGATCCATTGCTCGGGTCGATCACCGTCGACGAAAAGCCGAAGCTCTTCGACTTCCTGCACGAGCTTCTCGAAGGCCAGCTGGAAACGCCGAGCGTCCAACTCACCCTCGATCGTCAATACCCCCGCCACGTTGTGTGCAGGAACGAGCGGATCCAGCTGCCGCTCGATCCAGAAGAGTGTCTGCCGCTGCGTGAGTGGGACGCGTTGACTGACCTTGCGGCTCGGAGCGTGGGGCGGAGCCTCAACCACCCGATCGCCTCACGCGTAGAGTCCCCACATCGTTGAGTGCGCCGACCCAACCCTCGGGCGATCTCGCATCCGCACCGAGGGGCGTCAGGGCAACGCGCCGCTCCTCCCCGGGTGCCAAGCAAAAGTAGTTGTCCGAGAGGACGAACCCGGGGACCTCGCAGCACACGGCATGCGCAAACCGTGCGGACTTCACGAGGAGCGTGCGCTCGTCGCCCGGAGCAAAGCGCGCCTCGAGGCCGAGATCGTCGTGACGCTCGGACGACCAACCGAGCGGCGCGGCAAACGCTCGTCCGAGAACGGCCCCGTCGCTCTTCTGTCGGAGCCAGGCCACCACCAGGTCACACGTGGGTGGGCCGAAGCGATACGCGTGGTTCACGTCGTGGAACCGGCCGAGCACGGCATCCGCCGACAACGAAACCCCGCCACGCTCGGGCACGTCGACGGCGCGGCTACCGCGCGCCACCTCGATGCGTCCGTGTCGATAGAGCCGCACGTCGAGCTCTGCCTCCACGGGCGCGTCCGTGTCGTTCACCGCGTGCAGCATGTATCCTTCGAGCCCTTCGTCCGTCACAAGCAGGGCAACGGGGGCGAACGCGCGCTTGAGCGCGTAGTACGCGGCCTTCGGCACGCCGTCCGCGTCGATGACGCCCCAGCCGGCACCGAGCCAGAAGTCCTTGAGCCAGAAAACCAGCCCGCCTCCGCAACGAGAGATCGGGCGGCGCCACTCCGCGAAGACCCTCTCCATCACCTCCCCCGTCGCCACGCGACCGAGAGCCAGGTATCGGTCGGCGTCCGCCCGACGCACGGCAGCAGGATCGACACCGAACAAGGTCGCCACGTAGTGATCCCGCACGTCCTCGAAATCCCACCCCACCCCGCGGTCCCGCGGCACGCGCTCCTTCCAACGCGGATGCTGCGGTGGCACCTCCAGGTTCTGCATCAGGCGGTCTATCGACCGTTGCTCCGGAACGTTGGCGAAGGCCAGGCATTCTGCGGCAAACCGCACGCCGCTCAATCGCACGTCGGAGAGCGGTCGCAGGTAGGCGCCGACGCCGTAGTAATGCGTCACGCCCTTCGACGTGTGAAAGGGAAGCACCCCCCCCGTTGGGGTGGATGGAAGGTAGACAGCGCCCGGCGCGAGCCGACTCACGAGCTCGGGAAGGATCTCCGTGGCGACCGGCCCCTGGCCGGATTCGGGCGGTAGCCCGAGCATGGCAGCCTGCTGCTCCACTTCGGAGCCTCCACAGAGAACGGCCAGGCACGGGCGCCCTTCGACCCGCGCGAGCACGTCCTCGCCTTCGGCGCGAACCTCGGACACGAACTCGGCATCGTGGGCCGGGTAGTCCATGTTCGCGAACATGAAGTCCTGCCACACCAGGATGCCGAGCTCGTCGCAGGCGTCGTAGAAAGCATCGCTCTCGTAAAGCGTCGTTCCGCCGAGGCGAATCATGTTGATGCCCGCATCGCGCGCGAGCTCGAGCGTTTGGCGCGCACCGGCGGGTCCACCGGGAGCGAGTACGTCCTCGGCAGTCCAGCAGGCGCCGCGGCAGAACACGGGGACTCCGTTCACGCGCAGATCGAATCCATCGCCCGGCGCCCGCTCCAGCCGGCGGAAACCTATCCGACCAAGATCCACGACTTCCACGCCATCCGAGAAATCGACTTCCAGCGTCGCCGTGGTGAGCGGCTGAGCGCCGTGAGTCGATGGCCACCAGAGCGAGGCCTTGGAGACGACGATGACCCCGGTGGCGCGCGCCGCGTCACCCGAACCATCGAGCTCCAGGTCGACCTCTCCGGTCCCTGCGGGACCAACCACGCGAGCCCGCATGGCGCGTGGTCCTTCGCGCCCGACGGTTCGAACGTCCGCGCGCACGCGGATCCTCACGGCTCCGTCGACATCGACATCGGGCTGAAACGACACGTCGAGCTGCGACCATCGCCGTCGCGACTCGAGGCGAACCTCGCGATAGGGCCCGACCGGGGGTACTGCCGGACAGAATCCGGGCGTCCTACCGATCAGCGTCGTGCGAAACCATCTGAGCTGCTGGTGGTCGACGACCCGCGTTCGCCACCGCGGCCGCGGCTTGCGTGCGGCGAGCTCGGGGCCCAGCGCACGAAACCTGAGTGAGAGGACGGGGTCCTCACGGGCGAGGATTTCGGTGACGTCGACCTCTCGACGCCGAAACATGTTGTCGCTCGCAAGCACCCGCGTCTGCCCGACCCACGCTTCGGCAAGCGTGGCGAGACCATCGAAAACGAGGAACTGCCACCCGTCTTCCTTCGCCCGCGGCAGCGCGCAGCGGTACCAGTAGTCACGCTCGTCGAGTGGCGGCGGGTGCGAAAGGTCGAAATTCCCGCCCAGCGAAAGTGCCTGCGCCACGGTTCCAGGAACGGGCGCAGGGCCAAACTCGAGGGCGCCGAGAGCTGGTCCGGGCTCACGCACGGCGCCTGCCGAGGCGCCCGCGAACGTCCAACCTTCGTCGATCGGAGTCCGGCGAACAGCGGTGGTACTCCGGATCAGCATCGTTGATGGTCAGCCAGCGTAGCGCGCCCGGAGCGGACCGAGCACCGACGCCCATGCCTCTATCATGGACGCGAGGGCGGGCTCCACATCCACCGGGCGCCGCAGCATCGCAGCCCGGGCGGCTCGCATCTGCAGCCCGCGGGAGCTGTTGGCGATCGACTCGAGTGCCGTAGCGTGGCCGGAAAGATCAGCTTCGCCTCCTTCCTCCAGCCACCGCAGGTAGGTGGCAGCAAGCTCGAAGCAGGAGCCGCACTGCCGAAGTGTGGCGAAGGCGTACTGATGAAAAGCCTCGGGCCCCTTTCCCATCAGCGCTTCGAGATCCTGCCGGAAGTGCACCGCGAAGCGCTCGAAGGGGTTGTCGGTCGGCGCGCGTTCGAGGTGGCGCTTCAACTGAGCAAGCGAGATCCTCGCCAGCTCTGGGCGAGAAAGCCGTCGCAGGCGGTCGAATTTCGCGAACTCGGTGTAGGGAGGAAGCGCCGCCGGGTCGAAGGGCCGATCGAGACCGAAGAGCCTGCGGAAATCGTCACCCTCGAGAGAGAAGTAGCCCGCATTGTGAAAATAGCCGAGGCGCAGCGCCGCAACGTCGATGGATTCGATGCCGATGGTGGTCTTCGCGTGTGCCGTCCGGTAGCTGACCCCGCGTGTATCCGGCAGGTCGAAAGCATCGACCTCCACGAGCACGACGCGCCCGCGGGATGCCTGAAGCTCGGCGTGCTCGTGAACGGGCCGGAAGATGGCGAGTTCCTCAACGTCGATCCCGTAGAGGTCGTAAAGATCGGAGGTCGCCTGCTTGTAGAACAGCCACTGATCGCCCTCGAAGTCGGCACCGAACGTGAACGATAGGGAGGGTACGGGGTCGAGCCCCAGGGCGTGCGGAACCTCTATCCACAAGTCCACGTAGCAGTTCGTTTCGAGCCACGCTCGATCGCCGACATGGAGGGAGTGGCTCCGGTAGCTCGAAGCGTCGAGACCCAGCGCAGAGCTCATGGCCACAAGAGATCGTAGACGGACTTCGGCCATTGCTCGGGCTTCAGGCCGTGCTTCTTGAGTAGCGCCAGCGCGATGCGCTCCAGACCAAAGCCGACGCAGCTCGTGTGCGCCGCAGACCCCTCGAGCGAGATACCGTACAGACCCCCGAACAGATCTTGGTGATAGTTGAACGACATGATCGCGGTCGGCTCTCCGCCGGGGTGGATCGGGACGACGAGCTCGTATTTCAGCTCTTGATCGCGCTGGTTCGCGGCCAGCATCCGGCCCGTGCGCCCGAAGAACGGATCGTTGGCGAGAGCAATGTGAGCGTCCAGACCGGCGGCGCGTGTCATCTCCTGAGCGCGGTCGAGCCACCGTGAGCGCCAGCTGCGCACGTCATCCGCAGAGCCAAGCCGAACGTATTCACGCATGCGAAATGACTGCATGCGGGCCGGGTCCTCGGACGGCTCGTGGCGGAAGCAATAGGAAAGGAGGTCGAACAGCCGCCCCTCGGGGGGCAGCTCGCCCTTTTGAGTTGGGTAGAGTGGGTAACAGGCCGCGGGCGTGAGCACGACGTCGGTGATGCGTTGCCGATGGCTCCAGTCCGCGCCCTGTTCGAGCTCCTGCATCAGCTCCTGGTGCTCCTTCTGCGCTCCCTCGAAACTGTGAACGGTGCCGGCGAGCTGCGGCATGTTCTTCATGAAGCCGGAGCGCTCGAAGGCCTGCCGGTTGAGCACCGGCGGGAAGCGGACGCGCGTCGGTGCGTCGGGAGCGCCAACCCGCGTCACGTGAGCATCGAACCGATCCACGATGTCCTCGAACACCGGCCCACGCCCGAAAACCCCCGGCACTCCGCACTCGAGCAGCAAGCCGGCATCCACCAACTCGCGAAGAAAGGCCGAAACCTCGCCAGCCGTCGTCATGGCGCTTCAATCCTCTCGGACGGCGAGCAAGAGGGTTGCGTTCGTGGCGTACAGCCGATCGTTCAAGATCATGACCCCCGCGCTGTAGGCATCACGCAGCTGACGGCCAACCGAAACCTTCGAGTCGTACCGATAGCCGGCGATCCCACAGATCAGGAGGGCACGCGAAACGATCTCGACGACCGATTCGCTCGCGGCGATCTTGAGGTTGTTCATGCGCACGGTGAAGGCGAGACTCGCCAGTTCATCGGGCGTCGCCATGCGGCGCTCGTACTCGTGGACGGCATCCCAGATCGCGGCGCGCATGGTGTGAATTCGATTGACCAGCTCCGCCAAGCGCGAAGCAGAAGCCGGTGTGCTCCCGGGTTTCTTCTTGGCCTCCGCACGCACCGTTTCTCGAGCTCGGCGCACGGCCTCGGTCGCGATGCCGAGCCAGACCGACGCCCAGAGGATGTGCGACACCGGGGCCATCGTCTGCGCGGAAACGTCGGCAAACGGCGCGGAAAGCACGTGATCGGCCGGAGACGCCGCGCGCAACATGAAGCCGAGACTGCAGGTCCCACGCATCCCCAGCGTGTCCCAGCCGCTCGTCGGCTCGAGCGAATACTCGGCCTTCCTTACCAGGACGAGCGCCTGGTCGCTCTCCACGGCCTCCGGAGTGCGGCGCGCCGTCGCCAGGATGTCGTCCGCTTGCGCTCCGTAGGAGATGACGGTCGCATTCTTTTCGAGCGTGATCTGATTGGCCTGGCGCACGACGGCGCAGATGCTTCGCCGCGTGTCGCCGCCGACCCCGGCTTCGGAGGTGGCGGAAGCAACCAGAGGCTGGCGCTCGGCCATCTCGCGAAGGTATTGGGCAAAGAAGGCGTCGCCCTGGGCGTGACGCACGATGCATGCGACCTGGATCTGGTGCATGGCGTACACCATTCCGGTCGTGGAACATCCTCGAGCCAGCGCTTCGCAGACGGCGGCGATATCGGAAATCGTGGCGCTTTCTCCACCGAACGCCGCCGGCACGTACGCCCCGAGAAGGCGCTCCTGGCGCAGCGCTAGCAGGGCTTCGACCGGAAATCGCGCCTTCCGGTCGACATCGTCGGCGTGCTCGGCCGCGACCTGACGCACCTTGTGCGCACGAGCGACGAGCCCCTCCCCCACGGGCGACAACGCTTTCATGAGGCCACCCGCTCACCCTTGAGCTCCTCGATCGCCGCCCGAATCGCTGCGATGCTCTCGAAAGACCGGCGCCGCATCATGCGGTCGGGGAACTCGAGCGAGAAGGCCTCCTCGAGCGCCAGCATCACGGTCACTGTAGCGTGGGAGGTCAAGCCCGCAGCATAGAGGTCGGCATCGTCGGCAAGCGCGTCGACGTCCGCGGAGAGCCGTGCGTGCTCCTTCAGGATTGCGCGAATCGATTCATTCATGGTGAGATCCCACTGAAGACCCTCAGCGTCGGGACCGACGCCAAGCGTTGAGTCTAGCGAGGTCCGATGCCCCGGGGAAAATCCGTCTGAGGGTAAGGCCAGCGCTCAGGCACGTAAAGCCTTGGCCGCTCGTAGTACCTTCCCCCACACCGCTCGGGTGAGCTCGGTCTAGTCCCCTCGCTAGTCCTCGCGCTAGTCCCCCGCGTTGCCCGGCTCAAGGCAACCCCGCCCCCTTCAAGATCCAGCCGCTCCCCGGAGAAAACCCTATGCGCGGGTAGTAGTCGACCGCGCCGGGAGCCGCGAAGAGATAGATGGAGGCTTTTCCACCGGCTAGACGGGTGCGCCGCACGAGCTCCCGGCCGATGCCGCGTCGCTGCCAATCGAGGTGCACGGCGAGATCGGAGAGGTAGGTCGCATAGGCGAAGTCACTCAGGCTCCGCGCGATCCCGACCAAAGTGTCGCCGTGCCACGCCGACACCAGAAGGTTTGACCCCGTGAGCATGGTGCGCATCCGCTCGCGATCGTCAATCGGCCGGCGCTCGCCGAGCCCCGACTGGCGGTAGAGATCGATGAATGTGTCCAGGTCGAGGGCATTGCCAATCTCGTAGCGCACCATCGCTCGCCTCCTACGACTCGGTCCCACCAAGCGCCACCGGCATCGTGCGGGCGAGATCAAAGGTCGACATGGCCGCCGGCGGGTCGGCACGAGACGATCCAACGCACGCGTCGTCGAGTATCCTGGTCCGGAGGAAAATGCTCCGCGCCCCTCGTCCCTCCTCGCTCCGCCATTGGCCACTCGGCCGGCCCATCCTCATGGGACGGTACAGCGGGCTTCTCGCCGCCGCTCCTGCGGCCTCGGGCGACGGACTCATCGGGAGTTGGAGCCCTGGAATCGGCGACCCGACCGTCCTCGGATGGGTGACGACCGTCGCGTATCTCGCGACGGCCGCGCTCCTGTGGGGGGTCGCTCGATTGACCCCACGGGTGCTCTCGACGGCACGCCGAGAGCGCCTGCTCTGGACCCTGCTCGCTGCCGGCTTTCTCGGATTGGGCATCAACAAGCAGCTCGACCTCCAGAGCGCGCTCACCGAGATCGGCCGAGTGCTCGCGAATGACGAGGGTTGGTACGAGGAGCGGCATCGCGTGCAGCTCGCGTTCATTGTCGTCGTTGCGGCCCTCGGCCTTGCGTTCACCCTCGTCCTCTTCCGGCTCGCTCGCGAAACGAGCCGTGAGCTCCGAGTAGCGTTGGTCGGGACCGCCCTCGTGGTCTGTTTCGTCGTCGTTCGTGCGGCGGTCTTTCACCACGTGGACGAGGTGGTCGGACCGAGTGGGGGCGGGGTCCTGCTCGCCAGCATCCTCGAACTCGGGGGGATCGGTATCGTGTTCTGGGGGAGCTATCGCCGCCGTCGCTCGCTACGAGCGATCGCCCCGGCGGCGGCGCGGTCAAAGCGCTAACCGGACGGAGGGGACGGGGCGACCGAGCGCTGCTCCTGGGGTGGCCCGCTGGCCAGAGCTGCTTCGACCGCCGAGGTCACGGCGTTCGCGACGTGCACGCGCTCGGCGTCGGTGAGCGCCGGGTGCACGGGGAGACTGAGCACTTCCGCGGCGGCGCGCTCGGTTTCGGGCAAGGACGAGCGCGGCCCGTGACCCAAGTGCTCGAGCGCAGGTTGGCGATGGATCGGACAAGCATAGTAGACCCTGGCCTCGACGCCCTGCTCTCGAAGTGCCTCCACCAGCGGATCGCGCAGCCATGGCGGTACGCGGATCGTGTACTGGTTGTAGGCGTGCGCGTACCCGAGCGTCACCCTGGGAGTCACGACGGACCGGAGCGACGCATCGAAATAACCCGCGTTGCGACTCCGCTGCTCGAGCCATGCCGGCAGGCGGTCGAGCTGAACCAGGCCGATGGCCGCGGCGACCTCGGTCATTCGAAAGTTGTAACCGACCATCTCGTGGACGCCCCGCCTTGCCATCCCCTGGTGTCGGATCTTTCGAAGCCGATCGGCGAGCGCGGCGTCGTCGGTGAGCACCATGCCACCCTCGAGCGTGGTGATGGTCTTGCTCGGAAAGAAGCTGAAGGCCGCGGTTCCGAAGCTCCCGACCCTGCGCTCGCCGATGCGGGCACCGAGGGCCTGCGCCGCATCTTCGAGCAGCAGGAGCTCGTGGCTCCGGCAGAGCTCGACGAAGCGCGGCATGTCTGCGGCCAGGCCGTAGAGGTGCACGGGCAGAATCGCTTTCGTGCGCAAGGTGATGGCCCGTTCAGCGGCCAGCGGATCGAGGCAAAACGTGACCGGATCGATGTCCGCGAACACCGGGGTCGCTCCCACGCATAGAACCGAAGATGCCGTCGCGAAGAAGCTGAACGACGGAACGATGACCTCGTCGCCTGGTCCAATCCCATGGGCCATGAGCGCGGCGATCAAAGCCGTGGTGCCGCTACTCGTCGCGACGCCATGGCGCACGCCGTGTAGATCGGCAAAGGCTCGCTCGAACGCGGCAACGCAGGGCCCCTGCGACAGCTGGCCACTGTCGAGGACCTTCAGAACGGCTCGCTTCTCCTCGTCACCGATGTACGGCTTGGCGATCGGGATCCACATGCGCGCCGCGTTGCGACTACGACCCCGTCCCGCCGACCACGACCGGTATGGTGCGTGCCAGCACATAGAGATCCAGCCACGGAGACCAGTTCCTCACGTATTCCACGTCGAGCTCGACACGCTGCTCGAAGGTCGACTCGTTCCGCCACGTCACCTGCCAGATGCCGGTGATGCCGGGCTTCACGCGAAGGACGATGCCCTCCTTCTGATCCATGTCGGGGATCTCGCGCTCGAGGTACGGGCGCGGCCCGACGAGACTCATCTCGCCAACCAGCACGTTCCAGAGCTGCGGAAGCTCGTCGAGGCTGTATTTCCGGAGCACGCGGCCGATACGCGTGACGCGTGGGTCCGAGGTGAGTTTGTGGAACGCGTCGTACTCCATCTTGAACGCGGGGTCTGATTCCAAGACCTCGTTCAATCGCCGCTCGGCGTCGTTGAACATCGTGCGAAACTTCAGCGCCTCGAAGCGCACGCCGTCCTGCCCGAGGCGCCTCTGTCGATAGAACGCCGGCCCCTTCGAATCGAGACGGATGAGGGCCATCAGCACGAGCAGGATCGGCGAGATCAGGACCAAACCGATCACCGTCAGCACGATGTCCATGGCGCGCTTCGCCGCGCGCGGGCCGCGGAGCAGAAGCTGGCGCTGGACCTCGATGCCGAGCGCGCCGCCAAGGTAGCGGGTCGGAGCGCCGAAATGAGCGAGATTGAAGAGGTCGGGAATGACCAACACGTTCGTGTAGGTATCGGCGAAGCGCTCGATGACCCCGAGCACCTGCGCCGCGCCGATTTCGGGCATGGCGAGCACCGCCGTCTTCACGCCCAGGCGCTGCGCCAAGGCCGGCGCGAGCTCGAGCCCGCCCATCACGGGAACGCCTTCCACCTCGGAGAATTGCTCGAGCGCTGAGCGCTCGGACGGAGTGTCGGCGTCCTCGTCGCCCGCGAGGCGCACCGGCTCGATCACGATGTCCGTCTCGCCCCAAGCGGCCCGCACCGAACCCTGGCGCTCCGGATCGTCGTCGAGGATGGCCACCGGCTTCAGCCCGAGCTGTGGCCTCGAGCGCAGCATGCTGACGACGGCGCGGCCCACCTTGCCCGCGCCGAACACGACCACCGGCTGTCCCCACCAGCGTCGCGGCGAAAGTTTCGACCGCAGAGTCCCGCGCAGCACGGGCACCATGACGACGGAGAAGAGCCAGCCGGCGAACCAGGGCACGATCGACGTGGTGCGAAACGAGCCACCGAGCACCAGCGCCTCGACGAGCCAACAAACGGCGTACGCGAGCGAGAGCGCCATCACCGAGCGCTTGATCTCGTCGGGTGGGCTCTGCGGTGTGACGCCGTACAGGCGGTTCACCGCGGACACGAACATGGCAAAGGGAACGAGCATCAGGAGCCCGATCGGCGGCGATTGGACGACGCTGTTCGGCCCGATCAGCAGCGCGATGACCCCGGCAGCGAGCGTCAGCGTCAACAGATCGGCCGAGGCGAGCGTCAGATTGGCGAGGATGGGCGAGCAATGGACCTCGAGCCAGCTGATGGACTGCGCGTCACGCGCGCGTCGCGCCATCGTGCGGTTTCCTCGCACGCGTGCGGTGTGGAACTGCTCGATCAGCGCCTCGGCGATGGCCTTCCGGTCGCACGCGCCGATCCGCCGCAGGATCGCGCCGACGTGGCCGCCCTTTTCCTCCTGGATGCGAAGCGCTTCGCGGAGCTGCTCAGGGCTGATCACGCCCTTGCGCAGCAACACCTGCCCGATTTCGTTGCCGCGGCGACGCCGACGCCGCCAGAACGCAGGCGCACTGTCCCTATTTTCGCGTTGATCCCCCGAACGCTCTTGCCCTGTGGATGCCCTGAGAACGTTCACGCGATATCGAGACGGCCAACCCAGCTCGTCTTGGCCCCCTGTATGGCCGCGCGGGCGATGTCCCGCATGAGCGCCTCGTCGATGCCTTGGGCGGTTACCAACGCGGGCGCAACACTATGAAACGTTCCGACGCGAGCGTCATCGAGCAGGCGAATGACCTCATACTGGCCCGCCCGGACACGGACGACCCGGTAGGTACACCCACCCACTTGAACCATGCCCTTGACCACGCGCATGACTCGCCTTTCTCGCGCCTCTTCCTAGCGCCTCTGCCAGGCCGGGGGAAGGCCCCGGGTGACGAATGTCCGCCCAGTGTAATTCTGCAACATCATGAAGCTTCCCGTAGCAGATCCACGACGACCCACGACGCTACCTCACTCGCTCGTACTGGCGGATGGCCGTTACGTTTCTGCCTTGCAACAACGTCGGGCTGGGCGCCCGGAACACCGGCCAGCGGGCCGGTGCACTGGGAAGCCCGCTCGTAGGGCGCCAGCGGCGACCGGCACCATGAGCCGCTGACGCATCGGGCGGCTCGGCCCCTGCCTCGCCGCATCGAACCCCGGTTGCCCACGCGCATCGATACGAATATGCCCTCGGGTGAGATGGCTGATCCAAAATGAAGGGCATCATCCTCGCCGGCGGCAGCGGGACGCGCCTCCACCCGATCACACGGGTAGTGTCGAAGCAACTTCTGCCCGTCTACGACAAGCCGATGATCTACTACCCGCTGTCGGTGCTGATGCTGGCGGGGATCAGGGAGATCCTCGTCATCTCGACGCCGAACGATCTGCCGCTATTCCAGCGCTTGCTGGGCAGCGGTGACGAGCTCGGGCTGTCGTTCAGCTACGCCGAGCAGCCGCACCCGAACGGGCTCGCCGAGGCGTTCCGCATCGGGCGAGATTTTCTCGGCAAGAGCCAGGCGAGCCTGGTCCTCGGCGACAACATTTTTCACGGCGCCGGGCTGTCGCTCATGCTGCGCGAAGCGCGCGCCGCACTCGAAGGCTGCGTGCTCTTCGGCTACCGGGTGGAGGATCCGGAGCGGTACGGCGTCGCCGAGCTCGACGAGGCGGGCAAGGTGCTCGGCATCGAGGAGAAGCCGAAGCAGCCGAAATCCGACGTGGCCGTCACCGGCCTCTATTTCTACGACAACGACGTGGTCGATATCGCGCGCGATCTGAAGCCGTCCGCGCGCGGTGAGCTCGAAATCACGGACGTGAACAACGTGTACGTGGCGCGAGGCAAGGCCAAGCTCCGCGTCATGGCACGCGGCATGGCGTGGCTCGACACCGGGACGCCGGCGAGCCTGCTCGAGGCGTCCCAGTTCGTCCACATTCTGGAAGCGCGCCAGGGCACCCACATCGCCTGCATCGAGGAAATTGCGTTTCGCATGGGGTTCATCGACCGGGCTGCCCTCGAGCGAGTTGCGGCCGCGCACGGCAAGAGCCAGTACGGCGCGTACCTCCGCTCGCTCGTCGCGACGGGAAGCTAGGCGACGAACCGACGATGAAAGCCGACGATCTATCGCTCTCGGGGCTCAAGCTCATTCGCCCGCAGGTCTTTCGCGACCCGCGCGGCTTCTTTCTCGAGAGCTATCACGAGCCGCGGTTCCGAGCGGCGGGCGTCGACTGCGTGTTCGTGCAGGACAACCACTCGCGCTCGGTCAAGGACACGCTGCGCGGTCTCCACTACCAGTCGACGCCGGGCCAGGCAAAGCTGCTCCGCGTGGCGAGCGGACGGATCTTCGACGTCGCGGTGGACATCCGCCCCGACTCGCCGACGTACGGACGCTGGGAGGGGGTGTACCTCGACGCCGAGGAGCACGCGCAGCTCTTCATCCCGATCGGGTTCGCCCACGGCTTCTGCGTCATGAGCGAAACGGCGGACGTGGTCTACAAGGTGAGCAGCGTCTACGACGGCGCGACGGAATGCACGATCGCGTGGGACGACCCCGACATCGGAGTGAAGTGGCCGACCGAAACACCGCTCCTTTCCGACCGCGATCGCAAGGGCGAGCGCTTCTCGGACTTTACCCGACGAAAGAAGGCGAACACCGATGCGTGACCCGAAGTGCCTGCTCGTGACCGGGGGCCTGGGCTTCATCGGCTCGGCCTTCGTTCGTTTGCTGTTCGGATCGCTCGGATACAAGGGTCGCGTCGTCAATCTCGACCTTTTGACCTACGCCGGTAACCCGGACAACGTCGAGGGGGCGGTCGACCCCGAGCGCTATCGCTTCGTCAAGGGTGACATCGGGGATCAGGACTTGGTGCTGTCACTCCTCCGCGAGCACCAGGTGGACGCAATCGTGAATTTTGCGGCCGAGTCGCATGTCGACCGCAGCATCGTCACGCCGGGCGCGTTCATCCAGACCAACGTCGTCGGCACGTTTCATCTGCTCGAGGCCGTCCGCAAAGTGCCGCACGTACACTTCCACCACGTGTCGACCGACGAGGTGTACGGGTCGCTCGGGCCCACCGGCGCCTTTCGCGAGGACACGCCGTACCACCCGAACTCACCCTATTCGGCCTCGAAAGCGGCCTCCGATCACCTGGTGCAGGCCTACTCGCACACGTACGGCCTCTCGGTCACGCTCTCGAACTGCAGCAACAACTACGGCCCGTACCAGTTCCCGGAAAAGCTCATCCCGCTGATGATCATGAAGCTCTTCGAAGGGCAGGAGCTCCCCGTGTACGGCGACGGGCTCAACGTCCGGGATTGGCTGTACGTCGACGACCACGTGGAGGCGATCTGGGCCGTGCTCACGCGGGGGCGGGCGGGCGAAACGTACAACGTGGGTGGTGAAGGCGAGCGGACGAACCTCGACGTCATCCGGGAGCTCATGGATGCCGTCTCGGCGAGCACCGGGAAGTCCGTTTCGGATCTGCAGAAGCTCATCACCTTCGTGAAGGATCGACCCGGTCACGATCGGCGCTACGCCATCGATTTTTCGAAGATCCAACGTGAGCTCGGCTGGAATCCGCGCCACGACCTCAAGGCGGGGCTCACCGACACGGTGAAATGGTACCGTTCGAACACGGCGTGGCTCGAACGGGTGCGGAGCGGGGCCTACCGCGAATGGCTCGCGACGAACTACGACAAGCGCTGACGCTTCGGTCCCAGCGCGGATCGCGGTTGCGGCGGCTTGCCCTCGGGCTCAGTCTGCTCGCGTTGGTGATGACCTTCCTCGCCAAGCCGGTTTCGGCTGGACCAGCCGCACGGCCCGCCTTCGCGCCGTTCTCGTTCGCCCTGCTCGGCGATCCGCAGATCGGCTACGGGCCGGGCGGCGAGTACGCCGACGCAGCGCGGTTCGAGGAGGTCGTCGAAGGCGTCAACGCCAAGAAAGTCCCGTTCGCCGTCATCCCCGGCGACCTGGTTCAGGATCGAAGCTTCTGGCAGCACTTCGCCTTCGACCGCGTGCTCGCCGGGCTCGAGACGCGAGCGCTGCTCGCGGTGGGCAACCACGACGTGCTGAACGCGCGCGACCTCGCGGCGTATCGCGAGGCGTACGGCAAGGACTACTACGACTTCGTTCACAACGACTGCGCGTTCCTGGTCCTGAATTCCGAAACGGCGCGCGACACGAGGATCTCGCGGAGCGAGTTCGATGCTCAGTGGCGCTGGATCGAGACCACGCTCGAGCGTCATCGCACGGAAGGGCGGCAGCACATCGTGTTGATCGCCCACCGGCCTCCCTTCGAAGAAACCGAAGGCGAGGACGCGAGCGCGCGCAACTGGCCGCTCGACACGCGGACGCGACTCCTCACCCTCGCTCGCCGCTATGGTGTCCGCTGGTTCCTTGCCGGCCACCTGCACGAAAACGTGCTGATCGAGGTCCCGGACGGCCTCAGCATCGCCGTCGTCGCCGGGAGCTCACGGAGCTTCGACGAGTCCCCGGTTGGCTTTCGGCTGTTCAGCGTCGAGGCCGAGCGCATGAGCCAACGGTGGGTCACGGTCGCCGACGCTCCCGAACCGCCCTTCACGGTGCCGGGCTTCCACGAGTGGACCCCGCGCCTGTTCGACTTCAGCATCCGGCACTGGGTCTTGACGCTCTTTTACGCCGGTGCCGGTGCCGCCGCCTGGCGTGCCGGCAAGCGCCTGCGAGGCCGAACCCGCGCACGCTGGGGCCTCTGGCCGAGCATCGCCGCGCTCCTCTTCTTCTTCGGGGCCAACATGCAACTCGACCTCGACGAGTTCTTGCGCGATATCGGTCGCGGGCTGGCGAAGGTGACGGGGATCGAACCGGTGCGCCATCTGGTCACGGGCTCGGCGCTCGTCGTCGGCGGCGTGTTCTCCACGTGGTGGCTGGTCCGGCGCTGGGCAACGTCGACCCGTGATCGACTGACGACGCTGGCGCTTGCCCTGTGCGCGGTCCCGGCGGCGTGGTTCATCTTGAGCGCGATCTCGCACCACGACATCGGCATGCTGTTCAACGAGGGGTGGTGGGACGTGGCGAACGTGCTCGCGCTCGCCGCGATCGCCGCGTGCGCGGTCGCTCAGGGCGCGTCGTCCCGTTTTCTCGGCCGCGGCAAGTCGTAGCGCTCGATGCGCGAAATCAGCGTGCGGCGCGAGACGCCGAGAAGACGCGCCGCGTGCGTCTGGTTGCCGGCACAGCGCTCGAGCGCGCGGATGATGCGCGCACGCTCGTCGTCGCCCAACGCCGGCTCGATCTCCGGCTCGATCTCCGGCTCGCGCTGGGTGGACGCGATGGAGTACGCGCCGGGCCGGAGCGTGAATGACGCCGGCTCTTTGGCGGGCGGCGGGGGCTCCGAGATCCGCTCGTGGGCAATGGTGCGCCCGAGGCGTTCCTGAGGGAGTTGCTCGATGTCGATCACGTCGGATCCGCCGAGCATGACCGCGCGTTCCATCATGTTCCGGAGCTCGCGCACGTTGCCGGGCCACGAGTACGAGAGCAGCGCATCGAGCGCGCGCACGGCGAGCACCGGCGCGGGGCGGCCTGCCTGGCTCGCGTACTGGGCGAGAAACGTCTCGGCGAGCGCGGCGATTTCGTCCGTGCGCTCGCGCAGCGGCGGAACCAGCAGCGAAACACCGTTCAATCGGTAGTAGAGGTCCTCGCGAAAGCGCCCGCGCGCGATCTCCGCCTCGAGGTTTCGGTGGGTCGCGGCCATGAAGCGGACGTCGATCGAACGCGCCTTCACGCCACCCACCCGCGTCACGCTGCGCTGCTCCACCACGCGGAGCACCTTGGCCTGGATCGTCAGCGGCATCTCGCCGATCTCGTCGAGCAGCACCGTCCCGCCCTCGGCCACCTCGAGCAGGCCGGGCTTCACCTGGTGGGCACCGGTGAAGGCGCCGCGCTCGTGGCCGAATAGCTCGCTCTCGAGCAAGGTCTCGGTCAGCGAGGCGCAGTTCACGCACAACATCGGCCGCGCCGCCCGTGGCGATCGCTCGTGAATGCGCCGCGCGAGCACCTCTTTGCCGACGCCGGTCTCGCCCAAAATGAGCACGTTGATGTTGGTCGCCGCCACACGCTCGACGAGCGGCGCAAGGCCGGCGAGCGCCCCGGCCGTCGGCACGCGCGAGATGGGAGCTTCGTTCCGCCCATGAAGCGCCGCGCCGGCAGCCGCCAAGAGCACTTCGGGCGAGCGACCGTCGAGCGGCCAGCACGCGAGCCCGGTCTTGAGTTCTCCCGCGCCGGTGCCACGCACGTGTTCCGCGAGCCAACCGGCGATCAGCGTCGCCTTGTCCGGCGTCGTGTCGACCAGCAAGAGCTCGTACTCGTCGGAGGCGTAGACGGCGACGAGATCGACCGGCCTGAGATGGCGGGTGAAGGCTTCCTCGAGCGGCTGCGCCTGGTTACGCGCGAACTTCAAGCGGAGCACTGCGAAGGTGCCGCGGTTCGCCTCCGCGCGCGCGCACTCGTCTTCGAGCCGGCCCTCGAAGTAGTCATGGCTCCGCACGTGGCGCAGGCGCGTGCTGGCGCCCGATGCCTGAACGACGATGGTCACCGCGCCCAGCTGCATGACCACGCCCGGTGCGACAGGGCACGCCTCGCCCGGATCGAGCCTTCGGCTTCCGACCACGGTTGCAGCGCCGGTGGCGCAGTCCGTCAGCGCCATGCGCGGACCGGTGCGAAGGAGCGCATGTCGGGCGGCGATGCCAGGCTCGTCCACCCGAACGTCACACGCGAGGTCGCGCCCGATCGAGACCTCACCGATCCGCGGGAGCGGGTAGGTCGTCATGCGTGCCTGCCCGAGGACGAGCAAGCGCAGACCGCCGGCGAGACCGTGCGACGAAGGCGGGCCGCTCTCCCCTGGGGCAGGCTGGCGATTGATCAAACTGTGCAGAGCGTTCGTCAGATTGTGCAGGGTGTCAATGCACCGATTGTGCAATTGGCTGCGCGCAATGCCCCTAGCAGCCAGCCAATACTTGATGGATTATTGATTGAAAACATATACTTATCTGAAGAACACCAACCAGCCCACCCGGCCAGCTTCCCGTTGGTACACAACGTGCTTAAGGCAGAACCGCCACTATTCAGGGCATTGGAAGGAAACGAGTAACGAGATGCAGGTCAAGGGCATGGTTCTGGTCGACGGGGTCACCTACCGCATCGTGCGGGTGGCAAGCGCCCGGTACGACGTAGTCCGCGTTCTCGACGATCAAAAGGTGGGCGCCTTTCAAAGCGCACCCACGTTCGAGGTGACGGCTGTCGGCGTCACCGAAGGCGCACTCCGCGAAATCGCGAAGACCGCCATCCAGCGCGCCAAGACGAGCTGGGTCGGCCGCCCACTACTCGTCTGACGCGGCCCTGGCGCCGCCACTCTCGGCCAAGGCCCGCACGCGCTCGGCGATGGCAAGCGCAGCGGTGAGGCCTGGGGATTCGATGCCGTAGAGTGCGATGAGGCCGGGAACGCCGTGGGCGTCCGGACCGGTGATGACGAAGTCCTGCGCCGGACTGCCGGCAGGACCGAGTTTCGCGCGGACGCCGGTGTAGCCGGGTTCGAGGCGCCCGTCCGCAAGCGCGGGGTAGTAGCGCCGGATGGCGGCGTAGAAGGACGCGGCGCGCGTTTCGTCGAACGTGTAGTCGACACCGTCGACCCATGCGATGTCCGGCCCGAATCGCGCCTGGCCGCCCAGATCGAGCGTCACGTGGACGCCGAGGCCGCCGGGCACGGGCACCGGGTACACCAGCCTTCGAAAGGGCGAGCGCCCGCCGAGCACGAAGTAGTGCCCCTTCGCAAAGTACGCCGTCGGCACCGAGCCTAGATCGGCACCGTCGATCGAGCGCGCGACGGCGGGGGCGAACAGGCCTGCCGCGTTCACCAGCAACCGGCAGCGGGCGGTCACCGGCTCCTCACCGCCCAGCTCGACCACGACGCCGGAGGCCTCGGCCGTGCCGCCGAGAACCGGCGTCGAGAAAAGAAGGTGAGCGCCCGCCTCGACCGCATCACGACGGAGCGCATTCATGAAGCCGTCGCTGTCGATGATGCCGGTCGACGGCGAGAGCAATCCCTTCACGGCGTGGACCTCGGGCTCGAGCGACTGCACGGCTGAAGCGTCCAGAACCTCGAGATCATCGACACCGTTCGCGCGCGCCTGGAGCGCGATGCGCTCGAGCGCCGGGACCTCTTCGTCGCGCGTGGCCACGATGATCTTCCCGATCCGCGCATGGTCGACCCTGGCGGCCTCGGCGTACGGGTAGAGCGCGCGCCGTCCCGCCACGCAGAGCTCGGCCTTGAGCGAACCAGTCGGGTAGTAGAGGCCCGCGTGGATGACCTCCGAATTGCGAGAGCTCGCGTGCGCGCCGAGCGCCGCCTCCTTTTCCACGACGACCACCTCGCGGCCGGCGAGCGAAAGCGACCGCGCCACCGCAAGCCCGACGACCCCGGCGCCAATCACGACCGCGTCGAGGTCCATCACACCGGGCATGGTACCGCCGGGCGGCTACTCGAAGGAGCAGACGTATTCGGCGATGCCCGTGGCGACGGCGATGTCGAAACCCGACTTCGCCGGAACGCGAAAGGAGCCACCCTCGCCGTACTCCCGCCACTCGCTCGTGCCGTCGAGCCGGACGCGGCAGCTGCCGGCGGTGACGTCCATGCGCTCCGCGGCATCGGTGCCGAAATGATACTCGCCCGGATAGATGAGACCGAGCGTCTTCTTCGAGCCGTCGGCAAGGATGATGGTGTGGGAGACGACCCTACCTTCGAAGTAGACGTTGGCCTTTGCAACTGCGGTGACGGCTTCGAACTTCATCGTCCCGGTCTGCTAACGCCAAAAAAGTCGAGACACAAGTGGTAGGGAGGCGCACCCGCGGTACCAAGCGGTACCAGGGAGTTGCACGGGGATCCGCTCGCGATTGGAGAGCGCTTGTGTCATAGTTGACGTTCACGTCGAGGAGCCGTGCACAGTGGTTTCTCGGGTTCAGGTTGCTCGGGGAGAAGAAGGAGCCGGTTGAGCGCAAAATGACGGGCGGACGGAAGCGGTATCGCGTGTTGATGGTCGAGGACAGCCGGGTCAGCCTCGAGGTCTACGCGCAGCGGCTGGAGCGGCGGGGCTACCACATCACCACGGCGATCTCGGCCGATGAAGCACGCGCGGAGCTCCAGAACGGGGTTCCTGACCTCATCCTGCTCGACGTCTTCATGCCCAAAGTGAGCGGATTCGAGCTCTTGCGGGAGCTCCGGGCGACCGATCGCACGGCGACCACGCCGATCATCCTGATCTCGGCGCTCGCCGATACGCAGCACATCGTCGAGGGCCTCGAACTCGGCGCCAACGACTACGTGACCAAACCGATCGTCATGCCGATCCTGACCGCGCGGATGGAGGCTCTGCTTCGTTCGAGCGAACTCGTGCGCCGGCTCGAGGTCCAGACGGAGCTTCTGTCGAAGCTCGCCGCCTTCGACGATCTCACCGGATCCTACAATCGGCGCTCGATGTTCCACCACCTGGAGGCGGAGCTCAGCCGCAGCCGCCGTTACGGGCGGAGCCTTTCGGTCCTGATGGCGGACATCGATCACTTCAAGCGCGTGAACGATCAGCACGGGCACCTGGTCGGCGACAAAGCGCTCCGCTGGGTCGCCGGTTCGCTCCAGACCGAGCTCCGATCGATGGATTTTCTCTGCCGTTACGGCGGCGAGGAGTTTTGCGCGATCCTGCCGGAGACGAACCAACCGGGCGCCGTGCGGGCCGCCGAACGCCTGCGCGCGGCTCTCGAGCGGCAGCCGTTCGCGCTCGACGGCGTCAACCTGCCGCTCACGATCTCGATCGGCGGGGCGAGTTGGACGCCGCGGGACAAAGAAGACGTGCCGGATCTCCTGGCGCGCGCCGATCGCGCCTTGCTCGGGGCCAAACGCGCGGGGCGGAATCAGGTTCAGATCGCAACGGACGAGACGACGGACCGGGCGAGCTCCTGAGGGCTCGAGCGCGTTCCGTTGTTCTAGCCCGCGAGGCCGACGCACTCGACGAGGTCGAGGCCGTAGCCGTGGAGGGCGGGGATGCGCTTCGGGTTGTTCGTGAGCAGGCGGATCTGCCGAACACCGAGTTCGCCGAGGACCTGCGCGCCGAGCCCGTATTCGCGGAGCGTGCCGCCGTGAGGGCGACTGATCGCCTCGGGCGAACCGCTCGGCGCCGGTAGCTCCTGATCCAGGAGTTCCGCACCGGGAGCTCCCTGGGGCGGAAGGTAGACGACGACGCCGGACCCCGCGCTCTCGATCGCATCGAGGGACGCGCCGAGCACGGTGCCGCCGGACCCGAGGGTCGAGCTGAACAGGTCCGAAAGCAGTGACCCCCGGTGCATGCGACACAACGTCGGACGATCGGGGGACGGCGTTCCCTTGACCAGCGCGAGGATCCGCCGGCCCTCCAGGACGTCCTCGAACACGAGGGCGCGCCACGTGCTCCGCGTCCGGTCGAGCGTGACCTCGCATTCGCCGAGCCGACGGACGAGCCGCTCGGTTTGCAGACGGTAGGCAATCAGGTCGGCGACCGTGAGGATCTGAAGCCCGTGGCGCGCGGCGAAAACCTCGAGATCGGCGAACCGGGCCATCTCGCCGTCGTCGCGAATGATCTCGCAGATCACGCCGGCAGGTGCGCAGCCGGCGAGGCGAGCGAGATCCACCGACCCTTCGGTCTGACCGGCGCGCACCAGCACCCCGCCGCGACGAGCCTGAAGCGGAAAGACGTGACCCGGAACGACCAACTGCTCGGGTCTCGCGTCCGGGTGACACGCGACACGGATGGTGTGCGCTCGATCCGCGGCGCTGATGCCCGTGGTCACGCCGTCGCGCGCCTCGATGCTCATCGTGAAGGCCGTGCCGAGTCGAGGCCCGTGGCGGCCTGGGGCCCCCATCATCGGCAGCTCGAGGCGCGCCACCTGTTCTTCGGTCAGCGTCAGGCACACGAGCCCCCGCCCGTGCACGACCATGAAGTTGACGGCTTCGGCCGTGACGCGCTCAGCGGCCAGAACGAGATCCCCTTCATTTTCGCGATCCTCGTCATCGACCAGGATCACGAGCTTGCCGTGACGGATGTCGGTGAGCGCGGCCTCCACGTGACGCAGGTGTTCGGATTGGGCGGCGAGATCGGGGGGAGAGGGCAAGTGATCGCTCATGGTCGTTCCGCCTCTATCAATCGTTCCACGTAGCGCGCCACCTGGTCGACTTCCAGGTTGAGCTCCGCCCCGACCGCCAGGTCGCCGAGGGTCGTTACGGCGCGCGTGTGGGGAATGAGCATCACGGAAAAGAGGGTACCTGAAACGCCGTTCACGGTCAGCGAGACGCCGTCGAGCGCGACCGAGCCCTTTTCCGCGATGTACCGCGCGAGCGGACGCGGGCAATCGAACTCGACACGGCGTGCCTCGCCGGCCGCCTCGATCCCGGAAACACGCGCCCGCCCGTCGATGTGCCCCGACACCAGGTGTCCGCCGAGGCGCGCGCCCGCGACGATCGCGCGCTCGAGGTTCACCCGCGCTCCCGGCGAAAGCCTCCCGAGCGTGGTTCGCTCGAGCGTCTCCGACGACAGATCGGCCTCGAAACCGTCGGCTGTCAAGCGCACCACGGTCAAGCACGCGCCGCTGACGCTCACCGATTCACCGACGACGAAACCGGAGAGCGGCGCGCCGAGCGACAAACGCGCGCCGGCACCGTCCGGAACGAAGGCGAGCACGGTGCCCGTGGCTTCGACGAGACCGGTGAACATCGGCCTGTGATAGCACGGGGGATCGAGAGGGTGTTTGCAGCGTGGACGCGCCCATAGGACGATGGAGCGTCATGACCAGGGCGGAGGCTTCCCTTGTCCCGAAGCGCCTCGCGCGCGCCGCCTGGCTGACGTTCGCTGCCGCTGCCTGTGGCCCGAGCCTCACCACCGTGCACGAAGGGACGATTCGGTTCGAGCACTGCTATCGTCTCGACCTCGAGCCGCGCGAGGGCAAGCCACAGCGGACGGCTTGCTGGAAGCTCTGGCTCGATGCCTACACGTACGGGCAGCCGCGCGATCGGATCGACTACGCGCGGCGGAGACTTCATTCACTCGAGAACGGAAACGGGGCGCAACCGGAGCTCAAGGTCGCCGGCGAGCACCGCCCCGAAAGCCGCCAGTTTTATCTGGTGATGCCGGGACCGACGAGCGTGCACGCCCCGCCGCCTCCGATTGCCACCGTCGAGCAGCCCGCTCCGAACGCGAAGACGGCAGCGACGACCGCCGCGGCGGAAAGGCCCCCGGCGGATGGCTGCGCCGCCGACTGCCGGGAGGAGTGGGAGAGCTGTTGTTCGGCGGATGCCGGTGCCGGCTGCGAGCCCTGCCAGAAGAAGTACACCGCCTGTATGCGGGGCTGTTTCCGCTAGAGCGCGTCTCGTAACCCTGTCGAGGAAGCGCGGAGCTCTAGCCACCCGCGAAGCGGGTGAGGGGGAGAAAAATGGCGTAGCCATTTTTCCGGGGGCGGGAACGCCCCCGAGGACAGAGCTAGAGCCGCGCTGCGAAGCAGCGCAGCGGGCGAAGCCCGCTTCAGAACCAGCGAAGCTGGTTATGAGGTGTGCTCTAGCCCACACGGGGGCGCGGTCCCACACCCGCGGGTGACGGAGCCAAGGCGACGTGTGACGTCGATAACCGTCCGATATTGCTCGGTGTCGGATCTCGCACGCCGCTTGCAGTTCTCCCAAAATGTTGACGCCGTGTGACGAGCGGCGCTACCGAAGGAGTTCAACGATGACGCCCCGCAACCCGGCCATTCGCGCGCTCGCCTCTGCGTCCGCCGTGGCCACACCGTTGCCGAGGATCCTGCGCCCGCAAAGGGCCGTCCCTTCCGACGCCGTTCGGCCGACCCGGGCCGAGGTGAATCTGGCGAATCTGCGGCATAACCTGCGGGTCGTGCAGCGGGCGGCGCAGGGGCGGCCGGTTTGGGCGGTGCTCAAGGCGGATGCCTACGGCCACGGCGCCAAGGGTGTGGCCCGCACGCTCGAACGCGCCGGCGCAGCCGGAATGTGCGTTTCCTTGCTCGAAGAGGGCATCGAGCTCCGCGAGGCAGGCATTCGAGGGCCGGTCCTGGTCACGGGCGGCCACTACGGCCGCGCTTGGGGGGAGCTCCTCCGCCACTCGCTGACGCCGGTGCTCCACGACCCCGGCCAGGTCGAAGCGCTTGCCGACGAGGTGCGTTTCTCGCGCGCGGAGCCGATCGGCGTCCACGTGAAGATCGATACGGGCATGAGCCGGCTCGGGGTCACGCCCTCCGAGTTGCCGCGTCTCGCTGCCGCGCTGTCGGCCCACCCGGAGGTTCGGCTCGAGGGGCTGATGACGCACTTCGCTTCCGCGGATTCGGGGGACCTGCCGTCGATCGAAGGTCAGCTCGATCGCTTCGACGAGGCGACGAAGGCGCTCGCGGCCTACGGCCTCGTGCCGGCGATGCGACACGCGGCCAATAGCGCTGCGCTCCTGCGCTCGGAGCGTGCCCTCCTCGATCTCGTGCGGCCCGGGCTCGCGCTCTTCGGCGTCGAACCCTGCCCCGGACAGGCGCCGGATCTGAGACCGGTCATGCGCGTCCAGAGCGAGATCGTGGCACTGCGCGACGTGCCGGCGGGTGCCGGGGTCGGTTACGGCGGCACGTGGGTGGCGTCGCGACCGAGCCGGATCGCCACCGTGCCGATCGGCTACGCCGACGGCCTGCCACGCGCCCTTTCGAATCAGGGCACGCTGCTCGTCCGCGGCAGGCGTGCTCCGATTGCGGGCGCCGTCAGCATGGACATGACGATGCTCGACGTGACCGACATCGACGGCGCGAAGGTCGGCGACGAGTGCTGCGCGCTCGGCACGCAGAAGGGGCCGCTCGGCGAGGCGACGATCACCGCCGCCGAAATCGCGGCAGACCTCGGCACCATCCCGTGGGAAGTGCTGACGAACGTTTCGCGGCGCGTGCCGCGGTTCTACCGCGAGCCTTAGGATCGCGCCGGGGGCGTGCCTCTCGACGAGGGACATTCCATTTCGGAATATTCCAAATTGGAATATCGCTTCTGAAGACCCTGACGGTGGGGTCGAGAACGGCCAAACCTCCGACAGCGCTTACTTCACGGGCGGCGGCGGAACCGGAGCGGGCGGCGGTGGCGGCGGCGGCGGGGTCGCGCCTTCGGGTGGAGTACCGGCAGGCGGCGTGGGCGGCGGCGGCGGCGTGGGCGTCGAGGAATCGGACTGCACGCAGGCCGAAAGATCGAAGAACATGAACTCGAGCGCCTTCATCTGCGGCGACATCTCATTCGTCAGGCAGCCGCCGGTGGGGAAGGCCTTGCTCGGATCCGAGTCGTCGCCGCCCATGTCGCCGACCTTCTCCTTCATGTGAAGGTCGGTGAGCACGGTACGCCCGCACTGCATCTCCTCGGCGACGCCCACGGGCGTGTTGAAGGTCATGTACTGGATCGCAGGCTGATTGCCTTCGTTCGGATTCTGCGCCACGTGGATCCAGCTTTGAGTCGGCGGGGTCACGGCCGTCACCGAGTGCTGGCCGCCGTGGATTTCCAGCTGCGCACGCGTCGGGGTGGCGCCGACAGCCTCCAGCCAATCGGCGAGCGCAATGCCCTTGGGGAAGCCGGTGTTGATGATGCCGGTCGTCGGATCGGGCAGCTTCTCACCCGCACCGATGTAGTTCGCGGTGCCCTGGAGCGTCGCCGAGCCGTCGCGCAGCCAGAAGAAGTGGAGGTGACTCAAGAACAGCCGCCCGCCCGCGTTCATGTAGCCCTCGATGTTCGGGACGTATTGCTCCTTCACGTCGGCGTACTGGCCGCCCTCACAGGAATAGACCTGCAGATCGTAGCCGGCCATCTTCGTCGGGCTGCCCCAGAGCGTACCGGCGTGGGGGAAGGCCGTGTTGTTGACGAAATGATCGGCGCCCTGCCCGTCATTGGCCGCGTTGTCGACGCCGCCCACGTACATGTGAACGCGCCCGTTGCCGGTGTCGGTGGTGAACTCGGAGTCGGCGATGCCGATGCGGCGGAGCAGGCACTCGAGCGCATCCGAGCCCCCGGTCACCATCGCGATGAGCGGGATGTTGCCTTCGGCTTGCGTCGCCGGCAGTCGCGTGAGCTCTGGATCGGTGAGCGCGGTGTCGGCACACGAAGCAACGCTCGGGACCGTGACTTGGCGCCGCCATTTCCCGACCTGAATCACCAGCGGGATGTTCGAGCCGGTGGGAACACCCGTCAGGCGGAAGCGACCCTGGGTGTCGGTCAGCGTGGAGGTGATCGGGTTGCCGGAGGCGACGGCACCGCAGCGGTCGCACGACGCACCGGTCGGGATCGGATCGAGCGGGCCGTTCGGCACGTAGACGACGGCGTTGTAGATGGGGTTGACGCCGGCGGGATCGAACACGGTGCCGCTGACCGACGTGGTGCCTCCGCCCGCGCAGGTGTCCACGTCGCACGCGATACCGGTGCACACGGGACCGCCGGTACCGGGGCAGATGTTGGCCGTGCCGTCACCGCCGCACGCCATGCCGCTTTCGCAATCGCCGCAGTCGAGTAACCCGCCGCAACCGTCGCCGATCTGGCCGCAGTACTCGGCGCCTCCCGCCGGGTCGCACTCGAAGCGCACGCAATCGGGAGCGCCACCGCAAACGTTCGCGATGCCGCCGCCGGCACAGGTGGCGCCGCCCGTGCAGTCGCCGCAGTCGAGCTCGCCGCCGCAGCCGTTGCCGATGACGCCGCAGTACGTTCCGCCCGTCGCCTCGCAGGTCAGGGGGACACAGCCCGGAGCGACGCACACGCCGGCCGTGCACGTGTCGCCGTTCGGGCAAGCGCCGCACGCGATGGCGCGCCCGCAGCCGTCGCCGATATCGCCGCAGAACGTAGTCGTCCCCGACGTGCACCCGGCCATCGGGGTGCAGCTTGGCCCACCGACGCAAACGTTCGCTTCACACGTCCAGTCACCGGTGCAGGCGCCGCAGTCGAGCGTGCTCCCGCAACCGTTGCCGATCTCACCGCAGTACGTGCCGCCGACCGGCATGCAGGAGATCGGAGTGCAGGTGCCGCCGCCGTCGGGCATCTGATTCGGATCGATGGGCAGTGCTCCCGCTGTGCCGCCGACGCCGATGCCGCCCCCGGAGCCGCCGCTCGACCCTCCTGCCCCGCCGACAGCCCCTGACCCGGGATTGCCGGTCCCGCCGTCTGCCCGGCCGTCGCCCAGGCTGCTGCTTCCCCCCGCACTGCAAGCAGCGCCGAGGAGCGCGGAGCCGACGAAGACCAGGGCGAACGCGGCGGGGCGAAAGTACGCGGGATAGAGCATGTTTTCCTGGGTTTCGCGGGCGGGCGCACGGCGGACGGGACGACCCGCCATGGCCTAATGCTGGCCGCACGGGCACCGATCACGCGAAGTCGCCCGGCGGCGCGAGATTCTGGGCTCGCGGGCCGGTTCGGCCTTGCACCGACCGAAAGGCGCGCGCTACGTTCCCGCGCCCATTTTTCGGCGAGCGAGGATCCGGCAAGCATGAAGTTCGGCCATTTCGACGACCAGGCGCGGGAATACGTGGTGACGCGCCCGGACACCCCGCGGCCCTGGAGCAACTACCTCGGCACGACCGAGTACGGCGCGATCATCACCAACCACGCGGGCGGCTTCGGCTTTTTCCGTAGTGCGGCCAATCACCGCATCCTGCGCCTGCGCGGCAACTCGGTCCCCCTCGACCAACCGGGCCGCTACTTCTACCTCCGCGACCGCGACACGAAGGACTACTGGAGCGCGAGCTGGCAGCCGGTTGGAAAACCGCTCGATCGCTACGAGTCGACCTGCCGCCACGGCACCGCCTACACGATCATCACCTCGAAGTACGAAGGCATCGAGACGGAGTCGACGTACTTCGTACCGCTCGGGCAAATCTTCGAATACTGGCGCCTGCGCGTCACGAATCGCTCCGACAAGAAGCGCGCGATCTCGGTCTACACGTTCTGCGAGTTCACGAGCGTCGGGCACCTCTACAACGACCTCGTGAACCTGCAGTATTCGACGTTCGCCAACAAGGCGGATTGGGTGGGCGACATGCTCTCGATCGCGTCGCACCCGTACGAGCCGTACGACCCGGCGAAGGATCTGACCGATCCCGCGCGCTACTGGATGAAAGTGGTGGGCGCGAAGGTGGTCGGCTTCGAGACCCTGCGCGACAACTTCCTCGGCAGCTACGGCACCTACAAGGAGCCGGCGGCGCTCGTGAGCGGCAAGCTGACGGGGTTTCAGACCGAAGGCGAGAACGTGGTCGGCGTGCAGCAGATCGACCTCGATCTCGCGCCGGGCGAGACTCGAGAGCTCATCGTCCTGCTCGGGCTCGGAACCCCCGACACGCACGGCAAGAAGACGGTTGCCGAATTCGGCACCCCGGAGCGTTGCGAAAAAGAGCTCGAAGCACTCAAGCGCTCCTGGCACTCGCTGCTGGGCGGCGTGAACGTGAAGACGCCAGACCCCGAGTTCGACAGCATGGTGAACGTGTGGAACGCGTACAACGCGCTCATCACTTACGCCTGGTCGCGCGCCGCATCGCTCATCTACAACGGTGAGCGCGACGGGCTCGGTTACCGCGACACCGTGCAGGACTTTCTCGGCGTCACGCCGCTCTTGAAGGAAAAGATGCGTGAGCGCCTGGAGCTGATGCTGACCGGCCAGGTCGCTTGCGGCGGCGCCATGCCACTGGTGAAGCCGTTCACCCACCGTCCGGGCCACGAAAAGGAGCCGCCGAAGGAGCATTTCCGCAGCGACGACGCGCTTTGGCTCTTCAACGCGGTTCCGGCCTACGTCGCCGAAACGGGCGAGGTCGATTTCTACGGCAAGGTGCTGCCCTACGCCGACAAGGGGCAGGCGACGGTGCTCGGTCACTTGCGCCGTGCGCTCGAGTTCAACCTCGAGCGGAGCGGAAGAAATGGACTCCCCTGCGGCCTCGCTGCCGACTGGAACGACTGCTGCAACCTCGGTTACACCGGCGAGAGCGTGATGGTCGCGTTCCAGGTTCGCTACGGCCTGGGCGTCTATGCCGAGATCGCCGAGCGCCTCGGGCGCGGCGAAGAGAAAACCTGGGCGCTCGCCCAGCGCGAAACACTCGACAAATCGATCCAGAAGATCTGCTGGGACGGCGAGTGGTTCATCTGGGCGACCGGCAACGACGGCACGATCTTCGGCACGAAGAAGATGGACGAGGGCAAGGTGTACATCAACACCCAGGCCTGGGCCGTGATCAGCGGCGCGGCGACACCGGATCAGGGGCGCCTCGCGATGAAGGCGATGAAGGACTATCTGGCGACCCCGTACGGTTTGATGCTGAGCGCGCCGCCCTTCGAAAAGACGCCCAAGCACATCATGGGCGGCGTCGTTTACAACAAGGGCATCAAGGAAAACGCCGGCATCTTCAATCACCCGCAGGGCTGGGCAGTGATGGCCGAGTGCCTGCTCGGCAACGGCGATCAGGCTTACGAGTATTACCGCGCGTACATGCCGTCCGCGTACAACGAGCGCGCGGAAATCCGCGAGATCGAGCCGTACGTGCACAGCCAGACGACGTACGCGACGGTGAACCGCAACGCCGGCAAATCTCGTGTCCCGTGGCTCACCGGCACCGTTTCGTGGAGCTACTTCGTCGCGCTGCAGAGCGTGCTCGGCATCCGCCCGGAGATCGACGGCCTTCGCATCGATCCGTGCATCCCCTCGAGCTGGCCGGGCTACGAAATGGAGCGCGAGTTCCGCGGCAAGAAGATCAAGATCGTGATCAAGAACCCGGACAAGAAGTGTCGCGGCGTTAAGGAACTCGTGGTCGGCGGCAAAGCCGTCGCCGGCAATCTCCTGCCGATCGCCTCGCTCAGCGACGGCCTGGTCGTCGAAGCGAAGCTCTCGGGCTAGCCGAGCGAGCTCACAGCAGCGCGTCGATCCTTGCGGCGCAAACGAAGTCGTTCTCGCTGAGGCCGCCGACGGAGTGGGTCCAGTAGACGACGCGGCAACGTTTGTAGGACACCTCGAGATCGGGGTGGTGATCCTGCACGTGCACGACCCACGCGAGTGCGTTCACGAACTCCATCGTCTGGTGGAAGTTCGAAAACTCGTACGTCTTGGCAATGCGCTTGCCGTCCGGCTCGAGCGCCCAGCCGGGCACCTCGGCCAAGAGCAGCTTGAGCTGCCCGGCATCGAGAGCGGTGGTCCCCGCCGGAAGCTCCCGGCACTTTCTTTCCACGAGGCGCGACATGGCGCCGAGCTTACGCCCCCCGGAGGCCCCTCTCAAGCGCTCTCAAGTTTCTGGGGCAAGCAACAATCGCGGCTCGTTCAGCGCATGCGCCACCGGTGCAAGGCGTTCGTCGCCCTTGATCAGCGACACGAGACCGTTCATCGCGCGGAGGTACTCGTCGCGCTCGATTTCGCCCCGCAGCAGCTGAACGCGCAGGAAAACCCCGGCCGTCTGTGCCACGTCGCACAGGCAATAGTTTCTGACTTCCGAAAGCCGCCCGGCATGGACCATCGGACCTACGTCTTTGCCTTCGATGCCCACCTTCCCCGGCATGCCGCAGAGCTTCGCGATCACGTCGAGGCGCGATGACTTGGCGGCACCGAAATCAGCCACATAGTCCATCAAGTCGAGGTGTCCCTCGGCCGTGAAACGGTATCGCACGTCGCGTGATCGATAGTAGTGACGGAGCGAGATGCCGTAACGCAGGCAGCGCGTCGCGATCACCGGCATGTCGAACGACCGTCCGTTGAACGTGACGAGACAGGGCCTTCGCTCCTCGAGGTGCTTCGCGAACGCGATGAGCATACCCTCCTCGTCCTTCCCGTCGCCCATCAGGCCGAGGCGCTTCACCTCGTACGCCGCATCGAAGAACAAAGCGCCGATCACGACCACGCGATGATGAGGCGGCGCGGGCAAGCGTTCGGTGTCGGCGGCCTGCACGATGGGGAGCTCCGCATCGAGCACGGTTTCGATGTCGAGCACGAGGTACGACGTGGACACGCCCTCCCCGTTAGCAGGTCCGACCCGGGGCGGGGCCCTCGGCGATGCCCCCCTCGGGCAACAGCGGTGCCGCTAAATAATTGATAATGTGGCGTTATTTGAGTGACTGCGGGCGCTCGGGCCGGACAGCGTGATATGCCGGGCACAGACGTGAACGGCCCGCGGCCGGCGGCCCATGGGTGGGACGCCGGAAAGCGGCTCGACGTCGCAAGCTCGGATCTTTTCCATGGCTCGTAACACTTTGGTCATCAACTGCGACATTCGCGAAACGCGCGTCGCACTCATCGAAAACGGCATCATCGCCGAACTCCAAATCGAACGCGCATCGCAGGCGGGAACCGTCGGCAACATCGTGCTCGGTCGGGTCAGTCGCGTCTTGCCAGGCATGCAGGCCGCGTTCATCGACGTGGGGCTCGATCGCGCAGCATTCCTGCACGTCGAGGATTTGATACGCCCGGACGATTTCGATGCGTACCTCGCCGGAGCGCGCACGCACGAATCCGGAGAGAACTTCAAGAAGGGTGACGGCGGGCGGCGCCACGGACCCCAGGCGGCGCAGGCGGCCGACGACGACGACGACGACGACGACGACGACAGCGACCCCGCGGCTGCCGGGGCTCCCGTGGCTTCCGGAGAAGCGGGGGCTGCCGGTGCCGACGACGACGACGAACCGGTGCTCGGCAAGCCGAGCGCGGACGACGACGACGACGACGACGACGACGACGACGACAGCGATCCTCACGCCGCAGCGGAGGACGACGACGACAGCAGCCCCGCTGCCGCCGAGGGGGACGACGACAGCAATCCCGACGCCGCGACGGACGACGACGACGACGACGACGACGACGACGACGACGACGACGACGACGACGACGACGACGACGACGACAACAGCGCGGGTGGCCCTGTCGAAGAGGAAGAGGAGGAAGAGGAATCCGGGGGAGGCCGCGGCGCCGACGGGGGCGCGCGTCGGCGGCGACGCCGCCGGCGTGGTGGTCGGGACGGGTCAGGCGGGCGTGGGGGCGGCGATCGACCCAAGAAGAGCGGGGAAGCCTCCGCCGATGCAGGACGCGGGCGTGGCGACCGCCGCGGGCAGCGTTCGGATCGCAACCGACGCGGCGGCTCGCGCACGCCGTCGCGTGTGTCGCGCTCGGTGCCCATCACCGAGGTCGTCAAGGAGGGCGACGAGGTGATCGTGCAGATCTCCAAGGAGCCCATCGGCACCAAGGGCGCGCGCGTGACGAGCCACGTTTCCCTACCCGGTCGTTACGCGGTGTACCTTCCGACCGTCGATCACGTGGGGATTTCCAAGCGTATCGGGTCCGCGCGTGAACGCGCTCGGCTGCGGGAAGTGGTGGACGGCCTCAAGCCGCCGTCCGGCGGGTTGATCGTGCGCACGGTCGCCGAGGGTCTGACGAAGAAGGGCCTGAAGGCGGACATCGGTTACCTGGTGAAGCTGTGGGAGGAGGTCTCGAAGAAGCGGGAAACCGCGAAGGCTCCCAGCGACCTCTACACCGAGCTCGATCTGGTGCTGAAAACGGCGCGCGATCTGTTCACCGACGAGATCGAACACATCGTGATCGACGACAAGGAAGAGCACGCGCGCCTGCTCCGGTTCGTCGAGATGTTCATGCCGAGCCGGGTCAAGGACGTCATCCTCTACAGCGGGGACGAGCCCATCTTCGATGCCTACGGGATCGAAGACGAGATCTCGCGCGCACTCGGACGCAAGGTGCAGCTGCCGAGTGGCGGCTATCTGATCATCGATCAGGCAGAGGCACTCACCGCGATCGACGTGAACACCGGGCGCTACGTCGGCAAGGGGAGCCGCGATCTCGAGGAAACGGCGCTGAAGACCAACCTCGAGGCGGTCGAGGAGATCGCCTACCAACTCCGTTTCCGCAACATCGGCGGCCTGGTGATCCTCGACCTCATCGACATGGACGCCTCGCAAAACCGCGAGAAAGTCTGGCGTGCGCTCGAGCAACGGCTCGAAAAAGACAAGGCCAAGACCACCATCAACCGCATCAGCGAGCTCGGCCTGATCGAGATGACGCGAAAGCGGACCCGGGAAAGCCTGGGTCGTACGATGCACGAGACGTGCTTCTACTGCGACGGGACCGGGCAGGTGCAGTCGAAGACGACCATCGCCTACGAGATCCTGCGACAGATACGGCGCGAGCGGCACAATCTCCAGGGCTACTCCGTGCTCGTCAACGCCCACCCGGCGGTGGTCGATTTGATGCAGGGCGAGGAGCGCGAAGCGGTGCAAGAAGCGGAAAAGCGCTACATGCGCCGCATCGAATTCAACCCGCGGACCGAGTACCACATCGAGCAGTTCGACCTTCACGGGAAGTAGGCCGAGTGTGAACGACGACCGCGACGCGCCCGTCCCCGCCCCCGAGCCCGGGCGTCCCGACCGGCGTCACGGCGAGCGCGTTACCATCAACAAGCAGTTCGACTCGTTCGATCAGTTCATGAACGAGTACGTGACGAACGTCTCCGGCGAGGGCGCCTTCGTGAGGACCGACACTCCTCTCCCGGTGGGGACCGAAGTCCGCCTCAAGTTTTCCGTCGTGCTCGACGGCGTCGAACATGTCGAGGGCGTCGGCGTGGTGGTGCGGATTGCGACGGACCCTCCGGGCATGGGCGTCGTGTTCAAGAAGCTCGAGGCGTACTCGGCGCGTTTGGTCGAGCGGCTCCTGCTCGGGGCCTCGACTGACCTGCCAGGCTGAGTGCGGGCGGTGCTTGCGGTGACGGGGAACGCGGGCTACTCTCTGATCTCGCTCGGGTTTTCGCGCCCGCCAGCCAGCAGGCAGGAAGACCGAAACCCCGCGATGGACCCCCAACCCTCATGAGCTCCTTTCGATCCAGAAACCGGGAGGCGGCTCAGCTCGCCGCCGAGCGTCGCGCTCGTGAAGACCAGGCGCCGCGCTTGCTCGCCCAGGTCCCGGGGTTGAAATCCCTCAAGCTCGAGATCGAGGAACGGCGAGCCGGCGCCGCGGTCCCGGAGACCGCTCACGTTCGCCACGTCTCGGTGCCGCACGCGCCGGCGCTCTTCGATCTGCTCTGCCGGGAACCTTCTTGCACGGGGGGCGGTCACGACCTGACCCAGGCCATCCTGCAGGCGCTCCGGGCAAAGTCCACACGCTTCGAAGGCGAGCACGCCTGCCGTGGGACGACCCGTGACGCGGACTGCACGCGTGTTCTTCGGTACGTAGGGATCGCCGAATACGACGGGTGACCCGCGCCCGGTCGCGAGTATGCTCGCGGCGTGCGGCGTGCCCTCGTGCTCACTCACGTAGCCCACGAAGGGCCGGCCCGTGTCGCCGACGCGCTCGCGCGCGCCGGGCTCGGCATCGACGTGCGGCGCCTGGACCTCGGCGAAGGGGTGCCGCGGACGCTGGACGATTGGGATCTGTTGGTCGTCATGGGCGGACCCATGGGCGTTCTCGACGTGGGCGACCCGCGCTATCCGTTCCTCGAAGCCGAACTCGCGCTGATTCGAAGCGCCGTCCAAGGTGACTTTCCGACGCTCGGGTTGTGCCTCGGCGCGCAACTCCTGGCTGCGGCCGCCGGCGCTCGCGTGTACCCGAACATGGCGGGCGATCCACCGAGACCGCTTCGTGAGGTCGGGTGGGGCGCGATCCACTTCATCCGCGCGCCGTCCGAAGAGCCTTACCTCGCGGGGCTGGATCGGGCGGAGGTCGTGCTGCACTGGCACGGTGACACCTTCGACCTTCCGTCAGGCGCCGTGCTTCTTGCCTCGACGCTCGCCTGTGAAAACCAGATGTTCCGTCTCAGGCGCCGCCAGTTCGGCCTGCAATTTCACGTGGAACTTCGCGAGGCCGACGTGCGTACCTGGCTCGATGCCGATCGGAGCTACGTCGAGGGCGCACTCGGCCCTGGCGGCCCCGAGCGGATCCTTGCCGATACGGCGCGCTACTTGCCCCGCCTGATGGAGCGCGGAGATCAGCTGCTCGACGGCCTGATCAGAGCCATGATCTCCGCGTGACCCAGGGGCCCGCGACGCCGTCCAGCGACGTCGAGCAAACGCTCGCGTGGCGGGAGCGCATGTCGCTCTACCTCCTGCGGGCGTTCTGCGTCACGTTCTTCGCCGGCGGCACCATCGTCGCGGTCGGGATGCACGGCAAGGGCCGCCTCGTTCTCGTCGCCCTCTCCGCCGTGAGCGCGATCGTCCTCGCCTACCCCGCCATCACGGGCCGACCCAGTGGCGCGCTACGCAGCTGGTTCACGGTCGTGCCTGGCCTCTTGGCGGCGATCATGGGCTACGGGTTCGTGGGCTACCTGTCCGGACCCTCGGTGCTCCTGGCCGTGATGCTCATGCTCGCGGGGCTCCTGCTCGGGCACCGGGCGCTCATTGCGCTGGCGGCGGCGAGCGCGCTGTCGATTGCGCTCATCGGCTGGGCGATGGTGGGCGGACGGATCCCGGCGCCCGACCCGCGCGACATCGCGATGACGAGCGGCATCGGCTGGCTTCGGAGCATGGCGGTGACGTTCATCGCCATCGGCTTCTTCTCGGGCATGACGGTGGCCATCGTCACCCGGATCGAGCGGGCGCTCGCCCTCGCCGGGCGTGAAACCCTGCGCCGTGAACAGGCGGAGCGGGCCCGTGCCGAGGCCGAGCTCGTCGCGCTCGAAGCCAAGCAGCTCGAGACCGTCGGGCGCTTGGCCGCGGGGGTGGCGCACGACTTCAACAACAACCTGACCGCGATCCTCGGCTCGGCCGAGCTCTTGAAGCTCGAGCTATCGCCCGGCGACACGAAGCACGTGCTCGCCGACGGCATCGTTCAGGCGTCGAACCGTGCGGCGGAGCTCACACGGCAGTTGCTCGCCTATTCGCGCAAAGCGCAGATGCTTCAGACTCCGACCGATCTGCACCGCACCATCAACGAGGCCGTCTCCCTGCTCAGGCGCTCGATCGATCCGCGTGTTCGGATCATCACCGACCTCGGTCCGAAGAGCCCCACCGTGATGGCCGACACGTCGCTCCTTCAGAGCGCACTCCTGAACCTGTTCGTCAACGCCTGCGACGCGATGCCGGATGGCGGAACGCTCAGCGTCTCGACCACGCTGCTCGAAGGTGGCCTCGCGCGATCCTTGAACGGCAAGCCACCCGCACCCGCTGTCCTGCTCGAGGTCCTCGACACCGGAAGCGGGATCCCGAAGGAGCTACTCTCCGACATCTTCAACCCCTTCTTCACGACCAAACCGGTCGGTCGCGGCACGGGCCTCGGTCTCGCCGCCGTCGCGGGCACCATCCGCGCACACGGCGGTTCGATCGAAGTCGAAAGCGACGTTGGTGTCGGGACTGCGTTCCGCATCTACCTGCCCATGACCGAGGACGAAGCGACCGCGCTTCCTACGGCAACGAACACGATCATCCGCGGCAACGGTGAAATCCTGCTCGTCGAGGACGACGCGATGGTCAGCCGGACGGCGATCGCGACGCTCACGTCGTTCGGCTACCAGGTGACGCGCGTGCCCGATGGCGCGAGTGCGGTCGAAGCAGTTCGCGCCGAGCCGAAGCGTTTTGGCCTGGTGCTGCTCGACTTGCGGATGCCGGGCATGACCGGCGAAGCAACGTTCGATGCGCTGCGTTGGGTTGCACCCGGGCTCCGGGTGCTCATCTGGTCCGGCTACGGCGCCGAGCAAGACGTGAGCGCGATGCTCGAGCGCGGGGCGGTCGGCTTCGTACAGAAGCCGTACCGCGTAGGCGAATTGAGCCACCTGATTGCGGACGCCATCAGGCGCCCCTGACGGACCGTTCGACGAAACGAGATGCGCTCTAGCGCTGAACGGTTGCTGCCGACACGAAGCAGCTCTTTCCTGCAAACGGAACGGCGAAGGTGATCGAGTGCTTGCCGGGCGGAAGGGGCCCCGTGCAGTTGGCGCCCTGGGGATCGATCTCGACCATTTCGAGCTCGATCTGCTCGCCCGGCGCGATCTCGAAGGCGATCGGATCGCGAGGCCCCCCGCAGGCGCCCTTCGTGCAGCTCCGGTAGTAGTCGTACTCGGGCGAGAGCCCCGTGAAGACGACGGGGCCCTGCGGGCAGCGGCTCGGGAGCTCGAGGCGGATCGGCTTCTGAGTCTTGTTGCGAGCGAACGCGACCACCTCGAAGGCGCGCCCACGCCGCTTTGCCTTCGTGGAGAGCTCGAGCGCGCACGGCTCGCTCGGCGATGGCTGCGGTGGCGGATCGGGCGTCGAACTCGGCGGCGCCGTCACGACTTGAGCGGGCGCAGGCGGCGGTGCAGTGAGCGGCGCAGGCTCAGGCGGGGCCGTCGGCGCTGAAGGCTCCACCGGTGCGGGCGTCACTGGTTCAGGCGTCGCTGGTCCGGGAGCAGGCGCAGGCGCCGCGGGCGCCCCACACGCAAGGGCCAAGGACACGATGACCGGAGACGCTCTCATGCTAGCCAGCGGTTCAGCATACGCCGCCGCTCGACCACTCGAACGTCGAGCCGCGTCGCAGTCAGCCGATCAACCGCTCAACGTCGCCGTCACAGACACCCGGCCGCGTGGCCGGCTTGATAATCACGTTCCGCTGTGAGCACTCAGGGTCGGAGGTCACCAATGTCCAAATCGTCGATCGCAGGCATGTTGCTGGTCGCTGGCTGCTTCGCCATCGCATGCGATGACGACGAGCAGGGCGGGCCGGGCCCAGGCAACGAAGCCGTTCGGCGTGGCGTTGGAGCCGAGTGCGCCGACGATGATGACTGCACGGAGGAAGGCCAGGTGTGCCTTACCGAGTTCAGGGGTGGAATGTGTGGCATCGCCGACTGCACGGCGAGTTCGGAGTGTCCCGACGGCTCGGTTTGCGTCGCTGACCCTGACTTCAACCAAAACTACTGCTTGCTCGTTTGCGTCAACAAGCCGGACTGCAACGTCCACCGCAGCCTTGCGAACGAGGCGAACTGCAGCTCCTCGTTGAATGCGATCGATTCGGGGAGCGGTGGCGAGGGGCCGGGCGACCCGAAAGTATGTCGCCCCCCGAACGGGTGACGTCCTCGCCGCCGCGGCGCGACGCGCCCACGCCGCGATAGCTCCCGCCGAGCGATTCCGGAGCGCCTCGCCCCGAATTCATGCCGGGTGGTGGATGGCGTCGAGTAGCTCCCGCTTCAGGTCGTTGAAGGCGGGAGACGTGATGTCACGCGGGTGGGCGAGATCGACCGGCAGGATCTTGGTCACGTGTCCGGGTACGCCGTGCGTGGGCCCTCCGCCCATGACGACGACGCGGTCCGAAAGAAAAACCGCTTCTTCGACGCTGTGCGTGACGAGCATGACCGTCGGCGAGAGCTCTTGCCACACCTTGATGAGCTCCTCCTGCAAGGTTTGCCGCGTCAGCGAATCGAGAGCCCCGAAGGGTTCGTCCATCAGCAGCACGGCCGGATCGTTGGCGAGGACCCGAGCGATCGCCACGCGCTGCTGCATGCCGCCCGAGAGCTGATGCGGGTAACGATCGCGGAAGCGATCGAGCCCGACCATCTTCACGAAACGATCGACGATGACCTGCGTTTCACCGGCCGGCACGCGGCGCTGGCGAGGCCCGTACGCCACGTTGTCGGCCACCGTGAGCCACGGAAAGAGCCCGTAGTCCTGGAACACGACGCCACGCTCGGGCCCCGGACGCACCACGGGCTTACCGCGCACGGTCACGACGCCCGACGTCGCCTGCTCGAAGCCGGCCACGATGCGCAAGAGCGTGCTTTTCCCGCAACCGCTCGCGCCGATCAACGAGACGAACTCGCCCTGCGGGAGCACGAGGTCCACCCCGCGCAGCGCTTCGGTCACGTGGCCGCGAGTTTCGTACTTCTTGCCCACGCCGGAGAGCTCGACGCCCGGCTCTCGGTGCGGCGTGGCGGTGGGCTCGAGCGAAAGGGCAGCGGCGGTCATCGTTCAGCTCGGAAGCAGGGGGCTGTTGCCGAGCGCGCGACGCACGCCGTGCACGAGCAGCTTGTCCGTCGCGAGCCCGGCCAGGCCGATGAAGATCATGCCGGTGATGATGATCTCGGTCCGGCTCACTTCGCGGGCCTCGGTGATCACCGAGCCGAGCCCGTTCGGCACGCCCACCGTCTCGCCGACGACGACCACCACCCAGGCGAGCCCGAGCGCGATCCGCATGCCGGCGAACACGGACGGCAAGGCGGCGGGCAAGATGACCTTGTAGAGCATCTCACTCTCCTTCGTGCCGAGCATCTGCGCCGCTTCGATCAAGCGCGGCGGCACGCGCTTCACACCGAGCAGTGTGTTGATGAGGATCGGGAAGAAGGAGCCGATGAAAATCAGGATCACGGCCGAGTGCGAGCCCAACCCGAAAACGATCAAGACCAGCGGGACCCAGGCCGTCACCGGGATCGGCCGCAAGACACCGAGGGTCGGCTCGACCAACGCCGAGAAACGCGCGTAGCGAGCCAGCAGAATGCCGAGCGGCACGGCGCAGAACGCGGCCAGAAAGAAGCCGCCGAGCACGCGACCCGCACTCGCGAACAGATGGGTCAGCAGCGTGGCGCTGTAGGCATCGTCGTAGAGACCTCCGAACGTGAAATCGATGACGGCGAGCAGCACGTCGTACGGGCCGGGGATCAACGTGAGCCACTTCTGGGCGACCGCGAGAGACCACAAGCCGAGGATCGCCGCCGGCACCGGCAGCGCCCACAAAAACTTCTTCAACCGGCCACTCCGATCTCGCGAACGAAGTCGGTGGTGATGAAGCGCTCGTAGACGGGCTGCTTTTTGACCTGACGCAGCCGTTCGAGCTCTTGGCCGAGCACCATGGCCTGGCGCAAGTAGGCGTCATCGAGACGCCATCTAAGGTCGATGTTCTTGATCGCGAGATCGACCGCCTCGAGCTTCGCTCCCCAGGCCTTGGTGGTCGCGCGTGCCCACTCGCGGGGGTTCTTCCGCAAGTGATCGGTCGCGCGCGCGTGAACCTGAGCCATCGTGCGGCAGAGCTCGGGCTCCGCGTCGAGCATGGCCTGACGCGTCCCGAAGACGATGTTGATCTTTCCCATCGGCGTGTCGTACGGATGGAGGACGACGCTCGAGCGCCCGCGCAGCAGGGACACTGAAGGCCCGGTTTCTGCGCCGGAAAAGGCGTCGATGTCGCCGCGCTCGAGAGCGTTCGGCATATCGCCGAAACCCACCTTCACCAGGTGCACGTCCTTGTCCGCGCTCAGCCCGCGGCTCCTCAGCGAAAGACGAAGCAGGACGTCCTGCGCCGAGCCCGGCACGTAGCCCACGCGCTTTCCCGCAAGGTCCTCGATTCGAGCGATACCCCGTTCCTTGCGCGCCACGATCGCCGAGGCGCCGTCGGCCGCCGCCGCGAGCACACGAAAGGGCTCGCCGCGCGAAGCGCCCTGCAGAGCCGCCGTGATGCCCGTCACCGCGAAGTCGACTGAGCCTGTCACCACTGCCGTCTTGATCTCGGTCGAGTTGTTGAAGGCCAGCGTCTCGACGCGAAGGCCCTCGGGCAAGAACCGCGCGTAGAACCGCGGTGCCATCAGGTGCGGGCTGATCCTCAAGTGACCAACGCGGACGACCCTTCCGGATGCACCGCTACCGTCCGGCGTCCGCGACCCACAGCCCGGTGCCCACCACAGGCTCGACAGTGCGGCCACCACGGAACGGCGGCTGAGCCGTCGCGCGGCAGAGGTCGGCTGCACCATCCGCCAAGGCTGCCGAAATGGTATTTCCGCCCCGTGTCGCGGTGATTGCGCGTACCGTGCGGGGGCCCGCTCAGGGTGGAAAAGGAGCGCTCCGATGTTCTCCAAGTTCGAAAGCTACGAGCGATTCATGGGGAGATGGAGCCGTTTGCTCGCACCGGCGATGGTCAGGTTCGCCGACGTTCGTGATGGCGACACCGTCCTCGATATCGGTGCGGGTACGGGCGCACTGTCGTTCGCGGTCCGCGATACGACGAGCCGCACTCTCGTGACGGGAGTCGATCCCTCCCAGGATTTCATGACCTACGTGGCGGAGCGAAGCACCGACCAGCGCACTCGCTTCGAGGTCGGCGACAGCCAAAACCTTCGCTTCGAGGGAGCCTCATTCGACAAGACGCTCTCGATGCTGGTCGTCAACTTCATTCCCGATCGAGAGCGCGCGCTAAAGGAGATGAGCCGTGTGACCAAGCCCGGTGGACTCGTGGCGGCCGCCGTGTGGGATTACTCGGGGGAGATGCAGATGCTGCGCGTCTTCTGGGACGAAGCAACGGCCTTGGATCCCGGCATCGCATCACGCGACGAAGCGCGCATGCCGCTCTGCCGAAAAGGCGAGCTCACCGCGTTGTGGAAGCAGCAGGGCTTGGCGAACGTGCAAGAAGAGCCCCTCACGGTGGAGCTCGCGTTCACTTCCTTCGACGACTACTGGTCGCCCTTCCTGCTCGGGCAAGGCCCCGCCGGCGCGTACGTCTCGTCGCTACCAGCCGAGCGTCAACAAGCCCTCGAGCAACGCCTTCGCGCACGTCTCCTGGGAGCGGGTGCCGACCGCACGATCAACCTCCAGGCCCGTGCCTGGGCCGTGAAAGGCACGGTCTAACGGAGGAGGAGGGATTCGAGCCGACCGCACAGGGGTGCAGCGGAGGAGGAGGGATTCGAGCCGCCCGCACAGGGTCGCTCCACGTCGAACTGCCTCGCTACCAAGAGCACGTTGCGCCAGACGAAAGGCCGCGTCGCCCTTGGCGACGCGAACCCGTGTCACTGGGTGGAGGCTACGTGGGACGTCGTGGGGCGGAGGAGGAGGGATTCGAACCCACGGTAGCCTTTCGACTACGCCGGTTTTCAAAACCGGTGCCTTAAACCACTCGGCCACTCCTCCAGAGTTGGAGACGCGCAGGAACTTGGAGGATTGGGGGGCAAGCGTCAAGGCGCAGGGCGCACCGCCGTCGATCGCCTACCCGTCATAGTTCGTACAGCACCGAAAGCCCCGCCATCGGCCACAGGATGGTGTCTTCGTCGTCCGGCGCCCCGTTCTGCCAGTCCTCGACGTGCCAGCCGTACCAGACGCCAGCGTCCAGTCCGAGCCGGAAGTGGCTCTCGAGGAGACGATAGGCAATCCCGACTCGCCCGCTGATGATCCTGAGCGTGTCGATCACCTCCACCACCCCCTGGCAACTCGGATCATTTTGCCCCTCGCAGGCAGCGTAGTCGCTACTGATCAACATCGCGGCTCCGAAGCCTGCACCACCGTAGAATGTAAAACGCGCCGCAATAGGCGTGTCGACGAGGAAGCCGACGCTTCCGTTCGCCATATCCGGGAGGATCATTCCGCCCGCCTCGAGGTACAGCGGCCCCAGCGTTCGCACTCGAAAAATCGCTTGAAAGAACCCGGTGCCGCCGGCGGAGACGCCGAGCAAGAATCGCTCGGAATGTTCGTTTGGACCTTCGGATTCCAGCCGGGTGAGCGGATCGCCGTGGACGACGAGGTGTGCGGATTCGAGCTCCTCGGGGTCCACCTTGGCACCGTCCGGAAAGACCACCTTCTTTCCCTTCGTCTTGAGCTGATCGAGCGGTCCGGAGAACGCGGGCTCGTCCCCCAACTCGAGCTCGGCGCCATTCGCCGAACTGAGGCGGTAGCGGCGCCCACCACGGAAGATCACCGCATCGCGATCCTTCGAGTAGTTCTCGACGAGCTCGGTGGTGCGGCCAATGCTCAGTCGGATCGAATCCGAACACCCCGTGCTCCCCAGGACGAGCAACGCGGCCGAGCATGACATCATTGTCGGCACGGCAGGAGATCGCGCAGCGACAATCCCCGAGACCCAGCGCATCATGCTCCAAGCCGAGGCAAGCGCATTGCCCAGGAAACGTCAAGGAGCGGATCAGGATCGCAGTTGCTTCATCCTCGCGAGCACGAGCGCGATCGCCTCGTTCGGATCGAGCAGCGCTCGGTCGCA
>Ga0315912_10000099_pt1 | contig 212599 bp, 172 predicted proteins | sample VfabasoilMG_FD_204469 | JGI IMG/M metagenome (GOLD analysis project Ga0315912, IMG submission 204469) | Garden soil microbial communities collected in Santa Monica, California, United States - V. faba soil | ecosystem: Environmental > Terrestrial > Soil > Garden | place: USA: California...
CAACCACGTCGGCCGCTACGCCAACGGCCAGATCCCTGACCCGCTACCCCGCCCCAAGCCTCGGCTCCGGAGGGTCAAGTGATCGAGATCGTGGGAGATACGGCTGTCGGAAAAGAGCCGCACCCAAAGGAATTGGTCTCCCGAAGGAACGCCGTGGTGGCTCGCATCGCGCAGGCGACGAACGTACGCCGCGATGACATCGAGGAGCGGCTCGCGAAGCTGCGCGAAGAACTGGCGCGCGACACGAGGGTCGCCGAGCAATCCGCTGACGTGGCGATCACGTGGTTGCGGACCGCCAGCGGGCTCAATGATAACCAACTCGCCGACGTGTTCCGGATCCTCCATCCCGCACTTCTCGCGGCGGTGATCGGCGAGGGTGAGGTTGCAATTGAAGATGCGAAGAAGGCACGCCGCACCATCGCCACAATCGGTCGAGGCTTCGATGGTGATGGCTTCCACGGCGCTGGAGTATTTCTTCCTCGGGAAGCGTTGCCGGGAGAGGACGAGATCGTCAAGTACCAGGATCTCGAGGCCGTTCGACAGCGGATCGCACGCTCCCGTGAAATAGAAGCCGAGCTCGTGCAGACTCTTGGGGACATCGATACTCGCTTGAAGCTCGAGCAGAAGCGCGACAAGCTTGAGCAACAGCTCGCAGAAGCAGAAGAGCGGCTACGGGATTGGCACGCGTGGCAGGAGGGCGAGCCGCAGCTCGTAGCTTTCAGCGCCGAGGTCGAGCGCTTGCACGAACGGGCGGCCGACCACACCGCTCAACGGCGGGTCGTGGGGGCAGAGCTCCGCAAGCTCGCCGTCGACCAGCGCGATCTGGAAGCCGAGGGCAAGGAGCTCGAGGGCAAGCTCCAACGAATCGAGTCAGATGTCCGAGGTCTGGAGCGGCCGCCGCCAGACTGGCGGAACGACGCCGGCACGGGAGCCGAGGATACCTCGGATGTGGGGATCCGGACCTGGGTGGAGCGCTACAGGTCCATCTTCGCTGAGCAGGTTCCGCTGGCGAGAAAGGTCGAGCGCCTGTTCGACGAAGTGGAGGACGAGACCGCCGGGCGCCACGTCGGAAGGACGGAAGTAGAGACGATGGCCCGTCTGCGCGACGAAGTCGAAGCGCTCCCGGATCGCGAGAGCGCGGTCAAAGAGCTGTGGACCTCGCTCGTCGACGGCATGCGTAGCGCCTTCAAGGCGCTCATCGATGGGGTCGACGAGATCCGACGCGAGGTCTCACGGTTGACCCAGGCGCTGGGCCGCCGGCAGATCTCAAACCTAGAACGTGTCGGGCTGGAGCTCGTCGAGCAACGCGAGCTCCTGCAGCGCCTCGAGGCCGTCGTCGAGGCAGAAGAAGCGCCCCTCTTCGCGGGACCCCAGGGCCACTCCCGCGCAGCGCAGGAAATCGCCAGATGGCTCAGCGATCGACCCAGAATCGATCTGTCGGAGCTCTTCGATCTCCGGTTCGAGATCGTGGACTGGGCGGGTAAGAAGAAGACGTTCGAGTCGTTGCGTCAGATCGAGTCGGAGGGAACGAGCACGACCATCAAGGTCCTCGTGCACCTCGAGTTGCTCAGGACGATGCTGAGTGACGACGCCGTGTCGGTGCCGTTCTTCCTCGACGAGGTGGCTGCGCTCGACCTACCCAACCTACGTGGGCTGATAGACCACGCGGCCTCCATGGCGTTCGTTCCAGTCATCGCGAGCCCGGAGGCACGGGACTGTGTCGACCGGCTCTACTACCTGCGACCCGGTGCCGCCGGTCTCGTGCTCGACGAGACCTGTCGGATCACAGTTCACCGCAAAGAGAGCAGTGATGGGTCTTGACCCGCTAGCCAACCGTATCGCGGAGTTGCTCGATCGCGGATCAATCCCCTCGTCGCAGCTCTCTAGACCGATGCGAGAGCGGCTGGCCACGCTCTTCGACGTTGGGGCGTTGTCCGACGCGAAGGCCGGCGGAGGACGACGCGTCATGGTTATCGATCCGGTGGCGGTACGTCGGTGGGTGGAATCCGCCTACCCATCAGGTCTCGCCGGTACCGAGCGAGACCTTCCGCCGCGGGCGGAGTCCGTGGCGAACTTCGCCGACTCCAAGCTAGGTCGACGTATCGATGTCCGACTCGTGTACATGCGAGGGTTCGGCTCCACCGTTCTGCATCGCTCATCCGCCACGATGCCCCTAGCGAGTTTGACGCGCGACTTCGGAGTTTCGGCGGCGATCATCGACCCCGCCGATCCGTGGCGAATGGACGGAGTCCTCGCCCTCGTGGAAAACCTCGAGCCCTTCCTACACGTCGAGCGAGTCGCCACGGGCGTAGACGCCGCGCTCTGGTACCAGGGCCGTATCGCCGATCGCGTGGTCGACTGGCTGGTAACGATGCCCGACCTCCGTATGCTCCACATGCCGGACTATGATCCGGTCGGTCTCGCGACCTACCTTCGGGTTCGGGCCCGCGTGGCCGATCGCGTCCGCCTGTTCGTGCCTGATGACCTCGAGGTACGCGTCGCAAGGTTCGGAAAAGCCGCACTCCTATCCGATTCGGTTGCCGAGCTGTCACGGGTGCGGACCGAGGCTGACCCGGCGGTGCGTGGCGTCCTGGACGTCATTGATCGATACGGCAAGGGCCTCGAGCAGGAAGCCCTCTTCATCCCGCTGGATGGCTCATGATCGCCGTTACGTTCAGTTCTATTGGCGGTTACCTTCGTGGCGCTCTGCCGAGCCAACGTTCGCTCGTCAGCCTGGGCTCAGCGAACCGCTTGGCGTCGACGAGCGGGGTCCCGCAAGGCCGATCGTGCCCACACCGAGGCAGACCCCACGCAAGGCGCTTGTTCTCGAAACCGGAGCGCTATCGGCGGTAAATCGAGTTGGGAACCCCTGGCACGCTGCGTTGTCTCCGGGCTCGCATGCTCAGGGCTCGACGTCGCATCGCAGGAGGTCTCGTGCTCATGGGGCTCGCGATCGCCTGTCGCGTGCAGGCGCCCGCGGGCCCGCCGCTGGCGAACGCCGTACGGCTCCCGGTGTTCGACCCGGCCGCGCGCGCCGACGGCCGCGCGTCCGAGCTCGACCCCAAGGCGCCGCTGCGCGTGCGCGACTATGGCCCCGAGGGCGTGCGCCGGGGCGAGAGGATCCGCGTGCGGTTCAACCAGCCCCTCGTCGACGCAGCAGGGCAGGCCCCGACCATCGAGCTCGAGCTGTGGGCGCTCCCGACCGGGGATGCGGCTGGGGCCGGCGCCACCGGAGCCGCTGCGCCGCGCCGCGTGGCCGCGAGCAGCCGCTCGACCCATCCCGATGCGCTCGAGCTCGTGCCCGCCGCGCCGCTCTCGCCTGCCACCACCTACGAGGTTGTGCTGCCCGCCGGCCTGCGTGGCCGCGATGGTGCCCCGCTCGCGGAGCTGCGCTGGCGGTTCGAGACGCCGCGGCCCGAGCTCGAGCTGCTGCTTCCCGACGAGCCGCTGCCGTCGGACGAGCCGCTCTACGTGATCACCGATCAACCCGTGCGGCCCGAGGCGCTGTCGGAGCACCTGCGGGTGCACGTCCCGCGAGCGCCGGGCGGCGAGGCGACCCCGCTGCCGGTGCAGGTGCGCGCCGTCGACTGGCAGGCCTGGCCACACGTGTGGCGCTACGAGGACTCGCTCGACCGAGCCGATGCAAGCGACGGCGCGTCGCTCTTCTCCATCGCCCCCGCGGGCGGGTGGCCGCTCGGGGTCACGGGCACCCTGCGAGTCGACGCAGGCCTGCGCGGCGAGGCGGGCCCGCTGCCGACGCTCGAGGCCGTGCAGACCGAGCTCGTCACCCGCGAAGGGCTGCGGCTGCTCCGCTGGAGCTGCGAGGGTCGCAACGATCGATCGTGCGAGGATGGACCGATCGTGCTGCACCTCACCCACGAGCTCGCGGGCGACGAGGAGCCTCGCATACGGGTGTGGCCCGAGCCCCCCGGGCTCGAGATCCGACCCGGCTGGAGCTACGACGACGACAAGCCCGTCGTCGAGATCCACGGCGACTTCACCCCCGGCCGCGACTACGTGGTGGCGATGCCCGCGTCGCTCACCGACGAGCACGGCCAGCGCCTCGGTCGGCGCGCACGCGTGGCGGTACGCATGCGCGAGGCCCTGCCCGAGCACGCGCGCGAGCGATCGGGCCCGGTGTCACTACAGCTGTCGAGCACGAGCGGCACGTTCCCGCGCCCCGAGGACGCGCGCGTGGGCATCGTGGCCGAGCACGTGGAATCGGTGCGGGTGCGGGTGGTCGTGCTCGACGACGCCATGCGGCTGGCATGGCTCGGCGCCGAGGAGCTCGCCGAGGCTCCGTGGCCCGAGGGCGGCTCCACCGTGGAGCTCCAGGGGCTCGAGACCCGCGGGCGCGAGGGGAGAGCCGAGCACGTGCTCGATCTCGCTCGCTTCGCCGGCCAGGGCGACGCGGTGCTCGTGGAGGTGCAGGCCGAGGACCTCACCGCGCACGCCCAGCTCTCCGAGCCGCTCGCGCCCGTGCGGGGGCTGTTCCAGCTCTCGGGCCTCGGCGCCGTCGTGGAGCTCGGGCCCGCACGCGGCGTGGCTCGGATCACCCGCACCGCCGACGGCGAGCCGTGGAAGGGCGTGGAGTTGCACCTGCACACCGCCAAGGGCGAGCGCACGCTGCCCACGAGCGACGCCGATGGGCTCGTGCGGCTGCCCGGAGCGCGGACCGTGGTGGGTCGCGCGTGGCTGCGGCTCGACGCTCCCGACGGCGATCGCCTGGTGGTGCCGCTCGCGGCCCAGCGCTGGCCGGCCGCCCGCGGGCGGCTCGGCTGGTATCTCCGCGACTGGCACCAGCCCGCCGCCATGAGCACGCCGCCTGCGGGTCTGCGCCGCGGCGAGCGGGCGATCGTCGCCGTGGAGGCCGGGCGCGGCGTGTTCCTGCCCGGTGAGACGATCCACCTGGCAGGCTGGGCCGCGATCTCCACTCCCCATGGCGAGCTGGCGATGCGTCGAGCCGAGGTCGGCACGCCGGTGGTGATCGAGCTGCGCCACCGCGGTGATCAGGTGGCGAGCCGCCGGCTGCGGCTCGATCGCAACGGGCGGTTTTGGGCCTCGTTGCCGCTGCCCGAGGGCGCTTCCCTCGGCGAGTACGAGCTCCACGCCCGCATGCTCGAGAGCTCCACCTCCGTCGCGCTCGGGCTGGCCGATGTCCGCATCCCCACGTTCGAGCTCGAGGCGAGCATGCTCCACCCGCAGCGCGTGATCGGCGAGCCCAATCGCCTCCGCATCGACGCGCGCAACCTGAGCGGCGAGCCCACGCCGGTCGAGCGCATGCGCTGGTCCATGGCGTGCATGTACACGTGGCCGGACCTCGGGTCGTGGGACTGGCGGTTCGGCTCCGCCGTCGACGTGCCGCTGACCCGCGAGGGCGAGCTCGAGGTGGTGCCGACCGCCGCGCACGCCGAGGTCGAGCTGCCCACGGCCGAGCTCGCCGCGGGCGGGGCCCATCACTGCTCGGTGAGTGTGGCCGCGCAGGACGTGAGCCTCCAGGAGGTCGGCGCCGAGACCTCGTTCGTCGTCCATCCCGCGCCCGTCTACGTCGGGGTTCGCGTGCCCCAGCAGCAGTCGGTGGCCGGTGAGCCGTTCGTGGTGGAGGTCAAGGCCGTCGATCTGAAGCGACGCCGGGTGGCGCTCGAAGGGAGCGTCGAGGTGCGCATCGAGCGGGTCGTGGCCGAGCCGGGTGGGCTCGACGAGCGCGGCAAGCAAACGGTCGAGAGCACGCTCGTCGAGCGCTGCCGCCTCGAGCTGGCCGCGGACGGCGACCACGCGCGCTGCGGCGTTCGCCGACCCAAGGCCGGCTACTACGAGGTGCTGGCCACCGCCGTGCACGAGGGCGTGGCGCTCCGCACCGAGACGGGCTTCACCGTGGCGCCCGCACCTCGTCGCGAGCGCTCGTCCGGCTCCTCGCACGTCGACGAGGACGACGCGCCGAAGCCCCCACCGAGCGCCAAGCGACCACCTGATTTTCGCATCGTGGCCCCCGAGGAGCTGCCTACGGGCCGTCCCGCCGAGATCCTCGTGGAGGCGCCATGGCCCAGTGCCTCGGGCGTGCTCACGATCTCCCAGACGGGCCTACGCGACGCCGCGCCGTTCGTGCTGCGCGACGGCCGGGCCACGGTCACCGTCACTCCGCGCGCAGGGCAGGGCCCGCTGCTCGAGCTGCGGGCCACCGTCACGCGCCCATCCGAGGACGGCGCGCGAGCGCGGGCCCACGCGACCTCACGGGAGGTCCGCCTCACCGAGCCGCGCCGGCTCCTCGTGGAGATCGATGCCCCGACCAACGGCCGCCCCGGCCAGCGTGTGCCCGTGCGCCTCGTCGTGCGCGACCCCGAGTCGAGCGAGCCGATCGACGCGCGCCTGGCCGTGTGGGTGATCGACGACGGCGTGCACCAGCTCCGCAGCGCGTCTCGGTCCGATCTCGGGAGCGTGTTCGATCCCGAGCGCCCGCGGCTCGACACGCTCACCGACGCCCACGAGGCGCTCCTCGACCCGTTCTCGGCGTGGGCTTGGCGCCGTATCTCGCGCTCGCCTGCGGTCCACGCGGCCGCCGGCATGGTCAAGGGGTCCTTCGAGAGCGAGGTCCACGACCGCTTCGATCCCGATCCGCTGTTCGTGGGCGACGTGGGCACCGGACCCGATGGCGAGGCCGAGGTCGTGCTCCCGCTGCCCCACGATCTCACCCGCTTTCGCATCACCGCCATCGCCTCGGCCGAGCTGCCCGGCGGTGGGTCGGGCCCGGTTCGCTTCGGTCGCGACGAGGCGACCCTGCAGGTGAGCGCTCCACTGATGATCCGACTCGCGCTGCCCCGCGTGCTGCGGCCGGGCGACGAGGCGGAGCTCGCCGCGCTCGTCACCCCGCCGCGCGGTGCCGAAGGCACGCTCGCGGTCGAGCTCTCGCTCGAGGATGCCGAGGGGCAGCTCGTGGTGCAGGGCTTCGCTCGCAAGTCGCAGGCCATCCACGGTCGTCGCCCGCTCCGCGTTCCGTTCACCGTGAAGGCGAAGGGTCCCGGCCGCCCCGCCGTGCGGGTCCACGCCATCCTCACCCCCACGAGCGAGCGCAAGCCCTCGCTCGAGTCCACCGTGGAGCGCCCGCTGGTGGTCGAGCTCGAGCGCACGGCGATCGAGCGCACCGCGGTCTACGGCCGCCTCGATCGTGACGAGCCCGTCGCGATCCCGGTGCGCGTGCCCGACGGAGCGCGCGCCGATCATGGCGGCCTCGAGCTGTCGGTGCGCGCCACCGCGGTCGGCGATCTCGACGAGGCCGCGGAGTACCTCGAGGAGTACCCCTACGGCTGCCTCGAGCAGACCGCCAGCCGCCTCTTGCCCCAGCTCGCCCTGCAGGGCCTCGCCGACCGGCTTCCGCCTGGGGCCGACCCCTCGCCGCTCGTGCTCGAGGGCCTCGCTCGCCTGCGCGCGATGCAGCACGAGGACGGAACGTTCGGCTACTGGCCCGACGATCCCGAGCCGGCCGGCCATGCCGGAGCGCATGCCACTTGGGTGATGCAGCTCGCCGTCGACGCGGGGCATTCCGTGCCCGGCGACGTGCTCGAGCGGGCGCTCGACGCCATCGCAGCTGGTCTATCCGCACCGCTGCCGGGGGCCGCCCAGGCCCGTGATCTGCGGCGTGCCGAGCAGGCGCTCGAGGCCCACGTGCTCGTGCATGCTGGCCGAGGGGGCGATGAAGCGGTGCGAGCAGTGCTCGACGATCTCCATGCCCATCGCAACGCGCTGCCGCTGTTCGCCCGCGCATGGCTCCTCATGGCGCTCCACGGCGCCGATCCCCACGACCCGCGCGTGGCCGTGGTGCGGCGCGGGATCTCGGCCGCGATCGAGGAGCTGCCAGGCTCCGCTCACCCGGTCGACACCGCCTCCGAGCGCTACGCCGAGCTGTTCGACTCGGACGCACGCACCCACGCCCTCGTGCTGCTCGCGTGGCTGCGGCTCGACCCCGCCGACCCGCTCGTGGACAAGCTCGCGGACGGCCTACGGCTGCGCCGCAGCGGCGGCCGCTGGCGCAACACCCAGGAGAACGCGTACGCCCTGCTCGCGCTCTCGGCCCATGCGCGCGAGCGCGAGGCGGTGGAGCCCGACCATCGCATCGAGGCCTGGGTCGGCCCGACCGCGCTCGCGCCGCTCGAGCTCCATGGCCGTGATCCTGCTCTGCACGAGCGATCGGTGAGCATGGCCGAGCTGCTCGGTCCGCTCGGCACCGATCGCACCGCCACCGTGGTGCTCGACCGCGAGGGCGACGGCGCCGCGTACTGGCGCCTCGGTATGGAGTGGGCCGCCACCGGGCCGGCTCCCGCGCGCAGCCAGGGCCTGTCGCTGTCACGGCGGCTGCTCGACGCCGAAGGCGAGCCCGTCGATCCGAGCTCGCTCCAAGCGGGCCGCCGCTACCTGCTCGAGGTCACCGTGGAGGCCGACGCGCCGCAGCCCTATGTCGCGCTCGAGCTCCCGCTGCCCGCGGGCCTCGAGGCGATCGACACCACCCTCGGCGCCGGCGGTCGGGCCCGTACGTCCACGAAGGCCATCGACGGCGACTGGATCGCTCACCAGGAGCTCCACCGCGATCGCGTGCTCCTCTTCGCCGACGAGCTCGGCGCGGGCCGCCACGTGCATGCCGTCCCCGTGCTCGCCACCACCCCCGGTCGCTACGTGCTGCCGGCCGCGATGGCCGAGGCGATGTACTCGCCCGAGGTCCGCGCCCGGACCACCGTCACGCGCGTGAACGTGGGCCCGAGCTGAGAGCTGCTCACCGTCGCCGCCAGCTCCGCCGCTCTGGGTCCATGGTACGCGGGAGCCAACGCCGCTCGCGTGCGCTCGTTCGCGCGTGGTCGGCGATAAAGCGTAGTGGAGGTGGCACCCTCCGAGGCAGCGTGTAGGGTGGACGGCGATGGCTACCCGTGCCGGTCGGGCCGATGATTCCACTCGGAGTCGCAATGGCCCCAAGGTGCCACAGACAGACCACTTAGAGCCCCCAATCAACGTTCCGAGCAATGGTGAGCAGACATGGCGTTCGCCGTGGACCTGACCGGATCGACCCTCGATCGCCGCTACCGCATCACCGGTCTGCTCGGCAAGGGTGGCATGGGGCACGTGTACGAGGCCGTGCACGTCGCGCTCGATCAACGCGTGGCCGTGAAGGTGCTGCACCCGCGCTACGCCGACGAGCCGCGGTACCGCGAGCGGTTCCTGCAGGAAGCCCGTGCCGTCTCGAAGATCCGCCATCCCAACGTGGTCGAGATCAAGGACTTCGGAGACACGCCCGACGGCTCGGTGTACTTCGTGATGGAGTACCTCTGCGGCTGCGACTTGGGCGCCGAGCTGAAGCGCCAGGGCGTGCTGCCGTGGGCGCGGGTACGCCATATCCTCTTGCAGGCGGCCGGCGCCCTCGGAGCCGCGCACGCAAAGCGCATCATCCACCGCGACATCAAGCCCGGCAATTGCTTCCTCGTGGAGGACGAGGCCGAGGGCATGGTCGACGTGGTCAAGCTGCTCGACTTCGGCATTGCCAAGGTGGGCACCGACTCGCACGACGCTGCGCAGAACAAGGGGCTGACGGGCACCGGCGAGGTGTTCGGCACCGCGAGCTACATGGCGCCCGAGCAGGCCCTCAGCAAGCCGCTCGATGCGCGGTCTGACGTCTACTCGCTCGGGATCATGGCCTACGAGATGTTGGTGGGTCGGGTGCCGTTCACGGGGGGGAACGCGATCGAGGTGATCACGCGGCACATGCGTGAGGAGCCCGTGCCGCTACGGAAGCACGATCCGAAGATACCCGCGGTGGTGGAGGCGCTGGTGCTCGAGATGATCGCCAAGGCGCCGGGTGATCGACCCGAGTCGATGGCGGTGCTCGGGCGAGCCCTGCAGGGGATCGCCGAGGACGTCGGAGTGAAACGAACGAGACTCTGGGGCTCGGTGTCGCCGACCGCAGCTGGCCGCGCCGCCGCGGGTGCCATCGATGCGGGGACGAGCACCGATGTGGACGCCACCGTGGTGGCACGGGGAGCACGACGCAAGGTCGTCGTGCCCGCCGATGACCACGGCTCGAGCGCCGATGGCCGCCCACCGCCGGCCTCGCGTGCGGGCGGGAGGGCCACCCGGGGCGCGACCATGGTGGCTCCTCGAACGCCCGCAGTCGGCCGTGTCGAGCCGGGGACGCATGCATCGAGAGGGGCGACGGCCGGCGACGGCGTGCCGGCGGAGGCTCGCGGATCGGTCGCAACGGCTCCAGTGGCGGCATCGCCTACGACCGGCGAGCCATCGTCGAGCGGACTGCTCTCGCCCGCCTGGGTGAGCGGTGCCGGGGCCTCCGACGTTGCAGCGTCATCCGCGGCGTCGTTCGCCGCGGGCTGGAGGCCCGATGCACGGGGCGTCGTGGCACGCGCGGAGGCGCCCGCCTGGCACCACGGCAGCGTTGGAGACGGTGCTTACGCTCCGGGACACGGTGACTGGTCCGCGTCCGCCTGGCCGCAGAGCACCTCGAGCACGGGCCCTCACGGAGCAGCGGGGGACGCCGGCAGCGAGACGCGACCGCACTCGCTCGAGCCCGTGGGAATGCGCGGCGGGGGCACGCGGAGGCTGGTGGTCGTGAGCATGGGTCTCATGCTGCTCGTCGGAGGGGGCTCGGCGGCGGTCACGATGGCGGTGCTGGCGAAGAGCGAATCGGAGCGCGAGGGAGTCGCGGCGGATGGTGCGGTGTTGGAGCGCGCGCGCGAGCAACCTCGGGCCGGGAGTCCGATGGGCGGCCGCGGTGGCTCCGACGATGCGGTGCACGAGGCAACCGAGCCGGTCGTGCTCGCAGGTGGGCCGAGCGAGGGGGCGAGGCAGGAGCGCACCGACGATGCGGTGAGCGGGGAGGGTGGAGCCGTGGATGCCGCGAATGCGAGTGCGAGCGAGATCGAGCCGGCAAGGCCTTCACCGAAGCCCCACGAGTCCAAGCAGTGCTCGCGTGTGCGCCAGCAAGCGAACGCGGCCTACGCTCGACGTGACTGGAAAGAGGTGGTCGCGAAGGCGAAGGAGACGCGGTGCTGGGCGCCCGACCAGCAGCCCAAACGACGACGCATGCATGTGAAGGCACTGGCCGAGGGCGAGCACTTCGAGGAGTGCATTGCAGTCGGGAGAGCTTTCGCTGATCCGTATGTCGTGACGACCGTGAGTCAGTGCAAGAGAAGGTTGATGAAATGAGCGCTGGTCATCCCCGAGCTCGTACCCTGATCTCGGCGCTGGTCGTGTGCGAGGCATTGACCGTGGGCTTCGCGCCGGCGACGAGCATTGCCGCCCCGGTGGCGAGCGAGACCGTGCTGGCGTCCCCGACTACGGATTGGGTGGTGCCCGGGGTGACGATCGAGGTCGATCGCGCGATGCAGGAGGATCAGAGGATCCGCGGCTGGGTCGAGGACCAGGCGCGAGCGGTGTTCGAACGCCGTGGCGCACCGCTCGGGCCAGACGACGAGATTCGCCTGAGTGTGAGCGGCGAGCTCTTCGACTACGGGATCCGCATCGAGTTGCTGCAGCACGACATGCTGCTCGATGATCAGCCCGATGCGATCGTGTGCGAGTGCGGCACCGACGAGATGCTCGAGCGAGTGGCGGAAGCGATCGATGCAGGGGCGGACCGGTTGGCGCAGGTGAAGCCGATGGAGCGAGGGGTGGGGGAGGCGAGCCCGACGGATGTGACGGGTCCGGTGCCGTTGCCAGCGCCGCAGCGTGGGACGGAGCGAAGGATCTCTGGGCTGGGGGTTGCGGGGGCGGTGCTTACTGGGATTGGTGGTGGCGCGGTCGTCGGCGGGATCGTGATGATGGCGTTGGGACCGAGGGCCTTGCCGAATGCCATCGAGTCCGAGCGGAACTGGCGACCTCCGGGCATGGCTACGCTGATCGCTGGTGGGGCGGTGCTGGCGGCCGGCGTGAGCATGGTGGTGGTCGACGTGGCTCGATGCCGCAAGACCGATGCGCCGCGTCGATGTCGGCATCGCGATGAGGGGCTCGCGGTCGGGCCAGCGCTCCAGGCCGGCGGCGGCGGCGTGAGCATCGTGGGGAGGTTTTGAAGCCATGGCGAAGCAACGGCACGGATGCGTGTGGGTGGTCGTCTGCGTGGTTGCAAGTCTCGGTGCCTTGATCACAGAGGGGTGCCTTCAGCTTGGAGACGGGCATTGCGCGCTCGGAGGAGGTGACATCGCGTGCGGGGAGCAGAAGTGCGTGATGAGCCTCGAGGAGAAGGCGGAGACCGCCGATGGCTGCATGGACGAGGTGCCCGCGAGGAGTGGGTTCGTGCACGTCAAGTATGGGTTGGCGGGAGAGTTCGAGAGCTTCGAGGAACACCTGGAGACCGCGGTCGGCCGCAGGTCACCGCCGCTTGCGTGCAACATGGGCCAAGTCGACGACCTACGGCCGATCTTCGGCATTCTGAAGACCGAGGTCACCGACGCGCTCGACGGCAAGAGCCGGGTACGCCGAAAGTCGATTGATCTCGGGAGGATCGACGAATTCACGAAGGCGGTCGATGGATGGATCGAGGAGAATTGCGAGGAGCAGCCTGGCAGTGGAGAGACCGGAGCAAACACGGATACCGGGCTGTCACTCGATGACTCCGAAAGCACCACGGAAGGCCCGTCCGGATGTCCCGTCTGTCCGTCGTCGGCGCCGTTCTGCGACCCACTGACGCTGGCGTGCATCGGATGCGACGGAATGCCCGAGCCCGATGATGCCTGTGCGGGGCTCGACTCGGACCGACCTCTGTGCGTGGGTGGTGCATGCGTGGCGTGCTCGGCCGCGAACGCGGACGCCTGCGGGGGCAAGCTGTGCGATGAGAGCCATGCGTGTGTGCCGTGCACGGAGCACTCGCAATGTGAAGCGGGAGCGTGCGAGCTCTTGGAAGGAACATGCTTTCCGGAGGACGCTCAGCAACTGCTCGTGGACGCGGCTGGCGGAGCGGGAGTCGAGCCGAGTGTGATCGCGGCGGTCGATGCCGTGGAGGATGGCGGGTTCGCGGTGATCAGGGTGCGCGCATTCGGCTCGATGGGCGAGGAGCATATCTACGACTCGGTGATCATCGATGGTGGGAAGACCATCGCGTTGCTCGCTGTTCCGGGTGGCCCACCGCGCATCACGGGCTCGGAGAGCCCCGAAGCGCTGCGGGTGGTGGGGCCGGGCACGGCCGTCTACGTGGATGATGTGCGCCTAGCGGGTCATGAGAATGGGATCGGCCTGCGAGTGATCAGCGGTTTGGTGTGGCTGGACCGAACGCGGGTCACCCTCAATAGGGCAGGGGGGATCGCTGTGGAGGCGAATGCGCAGCTATTCTTGCGCAACAGCATCGTGGGGGGCAATGGCTCGGGTGACATCGACCAGCGCGGACTGGAGGTGAATGCCGCCAGGGCGGATTTGCTCTACACGACGTTGGCGAGAAACGACTCGGGCGTCATCGACTCCATCCGTTGCAGCATGGGCGGTACGGTGCAGGTACGAAACTCGATCGCGGTAGGCCGCGATGTCGATTCGATCGACTGCGAGGGCATCGATATCACCCATAGCGCATTGGACGAGACCATCGGAGGCGACTCAGACGCGAATCAGAACGTCGGTGCGGGACTCTCCACGTGGTTCGACGACGTTGCGGATGGCGACTATCGCCTGACCGCCATAGGCGGGGCAGTCTTCACAGGCATCGCCATGTGGCAGCTCGGCGATCCATCGGAAGACATCGACGGAGATCCCCGCCCGACCAACCCCGGCGCTCCCGACCATGCAGGCGCCGACATCCCATGACCGGCGCGGGAGCCTCCTAATGGTTCTTCCTCGTTTGTGGACCAGCCAACCGGCCGAACGATACGTGCGTAGCCCATGAAACCTCGTGGTCCATACGAGACGAAGAGCGTCGTTCAATCCGCATCTCCACCGCGCATGTGCTCTTCGACGAGGTATCCTGTGATCGTGGATGGTGCCAATTCTTCTTCTCGGCGCGGCTCGCATCCAGCGCTCGGCAATTGCGATTCAGCTTCCATGCCCTCCGCGTGCGCTGGCGCGCCGCTCTTGCTCTCCGCCAGCGTGCTCGTCGCGCTGGCGTTCCCGGCCGCCAGCACCGCCGCCCCGAGCCATGACGCCGTTCCCGCGTTCAGTGCTCCCAGTGCCGAGCGTGGGGTGCTACGGGTATCGGTTGCCCCCGAGATCGTCGACGCGAGCCTCATCTCCGGCTGGATCATCGAGCGTAACCAGCGCATCGAGGAACAAGTGCCCTCGTTCGAGGGGCACGAACAGTGGATTGCCGTGAACATCACCGGAGTCAGCTACGACTACCGAGTCAACGTCACCCCCATGCGCGATGGCGCAGTGGTAGGGGCCGCGCAACCGCCTTCGGTCTGCGCATGCAACAGCGAGGCGCTGCTCGGGCTCACCGACGACGAGATCGCGCGGGCCATCGAGCAACTGCAGGCGGCACCGCTCGAGCCGGAGCCCGAGAGCGTGATTCCGCCCCCTGCGTCGAACGTGCCTGCGCAGCCGAGGTCCGAGCCGGAGCCTCCCCCGTCGATGCTCGATCGTCGAAGAATCTCCGGGCTGGGGATCGCAGGGGCCGTTCTCACTGGCGTTGGTGGTAGCGCGATCGCCGGTGGGATTGCGATGACTGTGCTGGCGTCACGGGAATTGTCCAACGCCACTGGCCTTGGCGGGAATTGGAGGCCTCCGGGTGTAGTCGCGCTGAGCGCTGGTGGTGCAGTGCTCATGGCCGGCGTGAGCATGGTGGTGGCCGATGTCGCTCGATGCCGCAAGACCGATGCACCGCGTCGATGTCGGCGCCGCAGTGAGGAGCTCGCAGTCGGGCCAACGCTCGAAGCCGGCGGTGGCGGCGTGAGCATCGTGGGAAGGTTTTGAAAGCCATGGCAAAGCACGAACGGGGATCGCGGACGAGTCGAACGATCTACGGCCTCTCCACGAAGCTGATCATCTCTGCCTCTGCGAGCCTCGGAACGATCGCAGCGGCCGGATGCATCGAGATTCAGGATGGTCATTGTGCGCTCGGCGGCGGCGACATCGCATGCGGAGAGCAGAAGTGCGTGATGAGCCTCGAGACGAAGGAAGAGACCGCTGATGGCTGCATGGACGATGTCCCCGCGAGGGGGGGATTCGTGCATGTCAAGTATGGCCTGCCGGGAGACTTCGCGACCTTCGAGGAACACCTGGAGACCGCGGTCGACCGTAGCTCACCGCCGCTTGCATGTAACATGGAGAAGACCGAGGGCTTGCGGCCGAGCTTCGACGTTCTGCATGCCGAGGTCATCGCGAAGCTCGACGGCAAGAGCCGCGTGCGGCGAAAGTCAATTGATCTCGGGAGGATCGACGACTTCACGAAGGCTGTCGATGGATGGATCGAGGAGAATTGCGAGGCGCAGCCTGGCGGCGGGGATACCGCAGCAGACACGGACACCGGACTGCCGCCCGATGACTCCGGAAGCACCACGGAAGACCCGTCCGGATGCCCCATCTGTCCGTCGACGGCGCCGTTTTGTGATCCGATGACGCTCGAGTGCGTCGGATGCGACGAAATGCCCGAGCCCGATGACGCATGCGCGGGACTCGATTCGAACCGACCGCTGTGCGTGGGTGGTGCATGCGTGGCGTGCACGGCCGCGAACGCGGACGCCTGCGGCGGCGAGTTGTGTGATGGCGAGAGCCATATGTGCGTGCCGTGCACGGAGCACTCGCAATGCGAGGCGGGAGCGTGCGAGCTCTTGTGGGGAACGTGCTTTCCGGAGGACGCTCAGCAACTGCTCGTGGACGCGGACGGCGGAGCAGGAGTCGAGTCGAGTGTGGCCGAAGCGGTCGATGTCGTGGAAGATGGCGGCTTCGCGGTGATCAGGGTGCGCGCCTTCGGCTCGATGGGCGAGGAGCATAACTATGACTCCGTAGTCATCGATGGCGGGAAGACCATCGCGCTGCTCGCTGCTCCGGGCGGTCCACCTCGCATCACGGGCTCGGAGAGCCCCGAGGTGCTGCGGGTGGTGGGGCCGGGTACGGCCGTCTACGTGGATGACGTGCGCCTGTCGGGTCATGAGAATGGGATCGGCCTACGAGTGACCAACGGATTGGCGTGGCTTGACCGCACCCGGGTTGTCCGCAACAGCAGGGGAGGCATCGTTGTAGAGGCGAATGCACAACTCTTTCTGCGCAACAGCATCGTTGGTGGTAATGGCGCGAGTGGCGCCGACCAGCGCGGTCTGGAGGTGAATGCCGCCAGTGCGAATTTGCTCTACACGACGTTGGCGATGACCGATGCAAACGTCATCGACTCCATTCGTTGCAGGATGGGCGGTACGGTGAAGGTACGGAACTCGATCGTGGTGGGCCGCGATGCCGATTCGATCGACTGCGAGGACATCGATATCACCAATAGCGCATTGGACGAGATTATCGGAGACGACGAGGACGCGAATGAGAACGTCGGTGCGGGACTATCCGAGTGGTTCGACGACGTTGCGCAGGGCGACTATCGCCTGACCGCCCTAGGCGGGACAGTCTTCGCCGACATTGCCATGTGGCAGCTCGGGGATCCATCAGAAGACATCGACGGAGATCCCCGCCCGACCACCCCCGGCGCTCCCGATCATGCAGGCGCCGACATCCCCTGATCATAACCAACCGCCTCAGCCCGCGGCAGAGTCCCATCCGGACTCCATCGTCATTGCCTTCGTCACACGCCCGAAACTTCTCGGCTACCCAGCCCCGAGCCCGTTCATGCAGTACCCCACCCGCGAGGTAATCTCTCCATCGGTACTATCCCCCGCCTCGCGCACGCACCTGTGAAACTCTCCGAGCTCCGCGTAAGCCTGCACCCGAAGCCGCTTGCGATCGCGTCGATGCATCGTGCCCGTCCAGCAGCCTCGCTGCTCGGTCATCCGCAGCACCTTGGCCCACGCTCGATCCCGCTTCGCGTCCTCCGCACTCGCACGGGCCTTCCTGCACGCGTCAGCCTCGGCAGCCGAGCTCCGTGGCTCGGCCGGCATCTTGGCTATCGTCGACTCCTCTCGCGCTGTCGTCGACGAAGCATCCCTCGCGGAGGCGACCGCCGCCGCCGCGCGCCGACCACCCTCATCGCTCGCGAGCACTCCTCCCTCGGCCCCGCTCTCCCGACCCATCTGCGTCGAGCGCACCGTCGCCAGCGCCGTACCATCGCGCGGCTCTGCAGCCGCAGCCGCAGCCGCATCGTCTCCAGCACCGTTGCCCCTGTCCCACCCGATCCACGTCGCCACGATCGCAGCGGCCACCGCTCCGAGCACTGCCCATCGCACCCAGGCACGCGACTTCGGCGAGTCCTCGGCCTCCCACGGCTCGATCGATCCCGAGCTCTGCGAGCTCTCGACCAAACCCACCGCTCGAGGCTCCTGCGCGACCTCGTCAGCTTCCTGCCGCGGCACGACCTCCGTCCCGCCCGTGCGCGCCGGCGCCTGCGGCATCACCTCCGAGCGCAGCGCGACCTCCGTCCCGCCCGTGCGCACGGCTCCCCCCGCCACGACATTCGAGCACCCCACGATCTTGGTCTTCCCCGACCGCACCGGCCCCACGTTCGCGCTCGCGCTCGTCTCCAGCCCGAGGATGATCCGCGCCAGCGCCGTCGCCACCTCCCGTGGCGACGCCGGCCGCCGCGTCGGATCGAAATCCATACAATCATGCACCAGCTCGGCGAGCGGCTTCGGTACTCCCCGACGGCGCGTGTCCACCCGCGGCAAGGTCTCCGGCGTCCAACCATCGGGCGGGACGCTCGTGCCCGCGAGCGACTCGAACATCAGCACGCCGAGCGCGTACACGTCGAACGACGGATTCGGAGGCTCCCCGTGCAGCTGCTCGGGCGCCATGTAGCCCGACGTACCCATCACCAGGCCGGCATGGGGCTCGGGCTCCGTCTCGTGCAGATCGGCCGCAACCCCGAAGTCGACCAGCTTGATCTCGTCGCGATCGTCGACGCCGTGCGCCACCATCACGTTGGCCGGCTTGAGATCGAGGTGGAGAACCCCGTGCTCGTGCAGCTCCGTCAGGCCTCGCGCCACGTCGAGACCAATGCGACACGCGCGTACGATCGGAAGCCGCTGGTCCTGATTGCGCAGGAAGTCGAGCAGATCCTCGAGGTTCTCGCCCTCGATCCACTCCATCACGAAGTAGCGCCGCCCGTCCGGGAGCACGCCCGCATCGTAGAGCTCCACGACGTGCGGGTTGTTCTCGGCGCGTCGCATCACCTCGCCCTCTCGGTCGAAGCGTGCGCAGATCATGGGATCGTGCGCCGTGGACGAGAGCTGCAGCTTGAGCGCGACGCGTCGGTCGTCGCACCGGCGACGGGCGCGGTAGATCGTGGCCATGCCCCCGTCACGAAGCCAGCCGTCCACCACGTACTCCCCGATCGCAAAACCCTTGGGGAGTCGGAACGGGAGCACGTCGTGCTCGTCGATGTCGATCGCGGGCTCCATCGTCGACCTCACTTGGCGTCGCGAACCATCGGGCCATTCTTGCCGACGTAGACGACGTAGTGCTTGCCGGGCTTGAAGCTCGCCGAGCTCGCCGAACGCCAATCATCGCCCGCGTTCTTGCGCCACCTGCGTAGCTTGCTGCTCACGGAGATCTTCTTCTCGGCCTGATCGACGTAGAACACCTTCGAGCCGATTCGCACCTGGGCCTGCTTGAGCTCGGTGCCGCTCGTGATCTTCACCCACGCCGTACCAGGTCTCGGGGGTGGTCTGTCACCCTTGACGCGTGGTGCCGCTTGCCCCGCTTGCTCCTCCGCTCCGTCGCCATCCTCCACCGCGTCGAGGAGCACTGGTTGATCGTCGACAGCCGCCGCGATCGGTTCGGACGGCGGCTTCGAAGCCGGCAGCTCCTCCGACGTCGGTCGTGCGTCGCGTACCAGCGCGGCCGCCATCGGCACCTCTGCAGCGCTTGCCGTCAGGATCCCCGAGGCCGCCGCGGGCGTGCTCGCAGTACCCTCGCCCGCGACCTGCCGGCTCGTCACCAGCACCCATGTCACGAACACCGAGACCGCCGCGATCGACACGAGCCCAAACCCGAGCAGCGCGGCGGCCCATCCCCGGGTCAGCACGATGCTCACCGAGTCCGAGCGAGCGGGGAGCGCGGCCGGCGGGTGCTCCCGGTGGTCGGAGCCATCGCCGACCCGCCGGCCCGAGCCGTCCGACTCGGCCCTCGCGCTCGGCTCCACGGCGATGATCATGCTGGAATCGATCACTTGCGTGTGCGTAGGAGGCGCAGCGGCCCCGGAGGCCTCCCCCGAGTAGAGCTGCGGTGACGAGGCATCGCCATCGAACCCGCTGCGATCGTTCCACCCGGGCGCCGGAGAAGCGACCGGCTGCGGTGGTACGAACGCATCGACGGATTGCAGCGCGGGTGGCGTTGGAACGACCGGGGCCGGCGCCATGTAGAGGTGTTGCGCGCGAAGCGGTTCCGTCGGTGCCAATGAGGATGGTGGTGCCAGCACCGCCGCATTTCCCTGGAGCAGCGGCATGGCTTGCAGCTCCATGACCAACGTCTGTCCGGTGATGAGCGCCTTCGAGGCCACCTTGGCGTCCTTGACCGCCGTCGTCGACCCCGTCCGCGGCATCGGCCCGCGTACGAGCTTGGCGCGCGGGGGAACGGGCGGGATCGCCGGACGTACCGCGACTTGCGGCTTGGCCAGCGGTTGGCGGCCTCCCCAGCGCGTGGTGGCCTGATCCGCCGCTGCTACCTTCGACGACTGTCCAGGAGCCGTGCGCGGCTTGGCGATCCCGGTGAGGTGGCGGCAGAGCTTGGTCAGCTCGTCGCGGGCGTCACCATAGCCCGGATAGAGCTTGAGCCGCGTCAGCGCCTGTTCGGCCGTCTGAATCCTCCGGGCCGGATCGGCCTCGAGTAGACCCAGCCGCAGCGCGTCGAGCTCGGGGGGGATCGATCGCGACATCGGTGGAATCCGGCCCGAGAGCACCACCGAGAACAGATCCTGGCCGTCCTCGTGGTCGCCACGGAACTTCTTGCCGTCCACCAGCTCGTGCAGGAGCGCGCCCACGGCATAGAGGTCGATGGTGGGCGCCCGCGTCTTGCCCGAGAGCTGCTCGGGCGCCATGTAGCGCACCTTGCCCTTGACGTGGATTCCCGAGCTCTGCTCGTTGTTGTAGCAAGCCACCCCGAAGTCGGTGAGCTTGACCTCCCCGTGGTTGCTCACCAACACGTTCTGTGGCGATACATCGCGGTGCACCACCCCCAGCGGGCTGCCATCGTGGGTCGTGATGCTGTGCGCATAATCCAGCGCGTAGAGGAGCTGCCCGATGACGTACGAGATCACGCGGAATCGGCGCTGCTCGTCGCCGAGCAGACCCAGCATGTCGCCGAGCTTGAGCAGGTTGGGCCCGTCGACCCACTCCATCACGAGGTAGCTACGGCCGTCCTCCTCGCCCTCGTCGAACACCTGCACGATGTTGGCGTGGCTGAGCCCCGCCGCCAGCTCCGCCTCGGCGCGGAACATGCGGGCATAACGCTCGTCTCCCACGAAGTGATCGGCGATGAGCTTGATCGCGACGATCTTCGTATTCTTCTGATTCAGCGTTTTGCGCGCGACCCAGACATCGGCCATGCCTCCCCGACCGATCTGGCGTACGAGCTCGCAGCCACCGATGACGACACCCGGTTCGGCACGTTTTGGCAACTTGGGATCTGACACTGCGATCACACCGTAGCAAAGGCCACGGTGAAGTCGTGTCAGGCCATGCAAAGATGTTCGATAGTGGTGGGCCGCCGAAGACGATGATGGAGTCGGTGGCGCCGGTGAGCCCTCGAGCTCGCCGTCACGGCGCCTCGGTCGCCATGACCCACGCCACAAAAGCGTCGCGGCGGCACCCCCGAAGGGGTACCGCCGCGGCGTGATCTCAGGAACGAACGGATCTCTAGTCCAGTGGCTCAGAGCGGGTTGCCCGAGTGAGGCGAGGCCAGGTAGGGCATCTCCTCGAGGAACGCGAGGTCGTTGGCGTCCACCCCGTCACCGAGCGGCCCGCCGTTGTTGCAGACCACGGTGAGGAGCGTGTCCGTCACGTCGTCCGCCAGCGAGCGACCGTTGGGGAAGTGGCTGTCGGCGTAGGTCTGACCCTCGCTGATGTTGATGCGCAGCATGTCCGCGGGCGTGCTGCCGTTGGGGCCGAGCAGGTTCACGATGTCGAGGCGGCCCTCGGCGGGGGTCGGAGCGCAGCCGGCCCCGAGCACCGCGTTGAGCAGCCCGGGCAGCTCCGGGTCGAGGATGTACGCGCCGAAGTTGGCCACGTCGTCGCTCGGCACCGAGCGGTTCCACAGGTCCTTGTCCTGCAGCGGGATCACCACCTCGTTCACCAGCGGCCAGCCGAGCCGCGACACCTGCTGGAAGCCGCCGTAGTTGGCGTCGTAGCCGTAGGGGGTGCGCACGGTGACGATGGGGCGCTTGGCGCGGGCCCACACGCCCACCATCGAGTCCTTGCCGCCGGAGCCGGCCGCCGGGCGGTCCTTGCCGGTGATCTCGGTGATGGGCACCTCGAGTACCAGCGACATCACGTTCACGCCGTCGGTCGTGGGCGCACCGCCGACGCCGAGCAGGTCGAACACGTGCAGGTCGACGAAGAACGGCTCGTCGCGGGGGCCGGCGAACACGTGGCCGCCGTCGGCGGTGGGCGTGATGGCCTGCTGCGCGACGCCCTCGTAGCTGTTGCCGGCGAAGCTGCGGTCACCCACGTACCACGGGGCCACCGGCACGTTCGTCGCCACGGTCTCCACGTACTTCTCGCCGGTCTGCGGGTCGCGGGTCGCCTTGTAGAGGTCGTAGTACTGCTTGACGTTGAGCGTGGCGTCGGTGATCGAGGTGATCGGTCCGGTGTTGTAGAGGAAGGTCTCGCCGTTGCCGGTCTCGGTGCGGAACGCCCAGTGGTAGAGCGTGTCGTACGAGGCATCGCCGTCGGTGTCGATGATGATCTCGTAGCGGACGTTGTCCGAGAACCGGTAGAAGTTGGGGCCCGACATCGGCAGCAAGAGCGGCACGTAGTTGGCCACCATCACCAGGTTGTCCGGGTTGGCCGGGCTGATGAACGTGTAGACGTCGGTGTTGTCGGCGTACTGGTCCTCGGCAATGGCCGGGGCCTCGCGGTGGCTCGAAGCGGCGGCCTCACGGGGCACGGCGGCGAGCGCGGCAAGCGAAGCGGTGGAGACGATGAGGGTACGGCTGAAAGTCGACATGATGATGTTCCTCTGGAATTCGATGTGGGTGCGTGGTGGCTAGAACGTGGCGATGTGGATGGACTGCTCTCCGGCGATCACCATCACCGAGGCGTCACGGGCGGCTGCGATGCCCGTGGGATGCGCCAGGTCGGGGATGGGGACGGTGTCCACTTCACCACTCTCGGTGTTGGCGACGACGAGCTCGGTCTGCTTGGTCGCCTCGTTGTAGGTCGGGATGGCCGCGGTCACGCCGGCGGGCACCAGTGAGACGCCACCATGGCGCCCCATGCCCAGGCCACCGATCACCTCGCTGATCTCGCCCTCGGGAGTGACGGCGAACAGCAGGCCCTCGCCGCTCTCGTTGCGGGCGAGGTGGTCCATCACCCACGACACGCCGTTGGCGTCGACGTGGAGCCCGGTGGGCGAGCGAAGCGGCTCGCCCTCGTAGAGCACCTCCGGGTTGCCGCCGGCGAGCGGCAGCTTGAACAGCGCGGGCATCTCCATGTCGGTCCAGCCGGCCACGTAGAGCGACTCGCAGTCCACGCTCACCACCACGCCGTTGGCGCGTGCGATGCCGGGGGCCTCGAGCTTGGTGAGGCTGCCATCGGCGGTGGAGAGCACGTGCACGCCACCCTGCTGACCGAGCGGATCCTTGGGGTCGCCGATCTCGCTGTCGAGCACGCCCACGCCGGTGTCGGCCACGAACAGCGTCGAGCCGTCGCACGACATCGCGAGGTCCGCCGGGTACAGGAACGGCTCGCCCGCGTGGAGCGGCGCGAGATCGCCCGAGTCCACGTCCACCGAGAACACGGTGGGGCGACCCATGTCGTCGTATGCCGCGACGTAGAAGGTCGTGCCGTCGGGGCTCGACTCCACGGCGCCCGCCTGGCGGAACCCCGTGTCGGTGAGCAGCTCCACCTTGGTGGGCTTGGCCGGCGAGCCCGTGGGGCCCGCGTTGCAACCGGCCACCGCCGCGAGGGCGAGCAGTCCGGTCATGATGCGCGTTGCGTGGTTCATGCGTTCTCCGTGGCGGGCGGGTCGAGCCATCGACCTCCGCCGTGTTGGTGTTCGAGGGCCTCCGTCTGGCGGCCCGGGCTGGAAATCGCGTCAGAGCTGGGAGCTCGGGGAGCCCCGTGCTCGGGATGGCGCTCGGCCAGCCCCGCCACCCTGGCGAGGTCGGTCGGGCAGCACCCGGCTCGTGGGGGGTACGGGAGGGCGATGTGGGTGGATCGACGTTCCGGCAGAAATCGACGTGGGCCCGGCGAGGCCGAATTCAGGGCTTCTGCGGCCGAATCGGCTACCCTGGTGCCGAGCCTCGCCTGGCGGGGCCGGGAGCACCGACGTCATGTCACGTTCCATCGAGATTCGCGGCGCGCTTTCGCTCGGCCTCGCGCTCGGCCTCGGCCTCGGCTGTGGCCGCGGCGGCCCACCCCCCGGCTCGCCACCGCCCGATGCCGAAACCGCCCCCGTACCCGAGGGCCCTGTGCCGCCGATGTACCAGCCGTCGGGAAACAGCCCCACGCTGGTGTCCATCGCCGATCCCGCCTACGGGGCCTTCAGCGGCGCGCCGAAGGCCCCGGGCCTGGGCGACACGATCCCCGACTTCGAGGTGCCGCTGGCCGACGGCGGCACGTTCTCGCTCGCGCAGGCCCGCCGTGCCGGGCCGGTGCTGCTGTTCTTCTACCGCGGCTTCTGGTGACCCGCCTGCAACTCGCAGATCGGGAATCTGCAACAGCGCATCGCGGAGTTCGACGAGCGGGGGGTGAGCATCCTGGCGATCAGCGTGGACGTACCGTCCGACACCCTGCCCTGGGCCGAGAAGAAGGGCCTGACCATGCCGCTCGCCACCGATCCCGAGCAGCGGATCATCAGCAGCTTCGGCATCGCCAACCCCGACGTGCCCGAGCTCTCGCTGCACGCGGTCTACATCCTCGACACGGACGGCAAGGTCTTCTACCGCAAGGTCGCGCGCCGTCGCCCGTACTCGCAGGAGTTCCTCGACGCGATCGACTACCACTACGGTCGCTGGCCGCGGGAGGAGAAGGCCGCGGAGGCCCCCGACGGGGCCCCCGGCGGAGCCGCTCAGCCCGGCGACAGCAAGAACGGGTAGTTGACCAGCACCGTGCTGCCGCCCTCGCTCCGGGGGAACGTCCAGCGCTTGACGGCGCTGGCGATGCACTGGCCGACCTTCTCGTCGGATAGGTCGCTCTGCGACACCACCGACACGCTCACCGTGCCGAGCGCCGCGATCGCGAACTGGATCACCACGCGGCCGGCCAGGTTCGGGTCGAGCGCGAGCCCCTTGTTGTAGCAGTGGCGGACCTCGTTGATGTGCGCTCTGACGATGCGCCTGATGATCACGCGATCGAGGTTGCCCCGGATCTCCGCCTTGGCCTGCCGTATCACCGGCACCCGCTTGCCGCGGCCGCCGAAGCCCGCCCCCGAGCCACGGCCGTAGCCCGAGCCCGAGCCGCCGCCGCCGCCGGTGCCCACGAGCGAGCGATTGCCGGGCGGCGGTCCGATATGGCCCCACACGGCCTCGTGCGCCACCCCGGACGGCAGCTCTACTCCTTGTACGACGGTCTTGCCCTGGCTGTGCCCGTCGACGACGCGCGAGTGATCGACCGCCACGAACGCGGTGTGCTCGGTGAGCACGCGGTGGCGCAGCGACAGCTCGATCACCTGCTCGGTCACCTTGGCGCGCCGGGCCTCGCTCCCCCACGCCAGCGAGGGGTCGAGCTCGAGCTCGTCGATCCGCTCGCGCGCCCACATCGATCGCACGCCGTCCACGTCCTCGTCGCGCACGGTCGCGAGCGCGACCGGGAGCTCCACGCGCTCGTCGCCGCGCCGGCCTCGCACCACCGCGCGCCCGCGCAGCGACCCCTGGTAGCGGCCGAACACCACCACCGGCTCGCCCACGAACAGATCGGGCAGCACGTCGGGTACCAGCTCCCGCACCTCCAGCCCCTCGAATTCCAGCTCGAGGTCCACGAGCGCGGGCTGACGCAGCTTCTCGTAGATCCGCTCCACCACCGGCTCGGTCGGCTCGGCCAGGTCCACGTAGGTCACCGCGCCCCGCCCCATGCGGGCGAGGCCATCGAGCAGGTAGCGGTTGACCGAGCTGCCCACGCCCAGCGAGAACAGCCGCGCGTCGCCGATGTGCTCGGCCACGAGCCCGAACACCTCGGCCTCGTTGCCGATGTAGCCGTCGGTCAAGAACACCACGTAGCGCAGCCGCTCGCTCTGGCGCGGCAGCTCGAGCGCGGCACGGATGCCCTCGAGCATGGAGGTGCCGCCCTCGCCCTCGATCGCGTCGATGTACGTCAGCGCCTGCTCCACGTTCTCGGTCGTGGGCGAGAGCATCTCGGTGCCCATCCCCGAGGCGGTGTCGGAGAAGCGCAGCACCTGGAACGCGTCGTCGGGCCGGAGCCCCTCGATGAACCGGCGCATCGTCGCCTTGGCCAGCTCGATCGGCTCGCCCATCATCGAGCCCGACGCGTCGACCACGAACACGATCTCGCGGCCCGGCACGTCGTCGGGGTCGATCGTGACCGGCGGCTGCACCGTGAGCGTGAAGAAGCCGCCCTTGCCGTCGTCGTCGGGCTGGGCCTGCAGCGTGGCCATGGGCTCGTCACCCTCGCGCCGCCACGACAGCACGAAGTCGCGATCGAGCAGCTCGAAGCGCTCGTCGAGCCGCACCAGCGCGCCGAGGTGATCGGGCTCCACCGCCACCCGGTGCGACTTGGTCGCGAGCTCCGTCACCGGCCCGCCCGCGTCGATCGAGACCTCGATCTCGAGGTCCCCGCAGCTTCGAAACCCGGGCGGCAGCACCGGCGGGGTGATCCGCGACGCGTCGGGCACCGCGTCGGTGCCGGCGATCATGCCCGTGCCCACCTGCGTGCCGGTGGGCGTGCCCGGCACGAACCGCGGCCCCACCACGGTGGGCAGCGCCAGCTCGTAGCGCCCCCGCTGGGGCTCCAGCGGCTGCACCACGTGCATGCTCACCTCCACCACCTCGCCGGGGGCCACGTTGGCCACCTGCTGGGTGAACACGTTGGGTCGCTCCTGCTCGAGCAGGCCCGCGGTCTGCCCGGCCTCCTTGGCCTCGTCGTAGATCTCCTTGGCCTCGGCACGGCGGTGGATCTGGCCCCGGGCCACGCGCTCGCCCACGCGAAGCGTGTAGTCGTCGACCGCGCCGTCGTGGGGCAGCGGGAACGTGTAGACCACCTCGATGGTGTCGCTCAGCGAGTTCTCGAACCGCTGCGTCACCGTGGTCTCGGCCACGGTGCCCACCACCATCACGTCGAAGCTGGTGTGGCGCAGCGGCAGGCCCATCACCCGCCCGTCCGCGAGCTTGGTCATCAGACGGCCACCGCCCGCGTCCAAGGGGTCGTCCACCGGCACCGCCTCGCCGCCGCCGGTCGCAGGGGTGCAGCGTGCGGTGGGGAGCCCTTCGGGCTCGAGCTCGGCCTCCGCGGTCACGTCGTCCGCCGGATCCTCCGCTTCGTCCGTCGGCTCGAGCTCGTCCTGCTCCGAGCGGGTGTCGTCGTCCGGGATCTCGAGCTCGAGCTCGGGAGGAGTGATGGGCGTGCACGCGAGCGCGAGCACTCCCAGCACGAACCCCAACGTGGGCGCGCGATGAGCATGCATGAAACCAACCTCCGAGTTGCGGACACCCGACAGCTCGCTCTAGCGGAAGTTCCCGCGGGCGAGCGTGATTGCGCGATCGGCGGCCTCGCAGCCCCGGCCGTGGTCAGTCAGGGTCGACCGCTCGAGCCGCGACCGTCAGCGGCCCACCGCGGCGGCGGTCTTTGGGCCGTGCTCGGCCAGCCCACGCTCGAGCGCGTCCGCGAGCGCAGCCATCGAGGGCCAGCGCGCCGGACCCACCAGCGACAGGCCGCGCGTGGTGAGCTGGTGCAGCCACGGCGGAACGCTGGTGTCGGGCGGCAGCGGCCTTCGCTCGCCTCGCATCACGTGGTACGCGAGCTCGGCCGGCGTACGCCCGGCGAACGGGCGCTCGCCGTAGAGCGCCTCGTAGAGCGTCACGCAGCACGCGAACTGATCCGAGCGCGCCTCGGCGCGGCGACCCGCGAGCTGCTCCGGTGCCATGTAGGCCGGCGTGCCGATCGGGCGGTGGCGTGCGAGCCCGCTGCGATCCACCTGGAGCTTGCTGGCCTTCGACTCGGGCGCGAGCGCCGAGCGGGCGAGGCCGAAGTCCATCACGCGGGCCCGGCCGTCGAAGCCGACCATCAGGTTCTCCGGCTTGAAGTCGCCGTGGACGAGGCCGGCCTCGTGGACCGCAGCCAGGCCCCGCGCTGCGTCGCGCAGCACCGGCACGACCTCCCACCACATGCGTGGCGCTTCGAGCCACTTGCCCAGCGTCACGCCCTCCACCAGCTCCATCGCGAGGAATGGGCGGTCGTCGAAGGTGCCCACGCCCAGCACGGCCACCACGTTGGGGTGGGACAGGCGCGCGAGCGCACCGGCCTCGTTGAGCAGCCAGTCGTCCTCGCCGCCGTCGGGGTTGGAGTGCCAGCGATGCAAGAGCTTCACCGCGACCCGATCCCCGCGATCGGGATCGACCGCGCGATACACCACGCCCATGGCGCCCGCACCCAGCGTGCCCTCGACCACGTACGGTCCGAGGTAGTCGCCAGGCGTGGGAACCACGGCCACCGGCGCACGGGTGACCTGGTCCGGATCGCCTGATGCCGTCTCCGTCAGAGACGCGTCATCGGGCGGCCAGTCGTCATCGTCGGCCAGCCGGGCTCCTGCCATGGTGAAGGGGAAGGATGACGCGCAGCACGCGTAGGTGGAACGAAAGTGAGGAGATGAAGGAGATCCTACGACCTCTCGACGGAATTACAGACGACGGGTCGACGACCAAGTGTCCTTGTCGATGCGAGAATTATCCACTTTGGAGCGAGGCGCGCGCCCCAACCGGCGGAAATCGCGGCGCTCTCGGGAGATGTCCCATAAGGAACGCGGCTATGTCGGCTCGATGTGCGCAGGTCTCGCTAAGTCTCGCGACATATTGCAGTCCCTGGGTTGGCCCAATCGGTGCAGGATTGCCTGACAGGCCGATCCGTACGCACCCGTGCCAAGTGGCACGTTCGACCATGCCTTCGGGCTAGGGCCGTCCCGCCTCGCGCAGCTCCTCCGCCGTATCGCGCAGCGCCGCGCGGCCCTTGCCGTCGAGCAGGCTCACCACCACGCCGGCCACCAGCGAGGCCGCGAACGCGGGGGGCAGCTCCGACAGCTTGGCGAACGCATCGCCCACCCCCGGCAGCTCCGGTGCCGCGAATTTGAACAGCGGCACGCAGGTGAACCCGGTGACCATCGCCGCCAGGGCCCCGCGCGCCGTCATGCCCGACCAGTAGAGCGACAAGATGATCGTGGGACAGAACGTGGCCGAGATCCCCGACCAGCCGAAGATCACGAACCAGAACACCGTGCGATCGGGCGTGACCGCGGCCACCCCCAGCGCCACGGCCAGCGCCGCGAACGCGAGCACGAACGTGGCCACGCGGCTCCGGCCCACGAGCGCGTCGTCGGGAGTCTCGGGCGCCATCACCTTCTGGTACACGTCGCGCACCACGGCGCTCGCGGCCAGCACGAGCAGCGAGTCCACCGTGGACATGATCGCCGCCAGCACGATCGACACGAACACGCCCACGAACACCACCGGCAGCAGGTGATCGACCAGGAGCGGCATCACGTCCTCGCCGCCCGTGCCGAGCAGCGCCGGCCCGCTGCCGGGGCCCACCAAGAGGTGACGGCCCACGAGGCCCGTCAGCACCGCGCCCACGTCGGCGAGCAGCGTCCAGACCATCGCCACCATGGTGCCGCGGCCGAGCTCGTTCTCCGAGCGCAGCGCGATGAACCGCACGAACAGCTGGGGCGAGCCGAGGTACCCGAGCCCGATGAGGAGCAGCGCGATCGTGGCGAGGATCTCGGTGCCCTCGCCCAGCGAGAAGTGCAGGAGCGAGGGGTCCTGCGCCCGCACGCCGTCGAGCACCGCCGTGAGGCCGCCCGCGGCTGCGATGCCCACCACCGGCAGCAGCACGAGCCCCGCCACCATCAGCGCGCCCTGGAACACGTCAGACCACACCACGGCCACGAACCCGCCGCTGACGATGTAGACCAGCACCACGACGAAGCCGATCGCGATGCCGACGTAGTAGTTCCAGTCGAGGAAGCTCTCGAACGCCTTGCCGGTGGCGTCGATCTGGGCGCTCACGTAGAGCGTCACGAACACCACCATCGCCAGCGCCGACACCAGGCGCAGCACGTGGCCATGGTCGCGGAAGCGCGACTCGAGGTAGTCGGGCACCGTGAGCGAGTCGTAGCGATCGGTGAGGCGCTTGAAGCGACGGCTCATCCACACCCAGCTGATGCCCACGCCGAGCAGCTCGCCGAGCACCACCCACAGCGCCTGCAGCCCCACCGTTGCGCCCATCCCCGTGAGCCCGAGGAGCAGCCACGCCGACTCGCCCGTCGCACGGGCCGAGAACGCCACGGCCCAGTAGCCCATCGACTTGCCGCCGGCGAAGTAGTCGCGCACGTCCTTCATGCGTCGCGAGGCCAACACTCCGATCCACAGCAGCACCGCGAGGTAGACGACGATCCCGATGAGCTTGACGGCTTGGTCGGACATTGACGGGCGGCCCGGCCCGACCTTAACACCCCTTACCCGCGGGTGTAGGCTCCACGCCATGGGCAGCCACATCGATACGCTGAAGCGCGTCCTCGACGGCAACTACGAGGGGGCCAGCGACGCCGAGAAGAACCGGGCGGTACGCGAGCTGGTGCAGGTGTGCAGCGTGGCCGCGGGCGCGATGACGATCCAGCCGCTGCCCCTGCTGGACTCCGCGCTGATCGCCCCGATCCAGATCGGGCTCGTGCAGGGCATCGGCAAGATCCACGGCTACAAGCTCGACAAGAAGTCGATCCTCGAGATCCTGAGCACGTTCGGGGCCAGCATCGTGGCCCAGAACCTCATCATGGCCGCCGCCAAGCTGATCCCGTTCTTTGGCTGGGTGTTCACGATCTCCATGGCCTACGCGCTCACCTGGGCGATCGGCGAGGTCAGCGACCACTACTTCCGCAACGACCGCAAGGTCGACGAGCGCGAGCTTCGGGCGATGTTCGAGCGGATCTACAAGGCCAAGAAGGAGGAGAAGGCGGCCCAGCACAAGCGCGATAGCACCCTCAAGGCCAAGCTCGAGGAGCTGAAGGAAGCGCGCGCGGCGGGCCTGCTCACCGAGGAGGAGTTCGAGGCCAAGAAGGCCACGCTCCTGGCCGACTTCTGACGCCGAGGCGGCCGCCGAGCGGTAGCCGAGGCCTCGGTGCCCGGCGGATCGAGCCGGATGGCCGGGTTCGAAGCCGTGTGGCCCGAAGGACGTGCGTCGAGCGGGACGAGCGTGGCGACAGGTCCAACGCGTCGCGTTATGCTGGGGGCGTGCGAGCGTTCGTGATCGCCGTGTCGTGCCTGCTGGCCTGCAACCCCAACCAGTCCGGGCTGGGTCCGGACGACAACGGGAGCTCCGTGGGCGAGTCCACCTCGACCACGAGCGTGCTCCCCACGACCACCGGCAGCTCGTCCTCCACCGCTGCGAGCAGCAGCAGCAGCAGCAGTAGCAGCACGACGGTGGCCGACGGTACGTCCACTGGTACCAGCGACAGCTCGAGCAGCACCACCGAGGCACCCCTCGCCTGCGGCGAGGAGCCCGGGGCGCCCGCGGGCTGCGACCCTGCGTGCACCGATTGCTCGGATGGTACCTGTCGGATCCTCTGCGACGACACCTTGCCGTGCACTCGCCCAATCACTTGCCCCGAGGATCGACCCTGTGAGATCGACTGCACCGGCCCCATGGTCTGCCGCGGGATCAACGTGACCTGCCCCACTGAGCACGCCTGCACGCTGACTTGCGATGGCGACGACACGTGTCGGGATCTGGTGATGAGCTGTGGGATGGGCCCTTGCTCGCTCACGTGTTCCGGCGATTCTGGGGCGTGTGACGACGTCCAATTCAATTGTGGGCCCAACGATGGATCCATTACGTGCACCGCATTCCAGGCCAGCCTGCCGTCTCCAACGCCCTGGCCGGACTCGGGCTGCCGCTGCGATCGCGACGAGAATTGCGATCAGTGAGGCCCCAAGCCGCGGGCGACTGCGATATCGTGCCGCCGCCATGAGCCAGCGGGACAAGGCCCAGGATCGACTCTTCTGCGAGATCGTCGCTCAGCTCATCATCGCCGACGCGGCCGTCACCGACGACGAACGGGCGTTCCTCGATCGCCTGATGGATCGCTTCGGCTTCGACGCCGACGATCGCCGCTCGGTGTTCGGTGCGGTCGACATCGGCCAGCCCATCGACGACCGGCTCGCGCGCCTGCCCGAGGACGCCCGCGCGGAGCTGCTCGCCGAGCTCGAGGGTGCGGCCGAGGTGGACGGCGACGTGGGGCGCGGCGAGGCCGAGATCATCGAGGAAGTCCGCCGCGCGCTCGGACAGTGAGCCTGGCCTTCGGTGCCGTCAGTCCATCCCGGCGACGTCAGTCCATTTTGGTGGAGACGATCGGGTGCTCCTCGGCGGTCTGCCAGGGCACCTCGGGCCACCACCGCTCGCGCATCGGCGGCACGCTGGGCTCCACGCTCTGCCCCGGTCGCGGCGCGAGCACGGCCACGCCGGCCGCGTCGGCGGCCACCAGCACGCGCTCGATGGGCTCGGTCCAGCCGTGGTACGCGAGGTCGAACAGGCCCCAGTGGATCGGCAGCAGCACGCGGCCGCCCACCAGCTGGTGCGCGCGCACGGCCTGCTCGGGGCCGAGGTGCCAGTCGGGCCACGCGCGGTTGTACGCGCCGGCCTCGATCATCGTCAGGTCGAACGGCCCGAGCTTCGCCCCGATCTCCTCGAGCGCGGGGAACAGCCCCGTGTCGCCCGAGAAGAACACGCGGTGCTCGGGGCCCACGAACGCATAGCCGGCCCACAGCGTGGCGTCGGTGTCGACGAGCGTGCGGCCCGAGGCGTGGCGCGCCGGGGTGCACACGATCTCGAGGCCGTCCACGAACACGCGGTCCCACCAGTCGAGCTCCTCGATGCGATCGGTCGGCACGCCCCAGTACTCGAGGTGGGCGCCCACCCCGAGCGGCACCACGAACGTGGTGTCCCAGTCCTTCATGGCCACGAGGGTGGGGTGGTCGAGGTGGTCGTAGTGGTCGTGCGAGATCACCACCGCGTCGATGGGCGGCAGGTCCGCGAGCGCGATCGGGGGCGCGTACCAGCGCTCGGGCCCGAGCCAGGTGAGCGGCGAGCTGCGAGGGCCCCACACCGGATCGGTGAGCACGCGGTACCCATCGACCTCGACGAGCAGCGTGGAGTGCCCGAGCCACGTGACGCGCAGGCCCGTGGGTGGCGGCACTGCGATCGCGATCGGATCGATCGCCTCCACCGGCACCGGCAGCGAGGGGCGGGTCTCGGCGCTCTCGGAGACGATGCCGTCGAGCGTGCCCCACCAGTCGTTCCACAGCGGCTGCGGGTTCACGAACACGCCGTCACCTCCCCACTGCGGCGAGGCCTCCATGCGCGCGAGCCGGGCGTCCTGCGCCGCCTTGCCGAACGCCTCCCAGCCGTCCGCGATGGCCACGGTGACGAAGAGGGCAAGGGACGAGAGCATGGCGATTGCCGTGAGCCGAAGGCCGCGTCGGAGCGAGCGAAGGACGGTACGAAGGATACTCGAGCGGGTCATCGTTCGCCTTCCGCGGGGCGCACGAGGCCGGGGCGGGTGAGAGACCAAAGCGTGGCGCTGGCCTGCAACCGCTGTCAATCTGGTCGCGACGACCATCCGAGCGAAGCCGAGCGACGGGGCCCGCACGGCGCCATTGGCCCCGTGACCGGCGACCGGTCCCACCACGAGACCGGCACGAGAAAGGTTGCGCGAGGGCCGGCGTTGTCAGCACCAGGTGTCGAGCTCTCCGCTGCGCTGGGCCGTGGTGCTCGCGTGTCTGGTGAGCCTGTGGCTCGTCGGGTGCAGCTCACTCGGCGGCCACGGCCGCTGGGGCGTGCGCCACGGTCGATCCGACGAGCTCCCCGGCTCCCCTGCGTGGACCGGGGCGGCGAGGCCGGGACGCATCCATGCGTACACCAGCCCCGGGCGGCTGCCCGAGCTGCGCGACGCCGACGGCACCCCACTGCCGCTGCGCCACACCGGGGTGCACGCGGCCCTGCGTGGGCACATCGCCGCGGTCACGGTCCGGCAGCGCTTCCACAACGCGTCCGATCATGCCATCGAGGTCGTCTATACGTTCCCGCTCCCGGAGAACAGCGCCGTCTCCGACATGAAGATGATCGTGGGGGACCGGACGATCGCGGCCGAGATCATGCGTCGCGACGAGGCCCGTGAGACCTACGAGACGGCGCGGGAGACCGGCCACACCGCCTCGCTGCTCGAGCAGGAGCGGCCCAACGTGTTCACGCAGTCGGTCGCCAACATTCCAGCGGGCCAAGACGTGGAGGTCGAGCTCCGCTACGTGCAGACGCTGACCTACGACGCCGGCGAGCACGAGCTGGTGTTCCCCATGGTCGTGGGTCCGCGCTTCGACCCCGGGGGCGGCTCGGTGCCCGACGCGGCCCGGATCTCGCCCCCGGTGGTGGGCCACGGCGTTCGCACCGGGCACGACATCGAGCTCGTGGTCGATGCCCAGGCCGGTCCGCCGATCGTCTCGTGGACCTGCCCCTCGCACGAGCTCGACGCCACGCTCGAGGCCGGCCGACTGCGCGCCACGTTGGTCCCGCACGAGTCGCTGCCCAACCGCGACTTCGTGCTGCGCTATCGCGTGGGCGGCGGCGAGCCCCAGGCCGCCGTGCTCCTCGGCGAGCCCGACGACGACGGCACCGGTCACTACATGCTGGTGGTGTACCCGCCCAAGGCCAACGTCGACGCCGAGGTCGGGCGGCGCGAGGTGATCTTCGTCGTCGATCGCTCGGGCTCGATGGCAGGCCCGCCGCTGGCGCTGGCCAAGCAGGCCGTGCGCGAGCTCCTGGCGCGGCTGCGGCCGGTGGATGCGTTCGACGTGGTGGGCTTTGCGTCGGGCACCGAGCGGCTGTTCGGGCGACCACGCCCCGCCAATGCCGAGAACCTGGTGCTCGCGCTGCGCTTCATCGACGACATGGAGGGTGGAGGCGGCACCATGATGAAGGACGCGGTGGAGGCCGCGCTCTCCGATCCCGTCGCCGACGGCTTCAACCGCTACGTGCTGTTCCTGACCGACGGCTGGGTGAGCGACGAGCGTGAAATCTTCAAGGGCGCGCGCGAGCTGGTCGAGCGCGTGGCCGCGCGCGGCAACGTGGCGCGGGTGTTCGGCATCGGGATCGGTGCGGCGCCCAACCGGGCGCTGATCGACGGGATCTCCGAGGCCGGCCGCGGGGTCTCGCGCACGATCGTGTCCCGCGAGGAACCGGCCCGGGTCGTCGACGCGATCATGCACGACATCGATCGCCCCGTGCTCACCGGGCTCTCGCTGCCCAAGGCCGGCCCGCTGCGCCCCGAGACCTACCCCGCCGAGATCCCCGACCTGTTCGTCAGTCAGCCGGTGGTGGTGATGGGGCGCTACGACGGTGACGTGGGCGGAAGCGTGGTGCTGCACGGCCGTCGCGCGAACGCGGTGGTCCGGCTCGAGGTGCCCGTGCATCGCGTCGAAGGGGCCGACGGCCTGCTCAGAGCGCTGTGGGCCCGTGCCAAGGTGGCCGAGCTCGAGGTGGGCCTGTGGCACGAGCCCTCCGCGGAAATCATCGAGCGAATCACCCGCGTGGGCCTGACGTATCGCATCGTCACGCCGTTCACGAGCTTCGTGGCGGTGGATCACTCGCGCGTGGTGAGCGACGGCGAGCCCGAGCGCGTGGTCCAGCCGGTCGCGATCCCCGAGGGCGTGGATCCGATGATGGCGGGCGCCGAAGCCTACGCCGCCTCGGTCGCGCTGGCGGGCGGCCCTCCGCTGTCGCACGTCCAGGCCCCGGTCACTCACGAGGGCAGCACGCGACGCATGATCCATGTCGCGGCCGCACCGCTCGCGAGCCGTGCCTCATCGACCCACTACGTGAGCATGGCGCATGTCCAGAGCATCCCCGTGGGCCAGTCCACCAGCCGGGATTTCACGCAGGTGGTCGATCTGACCCCCACCGCGTCGCGCGACTCGGCCGGGATCTCGCTGGCGGGCACCACGGGCGCCGAGTCGAGGATCGTGGTGAACGGCGCCACGATCAACGACCCCGCATTCGGCACGGTGGGCACCATGATCGTGCCGGATTTCGTCGAGAGAGTGACAGTGCTCGAGTCGGGCTACGAGGCCGAGCACGGCGGCGCCTCGGGCGGCCAGATCCACACCGAGCGGATCTCCGGCACCAACCGACTGCGCGGGTCGGCGCGCTTCGCCTTCACTCCGCGGCTCTTGGCGCCGCGCTTCATCATCGGCACCGACGACGCCGTACGCACCACCGAGACGCCCGATTTCTCGATGCAGGGGGTCGTGACCGCCAGCGGTTTCATCATCCGCGATCGGCTGTTCTGGACCGCCGGCGTGTCGCTCACGGGTGGCCGCAATTCGCTGATCCAGAGCTTCCACCATCGCGTCGATGCCGACGGCTCGGGCGGCTACGAAGGCTGCACCCACGCGCCGGGCGCGTTCGACTGCGCCCCGGGCACGGACCACATCACCACCCGGAAATTCGCCGAGCAGCGCTTCCACACCGGACAGCTGCAGGGCGGCTACCAGCTGGGTCTCGACTGGATCATCAACCCGAGGAATGCCCTGTACCTGACGGTGGGTGGCACCCCTCGTTTCGTGCGCCGGAGCTTTCGCCACGCGGCCGGCGATCCGTTCGATCCCACCCTCACCGCCGATCCCCTGGGGCGCCGATCGCTGGTGGCCAACGGAGTGCTCAATGATCACTTCGGCTGGGACCGCAGCGATGTGCTGTACTCGTCGCTCTCGTACCGCGGTCGCTTCGTCGACGACACCCTCGAGCTCGAGGCCACGGCGGCGTACTCGCGGATGTTTCGGCAGACGGCGTGGCGGCTCGATGATCCCGCGCTGCGCAAGCTCCCGGCCACGCAATACACCGATGCCGAGGGCGGCAGCCTGCTCGAGCTGCTCGCCTCCGATGGCAGGCTCGACTCGGTCCCCAATGTCGTGCAGGCCTGCAGCGCCACCGGCGTGCCCGGAGAGGCCTGCCCGGTGCGGCTGTGGCTGACGGGTGGCATCGGGCAGTACGGCCGCGACCAGAGCCAGCGCGGCGAGGGCCGCGTGGCCGCGACCCACTTCTTCACGGCCGCGGGCCACCACCAGCTCAAGTATGGGCTGGCCTTCGAGCACCTCGTGCGACGCACGACCTCGCAGTACTCGGGCAGCAACCGCGCGGACTTCCAGGGGCGCTGCCAGGGCGCGGGCGTGGGCGAGCAGCCCGACGATGCGGGCGGCGAGTGGTGCTTCGACGGCAGCAGCGGCCGCTACCTCGTCTCCAACGCCGACCGGGTCGACAACCATCGCTACGTGATCGTCGATCTCGACGATCCCGATCGGCGAACCACGCTGGGCTACGGGCGCGCGCGCAAGGAGCAAGGGCGCCTCGATGCCATCACTGCCCCCGACGGGGCCGGCATTCGTGCGTCCGCCTACGACGAGACGGTCTCGGCCCAGCACTATGGTCTGTTCCTGCAGGACCGCTGGGCGCTCCTGTCCAACTTGTTCCTCTCGGCCGGCGTGCGCTGGGAGCTGCAGGACATGCGCGACATCCTGGGCGAGCGTGCCTTGCTCATCCGCGACAACGTGGGGCCCCGGCTGGGCGTGGTCTACGACTGGACCGACGAGGGGCGCAGTCGCCTCTACGCCAGCTACGGCATGTTCTTCAACCAGCTGCCCTTGCAGCTCGGCTCGCGAGCCTTCGGCGGCCTCGTCGACGTGCGCCGCAGCTATCGCAACGCGGACTGTCAGGGCCAGCCCGTCACGCTCGCGGGCCAGAGCTTCGCGCGCGAGCGCGACGGGCAGCCCACCGAATTTTGCTCCGACACGGCCTCGAGCAGCTCGCAGGCGCTCGAGGGCGGGGTCGTGCCGCGGCTGCGCGGGCACTACGACCACCAGCTCCAGCTCGGCTACGAGCACGAGGTCGTCGAAGATCTCGTCGTGGGCGCCCGCTGGCTGCACACGGCGCTCGGTCGTGCGGTCGAAGACGTCTCCACCGACGGCGGCCGCCACTTCCTCATCGCCAACCCCGGCGAGGCGGTAGCCGCCGAGGACGTGCAGCGCCAGCGGGCGCAGTGCACCGAGCTCGACGCCCGACTGCAGGCGCTCGACCCCGACGACGCCGCTCGCTCTGGTCTCGCCCGCGATCTCGAGCGCTGCCAGCTGCTGGCGGATGCCCTGGATCGCGTGGGCTCGCTGTTCGATCGCCCGCGCCGCCGCTTCGACGCCTTCACGCTGGAGGTGAGGAAGCGCTTCGCACGAGGCTGGCAGCTGAACGCCTCGTACACCTACAGCCGTCTCCTGGGTAACTACGATGGCTTCGTGGATCCCGTGACCGGGTTCATCAACCTCGGCGCCAGCGTGCAGTACGACACCCCGGAGCTCGTACGCAACAGCTCGGGGCCGCTGTCGTTCGACACGCCCCATCGCTTCAAGCTCGACGGCTTCTACATGTTCGATCTCCGCGATGCGGGCCGGCTCACGCTGGGCACGAGCCTCCGCGTGTCCTCGGGGTTTCCGATCTCGCTGCGGGCCGGGCACCCGATCTTCGCCGGCGCGCCGGTCTACGTGCTGCCGCGCGGCGCGGGCGGGCGCATCCAGCCCAACGCGAGCTGGAACCTCAGCATCGGCTATGCCTATCCGCTCCCCATGGACCTCGAGCTCGGAGCGACGATCCGCATCCTCAACGTGACCAACGCGCGTGCCGTGATGCGGGTGAACGAGGTCTACTCGTTCCAGAGCACGCGAGCGGTGGCCGGAGGCGATACCCGCGATCTGGCGCATACCAAGATCCAGGATCCGGGCGATCCCACCGCGTTCTTCCAGCGCACGATCCTCGCGCGCCAGGGCAGCCATGGGGTGGAGACGGCCTTCCAGACCCCGCTGGCCGCGAGCTTCGAGCTCGAGCTGCGGTTCTGAGGCCGGCCCGACGTCCTCGGGCGGCTTCTTGCTTTGTGGCTTGCAACTGCGGCCATGAAGTGCAAATTTTTACGTCGACATGAGAGAGCAACCATCACCCAGCAATTTCGAGCATTTGACAACTTGACTGATAGAAAATCACGATCTGTCAATATGTGAAGGTTGTAAATACCATGACTCCGAGCGACGGCAAAGCCCCCAGGCACCTCGGCACTCGCGTCCGCACGCTGCGACAGAAGGACGGCCTGACGCAGGTCGAGCTCGCGCGGCGGCTCGGGATCTCCGCCAGCTACCTCAACCTCATCGAGCACAACCAACGCTCGCTCACGGCGCCGCTCCTGCTCAAGATTGCGGAAGAGCTGCGCGTCGATCTCCAGGACTTCAGCGATGGTCGCGACGACGACCTCGCCGTCGCGCTCGTCGAGGTGTTCTCCGACCCGCTGTTCAACGAGCATGGCGTGGCCCCGGGCCAGGTCCAAAAGCAGCTCCACGATCTCGTCGGGGCGTCCCCGCCGCTGGCGCGCGCGATCGTGACGCTCTATCGGGCGTTCCGCGGGGCCCGAGCGTCGGCCGACAGCCTCGCGGGCCAGCTCTACGACACGCAGCAGATCCCCGTCGCCACGCGCTCGCAGCTGCCGTCCGAGGAGGTCAGCGACTACATCCAGCGGCGCGGCAACTACTTCCCCGAGCTCGAGGAGGCCGCGGACGAGCTGTGGCGCCGGGCCGGGCTGGAGGAAGACGAGCTCTACCACGGCCTCGTGCGCCACGTGACCGGTGAGCTCGGCGTCGCGATCGAGGTGATGCGGCTCGGCGGTCCCGGTGGGGCGCAGCGCCACTACGACCCCGAGCGCAAGCGGCTGCGGCTGTCGTCGATGCTCCCGCCGCCGAGCCGCGTGTTCCAGCTCGCGGCGCAGATCGGCCTGTTCACGCTGGGCGACGTGTTCGATCGCCTGGCCGACGATCCCGAGCTCACCTCGGAGCCCTCGCGGCGGCTGTGCCGGGTGGTGCTCGCCAATTACTTCGCGGGCGCGGTGGTGATGCCCTACGACCGCATGCTCGCGGCGGCTCGCGACGAGCGCTACGACCTCGAGCTGCTCGGCCACCGCTTCGGGGCCAGCTTCGAGCAGGTCAGCCACCGGCTCACGTCGCTGCGGCGACCCGGGGCCGAGGGCATCCCGCTGCACATGATTCGCGTGGACATGGCGGGCAACATCTCCAAGCGGTTCACCGCCTCGGGCATCCGCTTCGCGCAGTTCTCGGGCGCGTGCCCGCGCTGGAACGTGTTCGCGGCGTTCCAGACCCCCGGCATCATCCGCGTGCAGGTGTCGGTGATGTCCGACGGCGAGCCGTACTTCTGCGTGGCCCGCACGGTGCCCAAGAGCCACGGGGGCTACCACGAGCCCACCACCATCCAGGCGGTGGGGGTCGGCTGTCAGCTCCGCCACGCCCGCGAGCTGGTCTACTCCGAGGGCATCGACCTCGACGACACGGGCGGCGGCGTGCCGGTGGGCGTGACCTGCCGGCTGTGTGCGCGGCGTGATTGCGGCCAGCGGGCGTTCCCCTCGATCCGCGACCCCCTGGTGATCGACGAGAACGTGCGCGGGCCCTCGTTCTATACCCCGCCGGCCGAGCTCGACGTCGATCCGACGCCGCGCCGCGGCCGGTGATCGTGGTACAACCCTCGCCGTTCGCCGCGGTGCCGGTACCCGCGGCGCGCGGGAGGGCGACGACGATGACTCGACGGCTCGTGGGCGCGCTGGGCTTGATGGTCGGTCTATTGGGAGTGGGCACGGTCGTGGTCGGCTGCGCCAAGTACCCGTCGTGCAAGAAGGACAAGGACTGCCGCGCCGAGGCGGGCGAGCACTGCGTCGGCGGGGTCTGCCAGAGCTGCAAGACCGACGCCGACTGCGTGGCGCGGACGCCCGCGGGCCAGCCCACGTGGACCTGCAACGCGTATCGCTGCGGCCCGCCGGGCGCCACCGACGGTGCCGTGACCGGTGGCGGCGGCAGTATCGGCGCCCCGTGCACGCAGGCGAGCGACTGCGTCGGCTTCGTGTGCAAGGAGGGCGTGTGCTCGCTGTGCAGCTCCGACCTCGATTGCCCGTCGGGGAGCTGTGCGATGGGGAGCGGCACCTGCCTTCTTGCGAACCCGTGCCATACCGACGATGAGTGCGCCATGGACGAGATCTGCGACACCGGCGTCTGCGTCTTCTCCGACGTGCAGCCGAGCGAGGGCGGGGGCCCGTGCGGCCTTCCGGCGGTGTACTTCGGGTTCGACAGCGACGAGCTCACCCCCACCACGCAGGAGGAGCTCATCGCCGCGGCCGATTGCATGATCCAGCAGGAGCGCCCGTTGATCCTCGAGGCCCACGCCGACGAGACCGGCACCGAGGAGTACAACATCCTGCTCACCGAGCGCCGCGGCTCGATGGTGCGCACGTTCCTCGCCGGCAAGGGCGTGCCGATCGAGCGGATGCAGGTGATCGCCAAGGGCAGCCTCGAGTCCAAGGCCACCGACGATGCCTCGCGCGCCAAGGAGCGGCGGGTGTCGTTCCTGTGGCCGGAGTGAGCGCGGGCACGGCCGCTCGCGGCTGCCGGTCCACGCGATTGCCTAGAGCCCGGCCGTGACCGCGCCCTCGCCGTGCACCCGCGCCGAGATCGCGACATCGGTGAGGCCGGCCTCGCGGGCGAGGTCCATCGCGCGCACGAGCTGGTCGTAGGGCGCGTCGGGCTCGGACATCAGGGTGAGGCGGGTGCGCGGGGCGGCCGCGGCCACCTCGCGAAAGCGCGCCGACAGGTCCTCGTCGGCCACGGCCTTGCCGTCGATCTCCACGCCCGTGGCGGTGACGCGTACCGAGAGCGACGGCGGCTCGCCGTCACTGCGGGGCGGAGCCGCGGTCACCTCGAGGGCGGCGGCTCGCATGGGGGAGTCCCGCCACAGCTCCTCGGGGGTGGGGCGCTTGGCGATCTCGCCCTCGAGCGCCTCGATGCGGCTGGCCATCGCGTCGACGCGCTGGAGCAAGGCCTCGTGCTCGGCCCGGGGCACCCCGGGCTCGCCACCGCACGCGGGCACGAGGAGGGTGATGGCGAGCATGCAGGAGCCGAGGCGCACGGGCACAATCGTAGCAGCGTGTGGAACCGATGCCGCGGACGGTGCGTCTTTGGCATCATGCTCGTCCCGATTGCGGGGCAGGGGCAGGACGACGACTATGAAGACGATGGCCAAGAGCATGGCAGAATGCGCCCTGGTGCTCGCTCTGACCGCGGGCTGTGCCCCGGGCGGCGAGCTCTCCCCCACCCCGACCCCGGCCCGGTTCGAGTCCGCGGCCTACGTGGTGGCCCCCACCAAGTGCGGCCCCGCCAAGGTGGGCTCGCTGCGGGAGCTCGTGCCCGATGCCGAGATCATGGGCGCGCTCGAGCTCGACGTGGAGCACCTGCGGCGCGGCAAGCTGTTCCCCCAGGTCGAGAAGCTGATCGCAGCCGAGGGGGCCGACGTGCTCGCCGCGATGGACGAGTGCGGCGTACCGCTCGCCAAGGTCGAGGGCCTGGTCGCGGCCTTCTCCGATAGCGACGACATGATGGTGGGCGTGCGCGCCAAGGGCCTGGGCGAGCCGACCACGCTCGACTGCCTGGCCGCCAAGATCGAGAAGTCCACCGGCAAGGCGCCGTGGAAGCGGGTCACCGGCACCTGCGACACGACCCTCGATCTCGAGGGTGATGACGGGAAGGGCTTCGTGGTGGGGCACGACATGGTGGTGATCGCCAGCAAGTCGCTCGAGACGGCGATCGAGCGGCGCGTCGCCGGCAAGGATCGCTCGGCGCTCGAGGGTCGCCTCGCGTGGGCGCGCAAGGAGGTCGACATGAGCAACACCGCGTGGGTGGCCACCAACGTGCCCGCGAGCGCGAGCGCGGGCCTGCCCGCGAGCATGGCCGGGCTCGCCCACGTGGGCATGAGCTTCGACGCGACCAAGGGCCTCGGCATGCGGCTCGGCGCGGGCTTCTCCTCGGCGGCCGAGGCCAAGGCGGCGGCCAAGGAGATCGAGAGCCAGCTCGTGCAGATCAAGATGATGCTGCCCATGATGGGCTTGTCGAGCTCGGTGGGCGACACGATCGAGGTCGGCACCAAGGGCAGCCTGCTGCGGATGGGGATGTTCCTGCAGCTCTCCGACATCGAGGCGCTGCACAAGATGGCGACCGGCGGCTCGAGCAGCTCCACGCCCCCGTCGCCGCCGCGGCCGGGTCTGTAGTCACGGGCCCACGGGCCTCTCACTTGACCGCCCGGCCCGCTCTCCATGCAAAATGCAGCGAGCCGCGCTCTCCTGCTCGAGGAGGCGCGGCTCGCTCATTTCGGCCGAGGGGCCTTCGCTAGCTGGCGATGAGGGAGCAGAGCTGCTCCACGGCCGTGTCGCGCTCGGTGACCTTGGTGGCGTTGACGGCCTTGCGAATCACCGTTTCCCACTTCTCCTCCGGAACGTCTTCCTTCATGTTCTCGAGCAGCTCGAGGATCTGTTCGTCGTCGAGCGTGTTGTAGATGACGTTGCCGTCGTGGCGGAGGAGGGCGTTGAGATCCTTGATATAAGCGCCGATGCTCTGCGTCGGCCGGTCGGCGTCGCGCTTCTCGCCGATGCGCTCGCGCTTTTGGGTGCGCTTGAGCTCCCGCTCGATGCGCTCCATGTCGTTGCGTTTCATGGGAGACCTCCTGGCTCGTTCGGGGGTGGTGGCGTGGGCGTGGGCCCAGCCGATCACGGCCCCTTTCGGAGCCGCGTAGGTAGCACAACGCCGGTGGGGAAGGCACGGGCCGGGCGAAGCTCCACCGGGCGAAGGGCCGCCGGCGGCAAGGGCGGACGCGGCGTGTGAATGGGCCGCCAGCTCCCGCGGATTCGGGCGCACGGGCATTTTGGCCACCGGCACGGCACATGCCGGCGAACGCCGTCGGGGGGCGCGTGTGGTGGCTCGCGGGCGAACCCTCGCCGTCCCGAGCCCGGCTTTGCGCCGCGTGCGCTCGCATCGCGGGAGCTTGGGGCGCCCGGCATCGTGCCGGGATCACCCGACAGCAAGCGCTCGAGCACGAGGCGAGCGCCCGTCATCGAGCGAGCCGCGGAGCCCTCCCCGCCGGTGCGAGGCGGACGCTCCGCCGCTCAGGGGATGTAGATGACCTCGGACTTCATCCCGCCCGGGTAGGCATACGACGAGTGGCAGATCGGCTCGGGGTCCACCGTGTTGTCGCACTGCTCGCTGGGATCGGCGCTCGAGTAGCCGATCTGCACGATGCCGAACGGGACGCCGCTGTCGATGATGTGGGGGCCTTCGCTGATCGGTACGTCGGCCACCTCCCAGCTCTCGGAGACCGGGTTGAAGCCGTTGACGCTCGCGTTGTCGAGGAACACCGTGGGCCCGCCCACCGGCCGGATCACCTGCACGTAGTGGTAGTCGAAGCCGATGCCGGTGGAGAACACGTAGCGATTGAGGAACTGCTCGACCGGGATCATCTGGTACATCGCCGGGTCGCCGATCTCGGTGGACTCGGCGGCGGGCTCGTCGGGGTCGCGGCTGCTCTGCAGGTACTGCACCGGCATGAACGCGCCGGTGTCGTCGCTGTCGAGGAAGAAGCTGCAGCCGTTCTCGACGTCGACCTGGATCCACGAGCCGCGCTTCTCGAACGTGCAGCCCTCGCCGTCGAACTCGTTGGGCGCGGGGCAGTTCTCGGCCGTGAGCACCGGGCCATTGCACCCGAGGTTGCCCGCGGCGGTGATGCGCACGCCCGGGCCGCTCGAGTAGATCCGCCACCAGTGGCGCTCGGTGGCGCGGATCGGCGAGTGCGCGGCCACGTAGCGCTTGCCCCAGTAGTCGAGCGGGATGAGCAGCTCCTGCAGCGGGTCGCAGCGGCCGAGCTCGGGCATGTCGCGCACGGGCACCCGCGAGCAGCGGCTGGCGCCCACCACCCAGATCGGCTTGTCGGCGTGGATGACGGTGCCCGAGACGTCGCGGAGGTCCGGGTTGCCCTTGATGTCGTTGGCCGACGCGGCGATGCGCACGGTGTCGAACCGGTTCATCGGCAGCGTGGGGCTCTGCTCGCCCGCGGCCACGTGGTCGATGTTGATGCCGGTGCCGGCGGTGTCGACCGGCGGGGTCCAGGTGACCTCGGTGAAGTCCTCGAGCGCGACGATCTCGAAGTAGCTGGGCTCGCCCTGGCCCTGCGCCTGCTCGATGTGGGGCGCGTACGAGAACACCACGTAGTCGCGGCGGATGGTGGTCTCGGGCAGCAGCATCGACGAGTCGTTGCCGCGCGCGTTGGTGAGCGGCGAGTGGAGGTAGGCCACGATCGGCACGTCGCTCTCCACGCGGTAGGTGCCGCCGGTGCGGAACATCGACGAGTCGCCGAGCACGAAGTCGGCGTCGAGCTGGAACAGCGTGTTCTCGCCGGGCTGCAGCACGCGGGGGTTGCCCACCGCCTCTTCCTTCCGCTTGCCCTCGGGCGTGCGAAAGAGCTGCACGGTGACCTGCAGCTCCTCGTTGGGGTTGGTGACGATGAGGCCGTCGGGCGACTCTTCGTTGAGGTGGAGCTGGCGGTTGGCGATGAACGAGCAGCCGGCCGACGACGGCAGGTCGGCCTCGAGCTCGCAGAGGCCCACGCAGCGATCATCGGCGCAGGTCTCGTCCTCGGTGCACTGGTCGCAGTGCTCGTTGGTCCCGCACGGCTCCTTGAGCCACTCGAGCCCGGTGGGGGCGCAGGTCTCGATGAACCCCTGGCCGCTGCACTGCTTGTCCCCCGGCTCGCACAGGTAGACCGTGCCCTCGGTGGTGTCGGCGGTGTCGGGGCCCTCGGCGGTGACGGGTCCGTCGGACTCGGACTCGGTGCCGGGTGGCGGGTCGTTGGGGCAGGCCGCGAGCACGGCCAGCGTGGCCAGTGCGAAGGCGCAGCGGCTAGGAACCATCGTTTTCATCGGCATAGACTTCGAAGTTCAAGTAAGAGTTGATGGCCGCCGGGTCGACCGTGACCTCGTCGACGGCGAACACGATGGTGCTGCCCTCGAGGTCGAGCGAGTCGTAATTGACGGTGTTGCCCACGGCGCTCGCGAGGTCGGCGCGGAAGGTCTCGATGAGATCTTGGTTCTCCTCGACCAGGTCCTGCTCCTCGAGCGCGGCCGCGCCGGCGCCCTCGCCGGCGATGAGCGTGGCGGGTCCCGGCGTGATGTCGATGCCGGTGCGGGTGTTGTTGATCTTCACGTCGAGCGGCATCACGGCGTCGGCGTAGCCGCAGTAGCCCTCCTGGATCCGCCACACGCGGAACTCGGAGTCGAGCTGGGGGTTGCCGTTGACGTTGCCGGCGAGCTCGGTGAGCGTGACGCCGTAGGTGCCCATGGGGTCGGGGTTGCCGCTCTCGTCGTAGCGCCGGGCGATCTCGCCCTCGTCGAACATGCGGTGGCTCATCGTCAGGAACAGCCTGGTGTCCATCGAGACGGCCATGGGGTAGTCGCCCGGCAGCGGCCCCGCGAGGTCGAGGCCCGTGCCGTCGGGCAGCGGCAGGTTGGTGTGCATGCCGAGCACGAGCTTGTCGTCCTCGGGCTGCACGATGAGCTCGCGCGCGAGCAGACGGATCTGGCCCTGGCCGATGACCCACGAGCCGAGCTCGAGCAGCGAGACGGGCTCGAACTGCTCCTGGACCCGCTCGGTGATGAGGACCTTCAGCGCGCCGGTGAGCGCGTCGTGGTCCTTGGAGTCGATGCCGTAGATGAACAGCTCGAGGTACTGCACCTCGGCCTGGGAGTAGTCGGCGATGAGCGTGCTGACGCCGGCGGCCTCGTCGGCCTCGAGCCGCAGGGGGATCGAGAGCTCGACCTTGCCGGGGCCGCTCGAGATCGGGGTGTCGCCCGAGGCGAGATCGAGGCCGAAATCGAGGCTGAACAGGATGCAGTTGCGACAGCCGGAGACCTCGGCGAACGAGAGGATCGGATCGCTCTCGGGCTGGAACGTGGCGGTGGCGAACGCGAGCTGCAGCTCGCCGGTGAACGGAATCTCCTGGTCGGCCACGGCGCCCTCGAGCAGGCGCCGTACGCCTTCCTCGGTGAGCTGCAGCGCGACGGGGTAGGGGCCGCGGTCGGGCACCGGCGACAAGAGCGGCGTGACCTCTTGCTGGGAGCGCTGGAAGAACTCCTGGCCGCGGGTCTCGCAGTCGAAGTCGATCTCCTCGCCACGGCAGCCGCCGCCGCCGCCACCACCACCGGCTGCATCACCGCCGCCGCGGCATGCGACCAAGAGACCGAACGCAGCCACCGACCGCTTGAGCGGGATGCCACGCCAGCGACCACGCGAGGGACTCCAGGGAAAAGTCGAGCGCATCATGAAAAAGCTCTCGGGGGGGGCGAACCGGGCGAAAGGCCCGCGAGCGTGGGTCCCGTGGGCTCATTGTGTCCGGGCCGCGCTGCGGTGACAAGGCGAGGAGGCGGGTGTCGATGTGGGGTTCGTGGGAATTGCGCTAGACGAACCGCGGCCGCGATGGGGTTCGTGTCGCGCGCCGATTGCTGCTACCGTGGCGCCGATGTCCTTGGCTTGCTCGGCTCTTGGCCTGCGTGCTCGCTCGCCACGGTCTCCACTGCGCTGCTTGGTCGCAGCGGCGCTGGGGGCGTGTCTGTGGCCAGCGGCGGGCTGTTTCGACTCCGACGAGAAGTACCAGCCGGCCGCGGCCTCGACCTCGACCACGGGGTACGTCAGCTCGAGCTCGAGCAGCAGCAGCACCTCGAGCTCGAGCAGCACCACCGCCGAGCCCGAGGAGACCTGCCGCGACGCCATCTTCTGCGTGGAGAATTGCTTGCTGCAGCTCCAGCTCTCGATGTCGCCCGAGCCCGACCTCACGTGCTTCCTCGAGTGCGAGCCGGGGCTCACGAGCGACGAGGTGCTCGACCTGTTCCACCTCGCCGAGTGCGTGACCAATCAGTGCATCGAGCTAGGCCTTTGCGACGTGCTCTTGCCCGACGAGACCACCAGCACCGGCGGGAGCTCGAGCAGCAGCAGCTCCGGCAGCGATACGGGCACGAGCAGCACCACCGGCCTGGACCCGACCACCAAGTGCCTCAATTGCGTCGTCGCCGGCATGAAGGACCTGACGGTCCCGGGCTGCATGGAGGTCGCCGCCCAGTGCATGTGAGCGGCGCCCGCTCGGGAGCGCCGCTCGGCTCGGGACCTCGAGCTACACGCACTCGATGTCGAACAGCGTGATGTGCTGGCCGAGCGTCGGCGTCTCGGGGAACAGCACGGTGCAGGTGCGGGTGGGGTGGGTGGCCTCGATGGCGATGTCGCCCGGCGCGGTGTCGGGGATGTTGAAGAACACCACCACCGGCAGCAGCGGGAACTGGATCGCGTTCTGATCGAGCACCGGAGCGCCCATGGCGTCGGGCGCGTAGAACGTGCCCGCAGGGGGCGCCGGGGTCATGTCGATGATGGTGTCGCCCTCCATCACCGCGGTGTTGTTGAGCAGCCGGACGATCACGATCGCCTGGTCGAGATCGGGCGGGGGCGACATCGCCATCATCATCTGTGGCTCGAGGTACATGATCTGCAGGTCGACGAAGGCGCTGGGGATCTGCGCCAGCTGCTCGTCTTCCTGGAGTGGGTCGGAGCCGATGGCGATGGGGATGATCGCGCCCCAGTACTCGGGGTTGGGCGCGACCACGAAGATCGCCGTGGAATCGGCGGGCAGCGGGTTGATGCTGAACAGGCCCATGTCGTCGGACATGGCCGTGACCCCCATCAGGTCGTATACGGAGATGGCGGCGTCGGCGATGGGGCTGGCCATGTTGCTGAAGTCGACCACCTCGCCCTCGACCGTGACCTCGACGGGCGGCGGCTCGCCCGAGGAGGAGGACTCCCCGCTGCTGCTGCTGGTGCCCTCGGCCGAGCCTTCGGCCACCACGGTGGTCGAGTCGTCGGCCACCATGGTGGTGCTCGAGACCATGCCGATGGTGGTGCCCTCGCTGTCGGTGCCGCTGCCGCCACCGCCAGGAGCATTGTCGTCTCCGCAGCCGAGGGCGGGCACGCCCACGACCATCGCCATTGCTACGAGCTTGCCTATCTTCACTCCATACCTCGTCTGTTAGGTCAGGGTTGGGCGACCGGTCGCGGCCGAGCGCCAGCAGCAGGCATGGTAGCAGGGCCACGGGCGGCGCTCCACGTGGATGCGCTCGGGTGCCCGGAAACGACGTAGTGGCCATCCATCGCCCCTAGCCCGGAGGTGCGAACCTGCGATAGATCATGGCCATGAAGCGCGCCGTCGTTGCGTTTGCCGCGGGGCTCCTGCCGGGCCTCGTGGTCGCGCCGTCCGCCGTGGTCGCGGCCCCGACTCCCGCGGGGGACGTGACCGGGCCCGCCGACGATGCCGCGGCTCCGGAGCCCGCCGAGGGCGCGGAGCCGACCGAGGGCGCAGCGCCGAGCGACGGTGGCGCGGTGACGCCCAAGGCCCCCGCGCCGCCCAAGCCCACGGCCCCCAAGCCGCCCGCCGATGCGAAGGCCAAGCTCGACTCCGAGGCGTCGCCGGCGACGGCCGAGACGAAGGGCGAGGCCGACGCCGAGGCGAGCGGCCGGCCCCGCACGCCGGCCGAGGAGCGTGCGCTGTACGAGGAGGACCCCCGCGAGTACGAGAAGATCAAGGCCAAGGAGCGCCCGTGGATCCGGCGCTGGGAGCCCGCCCGCAACCTCGGCGAGCTCGGGCTCTACGGGGGGCTGCTCCGGCCGTCGGACGAGCACGACCTCTACGATCCGCGCACGCGGCCGCAGGACCCGCTGTGGAAATTCGGCCCCGACGTGGGGATCCGTGCGGGGTTCTTTCCGCTCAAGCCGCTCGGGGTCGAGGCCGAGTTCTCGGCCAACCCCACGCGCGTCCGCACCATCACCAACGACTTCGCGTTCGTGTACGGCTTTCGCGGGCACGTGGTGCTGCAGATCCCGATCTACCGCATCACGCCGTTCCTGCTCGGCGGCTACGGGCTGATGGGGGTGCGCAGCCACATCCTCATCCTCGGCAAGGACGTCGACCCCGCGTTCCACTACGGCGGCGGCGTGAAGATGTACATCAACAAGTGGCTGGTCGCGCGCGTCGAGGTGCGCCAGATCGTGAGCGCGACCAAGGCGCAGCAGGACAGCGGCACCTCGCACTTCCAGGCGCTGGCGGGCCTTGCGATCACGCTCGGCCGCAAGAAGCCGGTGCCGCCGCCGGTGGTGCCCTACGTCGATCCCGACCGCGACAAGGACGGCATCCTCAACGAGCCCGACCAGTGCCCCGACCAGGCCGGCCCGGGCCCCTCGGGCTGCCCCGACACCGACGGCGACACGTTCATCGACAAGGTCGACGCGTGCATCGAGGTGCCCGGCGTGGCGCCCGACGGCTGCCCGCTCAAGGACTCCGACGACGACAAGATCTACGACGTCGAGGACGACTGCGTGTTCGAGAAGGAGACCTACAACGGCGTCGACGACGACGACGGCTGCCCCGACGAGCTTCCGCCCGAGCTGGTCATCTTCAAGGGCGTGCTGCAGGGCATCGAATTCGACCTCGGCAAGGACACGATCCGGCCGGTCAGCAAGCCGGTGCTCGACGACGCGATCGAGAAGCTCAAGAAGTTCCCCGGCGTGCGCGTCAAGATCGTGGGCCACACCGACGACATCGGTACCCCCGAGGACAACCTCGTGCTCTCCAAGAAGCGCGCCGACTCGGTCAAGAAGTACCTGGTCGACGGCGGCGTCGATCCGAGCCGCATCGAGACCGACGGCAAGGGCGAGGCCGAGCCGCTGGTGCCCGGCACCGACAATGCGAGCCGCGCCAAGAACCGCCGCATCGTGTTCGACGTCATCTCCAACGAGCCGACGGAGATCCGACCGCTCAAGGGCGACAAGCCGCCGGAGATCGACCCCGATGCCGAAGTGGTGGGCGGGGGCGCCGGCGGGAGCGGGAGCGGCAAGGGGCCGGACTGACGCGTGGCCGGGCCCTCGGCGCGGCCAACGAGCAGGATACGCATGACCTACTCCCATCGAACGCTCTGCCGTACCCATCGATGGGCCCACCGGGTGGCCCTCCTCGCCGGGGGGGCTCTCGTGCTCTGTGCTTGCCTGGGGGACGACCTGCCCATGCAGGCCGACACCGGCGAGAGCACGAGCACGGGCCCCGAGCCCACCGTCAGTGGGCCGCCGGGCACCACGGTGGCGGTCTCGTCGAGCGGGGTGGATCTCGACACCACGTCCACGCTCACGGCGAGCACGACCCTCACGAGTGAGGGCACTGCCGGCTCCTCGGGTAGCAGCGACTCGGGCGAGACCGGGACCGGCGAGCAGGGCTATGGCGACTGCTTCAACAACCCCGCGAAGGACGTGTGCCTCGCGGGCGAGACCTGCATCGACGACGCCGGCATGCCGCCGGGCGTGGGGGTGTGCGCGCTGCAGGATTGCGGGGGCGAGGGCGAGTGCCCGTCGCCGCCGCCCGGAGGCCGCGCCTTTCCGGCGTGCATGGACGTGACCGGCGACTCGGTCGACGAGTGCGTGCTGCAATGCACGGGCGGGGCCGACTGCCCGCCCGGGATGCTGTGCTTCTCCGAATTCGTGTGCGTGTGGGCCCCGGGCCTCGGGACCGGCGACTTCTCGTGCGCCGACGAGAACCTCGGTGCCGCGCTCGGGGACGCCGTGGCGATGGGCACCACGGCGGGCCAGGGCGACGACTTCGAAGCGGGCTGCGTCGGCCAGACCCCGGCCGACGTCCAGCTCGTCTGGACGGCGCTGGTGGGCGGCACGTACACGTTCGACACGGTGGGCTCGAGCTACGACACCGTGCTCTACGTGCTCGAGGACTGCGTGGGCCCCGAGCTGGCCTGCAACGACGACACGGTGATGTACAACTCGGAGGTCGCCGTGGAGCTCCTGGCGGGACAGAGCGTGCTGATCGTCGTCGACGGCTACAACAACAGCACGGGCAGCTACACGCTCAATATCCACTGACCCCCGCGATCGACGCGGGGGGCAGCGGGGATGGCCCGGCGCTCGGTCAGCCTTCGGGGGTGGTACCGACGGTGACGGTGCCGCCGTCGGCGATCCAGCGGAAGTTGTCGATGAGCGCGGTGGAGTCGTACAGGGAATCGCCGGTGTCCCAGATCGCGAAGCGAATGGTGACGAGCTCGCCGGGATCGACGGGAGCGGTGGTTGCGAGCCAGCTCGTGGCGCCCGCGTCGTTCCACACGTCGAAGCCGGTGCCCAAGAGCTCGGCGGTGCCGAGCGAGCAGCCGCTGCACACCTCGAAGAACGCGATGTTGACGCTGACGGGGTTGGTCATCGAGTCGAACGAGACGTTGCCGTTGATGGCCCCCGGCGGCGGCGGATTGACCAGCGCGATGAACTGGTCGTTATATTCCGTGCACACCCACTCGGGATACTCGAACGAGTAGAAGTCGAAGCTGAACGCGTAGCCCGTGGCGTTGGTGGGCGCTCGCAGGGTGACCTCGAGCGCGATGTCGTCGTTGATGTTGCTGAGGCCCGGGCACATGGGGACGTCCTGGGGGAAGCCCGCCGGTGGCGCGCTGGCACCCGAGCCGAGGCAAGAGAGGCTGCCGCACGCGCCGGCCTGGCCGGGGATCCGCCCGCGGCCCGACGACAGCGCGAGCAAGCGATCGCCCTCGAGCGGGCTGACGTTGGGCCCGAAGAACTGGATGATGCCGTGCTGGAGCGGGGCGTTGAGCGCGTTGCCGTTGGCCCGCACGTACTCGGCGTCGACGATGCCCCAGTCGTCCGCGCCGGTGGAGGTCTTGCAGAGCCCGATCGCGGCGGCGGCCTGGTAGGGGTCGTTGTCGTCGAGCAAGATCCCGGCGTCGCAGGGTGGGGCGACGTTGTCGATGTTGCCGTCGCAGTCCTCGTCGGAGGGATCGGGGATGTTGCCCATCATGTCGGGCTCGGTGATCTCCACCTCGATGGCGCCCGGGTTGACGTTGGCGTCGCAGTCGTTGCAGTCGCCCTGGACCACGCTGAAGCCGTCGCCGTCCTCGTCGGCGTTGGGGTCGGTATCGCAGCTGTCCTGCGGTAGCCCGGCGTCGGGGGGCAGCGGGATGTCCCAGAGGGTCGGCAGCGTCTCGTCGCCGTCGTCGCTGCTCGAGCTCGGCCCGGGCGCGGTGGTGGTCCCGTCCGACGTGACGGCTCCGCCCTCGCTCGAGCTGCCGGAAGCCTCGCCCGAGCTGCTGCCGCCAGGTCCGGGGGGGAGCGTATCGACGCCGCCGGGCGGCGGGCCGTTGTTCGGCTCCTCGGCCCCGCAGCCGCCGAGGGCGAGACCGAGCATCGCCATCACCATTGCGTTCCACGCCGCCCTGGGGGCGTGGCTCACTGTGTTCGACCCAGATCGTGCCAGCATAGGAGCTGTCTCGTTTTCGCACACGGGCCGAGCCCGAGTCCACCGGAGAGGCTCGTTCGGCTCCGAGAAATGAATGGGTCGATGTAGGTCCATGTCGGCGAGGGCTTTCTTGCGTGTCGTGCTTTCGCGACCGATCGATGGACCGACGATCGACACTGGTCGACGAGGCCGTCGTGGCCGGCTCATGAGAGGAGACCACCGATGCGCACCGCCCCCTTGCTGCTCACCGCCCTCGCCGCAGGCCTGGCCCTCGCTGCCGTCGCGATCCCTCGTGATGCCCATGCGTGCGGCGGTACGTTCTGCGACTCCGGCCCGACCTCGATGCCGGTCGACCAGTCCGGCGAGAACATCCTGTTCGTGATGTCCGAGGGCTTCACCGAGGCCCACATCCAGATCCAGTACATCCCGGAGCCAGGGGTGGAGAAGTTCGCGTGGGTGATCCCACTGACGGATCTTCCCGAGTTCGAGGTGGGCTCGGAGCCGCTGTTCGACCAGGTGCTGGCGAGCACGGTGCCGAGCTACGGGTTCCAGAACGTCTTCACCGGTGAGGGCTGCCCCGACACGTTCGGGGGGACCGGCGGGTTCGGCTCGTCCGGCGGCTTCAGCGACGAGAGCGGCTCGGAGCCTCCTGGCCCGGAGATCGTGCTGCAGGAGATCGTGGGCGCGTTCGAGATCACGGTGCTCTCGGGCGGCACGGCGCAGGAGGTGTTCGACTGGCTCGAGGCCAACGACTACGCCCAGGATCCCGCGGCGCTGCCGATCTTCGAGGAGTACCTGGCCGAGGGCTACCTGTTCGCGGCGTTCAAGCTCGACAACGACGCCGAGGTCGAGGAGATCCACCCGGTGGTGCTGCGGTTCCCGGTGGAGGAGGCGTGCGTGCCGCTGCGGCTGACTCGCATCGCGGCGCTCGACGACATGGACATCCGCTCGTTCTTCCTCGCCGACTCGCGGGTGGTGCCGGAGACCTACCGGCACGTGCTGGTCAACCCGCTCAAGCTCGACTGGCCCAACTTCGGGAGCAACTACAAGGAGGTGATCACGCTGGCGGTGGACGCCGAGTCGGCCGACGGGCGAGCGTTCGTGACCGAGTACGCGGGCCCGAGCGACATCGTGCCCCGGGGAGGGATCTTCAGCGAGCTGTGGAATTCCGCGCCGTACCGCATGGCGGACCCGCTGGGGGCGTTCGCGCTGCTCCGCGACCAGGGGCTGCTCGATTGCTACGACGACTTCGACGGGCCGGTGTGCAACTACGGCCACCCGCTGCTTCGCAACCTGATGTTCCAGTACCTGCCGGTGCCCGAGGGGGTGGGCGAGATCGAGTTCTACGGCTGTCCGGAGTGCTTCGAGCCGCAGATCGACGCAGCGGCGTGGGACGGCGACGCGTTCGCCGACCTGCTCGAGGAGCGCATCATCCTGCCCGGTCAGCACGCGAACATGCTGCTCGACTCGTATCCCACGCTCACGCGCATGTACACGACGATCTCGCCCGGAGAGATGACGGCCGATCCGTTCTTCCACGAGAACCCCGACCTGCCCGAGGTGAATTTCACCAACGAGGTTGCCACCCGCAACTTCGGGTGCGAGCTCGGCGAGGTGTGGGTGCTGCCCGACGGGCGCGAGGTGTACGTGCCCGACGGGATCTGGCCCGACTTCGTCGAGGAGATGCCGTGGGAAGAGGAGGTGCAGGAGATCGCAGCCGCGGGCGCTCCGATCTCGCTGGTGACGCGCACCGAGCTCATCAACGAGCTGCTCGTGACCTACAACTGCACGTTCGACTACCCGTCGGCCGAGGTGTGCGGCAACGCGAGCACGGGGAGCGACACGGGCCTCGGGGGCACCGAGGGCACCGACACGGAGAGCGGTAGCGCCGGCCTGAACGGTGGAACGCTCGACGACGGCTGCAACTGCCGCAGCAAGGGCTCGGCGGGCGGTGGCGCAGTGCTGGTGGGGCTGGGTATGCTCGGGCTCGGCTTGCGGTCGCGGCGGCGACGCTGACCCGCTGGCGCAGCCCTCATGATTGGATAGAAGGAGACTCATATGCGCACCTTCCCCCTGCTCCTCACCCTCGCCACGTGTACTGCCCTGGCCGCGCTCTCGATCCCCCGCGAGGCGCGGGCGTGCGGCGGGACGTTCTGCGATTCCGGTCCGATGTCGATGCCCGTGGACCAGTCCGGCGAGAACATCTTGTTCGTGATGTCCGAGGGCTTCACCGAGGCCCACATCCAGATCCAGTACGTGCCGGAGCCGGGGGTGGACAAGTTCGCGTGGGTGATCCCGCTGACGGCTCTGCCCGAGTTCGAGGTGGGCTCGGAGCCGCTGTTCGACCAGGTGCTGGCGAGCACGGTGCCGAGCTACGGGTTCCAGAACAACTTCACCGGCGATGGCTGTGGAGACGATGGCGGGACCGGTGCGGGTGGCTCGTCCGGATTCGACCCCGGGGGGACCACGGGCGGCGAGCCTCCTGGCCCCGAGATCGTGCTGCAGGAGATCGTGGGTGCGTTCGAGATCACCGTGCTCTCGGGCGGCACCGCGCAGGAGCTGATCGACTGGCTCGACGACAACGGCTACGCGCAGGACCCCGCGGCGGAGCCGATCTTCGAGGAGTACCTGGCCGAGGGCTACCTGTTCGCGGCGTTCAAGCTCAACAACGACGCCGAGGTCGAGGAGATCCATCCGGTGGTGCTGCGGTTCCCGGTGGAGGAGGCGTGCGTGCCGCTGCGACTGACCCGCATCGCGGCGCTCGACGACATGGCGATCCGCTCGTTCTTCCTCGCGGACTCACGGGTGGTGCCGGAGACCTACCGGCACGTGCTGGTCAACCCGCTCAAGCTCGACTGGCCCAACCTCGCCTCCAACTACACCGAGGTGATCACGCTCGCGGTGGACGCCGAGTCGGCCGATGGGCGGGCGTTCGTGACCGAGTACTCGGGTACGAGCAGCATCGTGCCGCGCGGGGGCATCTACAGCGAGGCGTGGGTCTCCGAGCCGTATGCCAGCGCGGACCCGCTCGGTGCGTTGGGGCTGCTCCGCGATCAGGGGCTGCTCGACTGCTACGATGACTTCGACGGGCCGGTGTGCATCTACGGCCATCCGCTCGTGCGCAACCTGATGCTGCAGTACCTGCCGGTGCCCGCTGGCGTGGAGGAATTCGAGTTCTACACGCACCCCGACGCCTACGAGCCACAGATCGACGTGGCCGCGTGGAACGGCCTGGAGTTCGGCGACTTGCTCGACGAGCGCATCATCCTGCCCGGCCAGCACGCGAACATGCTGCTCGACTCGTACCCCACGCTCACGCGGATGTTCACCACGATCTCGCCGGGGGAGATGACGGCCGACCCGTTCTTCCATGAGAACCCCGACCTGCCGGAGGTCGACCTCACCAACCAGCTCGCCACCCGCAACTTCGGGTGCGGGCCCGATGAGGTGTGGGTGCTGCCCGACGGGCGCGAGGTGTACGTGCCCAGCGGGATCTGGCCCGACTTCGTCGAGGAGATGCCGTGGGAGGAAGAAGTGCAGGAGATCGCGGCCGCGGGCGCGCCGGTGTCGCTGGTGACCCGTACCGAGCTCATCAACGAGCTGCTCGAGGTGCACAACTGCATGTTCAATTACCCGTCGGCCGAGGCGTGCGGCAACGCGGGCAGCGGCACCGGCCTCGACGACACGGGCACGGGCGATACGGGTGACACGGGCCTCGGGGGCACCGGGGGCACGGGCGGTACGGAGGACGGCAGCGCCGGCCTCAACGGCGGGACGCTCGACGACGGCTGCAACTGCAGCAGCAAGGGCTCGCCGGGCGGCGGCGCCGTGCTGGTGGGACTGGGGCTCCTCGGGCTCGGCCGGCGGTCGCGTCGGCGGCGGCGATAGGCGGGCTCGGGCCGGCGCCGACTCGACGGGCCGTAGCCGCCATCTCGAGGTCGATGCCGTAGCTCGTGCCCGGGTTGGGTACCCGAGCAGCCCGGGCACGAGCTACGGCCGCAAATACAGCGTTCCGTGGGCCACCGAATGTTTTTCCGGTGTGGAGGGGCGGGGTCTGCGGTACTTCGGGCAGCAGCCACCCGCATGCGCACCGCCCTCATCGCCAATCGCTCCCACGCGGCATTCGACTCGATCGCGGCGGCCGTCGATGCCGCGGGGACCTTCTACGGCCCGCCCGAGGTCGGGCCCGGCGATCGAGTCGTGGTGCTGCTCGGCTACGACGACGTGGGCTCGGCCGACGCTCGCCTGGCCTCGACCGCGCTGCCCTCGAGCGCCGAGGTGCTGCTGGTGCGCCCGGACTACGGGCCGCGAACTCCCTACGCCGAGAGCTGCGCCCGGGCGGCGCAAAAAGTCGGCGCCTCCGCCATCTTGCGTCATGCACCGCCCACGGAGCTGCTGCTCCGCGCGCGTGCCGGGGTCCGAACCAACGGGATCCTGAGCCTGCCGCTGTCCGGCGCGATTCCCTTCGTCGCCTGGGCAGACGTGGCCCGGGCCGCGATCGGCTGGACCCGTTCGGGGGGCCCTCGTGACATCGCGCTGCACGGCCCTCGACGCTGCGACGGCCCGCAGCTCGCCGAGGTTCTCGGCCGCTTGCTCGTCGAGACGCTCGACCCACACACCTTCACCGTCCTGCGCATGCGCGAGATGGACAAGGATGGCGATGGGGTGATCGAGGTCGAGAAGGTGATCCGCTTCCTCACCACCATGGGCACGCCCCGCGAGGAGGCCGAGCGGGTGGTCCATCAGGCCGACCTCGATCACGATGGGGTGATCGATGCCGTCGAATTCTCGGCGGGGCTCGATGAGCTGCTCGCAGACACGCTCGCCAGCGTACCCCGCAAGGTGACCTACCTCCCGCTGCCCCCCGCGATGATCCGGCGGCAGTGGGCCGAGGCGGGCGTGCCCTACCGGCGTGCCGCGGCCGAGTCGGCGCACTTGCTCGAGACGGAGTCCGTGAGCACCCCACCGGTGTGGCAGGGCGAGCTCGATCCGCTCGCTGCGCTGCGCGAGCACGCGCTGAGCTTCGTCAACCTGTTCATCCTGCCCGGGCGTGGCGTCTTGACCATGCACGAGACCTACTTCGGAGATCCGGACTACCAGACGCTGCGCTGGCGCCCGAGCGACGAGCTTCTGGCCACGCCGGCCACCGTCAGCCGCCTGCAGACGATCGACGGCAGCGAGCTGCACACCCGAAGGACCCAGGACGGACGCGCGGTGGAGGCCCGCTGGGCGCTCACCGGGGCGACCGAGATGATCGCGTTCAACCGCGGCGACGAGCAGCGCATCCTCGAGCTGTTCGACGGGCGGCTCATCGGGCTCGCGTGCTGCGGCCCGTGGGATGGCATGCGCGGGGCCATGGGCGACCTCTTGCGGCAGCGCCGTCTGCAGGCATGGGAGCGCGCGCTGTTCCGGGAGCTCGGTACGCTCGAGCCAGCCCAGGCGGGCGAGGCGGGCGAGCCCGACGAGGTCGTGTGTAGCTGTGCGGGCGTGCGCCGGAGCACGCTGCTCGAGGTCATCGAGCAGGGCTACCGCACCCTGCCGCAGATCGTCGACCGCACGGGCGCCACCGCCATCTGTGGCGGCTGCACCCCGGTGGTCGAGGAGATGCTCGGCTCGCCCAAGCTCCACGTGGCCGAGATCCTGACGCTCGAGCCGGTGGCCGAGCGCTTCGTGCACCTGCGGGTCGTCCCCGTGGAGAGCCCGCCGGTCGCCTCGCTCGCGGGGCAGCACGTGGTGCTCCAGGGGCGCATCGCGGGCCGCTGGGTCACGCGGGCGTACACGCTGGTGAGCCCCGGGGGGCAGGTGGGCCCCTACGACGTGATGGTCAAGCGCGAGGAGCTGGGGCTGTTCAGCGGCTGGCTGGCTGGCGAGGCCAACCGCGACTCGCTCTTGCGCGTGTCGGAGCCGGCCGGCAGCTACCACCTGCGCGACCAGGACGAGGGACCCATCTACATGCTCGCGGGCGGCATCGGCATCACCCCCGGCATCGCGCTCGCCCGCACGCTCGTCGCCGATCCCCGCCGCCGTCGCCTGCACATCGACTGGTCGGCGCGTCGACCCGAGGACTTCGTGTTCGCAGAGGAGCTCGACCGACTCGCCCAAGCGAGCGAGCACATCGACTGGACGCGTCGTTGCACCGTGCAGAGCCCTCGCCTGAGCCGAGACTACATCGCCGAAGCCTACCCGTACGTACCGGGCGCGGTGGTCTTCGTGTGCGGACCCGAGCTGTTCCTCGACGAGGTCCGCGGGCACCTGCGCGACGCCGGGTGGCCCGACGAGGCGGTCCACGTGGAGGTGTTCAGCTCCAACGTCAACGACGAGGGGGAGGTCCTCGATCTCGAGCGAAAGCAGCGCAAGGCCGCGTCGGGGCCCATCGGCGACCAGACCCGCGTGCAGCACGACTCCTTCTTCCTCGATCTCAGCGGGCGCTGGCCGCTGCTGCGCGAGGCCGAGCTGGTCCTGACGCAGATCTACCAGGAGACGGGCCGGGCGGACGCCTTCCCCGCCCGGCTCGAGGAGATCCGCAAGGAGGTCTCGACGACCGGGACCTACCGGCACACCACCGAGGAGCTCATCCATGGCGCGCGCCTGGCCTGGCGCAACTCGTCGCGCTGCATCGGGCGGTTCTTCTGGGAGGGCCTGCAGGTCCGCGACATGCGGCACCTCGAGACCGAGCAGCAGCTGTTCGAGGCCATCGTCGAGCACCTGCGGCACGCCACCAACGGCGGCGACCTCTTGTCGGTGCTCACCGTCTTCCGGCCCGGTCCGCCGCTCATCCGGATCTACAACAGCCAGCTCATCCGCTACGCCGGCTACCGGCAGCCCGACGGCAGCATCATCGGCGATCCCGCCAACGTCGAGGTGACCGAGCTCGCCATGGGGCTGGGCTGGCGGGGCAAGGGCACGCGCTTCGACATCCTGCCCATCATCATCCGCATCGGTGACGCCCCGCCCAAGTGGTTCTCGCTGCCCGAGACGCCCGAGATCTGCCTGGAGGTGGAGCTCGAGCACCCCAACCTGCCCTGGTTCTCCGAGCTGGGGCTTCGGTGGTACGCCGTGCCCGCGGTCTGCGAGATGTCGCTGGACCTCGGCGGCGTGCACTACCGTGCCGTGCCCTTCAACGGGTTCTACATGAGCACGGAGATCGGAGCCCGCAATTTCAGCGATGTCGATCGCTACGACATGCTGCCCGTCATCGCCGATCGGATGGGCCTCGATCGCAGCCACGTGTCCACGCTCTGGCGCGATCGCGCGCAGGTCGAGCTCAACCTGGCGGTGCTGCACTCGTACCGCAAGCACGGGGTGCGCATGCAGGACCACCACTCGATGGGGCAGTACTTCCTCGAATTCGAGAAACAGGAGAAGGCCGCCGGGCGAGAGGTCTTCGGCGACTGGTCCTGGCTCGTGCCGCCCATGGCCGGCTCGGCCTCGCCGCTGTTCTTCCGCGACGATCTGACGAACAAGGTCCTCAAGCCGATGTATGCCTACCAGGCCAAGGCCTGGAAGGAGGACGAGCCGGCCCCCGATCACGAGGGACCCGTGCCGCCGTGTCCGCTGCACGATCGGCGCGCCCGCGCCCCCCGGGTGGCCTCCTCGCCCGCGTTCGGCAAGCTGCGCGACGTCGAGCCCGTGGTGACCATCGCCAAGCCCAACCGCAAGCCCGCGAATGCCTTCGCAACCGCGGTCTACGGCCCTGACGACGAGCTCGTCCCGGTGCCCTCGGAGCCGGAACGAAGCGTGACCATCGAGCAGCTCGATCGTTTGGACGTGGCCGTCACCTTGCGTCCACCGAGCAGGCAGCAGGAGCGCAGGGGGACCGTGGAGTCGATGCCTCGCGTGGTGCGACGCGAGGAGCCCGACGACCCGGTGACCAAGGTCGCTGCGGCGCCGGCGAAGGACGCTCGGGCACCGGGGGCGGCAGCGCAGCCCGAGCTCCTGGACCGCACGATGGTGGCCCCGGCTGCACCCGCTGCCCCGGAGCCGCTGGTCGATGACACCAGCGACTCGAACCTGGACCGCACGATGGTCGCTCCCGCACCGCAGCCTCCCGCGCCGCAAGGGCAGTGGGGGGATTCCTCGGTCCCATTGGTGCCGGTGCGACTGGTGATGCTGGGCTGGCAGGGAGAACCGATCAGCGAGACCCGAATCGAGTCGTGGTCCTTCCTCGACATGGGGCGTCAGCCGGGTGAGAACTGGCCGAACGATCCCAACGCCGTGCACGCGCGGATCTTCCCCGCGGCGGGCGGCGTCGTCATCGAGGACTTCGGCCGACCCTACGGGGTGCTCACCAAGATCGTCGGTCCCGTCGTGCTGCAGGAGGGCGCCGAGCTCAAGATCGGCCAGGCGCGGCTCGTGCTCGAGCGTGCCATGGACGTCGCCCATGCGTGGGGGCGGCTCCACATCTTCCGCCAGCAGTCGCCCACGCCGGAGACGGTGCTCCTGGCTCGAGACGAGATCACCATCGGCCGCGAGCAGGGGGACATCCTGCTCTCCCACGATGTGTTCGTCTCGGCGAGGCACTGCCGGCTCGTGCGCAAGGAGGGCACGGTCCAGCTGGAGGATCTGGGCAGCTCCAACGGTACGTATGTGCGCGTTCGATCCGGGGAGTGCGTGCCGTTCGGGCGGTTGCTGCTGGTGGGCCTCGTGCATCTGCTGGTGCTCGCGGGCTGAGCGGTGCTCTAGAGGTTGAACCAAGGCCGTCGTGGTGCGGTACGCTCGGCGGAGCCATGCGCACCGCCGACGAGTACGTTCGCAGCCTCCGGGATCTCGACCTCGTGCTCTGGGTCGACGGTCGTCGCGTGACCGACCCCACCGTGCACCCCAAGCTGCGGCCGGCGATCAACGCGGTGGCGGCCACGTATGCGCTGGCGCATGACGAGCGCCACCGCGAGCTGGCGACGGCGCACTCGGAGCTCGTCGATGCGCCGGTCAACCGCTTCACGCACCTGTTCACGAGCGCCGAGGATCTGCGGCGCAAGCTCGAGCTGCAGCGGGTGCTGGGGCGGCTCACCGGCACGTGCTTCCAGCGCTGCGTGGGCATGGACGGGCTCAACGCGCTGTGGATCGCCACGTGGGAGGCCGGGCGCGAGCAGCACGAGCGGTTCACGAGCTGGGTCCGCGGCGTGCAGCTGCGCGACGAGGTGGTGAACGGGGCGATGACCGACCCCAAGGGCGATCGCAGCAAGCGGCCGGGCGCGCAGCCCGAGCAGTACCTGCGGGTGGTGGAGCGCCGCCCCGAGGGCGTGGTGCTGCGCGGGGCCAAGATCCACCAGACGGGGGCCGTCAACTCGCATCAGATCCTGGTGATGCCGGGCATGGCCATGCGCGCCGGCGAGGAGGCGTTCGCGATCGCGGCGGCGCTGCCCGTGGACGCGCCGGGGGTGACGATGGTGCTCGGGCGCCAGCCGTCGGATGAGCGCAAGGGCGGGCCCGACGCGGGCAACGCCCGCTACGGCGGGCAGGAGGTGGTGGTGCTGTTCGAGGACGTATTCGTGCCGTGGGAGCGCGTGTTCCTCGACGGGCATCTGAGTGCCTGTACGACGCTGGTGGACGCGTTCGCGGGGTTTCATCGCGCGAGCTACGGCGGGTGCAAGCCGGGCAACCTCGACGTGCTGGTGGGGGCGGCGACGCTGCTCGCCAAGGAGCACGGCGTGCGCGGGGCCTCGCACGTGCGCGACAAGCTGGTCGAGATGGCGCACCTCACCGAGACGATCCACGGCCTCGGCCTCGGGGCGAGCGCCAAGAGCACGCAGCATGGCTCGGGCATCTGGCAGGTGGACCCGGTGCTCGCCAACGTGTGCAAGCACAACGTGACGCGGCTGCCCTACGAGGTGGTGCGGCTGGCCGAGGACCTCGCGGGCGGCCTGCTCGGCACGATGCCCTCGCTCGCGGATCTCGAGCACCCCGAGCTCGGTCCGGCGCTACGCGCCGTGATCGGCACCGACGAGCGCGCGCGGACGCTGCGGCTGGTGGAGTGGATGACCTACGGCGCCGGCTCGGTCCCGCTGCGGCTCGAGTGCATGCACGGGGCAGGCTCGCCGCAGGCGCAGCGGATCGTGCTCGAGCGCACGATCGACTGGGAGGCCAAGGTGCGCGCGGCGAGGCGCCTGGCGGGGCTGCCGGCGGGGGACGACGAGGTGATGGAGGACCGGCGAGTGGACGCGGAGATCGAGGCTGCGGGCGCGTAAGAGTGGAGAATCGACCGCTTCGTTACGGGGCCTGGCACTCCGGGTGCTCGAGTAGGCGTCGATCGAACGTCAGCAGCATGGTGCAGCCATCCGTCCGGGCGAGGGCGAGGATCAGGTAGTCCGCGAAATCGGCGGGGCCTTGCTCGAACATTTCGAGCGCCATCGAGACTTCTGATCTACGCGGCACCACGAACGGTGGCGTGCTCATCAAGGCTCGCAGCGCGGCTGCGATGTCCGAGCGTTGGTATCGATACGCGCGATCGAGGACCCATGCGACCTCGGCAAGCACCACCACGCCCACGACGACGCTCTCACCGGCCTCGAGGAGCTCGTGCAGCCTGGACAGCACCCGTGCTTGCTGCTCGGCATCGTCGCCGACGAGCACCCGTACCACCACGTTGGTGTCAGCGGCGTACACGATGCTTCTCCGCGAGGTGCTCGGCGATCGCGTCGTCCAGCTGCTCCACGGTCAAGCTGCGATCTGGCCGAGGCAAGATCTTGACGAGGTCGGCAAGGCTTCTCCCCACCGGGCGGATCTCCATGGTGCCACTCTCGGTCACCGTCCACTCGAGCTGCTCGCCCGTCTGGAGGTGATAGAGCTTGCGGATCTCCTCGGGGATCGTGATCCGTCCGTCACTCGCGATATTCGAAATCCCGATCCTCGACATGGGAGCCTCTCGCTATCGATATCATAGCCCCACCATCGGGTGGTATCGCCGATCTTCCGATACACAGGCCGCGATTTCGGGTCGTGCTCGTAGCGGGGCGTGCGCCATCTCGCTCGTAGCTCACCCCTCGAAGTCGAGGCAGGTGTCCTCGATGATCGTGACCGCATCCAGGAAGAACTGGTTGTAGTCCTCGGAGGTGATGGGACCCTGGATCCCGCGCTCGCCGAAGCTGGCGATGAGGTCGATCCAGTGGGCCTGGCCGTCGGGGATGAGGCCCAGCATCACGATCGCGTCGGCGTTGCCGTTCTTGGCGGCGACGATGGCGTCGTAGGCGGTCACCGCGGTGTTGACGTCCTCGACGTTGGGGTCGTCGCTCAGGAACGTGACCACCAGGATCGCGTCGTCGCGCAGGAAGCCTGCGTTGCAGCCACCGGGGCCCTCGAGCGGGGCCGACACGGCCTCGACCATGCCATCGAGCGGGCGCTCGCTGGGGTTGCCAGCCAGGCCCACCGAAGCGATGCACTCGAACGTACCCGCGAGATCGGGCTGGCCCTCGATGATGTAGCGGTTGCCGCCCTGCAGCGAGCAGACGGCATTGGTCGCCCCCTCGCCTGCGGGGTCCACCACGCCGGCGCCGCGGGTGGTGTCGCACGTGGTGAAGTGATCGTCGCACGCGTACTGGTCGGCGGCCTGGCAGGTGGAGTGCGCGCACGTATCTGGCGAGCAGCGGCCGGTGTCGTCGGTGTCGACCACCATGATGTGGTAGTCGGTGGTGGGCAGCGTGTTGGTGATGGTGTCGATGAAATTCGGGAACGCAGCCTTGAGCGCGTTCTGCTGGTCCTGCATCGAGATCGAGTTGTCGATGACGAACAGGAAGTCGACGGCCTGGCAGCCGTCGTCGACCTGCACGTCGCTGCCCATGGGGAGGTCGAACTTGAGGCCGTCGTCGGTGGCGGCGGTGCCCGCCTCGGTGGCGCTGCCGTCGGCCGAGCCCGCGGCGGTGGCCTCGGCCTCGGTGCCGCCGGCCTCGGTGGTGCCTGCGTCGGTGCCATCGCCCGGCGACGAGCCGGGGCCGAGCGAGGCCACGCCGGTGGCGGTGCTCTCGCGGCCGTCGTCGCTGCCGCATGCGGCGAGCGAGAAGAGAAGGATGCAGCCCGAAACCAATGCCCGACGTCCCGTCATCGCGTTGCCCTCGGGGGTTGGACACCGGGAGGTGGGATGATTCCGTACTCGGTGGCCATGAGCCTAAATTATACCACAGAACGTCGTTCTATGGCCTATTAGGGCTCGGAGGTCGAGTCGAGCAGCGGCTCGTCGACCTGCAGTCGTAGGCCAGGAACGTGCTCGTCGAGCTCGCCGAGCTCGAACCGGCAATCCTCGACCGCGTGCGAGAATTCCCCCGTGATGCGGCCGCCCGCCTTATAGCGACCGTCGGGGGCGAACGCGACCCAGCCTTCGGGCAGCGAGACGACCGTGGCCACGAGCGTGAGCGAGGGCAGGCGCCAGAGCTTGATGGTGCCGTCGCGCGATCCGCTGGCCAGGAGCGTGCGGGTCGCGAACGCGAGGGCGGTGACCTCGTGCGCGTGGGCGCTCGCGCGCGCCTGGGGCACGAGGCCGTCGGCCTGCCACACGTGCACGCCTCCACGCTTGGTGCCGACCACGAGCAGGCCCTCGGCATCGAACGCCAGCGCGGTGGCATGACCATCGTCGAACGTACGCGCGTGCTGCTGCTGGCCGGCCCACAGGTCCCATAGCCGCACGGAGCCGTCGGTCGCGGCGGACGCCAGTCGGGGGCCCTCGCCGAACGCGAGCGTGGTGATGCTCTTGCGGTGACCCTCGAGCACCAGAGGTGGTGCGAGCACCTCGCGCGACAGCGGCGAGATCACCCATAGTGAGTGATCGGAGCACGCGGCCGCGAGCCAGCGACCGTCGGGCGATGATGCGAGCGCGACGGCGCGACCGACGGTGCCATGGTGCTCGGTGTCGCCATGGTCGAGGGGCTCGGGGGACGCATCGTGCTCGTGGCCGAGGGTCCCCGCACGCGCGCCTCGCTTCTTGCTGCCCCAGTCGAAGCTCGACTTGAGCGCATCGAGCCGCGGTGTTCGCCGCCGCTCCGGGGCGAGCGGCTCGCGCTCGAACACGTGCAGCTCCTGGAGGTCGCTGCGGTTGCCGGCGGTCGCGAAGACCACCCGCGCCGAGCCCCGCCCGGCCAGCGCAATGCAGGCCGGGGGCGCCGGCAGCTCGTGGTGCAGGATGACGGGCTCGGTGCCCTCGAACGGAAAGAACCGGTAGTTGGTGATGCCTCGGCCTCTCGCGAGCGCGAGGCCGAGGCCGTCGCGCGAGAGCACCACGTGATCGGCCGCGGCGAGCTGCATCAGCGGCTCGGTGACGTGCTGGGTGGAGGTGACGATCACGAGGCGGTCGTCCACGATGGCCGCGAGGCCGCCGTCGTTCGTGGCGGCCAGCGCTCGCACCCCCGCGCTGGTCGCATCGATGCGCAGGCGCGGCTCGGGTCGCGCCGTTGGGAGCGCCGCGCCATCGAGGCGAGCCCGGCGCAGCTCCACCGGGTCGGCGGTGGCCCCCACGAGCTTGGCGCGGGAGAGGTTGGCTCCGTGCAGCCGGGCGCCCGCGAGACAGGCCCCGAGCAGGCTCGCATCCACGAGGCGAGCATCCCGCAGGTCGGCGTCGCGCAGATCGGCGAGCGAGAGGTTGGCGCCCGAGAGGTCGGCGCGGCGAAGCTGCGCCCCCGCGAGCTTGGCACCCCGCAGGTTGGCGCCCGCGAGCTCGGCCCCGAGGAAGCTGGCCCCGGGCAGGCTCTGACCCGACAGGTCGCGCCCACGCAGGTCTTGTCGCGAGAGGTCCACCCCCCGTGTCGCCGACGCGACCACGAGCCCCATCGTGACCAGCCGCTGCCGCAAGAGCAGCGCGTTGTCGGCGGTGGCGTTGCCGAGGTTGGCTTCCAGCGCTCGTGCGCTCCAGCGGGTCACCGCCTCCGGCCCTGCGAGGTCGATGAGGAAGTCGGCCAGGAGCGGCGACATCTTGCCGCGACCGAGCAGCTCCGGCGCTTCCTCGCTCGCGAGCGCCCGCGCCCCCGCATGGGCCACCAGCCACTCCATCACCGACTCGTGGATGAACGAGAAGCGCCCGCCCTCGTCGCGCACCAGGAGCGTGCCGGAGCCGATCTGGAACCCGGCCTCCTCCTTGCTTCCCGTGGCCAGCTCCACCAGCACCGCGCCGATCGCCTCGAGCTCGTCCACGCCCACGTGGCGCTCGGCGCGGGTCCACAGCCGCAGCGCGAGCTCGGTGACCGCGGCCCAGCGCGCCTCGATCCCGAGGCCCGGCGGGGCGCCGGGCGGGTGGCGGCGGTCCTGCTCGAACGCGAGCCAGCGCTCGAGCAACGTGCGATAGAGGCTCGCTGCGCTCACGGCTCCCCGATTGCGGTCCCGGGCTGCGCGTAGCTCGTCCTCGCCGAGCGAGGCGATGAACCCCAGCATCCGTGGGTTGCTCGAGAGGCCCGCGAGGTCGCGCACCTCGGCGATGAGCCGCATGCGCTCGCGCGCCGCCTCCACGTCGCCGAGGTGCACCGCCAGGAAGCGCTCGATCTGGTCGTCCTCGAACGGCAGGAGCGTCACCACCCGGTGCCCGGGCACGGTCTCCACCTTCTGGAGCAGCACCTGCCGCACGGCCTCCTTGGCCTGGTGATCGGAGAGGAAGTGCTGGCGGCGGCTGGTCACGACGACCTTGGCCCGGCCGCGTGCGGCGGAGACGATGGTCTCGAAGTGCTCGGCCGCGCGCGCGTAGGTGCTGCGCACGACCAGCTCGTCGAAGCCATCGAAGAGCAGCGCCACGCGCCCGTCCTCGAGCATGCGCATGAAGCGAGCGGGGCTGTAGTCCTCCACGTCGTGGAGCGCGAAGTGCTGGGCGAGCAGCTGCTCGAGGCGCAGGCCCTTCTCGAGGCTGCGCATCTCCACCAGGATTGGCACCACCGCCCCGTCCTCTCCCGCAAGGCGCCGCGCCAGCTCGCGCAGCAGGAACGTCTTGCCGGTGCCGAACGTGCCGAGCACCAGCACGAAGCGGCCATGATCGTCGTCGAGCCAGCGGCGCACGGTGCCGATCGCGTCCTCGTGGCGCTGCTCGTCGAGGCCGATGCGCTCGACCATGTGCTGGCCCACGTACTTGTCGGGCGGGTACACGCGGTCGGCGGCCAGCCGCGTTCGCAGGCGCTCGCGGTAGCCGCGAAAGTCGATGAGCCCGCAGTACTGCTCGTACGATCGCAGCCACACCCCGGCGGCGCGGGCATGCTCGACGAGCTCTGCCGCTGCCGGTGGGCCCCCGTACACGAGCTGTGGGCGCACGCCGGGGTCGCGCTGGCGGTAGGCCGGCACCACGCGCTGCACGAACGCGGCGAGCAGCGCCTCGTCCACGCCGCGCGCGTGACCGCCGATCGGCACGAGCTCCACCTGGTCGCCCTGCGGTCGTCGCAGCTCGATCCACTCGAGCACTGGCGGGCCCTTGCGGCGCCGCACGACGTCCGACCGAGGCTCGCGCAGGCGGGCGATCTCGGCGAGGTGAGCGAGGAAATCGTCGGACCCGCGGACGTCGCCGATTCGCCGGCGTGGGTCGAGGCGCGGCGGCTCCTCGGCCTCGTCGTCGAGCTCGGCGTCGGTCGCGGAGCTGGGCTCGGAGCCGGGCTCGGAGTCGGGCGGGAACGCGCCGTACACGTCCATGAGCGTCACCGGGTGATCGTGTCGCCACTCGTTGCCGTCGGCCGAGGCCGCGGTGTCGCCCACCCAGCGGCGTTGCGCCTCTTGATAGGCCCGCGTCAGCCGGCGCACCCCGGCCGCGTGCACGCGCAGGAGCTGGTACTGGCACGGGACGCCGTGCGGCCGCGCGAGCCCCTTCACCGCCGCGCTGCCGGTACCGAAGATCGGCACGTCGGGGCGCAGCCAGCCGAGCTTGCCATCGTGGGTATGGCCGTGCAGCACCAGGTTCACCTCGCCGCCCAGCAGGCGATCGAGCAGCTCGGCGTCGCGCAGGTTCTCGTCGTCGTCCTGGGCCTTGCGCTGCACGTTGTGGTGCACCGCGGCAATGCGCAGGAAGCCCCGCGTCCGGTATGGCCGCAGCTGCTCCTGGAACCACCGCAGCTGATCCTCGCCGAGCCCCCCGAAGTGCTCGCCGTCGCGGTGGGTCTCGGGCATGGTGGAGTTGAGGCCCGCCACCACCGTGCGCAGCCCCTCGTGCACGTAGAGCGTGAAGGGCCGCGCCTCGGTCAGCTCGAACGGCGCCTCGATCCCGCCGTACCAGCGCTGGAACAGCTCGGCGTAGGCGTGCCACTTGGGCCAGTACGGGGGCACCGGCGCGCGCTCCTCGGCCTCGCACTGCTTGAAGTACGCCTCGCACGCAGGCCAGCTCACGTCGTGGTTGCCGGGTACCAGCACCAGGCGGTCGCGCGGCAGCCCGAGGCCGGCGAGCAGACCCGTGGCGAACGCCTCGAGCTCGCGCAGCTCCGAGGGGCGTGCTTGCTCGCTCAGATCGCCCGTCACCACCACCAGCTCGGGGTGCACCGGCTCGCCCTCGTCCTCGAGCTCCGCGAGGTCCTGCAAGAGGCGCGCGCGCAGGGTGTCGTGATCGCGATCGGCCGCGGTGGCTCCGGTGGCATCGCGATGGTGGCGTCCGAACTGTGGGTCGGACAGGTGCAGCAGCGTCAACGTGCGGCGGCTCGGGCCGTCGTTCATGGCGGCCCGTGCAAATACGTCGCCTGGCGGCGCCGCGGGACTGTTCATGGCGGCCCGTGCAATAGCGTCGCCTGGCGGCGCCGCGGGGCCTTTGGGGCCGGTCACCCCCGCCATCATGCCAAATCTACTCGCAGGCGATGTGCTACGCGGCTTGCAGGCCCGAGATCTACCGCAGCGCCCCAGTGGGGCTCTCGGCCGACGAGCCGCTCACCGGCGCGTCGTCGCTGCGGCCGCCCCCTCGCATGCCGTCGACATCCGCACGCCGGCCGAGATGCACGACGGCGTTCTCGTGCTAGGCATCAGCGTTCGCCAGCGCATCGGCTCGCGACGCGGGTGGATCGGCCTGGCCGGCAGGGTGCGATCGCAGCGACGCAGTGGTGATCGGACCCACCGTTCTTGCCCGAGGTGGCCCGCGACGACCCCACGTGCTTGCACGCTTGCAAGGATGGTGCACGGGGGCATGGTGGATCGATCGAAGCACGCGATGGCTCGCGTGAAGAACGTTTCGAAAACGACCGCAAAAAAAGCGACCCGCTCGACCGTTTCATGCCGTATGCTGGGGATGCCGCTCGACGATGGGTCGAGCCGATCTTCGTCGCGTAGCCCTTCGCTCGTGGCTCCGTCATTACTTCCCGCACAGCGGGGGGGGGTACTTCCCGCACGACGGGAGGCACTTCCCAATACAAACGGGGGAGCCAAGCTTGGTTTGATCGTCATGCCCATTTCGTCGGGTGATGGCGACGCGACCCGTTCTCGTTTTCATTTCATCGAGGAGAGGGCATGAGATCATGGAGAGGCAAGCCGTAACGACCGTCGGGCCCGAGTTGCCCGGCCTCAGCGCGCGCGAGCGCCGTCGCTATCCACGGACGCTCAGCCAAGTCGACGCGGTGGTACGAACCCGCGACGGGTGTGGGCGCTACGTGGTCAGCAACCTCTCGGTGTGCGGCGCGATGCTCACCCAAGGGCCGGTGCTGGCGCTCGACACCATCGCGGAGATCGACCTCCACATCCCCGAGAGCCCGCAGATCCGCGTGATGGCTCGCGTGACGCGGGAGGGGCTCGACGACGACGGGGCGTGCTTCCTGGGGGTGGAATTCCTCCACAGCTCCGACGAGACCGAGGATCTGATCCAGGCCGCGCTGCTCGGGGAGATCGAACGCTCGCAGACCAGCGGTCGCATCGCCGACTTCGACTGAATGCCGGTGCGTGACGGCGCGTGACCGCGTGGCCGGCTCGCGCCGCACCGGCACGGGACAGTAGACTGCGGGCGCATGGCCTGGCTCACCCGCCTCGCCGCGGTGCTCGCCCACCCACGCTGGCCATGGGTGGCGGCGCTCGTGGGAGTGCTCCTGGCCTCGCCGGCGCTGGGGGCGGGCCTGCAGCTCGACGACCACCTGCATCGATTCCTGATCGGCCTGCACGTACGGGGCGAGGAGCTCGGGCCCTGGTGGGATCTCTATGCCGCCGCCGAGGGTGACGCTGCGCTGACGCGGGCGCGCATGGACGTGGGGTTCTCGCCGTGGTGGACCCTGCCCGAGCTGCGGCTGCGATTCCTGCGGCCGGTCTCGGCCGCGACGCACTACGTGGAGTATGCCGCGTGGCCCGACGCAGCCTGGGCGATGCACCTGCAGAGCCTGGCCTGGTACGCGGGCCTGGTGGTGGGCGTGGGGGTGCTGCTGCGCCGGTGGCTCGGGCCCACGTGGGTCGCGGGGCTCGGGACGCTCTTCTATGCGCTCGACGACGCCCATGCCACGCCGGTGGGCTGGATCGCCCAGCGCAACGCGCTGGTGTCGGCGACGCTGGTGGTGCTGGTGCTCGTCGTCCACGATCGGGCGCGGCGCGATGGTTGGCGGCCAGGCATGTGGCTCGGGCCGCTCGTGTTCGTGCTCGCGCTCGGAGCGGGTGAGGCATCGGTGGCGGCGCTCGGGTACCTCGGTGCGCATGCGCTGGTGCTCGAGCCGGCGCGGCAGGGGGAGGAAGGGCTGGAGCGCTGGGCCCGGCGGGCGGGGCGGGGCGTGCTGGCGCTGTGGCCGTACGTGGTGGTGATGATCGCGTGGCGGGCTGGCTACGACGCGCTCGGTTATGGGGCCGAGGGCTCGGGCGTGTACCTCGATCCCGTGCGCGAGCCGGCCGCGTTCGCGAGCGTGCTGCCCGATCGCATGGCGGCGCTCGGGCTCTCGGAGCTCGCATGGCCGGCCGCGGATGCGTGGGCCGTGGCTCCACCGGCATGGGGGCGAGCACGAGCGCTCGGGGTCGTGGTGCTGGTGCTGGTGGTGCTCGTGCCCTGGTGGCGCGGGATTGCAGCGGAGAGGCCGGCGGATGGCCTTGCTGGGCTCGGTGCGGTCGAGGGTCGTAGTGCCGATCTCGCTCGCGGTGCGGCCGTGGCCCTGCTGGGCGCGGTGCTGGCGTTGGTGCCGGCGGCCGCCGTGGTGCCTGCCGATCGCATGCTCCTGCTGGTGGGCGTGGGCGGCAGCGCGGTGGTTGCGGTGGTGATCGGGGTTGCAGCGGGCGAGGGTGGTGCTGCGTGGTGCCGTGGTTCGCGTGTGGTGGCCGTGGTGCTCGCGCCGGTGCTGCTGGTGGTGCACGGTGTGCTCGCTCCGCTCGCGCTGCCTCGCGAGGTCGCGGCGCTGTCGCCCGAGCTCGAGGAGCACCAGCGGGCGGCGGTGGAGAGCTTGCCCGCCGATCCGCCGCTGGCCGCGCAGGATCTCGTGATCGTGAACGCACCACCCACGTTCGTGAGCTCCACACTATGGCTCCTGCGCTGGGGCGACCCGGCGCATGCGCTGCCCCGGCGGCTGCGGGTGCTCGGCTCCACCTTTGCCCCGGTCGTGGTGCAGCGGCTCGATGCGCAGACGCTGGTGCTGCAGCCCGTGGGTGGCTATCTCGGCGACCCGTTCACCGCCAACGCGCGTGGCCGTGCGCACCCGTTCGCGGCCGGTGATCGCGTGGAGCTCGATGGCTGGACCGTCGAGATCATGGGCGTCGCCCAGGGCCGTCCCACCGTGGTGCGCGTGCGCTTCGACGTACCGCTCGAGGATCCGTCGCTGCGCTGGGTGGTGTGGCACGGCGATCGCTTCGTGCCGTTCTCGCCGCCCGTGCTCGGGCACACGCTGGCGATCCCGGGCGGCTCGTGAGCCCGCCTCGATCTACTCGTGGGCCCAGGTCGTGGCGATGCTCGCCTCGACCTCGATCGGCACGCTCGTCACGATCTCCTGCATCGCCTCGCGCATGGTGCGTTCGACCACCGCGCGTGCCTCCTCGGCATGGGCGACCGGAACCTCGGCGAGGTACTCGTCGTGCACGCACAGGATCCCGCGCCCGCCGAGCGCGCGCAGCCGTGGCAACAGCCGCGTCATCGCCAGCTTGAAGCCGTCGGCCGCGGTGCCCTGCACGGGAATGTTGAGCGCTGCATTGAACGAGAACCCGTCGGCCGCGAACCGCTTGCGCCGGCCGAGCGCAGTGCGCACGGTGACCCCGCGCTCGGATCGGCCCCGGCCGAGCGCCCCCACCTTGGCGTGCCAGCGCGCGATGCCGGGGAACGTGCGCAGGAACGCCTCACGGGCGGCTACGGCCTCCTGGTCGTCGATCTCCACGCCGTAGCTGTCCTTGGCGTAGCTGCGAAAGCGTGGCGCGCCCATGCCGAACAGGAACCCGAAGTTGACCGCCTTGGCGAGCTTGCGCTCGTGCGGGCTCACCTCGACCTCGGGCTTGCCGGTGAGCGTGGCCGCGGTGGCGCGGTGCGGGTCGCGGCCCTCGCGGAACACCGTGCGCAGGGCATCGCACGGGGCGAGGTGGGCCGCCACGCGCAGCTCGATCTGCGCGTAGTCGGCCACCACCAGCGCGTGGCCGGGCGCGGCGCGGAAGCAGCCGCGCAGGCCCGGAGCCACGTGCTCGCTGGGCACCTGCTGGAGGTTGGGCTCGGTGCACGAGAATCGCCCCGAATCGGCCGTCAGCGGGTGCAGGCGGCAGTGGATCCGGTCGCCGCTCATGTACTCGCGCGGCCAGTAGCCGTAGGTGGACACGAGCTTGGCGAGCCGGGCCTGGCGCTCGGGATCGGTGGCGGTGGGCTGCTCGCGGGTCCAGCCGTCGACGATGCGCTGGAACCCGGCCGGGTCCACGCCCACCCCGGCGCGCTCCATCGCCACCACCGCGGGCACGAGGCGGCACTCGAGCTCGTACACGCGCGCGAGGTCGCGGCGGCGGAGCATCGGCGTCAGCGCGCGGAGGAGTGGCACCAGCACCGCGGCCGAGGTGGCCGCCACCGCGTGCGGATCGGCCCCCGAGAGCGGCAGCGGCTCGGGGTCGTCGAACGGCCACCCACGCTCGAGCGCCCGTGCCACGCACTCGGGCAACGACGGCAGCCCGCGGCGTGTGCCCTCGGCCAAGAGCACCGCGGCCACCTGCGTACAGCCGAGGCGCGCGGGCATTGGTGCGTCGTCGCGGCCGGCCCACGTCAGCAGACGATGCAGGGTGATCTGCGCGCCGTGGGTGACCACGTAGGGCCCCTCGGGCTCGGCGAGCCACGCGAGCAGCGGCGCGAGGTCGAGGCCGCGGGCGGGATCGAGGGTGAGGACCTCGGGCTCGGCATCGGTCGGCGCGGGCTCGGTCGTGGACCCCGATGCCATGGGCACGGCCAGCGCCATCGTCCCCGTGCGAGCGCCACGCCAGTCGTCGGCCTCGTGGCGGCTGCGGCTGCCGTCGGGGCCGATCCACAGGCCCACCGCCGCCGGGGCGCGCGCGCGCAGCCGGGCCACCAGCGCGTGCAGCTCGGCCGCATTGCCAGGCGAGCGCGAGCGCGGCGTGGGCCACGGAGGCGCGTCCGGCCTGGGCATGGGGGATCCCGGCGGGGACACGCGGCGCAGCATAGCCTCGCTGACCCGCGACCGGACGCCGAGCGGCCGCGCGTGTCGAGGACGGCGCGCACGGGCTGGTGTGCACCCGGGACGCCGTACCGGGGCCGTGCACGCACGAACGCCCGCGCGGCACGAAGGGGATTGGCGGCGTGCCGCTGCGATGAAAGAGTGGGCCCATGCGCATGCGAGCGTGGGCGGGGTGGGGTGCGTGGCTCTGTACAGCGGTCGCGTGCGGCACCGTCGCGCCGCCGGTGACCGGCGAGGGCTCGAGCACTGGTGCCGCCGATGACACCACCACGTTCGAGCCTCCTTCCGGCGAAGCGGGCTCGGGTCAGGTGCTCACCACCGGGACCCCGGGCAGCAGCACCAGCGGTGAAGGCCCCATGGACGGCAGTGACGACGTGACGTTCCTGCTCGAGCCCGACGGCGGTGGCGACAACGAGTGCGACCCCACCATGCAGGACTGCCCGCGCGGCCAGAAGTGCACCGCGTGGGCCAACGACGGCGGGACGTTCTGGAACGCCACCCGCTGCGTGGAGGTCTCGGGCGGCAACGTGGCCGGTGATCCGTGCATGGTGGAGGGCAATGGCGTGAGCGGCCTCGACGACTGCGAGCTCGGCCACATCTGCCTCAACACCAACGAGGAGAACATCGGCGTGTGCGTGGCGTTCTGCCAGGGCGAGGATCTCGAGTGTGCCTCGGGCGATGCGTGCGCGGTCTACAACGACGGCGTGCTGCCGCTCTGCCTGCCGGGCTGCGACCCGCTCTTGCAGGACTGCCCCGCGGGCCAGGCTTGCATCGACACACCCAACCAGACGTTCATCTGCTTCAGTGACGCCTCGGGCGCCAACGGGGCCGACGGCGACCCGTGCCCGCCCGAGGACGGCGAGAACTCGTGCGACGCCGGCCAGTGGTGCGGCCCCAACAGCGCGGGCTGCATGGACGTCAACTGCTGCACGCCCTACTGCGACCTCGCGAGCCCCGTGTGCACCCCGCCCGACGAGTGCGTCTCGTTCTACGGCGACCCCGGCGCGGCACCGCCGGGGTTCGAGGACGTGGGCGTGTGCGTGCTGCCGTAGCGGCTCCGCTCGAGCAGGCATTTCGGATCGATCTCCGACTTCATCCCTGGCCCGTTCGCGCCAAGCCGGCCAACGGGCGGGCCACTCCCTGGCCGACCCGTTGGCCACGACCCGATCTACGCATCGCCAAGCTCGCGAGATCCTTCGAGAGGGCCTCCGGAACGGAAATCGCACATGGGAGCGGTCACCATGGCCGCGTCGCCCAGACCTCGAGACGTGCACGACCGAATGGTCAAGCGCGCCTTCAGCCGCAAGCTCGCTTTCGCGGTCGAGCTGCGGCGCGTGCTGCCCGGCGAGCTCCTGGCCCACCTCGACCTTCGCACCCTCGCCAAGCACTCCACCGAGCGCATCGACGAGCGTCTGCGTGGTCGCTTGTCCGATCTTTGCTTCACGGCCGGGTTCGCCGACGACGAGGGCCGCCGGCGGGCCTACTTCCCGCTCGAGCATTGCTCCACCCTCGCCAGCTTGCTCCCGCTGCGCGCCGTGTCCTGCGCGGCCGAGCTGTGGCACGAGCACTTGGCCGATCACCCCAAGACCGAGGTCCTCCCGCTCGTCGTTCCCATCGTCCTCACACAGCCATTGGCCCGGCACACTCCAATCCAGCTATCGACGATCCTCGACGTTCCACCTTGCGTTCGTGAGGGGTTTCCGAGCCCGATCGAGATCCGGATGTTCACCGACGACCTCTCCGGCTCGGTCCTCGATGACCCAGAGGCCGACCCGGCCACGCTGGCGCTCGTCGAGCTCACGCGGGCATTCCTCCACGCTCACGGAAATCCGGCCTCGCTCACCAAGGAGCGTCTGGACCAGCTCGCACCGCTGTTCGATGTGCTCCTGAGCCAGAGAGAGCCACTTGCAACCATGGATGTTCGTGCATTACTGACGTATGTCGTGCGCACGTTCCCCGAAGGCTCGCCCGTGCGCGAGCTCGTCGAGCATGCCATCCGAGGGAGACCACGAAAGATGTTCGTCTCGATCGCAGATTCACTGGTAGCGAAGGGGCGCAAGGCGGGTCACCGGGCGGGCCTGTCGGAGGGGCGCAAGGTAGGCCTCGCGCGGGCCGTGCTCCGGCTGCTCGCGTGTCGCTCCCTGGTGATTCCTGCGCAGGTCCGCAAGCGCGTGCAGTCGTGCGACGATGAGCGTCGGCTCGTGCGCTGGCTCGACCGGGCGGTCTTGGTGTCGGCGGCCGAGGAGCTCTTCGATGAGCTCGACGAGTAGGGGCCGCCCGAGCGCTCGGGGCTGCGCTATTTCTTGGCGACCTTCACGAACCGCAGGGTGCTGCGGTCGCTCTCGCCGATCGCCTGATACTTGGCCCGGTCCTTGTCGCCGAGCTCGTAGGTCGGCGGCAGCGTCCACACGCCCTTCTCGTAGTCCTTGGTGTCCTTGGGGTTGGCGTTGACCTCGGAGCTCTCCTCGAGCCGGAAGCCGTAGCTCTCGATCTTCTCCACAAGCCATTTCTCGGGCAGGTAGCCCTGCTTGGCGCTCTCGTCGGGATTCGCCCCCGGGTCGGCGCGGTGCTGCACCACCCCGAGCACCCCGCCGGGCGCGAGCGCCGAGTGGATCGCCGGCATGAGCGTGTCCCACATGCTGAAGCGGTGCACGTTGTGGAACATGCGGATCACGAGGACCATGTCGAGTGAGTTGGGCTCGCCGAGCACGGGCGGGCCCTGGAGGTCCTTCTGCGTGACGGTCTTCACCTTCTCGTAGAGGTTGCCCGGCGCGTCGAGGAACAGCTCGGTGGCTCGGGACGCGAAGCGCTGCTCCGGATCGCTCGACGTGGTGTCGTAGCCGGTGAGCCACAGCGTGCCCTCGCGGGCGAGCAGCGGCGCGAGGATCTCGGTGTACCAGCCCGCGCCCTGGGCGTACTCGAACACCTGCATGTCCTGGCGGATGCCGAAGAACGTGAGCGTCTCGAGCGGGTGGCGGTACGGGTCGCGCTCGATGTTGCCGGGCGTGCGGTGGGGGCTGGCGAGGATCGCCTTCAATGCCGCCTCCGCGCTCGGGTACTTCGTGTCGACGAGCTTCTGCACCTGCGCCTGCAGCTCGGGCGTCCAGCGGGCGGAGATCTCCTTGGCGCGCGCCTCCTGGCGTGCGAGCTCCTTGGCGAAGCGCTCGGGCAGCTCCTCGCCCCCCTGGGCCGTGGGCGTGTCCGTGGCGGGGGTCTCGTCCGCGGGCGGATCGGAGGGCGGCGTTTGCTTGGTGCACGAGAGGCCGGCGGCGAGGGCCGCTGCGGCCACGAGGCTGGTGAGGCGTCGCATCGAGGGCGTTATAGCCCGAGCCGGCGCGGAGGCTCGGGAGGGCCACTCAAAAGCCGATGCCAGCCACCCGCTGGCACCCGCGCCGCGGTGATGGCACCGTGGACCGGGACGCCGCCGTGGAGCTCTCCGGGACCGAGGCATGGACGCTCGAGCTCAGTGGCCGGGTGCCGCGCGCAGCCGTGGAGGGCGTGGCTGCGGGCCTGCCCCTGCACGAGACGGCCGAGGGCGTGGAGGTGGGGCTGCTGGTGTTCGGCATGCAGGGCCTACGGCCCACTCGCGTGCCCGCGCCGGGCTTCGACTACGGCGAGGCGCTGTGGCGGATCGGCGTGGAGCTCGACGACGTGCCGGGGTGGCTCGGGCACACGTGTGATCTCGATCGCGCGCTGGTCGCCGCGCTCGGTCGCGTGCTCGTGCGCTACCCGGCCCGGCGGGCGCGGGTCGAGCACCAGGACGACGGCGAGTGCTGGCAGGTGACGGTGGCAGCCGCAGGGGCGCGGCTCGCGGTGGAGGCCACTCCCGGCGACGACGTGCCGCCGGCCGTGCGGCCGCGGCCAATCGTGGTGCGCAGCGGCACGCGATGGTTTCGGATCCCCTGGCGCGAGGACCCGGCGAGCTGGCGCCGCGTCGCGACGATCGACGTACGCGAGGACGGCCTCTCGGCCCCGACGCTCGGCGGCGCGGTACAATGGGCCGCCGAGGCGGTGCTACACCGCGGCCGGGTGCACCGCTGCGGCATGGCGAGACGCTGGCGGCCGGGCTGACGCAGCCAACCCGGGACGGCCAGTCCGCCATCCTCACTTACGCTACCGTTGCCCAAACTGGAATCAAATCGTCGGGCACGTTGCGCTGGGTTCCAGCATCGGGTCGATGTCCGGGGGGTACATGCACGTACAGGATTCGTCATTGGCCGAGGGGCACAGGCTCACCCCAGACTCGAGCGATGTGCAGGTGCGGACTCCGGCCTCGAGCAGGCACTCGCAGCCGGGCTGCTCGCCCGCTGCACACCCCTCACCCTCGGGCCGGCACCAGCCGAAGCCGTCGGCGTTGTTCTCCTGCTGGTACGCCGTCCGCACGCACTCCTGAGTCTTCCAACAGTCGGAGTTCGCGGCACAGTCCTCGTTCTCGAGCACCGCTTCGTCGAAGCACGCCGTCGCGAGCGAGAAACCGAGGCCCAGCGCGAGCAGGATCGATCGGGAACCGAAGGTCTTGGACATCGTCGCGTTCATCCTGTCGTTGGGTTAGAAGCGAATCCGCGCCGCAACGCCGGCGCCTCCCGGGTAGAGGCTCGGGCCGATCGACGCGCCCTGCTGGGTCTTGAGCTTCTTGAGCCGGGTATTGGCGAACACGGCGAGCACGAGGCCCAGGCTGGCCCCCGCGGCCGCGCCGATGAGCAGGCCCGTGCCGAGGTTGACCTGGCGCAGCGCGTCTTGCCGCGCGCTGCCGGGCGCGGCCGCGGGCTCCGAGCTCAGCGCGTCGTTGCCCTTCTTGCGGATCGCGATCCCGCCGTAGAGCGCCCCGAGCCCGCCGAGCGCCAGGCCGTACCCGGTGACCACGAGCGCGGTCCACAGCTTGCGCCGCTTGGTGTACTGGTCGTCGGGCAGCGCGCCACCACCATCGCTCGGGCCGGTCCCGGTGCCGTTCGTCGTCGGGTCGCTCGTGGTCGTGCCGCCCGAGCCGCCGTCGGCCACCGTATCGCCGCCGAAGATCCGATCGATCGGCACCACCTCCACCCGCAACAGCGCTCCGCAGCCGTCGGGTGCGGCGGCGTCCGACTGGCTCGCGGCCGCGCAGGCGTCCGCGTTGCCGTCCTCCTTGAGCACCTCCCGCTCGGTCCCGCTGCTGGCGCCCGCACCGATGTTGCCCACCTTCACGGCGGCTCCCACCTCGGCGCTGGCGCCCGCGTAGAACGAGAACGCACCGAGCGTGATGCCCGTGATCACATGGGTGGCCTCGGTGCAGCGGCCGTCGAGGTCTTGCTCGCTGAACTCCGAGCGCTCGGCCTCCTTGCGGCCCACGATCACCATGTCGACGTTGAGCTGGCCCGCACGCTCGAGCTTGCCCTCGAGGGCCACCGCGCCCACCGGCAGCTGTGCGTAGAGCTCGTCCACGCTCTTGATGCGCACGCCCTCGCGCTTTTGGTTGAGGCCCAGGTAGCTGTAGGTGCCCTGCACGGTGCAGTTGGTGAGCACCTCCATCTCGCAGCCCTGGTAGCGCACGGCCACCAGGCTCCGGTTGGCGCGGGCCTCGAGCGCGCCGCGATCGGCCGCGGGCCACTCGACCACCAAGGGCTTGGCGGCGCTGGCCTTGACGCCGCACTTGGCCTGGCCCGTCTGGCTGGCGAGGTCGGGCGACACGGCGAGCTGGTCGGAGGGCGAGCCCTTCTTGGGGCAGCCGCTTCCGGCCGTGACGATGAGACCGGCGGCCGCGATGGCCAGCAGGCGTGAGGGTCGAGTGGGCGAGGCGGCGGCCATGGCGGCGCGAGCATAAATCGGCCGGCGGCATGAGCGGGAGATTGCCCACCAAGCGCCCCGTATGGGGTTTTGGAGCGGCTCTTGCTCCATTCCGATTGCGGGCCCCCCGGCGCCCCGTGCCCTTGCGAGGCCTTCCTAACCCGCGAACGCGTCGATCGCCGCCGCGAGATCGTCCTCGTCCTGGCCGGGGCCGCCGATCCACTGCACCACGCCCGCGGTGTCCACGACGAAGGTCACCGGCATCTCGCTCACCCGGAAGCGGCCGGCGAGCACGTTGCCCTGGTCGTGCACCACCGGGAACGAGAGGCCGTAGGTGTCGACCAGCACCTGCGCGTCGGAGGAGTACTCGTCCTCCGACACGCCGACGAACGCGACCTCGGGGTGCTTCTCGTGCAGCTTCTGGGCCGCGGGCAGCGTGCGCTTGCACGGCTCGCAGTACTTGGCGAAGAACTTGATCACCACCACCTTGCCGCGGAGCTGCTCGGTGTCGACGCGATCGCCGGTCAGGGTGGGCCGTGCGAAGTCGGGCAGGCTCTGCTGCGCCAGCGGGCTCGGGGCGCTGGGGGGCGGGCCCGCGGGGCGGCAGGCGGCGGCGAGCAGCAGGGTGGCGAGCACGCGGGAGCGGAGGACGGCCGACGGGGTCACCGCCGATCCGTATCATGGATCGGGCCCCGCGCGGGCCCGTCGGTGCTGCGCGTCGCCCGAGTCCCCGCGGGGCTCACCACACTTCCACGGTGCCCAGCGCGGCGAAGTGGCGCGACTTGCCGCGGATCTCCACCCCGTGCTCGCCGGTCTTGCCCTCGGGCACGCTGATCTCGATGTTCTCCTTCTCGGTGCGGCGAAGGCCCACCAAGAGCTCGTGCGCGCCGGGCTGGATCTCGAGCAACGGCGCCTCGAACTCGAACCGGTGCAGGATGTAGTCGCCCTCGCGCCAGAGGTTGGGCGGGTAGACGCCCCCGGTGAGCTCGTGGGGCTCGCCGTTGATGCGGCTCGAGCGATCCTTGAGCAGGCGTGCGTAGACCTGCGTGCCCCCGGGCAGCGGCCGCAGCACGCGGATCGACAGCTGCAGCGTGGCCTCGCGGCCGCGGATCACCGGCTCGGTCACCTCCCAGCCGATGATCTCGATGTAGCCCTCGAACCGCACCATGGTGGGGTGCCCAAGCGTCACGGGCTCGTCGAACAGCACCGCCGGGATCGGGTTGCGATCGTGCTCGCCGGGCGGCAGGCGGTTGGCCACCAGGCGCATGTGCGCGTGCTCGTCGTCGAGCACGTAGAGCGGCCAGCCATTGGCGCGATGGCTCTGGTGCACCCCCGGCAGGTCGCGGGCGAGCATGACCGCAACCCGCGGCTCGTCGGCCGAGAGGTAGCTGGCCAGGTCGTGGCGGCCCGCCAGCGCGACCACGTCGCCGGGGCCGTAGAGCGACAGGCCTTCGTCGCGCACGTGGTGGTTGCCGAGCTGCGCCGGCAGCTCGCCCGCGTCCACCAGCGCATGGTGGTGCTCGAGCAGCCGGCGCGGCGAGAGCAGGTCACAGGTGCGGGGGACCAGGCGCCACGCATAGGCGTGTGCACCCATGAGCGCAGCGAGGCCCAGCAGCACGAGCGGCGCTGTGGTTCTCGGTCGCTCGGGAATTCGCTCGAGCAGGCGCTCGACGAAGTGTGGCCGCCCCCCCGCGGGGCACAAGAGACCCGCGCCGAGCAGAGCCAAGAGCGCGACCGTACCGATGCTCCCGAGACGCCTGGGCGCCTCGAGCTGCTCCTGCGGGAACGTGTGCTCGCCCTCGAACAGAACCACCGGGATCGCGACGCGGCTGGGCGTGCGCTCGGCGTCCTTGCGCACGACCAGCATGCCCAGCACCACCACCGCCAGCATCAGGCGCCGGCCGGTGCGATCGGTGCGGGGGTCCTGCATCCACTCGACCGCCGCGGCGGCGCACAGCGCTGCCGGTACCGTCACCGGCAGCGGCACGGTGCCGTACACGAGCCCGTGTCCGCTCGCGATTGCGACCCCGAGCCCGAGCCAGAGCGCGGGCATCCGATCGCGGCGCCCGAGCAGCGCGCCCGCGAGCACGAGCGGCCCCCACGGGAACAGCCCGTAGCCGAGATCCTCGAGGCCGGCGGCGAAGCGGCGGCTCTCGGGTTTGTCCACGAGCAGCAGATCCTTCGAGGCCCCGAGCAGCGGGATGTAGCCGTCGCCCTGGCGCAGCGACAGCACCACCGTCACGGCCACCGCGGTGAGCAAGCCGAGCCACAAGAGGACCGCGACGAGCGTGCGACCGCGTCGGCTCGCGCTCGCGCCGGCCGGCGCACGATCGAGCGTCGCAGCCACCGCGAGCGCCCCGAGCGGCACCGCGCCGCCGAGGGCCAAGCCCGCGCTCGCCACCGTGAGCGCCAAGAGGCCTGCCGCCGCCGTCGCGAACAGCAGCGCGCGCGCTCGGCCGGTCGCGCTCAGGGCCACGAGCCCCGCGAGCACCGTTGCGACGCCGAACGCCTCGCCCACCGGGTTGCCGATCGCGGTCCGGCCCACCGTCGTGAGCATGGGGAACGCGAGCGCGAACGCCCCGGCGAGCAGGCTCGAGCCCACGCTGGCCTCGCGCATGCGGCAGAGGCCCACGGTCATGGCCACGAGCGCGATGGCGGCCAGGGCATGCAGCAGCCGCAGCCCCGTCTCGCCGCCCACGAGCGCGTACCCCCGCGTGCGCAAGAGGTCGGGCAGCCAGGGGCTCCGCACGAGCCCGCTGCGCGCCTCGCCCAGCGCCGCCTGCACGCGGTCGAGCACCGGCAGCTCGGCTTCGGTCCAAAGCCCATGCTCGCCGAGGCCCGGCAGCAGCACCACGGCGGCCACGAGCGCGGCCAGGGTCGCCAGCCCCCAGGGCGCGGACGAGATGCGGGCCCGATCGAGCACTGCGCGCGAGCGTATCGGCGTCGTCGTGGCGTGTCAGCCTGCGCTGCTCGCTCGCCGCTCAGCGGGGCGGGCGTCATCGAATTCGGGTGAATCCGTTGCTCGCCTGGGCCGTTTTTACTCTACGTAAGGTGTGAGTAAGCCCATGGCTGCGACCAAGAAGCTCATCCTCGCGTTCGCTCCCTCGCTCGGTCTCGTGCTCTCGCTCGGTGCGTCTCCCGACCCGGAGGCCTGTGCCAAGCGCCGCGATCTCGGCAAGGAGCCCACCGCGAGCGGGCAGTCGGAGGGCACCGCCGGTCGCTCCGTGCGAAGGTGAGCCGGCGCCGGACCACCCGCGGGCGGGCTCCCCACCGACGTGCATGCGAGCCAGCCGGAGCACGGCTGACCCGCGCTAGAACTCGCACTGGTCGGTCGCCGCGTTGCAGGTCGAGCCCGGGGCCACGAACGGGCACACGTCGCCGAAGAATGCGGTGCAGGGCAGCCCGCAGGCGTCGGCGGTGTGGTCGTAGCACATCTGCCCGTCGAGGCACTCGCCGCTGTTGTTGCAGCGGCAGTTGAAGTCGTCGGGGATCCCGTTGTCGTTCTCGTCGGTGCCGTCGCAGCACTCGGTCACGTAGAAGTCGCTGGCGCTGCAGTCCTCGTCGGCGCAGTCGGTGGTGCCGTCGCAGTCGTCGTCGAGGCCGTTGGTGCACTGGTCGGGGCCGAACTCGGCGCTGGGGTCCATGCCCCCCACGCAGCCGGCACAGCCGGGCGCATCCACGCAGTCCGGATCGCCGCAGTCGGCATACACGTCGCCGTCGTTGTCGATCACGTCATCGCAGATCTCGGGCGGGTTCTCGAGGATGTCGACGTTGAATTGCCACGGCCCCTCGTTGGGCCCCCCGAACGGGTCGATGGTGTAGCCGTCGAGGAACACGAAGTAGACCCCGGGCTGGAGCAGCGTGAACTCGAGCCGGGCCGACCACTGGAACCCGCCGCTGTCGTCGTCGCAGCCGAGCTCCTGGCCGACCGTGCACGAGCCCGCGCGCACGTAGAGCACCGAGTCGAACGAGGTGCCCACCGAGTCGAGGATCACCCGCGACGGGGCGTTGAGCACCAGCCGGAACACCGCCTCGCCGGCCCCGCCGCCGCACGTACCCTCGGTGTTGTTGGGGTTGCCGGCGGTGTCGCCGAACCAGGTGCCGCTCGCGAAGATCGACTGCGCGGTCCCGCAGTTGGACTGGCTCGCCTGGCACACCGGCACCGCGAAGCAGTCGGGGTCGTCGCAGTCGATGGCCCCGTCGGCGTCGTCGTCGAGGTCGTTGTTGCAGATCTCGGCCACCGGCATGCAGCCGGGGTCGAACACGCAGGCCTCGTCGGCGCAGTCGATGAGGCCGTCGCAGTCCTCGTCGGCCCCATTGCTGCACTGCTCGGGCTCGCACTCGTCGCACGCCATCGAGACCGCGCAGCTCGGGTCGGCACAGTCGACCAGCTCGTCGCAATCGTTGTCGGAGCCGTCGGTGCAGATCTCGGGGACCGGCCCGCCCACGCACGCGCAAGGGAACAGCCCCTCGCAGTCCGGGTCGGCGCAGTCGATGAGCAGGTCGCAGTCGTCGTCGGCCCCGCCCATGCACAGCTCGAGCTCCGCCATGCACGAGCACGCGGCGTCGGGCAGGCAGTCGGGGTCGTCGCAGTCGAACGCGCCGTCGCAGTCGTCGTCGAAGCCGTTGACGCACAGCCCCGCCTCGGCGTCCGCACAGCCGCACGCGGGGGTGCCCGCGCAGTCGACGTCGTTGCAGTCGACGGTGGTGTCGCAGTCGTCGTCCTGGCCGTTACCGCAATCCTCCCCGCCGGGGTCGGGCACGCAGCCGCAGTCGGGCACGCCCGTGCACGCGGGGTCGAAGCAGTCGGCCACGCCGTTGCAGTCGTTGTCGTCGGCGTCGAAGCAGTTCTCGCCGGCGCCGGGGAACGTGTTGGGGTTGAGGTCGTTGCAGTCGCCGCCGCCGCACTCGAGCGGCGGCACGCCGTCCTGGTCGTTGTCGCGGGGCGTCATCACGCACTCGCCGTCCTCGCACGTGCCCTGGAAGCAGGGGTCGGGCGAGTCGCACTCGAGGTCGATGGTGCAGAACGGCGGGGGCGGGGGCGGATCGACGGTGGTGTTGGTGACGGTGGAGGTCGTGGGCGTGGTGGTGACGGTCGTCGTCGGCGGATCGCCGGTGATCGTGATCGAGACCGTGCCCGGCCCGTCGGTCAGCGTTCCGTCGTCGAGCGTGGCGTCGCCGTCGAGCGTGCCACCCATGGTCTCCGTGCCAGTCTCGTCACCGTCGGCCGACCCCGCGAAGCCGAAGTCGGTGCGGCCACACCCGGTGAGGGTGCCGAGACCGAGCGACAAGGCGACGAGGGACGAAGCTCGCATTCCTGACCAAGGCTAACAGGGTGTCGTAGGAGATCGCACCCGGGCGACCGCCAATCCGTGGCATCGACGAACCGGGAGCCGCCTGCGTGAATCGCGCCAGCCACACGAGCCACGCCTACGCGGCGTCGAGGTGCCCAATGCAAAAGGAGCGCGGCTCCCGTTCGGTGCCGCGCTCCCATGGCGCACGTGCGACGGTGCGGGATCTCAGCGCTTGCTGAACTGGAAGCGAGCGCGCGCGCCCTTGCGGCCGTACTTCTTGCGCTCCTTCTTGCGGGCATCGCGGGTGAAGTAGCCGGGGGCCTTGAGGGCGTCGCGGTACTCCTCACTCGCACGCAAGAGGGCGCGGGCGATCCCCAGGCGGATCGCTCCGGCCTGGCCCGAGAGCCCGCCGCCCTTGACCGTGGCCCACACATCGTACTTGTCGGTGGTGCCGGTGGCGTAGAGCGGCTGCTCGACGATCTTGAGGTTGGTGTTGCGGGTCAGGTACTGCTCGGCGCTGCGGCGGTTGATGATGATCTTGCCGTCGCCGTCGAACATCCACACCCGTGCGATCGCGGTCTTGCGGCGTCCGGTCGCGTAGTACTTCATCGTATCGGTGGCCATCGTGTCGTCCGGTAGGGCTTGCGGGTGCGCCAGTTACTTCTGGAGGGAGGCGTCCACGGCGTAGGTCTTGGGGTTCTGGGCGGTGTGCGGGTGCTCGGCCCCCGCGTAGACCTTGAGCTTCTTGAAGGTGGTGCGGCCCAGCGAGTTGCGCGGCAGCATGCGCTTGACCGCCAGCTTGATGAGCTCCTCGGGCTTGCGGGCGAGCAGCTCGCGCGCGGTGAAGTGCCGCATGTTCCCGGGGTAGCCCGTGAAGCGGTGGTACTCCTTCTGGTCGAGCTTGCGCCCGGTGAGCTTCACCTTGTCGGCGTTGATCACGACCACGAAGTCGCCCGCGTCGAGGTGCGGCGTGAAGATGGGCTTGTGCTTGCCGCGGAGCAGCGTGGCGATCTTGGTGGCGGCTCGGCCGAGGGTGGCGCCCTCGAGATCGATGACCCACCACTCGCGCTTGATCTCCGCGGGGTTCGGATACGGCGTGGCCATGGGGGCGGGAGCCTTACGTCACGCCCCGGGGGCTGTCAAGGCGAGGCCACGGCTCGGGCGGAGCCTGGGAGATCGATATGGGGGGCCGATACGGGCCAGATGAGAGGCCGCTGCGCGCTATGCGCGCAAAGCCCTCCCCCGTGCCCCACGACGGTCCGCTGCCCGACGGCGTCGCGAACGGGCATACTACGCGGGACCCGTGAACGCGACCCCACCGCAGAGCGCCCCCGCCAAGGTCCTGGTCGCGGACGACTCCGACGTCGAGCGTGCGTCAGCGCGCCAGGCGCTGAGCGACGCCGGGTACGAGGTCGTCGAGGCCGTCGATGGACAGCACGCGCTCGAGGTCTTCGCGCGCGAGCGACCCGACCTCGTGCTGCTCGACGTCGTAATGCCACGCCTGACGGGCCTCGAGACCTGTCGGATCCTCAAGGCCAAGACCCAGACGTCGTACTTGCCGGTCATCATGGTGAGCACGCGCAATTCGGTCAACGCCAGGGTCGAGGGGCTGCGCTCGGGCGCCGACGACTACCTCGGCAAGCCGTACGACGCCGACGAGCTGCGGGCGCGCGTGGAGGCGCTGCTTCGCACGCGCAAGGTGCTGCGCGACGTCGAGGGCGGCAAGCCGTCCGTGCGCGAGGGCGCGGTGGGCGACGCTACTCCTCGTGGCGACATCGACCGCAACGATCCAGCGTTCAAGCGCCGCCTCGAGGAGGAGTTCGATCGCGCCGAGCGCTACAGCGATCCCCTCACGTGCCTGCGCGTGGAGCTCGACCAGTACGAGGCCGTGGTCCGCGACCACGGAGGCGAGGTCGCGGGCGAGCTCATGGTCGCGATGCGCGAGGTGGTGGGCAACAGCATCCGCAAGATCGACCTCGTGTACCGGTCCGAGAGCAGCGGCTACCTCTTGGTGCTGCCCAACACCCACTTCCCGGGCGCGCTGGCGGTGGCCGAGCGCGTGGCCCGGGACATCCGCAAGATCCGGGTGGCGGCGATCCCCGACCTGCGGGCGAGCGTGAGCGTGGGCGTCTCGTTCTTCCCCAACAAGGACACCCACTCGCTGCAGGACATGCTCCAGCTCGTCGACGCTGCGCTCGATCGCGCCCGCGGCGAAGGTGGGGGCTTCGTGTGCCTCTACCAGCACCAAGGGTACCTCTACCGGCCCGAGGACTAGCCGCCGCGTCCCCTCGGTCATGCCGCCCGATTCCTGCTCTTCGTCTCGACTCTCCAGATCGTCGCCGTGATCGAGCGCAATCCCATCGTCGGCGTCCGTGGGGTGCGGTTGGTGTGCCGCGATGGCCTCGCGGCGACCGATGCGGCGGTGGCCACGGCCGCGCGGCTGCGGCACGCGGGGCTCTCGGTGTCGCTGCCCGTGGAGCTGGCGCGGCGGATGGGCGACCGCGTGCCCGCCGGCTGCACCGTGCTCGAGCTCGAGGAGCGTGAGGATCGGCGTGAGGATCGGCGCGAGGATCGGCGCGAGGATCGGCTCGATCTCGTGCTCGCGCTCGGTGGCGACGGCACGCTCCTGCGGGCGGCGCGGCTGGCCTCGGAGCGCGACGTGCCGCTGATGGGCATCAACCTCGGCACGCTGGGCTTCTTGGCCGCCTACGGCGCGGGCCAGCTCGACGAGGCGCTCGACGCCGCGGTGCAGGGCTCGCTGGCCTGGACCCCGCGGCTGCGGCTGCACGTGGTGGTGGAGCGGCGCTCGGGTACGTGGGAGTGCACCGGCAGCAACGACGTCTACGTCAAGCACGGCGCGCTGCCGCGGATGATCGATCTCACCACCACGGTGGCCGGCGTGCCGATGGCCCGCTACCGCGCCGACGGCCTGCTCGTGTGCACGCCGATGGGCTCGACGGCGTACAACCTCGCGGCGGGCGGGCCGATCGTGAACCCGGGGACCGAGGCGTTCACGATCACGCCGATCTGCCCGCACAGCCTCACCCACCGGCCGGTGGTGACCTCGGCGCTCGAGCCGATCGGCATCGTCTACAGCGGGCCCTCGGACTCGGAGGCTGCGACGCTGTCGGTGGACGGGCTGTGGAGCAGCGCGCTCGAGGTGGGGGACGAGATCATGGTGACGAAGGCCCCGCGGCCCTTGAAGCTGGTGCCGCCGAGCGCGTCGGTGTTCGAGGTGCTGCGAAGGAAGCTGGGCTGGAGCCACGAGGCTTGAGCGGCGGGTTCTTGCTGTGGAGGGGGTGAAGTCCTCCTCCGATGTTCAAGAATGGATCGCCATGGAGATGTTCCAGCCCAATCTCTTGCTGGCCACCGAGCCGGACGGCGAGTTCACGCTGCACTCGGTCACGCTCACGCCCAATAGCTGCTACTCGGCCGGACGCGCGGAGCCGGGGGTGCCGCCCAGCGTGCGGCTCTTGCCCGAGGTGTTCTCGGTGCTCCTGCCGGTGCGGGTGCGCCGGGGGCCGTGCCTGATGGTGCTCACGCCGGTGCGGCACCGGCTGCGCAACCTCCGGCTCGGGGCGCCGCATGGCAAGACCACGGTGACCGCGTTCGTGATGAACGGGATGCAGGTGCTCGGCTCGGCGAGCATTCCGGTGGTCTCCACGCAAGGGTGCCCCAAGGAGCCGCTGCCGCTCGACACGTCGGACTGGTATGCGTGGGTCAACCGCATGCCGCCGGGACCTGCGTCGTTCCATGTCACGGGGACGGTGACGCTGCCGTCGCCGGGGTACGACGTGCAGCTCGAGTACGCGAGCCCGCAGGGGATCAACCCGGCCGAGCTCATCCTCGAGCTCCGGGTCGCCAAGCGGCCGGGCCTCTGGCCGCAGGTGGTGACCAACGTGACAGTTCGCTACGACGTCCCCGACTACCAGGCCGCGTACGAGACGGTGCTCGTGCGGCTGCCCGCCGGCGATGGGATCCAGCTCGAGGTCGAAGAGGTGTTCTGACGCGGACGGCCGGCCGCGGCCGGGATGCTACGCTCGGGCTTCATCGTGCTCGGCGTCACCCTGGCCACGGCGCTCCGGCTCGCTCCCGAGGCGATCGCGATCACCTGGGACGCGCCGGCCTCGTGCCCCGATGCCGAGTACCTGCGCCAGCGGATCTCCGAGCACCTGCGAGGGGTGGAGGTCGAGGCGACCGACGTGCGGGCCCGGGTGCTCGCACCTGCCGTCGCGGGCGCGCGGTGGCGCCTGCAGCTCGCGATCGGCGATGAGGGACAGCGCGAGCTCGAGGGGGAGAGCTGTGCGGCGCTGGCCGACGCGGCCGCGGTGATGGTCGCGATCAGCCTCAATGCGGCCGCGCAGGCGGCCGAGCTGACGATTCCCGAGCCGCCCCCCGAGGCACCGGGGAGCGATGTCGTGCGGGCCGAGCCGAGTGAGCCCGACGCCGTACCCGCGGCCGTGCCGGCGAGCGCGGCAGCACCCGCCGAGCCCGCCGAGCCCGGCCCGTCGCCGATCGACGACGACGACGCCGTGCGTTCGTCGTCCGCAGGGCGACCGCTGCAGGCCGTGCTGGGGGTGACGACGGCAGCCCACGGCGTGGGCCTGCCCGCGCCGGGAGTCGGGCTCGGCGGTCGCGTGGGCGTACGGTGGGGGCCGCTGGTGGTCGCGCTCGTCGGCACGCACTGGTTTCGACGCGAGCGACCGGTGGTGGGCGAGGTGGCGGCGCGCTATCGGCTGTCGACCGCTGGGCTCGAGCCGTGCGGGGTGCTCGCGCTCGGGCGGAGCCCGCGGGCGTTCGAGCCGTTCGCGTGCGGGGTGGCCGAGGTCGGGGTGCTGCGGGCCGAGGGCGTGCGTGCGGTGTCGCCGAAGCTCCAGCGGCACCCGTGGGTCGGGCTCGGCGCGGGGGTCGGGGCGGCCTGGGTGCCGCGCGCGTGGCTGGCCGTGAGCCTGCGCGTCGACGTGGTGGCACCGCTCCTCGGGCGCCAATTCGTCATCGGGAGCGCCTCGGCGGGCGCGGTGGGGCCCGTGGATGCGCGAGGCGCGATCACCCTCGAGCTCCGCGTGCCGAGAATCGTGCGGTCGCGATGATAATTCCGCCGGGTGGTGGGCAAGCTGGGGGAGCGACCGGTGCAGACCGCCATCCACGCCCGAGAGCCCGCGCCCGACGACCGCCCAGGCTTTGCCACGGTGTACCGCGATCACGCGCGCTACGTCTGGCGGGTCTGCCACGGCATGGGGGTGTCGCCGCTGCACATCGATGACGTCGTGCACGACGTGTTCCTCGTGGTGCGGCGCCGGCTCGACGACTTCGACCCCCGGCGCTCGCTGCGGGCGTGGCTCGCCGGGATCACCCGTCGCGTGGTGAGCCACCTGCGGCGCAAGCTCGCGCGCGAGGATCGACGCCTGCGGGCGCTGCCCGACCCCGATCCCGTCCGGTCGCCGCACGACGCCGTGCAGCAGGGCGACGCCGAGCGGCTGATGCAGCGCTTCCTCGCCACGCTCGACACCGACAAGCGCATGGCGTTCCTGCTGCTCGAGATCGAGGGGCTGACCGCAAACGAGGTCGCCGAGGTGTGCCGAACCAACCCGCGCACGGTGTACTCGCGCGCGCGTGCGGCCCGGCAGAGATTCGCGGCCTACGTGGCCGAGCTGGAGGAGGGGCGATGACCGAACCCGACGACGGCGCGCGTCTCATCGCGCAGTACCGAGCTGCCATCGAGCCGAGCGCAGCCCGGCTCGAGGCGATCCTTCGCGACGTGTCCGATCCGGGCGCAGAGCCCCGCATCCTCGAGCGTGGCCGCGGCCGCGCCCGGCCAGCGCCGCGCCGCGGCCTGCGGGTCGTGGTGGGCGGGGGCCTCGTGGTCCTCGCGGCGGCGGCCGCCATCGCGTGGTGGATCTCCTCGACCACGCGCCACGTCACGGTGGTGGCCGAGGACAGCGGCAGCCAGGCACCGTTCGGCGTGGAGGCGAACGAGCGCATCGACGAGGCGACCCGACGGGCACCTGCGTCGGGGCAGTCCGGATCGATGGCCATCGATCCAGGCGCGGCCACGGGCGCCGAGGCGGGCTCGCCCGTGGTCGCGGCCACGCCGGCGGAGGCTTCGGCATCCGGTGCTCCTGCTTCGCGCAGCCGGCCACGAACGGCCAAGCCCGGCGCGCTCGCGAGGGAGACGGCGCTCATCGAGCGCGCCGAGGCCTCGCTGCGCGAGGACGATGCCGCGGGTGCGCTTGCCGTGCTCGCCGAGTATGCGCGCGAGCTCCCGAGCGGTGCGCTCACGGTCGAGGCCGCGGCGCTGCGCGTGATTGCGCTCTGCCGGCAGGGCAAGACGGCGCAGGGGCGCGGCGAGGCGAAGCTGCTCGAGCGCCACGCGGCGAGCAAGCCATACCGCGAGAGAATTCGCCGCGCCTGCGCCGACGAGTAATCATTCGCGACGTCGGCGGGCAAGAGGGTGAGGAGAACGAAACCATGCGCCTCATGCTCATCGAGCCCATCCTCACCCTCGGCGTCGCCATGTTGCTGCTCGGCTGCGACAGCCCCAAGAGCTCGCTCGGCGAGCTGCCCGGGAGCACCGGCAGCAGCGAGGGCGGCGGGTCCGAGACCGCCGAAGCGACATCCTCGATCACGGTGAGCGGCGCGGGCCCCAGCGATGACGTGGGGGCACCGTGCGAGCTCGGCAGCGTACCCGAGGCTCGCCTGCTCGAGATCGACAACTCCGATTGCAGCTCGGGCCTCTGCCTCTACGCCGACGCGGTCGAGGCCGACGCGGAGCAGAGCTGCAGCGAGAGCTCCGATTGCTCCGGCTTCGGCAGCGGGGTGATCTGCGTCGATGGCCACTGCCAGCTCGATCCGGCCCACATCGCCGAGGCATCGATGTGCACCGCCGAGTGCTCGGTGGATTCCGACTGCGTGGGGAGCGACGGCACCGCGTGCGAGAGTGGCTTCGCGTGCGTTCCCGTGACCGCGCTGGGAAGCACGTGCTGCCTCAAGCTCTGTGCCTGCCGCGACCAGCTCGACGTGGCCGCGGCGGCGGAGCTCGCGGCCGCGTGTGCGGATGGCACCCAGCCCGGGTGCTGCACGGAGGAGCCTGCCGGTCCAGGCTGCGGCGGCTGATGCCCGCCGGTCTCGCAGGGCGCGGTGGAGCCGGAGGAGGGCCTTTGCTAGCCTCCCGCGTCCCCGATGCTCGGCTACCTCCGCATCCGCGGCCTCGCGCTGCTCGACGACGTCACCCTGGAGCTGTCGCCGGGCATGAACGTGCTCACCGGCGAGACCGGGGCGGGCAAGTCGATCATCGTGGAGGCGCTGTCGCTCTTGCGAGGGGCGCGGGCCCGGCCCGAGCTCGTACGCCAGGGCGAGGAGGCAGCCACGGTGGACGCGTGCTTCCAGCCCACCGAGGCGGTGTGGGGGCGGCTGCGGGCGGCGCTCGAGGAGCAGGGGGTGTCGCTCGACGACGAGGAAGAGGTGGTGCTGCGGCGCATCGTGCCCCGCAATGGGCGCGGGCGCTCGTTCGTGCAGGCCACGCCCACCACCCAGGCCGCGCTCGCGCGCGTGGGCGAGCAGCTCGTCGACATCTGCAGCCAGCACGAGCACCACTTCCTCACCCACCCGGCGCGGCACCTCGAGGTGCTCGATGCGTGGGCCAAATTGGAAGAGCGGCGGGCCGAGCACGCAGTTGCCCACCGGGCGCTGCGCGAGGCCGACGAGCGCCGGCGGGTGCTCCACGAGCGTGCGCAGAAGGCCGGGGCGCGCGGCGACTGGCTGCGGTTCCAGATCGAGGAGCTCGAGGCGGTGTCGCCGGGGCCCGGCGAGTACGAGGCGCTGCGCCGGCGCCTCGCATTGTTGCGTGATGCGCAACGATGGGCGGAGTTCGCCCGCGATGCTCACGCCGCGCTCTACGAGGCCGATGACGCGATCGCCAGTCGCCTCGCGGGCCTGCTCGACCGGGCGCGCCGCGGCGGCGAGGGCTCGGACCTCTTGGCCCAGATGCAGGAGCAGCTCGTCGCGGCGCAGGTGGCGTGTGAGGAGGCGGCCCAGAGCGCGTCCCGGTTCGCGAGCGAGCTCGAGATCGAGCCGGGGGAGCTCGAGCTCGCCGAGGAGCGCATGCACGAGCTCGAGGGCCTGCGGCGCAAGCACGGCGTGGACGTGGACGCGCTCGCCGACACGCTCGAGCAGATGCGGCAGGAGCTCGCGTCGCTCGAGAACATCGAGGACGATCTCGCCGCGCTCGATGAAGCGGCTCGCCGGGCCCGCACGGCGTGCATGGCGAGTGCGCAGCGCTTGCACGCGGCGCGGGTGGCCGCGGCAGAAGGCCTGGCGCGGATGGTGGAGACCGAGCTTCGCACGCTGCACATGCCGGCGGCACGGCTGTGCGTGGAGGTGGAGCTGGTCGAGCCCGAGGCGCCGGGGCCCACGGGGATCGACCAGGTGCAGTTCCTGTTCACCGCCAATCCGGGCGAGCCGCTGGCTCCGCTGTCGCGCGTGGCCTCGGGCGGCGAGCTGTCGCGGGTGCTGCTCGCGATCAAGAACGCGCTGGCCCACGAGGATCGCGTGGCGACGTACGTGTTCGACGAGGTCGACGCGGGCGTGGGTGGGGCGGTGGCGGTGGCGATCGGGCGGCGGCTGCGGGCGGCGGCGGCGGGGCACCAGGTGCTGTGCGTGACCCATCTGCCTCAAATCGCCGCGTTCGCCGATGCGCACTGGCGGGTGGACAAGCGCACGCACAAGGGGCGCACGATCACCCGGGTGGCGCGGCTGTCCGACGAGGAGCGCGTGGAGGAGCTGGCGCGGATGCTCGGCGGCGAGGCGATCGGCGACAGCGCGCGCGAGCACGCACGGCAGCTGCTCGCCGACGCGAGCAAGGTGCTGCGGACACCGAAGCGGCCGGCGGTGCGGGGCAAGAAAGCGGCGGCGCGCTGAAGGCCCCGCACCCGGGCTCACGCCTCGTACGCGCGGCCGCCGAGCTTGGGATCCGCCGTGATCGCCTTGGCCAGGCGATCGGAGAACGCGGCGCCCTCGCGAGCCCAGGACTCGGCCTCCTCGTCGTCGAGGCGGACGCGCACCGCGTACATGGCGATGCCGCCCACGACGACCTCGATCACGAGCCGGCCGCTGCTCTCGCGGAGCACGCGATACATCAGCGGGCTCTGGTGGAGGACTTCTTCGCTCACTGGATCTCCTTGACCACGGCCTTGTCGACCGGCGCGTTGATCACCATCACCTCGGGGACGTTGCCGGAGGTGTAGCCGCCGAACTTGAAGCAGTCCTTGTCTTCCTCGCTCTTGCACTTCCACACGCCGGGATCGCTGTCGACGGGCAGGCGCACGCAGGCGCTCGCGGCGGCGGTGAGGTCGAGCGTCATCATGCGCAGCGGGCCCTCGAAGTTCGCCGCGGGCAGGCCGAGCGCGGTGCCGATCACGGCGGGATCGTGCTTGCCGTCCTTCATCGAGTCGTTGACTGCCTTCTCGATCACCGTGGTGGGTGCGGCGAACAGGTAGCAGCCGGTGTCGTCGCAGCGGCCGAAATTCTTGGCGGCGGTCTTCACCACGAAGCTCTGGTAGGGGGTCTCCTTCATCAGCCACGAGACCTTCATGTCCGAGAAGTTCTTGGTGAGGTGCTCCGTGATGCCGTAGGGCTTGGCACGCTCGTCGGCCTCCTTGGAGGTCGCGGTCTGCTTCTCGTCGCAGGTGCCGGTGGACACGACGACGGCCGGCGTGGGCTCGGTGGGGGTGGGCTCGGTGGGTGCGACGACCGCGGGCTCGGGTTGCTTGGTGGGCTCGGGTTGCTTGGCGGGCTCGGCCTGCTTGGGGTCGGCCTTGGTGGGCACGTCCTTCTTGGTGGCCTCGGCCTTCTTGGCGGGCTCGGTCTTGGCCTCGGGCTTCGAATCGCAGCCGGCGAGGAGCAGCGTGGAGAGGACGAGACATTGGAATGTTCGGTTCATGACGGGGTCCTTGCGCCGTGGCCGGGGAGCGTACCGCAACGTCGGCGGCGCGTGCCCGAGCGGCTGCCGGCTACGGCGACTTGGCCACGCACAGCGGTCGTGGGCCCTTCTTTTCCGCCGCGAGCGAGCTCTTGGTCTTGGACGGCAGCTCGAGCACGAGCGCCTTGCCCTTCCACAGCGCAGTGGTCCAGTACTTGCCCCGCTTGACGTACGCGGCAAACCGGCGGGCCGCCTGCGGGCCCGCGAGCGTCCACGTCTTGATCCCCACGAAGCCCTGCTTGCCGAGGCTGCGGCAGTAGGCGCGCGCCTCGTTGTGGTTGCTCGAAGGCCCGGGCTTGGACAGCGTGAGATAGCTACCCACGCGGATCGTGCCGGGTGGGGTGGGCGGCGGCGGAGTGGTGGGGTCGGTCGGGCGGCCGTTGCTGGGCTTCTTGCCGCTGCCACCATCGTCGTGCGCACCGGCACCGTCGTCGGCACCCTCGTCGTCGGCACCGTCGTCGCTGGTCCCCTCGCTGCCCTCGGGAATTCCGGTGGTGGGCTCGTCGCCCAGCACGAGCTCGCCCTCGGAGGTGGGATCACCGGTCGTCCCGTGGGGCCCTTCGGCCGCATCGGACGAGGGGTCGGCGTTGCCGGTGGTGCCGGGCGTGCCGGCGCTCGCCACGAGTGGAGGCTCGACGCTCCCGGTGGTGCCGGGCGTGCCGCTGCTGGCCTCGGGCGCGGGACCGGTCTCGTCGGTGGTGTCGCCGTTCGCGGCCGGAGTGGGGCTCGGTTGCGGCTCGGCGGTCGTGACGGTCGTGTGGGCTCGCTCCTCGCGGCTGGCCGAGTCGCGCGTGAGGGCGACGAGCACCCCCGCACCGATCACCGTGACCCCCGCGATGAGCAGCCACGCCCGTCGCTCGGGTCGGCCGGGCCGGCGTGCCTCGTCGGCGGCGAGGCGCGGCCGCGGGGTGGGCAGGAGCGTGTCCGTGCTCGCGCGCGGCGACTCGGCCGAGGCGTCGTTCGGGCCTTCGCTGGGCGAGACCTGGGATCGCACCGAGATCGTGGCCGGCGACGGCTGCTCTTCGCTCGGCTCGCCGGCCCCGACCAGCTCGAGCGAGGCGAGGTCGCCCGTGTCGAACGGCTCGAGCGCGTCGGCGAGCGCCTGCGCGGTCTGGAACCGCTCGTCGGGCTCCTTGCGAAGGCAGCGCTCGACGATCGCCACGAGCTCGGGCGGCAAGTCGGGCGCGAGCTCGGCGATCGGCGTGGGCTCGTCGGCGGTGACCATGAGCAGCGTGCCCGGAACGCTGCCGCCGGCAAACGCGGTCTTGCCGGTGAGCGACTTGTAGAGGATGGCGCCGATGGCCCAGACGTCGGTGCGGGCGTCCGAGCGCGCGGCGCCACGGAATTGCTCGGGTGACATGTACTCGGGCGTGCCGAGCAGGACCCCGTGCTCGGTCTCCACCTCGCTGGTGCCGTCGGTGAACTTGCTGACCCCGAAGTCCATGATCTTCACGATCGGCGGCCCGACCTCGGGCTGATGGACGAAGAGGTTCTCGGGCTTGAGATCGCGGTGGATGATGCCGCGGCGGTGCGCCGCTTCGAGCCCCGCGAGCGCCGGCCGCAGGATCGCGACCGCCTGCGCAGGAGTCAGGCGCTCTTCATCGCTGATGAGCTGCGCCAGGCTCTTGCCCCGCAGGCGCTCCATCACGATGTAGGGCCCGAGCGGGCCCAGACCGAAGTCGAAGATCTCGCAGACGTTGGGGTGGCCGATGCGCCCCGCGGCCTTGGCCTCGGCGCGGAAGCGAGCCACCGTTTCCTCGTTGCGTCCGGCCTCGGGGCGGATGAGCTTGATCGCCACGCGGCGCTCGACCAGCGTGTTGACGGCGGCCCACACCGCCGCCATGCCGCCGCGGCCGAGCTGCCTGACGAAGCGGAACTTGCCATGCAGCACGCGACCCTCGAGCGGAAGCGCGAGGTCGGTGTCGGAGCACTTGAGGATGTGCGGCGGGTGATCTTCGCCGCAGTGGGGGCAGCGGGGGAGCGGGGGGCCTTCGTAGGTGGGCTTTGGAGCGCGCATGGCTCCCGAGCTCTCCGAGGCGGCCCGTAGAGCTCGGACGCCTTCGGCGTCCGAGGGGCCTTTTGGCCGCGCCGCCTCGTCGCTCACGGAGCGGGAGCCTAGCACGGCCGGCTGCGCGCGGGGCCTACGGGCTCCGGATCGGCCCGAGCGAGAGGCGGCCAAAGGAGGCCACGGCGTTCGCGACCACGGGCGTGGGTTCTGCGGCCGTCTCGTCCGTGGGCTCGTCGGGCGTGGGCTCGTCCGCGGGCTCGCCGTCCGCGGGCGCGAGCGCGTCGTCGGTCTCGGTCTCGTCGTCCTCGTCGTCGTCGTCCTCGTCGGTGGGCTCGAACCCGCGCGCGTCGGGGGCGGAAGGAGGGATCGCGGGCGGCGGCTCCTTGCGCGCCTTGCCGGCGCGGCGCTTGGCGAGCATCTCGCCGAAGCGCAGCTCGATGCCGAGGTTGAGGATCTCGTAGCGCGACGTGAAGCGCCCTGCGTTGGCCGGCACCCCCGACGCGCCGCCACAGCTGTCGGGGCACGGCCTTATCGGTCGCTGCTGGAACACCTTGCCAGTGAGCTCGCTGACCTCGCGCGCCTCTTGGAACACGTGCAGGAAGCCGACCGTGCCGTAGACTCCGCGCCCGCCGGCGCTGAGGCCCGCGCCCAGGCCCCCGCGCCGAAACGACGGGAAGTCCAGGTGCGAGTAGGCGTTGGGCGTGGCCGCGGTCTCGAAGTAGCCGCCGGTGCGCACGGTGAGGTGCCCGGGGATCACGTTGACGTCGCCGCCCAGGCGCACCGAGACCGTATCGCGCCAGTGCTTGGTGAGGTGGAGATCCTGGACGTCCTGGCCGGAGATCTTGCCGTCCACGTGCACGTCGTAGGCCTTGATCGTCGACCAGTTCTCCCACTGCGCCATGAGCTCGAGGTCGAACCACTCGCGGCCCTTGGTCTCGTGGATGTAGCGTGCCCCGGCGCGCACGTAGGCGGGCAGCGTGAGCGGCATCGTGATGGTGATGTCCTTGGTGACGAGCGTGGGCTTGTCGACCTCCATCGTGCCCTTGGGCTTCAAGAAGATCGGCACCACGCGCCCGGCCAGGCCCAGCTCCACGCGGCGGTGGGGGCGGTACCACATGCCCACGATCGCGGTGCCGCTGGTGCGATCCTTGAGCGCGAGCTTGCTGGCGAGCTGGGTGCTGGTGTTGCTCGGCACCGGGTCGAGGCCCTCGGTGAAGGTGCTGTCGATGACCAGCGAGTAGTCGAGCTTCATGAGGTCGACGTACTGCGCGGTGACCCCGATGCCGAACTTGTCCTTGTGCTTCCAGGCCGCGGCCAGCGAGTAGTAGACCATCAGCACGTTCATGTCGGTGAGCATGAAGGACTGTGGCCCGTAGTCGGGCGCGTTGGGGTACTGGTGGTGACCCACTGCGTGGGGGCCGTACACGCCTGCGGCGAACGTCCAGTTCTTCAGCCCGAAGTCCGACGAGAGCGCCAGGAACAGCCCCAGCGGGAACAGGTGCTTGCCGTTGCGGACGGTGGGGAACGTGGTGCCCGCGTCGTCGCCCCACGCGTTCGAGAGCGTGGCGCGGGAGAAGCGGGTGTCGTGCCAGATGAGCGCGTGGTTGTAGAGCAGTCGCGTGCCACGGAGCTTGGCGAGCGAGCCCGGGTTGTAGTGCATGGCGGTGGGATCGCTCGCGCCGACCACGTTGGCCCCGCCGCGCCCGAGCGCCCGCGCACCGATATCGGGGATCTCGAAGCCGCCGGCCCACGCCGCGGCCGGGGCGAGGCCAGTCACGAGCCCTGCGGCGAAGACGGTCACGAGGCCGGGGCTGGGCGTGGAGCCCCGCCCGCGGCGATCCGCACGGACACGAGGACGAGCGCGGCGAGCCGCGGAGGAGCCGGGGTGAGCAGTCGGCACCCGGCCATTGAGACACGGCGGCACGCCGCGGGGCAAGCACGTCGTACGGGGCTTGCGTGGTACGCTTCGCCGCAATGGTCTTCACGACGTCGAAGCTTCACGGGGCGCGTGTGGTGGTAGGGCTGCTGCTGGGCGTGGGGGCCTGCGGCGGAGGCGGTGAGGAGCCGATGAACATGCTGCCCACGGCGACTGACAGCAGCAGCAGCGGCAACGTCACGGTCGACACCACGGTCAGCCCCGAGACGGGGGTGGAGCCCACGGCCGACACCACGGCGGGCGGCAGCGGGGTGACGTTCCCCGCGACCTATCGCTTCGACTGCATCGACATCGTGCAGATCGGCGACAGCGATGACGACGGGCAGCCCGACGGCGACGCGATCCAGGGCACGCTGCTCGAGAACACATGGGCGGCCGACATCGATGCGTTCAAGCTCAACATCATGCTCACCGTGGCCGCGCGTGACGAGGCCGGCATGGCCGAGCTGCTGATCGGCTCGGGCATCGGCACCAGCGCCGGCGATCTGTGCACCGAGCCCACCACGGTCTCCGAGCCCAAGCCAGCGAGCTTCGATCCCACGGTGGTGCAGTGGCAGCCGAGCAGCGCCATGGGCACGTGCTCCGAGCCCGCCGCGAGCAGCGATGGCTTCGCCGGTACGTACACCTTCGAGCTCGCCGCTTCCGACACGATCTACATCTACGCGCAGGACACCGACGGCACCGTATTCAACTGCACGCCCGACGGGGGCGCGCCCGATGCCGTACCGCTGCACGCGATCACGGCCACGGTCACCGTGGATGCCGACGAGCAGCTCTCGGCCGGTCAGCTCACCGGGTGCCTGGTCGACTCGGAGGCGCAGGGCCTGTGTTCCTGCCTCGGCGTGTGTGCGGGCGCGGCCAACCCCGATTGCGGCGGCTGCCCCGATGGCTCGGTGCCGCTGGCCCAGCTCCTGGCCGGCGTGGGTGCGACCGACAACTGCACGGCGCTCATGGGCGAGACGGCTTATGACCTCACGGTGGGGTTCACGTCGCGACGGCTCGACGTTGACGCGCCGATGACCTGCGGGTGACCTCGGTACGTCACTCCCCCCACGCCCGCATCCACGGCTGCGCCCGATACCGGTCCCACCCGTCCGGCAGCACCGTAACCACCGGTCCATTCACGTCCCCACGGGCGGCCACCCGCAGCGCCGCCACCACGTTGGTGCCCGAGGAGCCGCCGACGAGCAGCCCTTCCTCGAGCACGAGGCGCTTCGTCATCGCGAAGCTCTCGGCGTCCGTGATGCGCTCCGCTCCGTCGATGACGCTGCGGTCGAGGATCTCGGGCGGCTCGCTGCTGCCGATGCCCTCCACGACGTAGCTGCCGTCGGGGCCGAGCCGGCCGGTCTCCACCCAGTCGGCGAGCGCCGAGCCCACCGGGTCGGCAAGGACGATGCGCACACCCGGGCACGCGCTCCGCAGCCTGCGGCCCACGCCGGTGATCGTGCCTCCCGTGCCGGCCCCAGCCACGAACGCGCCGATGCGACCGCCGGTCTGCTCGAGGAGCTCCGCGCCGGTCGTCGCCTCGTGTACGCGCACGTTGGTGGGGTTGCGGAACTGATCGGTGAAGAACCACCCCTGCTCGCTGGCCATGCGCTCCGCGACGTTGCGGAAATTCTCGGGGCTGCTCGGTGGCGCGTTGGGGGTGATCACCACGCGCGCCCCGAGCGAGCGCAGGGCCACGCGTTTGTCGGCCGACATCTTCTCGGGCATCACGCAAGCCAGCCCGTAGCCGCGCGCCGCGGCCACCAGCGCCAGGCCCACCCCGGTGTTGCCGGCGGTGGCCTCCACGAGCGTTGCTCCGGGCCGCAGCAGCCCGCGCGCCTCCGCGTCGTCGAGGATCGCGAGCGCGATGCGATCCTTGACCGAGCCGCCCGGGTTCATGTGCTCGCACTTGACGAGCACGGGCACGGGCAAGCCCGCGCCGATGCGATGCAGAGGAACGAGGGGAGTGCGTCCGATATGGCCGAGGATGCCGAGCACGGGGTGTGCGAGCGTAACGCCTTCGCGTCCGGCGGGCAGCGTGTGCCCGGTATCGGGCCCTCGCTCGGCGCAGCGCTCGTACCGGCGGAACCCAAGGCCGCTCGGCACGGGTTCGTGCGATGCTCGGGTCATGCGTGCGCGTTCGATCGGCTGGGGGGTGCTGGGGCTCGTGGCGGCGTGCGGTCCGGTGGTAGACCCGCCCGTGAGCTCCAGCGATTCGACGACGGAGGCTGCGGACGGGCCGGGGACTACGGGCACCACGAGCACCGGGCCGGTTGGCACGACCCCGGGATCCACCACCGCCGTTCCCGGCTCCGAGGTCGAAGTGGACGACGACGGCCCGCGGCTCGATCTGCCGCCCGATGTGGGCGATCCTCCCGATTGCCCGCTTGAGTGGCCGCCCGGCGGCTGTGGCATGCCGAGCATGCGGAGCACGGTGTCGGGGACGACCCCGCTCGGCGACTTCGAGACCACGCGGGCGGTGTTCGGCAGCTACGGCGGGTGCGGGAACATCTGCGAGGTGGACGCCAATGTGCTGCGCTTCGTGCTGCTCGGGCCGGAGGTTCCGCTCGACGACCTCGACACGAACACCGACGAGACGCTGGTGATCGATTTCCTGGATCCCTTCGAGGGACCGGTGGGAGCGCCATTCGAGTCGTTCCTCTACGCCAACCGCGGCGGCGTGACCGAGCAGCTCGACGACGCGGAGGTGGTCGTCGAGCTCTTGCCCACATCGGAGGAGCTCGCCGATCCGTTCGTGCCGCGCGACGCGGTGGTCGTCACCGGGAGCGTCACGGCCGACGCCCCCGGCTGGAGCGTGTCTGGTACTTTCGTTGCCAGTTACTGCCCCGATCTCAATTCGTTCGCGATCTGCGAGTAGCGTCGCAGCGGCCCGCAGGGCCGTCAGAGCCCCATCAGGAGCTGCTCGACCGCGTCGCGGTCGCCCTCGCCGATGCCGGCCGTTCGCAGGCACCGCACGCGATCTTTTCCGTCGACGAACACGTGGATCGGCAGCACCGCCTGGCCAGGCACGCCGATGCTGGTGGCCCACGGCTGTAGCGCGTCGGCGGTCGACAGCTCGAGCGAGCCGGCGACCTCGGGGTGCGCCTTGGCGAAGTCCTGCACCGCGGCGGAGTCTCCGTCGGCGGAGAGGAACACGAGCTCGAAGTCGGCCTTCTTGCCGAGCTCGCTCTGCCACTTGGCGAGTCGTGGCAGCTCCTCGATGCACGGCTTGCACCACGTGGCCCACACGTTGATCCAGCGGCTCTTGCCCGCACCGGCCGCGGCCGGGCTCACGAGCGGTGGCCAGGCCAGCGCAGGCGCGGCGTCGGGCTCGTGCCATGCCTCGCAGAATTCCTTGGGGTCGACCTTCACGGGCTTGGTCGCCTCCACCGACTCGCTGCGCGAGCGCGATGGCGGCGTGCCGCCCGAGCCCTCGCCGCCACAGCCCCCCGAAGAGATGATGCCGAGCCCGAGGCTCGCACCGATGATCAAAGTCGACAGTCGATCCATGCCACGAACGCGCTCCGGTTGATGTGCTCGGGCTTGCACTCGTCCTTGTTCCCGCTGCGCCGCCAGTCGCAGAAGCTCTCGTCGAGCTGGGCGTACTCCTCGCCGAGCCAGAGCAGCCCCACCTCCTTCTCGAGGTCGGGATCGGCGAAGCGCTGCTGGAGGTGGCTCATGACCGCATCGGCGCGCTGCTGCGACAGCTCGCGGTTGTGCTCCACGCTGCCGTCGGGCGAGCTCCGGGCCACCGCGAAGAACCAGCTCGCGCCGCGCTGGTCGGCGAAGGTCTCCTCGAGCAGCTTGACGTCGTTCGGGTCGAGCTCGCTGCCGTTCTTGTCGAACTGGATGATGCTGACGCGATCGGACAGCGGCAGGAACAGCGCGTTGAAGTCCTCGCCGGCCATGGTGGCCACGCTCTTGGCATCGACCGGCTGGCAGCCGCGGGCCTGACCGTCGGCCGCGAGGCCACACGACAGGAGCACGCGTCGCAGCACCTGCTTGAGCTGGGGCGTGCAGTAGCCCTCGTTGGCCGCAGCGGCGGTGGCCACCTCGGCGGGCTCCTCGGCGGTCTTGCCGGCTTCGATGTTGGCCAGGCGATCCTTGGCGTTGCCCACCCACGAGGTGGTCATGCCGAGCGGCAGCGCGGCGGTCACGACGCCCAGGACGACACGTATGGCGATGCTCATGGGGAACCTCCCTCTTGCTTGCCCTCATCGGGCTCTTGCACGTCGGGCAGATCGACGGGCGCGGGGCGCTTGGGCTCGGTCACGGGCTCGGACGGCGGGTCGGCCGCGCCGCTCGCGGGGGACGGACCGCTCGGCTTGCTCGCGGGCGTGGGTGCGGCGGGCTTCTTGCGGGCCGGCTTGTCCGCGCTCTTCTTGCCCGCGGTCGACTTCGACTCGGAGCCCGGCACCAGCGAGGGCTCCACCGGGGCCGCAGCCGGCGTTGAGGCCTGCAGCTGCCCCGCGGCGTGCTTCTCGAGCATGCGGTGGAGCGTGTAGTCCATGCCGAGGTCGGAGTCCTCGTCGCAGAGCTTGACCCCGGCCACGTAGAGCTGGGGCGTCATCACGGGGAGCTGATTCTTCACCGCCCAGCGCAGCGACTTGTTGAGCCGCGACTCGACCTCGGGGGAGCGCAGGCACGAGCCGAGCTCGGGGAAGCGCGCCGAGATCATCCTGCTGACGCTCTCGAGGTCCTGCTTGCCCGCGGCGAGCAGCGCCTCCTGCTGCTCGAACGCCCACGCCACGACGGCATCGGGGCCCACCGCGGGCACCGTGGTCGCGCAGAGGACTGCCTCGCTCACCCGGCAGGCGCCGGGGTGCAGCGAGCGGCCGACCATCCAGTTGCACTCGCTGTCGAGCGGGAACATCACCGCGCGCCGCTGGAGCAGCTGATCCTGGCCCGAGGCGGTGAGGCGCTCCTCGAACCCGCGGCACGACGGGCACAACGGATCGAACACCTCGATCGTGGGCACGCCGTTGCCCTTGGGGCCGAGCGGGACCATCACGCCGTAGGGATCGTCGGGCTCCGCGAGCGCCCCGCAGCTGCCGATGAAGCGCGAGGGATAGTCGGGCACGAGCGCGGCATAGACCACCACGGGGATGGTGACGAACGCGAACGCCTGGCCCACGGCGGCGAGCCACATCGCCCCCGTCCTGGGCGGGGTGGCGGCGGGGTCGGCCGTGGTGGTCTTGGCCTCGGCGCGGGCGGCCAGCAGCGCTCCGAGGGCCATCAGCAGCGCCGCGCCGCTGCTGATGTAGATCCCGATGCAGAGCTTGCAGGCCGCGTGCAGCTTGGTGAACGCGAGGTAGCCCATCACGCACGAGGCGAGCACCGGCACCAGCGTGGCGACGAGCGCGATCGCGGCCATGGGCTTGCGGCGGCTGGGGTCGGCGAGCAAGAGCTCGAGCGCCCGGAACGCGAGGAACGCGAACACGGCCATCGCGGGCAGCGAGATCGGGATCCCGCCCCACAGCGACGTGCGCATGATGGACGAGTAGGGACTGAGCAGCGTCACCTGGCAGCCGGTGGATTCCTCGTCGGGCTCGACGAGGCCGGGCACGAACGAGCAGTGCAGCTCGTGCACCTGCCGGTCGAGGTGCTGCACGAAGTCGAGGGTCGAGGCGCTCGCGAACACGAGGCCCGCCAAGGCGGCGAGCAGGAGGCCGACCCCGAAGATTCGGGACCACATGGAGCGGATGATAGTGCCGACCGCGGGGCCGCACCACGGCGCCGCACGGTCTGAATTCGGCCCTCCATGGCCCATTCCGCGGGATGGGCCGGCATCGACGGTGCGGCAACGCACCCGATCGGCAGGACGTACGGCCGCTGGCCCGGCCCCAAGGACCAGCGCCGGGTGTCCGATCCGGATGCCACCTGGAGACATGCCCGGCGGCTTTGCGCCCGCCGGCGGGATCGTGGCAGGGTGGTCGGCGCCATGCCCTCGCTCGTCCGTCCTCCTCGCTCGCTTGCGCTCCTTGGCCTCCTTGGCCTCGCCTTCGTCGGCCCCGCCTGTGATCGCCTCACGGGAGGTGGTGCGACCGACGAGACCAAGACGGACGATGCCAAGGCATCCGACGCCAAGACGGCGGAGTCAGCCGATGCGAAGGCGGCCGATGCGAAGGCCGCCGACGCGAAGGTGCCCGACGACGCGAAGGCCGCCGACGCCGTCGCGGCCGGCCCCGCCGTCGACTGCCCCGATGGCGGCACCCCCAAGGGCGCAGCGCCCCCCGCCGGCTTCGAGGCGTGGTGCGAGCGCGAGGTCGGTGGCCGCTCGGTTCGGCACGGCCGCTGGACCCGCTGGTACGACGGTGGAACGCAGCGCTGGCACGAGACCGAGTATCGCGACGGCAAGAAGGACGGACCCACCACGAGCTGGAACCAGAACGGCAAGCTCGCGGAGGAGGGCGAATATCGCGACGACGCCAAGGACGGTCGCTGGACCACCTACGACGAGGAGGGCCGCAAGCGCGCCGAGGAGGAGTACCGCGCGGGCAAGCGCCAGGGCACGTGGATCGGCTACGACGAGCAGGGCAAGAAGCGCGACGAGACCCACTATGTCGACGATCGCGAGGACGGCGTGCACGTCACATGGCACGACAACGGCCAGAAGGCCGTCGAGGGCAGCTATCAGGCGGGCAACAAGCACGGCGTCTGGCGCGAGTGGGATCGCGATGGCAAGCAGCTCCTCGAAGAGTCATGGGACCAGGGCGTGAAGGCCCCGGCCGCGGTCGCGAGCGACGTGTGCCCCGCGGGCCTTCAGGCCAAGGGCGCGGCCCCGCCCGCGGGCGCCGAGCAGTGGTGCGAGCAGCCCGACGGCACCCGCGAGGGCCGCTACACCAAGTGGCACGGTACGCAGGCCTCGGCCGCGATCCAGCTCGAGGGCAAGTACGTGGGCGGCAAGAAGGAAGGCCGCTTCATCGAGCGCTATGAAGACGGCCGCCCGCGCGAGGAGATCGAGTACGTGCTCGACCGCCGCGAGGGCGAGTTCCTCGCATGGTGGAAGAACGGCCAGAAGCGCATCGAGGGCGAGTACTGGAAGAACCGTCGCCAGGGCATGTGGCACTGGTGGTACGGCGACGGCCAGAAGCACATGGACGGCGAGTACAAGACCGGCGACAAGCAGGGCAAGTGGGAGGGCTGGTACACCAAGGGCGAGCGCGAGTTCTCCGAGGAGTACAAGGACGACGAGCGCCACGGCAAGGCCGAGTACTCGTACGAGGACGGCACGCTCAAGGCCTCCGGCGAGTGGAAGGAAGGCAAGAAGGAGGGCCGCTGGGTGCTGGTCGACGAGGATGGCAAGCGCGAGGTGGTGGTGTTCGCGAACGACGAGCCGACCGGCAAGCCGCGACCAGGGGGGCTGGGACGGCGGATCAAGTTCAAGCCGCCCGCGGAGGACTGATCCGCGCCCGGCTCGCGCCATGATAGCCTCACGCGGTGGATTCCGACGTTGCGGAGCTCGAGCTCCTGCTCGAGCGGGGCACCGGTGACGGCTTCTCTGCGGGTGTTCGCGTCGTACGGCCCGGAGTGGAAGGCGACGATCGCCTGCCCGAGCCGGCCGGCTTCATACTGAACCGCCCGGCGCTGCTCGAGCACGCGATGGATCCGGCCGCGTATGGCCGCGTCCTCACCGAGTGCCTGTTCGCCGACGCCAAGCTGCGCGATGCCTTCACCGCCGCGCGCTCGGCCGCGCCGCGGCTGCGGATCCGGCTGTCGATCGGCTCGTCGGCGCCCGAGCTCCACGACGTTCACTGGGAGACGCTGGCCGATCCGCACGCGACGGAGCGACCGCTGCTCCACGACGCGCGGATCTTGTTCTCGCGCTACCTCGGCAGCTTCGACTGGCGACCGGTCCGGCTGCGGCCCAAGCAGCAGCTCCGGGCGCTGGTGGTGGTGGCCAACCCGCACAACCTCGCCGACTTCCAGCTCGCGCCGGTCGACGTGGCCCGCGAGCTCGAGCAAGCGCGCGCGGGGCTGCAGGACGGCAACGGTGGCCAGATCCCGATCACCAGCATCTGCAGCGATCCCGCCAGCACCCCAGGCCGCGCGATGCTCGACCGCATGCTCGAGGCGCTGCACGAGGACCACGACATCCTCTACCTCGTGTGCCACGGCATGCTCGATCGCAGCGGGCGCGCCAACCTCTACCTCGAGGACGCCGGCGGGAAGGTGGCGGTGGTGACGGGTGCGCTCTTGACGCAAAAGCTCGTGGAGCTAGACGAGCGGCCGCGTCTGGTGGTGTTGGCGTCGTGCCAGAGCGCCGGGACCTCGACCGATCCGGCGGCCCCCCACGCGCGCGCGTTCGTGGCACTGGGGCCCCGGCTGGCCGAAGCAGGCATCCCCGCGGTGGTGGCGATGAGCGGCAACGTGCCGATGGTGACCGTCGCCCAGTTCATGCCGGCATTCTTTCGCACGCTGGCCGAGGATGGCCTCGTCGACCACGCGATGGCAGTGGGTCGGAGCGCCGTGCAGCGGCCCGAGGACGCGAGCCGCCCGGTGCTGTTCATGCGGCTGCGACGGGGGCGGATCTGGTACGACGCGGGGTTCGCCGGGCAAGACACGCTGCCGAGCTGGGCGGGGCTGCGGCGGCGGATCGAGAAGGGGCAGTGCACGCCAGTGCTCGGGCCCGGCTTGCTCGAGACGCTGTTCGAGTACCGCTCGTGGCTGGCGCGGCACTGGGCCGCGCAGCACGGGTTCCCGCTCGCGCCGTCCGAGCGCGAGGATCTCACGCGGGTGGCGCAGCACGTGGCGGCGATGAACTACCCCACGTTCCCGCACGAGCAGCTCGCGGACGACCTCGGCAAGGAGATCCGCGAGCGGCTGGGTGCCGATGCACCTGCGGGGGACCTGGGCGCGCTGCTTCGGGCCTTGCTCGTGCGACGCTCCGCGGTGCGGGCCAATCCGTATCGGATCCTCGCCGAGCTGCCGCTGCCGGTGTACCTGTCGTTCTGCCCGGACGCATTGCTGGCAGAGGCGCTGGCCCAGAGCCGCGTGGCGCCAGCGCCCGGCAAGGAGCCGGTGGCCCGGCGCCCACGCGTGGGGGTGCTGGTGTGGAAGCCCGCGCTCGAGGACGAGGCGCTGCCCGATCCGTGGAAGACGGACCCCGACTACGAGCCGAGCGTGGAGGAGCCGCTCGTCTATCACCTGTTCGGCGTGCTCGAGGTGCCCGAGTCGCTGGTGCTCACGCAGGACGACTACTTCGACTTCCTGCTCAACATCCAAAAGCCCGAGATCCACGACGACATCCCGGGCGTGGTCCGCAAGCGCCTGACCAGCAGCGCGCTCTCGTTCCTCGGGTTCCCGCTCGAGTCGTGGGAGTTCCGCGCGGTGTTCCGCACGATCGTGCAGCAGGGTGGAGGCCTCTCCCAGGCCACGCGGCCCCACGTGGCGGCGCAGATGGAGCCGGAGGAGGGGCGAGTGGTCGATCCCACAGCCGCGCGCGACCTGATGCGCGACGCGTTCAAGCAGGCACAGGTGGACCTGTACTTCGGGACGATCGACCGGTTCCTGTCGGACTTGGAGCGGCAGCTGCGGAAGGACGAGCCGTGACGAGCAGCCCCGAGCGCGACCACTCCCGAGGGGGGCCCTACGTGGGCCCGCGGCCGTTCGGCAAGGGTGACCCGCTGCCGGCACGGCGCCGCGAGGTGCGAGAGCTGCGTGATCTGTTGATCTCGGAGCGGCTGGTGCTCCTGCACTCGCCCTCGGGCGCGGGCAAGAGCTCGCTCATCGAGGCGAGCAACGGCCTGCGTGCGGCGCTGCGCGAGGAGGAATTCCTCCTGCGGCCCACGATCCGCGTCAATCAGCCGGCGCCGGCCGGGGTAGCGGCCAACCGCTACGTCCTGAGCGTGCTGCGCTCGCTCGAGGAGGATCGCCCGGAGGCCGAGCGGCTGTCGCTGTCGCGGCTCGGGGAGCTGTCCTTCGCCGAGTACCTCGACGAGCGGCGGGTGGACATCCTCGAGGACGAGGGCACGAGCACTGCGGGCCACGCGGCGCGGGAGGTGCTGGTCTTCGACCAATTCGAGGAGATCCTCACCGCCGATCCCACCGACACCACAGGTCGCATCGAGTGCTTCCGGCAGCTCGCCGCGGCGCTGACGGCCCGGCACCGCTTCGGGCTCTTCGTGATCCGTGAAGATCACCTCGGGGCGCTCGAGCCGTGGTTTCGGCGGCTGCCCACGCACATGGCCCATCGCTACCGGCTGGATCTGCTGGGGCCGCGGGCGGCGAGGGAGGCGATCGTGCAGCCAGCGGCGGCGCGGGGCGTGACGTTTGCCGACGAGGCCGTCACACGGCTCGTGGACGACCTGCGGCGCGTGCTGGTGCAGAACGTGGAGGGCAAGCTCGAGCCGCAGCTCGGGCCGTGGGTGGAGCCGGTGCAGCTCCAGGTGGTGTGCTTTCGCCTGTGGGAGCAAGGGGCGGGCACCGACGGCACGATCGCGCTTCCCGAGGTGGAGCTGCTCGGCGACGTCGACGTCGCGCTCGGGGCCTACTATGCCGACAAGCTCGCGGCCGTCGAGCAGCGCAGCGGGGTCTCGCAGCGACGGCTCCGCGCGTGGGTGGGCAGTGAGCTGCTCTCGCCGCAGGGCTACCGCACCCAGGTGATGCGCGGCGAGAGCTCCACCGAGGGGCTCGAGAACCGGGCGCTCGATGCCCTCGAGGACGCACACCTCGTGCGTGCACAGCAGCGGCAGGGGCAGCGCTGGTACGAGCTGGCGCACGACCGGCTGGCGGAGCCGGTGCGACGGGACAACGACCGCTGGGAGCAAGAGCACCTGCACGCGATGCAGCGCCAGGCGGTGCTGTGGGCGCGGGCGGGCCGGCCCGTGTCGATGCTGCTCCCGGAGCCCGCGCTCGTGGACGCCGAGGCGTGGGCGAAGGCGATGCCGGATGCGCTGGAGGAGCCCGATCGCTCGTTCCTCGCGGCCTCGCGGCAGGCGCTGGAGGGGGGGCGTGCGCTGCAGCGAGCGAAGGACGACGCGCAGAAGGCCGGGCAGGAACTGGCCAAGGCCCACGCGCTCGCGGTGGTCCGGCGTCGCGCCACGATCTTCATCAGCGCGGTCGCCCTGGTCGCGATGATCGCTGGCCTGGTGAGCTTCTGGCAGTACCGGCAGGCCGAGCGGGCCAGGGACGAGGCGGAGGCGCGCAAGCGCGAGGCCGAGATCGCCACGAGCGAGGCGGAGGCGCGCAAGCGCGAGGTCGAGGCCGCGATGATCCAGGCGCAGGATCACGCGCGCGTGGTGCTCGCAGAGCAAGCCGCCGGGGATCCCACGCTGCAGGCGGCGCTCCTCCGCGAGGTGGAGCGGCCGGCTGCCACGCATGGGTGGCTGCAGGCGACGGTGGCGAGCGCCCAGCGGCCCAAGGCGGTGACGTGGCTGCGCGGCCACGCGCAGGCGGTGGTGACGGCGTCGTTCTCGGCCGACGAGAGCCGGGTGGTGACCGCATCGCTCGATGGGACGGCACGGGTGTGGCGGGCCGATGGCTTGGGCGCGCCGGTGGTGCTCGGGGGACACGAGGATCGCGTGGTGTCGGCGTCGTTCTCCGCGGACGGCAGCCGGGTGGTGACGGCGTCCGCGGATCGAACGGCACGAGTGTGGCGAGCGGATGGCTCGGGTGCGCCGGTGGTGCTGCGCGGGCACACGGCGCCCGTGACGTGGGCCTCGTTCTCGCCGGACGGGAAACGGGTGGCGACGGCCTCGCTGGACACGACGGTGCGGCTGTGGTCGGTCGACGATGGCAAGCAGCTCGGCCTCCTGAGCAAGCACGTCAAGCCCGTCGTGCGGGCCGTGTTCTCGGCGGATGGCAGCCGGGTGGTGACGGCGTCGTGGGACGGCACGGCGCGGGTGTGGTGGCTCGATGGCAGCCGCGAGCCGATCCAGCTGCGAGGGCACGACGAACCGGTGGTGTGGGCCGCATTCTCGCCGGATGGCAAGCGGGTGGTGACGGCGTCGTGGGACGATACGGCGCGGGTGTGGGGGCTCGACGGCAGCCGCCCGCCGGTCGTGCTGAGCGGACACACCGATTGTGTCGCGTCGGCCTCGTTCTCGCCCGATGGCACGCGCGTGGTGACGGCGTCGTGGGACGATACGGCGCGGGTGTGGCCCGCGGATGGATCCGGCGAGCCGGTGGTGCTGCGCGGCCACGACGACTACGTCGCGTCGGCCGCGTTCTCTCCGGATGGGCAGCTCGTGGTGACGTCGGCGCGGGACGGTACGGCGCGGGTGTGGTCGGCGGACGGTACCGGTGAGCCCCGCGTGCTCCGCGGGCACCAGGACTCGGTGGTGTCGGCCTCGTTCTCCGCCAAGGGGCACTGGGTGGTGACGGCGTCTCGGGATGGCACGGCACGGGTGTGGTCGGCGCGGGCACGCGAGGAGGCGCTGGTGCTGGGAGCCCACGAGGGCATGGTGGTGTCGGCGTCGTTCTCGGCGGATGGCAAGCGGGTGGTGACGGCCTCCGAGGATCGAACGGCGCGGGTGTGGGCAGCGGACGGCTCGGGCGCGCCGGTGGTGCTGCGCGGGCATGAAGGCGGCGTGGTGTCGGCGTCGTTCTCGGCGGACGGCAAGCGAGTGGTGACGGCATCCGCGGATCGAACGGCGCGGGTGTGGGCAGCGGACGGTACGGGCGCGCCGGCGGTCCTGCGTGGACACGAGGATGCGGTGAGGTCGGCGTCGTTCTCGGCGGACGGCAAGCGAGTGGTGACGGCATCCGCGGATCGAACGGCGCGGGTATGGGCAGCGGACGGCTCCGCCGAGCCGGTGGTGCTGGGCGGGCACGAGGCCGCGTTGACGTCGGCGTGGTTCTCGGTGGACGGCAAACGCGTGGTGACCTCGTCTACCGACAAGACGGCACGGGTGTGGGCAGCGGACGGCTCGGGCACGCCGGTGGTGCTGCGCGGGCACGAAGGCGGGGTGATCTCGGCCTCGTTCTCGACGGATGACCGACGCATCGTGACCGCGTCCTTGGACCATACGGCGCGCGTGTGGCAAGCAGACGGCACGGGGACGCCAGTGGTGCTGCGCGGGCACGAGGGTGGCGTGGTCTCGGCGCTGCTCTCGACGGACGGCACCCACGTGGTGACGGCGTCCGCGGACACGACGGCGCGGGTATGGCCAGCCGACGGCGCGGGCGCGCCGGTGGTGCTGCGCGGGCACGAAGGCGGGGTCGTGTGGGCCGCGTTCTCGTCGGACGGACGCCGGGTGATCACGATCACCGAGGGCGACACGGTGCGGGTGTGGCCGGCCGACGGGAGCGAGGAGCCGATCGTGGTGGGTGCCCACGACGGCGTGTCGTCGAGCGGGGCCCTACGCGAGACGCCGGCCAAGCCCGGGACCGCGGCGCACTGGTCGTCGGACGGGCGCGACGAGCCGCTCGAGTGGCTCGGCCCCCACGGTCCGGCCGCGTTCTCGCCCGACGGTACGCGCCTGGTGACCGCGTCGCCGATCGTGCGGGCCTGGCCGCTCGACGTGCCCGAGTGGCACGACCCGCTCTGGGGGGCCACCACCTACTGCTTGTCCGTCGACGAGCGCAGCGAGCTGCTCGGCGAGCAGCCCGACGACGCCGCGGCGCGCCGCTCGAGCTGCATGCAGACGGTGGCAGAATACGCGGCCAAGGATGCCTACGAGCCGGGGGGGAGCTCGTCGACGAAGACGAGCGGGTGACGACCGGCGGCGTACCTTCACCTGTTACGTCGACGACTGATCGACCCGCCTATCGCGACATCGTGATCTTGACCTGGCCGAGCTGCCGCGCGCCGCAGCGCATGGCGGCGTAATCGCGGAGGGCGGGCTCTGGTCGACCCAGTCGCCCGCCCTTCATTTTTCGTGAAGGCGGCTCCTCCCGCGGACATGGAACCCGCGAACCCGGAGGAATCCCGCCATGAACCGCATCTTGATGCTCTGCGCTGCCCTGTTCACTGCCACCCTCGCCGTCGGCTGCGACAGCCCCGACGATGACGGCACCGAGTACCGCGACCAGCTCGCCGACGCCGAGCTCGCGCTCGAGGACGCCGTGGGCGCGCTGACCGCGGAATCGGAGGTCGTGGTGGTCGACGCCACGTTCGAGCTGGGCGTCGATGCCGGCTTCTACGTGATCGAGGCCGTGCTCGACGACGAGCAGGTGGTGTACGAGGTCGATGCGATCAGTGGGGAGCGCGTGGAGCTCGAGCGCGAGCGGGCGCGACCGGAGCGAGCCGACCTGGCCCGCCGCCACCGCGCCCTGCGGGAGCGCCTGGCCGAGCTGGTGCGCGAGCTCAGGGCCGAGCGCCGGGGCGACCGCGCCGTGCGGGCCAGCCTGGTCGGCGACGACGTCGAGATCGAGCTGATGGACGCCCGCGGCCGGCGGCAGCTCCATCGCCGACGCCTCGCGGAGTGAGTCGTCCCGTCGACGGGTCGGGCACGCCAGTCCGGCGGTCGTGCCCGCGCCCTCGTCGTGCCGGCTCCCGGTCCGGTTGCCAGCCCCGTGCGGGCTCGGAAACGCACATGCGGTACCGCGCACGGGTGGTTCCGGGTATCCTCGTCGTCGATGACCAAGCTCCTCGAGTGCCCTGGGTGCACGCGCCACGTGCGGGCGGACGCTGGCCACTGTCCGTTCTGTGGACGCCCGTCCACGATCGCGGCACCGAGCCGGATGCTCGTGCTGGCGCTCCCGCTGACGCTGATGGCTTGCACGGCCGAGAGCCCGACGCCGGCGAGCAAGCCCGCGGCGAGCAAGCCCACGCCGACCCAGCCGATCAAGAAGGACAGCGAGCCCGCCGATGGCGGCGCGGTGATCGATCCAGTCCCCGAGCCCGACGATCGCACGCGGGCTCCCGAGTACGGCGCGCCCATTGCCCCCGCCGACGGCGGTGCCGTGGTCGAGCCCGTGCCGCCCAGCGACGACCGCGTGATGGCCACCAAGTATGGCGGTCCGCCCGTGATGGACGACCCCGGGCCCAAGCCGGTCGACTCGCTCGACACCGCCAAGCCGGAGCCGCGCCCGGCCAAGAAGTACGGCGCTGCGCCCAAGCCCGGCTCCGACCCCCTTGGTGGCCCGTAGACGCCCGTGACCGAGCTCGGCCCACGCCCGCGATCGCTGCCGGTCGCCCCGCTCGCCAAGCCCTCGCGTACGCGGCTGCCGCTGGCTCCCGCGGCGCGTCCCGGGCTCGACGAGGTGCGCCCGATCTACGCGGTGTGGGAGCTGACGCTGCGCTGCGACCTCGCGTGTCGTCACTGTGGCTCGCGAGCCGGTCGCGCGCGCCCCGACGAGCTCACCACCGCCGAGGCGCTCGACATGGTGCGGCAGCTCGCCGACCTCGGCATCCGCGAGGTCACCGTCATCGGCGGCGAGGCCTACCTGCGCGAGGACTGGGACGAGATCTGCGCGGCGCTGGTGACCGCGGGCATCGACACCAGCATGACGACCGGCGGCCGCGGCATCACCCGCGAGCGGGCGCAGCGGGCCAAGGACGCGGGCCTCGGCACCGTGTCGGTCTCCATCGACGGCTTGGCGGCCACGCACGATCGCCTGCGCGCCGTGCAGGGCAGCCACCGCGCGGCCATCGAGGCGCTCGAGCACTTCGCCGCGGTCGGCCTGCCGATCTCCGTCAACACCCAGATCTGCCGCCCCAACCGCAAGGAGATCGAGCCCCTGCTCGAGCTCATCCATCCGCTCGGGATCCACTCGTGGCAGGTGCAGATCACCGTCGCCATGGGCCGCGCTGCCGACGAGCCCGAGCTGCTGCTCCAGCCCTACGAGATGATCGAGGTCATGCCGATGGTCATGCGCTTGCAGGAGCGCTGCGACGAGGTGCGCGTGCGGCTGTGGCCCGGCACCAACATCGGCTACTTCGGTCCCTACGAGGGCCGGCTGCGTCGCCACATGCCGAGCGGCCACAGCAAGGGCTGCGGGGCCGGTCGCGACACGCTGGGCCTCGAGGCCAACGGTGACATCAAGGGCTGCCCCTCGCTGCCGAGCGACGCCTATGTCGGCGGCAACGTGCGCGAGCACGGCCTGCGTGCGGTGTGGGAGCGCGCCCAGGCGCTCCGCTTCACCCGCGGCCGCACCACCGAGGACCTCTGGGGGTTCTGCGCCGGCTGCTACTACGCCGATGTGTGCAAGGCCGGCTGCACCTGGACCGGCCACGTGCTGTTCGGGCGGCGGGGAAACAATCCCATCTGCCACCACCGCGCGCTCGAGCTGATGACTGCGGGCCAGCTCGAGCGCATCGTGAAGGTCGACGCCGCGCCGGGCGAGCCGTTCGACCACGCGAGGTTCGAGGTGGTGGTGGAGCCGTGGCCGGCGGAGGAGCTCCGGCGGGCGCGGGAGATTGCAGCGAGCGGGCGAGGGTGGCTCGACGACTGAGCTGCCGTGCGGCTGACGAGCTTCGCGCGGGGTCGCGCGCGACCTCGGGTCGCCCTGCCCATTCGACCGATTGACGCCCGCCGGCGATCCCTGGCATCGATCCCGGCCGATGTCACTGCACGACGCGTCCGTCATCCAAATGTCCAAGATGCTCCGCAATGCGGAAGGCTGGCTCGACAAGGCCGAGGCCCACGCCAAGGCCAAGGGCTTCGAGGTCGACGTCCTCGCGGTCGCTCGGCTCGCCCCCGACCAGTACACGCTCACGCGGCAGATCCAGGCCGTCTGCGACACCGCCAAGTTCGCCGCGGCGCGCTTGGCCGCCGTCGACCCGCCCGCGCACCCCGACACCGAGAAGACCATCCCCGAGCTGCGGGCCCGCATCCGCGCCGTCCTCTCGTTCCTCGAGACGGTCACCCCCGAGCAGTTCGCCGGCGCAGCCGACCGCGAGCTCGCGCTGTCGTTCATGCCCGGCAAGGCGATCAAGGGTGCCGACTACCTCGTGGACTTCGCGCTGCCGAACTTCTACTTCCACGTGACCACCACCTACGCGATCCTGCGCCACAACGGCGTCGCCCTCGGCAAGATGGACTTCATCGGCCACGCGCGCTTCTACGACGTGGGCCCCGGCAAGGACGGGTAGCCATGCCCCCAAGGGGGGCAACATCGTCACTGGACGGGAAGCACGAAGGTGTCGCCCACGCCGAGCTCCAGCGCGCGCTTGCCCTCCGGCACCACGTGCGCGCCAAAGTGCTCGATCGCGGGCGTCCCCGTGCAGTGGGCAGCCAGCAGCTCCTGTAGTCCCACCTCACGCAGCCGATCGCCCGTCCATGCGATGTGCGCGGGTGTCGAGTCCATGAGATGGAAGCCACCCACGGCGGCGCGCACGGGCGCCTGCCGGATCTTCGCGCGGGCATGCGTGACGATGTTGACCACGCCCGCGTGCCCGCAGCCCGACAGCACCACGAGGCCCTCGTCGGTGTCGATCACCAGCTCCTGACCCTCGGGCAGCGTGTCCTCCACCCAGCCCTCGGGCCCCTCGATGAGTCGGTCGCCGCCCCAGTTGCGCTCGGGGTGCACGCGCGGCACGGGACCGGTCACCCACACGCCGGGCACGATCTCGCCGGGGCCGTCGTGCACCACGAACGTGCCGCCGGTGGCCTCGAACTCCGAGCGGGCCGCCACCATCAGGTTGATCTCGTCGGGCTTGGGGGCGCGGCGGCGTGGCGCGAAGATTCCCGTGGCCACGTGCGCGGTGGCCAGGGCCCGGGGCGCTCGCTCGACCACCGCGCGTCGCAGCGTCATGAAGCCGCCCACGTGATCGTTGTGGTGATGGCTCAGCACCACGCTCGGGATCGTCGTGAGATCGACGTGGAGCGTCTCGGCGTTGTGCAGCACGGTCTCGGGCGCCTTGCCGGTGTCGAACAGGATCCGCTGCCCGTCGGCCTCCACCAGCGCCGAGAACCCCCACTCGCCCTCACCCACCGGGGCGTTCGTGGTCGAGAGCACCGTGATCGCCAGCGCCTCCACGCGGTGGCCGGAGCCGACCTTTGGGGGCCCGGCGGGCGCGGGGCTCGGCGCGGGAGCAGTGGGCTCGGAGACCGCGGTGGTCGGCGAGGGCTCGTTCGGTGCCGGCGAGCGGCATGCCGCGAGCAGCCAGAGCCCCACCCCGATGAGTGTCGTCGTTCGCATCGGCATGATCCCAGCTTCGCTCACGCATCGGCGAAGCGAGCGAGCTCCTCGTCGGACAGCCCGAGGTCGCGCGCCAGCGCGCGCCAGCGCTCGACGGCCGCATCCGCACGCGTCGCCGCCGTTGCGGCGCTCGCCAGCCGCCGCACGAGGTCGCGCCGCTGCGAGCGGCTCGAAGTGCTCAGCCGCCGCTTCACGTCGTCCCGGGGCGGGTTCGAGAGCCCGCCGGCCACGAGCTTGGCCCGGTGCTCGTGGGTGGTGGGCAGCGCATGCACGAAGTGCTCGATCGCGTCCCCGCGCGCCTCGGGCGGCTCGTCGGCGAGCACGTGGCCGAGGGCGGCCATGGCCGTCTCCGCATGGGCGTGCTGGGCGGTCGACCACGCCTCGCGCCAGGACTCGAGCTGCTTGCCGTCCACCCGCAGGCGCGTCGCGATCCGCCGCAGCACATCGAGCTCCTCCTGCGCACGCTCACCGTCCACCACCGCCATCAGCCAGGCGTCCTCGAGGATCTGACGGTGGCTCTCGGATGGCGGCAGCGTGAGCCCCGTGAGCATCGCGTCGAGCCGCTCCCGGTCGCTGACGATGCCCATCCACTCGGCGTACGAGTCGCCGTCGACCTCCTCGTCGACGAGCATCATCAGACGCTCGCATTCCTCTCCCGAGAGCACGCGATCGGCATGGGCGACGAGGCCCGAAGCGACGAGGGTCCACTGGGTGGTCAACGACAGGGCCATGGCCCGCCATCCTACTGCAAACGGCCGCGCCCCGGCCCGCTGCTGCTAAGCTCGGCGTCATGTGCGAGCGTGTCGGCCACCCTGGGCCCGGCGAGCGGGTCGCCGTTGCCGGCGCCCAGGTTCCAAGGAGGCCTCGGCCATGATCTCGCGTGTATACCTGGGGTTGCCGGTCTGGAACCGCTCCGACTGGGCGGGGGAGCTCTACCCGGCCAGCACGCCTCCTGGCGAGCGGCTCGCCGCCTACGCGCGCATCTTCAATGCGGTCGAGGGCAACACCACCTTCTATGCCACCCCGCCTGCCACCACCGTGTCACGCTGGCTCGCCCAGACGGGGCCGGGCTTTCGCTTCTGCTTCAAGCTCCCGCGCGCCATCACCCACGATCGCCTGCTCGTGAACGCCTCGCGCGAGGCCGAGGCGTTCATGGCGGTGCTCGAGCCGCTCGCGCCGCGCCTCGGCCCGGTGCTCGTGCAGCTGCCCCCGCGCTTTGCCCCGGAGCGGCTGCCCGTGCTCGAGGACTTCCTGCTCACGCTGCCGCCGTGGGCTCCGTATGCGGTCGAGGTCCGCCACCCGGGCTTCTTCGCCGGCGCCGCCGCGACCGAGCTCGACGCCATGCTCGGCGAGCTCGGTGTGGATCGGGTCATCCTCGATGCTCGCGGCGTGCACGAGCCGTTCGAAGCCGAAGGCCCGGCCGAGGCGCCCGACGCTGCGCTCGTGCAGGCCCACGAGCGCAAGCCGGCCCTGCCTGCGCCGGCCGTCGCCACCGGCCGGCGGCCGGTGCTGCGCTACGTGGCCAACCCCGATCTGCCCGCCAACGATGAGCGCATCGGCACATGGGTCGAGGAGGTCGTGCGCTGGCTCGAGCAGGGGCGCGAGCCCTATCTGTTCATGCACGTGCCCAACGACTTCCACGCGCCGCAGCTGGCTCGGAGGTTCTTCGAGCGGCTCGCGGCGCGTGCCGACGTGGGGCACCTACCGAGCTGGCCTGGCGAGCACCGCCAGCCCAGTCAGGTGGGCCTGTTCTCGGACTAGCGCTCGCTAGCGCCGGCCGCCGCGACCGCCACGGCCGCCACGGCCACCACGATCCCGATCGAACCCGCCACGGCCGCCGCCGCGGTCGTCGAAGCCGCCACCGCGATCGTCGAAGCCGCCACCATAGCCGCCACGACCACCGCCGCGGTCGTCGAAGCCACCGCCGCCGCCGCGCTCGCGGTCGCGGTCGAAGCCACCGCCACCGCCACCGCGCTCGCGATCGAAGCCACCGGGGCCCCCGGGGCCACCAGGACCCGGGCCAGGACGGGGACCACCGGGACCGGGACCGCGACGGGGACCACCGGGACCGCCGCCTCCACCGGGACCGCCGCCTCCGCCCTGTCGGGCCTGAGCCTCGTTCACTCGGATGCTGCGCCCATCGAGCTCTGCGCCGTCGAGCTCCTTCATCGCCACGTCTGCATCGGCATCGCTCTCGTACGTCACGAAGCCGAAGCCACGCGATCGACCCGTCTCGCGATCGAGGATGACCTTGGCCTCGGCCACTGGCCCGAACTGCTGAAAGGCCTCGAGGAGCGACGCCTCATTGGTCGCCCACGCCAGCCCACCTACGAAGAGTTTCTTGGACAATTCTCGTCTCGTTGCTCCGCCCGGCAATTCACATGGCGGCTTCGTCGAAGGGCCCCCCGTAGAGATCCGACCACGGCGAGGCTCCCTCGGTCACGAACCAAACGTTATCGCATCGCGCTGGGCGGTGCCAGCGCTCCCTGCGGGTTCCCGGGGGCGGGAGCCGGAAAAAATCGGGCCGAGCCAGGCGCCGGGCCCTGGCTCGGCCGCGGGCGATCGCGACCTTGCTCACTGGTTTTGGGGACGGCTGGACGTGCTGCGGGCTACCGGTCGGGCTGGGCGAGGCCGGTCATCTCGGAAGTGCCCCAGCCCCAGAACTTCTTGATCTTGGGGCTGCGCCGCGCGAGCTCGGCCACGCGCGCGAAGCCGTCGCCGTAGCCGGGGAAGATGTCGATGAGCGCGACGTCGGCCTGCAGCGTGGGGATGAGCTCGTACGCGTCACCTACGTGGATCTCCACGGGCCTCCGCAGATGGGGCTCGATGCGCGGCATGATCCAGTCGACCAGCTCCTGGTCGAGCTCGACGAGCAACACCTTCTTGACTTGCAGTCGCTTGCTGACCTCGATGAGCTGGTGTCCGAGCCCGAGCCCCGCCACCAGCGTGCGGCCCTTGGCGAGGCGGGTGCCCGGCCGCAGCGTGAGCAGCTCTGCCGGCGTGAGCGACATCCACGGGAACTCGGACCAGTAGCCCGTACCCGGGTCGCCGTCCGCGCGCGCCTGGTAGAGCGCGGGGATGATGACGTCGCTGTCGAACAGCACGGTGCCCACCTGTGCGCCCCACCAGGTGTGCATGGCGTGGCCGGCCCGGTGCAGGCGCACGCAGTAGCGAAACCGGCGGCTCGGCGAGTCCACGTACTGCCCGGGCTCGAGCGCGTCGACCGGCGCATCGGAGGCCGCGAGCCCGGGCCACAGCTCCAGCACCTTGTAGGTAGCGCCCTGGATGTTGAGCTCGGGCTTCCACGCCATCGCCGGCGACCACGGCTCGCACTGCGAGAGTCGCTCGCGGTGGCGAAGCGCGAGGGCCTGCCGCTGGGCGGCGGTGAGCTGGAGGCGCAGCGGCATCGCGGGAGATGGTAGCAGCGGGACTGGGCGGAGTGAGCGGCGGCGCGACGCCGAGCGATGAGCCATCACGCGGCCCAGCTTTGTTGCGGCGCACGCGGTGGACTAACCTCGCGGGGTGTCGAGCTCGTCGCACGCGGCCGATGTCGTGGCCTCCGCGAGCACCCGGGCGTTCGGCCCCGACTGGGTGGAGGAGCTGGTGCTACGCGACGGCACGCGGGTGCGGCTGCGCATCGTTCGAGCCACGGACAAGGAGCGGCTGGTCGCGGGGCTCGCCAGGCTCTCGCCGCAGTCGCGGTACCTGCGGTTCTTCACCGACAAGCAGCGCCTGAGCGACGCCGAGCTGCAGTACCTGACCGAGCTCGACGGCGAGCACCACTTCGCGATCGGAGCCAGCCGCGTGGAGGAGGGCGGCGACGAGGGCGAGGGCCTCGGGATCGGCCGGTTCGTGACGCTGCCGGACGAGCCCACGGTGGCCGAGCCGGCGCTCGCGGTGGTCGACCACGCGCAGGGGCTCGGGCTCGGGCGCGTGCTGCTCCTGCGGCTCGTTGCCGCGGCGGCCGAGCGCGGGGTGAAGGTGTTTCGCTGTGACTTCCTGGCGATCAACCGTGGCATGCAGGCGCTGCTCGAGGACGTGTCGCCCGACGTTTGCTTCCGCAGCGACGGCCCGGTGGTGACCGCAGAGTTCCGACTGCCCAACGTGCCCGCCGACGAGCCGATGGAGCGCGCACCGCTGGTGGGCCCGATGTTCGCGTGGATGAAGCTGGTGGCCGAGCAGGTGATGGAGCTGCGTCGGCGATTCGAGAGCGGCAGCGAGCAGCTCAGGAAGCGGTGGGTGGAGCTGCAGGGCGAGCTCGGGGCGCGGCGCAGGAAGAGCGACGGCGGCGAGCCGTAGCCCGGCTCAGATCGCGTACGACAGCGCGTAGTCCACACAGACCTCTTCGGTCGTGCCCACCGAGACCCACGCGTTCACGTTGCGAGGCTGGAACATGCCGCAGTCGTAGTTGGCGACCTGCGCCTGGTTGTCGCCGCAGCAGCCGGGGCGGCCCCCCGACGAGTCCGCGGCGCTCGACTCGTCCGCGCAGGAGACGTTGTCCGCATCGCCTTCGACGCACTCGATGAACACGCAGACCTGGACCGTCACGTCGGCGGCCGCGGTCGCGGCCGGCTGCTCGGGGCAGAACATCACCTCGTTGCCGAGGAACGTGTACCAGTCGGTATCGGGGCCCGCGAGCGTGCCGACCACGCCCAGGTCGTTGCCGTTGCCGCAGGTGACCTCATCGACCATGGTCGCGCTGTCCTCGTCGGCGCGCGGGTCCACGTCGAGCTGGGGACAGGCGGGCGGGGCCACGCAGGTGCCCTCGATGCACTCGAGGCCTTCGTCGCACGTGGCTCCCACGTCGCACAGGCAGCCCTCGGTGCCGTACGGACACTCGCCGTCGTCGGTGGTCGCGGGCGGCGGGGGATCGTCTTCGCCCGCCGACGTGTCCGCGGGCGGGGGCGGGTCGTCCGTGTTGCCGTCCGCCGTCGTGGTGGCGCTGCCCGACATCGTGCCGGCCGAGGCGGATGCCGAGGCGGAGGCGGATGCCGAGGCCGAAGCGGACGCCGAAGCGGAGGCGGAATCCCCCGTGCTGCCGCTCGTCTCCGTCTCGCCATCGGACTCGGTCTCGGGCGCTGCTTGCCCCTCCGGTCCGCACGCCAAGCCCAAGCCACACAAGAACACCAATGACGATCGTCCCCAGACCATGGCCGCGAGCGTAGCGGAAAAATCCCGCCCGATGGCACGAAATTGCGCATACGAGTCGGGGCCTACTGCCCCCAGTCGCCGGTGTTGCGACTCGGGTATGGTCGCTTGGTGAGTGAACGGATGTTTCGCATCGCCGTCGATGCGATGGGTGGTGACGAGGCTCCGCGCGAGCCGGTGCGGGGCGCTGCGCTCGTGTCTCGGCAGACCGAGCTCCGCATCGCGCTCGTGGGGGATCCCGAGCGCATCGAGGCCGAGCTCTCGCAGGTCGAGCACGAGCGCAGCCGCATCGACATCGTGCCCGCGCGGCACGTGGTGCACCAGGACGAGAAGCCCCGCGAGGGCCTGCAATCCAAGCCCGACGCGTCGATCCTGGTGGCCTCGCGCTTGCTCGCGGCGGGCGAGGCCGATGCGCTGGTCTCGGCCGGCTCCACCGGTGCGCTCGTGCTCGCCTCGGCGATGGTGGTGCCGCGGATCCCCGGCGTGCAGCGCTCGGCGCTGGCGGCCGTGTATCCCACGCAGCAGCGCGCCAACAACCCCGATCGCTTCTCGCTCTTGCTCGACGTGGGCGCCACCGTGCGCTGCCGGCCCACCGATCTCTTGTTCTTCGCCTACATGGGCCACGCCTACGCGAGCCGCATCTCCAAGGTGGCGCGCCCCACCGTGGGCCTGCTCAACATGGGCAGCGAGCCCACCAAGGGCGGCGACGACCTGTGCGAGGCCCACCGCTTGATGCGCGACGATCCACTGCTCAATTTCATCGGCAACGTGGAGGGCAACGGGATCCCGCGCGGGGCCGCCGACGTGATCGTATGCGAGGGCTTCGTGGGCAACGTGACGCTCAAGATGGCCGAGGGCGTCAACGAGGTGTTCAAGAGCCTGGGCAAGTGGGCGTTCAAGCAGAGCCTCTTGTGGAAGGCGGGGCTGCTCTTGCTCTCGGGGGGCCTTCGGCGGCTCAAGGACGTCACCGACTACAGCGAGTACGGCGGTGCGCCGCTGCTCGGGTTTCGCGCGCCGATCATCAAGGCGCACGGCCGCAGCCGCGCAACGGCGATCGGCAACGCGATCAAGGTGGCGGCCAAGGCCACGCGTGACGATGTTTGCGGGGAGATCGCCGAGGCGGTGGCGAGCTTCGAGGCGCGCAGCGGCGATGCGGATCACCAGGGTTCGTGAGCGCGAGGATCCGCGGCTGCGGGCCTTCGCCGACCTGCCGGCGCGCGATGGGGGCGAGGGCCAGGCGATCGTGGTCGAGGGGGAGATCGCGGTGGCGCGGGCGCTCGCGGGCGAGCACCCGGTGCGGGCGGTGTTGCTGACGCCGAGCCACCGCGAGCGGCTCGGTGTGGCGATCGACGAGGGCGTGGAGGTGCTCGAGGCCGACGCGGAGCTCGTGCGGCAGGTGGTGGGCTTCGACTTCCACAGGGGCTGCGTGGCGGTGATGGATCGTCCGCGCTCGCCCTCGCTCGAGGAGCTGGTGGCGCGTGTGCACGGGTGGCCGGCGGGCCCGCGGATGGTGCTGGTCGCCGAAGGGCTCGCCGATCCGGCCAACCTCGGCGCGGTGATCCGCAACGCGCGGGCATTCGGCGTGGACCTCGTGCTGCACGGCGGTGGTGCGGATCCATGGTCGCGGCGAGCGATCCGGGCCGCGATGGGCCACGGATTCTCGCTGCCGGTCGTCGCCTGCGACGACCTTCCGTCCGCGGTGGCGGCGGTCGAGCAGGCCCTCGGCGCAGCGGCGCGCAGCGTGGCCGCGGTGGTGCAGCTCGGCGCGGTGCCGCTCTCGAGCTACCGCGCACCACCGCGGCTCTTGCTGCTGGTCGGCAACGAGGGCGCGGGCCTGTCCGCCCCGCTGCGAGCCCTCGCCGACGATGTCGTGACCATCCCGCTCGCGTCCGGCGTCGACTCGCTCAACGTCGCCGCCGCGACCGCGGTGTTGCTCTGGTCGCTCTCGTCGGCGAGATCGTAGAGGTCCTCTCGATCACCACTCGACGGTGAGCTTCTCGCTGTCGCCGGTGAATCGCTTCACGGGAGAGCCGGAGCGCACCACGTAGGCCGGCAGCTCGGTCTTCTTGCCCACCATGGGGACGACCTCCAGCCGATCCATGTTCCAGTTGTCGCCGGACGTGCCGCCACTGAACGTGGTGCACAGCGTAAGGCCCACGATTTCATGGCGGTCGTAGCCACGCTCGAACTTGAGCGCGACCTTGTGCGACTCGTGGTCGGCCCAGCGCTTGCGATAGTTGACCGACGGGAACTTCTTCGAGGTCCCATCCGCGAACCTCACCGTGATGTCGAGGTTGTCCTCGTTACCCCGGAGATCGTCGCTCCCGGTCTTGATCGTGAGCTTGAGCCACGTGATCTGCCCGGGCTTGGGGCGCGGCACATCCTTGGGCACGGTCAGCTTGCGCGAGCGGTGGTCGCCGGTGAAGCGGAAGAACGACGCATCGCGGACGAGTCGGTCGCGATCGTTGCCCTTCTCGTAGTACGTCACCTCGATGTATCGGGTGTCCCAGTTGTCGCCGAACGCGCCGCCCGTGAACGAGGTGACGAATTCGACGGCCACGATGTCGGCCTTGGGAATCGGCGCGGGCAGGATGACGCTCGCCGCCTCGTCGTAGTCCTTGAGCCACCGTGCGCCCAGGTTGATCCGCGGCTGCCTCACCTTGGTGCCGTCCTTTAGGTGAAGCACGAGGTCGACGTTGTCGTTGCCGCCCCGCAGCTCGTCGTCGCCGGTGCCGAAGACGACCACGAGCTCGCGGATCTTGCCGTCGTTGGGGTAGTCCGGCGTGCCGATGGCGGGCGGTGCCTTGGCCTGGTAGCTCCGGTCCACGAAGTACGTCCGCCAGCGCTTGTCGGAGTGACCATCGTACTGGAACCTGCGCTCGCCGGGGTTGGGGCGCATGATCACGGTCTCGTTGGGGATGCTGGGGTCGTAGATCAGAATGGTCTCGAGCTTGCCAGCAGTGTCGGTGGTGTAGCCGATCGCCAGGATCTGGTGCTTGGTGTCCCCGTCCTCGTCGATCACACCCAGCGGGGTGGCCTTGCCGGCATCGATCGACTTGCGCAGGTTCTCGAGCTCGGAGGTGAGGCCCCGCTGGAACAGCTCGAGGTCACGCGCGCCGAGCGGGTTGACCTCGAGATCGATCCACTTGTCCATGTTGGGCAAGAGCGACGTGACCTGCCGCTCGTAGATGTACGACTGCAGCGTGGTGCGGTTGGCGGGGCGATAGTCCTGGCGCGGGATCGCACGCTTGGCGAGGAAGTAGTCGAGCGCGGAGTAGACCATTCCCCCGCACAGGCCCCCCGTGCGGATGTCGAGGTCCTTGACGAAGTCGTTGGCGAAGTCGTTCTCGAAGTTGAAGCCGTGGACGTTGGGTTCGAAGGGGATGCGCTTGAGAGTGGACATGATGGTTTCTCGTTGGGGCTGATTGGTTCGTGGTTTGGGGTCTTTGGGCCGGAATCGTTGAATTTTGGCGGCGTCGAGCCTCGCGCACGGAATTCGTGCGTGTTCGCGATATGGAACTTTTTGTTCCAAAGGTGCGACGGGGAGCCTTGCTGGCTCCCGTCGTTTGCGAGCTGGCCGAGCTACTGCCGGAGCCGGGTAGCCACGGCCTGGGCGTTGACGGACGCCGCGAGCTGGTGGGCTCCGAGAGCCTGGTACTCGTGCAGCACCTCGAGCACGAGGTCGACGACGAGCTTGCCGATCTCGTCCACGGCGGCCGGGTCGAGCTGGGCGGTGATCTCGTGAATGCCAGGGGTCGCCTTCAGCGGGGCAGACTGCACCGTCGGCGGCTTGACCGCGGTGGGATCGGGATCGGCGTTGGCGGTCTCGACCCAGAGGTCGAAGGAGGCGTCGCTGACTCCCGTGTCGATCGTCAGGCTCCGCTTCACGGCGTCGGTGGACGAGTCGGGCCGCATGAGCGGGCTCTTGAAGACGTACCCGAGCTCGTTGCCGCTGGTGCTCTGCCAGACCGAGGGCTGCCACGACTCGCCGTTGGCGGCCACGCCCGAGGGCTGGGAGCCGTACCAGTAGAGCTCGATCAGCAGCGGCTCGGAGGCCCAGTAGGAGAGCTTCAGGTGATCCATGGAATGGATGGGCACCACCGGGTTGACGATGAAATCGAGTTGCACGAGCCGCTCGTCCGTGGCGATTGGGCAGCAGCGATGGAGCGTGATCGTGCCCTGCACCATGCAGCCCACCAGCTGCACGAACACCTCCGGGGCTGCGAGCGCGGCCACTCTGTACATGAACGAGTCGACCTCCTCCAGCGTGTACGCCTTCATCGCGTCCGACAGCCCCCGCTGGAGCCTGTCGCGCCCGAAGAACTGGGACCCCATGGTCTGCAGCACCCGGCCGGTCCCGAACCGCTGTCGAGCCTGTCGCTCGATCTGCGCGAAGGACTCCGTAGCCTTGCGCACCAGCGAGGCCAGGCCATCGGTGGGGGGCTGCGTGCCGAACGGGGCCCGGCTGACGATCGGGGTGGGTCGCGGGAGCGGCCGAATCACCTGCGTGCTGGCGGTGCGGAACAGCCCCGCGAGCCTACCGAGCAGGAGCGACGAGGAGCGGGGAATGGTGAGCGATTGCGGGGTCGTCATGGGGTGTTCCTTCGGGTGGGATCGCGGGCCTCGTCGAGCTCCTCGCGGATCTCGGCGAGCGTTTGCTGGTAGGCTGCGTCGTTCGGGTAGGAGTCGGCGTAGCGCCGCTCGTGGGCCTCCAAACGTCGGCCCGCTTCGACGACCTGGCCTTCCTCGAGCAGGAAGTAGACGAGCATGAGGTCGTCGTCCCGAAGCTCCGGTTCCAAAGGGGAGCGCTGGGCTCGCTCGAGCGCCTCCAGTCGCTGCGCCATCGCCAGCGCTTCGGGCCAGGCCTCCCGCGCATGGTGGACGTTGCGAGCGATGCGCAGGGCTCGAGCCCGGTCCTGGGGGGGCACGTCGGGGGTCATCGGGTCGTCATAGACAAGAACGAAATCGCGGATGTCCTGAGCCACGGCCTCGTCGAAAATTCCCAATTGCTGCCGAACGTCGCTCAGCTCCACCAGGGCCTCGGCCAGCGGCAGCGAGCGTGGCCCGTGGAGCACGCGCGCCAGCCGGGCCGAGGCCACGAAGCTCGCCTCGCCGGCTCGCCGCCGCGCCTGCGATTCTTCGGGGGAGGCCGCGGTCGTTGCCGCCCGCACGTACATCCTCCCCAGCATCAAGAGGTCGCCCACGATCAGGGGGTGCTCGTCGCCGATGCCCTCCCGTCGGGCCGTGAGGGCAGCCTCCGCGAGCGCGATCGCCTCGTCGTACCGTCCCTGGCTGGCGATGGCACGGGCGAGGTTGGAGCGCATGGCCGCGGCGAGGTAGTCGCGCGGACCATTGACGGCCTCGTAGCGAAGCACGGCCCGGCGATATGCCTCCTCGGCCTCCGGGTATCGCTCGCGGCCGAGGGCGATGTGACCTTCGATCGCGAGCAGGTCGGCCTCCAGCTGGTCGTGCCGCTCGCCATGCCGGGCCACCTTGGCCTCTGCCAGTGCGAGCGACTGCTCGGCCAGCGCCATCGGCGAGGACGACGTGAGGGCGACGGTCTCTGCGAGGCTCGCGTGGGCCTCCGACGCGAGCCCATCGAGCCCGAGCCGCTCGGCCGCCAGCACCGCCTGCTGGAGCAGCTCGACCGCGCGCTCGGGCTCCTGGCCGCGCGCCGCGAGCACACCGAGCCGACGGAGGATCTCGGCGCGGTAGGCTTCGTGTCCGTTGGCTTGCGCGAGCACCAGTGCCTGCTCCGCAGCGTGGACGCTCGCGGGGTAGTCGCCGCGGATGCGCAGGTCCTGGGCCTCCGCCAGCCGCGACTCGATCGCATCGCGGACCTCGGGCTCGAGCTCGGGCTGGGCGATGATCGGCGCGTCTACATGGGCGCAGCGCGTGGGGTTGCGCGGGAGCTCCTCCACCAGGCTCGCGCTGCCGAGCGCCTCCGGGTGGTCGACGAGCCACTCGAGCCGTCGCTGCAGCGCACGGTGCCAGTCGTCGAAGCAGTCGTCGCGCACGCGCGCGGTCGCCGAGTCGAGGAGCCCATTGACGTGCTGCTCGCACGTGGTGGTGCGGCCACGCGCCCACTCGCCGAGGTCCCACTCCACCCTCGCCTGCATCGCCGCCAGCCCGGTGGCAGCCGAGGCCGGGTGAGGGGCCTGCCCGGTGCGCTCGGCGAGCGTCGCCCACGTGCCCTGGAAGGCCTTGGGGACCGCTCGCTCGTCCCACTGCGAGCATGCAAGCGCGGGCTCCCGTACGAGGCCGTAGGCGAGGGGAATCGCGGCGAGCCCCGCCACCACCATGCGAGCCGCCCAGCGTCGCCGCGCCCGGTGGCGCTCGATGTCGTCGATCAGCGTCGCCATGTCGGGGTAGCGGTGTTCCTCGGCGGGCTGGAGGCCCCGCGCGATCACGCGACGAAACCACCGCGGTGCACGGCCCCCGCGCAGCTCGAGGTGGATCTGCGCTCGTGGCGTGCCGGTCGTGGCCGCATCCACACTCGCTCGCGAGACCGACCAGCCGAGCGCCTCGGCCAGGACCCGGCAGAACGCGTACTCGTCGGAGCGCGGCGTGGCCCGCCCCAGGAGCTGCTCCGGGGCCATGTAGCGCGGGGTGCCGACGACGGAGGCGGTCGTGCCCAGCGAGCCCTCTCGTGGCGTGCCAGCCGGAACGACGCGGTGCGTCGGGGTCGCCGGGTCGACGAGCATCCGCGCGATGCCGAAATCGGTGACGACGACCCGGCCCCCGGCCTCGATCATCACGTTCTCGGGCTTGAAGTCGCGGTGCACGATGCCCGCGGCGTGGGCCGCCTCCAGGCCGCGAGCCGCGGGGAGCAGCGTGTCGAGCACCTCGCGCCAGCCTCGTTTCGGCGAGGCGTCGAGCCAGCTGCGGAGCGAGGCCCCGTCGACGAGCTCCATCGTCAGGTAGCGGCGGTTCTCGTGCCGACCTGCGTCGTAGACCCGCACGACGTTGGGATGGTCGATCTGCGCCAGGCTCTGGGCCTCGCGCCGGAACCTCTGCTCGTCCTGCTCGGTCGCGTGGCGATCGTCGCGCAGGATCTTGAGAGCGACGCGTCGCTCGAGCTCGAGGTCGAATGCCTCGTAGACCTGCCCGAACCCGCCCTGCCCGAGCAGCGAGGCGATGACGTAGCGCCCGACGAGCGCGCCCTCGGGCAGCCGGCTCGGCTCGGAGGGCCCGGGGACGGACGACTCGCCGCTGGATGTCGGCTCGGCCCGATCCGCCAGGTGCACCAGCTCGAGCAGGCGTGCCGCTCGTTCCGCGTCACCTCCACAAGCCTCCCGGATCGCCGACTCTCGCTGCTTGGCCGGCAGGCTCAGCGCGAGGTCGAACAGCTCCGGGTCGTCCATCACGGGGCGCTGCCCTTGCGACCGCCTTCCGGCGGTGCTTGCCGCGCCTGGTCGAGCAGAGCATGGTTGAGGAGCGCCTTGCCGTAGCGCAGCCACCGCGACACCGTGGTCTGCGGCACGTCGAGCTGGCGCGCGACCTCGCGGGCGCTGCAGCCGAGGATGAAGCCGAGCTCGAGGGCCTCTGCGAATTTCTCGCGGCTCGAGACCTCGACGGAGCCGAGCTGGCCCGATCGCAGCTGCTCGATGATCTCGAGCAGCTCGAGGAACTGGGCCGGATCGTCGTCGAACGCCATCATCCCGTCTTCGTAGTAGACGCTCTGGCGCTGCTCGCCGCTCGGTCGCTTGGCGGAGCCGTGGTGGCGGTGGCGATCGGTGAGGGCGTTCTGCATCACGCGGCGGAGCACCGGGATGATCGTGTTCGGCTCGGTCTGCACCCGCGTCGCCCACTCGCCGCCCAGGAGCCGCACGAACGCCTCGTGGACGAGGATCGTCGTGCCCCATGTGGGATTGCCCGAGCGCTGGAGCACCGAGTGCGCGATGCGGCGCGCCTCTTCGTAGACGTTGCGCATCGCGATGTGATCGGCTGTACGACGCGGCGGATCGTCGCCCAACTCGGACATGTGGGCATCGATCCTAGCGGTCGGTGCATGTTGCCACAAGCACGCCCGGTTCGAACGAACCAGCTCCATCGCGCCGAGAGTCGTCACGTCCCGCGTCGATCTACGCAATCGACCCCCGGCCCGAGCCAGCCAGTGTAGGGATCGCAGCAGTACGCTGTTTTACGGCATTTCGGCCGGCTCGGAGGGCGCAGGTTCTGCGGCTATAGTTCGCCCGCCCCCGGAACCCTGCCGTGCGGATTGCCGCCCTCTCCGACTTCCACATCGGCGCTCGCCGTCACACCGACGGGTTCCTCCACGACCAGCGCACGTTCACTCGCGTCCTCGATCGCCTCGAGGCCGAGCATGACGCGATCGTGCTGCTCGGCGACATCTACCAGACCGATCACGCGCTCGTGCCCACCGCGGCTGCGGCCCGCCGCATGCTCGCGCGGGCGCGCGCGCGGGTGCCCACGCTGGCGGAGCGGTTCGAGCGGCCGCCCTACGTCCACGTGCACGGCAACCATGATGCGATCGCCGGGCCCATGCTCGGCGCGCCCGAGCGGCTGCGCATCCCGGGGCGGTTCCCGGTGCTCTTCATCCACGGCCACCAGTTCGACCCGGTGGCCGTGCACGCTGGCTGGGCCGCCGACCTCGGCACGTGGAGCACCGGCCGGCTACGCGCGGTGGGCCTTCGACCGCTCGCGTGGTGGCTGGAGCTGCGCGACGTGGCGATCAAGGATCGACGCTTCCGCGGACCCACCGGTCCCTACGCTCGCGGGGCGGCGGGACTCGTGCACGAGCACGCTGCACCGATCGTGGTCATGGGCCACACCCACTGCCCTGGCATCACGCCGCTCGGTCACGGAGTGATGGTGAACACCGGCACGTGCAGCGGCGGCCGCACGATGTGGGTGGGCATCGACAGCGAGCGCGGCACCATCGAGGTGCACGAGGGCGATCGCGTGCACCGCTTCGAGGCGCCCGAGGGCTGGGCCGCTCCCGCGAGCACCTCGTAGCCGTAGCGAGCGTGGGGTGGAGCCCCGAGCTTTCGCCTGGGCGAGCGCCCCGACGGCTGCCAAATTGCCCGGATGCACCGCCGTGTCGCCATGGCCCTCGTCGCGTGCGTGATGGCCTGCAGCCCGGTGGGCGGCGAGCCACCGCCCGAGCCGGCCCCGGTGCAGCCCGTGGTGCCGCCTTCGTCGCAGCCCGCGCCCGCGCCCGCACCCGTGCCCGCACCCGCGCCCGTGCCCGAGCCCGAGCCCGCGGCTCCGCCCGACAAGCCGTGGGCCGATGCCGACGAGGCGCGCATCCTCGCGGTGCAGCCGTTCGTGGCCGAGGCCGCGGCTGCGCACGGGGTGGATCCGTACCTCGTCAACGGGCTCATCTGGGTGGAGAGCAAGTTCCGGCCCAAGGCCAAGAACAAGAGCGGTGCGTGCGGGCTGATGCAGCTCATGCCCACCACCGCCAAGGCGCTCGGCCGCGCGCTGCAGCGGCCGGCGAAGGTCTACGACCCCGAGTTCAACGTGCACGCGGGCACGTTCTACCTGTCGCGCCAGCTCCAGCGCTTCGAGGGCGACGAGGCGCTGGCGCTCGCCGCCTATGCCAGCGGTCCCGCCAAGGTGCGCGGGTGGGTCGACGCCGGCGAGCCGCTGCCCACGTCGATCCAGGGCTTCGTCGCCAAGGTGCAGCGAGCGCGCGAGGTGTTCGCGGCGCTCGGATGGCCCGAGTCGCGGGGGCCGAGCGAGGCCGTCACGGACCACGACGCGTCGACGCCCGAGCCGTCGGGCGAGGCCAAGGCCGTCGGCGAGGCCAAGCCATCGCGCACGTGACCAACACCGCGGGCAGATCTCCTACCGTTTTCGTCCCGCCACTCCCACGGGAGGGCGGCCCAGGGGCCGCTCTGACACGCCAGTCCGCGAGCGTTGTCGCACCTTTATCCTTGTTTTGTACCTAGTCGACCTGTGGGAATTGCTTGCTTCGGTGGCCTTGATTTTCGTGTACCCTCCCAAAGATGAGACGAAGTCGGGTTCGTTCCCTGGTTTCGCTGAGCGTTGCCGCGCTCGGCTTGGTGTTGGCCGCAGGCTGTGGTGCGAAGGACGAAGCCGTCGAAGGCGACAGCGCCGAAGAAGGCCCGACGCCCGAAGAAGACTCGTCCACCGGCTTCGTTCCCGATCCCGGCACCACCACCGAGCCCCCGCCGATGGGCAGCAGCAGTGGTGGCATGGTCGAGAGCTCGGGCGGTGAAGACACCGGCAGCGTGTTCATCATGAACCCCGACGGTGGTGGCCCGACCAACGAGTGCGACATCTGGGCGCAAGACTGTCCCGAGGGCGAGAAGTGCATGCCGTGGGCCAACGACGGCGGCGACTCGTGGAACGCGACCCGCTGCTCGGCCATCGACGACAACGCCGGCCAGCCCGGCGACACCTGCACGGTCGAGGGCAGCGGCGTGAGCGGCATCGACGACTGCGACATCGCGTCGATGTGCTGGGACGTCGACGGCGAGACCAACATGGGGATCTGCGTCGGCTTCTGCGAGGGCACCGAGGACGCGCCGTTCTGCTCCAACCCCGACGAGGGCTGCTCGATCTCCAACGACGGCGTGCTGATCCTGTGCCTGGCGTACTGCGATCCGCTGCTGCAGGACTGCCCCGAGGGGAGCGCCTGCTACCCCGAGGAGAACGGGTTCTTCTGCTCGCCGGACGCGTCGGGGCCCGATCTCGGCGCCATCGGTGACCCCTGCGAGTACATCAACGTGTGCGACCCCGGCGGCTGGTGTGCCAATGCCGAGTCCGTGCCGGGCTGTGCGGGCTCCGCCGGCTGCTGCAGCGGATACTGCGACACCACCGAGCCCGATCCCAGCTCCACGTGCCTGCCGATGGGTACCGAGTGCGTCCCCTGGTACGAGGAGGGGACGGCTCCTCCCGGCTACGAGGACGTCGGCGTCTGCGTCCTTCCGCAGTCCTGACGCCACGGCTCCGGGCGGCTTCGCGCCCGCTCCGACGCCCGGTCTCGCGCTCGCGCGAGGCCGGGCTCGCTGTTGGGCTCGTGCGGGCGAACGGCCAGGGTGTTACGGTCGACGCCCGCCATGACCACCCCGAGCGTGCTCGCCACGGACGCGTACAAGTTCTCGATGGCCCAGGCCGGCTTCCCGCTGCGCCGCGAGACCTTCTACCTCTCGTTCCGCTTCGGCGGATTCCACTACGTGCCGTTCGACCTGGCCGAGCGCACGCGCAAGCTCGCGGCGGCGCTGCAGCCCACCGCCGAGGATCGGGCGTTTGCCCGCGAGCACGGGTATGGCCTCACCGATGCGATGGAGGCGGCGCTGTCGCAGGCCGGGGCGCTCGAGATCCAAGCCGCGCCGGCGGGGAGCTGGGTGTACGAGCGCGAGCCGATCCTCACGGTGACGGGGCCGAGCTTCTTGGTCTCGTGGCTCGAGCCGATGCTCCTCTGGCTCAACTACCCGCTCCAGCTCGCGACCGCGCTCAAGCAGCCCGGACCGCGGGCGGAGGGGCTCCTGCATGCGACCTGCGAGGAGCATGCCGCGATCATCGAGTCGGTGGCCGCGGCGGTGGGGCACGCCGGCCGCGTGAGGCCCGTGCGCGAAGACGAGGCGTATCGCGAGGGCGTGCGGGCGCGGGCACGGATGCTGGTGCAGGCGGTGGGCGGCGAGGCCTCGCGGATCTTCGAGGTCGGGATGCGATCGGCCGTGTGCATGGAGCAGCACCGGATTGCGCTCGAGGCCTGCCGGCAGGAGGGCATCACGCTCACGAGCAACGTGCAGCTCGCCCGCGAGCTCGGCATGACCCCGGTGGGCACGATGGGGCACGAGCACGTGCAGCGCTGGGGTGCGGACCTGCCCGCGTTCCGGGCGATGCGAGACATGCGGGTGACCTCGCCGAGCTACTTGCTCGACACGTTCGACACGATGGGCGCGGGCATCAAGGCGGCGGTGCAGGTGATGCGCGAGCACCCACACGCGTGCGCGATTCGCTACGACTCGGGCAACAAGTACATCCAGTACCTGCATGCGAGCGAGCTCTTGCGAGAGTGCCGGCTGCAGCCGGCGCACGTGCTCGAGGACAGCCTGGACGAGGTGGCGACGCAGCACTTCGAGCGGCTGCGAGAGTTCACCGGGTGGCCGGCGGAGCGGCAGGTGTACGGGTTCGGCGGGTTCCTGGTGGCACGACCGATGGCGACGCCGCTCACCCGCGATCATGTGAGCGCGGTGTACAAGCTCAGCGAGACCGCGGGCGAGCCGCGGATGAAGTTCGGCAACGAGGCCTCGGCGGGCAAGCGGAGCGTGCCCGGGCGGCCGGTGATCTGGCGCAGGCTCCGGGGCGACGGCCCGCTCGGCATCATCGGCCAGGCGGGCGAGCCGGTGCGCGAGGACTACGTCGATCTCTGCGGAGACCCCGAGGCGCTCGAGCGGCTGCGGCTCTGCAATGTGGCGGAGCTGCAGCGAGCGATGGCGATTCCCGAGGACGAGCGGAGGGTGGAGCTGTCCGCGGCAACGCGAGCGCTGGTCGAGCGGCTGTCGCCTCCGGGTGAGGAGTAGGTCGGCGAGCGACCCGCCACGCGCTGGGCTCTTGGCGGGTCGTTCACGCGTGCGTCAGAGCTGCACGCGGGCGTTGGCGTCCTTCACGTCCGGCATCGCCTCGCCCTTCACGTAGGCCTTGACGGCTTCGAACGCGAATTTCAGGCCGCGCGTACCGCTGTTGTCCCACCACTCGCCCTCGCTCGGGTCGATGGCGACCAGGCACAGGGTCGGATCGTTCGGTCCGTCGGGGAACCAGAGCTTCCAGTCCTCCTTCCACAGCCGTGCAATGCGCTGGCGGTCGGTCGAGACGCGGGCGCGGCCAGAGAGGCTGAGGTACTTGGTCTTGCCCTGGATCGCCACTCCGACCTGGGGATCGGCGGTGATCTCGGCGACCTTGCCGCTGCTGAGCGAGGAGCAGAACCACAGCTCGCCCGTCTCGGTGATCTCCGCGATGTCCATCGGCCGGCAGTGCAGCCGTCCCTCGGGGGATCGCGTGACCAGCATGGCCGTGTCGAATTCTTCGAGGATTTCGAGCAGGCGCGTGCGGGGATCCTTTTCGTCCTTGTCCTTGTCCTTGGCCATGCCTGCTTTCTGCAACGAGTCGGCGCGGCGGCAAACGGCGAGGATGGCGACCGCTACGGCACCGACGCGGCGTTGCGGCGGCTCGGTGAGTGTCGTTTTGGTAGGCTCGCGAGGACACGCTTCACCGAGGGCAGTGTTACCTTGCGCGAGTGAAGATGCACGGGGGGTGTTGGACGCTCGCGGTGCTGCTGTTCGGTGCGTGTGCGTCGGGCCGTACGAAGGTAGACGTTGCTACGCAGCCCGAGCCGGCGCCCGCGGTCGCTCCGGCGGTCGAGGCGTTGGCGATCGGCGAGAGCTTCACGATCGACTCGCGCGTGCTCGGCGAGGTGCGCCGGATCAACGTGTTCGTGCCGACGATCTACGGCGAGGCGATCGATGCGGCGATGCCGGTGCTCTACATGCCCGACGGCGGCATGGGCGAGGACTTCCTGCACGTGATGGGGCTCGTCCAGGTCTCGGTGAGCAGCGGTGTCATGCGGCCGTTCATGCTCGTGGGCATCGAGAACACCGAGCGCCGTCGCGACATGACCGGGCCGACCACGAACGCGAAGGACATGGAGATCGCGCCGGTCGTGGGCGGATCGGCGGCATTCCGGCGCTTCATCGCAGAAGAGCTCATGCCGACGGTGGCGCGGCGCTACCGCGTCACCGACGAGACTGCGATCGTGGGAGAGTCGCTCGCGGGGCTGTTCGTGATGGAGACGTTCTTCCTGCAGCCGGAGCTGTTCGATGCGTACGTCGCGATCGACCCGAGCCTGTGGTGGGCCGATCAGGAGCTCTTGCGGCTGGCCGAGGAGCGGCTCGCGGAGCACCCGCCGCGGGGGACGTCGGTGTTCCTCGCGAGCAGCAACGAACCCGAGCTCGCCGAGCTGACCTCGCGGCTGGCGGTGATCCTCGCTCCGCACCACCGGGAGGGGTTCTCTTCGCGGTACGAGCCGTTTTCCGAGGAGTCGCACGCGACGATCTACCATCCGGCGGCACTGCGGGCGTTTCGGGTGGTGTTCGCACCGGGATGAACGACCGGTGCGCTCCTCGTTCCCGACCAGGTTCGGTAGACTGCCCGCGGCCCAATATCGCGACCCAGCAAACGCTCCTCGCTCGCCATCCTCACGCGCGTTGGGTTCGCCCTCAATGCCGAACGAGCGGCGGGGGAGCGACGGATCGTAGGCAAGAAATGAAGCCAGACGCACACGACGCTTCGACCCAGCCGTCCAATGCTCGCGTCGATAAGAAGGATCCAGTGCGGATTTTCATCAGCTATAGCCATGAAGACAAGGCACAGCAATCCGTCATTGCGCTCGCGAACAGACTACGAGCAGATGGAATTGACGCCTGGATCGATTTGTATGAGAGCTCTCCTCCGGAGGGCTGGCCAAAATGGGTCGAGAATCAGGTCGCTGGGGCCAAGTTCATCGTGATCGTGTGCACGGAGAGGTACAAACAACGTTTCGAGATGCAAAAGACGCTCGATGCTCAGGGTATGGGCACACGTGAGATCTGGGAGGCCCAGGTCATCAGACAGACGCTATATGAAGCAATGGGCTGTAACGAGAAGGTCGTGCCCGTACTCATCAATGAGGATGGCCGTGAGGAGCACATTCCAGCCCCGCTGCGCATGTACGGGCACTATGAGCTGCCCGCTCACTATGATGAAATGTACCGCCGCTTCTTCGGAAGGCCTCCCATCGATCCTACCCCCATTGGCGAGCAGCGAGATACCGAAGCTGCCAACACCAGCCGACTGACCGCCCAGCCTATTCGGTCAAAAGGCTTGCCGAGACAATGGAACCTCTTGATGTTCCTCCTGGCGTGGCTGCTTGGAAGGTTTCGCGACCAGCGCTGGCTCGTCATCGGGACGCTGGTTTCAGTGCCGATGACTGCTGTCATGTTGTGGATGCTCCTTCAAGACTACGAGTCGCCGAGCACACCGGCGAGCGAGGCCAGGCCGGTAAAGGGAGGTACCCTCGCACCCGCACCAATCGCGGGGAAAGGACTCAAAGCCCCTCCTCCGACTCCGTCCCCCGAACCCGCACCAATTGCGGAGGAAGTGCTCGATGTCCCCACTCCGACTGTATCTTCGATACGGTCGAAGCCACCCGGACGCACCGCTGCGCGTGGCTCGAAGGGTGGCCGATCGCGTGTTGTGGAGCTCGACTCAGCCGGGAAGTCCCACGATGTTCCCCCCAAGTCGGATACAAAGGAGGTCGTGACCTTCGATGCAACCACATCGACCAATGCGAGCACGTCCGCAGCTGGAGAGACTGGGAAAAAGAGTAAGGGTGATCTCAAGAGCCCCTGGCTGCCGTAGATGAGACGTCCGTTTTCGAACACTGTGCAGGCACGATGCTCTGGCGCCCGCAGGTGATCGCCGGCGCGGTCTCGTTCGTGAAGGATCCGTTTCCCTACTCGGTGCCGAGCCTCGACGAACGCGGGTGCACCGAGCTGGTCCGTGGATGCCTTGGTGATGGAGCGGCTCATTCCCTCCAATGCGGTTATGGATGTCGAGGCCTGACGAGGCTCATCCTCGCGTCGCTCATGCTGGCGCTTCCCGCCTGTGGACCCGAGTCCGTTGACGAGCCCGAGCCTCCAGCTGCGCGATTCGCTCAAGCGGCACCCCCTTCGAAGGGCACCCGGCGAGGTCGGGACCTCGCGTGACCGGCCTCGAAGGGCACCCCGGCGAGGTCGCGACCTCTCGCGGCTGGCCGCGAAGGGCACCCCGGCGAGGTCGCGACCTCTCGCGGCTGGCCGCGAAGAGCACCCCGGCGAGGTCGCGACCTCGCGCGATCGCCCATCGAAGCCACCCCGGCGAGGTCGGGACCTCGCGTGACCGGCCTCGAAGGGAACCTTGCCAAGGTCATGACCTCGCGCGACCACTCCGAACGGCCCACCTGTCGAGGTCGTCCCCATCCGTGTGAGCCAAGTCCGCATTCCGAACCGGCCAATCTCCGGTGCTCCTTGACTACTTGGTTATCGGAGCCCGCGGTGCGGCGCTCTTCATCCCCCACTTCGCGGCCGCTGGCCGAGGAATCCAAGATCATGCTCCGACACCTCAACAACCAGGAAATGCTCGCGATCACCTCCACGTGGTCGACCAACCCCGACGCCAAGGAGACGTTCCTCTCCATCGTCGACATCGCTCCGTTCCACTCCAAGGTGGTCAAGGTGAACGCCGAGCTGCTGGCGATCCAGCCGGCTTCGAGCGAGCTCTCGCCCGCGATGCGAGAGCTGACCGCCAAGGCGGCCGACGTCGATGAGGACCATGACGCGTTCACGCGGGCCGTGGCGACCGGCATCGAGGCCGACCGCGCGTACTGCTTCGCAGCCAAGCCCCGGCAGCTACGGCGCGCCGAGGAGCTCGCGAAGGCCCATGCCAAGCTCCTCCCCACCGGCCTCTCCATCATCAATGCCTCGCTGCTGGCCGAGTCCGGCAATACCACGCGCATCGCTGCGTTGCTCGAGACCGAGCCCGCCATCGCCGATCTCCTCGAATCCATCCCGGTTCGGGACGACCGCACCGTGCTCGACCTGACCAAACGCTGGATCGCCGCGGGCAAGAAGCTCGGCAAGCTCGAGCACCAGCGCAGCGTGCTGACGGCCAAGGAGGTCACCAAACCCACCAACCTCGCCACCATCTCCACCGTGCGGGGTCGCTGGCTCCGCCTCGTCTCGCAGGTGCTCTCTGTCCTCGAGCTGTCCGACGCACCCGCCGAGGCGATCGAGATCATCCGTGGCCCGGTGCGGCTGGCCTCGGAGCGTGCCGGCAAGCGCTATGCCGCGAGCGACTCGAATGCTCACGAAGCGCCCGTGGACGACGCCTCCGCAGCTGGTCCCGAGGCGCTCGAGGCTGCCGCGATCATGTGACCGCTTCCCGGACCAACTACGCCACCGCGCGAGCATCCGGGCGCTCGCGCGGCTCGATTTCCCGAGCAACGATGGGGAAGGGACGACCCACATGGCCACTGCTGTCGCCGACGACGCCCAGCGCCGACCCCCGCGCCGCTCGCTCCCACGCACCCTCAAGCCGTGCCGGCCACCTTCCTGCCATACGGGCGCTCATGGCCACCCGCCACCTGCTACGATCCACCGCGATGCCCCGCCGAATCCTCGTCGACGTGGACACCCAGCACGACTTCGTCGACCCCACCGGAGCGCTCTACGTGCCGGCCGCGCCTCACGTCCGTGAGGCCATCGTCGCCGCACTCCTCGAAGCCCAGGCCGCCGGCGATCCGATCATCGGCTCGGTCGACTCCCACGCCTACGACTCCTGGGAATTCTCCGCGAACGGCGGCCCGTTCCCCCCCCACTCCGTCAAGGGCACGCCGGGCTGGCTGCGGGTGTGGCACGACGTCCCCGCCCGCACCCGCTTCGTGCCCATGCAGGTGGTTGGGCAAGTGGTCGGGCAAACGCTCGCAGACGGCGTCGCCAACCTCGTGGGCGAGCGCCGCGAGGGCGAAGGCCCGCGGGTGCTCGACGCCGCAGCCCTGGCCGCCGAGGCCCGCGAGGGCGTCGGCCTCTACTTCGAAAAGGAGGTCTACTCGCTCTTCTCCAACCCCGCCGCCGAGCCGGTGATCGCCTGCCTGGTCGAGTCCCTCGGCGGCAGCGAGGCGGTCTCGTTCGAGGTGATCGGCTACTGCACCGGTGGCTACTGCGTGGACGCGGTGGCGCTCGGCCTTCGCGAGCGCGGCTACCGGGTACGGGTGCTCGATGCGGCCACCGCGGCCATCGGCGGTGCGGAGGGCCAGGCGCGCTCGCGCGAGCAGCTCGAGCGCGCGGGCGTGCAATGGGTTCCGGCGCGGTGACCATCGCCGCCGGCGGCCGTATCATCGCGGGCGTGTCGAGCCCCCCCGCACGTCTCGAGCCCGCGGTCGTGCCGCAGGAGCTGCGGGCGCTCCTGCCCGCGGGCTTCGGGCTCGAGCCGGCTCGCCACGGGCACAGCATGGCAGTGGCGTTCGTGCAGGGCGGCGGTAGCGGCGACGGCGAGGCGCTCGTGCTCAAGCACGCCGCGCAGGCTCCCTACGTCGACTGGCTCTGCGCCGAGGCCGAGGTGCTGCGTGCCCTGGTCGACTCGTCGCTCCCGGTGCCGCGCGTGCGCGGCGTGGCCTGTGACGGTGACGATGCCTGGCTCCTGCTCACGCGGCTGCCGGGTGAGCCCCTCGTAGAGCTCCTGCCGCGCGTGCCGGCGCCCGAGCGACCCACATGGTTTCGCCGGCTCGGCGGGTTGCTCGCGACCATTCACATCACCCCCGTGCCCGCAGCCCTGCGCACCCGCGATGCGACGCCGTGGCGGCCACGCCCACAGCCAGTGAAGGCCCTGGGCGCCGAGAAGGCCCTCACCGCTACGCGGCTCGATGCTCCAGCGCTCTCGCCCCCCTCGGTGCTCGTGCACGGCGACTTCACGCTCGACAACGTGCTGGCCGACGAGTCCGGCCCATGCGGCGTGGTCGACTGGGGCGGCGCCGGGCGAGGCGATCCTCGCTACGACGTGGCGCTCGCGCTCCTGTCGGCCTCCGAGGGGCCCGGCCACCTGCCGGACGCCTCGTGCGTGCGTGCGTTCTACGACGGATACCTCGCCGAGGTCGCGGGGATCGACGCCTCGCTCTACGCGTGCTTCTCGGCCTCGCGCGACGGCGGGTGATCGAGCACCAGCGCTACGCGCAGGTGCCCTCGCCGCAGGCCATCTCGCCCTTGGTCTTGCTCGACGGCTTCTTGGCCGTGGTCTTCTTCTTGGTGGTCTTCTTCTTGGCCTCGGGCTCCGCGGCGGGCTCGGTGGCCGTCTCCGGCGCGGCCTCGGCCGTGGGTGCCTCGGCCGAGCTCGCGTCGGCCGCAGGATCGGTCTTGGCCCCGCCGCAGCCGCCCTCGCCCTTGGCTCCGCCGCAGCCGCCCTCGCCCTTGGCCCCGCCACAGCCGGCTTCGCCGTCGGTCTTGGCCCCGCCACAGCCGGCTTCGCCGTCGGTCTTGGCTCCGCCGCAGCCGCCCTCGCCCTTGGCTCCGCCACAGCCGCCCTCGCCCTTGGCCCCGTCTGCGGCCGGCGGCGTGGTCACCTCTTGCGCATCCTTCTTCGACGCGCAGGCGGTGAGGCCGAGCCCCGTGCCCATGGAAAGCAGCGCCAGCGTTCGCGTGATCGACTTGAGATCCATGACGTCCTCGTCCTTCGCCCGATGCTAACAGCAATGCCCGGCCGGTCCAGAGCCCAAGGCCCCTCGGACGGCCCGGGCCATCCCCAGGTGTACGTTCGGGTCGGCCCGACGGATCGCCGCCTCGACGAAAAACCGCCCGGATGGCCACGAACGCGCGTTCAGCCCGTGCTGCCGTCGTCGCGCTCGAGCCGGTAGCCGACCCCGCGCACCGCCCGGATCGCATAGCCGCAGCCCTGGGTCCAGCCGAGCTTGCGCTTGAGGCTCGACACGAAGTTGTCGACCGTGCGCGGGTCCACGACCACGTCGTCACCCCACACCCGCTCGAGGATCACGTCGCGCGAGAGCGCCTTGCCGGGGTTGTCGACCAGGAACACCAGGAGGTCGAACTCGGTGCGCGTGAGGTCGATCGTCCGGCCGCCGGCCCCGGTCACCGTGCGGGCATCGCGGTCGATCGCGAACCCGGGCAGCGCCGATGCCGGCGCTCCAGACCGCGTCGCCCCGCGCCGCATCAGCGCTCGCACCCGGGCGAGCAGCTCGCGCAGGCGGTACGGCTTGGCCAGGTAGTCGTCGGCCCCCGCGTCGAACCCCTGCACCACGTCGTCCTCGAGCGTGCGCGCGGTCAGCATGAGCACCTTGGCCAGCACGCCACGCTGGCGCAGCGAGCGGCACACGGAGTAGCCGTCGAGATCGGGGAGCATGATGTCGAGCACCACCAGGTCGGGGTGCTCGTGCTCGATCGCCTCGAGCGCGGCCCGGCCGCGGTCGACCGCACGCACGCGATAACCCTCGTCTTCGAGGTTGTCGGCGAGGGTGATGCGGAGGTTCTCGTCGTCCTCCACCACGAGCACCAGCGGTCGCTGGCCGTCGGGCACGGGGGTCCGAGAGCTGTCCTTGGCCGCGGTCTCGGGCCGGGAAGGGGGCTCGGTCATGGCTGCGCGCGCACCATCGTAGCGGGAAATTCGAGGGCGAAGCGCGTGCCCTCGGGGCTCGAGCGCATGATGCGGATCCGACCCCGGTGCGCCTCCATGGTCTTGCGGCAGATGCTGAGGCCCAGGCCGCTGCCGCGGGCGCGGGTGCCGGCCCCGCGCTGGAAGTCCTCGAAGATGCGGCCGTGATCGGCGGCGGGGATGCCCACGCCGTTGTCGGCGATCTCCACCACGAAGCGACGGCCTTCCATGCGCGCGCTCACCTCGAGCTCCACCGGTCGGCGCTCGTTGTACGTGCACGCGTTCTTGACGAGGTTGCGCAGCAGCAACAACAGCAGCTCGCGGTCGCCGTGAACCACCACGCCGGCCAGGCCTTCGCTCCGCAGCACGATCTCGCCGTAGCCGTACTGCGACAGCTCCTCCACCACTGCGTCGAGCAGCGGCGCGAGCTCCACGTCGGAGCGCCGGGGCTGCCAGCGGCCCTTGTCGAGCCGGTTGAACGACAGGATGTTCTCGACCAGGAACGCCAGCTCGTCGATGTCGCGGACGATCCGCTTGGGGTAGTCGCGCGCCGAGGGCACGTCGCGGGTGCGCCGCTCGAGCGTCTCGGCCATCAGCCGGATCGAGGCCAGCGGCGTGCGCAGCTCGTGCGAGACGGTCGCCACGAAGTCGCTCTTGAGCTCCACGAACCGGTTCTGCCGGCGCTGCAGCGTGATCGACAGCACCGCGATCACCAGCGCCAGCGCCCCGGTGCCGGCGACGAAGCCGGTCTTGAGCCAGAACCGCTCCTCTGCCTTCGCCCCGGCCCGGAGGAGCCGCGGCGCCCTCACCTCGAACGGCAGCGTGGCCAGCGGCGTGGGCCCCTCGAGCGGCGGCAGCATCACGCGATCCTCGGGCTCGAGCAGGCCCCGGCGCCGCATCTCCTCCTCGATCACGTCGATCTCGGCGCCCACGTCCACCTGCACGCCGCGCACCTGCGAGCCCGAGTGCGGGGCCACGAAGAACCGGCCCTCGCCCACCAGCATCGGCTCGTCCACGCGGGGGGGTAGGGGCACCGGCCGCTGCACCGGTGCGTGGACCACCGCGGCGAAGTCGTCGACCGGCACGCCGGCGTCGCGCGAGAGCGCCTCGATGCGCTCGGCCAGGAAGCGGAAGTCGGGCGCCGAGAAGCGGCCTTGCCGACGCAGGAGCGCGCGCTGGAGCGCGGCCAGCCGCGCGCCGGGGTCGGCCCTGAACCCATCGCGAAGGAGGCCCGTCATCAGCTCGGGCGCGGGGGGGATGCGCGCGGTGAAGTCGTCGAGCAGCGCCACCATCACCGGCAGGTCGAAGGCCGAGTCGAGCACGAAGCCGGCGCGGTGGCGGAGCACGGCCCGCATCGCCTCGCCGATCTCGGCGGGGTCGGCCCGCTCGAGCGCGTCGCGGAGCTCGAGCACCAGCTCCACGCGGCGCTGGGGCGGTGAGCCGGCCTCGAGCTCGGCCGGGACCTCGCGCCGCCGGATCCGGTCGTAGAGCGCCCGCGCGGGCGTGCTCTTACCCGGTGCCGTGGTGGGGAGCCGGGGCAGGCGCTGGTGGCCCTCCTCCACGAGCAAGAGGCCCGTGGCCGGTGCCAGCGGATCCTCGGCTGCCACCTCGATGGCCGGGTGCTGCGCCAGGAGCTGCGCCTGCAGTCTCTGCTCGAGCGTGCGGCGGGCGTACTCGGCCAGCACCGCTTCCTGGCTCGCCACGTTGTCGCGCGCCTGGCCGCGCTCGTCGATCACGATCGACTCGAGCGTGGCCAGCCCCCAGAGGAGCGCCACCAGGCCCACGCCGAGCGCGATTGCGAGGGGGAACAGGCGGCGCGTGGGGGCGGCCATCGGGTACTTTCTTCTATCGCATTACCGCAGCACCGGCACGGTGTCGAAGTCCATCTCGGCCAGCGGCAGGTCGCGCTCGAACTTGTCGCCGCGCCGGTCGAGGCCCGCGGCGCGGTCGATGAGCCGCCCGAGCTCGGCCACGTCGGGGTCGGCCCGCAGGTCCTCGTCGATCTCGGCGTAGAGCTGCTGCACGTCGGCCCAGGCGAGGTTGCGCACCCAGTACGAGCCACGCAGCTTCTCGGCGTAGGCCGCGGCCACCACCGAGAGCTGGGTGGGCGGGGCCGCGTCGCTCCAGGCGCTGCGCACCAGGCTCATCGGCAGCTCGCGCTCGATCTCGGTGGAGGTCTCCGAGCGCGGGGTCTTGTAGCGCACGCGCAGCCGGCCGAGCCGCGCGTGCTCGCCGGGCACGAGCTTGATCTCGTAGAGCGCGGTGACGTCGTGGCCGGCCCCGAGCTCGCCTGCGTCCTTGCGGTCGTCGTCGAATTCCGAGCGATGGAGGCCCCGGTTCTCGTAGCCGAGCAGGCGGTAGCGGGCGACCGCGTCGGGGTCGAGCTCGACCTGGATCTTCACGTCCTTGGCGATCACCTGCAGCGTGCCGGTGAGGTGGTCCACGAACACGCGTCGCGCCTCGGCGCGATCGTCGACGTAGGCATAGTTGCCGTTGCCCTTGTTGGCGAGCTGCTCCATGAGCGTGTCGTTGTAGTCGCCCATGCCCACGCCGATGGTGGTGAGCGTGATGCCGCGCGCCGCCTCCTCGCCTACCCGGCGCAGGATCGCGTCGGCGGTGGTGGCCCCGGTGTTGGCGACGCCGTCGGAGCACAGCACCACGCGGTTGATGCCGGCCCCGAGCGCCTGGCGCTCGACCAGCTCGTACGCGAGCCGCAGCCCGGCCTCGACGTTGGTGGAGCCCTCGGTGTGCAGCGCTTCGACGGCCTTGACGATGGTCGAGTGGTCCGAGCCCGGGGTGGGGGGCAGCACCACGCGCGCCGAGCTGCCGTAGGCCACGATGCCCACGCTGTCGCTCGAGCGCAGCTGCACGATGAGCAGCTGCAGCGCGTCCTTGACGAGCTGCAGCCGGCCCTGGCTGCCCATCGAGCCCGACACGTCGATGACGAACACCAGGTTGGCCGCGGGGCGCTCGGCGGCCGCGATCTCCTTGCCCTTCACGCCGAGGTGGAGCACGTGGTAGCCGGTGCGGTGCGGCGAGGGCACGACCTCGGCGTGCAGCCTGAAGTCGCCGTCCTCGGGCGGGTCATAGTGGTAGTCGAAGTAGTTGACCACCTCCTCCACCCGGATCGCGTCCTCGGGCGGCAGCTCGCCGCGGTCGAGGTGGGTGCGCGCCAGCACGTAGGAGGCGGTGTCGACGTCGATCCCGAACGTGGAGAACGGATTCTCGCGCGTGTCGATGGTGGGGTTGACGCCATAGTGGGTGAAGTACTGCGGGCTGATGCGCTCGGGCTCCTTGGCGTCGGGCGGCGGCGGTGGCGGCACCAGCGCGGGCGGGCGCGCCGGATCCTGCGGCTCGGCCACGATGCGCGTCGGCAGGTCGTCGTCGGCCTGGGTCATGGGAGGGTCGAGCGGCACGGCGGCGGTCGGGCTCGCGCCTTCGGTCGTCGCGACCTTGGCATCGGCCGCCGGCCGATCGCTCTCGCGGAGCTCCCCCGCGGGGGCCTCCGCGCGGCGCGAGCAGGCCGACAGCACCAGCACGGCGACGGCGGTGAGCAGGGCGGTGCGAGTGCGGCGGGGAGTGGGCATGGCAGCGGGAGGCCGGCGGTGGGCTCGCCTTGGCTTCATTGGAGCGCGGTCCGGGGCCACGGGAGAGCACGGGACGGTCATGCGTTCGTCATCGATCGGTCATCGCCGCGCTCCAACGCGGGGCGGCCGTGGTGGGCCATGGGGAGTATATCGACGGCAACGGGATCCGCGCGCCACGGCCGAGCTCCCCGGTACGCGGCCCTGCCACCCCCGGATCGATTTCCCTGTAACGCTCGACGGCCGCTCGCGAATAAGGGTGCAGACCGGCCGCCGCCGGGATTGGAGCCCGCCCCTTTGGAGAGGATGGCGAGCCCGATCGGATGGACGGCGCCGGCATCCCCAACAAGACACCGCCTCGCGGCATGCGAGGCAAGAGGAGAAGCGATCATGTTGCGCAAGCTGGCGAGCGTCGTCGGGTTCATCGTTGTTTCATCGAGCGGTTGCGATCAGGGCATGGAGGACGAGCTCGACCTCGACCAGGCCGACGACGATCGCCTCGCCGCGTTCTCGGTTCCCAGGAGCGAGCTGTCGCTGTTCGTGATGGGCAATGCGGCCGCCAAGAACGAGGTGCTCGCGTTCCGCCGCGGCACCGATGGTCGGCCCGTGCTCGCGGGCAGCTTCCCCACCGGCGGGCTCGGCACGGGCGGTGGGCTCGGCTCGCAGGGCTCGGTGATCCTCGACGAGACCGGCAAGCACCTGTTCGTGGTCAACGCGGGCAGCGACGAGGTCTCGGTGTTCCAGGTGATGCCCGACGACCTCGTGCTGCGCGACATCGTGCCCTCGGGCGGCGACCGCCCCGTGAGCCTCACCGTGCACGGCGACGTGCTCTACGTGCTCAACGCGGGCGATCCCGCCGCGGTGCCGGCCACCGCGAGCAACATCACCGGCTTCACCTTCGACGACGGCGAGCTCACTCCGATCGCCGACTCGACCCGCGCGCTCTCGGCCGACAATGCCTCGCCGGCGCAAGTGGGCTTCTCGCCCGACGGCGCCACGCTGGTGGTCACCGAGCGCGCGACCCAGAGCCTGACGAGCTTCGCGGTGGACGTGGACGGCCTGGTGGGCGCGGCCGTGGTCACGCCCTCGAGTGGCATGACCCCGTTCGGGTTCGAGTTCGCCGACGACGACACGCTGGTGGTGGCCGAGGCGTTCGGTGGCGCCCCGGGGGCGAGCGCAGCCTCGTCGTACCAGCTCGAGGACGGCGTGCCGGTGCTCGTGAGCGGCTCGGTGCCCACGCTGCAGACCTCGGCGTGCTGGCTCGCGATCAGCAAGCGGCGCAACTTCGCCTATACCGCCAACACCGCGGGCGACAGCATCACGGGCTTCACCCTCGCGGGCAACGGCACGCTCACCCAGCTCGGCGACGGCGGGGCGACGGCGCTGCCCGGCGACGGTCCGGCCGATGTGGCGTTCTCGGGCGACGGTCGGTACCTCTACGTGGTCAATGGCCAGACCGACTCGATCGGCGTGATGCGGATCCAGGCCAACGGGGCGCTCACGGTGGTCGCCGACGTTCCAGGGCTGCCTGCTGCGGGGCTGGGCATCGCGGCACGCTGAAGGCTTCGGGGGTTGGCGCTAGGGCCGGGCCGCTCGCTTGCGGCCCGGCCGGCTCCCGTGGCAGTGGGCTCGGGGACGGATTGTTGGCTAGAACGATGTTCTGGCGGGTGATTGGCCCGGCGACGGAAGTGTAAGCCCGGCGGGGGCCCGGCGCGTTCCCGGCTCGGCATGATGGCATACGTGCGTCCTTCGCTTCGTTCCCGCGCTCTGTTCGTCTTGCTCGCGATGGTTTCGCTCACGGGGGTGGCCTCGGTCGCCCATGCGGTGCCCGAGGGGCCGACCCGCAAGGAGAAGGTCGAGGAGCTGTGGCTCGATGCCAAGGGCGAGTCGGGGTGGGTGCGCACGGTGCCGATGTACATCGACGATGCGCCCGCCGAGTATCACTTCGGCCCCGCGTACTGCGGCCGCAGCCACCGCCTGGGCGAGGAGACGCTGCGGGCGCTGCATGAAGCGCTCGCCAAGGGTCAGCCCGTACGCATCGACGCGGGGCCGGCCACTGGCGACGAGGCGCGGCGCTGCATCACCGGCGTGGCTTTCTTCGCGCCGTGACTGGTGCTCGCCCGCCCGAGGTGCCTAGCATGCGCCCGCCATGGCGGAGCTCACAGTCCACCACCTCGACAGTTCCCGATCCCAGCGCGTCTTGTGGCTCCTCGAGGAGCTCGAGGTGCCCTATGCCCTCGTGATCCACGAGCGCGACCCGGTGACCAAGCGGGCGCCGCCCGAGCTGCGCAAGGTTCATCCGCTGGGCAAGTCGCCGGTGGTCACGCTCGAGGACGGCACGGTGCTCGCCGAGTCCGGGGCGATCATCGAGGCGCTGGTGGATCGCTATGGTGACGGGCGCCTGCGGCCGCAGCCGGGCACCGACGAGCACCAGCGCTATCGGTTCTTCATGCACTACGCCGAGGGCTCGCTCATGCCCCCGCTGCTCGTACGCTTCATCATGGCGCGGCTGCGCAGCGCCCCGCTGCCGTTCTTCGTGCGTCCGGTGGCAAAGGGCATCGCGCGCAAGATCGACGAGACGTTCACCGATCCCGAGATCGCTCGGCACGTGTCGTTCATCGAGGGCGAGCTCGAGGGGCGACAGTGGCTCGTGGGCGACGAGGTCACTGCGGCCGACGTGCAGATGAGCTTTCCGCTCGAGGCGCTGCTCGGGCGCGCGGGCGGGGTTGGATCGCACCCGCGGATCTCTGGGCTGGTGGAGCGCATGCGTGCTCGGCCTGCGTACCAGCGGGCGCTGGAGCGGGGGGGGCCGTATGACTTGAACATGGGCTAGCGACCGGTGCCTCCGACCCCGAGCACGCGGCTCGCCGTGGGCGGCCAGACCTGGCCGCGGCGAAACCCCGGTACGTGGCGGTTGGGCGCGCGATCGCGGACGATCGGCTGCCACAGCAGGCACTCCTCCGGGATCTCCTCGCCGGCCAGCGCCCCCGCGAGCCGGCAGTCGTGACCGCGCAGCGTGTCGAGCGTGGCCACGAGCGTGCCGTAGGGGATGTCGGCCTCGGCGGACACGAAGGCGACGGTCTCGTGCGGGTGGTCGTGCTTCCAGGCCCTCGCCAAGGCCGCGAGCGCGTCGTGATCGAGGCCGTCCGCGGGTCCGCCCACGCGCGTCCAGTCCATGCCGTCGCCTTGCGTGAAGAACCCGTCGTGGGTGATGGCAACCTCGAGCGTCGGGCCCCCGCAGCGGATGACACCGTCGTTGGGTCGGTCGCCGCCGTAGCGAGGGGTGCCCACGACGATGGCTGTGTGCGCGGTGATGTGCGCAATGAGCAGCAGCGCCGGAACGAGCAGCAGCATCACGCTCAGGATCCCGAGCAGACCCGCCTCGGGGCTGCTGTCGTCGGGGGTCCCCGAGGAGGTCCCGGCATGGATGGCGGGATTGCGTCGGCGCCGGCTCGGCCTCATTACCCCCTGGGAAACACGCGGCTGCTCCTGGGTTCGCGGTTCCAGCAAGAAAAGGCCCGGTAGCAGGTCCATCCGGGCACCCGGGATCGGGTTGCGGGTAGAGTCGATTGCAATGATTCGAACAGCCTTGGTCTCATTGGGGGCGTGCACGCTGCTGCTCGCGTGTGGAGACGATGCGGCGACCACGGGCGGCCAGACCACGGCCGACGCGAGCACGGGCCCGGTCGACCCCGGGACGACCGGCGCGACGTCTTCGACCCCGCTCACCAGCGACGCGACCGACGGGTCCACGACCACTGGCGAGCCCACCACCGCGGTCGTCGATTCTTCGACCGGGGTCGTCGAAGCATGCGGCAACGGGGTGATCGACGGCGACGACGTCTGCGACGGCGACGATCTCGACGACGTGGCATGCACCACGCTGGGATTCATGCGCGGCACGGTGGCCTGCCTCGCCGATTGCAGCGGCTTCGATACCGACGCGTGCATCGAGTACCCGCCGAGCTGCGGCGACGGCAGGGCGCAGGGTGACGAGGTCTGCGACGGCGTGGATCTCGGCGCAGCGAGCTGCATCACCGAGGGCTTCGACAGTGGCATGCTCGGCTGCGAGGCGGACTGCTCGGCGTTCGACACCAGCGAGTGTGGGACGTGCGGCAACGTGATCGTCGACGGCGACGAGGCCTGCGACGACATCGCGCTGCTCGGACAGACGTGCCTGATCCAGGGCTTCGACAGCGGGCAGATCGCATGCGCGAGCGACTGCATGGGCTTCGACACCAGCGGCTGCGGCACGTGTGGCGACGGGCTGGTGGCCGCGAGCGAGCCCTGCGACGGCGCCGCGCTGGCCGGCGAGACTTGCCCGAGCCAGGGCTTCGACAGCGGTACGCTCGCGTGCAACGCGGAGTGCAGCGCCTTCGACGTCGATGGCTGCGGCGCGTGCGGCAACGGTGAGGCCGATGGCGACGAGCTCTGCGACGGCGTCGACCTCGACGGTGCGTCGTGTGTGAGCCAGGGCTTCGACAGCGGCGCGCTGGCGTGCACCCCCGGCTGCGACGCATTCGTGACAGCCAGCTGCGGCACATGTGGCAACGGCTCGATCGACGGCGCCGAGTCTTGCGACGGTGCCAACCTCGACGGCCAGAGCTGCATGTCGCTGGGGCTCGGCGGCGGCGTGCTGGCGTGCCAGCCGTCGTGCTTCTACGAATTCGGCGGTTGCGACCTGGTGCCCGACGAGACCGTCGACTTTCCGACTGCCGCCGATCCGCACATGGTGGCGAGCGGCACCAGTCCGTGGAACGCCGGCGACTGGTTCGAGGGCGTGCGCAACACCATGATCCCGAGCACCAACCAGGTCGACATCCACCTCGAGATCGTCAACAACGTGCTCTCGCCGTGCGGGATGCAGCAAGCGGAGGTCAGCATCAACGGAGTCGCGGTGGGTCTGTTCACCGTCCTTCAGAACGACACCGTCATCGACCAGAGCTTTCCGATCGCACCCTCGATCGCGGGGCCGGTCTACACGATCCGCTACGAGACCACGACCACCGTGGCCGGCGGTTGCGGATCGGCGGGGTACGACGAGGTCGGGTCCACGGTGACGTTCCACGCGGGTTGAGCACGACCCACGATCTAGAGCTCGAGCTACTCCGTACAGATCGTCGTGTCGTAGTGATCACGAAACGGCGCGCTGAACCAGCCGTCGGTGTCGTCGGGGTGGGCCCAGAAGAACACGCCGCCGAAGCTCGGGTATGCGCGCTCGAAGGTCTCGGCGATCTCGAGCGCTTCCGGCTGGGTGGCGACGGGCTGGCAGCCGGGCTCGATGCACCAGCCGAACACCACCTTGCTCGCGTCACCGCTGAACGGGCCGTCGACGAGCGCGGCATGGTGGTCGCGGATCTCTGCGAGCTCGTCGGCGACGAACGGCGAGCGGCCGCCGTTGTAGTACTGCGGCATCAGGAAATCGAGGTCGTCGGCGACGTTGGTGACGATGTCGAAGTACGGGTCGCCGACCTCGAGCTCGCTGTCCATCGGCGCGTGCGTGAGCAGCTTGTGATCGCCGGGAAACGCGGCGTCGAGACTCGTGCGCAGCTCGGTGGTGAGGCCCTCGACGAAGCCGGTGTAGCTCGGATCGGAGAGGCAATACTCGTAGTCGATGTCGACGCCGTCGAGATCGTTCTCGTCGACGATCTCGGTGAGTCGCGCCGCGAGGGCATCGACCTGGTCGAGGCAGTGGTCCCAGCACCTCGTCATCTCGCCGCACGTGCCTTCCCACAGCCCGCCCATGCTCGCGCCGCCGAAGCTGATGATCACCTCGATGCCGGCGGCGTGCAGCTGCGCGACGAGCTCGGGGAGCGGTGTGCCGACGCAGCCATCGACGGGCGAGACCGTGCAGCTCTCGTCGCAGATGACACCCTCGGGTGTCCACGTGTAGCTGACCGCGAATGCGATCACGACGTGGCTGTATTGGGCGAGCTGCGCGGCGCTCGGGCACTCGGCCCAGTTCGCGAGGTAGGCGATCACGCGATGGTCGTCGATGCAGACCTCACCGCCGGTCGTGGCGGTCGTGTCGTCGCTCGTCGCGTCGGTGTCGGTGCCGTCGTCGTCGACGATGGTGGTCGTGAACGATGCCGATGTCTCGGTCGTCGTGTCCGCGCGGGTCGTGGCGCTCGAGCTCGCCGATGCGCTCGTCTCGGTCGCCGACGTGCTGCTCGCGTCGGTGGTCGTATTCGCGTCCGGCTCTCCGGCATCGCCGCAGGCGGCGAGCACGATGGCGATCGAAGCGGGAAGGGCAGGTCTCGCCATGGGCGAGATCATAAGGTCGGGAGGGTCTGGCGAGTCGGGAAGGGGGTCCGCCTCATAGCCGGTGGCCCCAGCTGCTCCCACGTTCATCCCCCATCCAAAAAAAGCGCCACCGACCCCATCCGCGGATCCATACGCTGCCCCGCAAACACCGATTACACGCCACCAGAGCCCCCTAAACACGATTTCCTGCGTTGCGACCGAGGGTCGGGTCCAGTACCCTGATGTGGGATGAAGTGGATGTGGGGGCATGAAGGGCGAGGTCCGGCTCGCCGGGGGGCGGCGCTGCTGCTCGTTCTCGGCGTGACCGGCTGCTACACGGGCCTCGGCAACGACGACGGTCTCGGCCAAGACGGCACCGGCGGCGAGTCGGGCGACGAGTCGGGCGAGGAGTCCGGCGACGACGGCATGGAGGCCCAGTGCGCCGAGGACGGGCCGATGGTCGGCATGACGGGCCTCCGCCTGCTCACCGGCTACGAGTACGACAACACCGTGCGCGATCTCCTGGGCGATGCGACCCAGCCGTCGCTGGTGTTTCCGCCCGAGAACCACACCACGGCGTTCGAGAACAGCTGGCTCGACCACCGCGCCAGCAAGGATCTCGTGCGCGTCTACATGGACACGGCCGAGGACGTGGCCGCGCGGGCGGTGAGCGAGCGCATGGCTGCGCTCTTGCCGTGCGATCCGCTGGTGGTCGGCGAGGCCGAGTGCGGCCGCGGGTTCATCGAGACGTTCCTGCCCCGCGCGTTCCGCCGCCCGATCGAGCCCGCCGAGCGTAGCGCGTTCGTGGCCCTGTTCGAGGCCTCCCACGCCGAGCACGGCTTCTCCGAGGCGGTGTCGCTGGTGGTGCAGGCGGCCCTGCAGTCGCCGCAGTTCCTCTACCGGCTCGAGCCGGTGCCCGACGACGCAATGCCCGGCGACGTGCTGCCGGTGACCGGCCACGAGATGGCCTCGCGGCTGTCGTACTTCTTCACCGCCTCGATGCCCGACGACGAGCTGCGGGCCGCCGCGGCCGATGGGGGGCTCGCCACGCGCGAGGAGGTCGAGGCGCAGGCGCGGCGGTTGCTCGCGACCGACGGCGGGCGCCGGACCGTGCGGGAGTTCCACCGCCAGTGGCTCCACCTCTCGGGCCTGGCCTCGGTGTCCAAGGATCCCGCGATCTTCGAGGGCCTGCCCGCAAACGTGGGGCAGGCATGGCAGGCGAGCGTGGAAACGTTCACCGAGCACGTGTTCTTCGAGGGCACCGGCACGCTCGACGAGCTGATGGGCTCGGAGCTCGCGTTCCTGCCGCCCGAGCTGGCGCCGCTCTATGCCGAGGGGCCCGCCGATCCGGTCACCGGTGCGGTGGTGCTCGCGGGCGAGCGAGCGGGCGTGCTGACACAGCCGGGGGTGATGGCGCTGCTCGCCTATCCCGACCAGAGCTCGCCGGTGGCGCGCGGGGTGTTCGTGCGCGAGCGGCTGCTCTGCCAGCACCTGCCGCCGCCGCCCAACGACGTGGTGATCGAGCCGCCCGACCCCGACCCCAACGCGACCACGCGCGAGCGCTTTGCCGAGCACACGAGCAACCCGCTGTGCGCAGGCTGCCATCAGACGCTCATCGACCCGCTCGGGTTCGGGTTCGAGCACTACGACGCGATCGGCCGCTTCCGCACCGAGGAGAACGGGCTGCCCGTCGATGCCTCGGGCGAGCTGGCCAGCATCGCGGACGCCGAGCAGGCCGGTCCCTACGACGGCGCGGTGGAGCTGGCCGACAAGCTCTCGGCCTCGACCGACTTCCAGGAGTGCGTCGCACACCAGTGGACCACGTTCGCGCTCGGCCGCGAGCCCAACGAGGCCGACGAGTGCGCCATGACGGGCATTCGCCAGTCGCTCGTCGACTCGGGGGGCGACCTCCGCGAGCTGCTCGTGTCGATCGCTACCTCGGATGCCTTCCGCTTCCGCGTCGTCGACGGAGGTGACCAGTGAGCCGCCAGATCCAACGCCGATCGTTCCTGCGGGGTGCGGGCGGGGCCGCGCTGTCCTTGCCGCTGCTCCAGCTCGGGCGCCAGCGCATGCTCCACGCCGAGCCCGGGGTCGCCGAGGACGGCTTCCCGCTGCGCTTCATCGTGTTCTTCCATCCCAACGGGGTGTGGCCGCCCAGCTGGTGGCCGGGGGGCACGCCCACCGAGAACGCGTGGGAGCTCTCGCCGAGCTTGCAGCCGCTCGCGCCCTTCAAGGACAAGCTGCTCATCCTCGACGGCATCGACATGCCGGCCGCCGACGCTGGCCCCGGCGAGGATCACCAGCAGGGCATGGGCGCGGTGCTCTCGGGCCTACCGCTGCAAGAGGGCGGGTTCGTGGGCGGCGACGGCACGCTCGCGGGCTGGGGCAACGGGGTCACCGTGGATCAGGTGATCGCGCAGCACGTGGGGGCGACGACGCCGTTCGGCAGCCTCGAGTTCGGCGTGCGGGCCAGCGCGTTCGGTGGCTCGGAGGTGCGCACCCGCATGGTCTACGCGGGGCCTGCCCAGCCCATCGCACCGATCGACGACCCGGTGGGGATGTGGAACCTCTTGTTCTCCGAGCTCAACCTGAGCCCGTCGGAGATGGCGAAGCTGCGGGCCAAGCGGGTGTCGGTGCTCGACACGGTGCAGGGGCAATTCGCGGCGCTGCATGCCCGCGCCGGCGCCGAGGATCGCATGCGGCTCGAGCAGCACGCGGCGCTGGTGACCGAGCTCGAGGATCGCATCAGCAACGAGGCGGTGCTCGGTGAGTCGTGTGTTGTGCCCGGAGCTCCGCCCGCGCACAACCCCGACAGCGCCGACACCATGCACCTCATCTCGCAGCTCCAGCTCGACATGATGGTGATGTCGTTTGCGTGCGACCTCACCCGCGTGGCGAGCATCCAGTACAGCAACGGGATGAACCACACGCAGTTCCCGTGGATCGGCAGCATGAGCGACGGCCACGCGCTCTCGCACGCCGGCGACACCGACGGCGCCGCGTGGGGCGAGTGGGGGCTGCGCGAGCGCTGGTACGCCGAGCAGGTGGCCTACCTCATGCAGCGCATGAGCGAGATCCCCGAGGGCGCGGGCACCATGCTCGACCACGTGGTGCTGCTCTGGGTCAACGAGCTGGCGCAGGGCAACACCCACAGCCATGCACGCATGCCGTTCGTGATGGCCGGCGATCTCGGTGGAACGTTCCGCACCGGACGGTATCTCGCGTACGACCACGTCCCGCACAACAACCTCTTGGTGTCGCTGCAGAACGCGTTCGGGATCGAGGCGCAGACGTTCGGAGATCCGGCGTTCTGCACGGGGCCGCTGACCGGGCTCACGTGACGCGCGGTGGCTGGTCGAGGCAGGAGATCGCGGCCGGGCGGGAGGCTCGGCCGCGGTGGGCGTGGATCAGCGCCGCTGCGGTCGCGCTCGGGCTGCTCGCGTGGCCCGGGGTCGCTGGCGCGGTGGGACCGGTGGGGTCGCTCGTCGTCGACTGCACCGGGATCGAAGGCTGGGCGCAGGAGCCCGACATGCCCGATGCGCTCATCGACGTGCACCTCTACTTCAACGGGCCGGCGGGGGATCCGGCCGCGAGCGCGGTGGTGGTGAACGCGGGTCAGGTGATCGATGCCGGGTGCATGGGCGCCGAGTGCATGCACGGGTATCGCTCGGCGCTGCCGATGAGCCTGCTCGACTCGGCGGAGCACGAGGTACACGCGTATGGGATCGACCTCACGGGAGATCCGAACCTCGAGCTCGCGGGCAGCCCCGCGATGATGTCGTGCCCGCCGCCGCCGATCGTGGGCGGCGAGCTGCGGCACGTGGTGTCGCCGGAGGTGCTGGCGGCGTGGCAATTCTCGGTGTTCTTCGATCGGTTGATCGTGGCGGATGCGACGATCATGGGGTTGGTGATTGGGCCGGTGATCGACGTGGGGCCGCAGCTGCGCGTGGACGCGGCCGGGGGGCTGTGGATCGTCGATCAAGGGCGCCGGCGCGCGGTGGCGCCCGAGGTGGCTCCGGCGTGGCGGCTCACCGCCGCAGCCGCGATCGTCTTCACGCCCGCGGAGCTGGCGCTGCCCGAGGGCACGTCGCTGCGGCCGCGGCCGGTGCTGCTGCAAGGCACGATGCCCGAGGCGTACCTGCTCGACGATCACCAGTGTGGGCCGGGGGATCTGGATCCCTCGTGCGTGCCCGCGGGCGAGGACGAGACGGGCGGGGGCGAGAGCGGCGAAGCGAGCACGGGTGGTGGTGCGAGCGAGGACGCGAGCACGGGCGAGGCGAGCGACGAGGGCAGCAGCGATGGTACGGGCGGGGTGCTGACCGGGCAGCCACCGGCGGAGGAAGACGACGAGGCGGCGGGGTGCGGGTGCCGAGCGAACGGGCGTCGCGGAGCACTGGGAGGGGTAGGCCTCGTCGTCATGCTCATCGTTGTGACCGGGTCTGCTCGACGGGCTCGTAGACGTCCGCCCGTGCTCCGTGCCATCGAACCCGTAGACCGCGGCTCACTCGCGTGAGCAGAGAGCCGAGCGATCATGGGATCGCTCGGCTCTGCTCGCGATCAAGCGCAGCCGGTCATCGGATCGTACATCGACCCATCGGGGCAGAAGCAGAACCCACCCATCCCCATCGCGGGCGGGATGCAATCGCCGGTGCAGCCGAGCATGGGATCATAGGGCGAGCCATCGGGGCAGGCGCAGGCGCCGGTGGGATCGGGAAGCGCGGGCGGGATGCACACTCCACCACCGCCGCAGCCGGTCATGGGGTCGTACATCGAGCCGTCGGGGCAGGCACAGTCGCCGGCGGGATCGGGCATCGCGGGCGGGATGCAGATCCCACCGGGGCAGCCGAGCATGGGATCGTACATCGAGCCGTCGGGGCAGTAGCAATCACCGTCCATCCCGATGAACGCGGGCGGGATGCAGATCCCGCCGCCGCAGCCGAGCATGGGATCGTAGGGCGAGCCGTCGGGGCACACGCAGTCGCCGGCGGGGCTCGGCAGCGCAGGCGGGATGCACATGCCACCGCCGCCGCAGCCGAAGAACGGGATGTACATGCTCCCGTCGGGGCACACGCAGGCGCCGGTGGGATCGGGCAGCGCGGGCGGGATGCACATGCCACCGCCGCCGCAGCCGATCATGGGATCGTACATGCTCCCGTCGGGGCAGTAGCAGGCGCCGTCCATGCCGATCATGGCGGGCGGGATGCAGCCCTCGTCCTCGCAGCCGATCATGGGATCGTAGGGAGTGCCATCGGGGCACGTGCACGTGCCATCCATGCCGGGCTCGGCGGGCGGGATGCACTCGCCTGCGCAGCCGGCGGGGCCGGGCGGCGTGCCATCGGGGCACGTGCAGCTGCCCATGCCGTCGGGCACCGTGGGATCCGGGCACACGACCTCGCAGCCGAGCATGGGGTCGGGCAGCGTGCCATCGGGGCACACGCAGTTGCCCATGCCGTCGTCGACGGTGGGCGGCTCGCACGGATCGATGATGTCGCAGCCGATCGAGGGATCGTACGTCGAGCCGTCGGGGCAAAGGCACACCCCCATGTCGCCGAGCTCGGCGGGCGGTGGACACGGATCGTCGCCCTCGCAGCCGAGCATCGGATCGTAGGGCGTGCCGTCGGGGCACACGCACGTGCCGGCGGGGTCGGGCACCGCAGGATCGGGACAGTCATCGGGCTCATCCGTGTCGGCGCCGTCCGAGCCTCCGCCGCAGCCACCCATGGGGTCGGGCAGCGAGCCATCCGGGCATGCACACTCGCCCATCGGACCGGGGACCAGCCCATCGGGACATCCTCCGTCGCCGCTCTCGGCACCCGTCGCGCTGTCGGTGTCGGTGTCCATGCCGTCGCCCACGACGCCGGTGAACACGCAAGCCGAGGGGATCGTGAGCAGCAGGGCCGCGAGCAGGCCGTGCCGATGAACGCTGAGCATCTGCATATGCCAAAGAGAGTGTCGGGCACCCCGCGAATCCGTTGCGGCGGGCTCCGACAATCGTCCGCTACTGCGCGCAGGCCTTCTCGACGCGGCTGCGGAGGTACTGCGGCGGATCGCCGGCCATGAACGATGCACGCGCCGACTCGGCCGACGCGGCGCCCATGCGGCACAGCACCGCCACCTGCTCGGCCGTGCGCTCACGGCCCAGCACGCTCCGCGGGTAGCTCGCTTCGTGCTCGCGCAGCACCGCGAGCGCGGCCCTGTGCTCGCCCCGCTGGGCCAGCCGGCGCGCCCGCTCGAGCAGCGCCACCTCGGCATCCGAGAGGGTGGGAGCGTGATCCTCGGGCTCGGCGTGCGATCGCGTGGGCGCCGGCGTGGGCGCGGGCTCGCTGCGGTGGCGGCTCGGCACCGCGGCCTTCCCACGCTCGGTGCTGGCGGCCGGGAGCGTCGAGGGCCGCAGCTCCTCGGCCGGCTCGGCCGCGTCGGGCATCGTCGCGTCCATCGTCTCGCGCCCGGGGTCTGCGGCCCCCCTGCGACCCGCGGCCGATGCCTCGTGCACGGGCCGATCGCCGTGCGTCACGAGCGGGGCCTGGTCCTGCACCCGCATTGCGTGCTCCTCGATCACCGACACGCGCCCGAGCCACCAGGCCATGGCCACCGCGGCTGCGCACAGGCCCACGCCCAAGAGCAGCACGCCCGACCGCGACGTGCGTGGCGGCGCGCTGCGCCGGGCCTGCGTCGCCTCGGCCAGCGCGGCCGCGAGCACCCGCTCGCGCGTGCCCGCAGGTGGAGCCGAGGCCTGCGCTTCGAGCTCGAGGTAGGCCTCGACGTACCGACGCTCCCGGGCTCCGAGCTCACTCGCCATGCTGTTCCTCCCGCGCGCCCACCAGCCGACAGAATCGCTGTCTCGCGGCGCGCAGCCGCGTGTAGACCGTGTTGACGTTGATTCCGAGCGCCTCGGCGATCTCGGGCGCCGACATGCCCTCGAGCTCCGCGAGCACGAACACCTCGCGTCGCGGCTCGTCGAGGCCGTCGAGGAATCGCGCCACGGTGTGCGCCGCCTCCACGCGGTCGAAGCCGTCGGCATCCACCACCTGCAGCGTGGCCACGGGCAGCGCCGAGGCGGCCTTGCGGTCGAGCGTGCGGCGATAGTTGGCGCACACTCGTCGCACGATCGCGAACAGCAGCGCCCGCGCAAAGCGGGGCTCGCCGAGCGCGGCCGAGCGGCGCACCAGCGTCACGAACACCTCCTGCACCACGTCGTCGGCATGTGCATGGGGGATGCCCAGGCGGATCGCGTTGCGGCGCACGAACGCGTGGTGCTCGTCGTAGAGCCGGCGGATCGACTGCACGGTGGGACGCACGGTCGGCCCGGCCTCCTCGACCGGGGCGACCGCTGATAGGCCCTGCGGGGCGGTCCTCGGCGTCGGCTGGGGCAAGCGCAAGGGTCCCGAACGATTGCTAGTGTCCGGCGGCGGCCGGTTCCGTTGCAGAAAAACGCAGCTCGACCGTCAAGAACGCGCGTTGGCCCGCGCCACCTGCGCGATATACGGTGTGCTGGTCGCTGAGCACGAACTGCGGGGGACCGAGCATGGCGTAGTTGGACAGCTCGAGGCCCACCGCGAGCCACGGGCGCGGGACCAGGCGCACCCCGAAGTCGAGCTGGGCGGCGAGCCAGGGCACGACCGCGGTGCGGGCGTTGTGCACGTCGCGACCCTGCCCCACCGCGGGCCCAGCCGCCACGCCGACGCACGGCGACAGCTCCACTCGTGCGCGCGGGCGAATCGTCGCGCACGCGCGCGGGCTCACCGTCACCACCCCCAGGTCGAGCGAGCCGCGGGGTCCGTGGGCCCGGCCACCGAACGCATCGATCGAGACCTGCACGCGCCAGCGCGGCCACGCGCGGCCGAAGCCGAGCGAGCCCACCGGCGCGGCGAGGGTGCCGTCGTGGCCGAGGCCGGCGCGCATCGAGAGCAGCCAACCACCGCGCCGTCGGGGGCGCGGCCTCGTGCTCGTCTCATCGAGGCTGGGCTCGACCTCGGTCGAGTCCCCGAGATCTCGCGACGGGATCGGAGGGGGAGGCGAGGGCTCGACGACCGCATGATCGGGTGCTGCCGTGGGCTCTGGGACCCCTGCGGGCTCGGGCGCAGCCGCGGGCTCGGGGACGACCAAGGAGCCGGGCGCGGTGGCTTCGGCGGCCCCACCAGGCCCCAGCGCCGCCGAGCTGACGAGCGCTGCGGCATCGAGCAGCGTGCGGCAATCGACCGCCGAGAACGATCGATGCTGGCGTTCCCCGCCCACGACCAGCTCGAGCTCGAGCACGTGGAGCCCGTCGGCCCGGCGCACTCGCCCGATGATCTCGATGCCGGCCTCCAGCGCCCCGAGCTGCCGCGTGATGCGATCCCGCAGCTCGTCCGCCGTCCCACACTCGGGCGGCGCCTCCCAGCGCACTGCGGGCTCGACCGGCCCAGGGCCCGATCCGAGCATCGCGAGGAGCACCCCGACGCTGGCGGTGATCACCGCGCGGAACCATAGCGCACGCCTGGCGACCGGGCTCGACGCGACACCACACGGCGAGTGGCGAGTGTACGCTCGAGCCGCCATGACCGAAGCCCCCGAGCATGCCGACCCCGAGCGCTATGCCGACCTCACCGGTTTTCGTGGCGAGTGGCGCGACCTGTTCTGGAACCGGGACTTCCTCGGGCTCGTCGCGCAGCGCTGGGGGCTCGGGCAGGTCGGCGAGGCGCTCGACGTGGGCTGCGGCGCCGGGCACTGGGGGCGCATGGTGCTGTCGTTGCTGCCGCCGCACGCATCGATCGTGGGGGTCGATCGCGAGCCACGGTTCCTCGAGCTCGCGCGCGAGCAGGCCCACGCGCGGGGCCTGGCCGAGCGAGTCTCGTTCGTGAAGGGGACCGTCGAGGCGCTGCCGTTCCCCGACGATCGCTTCGACCTCGTCACCTGCCAGATGGTGCTCATCCACGTCGCCGACGTGGAGGTCGCGCTGCGCGAGATGATCCGCGTCACCCGCCCCGGCGGGCTCGTGGCGGTGGTCGAGCCCGACAACCGCGCAGGCAACCTGGCGCTGCTCAACAGCGTGCCGGGCCTGCTCGACGACGAGATCGCGTCGCTCGTGCTGCTCCAGCTCGTGTGCGAGCGCGGCAAGCAAGAGCTCGGCGAGGGCAATTGGTCGATCGGCGGGCTGCTCCCCGGCCTGCTGCGCGCGGCGGGCCTGTCGTCGGTGCAGGCGTACACCAACGATCGCTGCATCGACCTCGCACCACCTTACCAGGAGCCCGCGATGAAGCTCGCGCTGCAGCAAGAGCTCGCGTGGATGGCCGAGGACGTCTCGATCCTCACCGGCAGCCGCCACGACACCCGCCGCCTGTTCCTCGCCGGTGGCGGCACCGAGTCGGCGTTCGAATCGGCCTGGAGCGTGATGCTCCGCTGGCTGCGATCCATCGAGCAAGGCGTCGCGACCGGCACCTACCATGCCGGTCGCGGCTTCGTGCTGTACCTGGTCGCCGGTCGCAAGCCGCACGGCGGCGTGGGGTGACCTATGCCGCCCCGCGCTTTGGTTCCGGCTCCACCTTCGTCACCGTACCGATCGCCTCGTCGAGCATCAGCTCCATCTTCCCGGTGCTCACGTCGTAGAGCGCACCCACCACCGCGATCCGGCCGTCGTCCACCAGGCCCCGGATCGTGTTGCTGTCCTCGACGATCCGCTGCACGACCGCGAGCACGTTGTGCCGCGCCACCTCGTCGATGAACGCCGCCTTGTGCTCGGGCGACAGCGTGGCCGCCCGCGCGCAGGCCTCCGGATCCACCGTGCGCTGGATCTCGGCGATGATCGGGGGCAGGTGCTGGCAGCCGGTGGCCTCGACCACGTTCTCGACTCCCACGAGGTCGACGGCCGCGGTCACTGCTCCGCAGCGGGTGTGACCCATCACCACGATGAGCCGCGCCCCGGCCACCGCAGTGCCGTATTCCATGCTGCCGAGGAGCTTGGGGCTGAGGACGTTGCCCGCCACCCTCACGTTGAACACGTCGCCCAGGCCCGTGTCGAACACGAGCTCCGCCGGCGTGCGTGAGTCGATGCAGCTCAGCACCACGGCCAGCGGGTGCTGGCCGCGGGCCGTGGCCCCCACCTGGCGGGCGAGATCGCGGTCGATCCGACGGCCCTCGTGGAACCGCTGGTTGCCCTGGCGCAGGATCTCGACCACCTGCGCGGGCGTCATCTCGTCCTGGAGCTCGCGCGTGGAGTGGTCCACGAACTGGATCTCGTCCTCCAGCCGGTGCGCCTCCTCGAAGCCCATCATGCTGAGGTGCACGCCGCGAGCGGGCGCGATCTCGTCGTGGTACTCGCGGATCATCGTGAGCACGTCCGGGTCGATGTACTCGGTCTGCTGCGCATCGAGCAATACGTGCCCGCCGCGCGGCACCTCGTCGAGGGCGCGGGTGAGCATGCGCTGGTTGAGGAACGTGACCTGCATCGGCAGCACGATGTGGAGCACGTCACCGCCGAGGTGCCGCTCGCGGATCCGACGCACGGTCCGGCGCGAGTGGCGGGCGAGGATGAAGCCCACGGCCACCAACATGCCGATCCCGAGGCCCACGAGCAGATCGGTGAGCACGATCGCGACCACGGTGGCCATGAACGGGATGAACTGATCGCGCCCGGCCCTCCACATCTTGCGCACGAGCTTGGGGCTCGCGAGCTTCGCACCCGTCACGAGCAGGATCGCCGCCAGGCACGACAGCGGGATCCGATTGAGCAGGCCCGGGAGCAGCAACACCGAGCCCATCAGCAAGAGGCCGTGCACGATCGTCGACAGCTTGGTCATCGCGCCGGCGTGGACGTTGACCGAGCCGCGGATCACCACCGAGGTGACCGGGATCCCGCCGAGCACGCCGCAGGCCACGTTGCCCAGGCCTTGCGCACACAGCTCGCGGCTGCCCGGCGACACGCGCTGCTGCGGGTCGAGCTTGTCGATCGCCTGCAGATTGAGCAGCGTCTCGAGCGAGGCCACGATCGCGAGGGTGAAGGCCGCCGTGTAGACCTGGGGGTCGTTCCACGCCGACACGTCCGGCAGTTGCAAGAGGCCGGCCACACCATCCTCGCGGACCAGCGGCACCTGCACCAGGTGGCTGTCGGTGATCGCCCACGCCTCGTCGAGCGGCGCGAGCAAGAGCTGGGCACCGAGCCCCAGCAGCACCACCACCAGCGGGGCCGGAATTCGCGAGCGCTCGAGCCCCCGTACCCGCGACCAGATCACGAGCAGCACGATCGAACCGAGCCCCACGATCGCTGCGCCGGCGTGGAGATCGCTCGCCATCGCCAGCAGCTCCGAGAACGTGTTCTCGTGGTCGGGCTGCTCGAACGCCATCTCGCCCTCGGGGTCGGTGTCGTGCCCGAGCACGTGGGGGAGCTGCTTGAGCACCAGGATCACCCCGATGGCAGCGAGCAGGCCCTTGATGACGCTCGTGGGCACGAATGACGCGAGCGAGCCGGTCTGCAGCACGCCCAGCACGATCTGGAGCACCCCCGCCAGCACCACGGCCAACAGGAACGCTTCGAACGAGCCGAGCGCGGAGATCTGCGCCAGCACGATCGCGGTGAGGCCCGCGGCGGGCCCGCTGACGCTGGTGTGCGAGCCGCTGAGGGCACCCACCACCACGCCACCGACGACGCCGGCCAGGATTCCGGAGAAGAGCGGGGCTCCCGACGCCAGCGCGATGCCGAGGCAGAGCGGCAGCGCGACGAGGAACACCACGAGGCCGGCGATCAGGTCCCGACCCAGCGTCTGGGGCGACAAGAGCGGACCCACGGACTTGCGAAGCGCGACCAGGCTGCGGTTGCTCATGGCTGGTCGCCTCCGGCGGGCCGCCACGTCACCGCCACGAGCAGCAGCGCGAGCAATGGCAGCGCCGCGATCGTGGCCAGGAGCCCGTTCGACGCATGGGCCCAGGCCTCGAGCAGCAGCGTCACCAGCGGCAGCGTGGCCACCGCGGCGAGCCCGGCGGCCACCACCCCGCGCAGCTCCGCGGGGCTTCGCTGGGTCACGAGCCAGTCGCCGTCGACCACCCGGTGCAGCTCGTGACGCTCGAGCGCGGGGCGCCGTGCGGGGAGCTCGGGTGGAACGGACGAGACGGCTGGAACGGAAGGAACGGATGAACGAACGAGGGAACGAGCGTGCTTGACGTGCTGCATGGACGATACGAGCGCTGAAGATGGTCGAACGAGGAGGTGATCGATGGGCTCGGCGACTGCCGCGACCACACCGCATCACGCCCTGGCCGGCGCTGGCCGGCCCGTCGATCACCGACAGGGACGCGAGGCGAGGCTCGCGGATCGCCGCTCAACCAAGCGAAGGACCGTCGTCGTCGCCCGGGGGCGGCGCTCGTCGTGGCCGCTGCCAGCGCGGAGGAGTGGGGGCGGGGACCGTGGGCTCGATCTGCGCCGGCGGCCGGCCATGGATGCCCCCATGCGCCCACCGAGCGCCACCGCCATGCGACGCGCGACGTCGCACGACGCGGACCTGCTCGTCCTCGCCCGAGTCGACCTCGCCGTCCTCGCCGATCTCCATCGTCGGCTCCGGCTCGGCCTCGGTCGCGGCGCGAGCACGGCTCGTGGGACCGAGCATGCCGAGCGCGAACAGGCACGCGAGCAACACCCGCGACGCCGAGCCCGCCCACGCCGACCACCCATGGGTCGTACCCGCGCGGCGGCGCGGCTCGTGGTCGAGAACATCGGTCACGGCGATGGGAGGCCTAGCACGGGCTGGGGGGAATGCGCTCGTCCGAGTGACGTGATCGCTCCCTCGCACGCTCCGGGCGGCCAAGAGGGCGCCTCGTGCCCGCTTGTTCCCGAGACACAGGGGTGGATTGGCGCACTCGGCGCCGATTCGGAGCCCGCGCTTTGCGATGGCTACGCCTGATCCGACGCCACCCGAAAGTCGTGCATCGTCGCGTCCTCGTCGTGGGCCGCCTGCCAGCCGGTGGCCGTGTGGAACGCCGAGCCGTCCATCACCACCGGGTACTTCACGTGCTGGAGCGCGCCCTTGGGCAGCTTGGGTAGCCCGAAGCGCCCGAGCATGAAGTTGAACACCGGCTCGGGGATCGGCATGTTGCTCCTGCCCGTCTGCTGGATGATCACCGACAGCGGCACCGGGGGCGGTCCTACCACGTTGAACACCCCGCGCAGCCCCTTGTCGAGCGTCGTGCAGATCGCATGGGCCGCGTCGTGGTCGTGCACGAACTGGAACAGCGGGTCGAACCCGAGCACGGTCGGCACCCGCGGCCCACGGATGAACGCGGCCAGCGTGCCCTGGCGCAGCGGCCCGAGCGTGTAGCAGAGGCGCAGCACGGCGGTGTCGACCTCGGGATAGCGCCACAGCGCCGAGCCGGCGTAGAGGTCGGCCGCCACGAGGTCGGAGAGCTCCGGGAACGTGTGCACCGCCATCGGCGGCTCCGCCTCGGTGTGGTAGAGCGCCGAGTCCGGGGCCGCGCCGTAGTAGGTGTGGCGGCCCACGAAGATCGCCCGCTTCACCCCGTAGGTGTGGCAGTGGTCGAACACCGCCTGCGTGCCGCCGAGGTTGATCCGGAACCGGTCCTCGCTGCGGTGGGTGAGGTGCGTGACCGTGGCCATGTGGATCATGGCCTCGGGCAGCTGCGTGCGGAACACGTCCTCGGCCGGGCGCTTGCGGATGTCGTGCTGGAACACCCGGATGCCCTCGGGCGGGTGGTACCAGGGGCGGCGATCGATGCCGAGCACCTCGTGTCCCGCGCGCTGCAGCTCCGTTGCGACGAGGCGCCCGAGGGCGCCGGCGATCCCGGTGATGAGCACTTTCATCCGAAGTCGAGCTCCGTGGGCAAGAGCCGCCCCTCGCGGACGGCCCGGCCCTGCGCGAGGAGGTTGGCGATGCGGGTCTTGACCGCGGCCACGTGCTCCGCGATGACCTCGTCGGAATCGGAGGGGTTGCCCTCGAGCAGCATCGGTCGCCCGTACACGAGCTGCAGCGACACCGGCAACGGCACGGGCGCGAGGTAGGGGGTCACGGGCAGATACGGCACGCCGAGCAGCTCGCCCGCGCGGTAGAGGTTGGCCACGGTGGGAATCGCCTCGCCCCCGCCCACGAACGCGAACGGCACGATCGGCGCCCCGGTCTGCAGCGCCAGCCGCACGAACCCGGTGCCGAAGCCCACCAGCGAGTCGCGCTCACGGTAGAGCTTGGCGGTGCCGCGGGCGCCCTCGGGGAACACCATCAGCAGGCGCTCGTCCTCGAGCAGCCGTACCGCGTGCTCGGGCAGCCCCGTGAGCTGCCCGATGCGGCTCGTGAACCACGACAGGAACGGAATGCGCTGGAGGAACTTCTCGGCCATTCCCTGGGCCAGCCGCGGCGGCTGGAGCTCGAAGAACGCCGACGCGATCACCATCACCGCATCGAGCGCCACCCCGCCCGAGTGGTTGCCCACCAGCATCGCGCGCCCGCGCGGCGGCACGTGCCTGGCTCCATGCACCTGCACGTCGAAGTAGCGGTGGTACGCCCAGCCGAGCAGCGTGAACAGCTTGGCGAGCTCCCGCTTGTCGATCCCGTAGTGATCCACGCCGTGCCGATTGAACGGCAGCTCGAGCGCCTCGACGCGGGCCGCGACCTCGCGGTCGACGGGCAGCGGGATCAAGCTGGCCGGGATCATGTGCGCGCCCACGATCGCCCGGTGCCGACGCGAACGCAAGGCGCCGCGGCGAACCGGCCCAGCTCCGCTGCACCATGTTCTCGCAGCCCGATTCTCGCAGCCGGTCCTCGCAGCCGGGCGCGCCCATGATATACGAAGGATCATCATGCGCCGCGTCCCTGGTCCCGCTTCGTCGTTGCTCCTCCCCGTGGGGGGGCTCGCTCTCGCGTGCCTGGCCTTCGCCACGGCCCCCGGCTGCGGCGCGCTGCGGCAGAACCTCAAGGGCGAGTTCGTGTCGTACCGCGGGGCGTGGTCGTGTGCGAGCGCCGGCTGCAAGAGCAGCGAGGTCGTGCAATCCAAGAAGGGCCGCACCCAGGGCGAGCTGCGCATCGCCGAGGTCAAGCTCGAGCCCCACGCCGGCCTCGTGTTCTACCCGGGCAAGGCGGTCGAGACGCTCACCGCCACCGTGCGCGACTGCAAGGGCAAGAGCAAGGAGGTGCCGAGCGACAAGGTGCAGCCGCCCGGTCGCCACAAGATCTCGGCCGAGCCCGACAGCTGGGTGATCTGGCTCGACGAGGCGCTCGTGTCCGATCTCGAGGTGGGTCAGGGCGAGTGCGCGCTGCTCATCGTCAAGACTCACTCCACCTGGGACGACGGCAAGGAATACGATGCCGAGGGCGCGATCGAGGTCGGGGGCTGAGCCCCACGGGTTTCCGGTGCGCGGGGTAGCACGCGTGCTCCGTGCCGTTCGCGTGCCGCTCGGGCTCGCGGCCGCGCTGCTGCTCGCGGCCGCCTGCACGCGCAGCCCCGGGCCCGGCTCGCGTGCGCCTGGCGACGCGAACGAGCACGACGTTGCGGCTGGCGCGTTCGTCGAGGGCGCCACCGATACCTCGCCGACCCTCGACGCCGAGGCCACGCTCGAGCAGGCCGAGGCGGCGCTCGCCGCCGACGATGCAGCACGGGCCGTCGCGCTGTTCGGCCGCGTGCTCGTCTCGCCCGCGCTGACGGACGAGCGAGCCGCTCTCGCCTGGATCGGCCTTGCGCAGGCCCACGAGAAGCTGCGCGACTGCACCGCGGCCATTCGCGCCTACGACACCTACCTCGCCCGCTTCCCCAGCGGTGAGCACGCGGTGGGAGCCCAGGCCCGCCGTGGCGCCTGCGAGGCCGAGCTCGAGGAGTGGGAGCAATCGGCAGCCACGTTCCACGCCATCGCCGAGCTGCCGGACGAGCTGCCCAGCGCCCGCGTCGAGGCGCTCGCCCGCGAGGGCTATGCGCTGTTCATGCTCGACCGCATGGACGAGGCCGACGCCCGCCTCGCGCTCGCCGACGAGATCTACGAGCGGGCCGGCAAGGAGCGGACCGAGCGCTTCGCCAGCACCCAGTTCGTGGGCATGGCCCGCTTCTATCGCGCCGCGATCCTCCACCGCCGGTTCCGCGACGTCGAGATCCGCCTGCCCGAGGCCGCGATGCAGGCCGCGTTCACGGCCAAGCTCGAGCTGCTCGTCAAGGCCCAGGACGCCTACGAGCATGCGATCGCAGCCAAGCACATGTTCTGGGTCTCGGCCGCCGGCTACCAGCTCGGCCACCTGTTCTCCGAGCTCTACGACGCGCTCATGCACGCCCCCGTGCCCGAGTGGCTCGACGCCCGCCAGCGCGAGGTCTACTTCGAGGAGCTCGAGAAGCAGGCGCGCCCGGTGGTGACCAAGGCGATCTGGGTGTTCGAGAAGAACCTCGAGACCGCGCGGCGGCTCGGCTACGAGAGCGAGTTCATCACCCGCACCGAGGAGAAGCTCGGCCACCTGCAGGCCGTGATGCTCTCGGACGACGTCGGACTCGGGCAGCCGCACCCGCGCCTCGCCGACGACGAGGCCGGCGACCCCGACGAGGCCATCGACGCCCCGCCCGCCGAGGGGCAGGGGAGCGCCTCCGATCGCAAGCTGTTCGTGCCGCGCCCGACCCCGCTCTAGTAGCTCGGCCGCTGCGGCGATCGTGCCGCCGGGGCCCCTTCAGGGGCCTTGTACGGCCGGTTGACACCCCACGGCCCCCTGGGCTATGCAAACGCGCCCTGAACGCCTGCCGACGGTGCTCCAGCACTCACGCGGGCTCAACGCTTGCTTCATCGCGCTCGACCCCTCGAGCTTCCCCAGGAGGAGACTTCCGACACGCGCTGGCGTAGCTCAACGGTAGAGCACCAGTTTTGTAAACTGGGGGTTGCGGGTTCGAATCCCATCGCCAGCTCCACCGAAGCAACGACGACATGATCTTCGAGGATGGGTGCCCGAGATGGCCAAAGGGAGCGGACTGTAAATCCGCCGCGTTATCGCTTCGTAGGTTCGAATCCTACCCCATCCACTCAAAACCCCCCCCGCCCGCACGGCGGGGAGTGCTTCTTGCGGGAGTAGCTCAGTTGGTAGAGCGTCAGCCTTCCAAGCTGAATGTCGCGAGTTCGAGCCTCGTCTCCCGCTCTCTTCTAGGCCCCTTTCTGGGGCTTTTTCAATTCCGGGGGATCGCCGTGGGCACACTGTGGGCACACGAGGGGCCGAGCGCGCCGGGGGTGCCCGGCTGGCAGCGGCGAGGCCCGCGGCCCCTGCTCGGGGGACCCGAGCCCGAGCCCGAGGCACCCGCTGGCGAGCCCCTCGAGCCGCCGCCGGGCGTGAGCGAGGACGGGAGTTCCCCAAGGGCCCGCGGCGAGCTCCGCTCCCTCGCGTGGGGGCTCGCCAGCGCGGGTTCATCACGACGGCGCCCAGCGGCGGTCATTCGCTCGGAGCCGGCTTCACTCGCGGCGTCCGCCGTGTGATGGGCTTGCTCGCCAGCAACGCGCCAGGGTCATAGCCCAGCGCATCGGCGAGCTGAGCGACGTAATCGATCGTCGCCGCTTTCTTCCCACGGAGCACGCTCCAGATGTAGCCGCGCGAGACCTTGGCTTGGTCGGCGAGCCGAACGATCGGCAGCTCTTGAACCTCGCAGGCTTCGCGGATGCGAGCCGCGAGCCTCGCCCGGATCGCGTCGGAGTCCACGGAACGCAGGGTATGAGCTTTAGAGCACGTGTTATCTACAGAGCATAGGATCTGCTCTCTATGGATGATAGGTTGGCGGGCATGTCCAACGCCAAATCCCCTTCCAACGGTACGCAGCAGCCCGTGGGCGAAACCCGTCCACGGCGCGTCGCTGTCGCCCCTGCTGCTGTCCTCGCGTTGCTCCGCGCCGTCGTCGGCTCGCCTTTCCTTGCCCGGCTCCCCGACGAGGACGCCGGGACCATGGGCCGCCCACTCCCCAACGCGATGGTCATCGACGTGGGCGCGTGGGTGGCCTGGTGCCTTGCTGGCCTGCACGTCTGCGCCCGCTTGGAGCTCGGGCGGGACCCCGACGACGAGGACGAGCACACGTCGTGGCTCGAGGTTGCCGGCGAAGCGGCCAAGCGCGTCGTCACGGTGCTGGCCATGTGCCGCGAGGGCGGCAACATCTCGCACGCGGCCGCGGGCCTTCGGACGTCACGCCGCGCGCTACGGGACCGCTTGAAGGACGCGAACCTCTACCCCTGGCCGCGTTCGCCCGAGCCCACGCCGCAGCAGGGGCTCGTCGCGCTGCGGCTCCCGAGCCTCGCCGCGTCCGTGCTGGCGATGGTTCCGCTTGCTCTTGCCCTCGTGGGCTCCGACGATGCCGCGCTCAAGGCCGCGAACGGCCCCGGGGCGTTGGCCGTCGTCAACGCGCTGGCCGCCATTCTCGAGCGCGCCGAAGTCCTGCGCACGGACGGCTACGATTCGCTGGCCGCCATCGCGCGGGCGGTGAGCGAGCGCCGGCCGGATTCCGATCTCGAGTGGGTGGCCATGGCTGCGTGGACGATCGCGGTGGGCTCCATCGACGGCACGAGCTCCACGGTGCCCGATGGCTCCGACGTGCAGGGGGGCCAGTCATGAGCCCCACGCGCGACCGCATACCGGCCACGCCGCGCGAGCCGTCGATCACTGCGGCGAGCATGCTGGATACCCTCGCCACCGTGCTCGGCGGAGCCGTGTCTCGCTACCGCTGGGGGATGCCCGCCCAAGGTGCCATCAACGCCGCAGTGCGCGAGCACCCGGTGTCGCTACTAACCGAGCTTGCATGCCGCGCCACGTGGTACGCGATGCTCGAGGCCGGCGAAGCGGTGGGCTCTCCCGTGAACGACACGAGCCCTACGGAGCCCGAGCGCTTCGACGAGCAAGGGGGTGGAGCGTGAGCACCACGAGCGGAACCAATACCGCCGGGGTCCTGGGTCTCACGCAGATCCTCGAACACGCCGACGCCCTACTCGCCGAGGGCTACTCGCCACACGTCGCGCTCGTTGCCGCTTTGGTGGAGCATCGACCGAGCCTCGCTCTCTACTGGCCCACCAGGCGCGACGCCGTCTCCAACGCGTGTGCCCGCGTGGCGTGGAAGTCGATCGTGGAGCTCGTGACGGCCACCGCGAACGGGTCCGGGGCTGCGGCCGTGGTCCCGTTGCTCTCCCGGATCCTCACCTCGGCCGAACGACTGTGCTCGCTCGGCGCCGAGCCACGAAGGGCGAGAAGCCAGGCATGTCAACCGCCAGCCCTCGGCCCCAGGTTGCGCTCGGCGAGGCCCGGGGCCCTGGGTCGCGGCCGTTCATGAGCTGCCCGTGCCTGCCCTCCCCAGCGTAGGTGGAGCCGCCGACGCTTCCACTGCGCGGGCGTGCACCTTGTCGGACCGCTACGGCCCGGCAAGTCTGGGCGATGCGATGAAGCTCCACTGGCTCCCCTTGGTTCTGGTCGCTGGCTGTCACCCTGCCGCCCCGCCGTCCGATCCGGTCGAGGCCCAGCACGAGGGACAGCGCGAGGCCGCCACAATCGAGGACGCGACGGAAGCCGAGCCAGCACCGACGACCGAACCCCCTTCCGCCGACAGCACGCAGCAGCTCGTGGCGTCCGATCACTGGTGCTTCGCACGCGGCGACGATGGCAAGGTGGTCGTGACGCCTTGCTTCGACACCGAAGTAAACTGCAAGATCATTTTCGCACAGTCTTATGAAAAGGAAGTGTTCGACACGTGTCACCACCGATCGCCTGTCTACTGCTACGACGTGACTCGCGATGGCGAGAGCCTCCCCGAGTGCCATGCAAGAATGGAACACTGTGCTGGTCATTGGCAGGTGAGCCGTGACTATCCCGCCAAGGGGACGACTCTCGGTCCTGGCTGCACTGAACGCTATGCCCCGGAGCGCTAGCCACCAGCCGCGATCTGCTCGGTCGGTGTCGCCAGCCGCCCCGGGTCGATGCTGTCCGCGCCCTTGGTCGCCTGTCGTGGGGGCAGGGTCGGGCTGCGGGGCTGTTACGTAGCGCGCAGCCTCCTTAGCTGAGCTTCTCGATCATCGCCTTGGCGTGGGCCACTCGCTGCTCGGGCGACATGGCGAGCACCCGTTTCATCTCCCGGGCCACGTCCTCATCGAGGTTGACGATCGAGACGTGCTCGCGGGCGAGGAACGTCGCCGCCTGGACCGTCCCGGGGCCATCGTTGTGCGCGAGGACGGCGAGCCGTACTTGCAGCTTGGCGCGGCCGCTGGCGCGGGCGTCCTCGAGTTGGTCTGCCCACTGCTGCACGAGCGTCGCCACCCGCTCGGCTCGGCGGGCCAGGTCCTGCTTGGTCGGGTTCGGCCGCCCCCCATAGTCGGGTTGGTACTCATGGCGGAGCACCCGCTCGATGTCCGCATCGTCGACCTGAGCTTCGGCGAGCTCCATCGCGCGCCCCCGCGCTGCTACGAACCAGGGGGGTCGCTTGCCCGCGCCGTGCTCACGGTCTGCTGCCCCGTCCCCCACGGGTTCACCGTGCGTGCGCGTCGTGATCCCGTCAAGCTGGGGCTGGGGCGGCGGCCGGGGTCCACGGCACAGGGCCCCACCCCGCAAGCGTTGGGGGCGGGTGCCCGGGTGGTGTCCGCTTTCACTGTCCGCTTTCGTCGTGGGCTCGCCTTGATGCTCGGCTCGGGCCTCATGGGTAGGCCAGCGGGCGCACCACGCGGTAAGCCCAGTAGGCCCGCAGCCGCCCCTCGGGCTCACCGTGGCGCCCGAAGTTCTCCTCGTGCTCTGCGAGCGCTTTCCTGGCGTGCGGGGGCCATAGCTCGATCTCCGCCAACCATGCGTCGTCCGCCAGCTCGGGCACCGGGGGTACGCGCGAGGGGATGGCCCTGGGCAGCCCGTCGAGCGCCTCGCGAAGCCGGCTCGCTGTGTCGTCGTTCTCCGGCGCGCCCTCGCACGCGAGCGCCCACGGCATCGTCAGCAGCCCCGAGACGATCACCTCGCCGGGCTCTTGGTCGCGCCGCTTCAGGGCGTAGGCGATGACCCCGTGCCGGTGTGCGTGGTCGTCGGGGGCGATGGGGTCGATCTTCTGCGAGCCCGGGATGCCGCCGCCGCATCGTTGCCACATAGGCACGACAGCCCCCGGATCGAGGGAGACGACCAAGCCGTGAACATGCCGCCGCCCGGCCGGTGACGTCTCGGGTACGAGCCACGCCCCGGAGTGCATCTCCTCGAAGCGGTCGGCGAAGTCTCTCGCTACCACGTCGATGTCGACGCCGTCGGCGACGGTGAGCGTGACCGCGAGCAGGTGACCGAGCGAGAGCACGTCGCACCGCTCGATCCGCTTCGAGAACGCCAACGCCAGCGGGTTGTCCATCCACCATCGAGCACGAGGTGGTGCTCTATCAAGATCAACACGCACACGCACGCGAGGGGATGCGAGAATCCCCGCTGTAGCCGTGCTGCGCCTCGATTTCGAGGGTTTAGCGTTCTCAGCCGCTGTCCGCTCTGGTTCGGGCTGCTGTCCGCTTTCGCTGTCCGCTTTCGAGGTGGCGAGGTGTCCGTTTTCACTGTCCACCTTGCTCACCTCGTGTCCGTTTTCACTGTCCGCTTTCGCGGTGGCGAGGTGTCCGCTTTCGGAGTCGATCACGGTGGTGTCCAAGCGCCACGCCTGCCCGCTCACTCTGGCGAGCACGGGCGTGAGCGCACCGAGCAGCGCCAGCGCTTCGCGAGCCGTCTTCTCGTGGGGTGGGGCGAGGCCCACGGCGTCGTACAGGTCGCGCCACGGGCCGGTGACCTGGACCGGACCCCGCTTCACGGCTCGTTGCAAGGCGTCCACGAACGCCAGCGCGCCGGCCTTCCCTCGTCGCCCCTTGCCGGCGAGCAGCGCGTCGTGGACCCGGCCAAGGTGCGAGCGGCACGGCGGCCTGACGCTGCGCCTGCTCGTGTCGAGGCCCCGAGCTCGCGGCTCACCCGTGGGCGCGCTCCCGTGTCCCTCTGCGGCGCTCACCGGGCCCGCCTCGATGCCCGGCCCTTGCGGATCGGGGTGACGTTGACCCGCTGCTCGGCGGCCGTGGGTGGGGCCTCGGTAGCGGCGGCCGTGGACGTCACGCGGTGCGCGGCGAGGAACGCGTCGAGGTCGCCGCGCAGGTAGACGCACCGGCGGCCTACGCGGCAAAACGGCGGGCCACCGCCGCGGGTGGCCCACGTCGCGAGCGTGTGGGGCGAGACACCGATGTAGCCGGCGGCGTCGGGACGGCTAAGGGCGTTGGAGGTTTGCTCTGACATGCCCTACAGCGTGCAGGGCAGGTTCCACATGAAGCCGGCTCCACGGGGGACCGGAGGATGCTCACGTTTCCTTCCGCGCGCGCTCGAACGCTCTTTCCAGCGCCTTGGCCTTCACCTCGCGCGGCTCCTCGGTGCCGACGTAGACCCGCACGCTCCCCGCCCAACCGCGCTTGCGGGCTCCACCGCGCTCGAAGGCGATCGCCATGTTGTCGATCGATACGTCCCCCCAGGTATCACCACCGCGCAGCTCGGCGACCAGAGCACCGAACGTCTCACCGCGAAGCCCAGGCCGCTGACTCAGAACAGCACCGATCAAAATCGCAGCCGCAGACCGCGAGCGTCTCGGCGCTCGCCCACCCCGAGACGCACGCTCGGTCTGAGCCACCCTATCGCCGTATTCGAAACCGAACCGGTGTATCGTCACGTCCGAGTGGTGTGGCCAGCGCTCGCCCACGGCCTCAGTGAAGAAAATGGCCATCTGCGGAACGAGCTCACGCCTGGACAGCGCTGCTCTGGCGAGGTGGCGCAGATCGATCGAAGAGCTGATGACACGATCATCCCAGCGAAGCTCGGTCGGAACGCTGACGACGAAATCCGCCAAGCGTTGTATCGCCTCTCCCCAGTCCGAGCTTCGCGGGGGCGTGCGCCCTCGATCGAGATCTCGGATGGCCTCCGCGACATCATGTCCCATGGACGCAACGTTGTGGGGGTTCAGCGGTGGTCTCTCAGCCGGCAGAGGACGGGCCTTCGCGAGAGCCACGAGCAGCAAGCTCCCGAATAGCTCGGAGGCGTGCTCCTGCGTCTCCATCGTGTAGATGTCTTGCACGCCTTGAACGACCTTGCCGTTCAGCCATTCCTCGCGTTCCTGCGGCTCCATCAAATCGCCGATGGCGATGAGCCGCTCCAATATCTCCGCGGTAGACTTGCGGTCGCGAGCTCTCATGGCTCACCGCCCCTTCCCCGCCTTGCGCCCACGCTTCGGAGCCGTGACCGGCTCGGGCCGCTTCGCCGTCGGCAGGCGCACGACCTTGGCCCCCTCGCGCGTCGCCGCTTCGATCGCATCGCCAGCCGCAGCAAGCGAGCGCCGCAGCGCCTCGTCGGCGACGTGTGCATAGCGAGCCGTCGTCCGCTGGTCCGCGTGCCCGAGCACCGCGCCCACGTGCGCCAAGGGTGCGCCCGCATTGAGGGCATCGCTCGCGAACGAGTGCCGCAGATCGTGGAGCCGCACCCCCTCGAGCCCTGCGCGCTCGCGGACGAGCGACCACACGCGCCCCATGTTGCTGAGCGGGCTACCCGTCGCGCTCGGGCAGACCAGCGTCCCCGCCATCACGTGCTCGGGCCGGTGCTTGCGTAGCAGCTCCACGACCTGCGAGGTGAGCGGCACGACCTTGGCCCCCGTCTTGGAATCGGGCAGCCGCAGGCACGCGCGTTCGAGGTCCACCATGCTCCACGCAAGGCCGGTGATCTCCGACAAGCGAGCGCCCGTGAGCGCGAGCAAGCGAACGCAGAGCACGGCCCCGGGCGCGAGGTAGCCCGGCGTACCGGGGGCGGTACCCTCGGCCGCAGCGAGCACGGCCCACATGGCGGCGCGCTCGTCGGGTCGGAGGAACCGCTCCCGGCCCTGCTCGCGGAAGCGGCCCACGCCGCGGCAGGGGTTGGACCCGATGGGGAGCTCGCCCCATCGCTCGGCCGCTCCCATGGTCGCCGACAGCACCGCGAGCGTTCGGTTCGCGACCACCGGGCCGATCGCCTTGGAGACCGCGACCTTGATCCGCTCCACGTCGCGGCGCTCCACCGCGTCGAGCCGCGTCCGGCCGAGCGACGGGGCGATGTGGTCGCGGAAGATCTGCTGATAGAGCTCCGCCGTCCTCGCCTTGCGAGCGCCTCGCTTGCCAGGCTCATCAAGGAAGCGCTCGAACGCGTCGGCGAGCGAGAGGCCCGACCGCGCGCGTTGCTTGTCCCCTTGGGGATCGGCACCTCGAGCCGCATCGGCGAGCACGGCGCGAGCCCGCTTGCGTGCTTCCTCTACCGTGAGCGGACCGAACCGCCCGACCCGTAGCCGACGCTGGCGTCCCTCGCAGCGGTAGCGCACGGCGAACGTTGCCGCCCCAGCCGCGGTGACCACCACGTGCAGCCCCTCGGCCGTCGTGTCCCAAATCTCCACGCGCTCGCCTTGCGCGACGGCAGCCTTGATCGTTCGGTTGTCGAGCCGGACTCGCATCCCGGCCAGCATGACCGTGGGCACACGGTGGGCACAAGCTCTCGCAAAACCGGGCAAAACTGGGCTGGCTCACGCGAGTCCCAAATATGGCATATAGCCCCGAATTTCGACCATTCGAGCCCGATCCGCAAACCCGGGCAAGCTCCGGCAACCCCGCTGCTCTCAGCCTTCCAAGCTGAATGTCGCGAGTTCGAGCCTCGTCTCCCGCTCTCTTCAAGCCCCGACCTCGGGGCTTTTGCTCATCAAGCCCCCACGCCGACGCGATGCCCTCGCGCATGAACGGTCAACCGTCGTTGCCGTCGTCGAGGCCGTCGATATGACACATGCAGAACGTGACGATGTTGGTGTTGCCATCCTTGGGTGGTAGGCCGCCGATCACCTTGGACAGCTCGTGGTGATCGAGCGTCCGGATCTCGAGCTTGGGCAACGGCTTCCTGGTCTTGGTCTTCATCACGAAGGGATATGGCTCCGGGGCGGGCGCATCGGACAGCCGGGTCTACGGTTCTTCCCGCGGTTCGAGAACCCGTGGGGATTGTCACGGTGTGGTCGCATCGCGGCGCACTACATCGTGGTGCGCCGGTTCCTCTCGACGAAGCACGACGAGCCCATCGAGGATCCCATCCCATTCCGCTCGGTAGGGCTCGTGACCGATCGGGCGCGCGGCGATGGTCCCGAGCCCGGCGAGCTCCTCGGCGTTCAGGTAGCGAAGCTCTCGCTCCGGGCCCAGGGCCTGGCCTTCGAGGGACTCCGGGGGCGCAATGTCGAGCGTGCGCCCGGGCCGACCGCGAGGCTGGGTCGCGCCGGACTGAGCGGAGAACCCGATCGCCGCTGCGCGCTCGCCATAGTGCTCGTGGATGAGCTGCCCCAGCGGCTCGACGCCGCGGTACTTCTCGATCCCGTCGAGGGTCTTGGCGGCGTGAACGGTCGAACACCACACGATCGTCTTGGCCTTCGGTGCAAGCCGCTCGCGGTGCCACTGAAAATTCTCGAACATCGATGAGTCGCGGGCCGCGAAGCCGGCGAGCCCGCTCAGTCCGAAGTCGCGCGACACCCAGCGATGGAGGCTCTTGGCCATCGCGAGCTGCTCGGCCGCCTGCTCGGATCCCGCTTTGGATGCCAACGCGTCCTGCACCGCTTTCAAGCACGCGAGGATCGCTTCGTTGCTCTCCGCGGTGTAGGGGCTCGATTCGTCGTACCCCCAGGTGGTATGGCGCGTGAGCGTGGCCGCACACTCCGCCCGCCGCGGCTCGGGCAGCTGCGCCGCGAGCATGGCGGGGAGCTCTCGTTGCGCGTAGAAGGCCGTGGAGTGGATCTGGTCGTCGATACCCCTCACCTCCACCGTGCCGGCTTCCGCGGCCCGATGAAGCTCGGCGATCCAGGTCTGCGTCTCGCGGGCCTCCGACCAGACGGCCCCGATCGCGTTCGCCAGGTCCTGCGAGGTCGCCGTGCCCCGGGCATAGGCGTGGTCGAGCGCGACGAGCTCGTAGATCCCGCTCTCGATGAACACCGAGTCGAACCCGCACGACTGCACCAGCTCACGGACGAGCCGCGTCTTGAGCTCCCAGGTGCGTCCGTCACCGTGCTCGGCTTCGCCGAGGAGCACGACCTGCTTGTCGCAGAGATCGGCGATCAGGCGCTCGAGCTCGTCTCGTCGTTCGACCGAGGGCTCCTCGCTCGAGGCGGCGGGAGCCCGCTCGGGCTCGGCCGGACCTCCTGCGGGCACCCGCGGCGCAACACAAGCCCCGAGGCACACCAGCGCGAGCAGCCGAGCGTTCATCATCGCCCGCCGTGCCGCAGCGCCTACGACGCGAGCACCGCAAGCCGATGGCGCTTGCGATACTCCTCCACGGTGGCCATCGCGTTCGGCCGCTCTCTCCAGTTGGTCCATGAGTCCGTGTACGGATCATAGCCGCACTTGAGGGGCTTACTGTCCTCCGCGTCGGGATCTTCGAGCAAGGCCCGGCAGTCCGTACAGGCGTACCGATACGGGCAGTCCTGGCAGACCTTGATCTCGTCCTTCCTCGCCCGCCAGGGCTTCTGGAACGCGGCCTGGGCGACGACCTCCGCGAGCGCGACCTCCCCGTGCCGGCCGAACGACTTGGCCATCGCCGGACAGTTCCGGAGCTGCCCGCTCGCGTCCACCGAGACCTTCCGATTCAAGCACCCGTTGAGATGATGAAGCTCGTTGAACGTGGGTGTCGTCGGTGCGAGAAGCGCGCCGACGGTGATGGAGCCGCAATCGAGGCAGGATTCCAGCTTCTTCGTGGTGAAGCTGATCTCCGCCTTCGTGAGCGCAGCCGAGCTTCCTCGCGCGCCGCGATCGACCTCGAGCTTTCGATCCTCGTCCGATGAGTGCAGGGTCAGGCTGATGACGGTGGGGTTGCCCCTCACCACCGCGGCGTAGTCGTCGTCGGACCGCGCTGGATCGTGCACGAGAATCGCTTGCAGCGTCTGGATCGAGGTGCCGTGGCACACTCGCGCGAGCGCGCCGAGCTCGGAGGCTCCGAAGAGCAGCGAGTAGCTCCGCACCTGGAGATGCTGGCACCCGAGCGCGTCGAGCTCCGCGACGATCTTGGCGTAGTCGTGGTGCTGCGCGTCGACGTCGATGATGGCGTTCTCGATGACGCACGGCGCATCCCAGCCGGAGGGGATCGCCGGAAACGCGCCCGGGTCGGCCCTCATGCACGCGTATTCGTTGTCGAACAGGAACTCCAGGAGCTCGAGGAAGCCGGCGCGATCGTCCTCGGACAGCCCGTCGAGCAGCTCGCCCAGCCGCTGCTCGCGAATCGACTCGAGGAAGGGGTAGTACTCCGACGGAAACGTCGAGATCCGACCACGCGTCAGATCGTAGATCGCGGACGCGGCGTGCCCCTTGACCGGCACGCAGTCGGAGAACAAGAACACGTACTTCTCCCGCGAGTCTTGCGACACGGCTTCGATGTCCATGGTCAGAGCTCCGGCTTGGAGATCGGCTTCCTCGGCCGGCGGATGAACGCGGACGAATGGCGGTACTTCGGGAAGTCCATGGTCAGCGACTTCATCGTCGGCTCGTCCATGATCTCGTCGCTCACCATGATCTGACGGTAGCAGAGCGGCAGCCCTTCTTGCATGGCGCGGTCCAGGGCCAGGGGTTTCAGCTTATTGCTCATGTGCGAGTAGCCTCTCGGCGATCCGCCGCTCGATCGACAGGTTGCAGCTCTCCGAGTGATTGCCGAACTGTCCCACCGGGTTGACCTCGAGCAAGTAATACTGCCCCTGCTTGTCGACGATCATGTCGAAGGAGCCGGTGTTCAAGCCGAGCTTGGTCGCGAGCTGCGACAGCTTGCTCTCGATGTCCGGGGGCAGCCGAAATGGGATCACCCGATTGGGCTTCACCATGTTGTACTTGCGGTAATCGACCTTCGTCTGGTCGTCGTTCTGCGAGAAGATCGCCATCGCGTCGAAGGCATCGTCGAGGAAGAAGATCCGGAGCTCGAGGTCCTTGTCGACGTAGCGCTGGAAGAACGACGGGGTCATGTGCTCGGCCACGCCATCGAGGCTCTGGGGGTCCAGCAGCTCCGTGTACGTGAAGTATCCCGCCTTGCTCTCGCTGGTATCGAAGAGGTAGAGGCCGTCGGACATCGCCTTGGACACGTGGCCGTGACCCGACTCCACGAGCTCCTGTGCGTACCGACGCGAGCTCGAGACGCTGAACCATGGCGTCGAGAGCCCCAGCTCGCGGGCGAGCTCGAGGACGATGAGCTTGTTCGGGGTGGACCCGTGCGCGCTCCCCAGCACGGCGCAGCGCTTCTGCAGCACGTAGTGAAAGTGATCGCGAAGGACGCGATTCTCCTGCTGCAGCTTCTTGCTCAAGTGGTCCGTGAGCACCGAGGACACGGGCGCGGTCACGGGGGGATAGAGGTCCTTGAACCAGAAGCCGCCCTTGCGTAGCCAGGCACTGGACACGTCGGCGAGGCAGAATTCGTCGTCGTCGACCCGGACGAAGTAATCGTCGCCGCTGAACGTCAGATCCACACGATACCTGACGTCGGAATTGATCCGCACCACCTTTGTGTCGCTCAGGTGGTGGATCCACCGCATCACGTCGATGGTCGCAGGATCCCCGGCCGTGCTGAATATCAGAATCATGAGAGCCTGGAAGAGGAAAGCCGGCCCTCCGCCCGCGGAGAGCCGGCCGAAGATACCTGGTTCCCTAGTCGCCGTCGTCGGTGCCGTCGATGTGACAGACGGACACTGTACCGCAGGTGCAGCCATCGCGGGGCGGCAGGCCGCCAGTCACCTGGGACAGCTCGTTGTGATCGAGCGTCCGGACCTTGAGCTTGGGCAACGACTTCTTCGTTTCGGTCTTCTTCATCGTCTTCTTCTTTCTACCTACACGAGCGCCTACTCTATTTGGGCTTTTCGGCGGCCGCCCTGGGAATCCGGGTCCTGCTCGAGCCTCTCGATGGTGCGAGGCGAGGCGGTCCGATGCTCGACATGTGACTGTCACTGTCGATGCGGACCACGCCCGAGGGCAGGGGAGCAGGGTCTTCGGAAGCGGTAGACGGGACCCGGGACGAATCGATCATGAAAAAATGAGCTTCACGTGCTCGAGCCCTGCGCACTTCCCGCGCATGACTCGCTCGCCTGCGGGAAGGCCCGCGAGCCGTCCACGAACGCCAAGCCGTCCATCACCGCCAATTCAGTCGCCCTCGTCGACGCCATCGATACAGCACATGCAGCGCGTGCCAGTGGTGTTATCACCACCTGCGGGCGGTAGGCCGCCCGTCACGTTGGATAGCTCGTCGTGGTCGAGCGTCCTGATCTTGAGCTTCGGCAATGGCTTCTTGGTTTCGATCTTCTTCATCGTCGTCTTCTTTCTTCTAGCGTGGGCGCTTCGGCGGCCGCCCTCGTCGCGCCGCCAGTCCGTCACGTTGGGGTATGGTTCGACGGGGGACGAATCGGACAGCCGGGCGTGCTTTAATTTCCTCCGTGATATCGTCGGGGCCGTGCGTGGTGACCACGACGGCCTGGACAATGTTCTTCGCCGAGATGCAATCGCTCGCGGAGCGCGCACACGGCTCGCAGCGTAGCGAGGCGAGCTCGGCGAGGCCGACACGTGGCTGGCGTGCCGTTGTGATACAAGCCCGCGCGCGCCGCAGGAGCCGCTGACATGACGCATCTCGTCTATCCATGCACCAACTTCGAGGCCATCGAGGAGCTCACCCTCACGCGCGGCGAGGGCGTGTACGTGTGGGACGACCAGGGCAAGCAGTACCTCGAGGGCATGGCAGGCCTCTGGTGTGCGGCGCTCGGCCACGGCAACCAGGAGGTCATCGACGCGGCCAGCAAGCAGCTGCGCGAGCTCGGTTACGCGCCGATGTTCGGCGGCAAGACCCATCCCAAGGCCATCGCCCTCGCCGAGCGGCTCTCGGCCATGCTGCCCATGCGCGACGCCGCGGTGTTCTTCGGCAGCTCGGGCAGCGACGCCAACGACTCGCACATCCGCATGCTGCGCTACTACCACGCGGCCATCGGCAGACCGGAGAAGCGCAAGATCATCGCGCGCGAGCGCTCGTACCACGGCGTCACCGTGGCCGCGGCGGCGCTCACCGGCCTGCCCGTGATCCAGCAGCACTTCGACCTGCCCGTCGAAGCCCTCGGCATCCTGCGGACCGACCATCCCCACTACTATCGGGGTCGGCAGGGCGGTGAGTCGGAGGCCGAGTTCGTCGAGCGCATCGTCGGCAATCTCGAGGCGCTCATCGTGCGCGAGGGCCCGGAGACGATCGCGGCGTTCATCGCCGAGCCGATCACCGGGGCGAGCGGCGTCATCGTACCGCCCGACGGCTACTACCCGCGGGTGCAGGCGCTGCTGCGCAAGCACGACATCATGTTCTGGGCCGACGAGGTCATCACCGGCTTCGGCCGCACGGGCACCCCGTTCGGGGTGACCACCATGGGCATCGACGCGCCCGATCTCATGACCCTGGCCAAGCAGCTGACCGCGGCCTACATCCCGCTGAGCGCTGCGGCGATCCGCGGTGACATGTACGAGGCCATGGTCGAGCAGTCGGCCCGGGCGGGGATCTTCGGGCACGGATTCACGTATTCCGGTCACCCGGTGGCGTGTGCCGTGGCGCTCGCGGTGCTCGACATCTACGAGCGCGACGGCTTGTTCGCCCGCGCGGCCGAGCTCGGCGCGTACATGCAGGCGCGGCTCGGCGAGCTCATCGATCACCCGCTGGTCGGCGAGATCCGTGGCCGCGGCCTGATCGCCGCCATCGAGCTCGTCCGTAACAAGGCGACCGGCGAGCCGTTCCCGGCCCCCGGCATCGGCGGCTACGCGCAACGAGCCGCGCTCGGGCAGGGCCTCATCCTGCGTGCGATTGCGGGTTCAGCGCTGGCATTCTGCCCCCCGCTCGTCATCACGAAGGCGCAGGTGGACGAGATGCTGGCCAAGACCACCGCGGCCCTCGACCAGACCCTGGCCCACTGCCACGCGCAGGGTCTCCTCGCCGGCTGACGGCCATCCGAGATAGTGTACGGCTGCCCGCCGGCTCGCCCGGCGTGCGCTCCCATTCACCCTGGCGCTCCCATTCACCCTGGCGCTCCCACTCACTCGCGCTCCCAGGAGACCCCCCATGCTCGCACCGGCGCATCGGCTCGCGCTCATCCTCTCGCTCATCGCTCCGCTCGCCGCGTGCGGCAAGGACGGGGGCAAGACCGACACCAAGGAGACTCCCAAGGCGGTCGCGCCTCCGGCCGACGCCAAACCCGAGGGCAGCCTCGACATCCTCGCCTGGCCCGGATACATCGAGCGCGGCGAGACCGACAAGGCCTACGACTGGGTGACCGAGTTCGAGAAGCAGTCCGGCTGCAAGGTCAACGTCAAGACCGCGGGCTCGAGCGACGAGATGGTGGCGCTCATGAACCAGGGCGGCATCGATCTCGTGACCGCCTCGGGTGACTCGTCGCTGCGTCTGATTGCGGGCAAGAAGGTGCAGCCCGTGGACATCAGCAAGATCCCGTCGTACGCGAACGTGGACAAGCGCCTGCAAGACGCGCCCTGGCACACGGTCGACGGCACGCACTGGGGCGTTCCCTACCAGTGGGGCCCCAACGTCCTCATGTACAACACCCAGGTGTTCACCACGCCGCCCGATTCCTGGGCCGTGGTGTTCGAGCCCATGGACCTGCCGGACGGCAAGCCCAACAAGGGCCGGGTGCAGGCGTTCGACGGTCCCATCTACATCGCCGACGCCGCGCTCTATCTCATGACCAAGAAGCCCGAGCTCGGCATCAAGGACCCGTACGAGCTGACCCAGGCGCAGTACGACGAGGCGCTCGCGCTGCTCCGGCAGCAGAAGGCGCTGACGCACCGCTACTGGCACGACGCCACGCTCCAGACCCAGGACTTCACCAACGAGGGCGTGGTCGCATCGAGCTCCTGGCCGTTCCAGGTCAACACGCTCAAGGCCGCCAGCCAGCCCATCGCGTACGTCTTCCCCAAGGAAGGCGCCACCGGCTGGGCCGACACCACCATGCTGCACGCCGACGCCAAGCACCCGGTCTGCGCATACAAGTGGCTCGAGTGGTCGCTGAGTCCCAAGGTCCAGGGCGATCTCGCCGCGTGGTTCGGCTCGCTGCCCTCGGTGCCCACGGCCTGCGAGGGCAACGCGCTGCTCGGCCCGGACGGCTGCAAGAAGCAGGGCTGGGACAACTTCGACCAGATCAAGTTCTGGCGCACGCCGGTCAAGACCTGCGCGAGCCAGCCCGATGGCTGTGTTCCGTACGCCACCTGGAGCACCGACTACATCGCCATCATGGGCGGGAGCTAGTCATGCCCCCCCGCAACCACCTCCAGCAAACCAGCATCGCGGTGCCCCCCGAGGGGGGCTAGAGCGTCACCCGGGTCGCGCCACCATGAGCGCCGCCGTCGAGCTTCGTCGGGTCACGCGCACCTTCGGAAAGGCGCGCGCGGTGGACGACATCAGCTTCAGCGTGGCCGAGGGCGAGTTCTTCTCGATGCTCGGCCCGTCCGGCTCGGGCAAGACCACGTGCCTGCGCCTCATCGCCGGCTTCGAGCTGTGTGACCAGGGGGCCGTCCTGCTGCACGGCGACGACGTGTCGCGCACGCCACCGTACCGCCGACCGGTCAACACGGTGTTCCAGGACTACGCGCTCTTCCCCCACATGTCCGTGCTCGACAACGTCGCGTACGGGCTGCGCGTGCGCAAGGTGCCGCGGCGCGAGCGCGAGGCCCGGGCCCACGAGATGCTGGCCACGGTGCAGCTCGAAGGCATGGCCAAGCGCCGACCGGCGCAGCTCTCGGGCGGCCAGCGGCAGCGCGTGGCGCTGGCGCGCGCGCTGATCAACCAGCCGCGCGTGCTGTTGCTCGACGAGCCGCTCGGCGCGCTCGACCTCAAGCTGCGCGAGGAGATGCAATTCGAGCTCAAGTCGCTGCAGCGAAAGCTCGGCATCACGTTCGTCTACGTGACCCACGACCAGCACGAGGCGCTCGGCATGAGCGACCGCGTCGCCGTGGTCAACCACGGCCGCATCGAGCAGCTCGACACGCCCGCCGGGCTCTACGAGCGGCCCAGGACCGCGTTCATCGCCACCTTCGTGGGGACCTCCAACGTCTTCGAAGGCGAGCTCGCCCGCGCGCTCGGGCACGCGAAGAAGACCGTGTCCGTGCGTCCGGAGCGCGTCGGCTTCGGCCCTGGCCGCGACGGCGACATCACCTTGGAAGGCACCGTCCTCGCCCGGCAGTATCACGGCGCCACCAGCCGCTACGACATCGCCGTGGCCGACGCCAAGCTCTGCCTCGTCTGCCCGAGCGCCGAGGCGCAGCTCGAGCCCGGCGGAGCGGCCACCGTGCACGTGCCGGCGGCCGCGGTCCACGAGCTCGAGCCCGCGACCCCGGGCCGCGACGCGCCCGCGGTCGAGGAGCGCGCATGAAGCCGCTCGAGCTCTCACCGCCGGGTCCGTGGCCACGCATTCGCGGCGCGGCGTCCGATGTCCTGTACCGGCGCCGCTGGTTCTACCTCTCGCTGCTGCTTGCGCCGCCGCTCTTGTGGTTCGGCATCGTGTACCTCGGCGCGCTCGTGGCCCTGCTCGTCCAGAGCTTCTACTCGCTCGACGAGTTCAGCGGCTCGGTCGTCCCCGAGCCCACCCTCGACACCTGGAAGAGCCTCGTCTCGTCGCCGGCCAACGTCGACATCGTGGAGCGCACGCTCTACATGGCCACCGCGGTGACCGTGGGGTGCATGATCCTGGCGTTCCCGATCGCCTACTTCATGGTCCGCTACGCCCGCGGTCGGTGGAAGGCCCTGTTCTACCTCGGCATCATGCTGCCGCTCTGGGCCAATTATCTGGTGCGCGTGTACGCGTGGAAGATCATCCTGGCCAAGGAGGGCGTCATCACCTGGGTCATGGCCAAGCTGCACCTCACGGGGCTGCTCGAGGCCATGCTCGAGGCGCCGGTGATCGGCGGCCAGACGCTCTCGACCTCGTACTTCGGCATGTTCCTCGTGTTCACGTACATGTGGCTGCCGTTCATGGTGCTGCCGATCCACGCCGCGCTCGAGCGCGTGCCCGAGTCGCTCGTCCAGGCCGCCTCGGATCTGGGCGCGACCCCGTTCCAGAGCTTCCGCACCGTGATCCTGCCGCTGGCCCTGCCCGGCGTGGTCGCGGGCTCGATCTTCACGTTCTCGCTGACCCTCGGCGACTTCATGATCCCGTACCTCGTGGGCACCTCGGGCTTCTTCATCGGCCAGGCCGTGTACGTGCTCCAGGGCTCCTCGGGCAACATCCCGCTGGCGGCAGCGTTCTCGGTGCTGCCCGTCGTCATCATGGCGATCTACCTGACCATCGCCAAGCGCCTGGGAGCCTTCGATGCCCTCTGACGCTGGGCGCGAGCAGTCGATCGGCGAGCGCCGGAGCCCGATCGCGCTGCGCGTGGCCGCGGGTGCGGGTCTCTTGTTCCTGCACCTGCCGATCCTGCTCATCGTCTTCTACGCGTTCTCCACCGACGACAAGACCTACCGCTTCCCGATCCCCGGCTTCACCCTGCGCTGGTTCTCCGCGGCGTGGGAGCGCGAGGACGTGTGGGCGGCGCTGAAGCTCTCGCTCGAGGTCGCGAGCGTGGCCACCGGCATGGCCCTGGTGCTGGGCACCATGGCCGCCGCGGCGCTCCACCGCAGCCGCTTCTTCGGCAAGCAGAGCATCACCCTGCTGTTCATCCTGCCGATTGCCTTGCCCGGCATCGTCACTGGCATCGCGCTGCGCTCGGCGCTGGCGATCATGGAGATCCCGTTCAGCTTCTGGACCGTGGTCGTCGGCCACGCCACCTTCTGCGTGGTCGTGGTGTACAACAACGCCATCGCCCGATTTCGTCGTACCTCGCACTCGATGATCGAGGCGTCCATGGATCTCGGCGCCGACGGCTTCCAGACCTTCCGCTACGTGGTACTGCCCAACATCGCCACCGCGCTCCTGGCCGGGGGCATGCTGGCGTTCGCGCTCTCGTTCGACGAGATCATCGTCACCACCTTCACCTCGGGCCACGAGCAGACCGTGCCGATCTGGATGCTCAACGAGCTGGTCAGGCCGCGCAACCGTCCGGTCACCAACGTGGTGGCCGTATTCGTCATGGTCGTCACGCTCGTGCCGATCCTCCTCGCCTACTACTTCACGCGCGGCACCGAGAGCGTGGCCGGCAGCGGCAAGTGAAAAGGAGCACGCGATCCCATGCAGAAGCTGGAGAGCCCCATCGTCACCACGATGTTCATCGACGGCCAGTCGGTCACCGGCAAGGGTGAGACCCTGGCGGTCGTCGACCCGGCCACGGGCCAGACGATCGTCTCGATGGCCGAGGCCGACGAGGCCCAGGTCGCCGCCGCGGCCCAGGCCGCGCAGCGGGCCTTCGACGGCTGGTCGCGCACGCCACCGCGCGACCGCGCGGGCATGCTGCTCCGCATGGCCGACCGCGTCGAGGCGCACGCCGAGGAGCTGGCGGCGCTCGAGTCCCGCAACTGCGGCAAGCCCCGCGCGGCCGTGCTCGCGGACGAGATTCCAGCGATCGCCGACGTCTTGCGGTTCTACGCGGGCGCGGCCCGCTGCATGACCGGCTCGGCGACCAACGAGTACATGCCCGGGTTCACCAGCATGATCCGCCGCGATCCCATCGGCGTCATCGCGTCGATCGCTCCGTGGAACTACCCGCTGATGATGGCAGCCTGGAAGCTGGCCCCTGCGCTGGCTGCGGGCAACACCGTGGTGCTCAAGCCGTCGGAGCTCACGCCGCTCACGACGATGCGCTTCGCCGAGCTCGTGGCCGACATCCTGCCCCCGGGCGTGCTCAACGTGCTGTTCGGCCGCGGGCCGAACGTGGGTGCGCCGCTCGTCGCCCGGCCCGAGGTACGCATGGTGTCGCTCACGGGGTCGGTGGCCACCGGCCAGAAGCTGCTCGAGATCGCCGCGGGCTCGCTCAAGCGCACCCACCTCGAGCTCGGCGGCAAGGCGCCGATCCTGGTGTTCGACGACGCCAACATGGCCGAGGTGGTGAGCGGCATCCGTGCGTTCGGCTACTACAATGCCGGCCAGGATTGCACGGCCGCGTGCCGGATCTACGCGGGCGAGAAGGTGTACGACAAGCTGGTCGCGGATCTGGCCGGTGCGGTCTCGAGCATCACCGTCGGTGGCCCCGAGGAGAACGGCGTGGAGATGGGCCCGCTGGTCTCGGCACAGCACCGCGAGCGCGTGCGCGGCTACGTCGACCGTGCGGCCGCGGCCCGGCACATGGAGGTCGTGACCGGCGGCCGAGCGGGGGAGGGCGCGGGCTTCTTCTACCAGCCCACGGTCATCGCCGGCGCGCGGCAGGACGACGAAATCGTGCAGAAGGAAGTCTTCGGCCCGGTGGTCTCGGTGACCCGCTTTCGTGACACCGACGAGGCGATCCGCTGGGCCAACGACTCGGCCTACGGGCTGGCGTCATCGGTATGGACGAGCGACGTCGGCCGGGCCATGCGCGTGGCCGCGGCGTTGCAGTATGGGTGTACGTGGATCAACACGCACTTCATGCTGGTCAACGAGATGCCCCACGGCGGGCTCAAGCAATCGGGCTACGGCAAGGATCTCTCGATGTATGGGCTCGAGGACTACACGGCCGTGCGGCACGTGATGATCAAGCACTGACCACGAGCCCGTCGTCATGCGCCCACTCGTCCCCTTGCTGGTGCTCGCGGGCTGCTGGGCTTGCCACCGCCCACCGCCTGCCGAGCCGCAGCCCGCTCGTCCCCAGCCGAGCGACGTCCCCACCTCGGCCTCGGCCTCGCCCGACCCGCCCGCGAGCACCCCGCCCATCGATGGCCTCGAGCACTGGGCCACGGTCTCGCTGACCCCCGAGGCCTTCCTGGCCCAGGCCAGGGAATCCGGCCTGCGCATCGACCGTGTCGTCGAGGTCTCTTCTCTCCCCGACCTCCTCGCCGCGCTCGCCGATGGCACCGCGATCCTGCTGGCCCCCGGCCGATACGTGCTCGAGGACTCTGCTCTCTTGGCCGAGCCGGAGGAGAGAGCCCGTCTGCCCGACTGGTCGAAGCTCTCGGAGCACTACGACGACGGCGAGATCCACGACCTGCACGACCTCGCGATCGTGGGGACCGGTCCCGGACCCACCGTCATCATCCAGCCCGATGCCTATGCCCATGTGCTCGCGTTTCGCAACGTTCGCGGCCTCGCGCTGCACGGGCTCACCCTCGGGCACCGCCCCGACCGGGGCTGGTGCCGCGGCGGCGTGGTGCGGGTGGTCGAGTCATCGAACGTGCTCGTCTCGGAGAGCACCCTGTTCGGTAGCGGCACCGAGGGGCTCACCCTCATCACCGTCGACGGGCTCCGCATGCAGGATGGCGTGATCACTGACTGCAGTCAGTCGTTCTCGACGATCTCGAATTCACGCGGCATCTCGTACGAGCGGGTGCGGGTGGTGGGCAACCGCGGCGACCTCCTCCGCGGCTTCGCCATCCACCACTCGGAGGTCTCGCTCTCCAACTGCACGATCGCCGACAACCAACCGCTGGCCTGGGAGGGCGATAGCTCCTACGGCCTGCTGTTCCATGTCGACGGTGACTACGACATCGCGCGATGGTTCGTCGACCAGCCGCGCGCGCTCGAGCCCGAGCGAACGCGCAGCGAGGTTCACCTGCACAACACCATGGTGGACGGCGAGCGGATCATGCGGTCGCTTCCATGACGTTCGTGCGTGCGAGCAGTGTGCGCCCGCCCACCCAATCACGTGATTCGGCCGCTGGGCTGGCCGACCTCGGTGCGCCCGCGCCATGAACGAGCCCCGAGATCCGATACGATCCCACCAATGGCTCGTTCCGCCGCGTTCCATCGCTTGCAGCAACTCGTCGCGCTCGCTCGCTTCGCGCGCGCGCACGACCTTCGCGACCCCGCTTCGATCCGCGCCGCGGCTGCCCGCGCAGCCGGTGAGCAAGACCCCTCGATGCTGGCTGGCGCCCCCACCCGTCGCGCCATGCTCGGCGGCCTCGCGGGCACGCTCGCGGTCGCAGCCGCACCGGGCAGCTCGGGCTGCGGCGGCGACGAAGATCCCCCTGGCGAAGCCCGCATCGCCATCGTCGGCGGCGGCATCGCCGGCATCCTCTGTGCCCACCGCCTCGCCGAGGCCGGGGTGCAGGCCTCCGTGTACGAGGCCACCGATCGCGTCGGCGGGCGCATGTACACCGGCCGCGACCTGTTCCCCGAGGGCCAGGTCTGCGAGCTCGGCGGCGAGCTCATCGACAGCAACCACACCACCTTGTTCGCGCTCGCCGACGAGCTCGAGCTCGTCCTCGACGATCGCCTCGGAGAGCCCTACGCAGCGCTCCGCCCCGACACCTACTGGGTCGGCGGCACAGCGGTCGACAACGACACGCTCCTCATGCAGCTCGTGGCTACGATCGACGACATCCAGGCCGATTTCGACGCCGCCGAGAGCGACGACGCCGCATACGCGGCGCTCGACGTCGAGTCGCTGTCCGCGTGGCTCGACCGCCGGCTACCCCTCGCCACCTACCGCGAGCTGCACGCCGTGCTCGATGTGGCCTACCGCGGCGAGTTCGGGCTCGAGAACGACCAGCAGTCGGCGCTCAACCTCATCTACCTCCTGGGGCTCGAGACCGATGCCTTCCGCATCTTCGGCGACAGCGACGAGCGCTGGCACGCGCACACGGGCAACGACTCCTTCGTCACCGAGCTCGCGGCGCGCCTACCCGAGGGTACGCTAGCGCTCGAGCATCGCCTGATGGCCGCCCGCGGCCGCGGCCCGTTCACGCTCACGTTCGAGACCCCCGACGGCGAGCTCACCGTAGAGGTCGACAAGGTCGTGTTCGCGCTGCCGTTCTCGATCCTCCGCGAGCTCGACACCGCCGACCTCGAGCTCAGCGATGAAAAACGCGAGATCATCGACACGCTCGGCTACGGCACCAACGCCAAGGTCATGGCCGGCTTCTCCCGCCCGGTGTGGCGCGAGGATCACAGCGCGCTCGGCTCGGCCACCACCGATCTGCCGTTCCAGCAGTCATGGGACACCTCGCTCGGGCAGGACGGCACCACCGCGATCCTCACCAACTTCCTCGGCGGCCAGGCCGGCCTCGACGCGGGCGCCGGCACGCCCGAGGACTGGGTCACCAGCGTGACGCTGCCGGGCCTCGACGAGGTCTACCCCGGCACCGCGGCGGCCTACACGGCGGGCAGCGCCGTGCGCATGCACTGGCCCACCGTGCCCACGCAGAAGGGCAGCTACACCTGCTATCGGCCGGGCCAGTGGGCGTTCTGGTCGCTCGAGGGCGAGCGCGAGGGCGACCTGCACTTCTGCGGCGAGCACACCAGCGCCGACTTCCAGGGCTGGATGGAGGGCGGAGCCGAGACCGGCGAGCGAGTGGCCAGCGAGATCCTCGACGACCTCGGCCTCGAGCTGCCGAGCTCCCTCGAGCGCCGCGCGGCCCTGCAGCGGCTCCTGCCGCCGATCCCACGGCAGGCTCGCAACGCGCTACGGCTCCTGCGGGCCCGTCGGGCGGTCTACGGCGCATGGGCCGCAGCCCGGTAACCCTCGTTTCCTCACGTCCCTGCCCCGCACAGGGCGCGGGCTCCTCGGGGGCTGCCGCTTGTCCTGCGCGCCGGACCAGTCTAGAAACACGCCCCCAAACGACCCCCCTTCGCACCCACGCCCTCGTAGCTCAGTTGGTAGAGCGCGTCCTTGGTAAGGACGAGGTCTCCGGTTCAAATCCGGTCGAGGGCTCCGCACGGCGAAGACGATCCCCGTCATCAACGCAAGACAGCGAAAAGCGCGTCCAGAGGTAAGGCGACATGTCCAAGGAGAAGTTCGTTCGCGACAAGCCCCACGTGAACATCGGCACGATCGGCCACGTGGACCACGGCAAGACGACGCTGACGGCGGCGATCACCAAGGTGCTGTCGCTGCGTGGTTGGGCGGAGAAGGTCGACTTCGAGAACATCGACAAGGCGCCGGAGGAGCGCGAGCGCGGGATCACGATCTCGACGGCGCACGTGGAGTACAACTCCAACAAGCGTCACTACGCGCACGTCGACTGCCCCGGACACGCCGACTACATCAAGAACATGATCACGGGAGCGGCGCAGATGGACGGCGCGATCCTGGTGGTGAGCGCGCCGGACGGCCCGATGCCGCAGACGCGCGAGCACATCCTGCTGGGGCGCCAGGTGGGCATCCCGCAGATGGTGGTGTTCCTCAACAAGGTCGACATGATGGCGGCCGACGATGAGGAGATGGTCGAGCTGGTCGAGGTGGAGCTGCGCGAGCTGCTCTCCAAGTACGAGTACGACGGTGACAAGACGCCGATCATCCGGGGCTCGGCCCTCAAGGCGCTCAACGCCCCGAGCTGGGAGTCCGAGGACGCCAAGTGCATCTTCGAGCTGATGGACGCGTGCGACAGCTACATCCCGGACCCGATCCGAGAGCTGGACAAGCCGTTCCTGATGCCGGTGGAGGACGTGTTCACGATCTCTGGCCGCGGAACGGTGGCGACGGGCCGCGTGGAGCGCGGGGTGATCAAGGTCGGCGAGGAAGTGGAGATCGTGGGTCTGCGAGACACGCAGAAGACCACCGTCACCGGCGTGGAGATGTTCCGCAAGCTGCTCGACCAGGGGCAGGCGGGAGACAACGTGGGGGTGCTGCTTCGCGGAGTGAAGCGCGAAGAGGTGGAGCGCGGCCAGGTGCTGTGCAAGCCGGGGAGCATCAAGCCGCACATCCACTTCAAGGCGCAGGTGTACGTGCTCAAGAAGGAGGAGGGTGGACGCCACACGCCGTTCTTCAAGGGCTACCGACCGCAGTTCTACTTCCGTACGACGGACGTGACGGGCGACATCCTGCTGCCCGAGGGGGTGGAGATGGTGATGCCCGGGGACAACATCGAGCTGGAGATCAAGCTGATCGCGACGATCGCCTGCGAAGAGGGCGTGAAGTTCGCGATCCGCGAGGGCGGCCGCACGGTGGGCGCCGGCGTGGTCACCAAGATCATCACCTGAGAGCGCAGGGCCCACGGCCCTCGGCTCGGTTTCACCCAACAAAATCAGTACGTTACGTGCCTCGCTGCGGACCGGCGCCCGTCGGATTCCGCGCGAGGCACGTCACATCATGCCCCAGGACTTCGTTCCTGGGCTCCCTTGCAACACGGAACGGCTCTTGCTATAGGCAACGGCCCTTCGCGCCGGCAGGTCACCCATGGCTCAAGGACATCGCATCATCATCTCCCTGGAATGCCAGGAGTGCAAACGCCGCAACTACAGCACCATGAAGAACCGGCGCAACACTCCCGAGAAGCTCGCGCTCAAGAAGTACTGCCGGTTCTGCCGCAAGCAGACCGAGCACAAGGAGACCAAGTAAGCCGCCGGCCAAAAGCCACGCCGGCGTCGTTCGTACCCTAGGGCGTTAGCTCAGTTGGTAGAGCAGCGGACTCCAAATCCGCAGGCCGGGGGTTCGAGCCCCTCACGCCCTGCCCCACGAGGCCCTCTAGCGGCGCCGGGTCCGCCGTCAGAACCGCCTTCCTCGGCCCCATCCTTTCCCCATGGCGAGCTCCCGCAAACGAACAGCACAGGCCGGCCTCAAGCGGGACTTCGATCCTGCGCGCTGGGCACACCTCATCTTCGTGCTCGGCGGGTTCATGGCGGCCTACGTCCTGTCCAACGCGATCCTCGACATCTGGGAGCTCGTGTGGGCCAAGTGGCCGCAGTCGGTGCCTCGCCAGGACGACCTGCAGTCCAACTACGCCGGCATCGCGCTCGCTGCCATCGGCACACTCTATGCGTGGCGGCGAAAGGACTGGTTCCAGTTCTGTACCGAGGTGGTCTCCGAGATCGCGCAGGTCACCTGGCCCACGCGCGCCGAGACCCGGGTGGCGACCATCGTGGTCGTCGTCATGACCATCATCAGCTCGATCATCTTGTGGGGCATGGACCGCCTGTGGTCGACGATCACCAACTGGCTCTACGGCATGTAGCCGCGGGCCCCGCGAACGCGAAGTGAGGGAGCCGACCGTGTCGAACGATGAGCACGAGCGCGAGCGCGAGAAGGAGTGGTTCGTGGTCCACACGTTCTCGGGCTACGAGAATTCGGTCAAGCGTGCCCTCGAGGAGCGCATCAAGGGCAAGACCTTCGAGGATCAGTTCGGCGAGATCCTCGTGCCCTCCGAGCAGGTGACCGAGCGCCGCGGCAAGCGCAACATCAAGACCAGCCGCAAGTTCTTCCCCGGCTACATCTTCGTGAACATGGAGCTCACGAAGGAGTCGTGGCACGTCGTCAAGAACACCCCCAAGGTCACCGGCTTCCTCGGCGATCCCAACCCCAAGCCGATTCGCCAGGCCGAGATGAGCCGGATGCTCGGGCACACCACCGGCCATCCCGAGGTCAGCCCCGAGGCGCCTCCCGCTCCCGAGGTGCACTACAAGGTGGGCGACCAGGTCCGCGTTCGCAGCGGTGCGTTCGCCAACTTCGCGGGCGAGGTCGAAGAGGTCAACAACGACAAGCAGAAGATCTGGCTGTCGGTCTCGATCTTCGGACGCCCGACCCGTGTCGAGGTCGACTTCGCCGAGGTCGAATTGGCGGCGAGCTAAGGGCCATCCACGGCTCCCCCTCCAGCGCTTTCCAGGGTTCTACGTCATGGCAAAGAAGGTCACCGGCTTCATCAAGTTGCAGTGCAAGGGCGCCGAAGCCACCCCTGCACCGCCCATCGGGCCCGCGCTGGGCTCCAAGGGCGTCAACATCATGGACTTCGTCAAGCAGTTCAACGCGCGCACGGCGAAGGACAAGGGCAAGGTGCTGCCCGTCGAGATCACGGTGTTCAGCGACCGCTCGTTCACCTTCCTGGTCAAGACTCCGCCGGCCGCCTACATGCTCCTCCAGGCCGCGGGCATCGAGAAGGGCTCCGGCGAGCCCAACAAGATCAAGAAGGGCAAGGTCAGCCGCGCCCAGCTCCGCGAGATCGCCGAGACCAAGCTCAAGGACATGAACGCCTTCGACGTCGAGCAAGCGATGCGCTCCATCGCCGGCACCGCCCGCTCGATGGGTCTCGACGTGGTTGATTAGGCCCCGCAACCAGCAGTAGGCAAGCCTCCAACCAGCTTGCCCCCAGAGGGGGGCATGGCCTCGTCGCTACCACTGTCTTCGTTCAGCATTCGCATCTCACGACCCGGGGGAGGAGCCGACCGCTCCGCTCGCACCCCGGAGGAGAGCATCCATGGGAAAGAAGTTCACCAACTCCAAAGCCATGTTCGATCGGGCCAAGCGCTACACCCTCGTCGAGGCGTGTGACTTGGTCGTGAAGATGTCCTACGCCAAGTTCGACGAGACCATCGACGTCGCCGCGCGCCTGGGGGTCAACCCGCGCCACGCCGACCAGATGCTGCGCTCGTCGGTCGCGCTGCCCCACGGCACTGGCAAGACGGTCCGCGTGATCGTGTTCGCCAAGGGCGAGCGCGCCGCCGAGGCCACGAGCGCCGGGGCCGACCTGGTGGGCGCCGAGGACCTGGTGGCCAAGATCCAGGAGGGCTGGCTCGAGTTCGACTCGGCGATCGCCACGCCCGACATGATGGGCCTCGTGGGACGCCTCGGTCGCGTGCTCGGCCCGCGCAACCTCATGCCCAACCCCAAGGTGGGCACGGTGACGATGGACGTGGGCAAGGCGGTGCGCGAGCTCAAGGCCGGCCGCATCGACTTCCGTACCGAGAAGACCGGCATCGTGCACGTGCCCATCGGCAAGGTCTCGTTCGGCGGCGCCAAGCTCAAGGAAAACCTGTTCGCGCTGCTCGAGACGCTCCAGCGGCTCAAGCCGTCCACCGCCAAGGGCAAGTACTTCAAGAGCATCACCATCTCGTCGACCATGGGCCCCGGGGTCCGGCTCGACACCAATGAGGTGGCGGCGCTGGTCGAAGCTTGAGGCTATTTCTAGCCCCCCGCCATCACCGGTAGGCAAGCGGTGCCGATCGGTGCCCCCAGAGGGGGCCTGGCAGGCGGCCTCCTCGAGGCGGCCGAGCGCAGCAGACCCCGTTCCTTCCTGGAGGTGAGACCTTCGCGATCACGATTCCTCGTCCACTTCGTCCTCACGCTCGGCCCCTAGGCCCGAGCACCACTCCCAGACAGCAGGTCGTTCGCGGCTGCGAGCGCTAAGCATCCCGGGCTCGGGATGGCCAGCCCAGAGTGGAAGGCGTCGAGGAGACGGTCTCCAGTGGGAGCCCCTCCGGTAGGCCCTTCCGCACCACGAAACCAGCCCTCTCGAGGGCCCTACCGAAGGAGGAGTCCACATGGACACTGCAACCAAACACGAGCTGTCCGCCAAGCTGCGCGAAGAGATCCAGGGGGTCACTGCCCTGGTGCTCGTGGAATTCGCCGGGATGACGGTGGCCGCAGCCAATGAGCTGCGCACCAAGTTCCGGGACGCCGGTTGTCACTACCGGGTCTACAAGAACTCCACGATCCGCTTCGCGACCGAGGGCACCAAGCACGAGCCCATTGCCCAATTGCTCAAGGGCGTGTCGGGGCTGGCCTACAACTCCGACGACCCCGGCGCGCCGGCCCGCGTGGCCCGCGACTTCGCCAAGGACAACGAGCAATTCAAGGTCAAGGGCGGCGTCTCCGACGGGACGCTGCTCGATGTCTCCGGCATCGAGCTCCTGGCCAACATGCCCGGGCCGCGCGAGCTCAAGGCCCAGTTCCTGGCCCTGCTCAACACGCCTGCGACCCAGATGGTCCGGGTGCTCAACGCTCCGGCGCAGAGCTTCCTGTACCTGCTCAACGCGAAGAAGGACAAGGACGCGGCCTAGCACGCGGCCTTCTCACCCACTCCAACCAGATTTCCTCGAAAGCAACACACCATGGCAGACATCACCAAAGACCAGGTCATCGACTTCCTCTCCAACCTCCCCGTCATGGAGATCGCCGCGCTCGTCAAGGAGCTCGAGGCGAAGTGGGGCGTGTCGGCCGCCGCGCCGGTCGCCGTCGCCGGTCCCAACAACACCGGCCCCGCCCCGGTCGCCGAGGAGAAGACCGAGTTCGACGTCCACCTCAAGAGCTTCGGCGACAAGAAGATCAACGTGATCAAGGCCGTCCGCGAGCTGATTCCGGGCCTGGGCCTCAAGGAGGCCAAGGAGCTCGTCGAAGGGGCGCCCTCCAAGGTGAAGGAAGGCATCTCCAAGGACGAGGCCGAGAGCTTCGCCAAGAAGCTCAAGGAAGCCGGCGCCGAGGTCGAGGTCAAGTAAACCCCGACAACCCCAGGATCCGGCGGTACCCGCTCCGAGGGCGCCGCCGGATTTCGGATTTCTTGATGTTTCAGGGCTGGCACGCGCCTAGCAGCGTGCTACGTCTTTGCCCCTTGCGGCGAGCGGCGTCCCGAGCCAGCCTCGCCCCGCCCAAGCCCCCCACGAGATCGCGCCCCCCATCGTCGTGATGGACCGAGGGGCACCCGCCGGACCGCCCCCTGATCGCCCAGGGGGGCTCGTTACGAGCCCGGCGGCTCGTTCCCCAAGCCCGAAGGACAGCCGAGGAGAGCCCGATGCCACCGGTCATTCAGAACAACTTCAGGGTACGCAAGAACTTCGGGAAGCTCAAGAAGATCGTCGAGGTCCCGAACCTCATCGACATCCAGAAGCGGTCCTACGACAAGTTCCTGCAGCGCGAGACCCCGCTCGACGAGCGCGAGGACATCGGCCTCCAGGCCGTGTTCAAGAGCGTGTTCCCGATCAAGGACTTCGGCGAGACCAGCTCGCTCGAGTTCGTGAGCTACTCGCTCGATCGCCCGAAGTACGACGAGGACGAGTGCCGCGCCCGCGGCATGACGTTCGCCGCGCCGATCAAGGTGGTGGTGCGCCTCGTCGTGTGGGACGTGGACGACGAGACCGGCACGCAGTCGATCCGCGACGTGAAGGAGCAGGAGGTCTACTTCGGCGAGATCCCGCTCATGACCGAGCACGGGACGTTCATCATCAACGGCACCGAGCGCGTGGTGGTGTCGCAGCTGCACCGCTCGCCGGGCGTGTTCTTCGACCACGACCGCGGCAAGACCCACTCTTCGGGCAAGAAGCTGTTCTCCGCGCGCGTGATCCCGTACCGCGGCTCGTGGCTCGACTTCGAGTTCGACCACAAGGACCTCATCTACGTCCGCATCGACCGGCGCCGCAAGCTCTACGCCACGGTGCTGCTCCGCGCGCTCGGCTTCACCACGCAGGAGCTGCTCGATTATTTCTACGAGAAGGAGACGATCACGATCGCCGACGGCGAGCCCGACGAAGATGGCGTGATCCAGGCCCGCCTCTACCGCTCGGTCGACTACGATCTGCTGCTCCAGCAGCGGGCGCCGCACGACATCAAGGACCCCGAGAACGGCCACGTGCTCGTCAAGAAGGGCCGCAAGATCTCGCGCGCGCACATCAAGAAGATGAAGAACGCGGGCATCGAGCTCCTGCCGATGGAGCTCGAGGAGCTCGTGGGCAAGTTCGCGGCCGAGGACATCATCGACGAGAACACCGGCGAGGTGCTGCTCAACTGCAACGAGGACCTCAACGAGGAGTCCGTGCAGCGGCTCATCGACGCGGGCGTCAAGAAGTTCCGCGTGCTGTTCATCGACGACTTCAACGTCGGCCCGTTCCTGCGCGACACGCTGCTCCAGGACAAGCTCACCTCGCCCGAGGAGGCCATCCTCGAGATCTATCGGCGCCTGCGCCCCGGTGATCCGCCCACGCTCGAGACCGCGCGCAACCTGTTCGAGTCGCTGTTCTTCAGGGCCGACCGCTACGACCTGTCGACGGTCGGCCGCCTCAAGCTCAACCACAAGTTCGGGCTCGACGAGGCGCTCGAGACCCAGATCCTCACCAAGCGCGACATCATGGAGACGGTCAAGTACTTGATCGAGCTCCGGAACGGTCGCGGCCAGATCGACGACATCGATCACCTCGGCAACCGCCGCGTGCGCGCGGTGGGCGAGCTGATGGAGAACCAGTACCGCATCGGCCTCGTTCGCATGGAGCGGGCGATCAAGGAGCGCATGAGCATGTCCCAGGAGATGGACGCGCTCATGCCCGCCGACCTCATCAACGCCAAGCCGGTCTCGGCGGTGGTCAAGGAGTACTTCGCCAGCTCGCAGCTGTCGCAGTTCATGGACCAGACCAACCCCTTGTCCGAGGTGACCCACAAGCGGCGGCTCTCGGCGCTCGGGCCCGGTGGCCTCACCCGCGAGCGCGCCGGCTTCGAGGTGCGCGACGTCCACTCGACTCACTACGGCCGCATCTGCCCGATCGAGACCCCGGAAGGTCCGAACATCGGCCTCATCGCGTCGCTGTCCACGTACGCGCGCATCAACGAGTTCGGGTTCATCGAGACCCCGTACCGCTCGGTCGACGGCGGCATCGCCTCCACCGAGGTCGCGTACTACAGCGCGCTGCAGGAGATGGGGCACTACATCGCGCAGGCCAACGCGCGCGCCGACGAGAACGGCAAGCTGCTCGCCGACCAGGTCCACTGCCGCTACAACGAGGACTTCGTGCTGGTCTCGCCGCACGAGGTGACGCTGATGGACGTGTCGCCCAACCAGCTCGTGTCGGTGGCCGCCTCGCTCGTGCCGTTCCTCGAGCACGACGACGCCAACCGCGCGCTGATGGGCTCCAACATGCAGCGCCAGGCCGTGCCGTGCCTGCGGCCCGACGCGCCGCTCGTCGGCACCGGCATGGAGTCGCACGTGGCGCGTGACTCGGGCACCACCGTGGTGGCCGAGCGCGACGGCGTGGTCGAGCAGGTCGACGGCAGCCGCATCGTGGTCAAGCCGGTGGCCGGCCGCGACCAGAGCCGCTCGATCCTGGGCGCCAAGCCCGACATCTACAACCTGGTCAAGTTCCAGCGCTCGAACCAGAACACCGCGCTCAACCAAAAGCCGATCGTCCGCGTGGGCGACCGGGTCAAGGCCGGCGACGTGATCGCCGACGGCTCGGCCACCGAGCGTGGCGAGCTCGCGCTCGGCCAGAACGTGCTCGTCGCGTTCATGCCGTGGCAGGGCTACAACTTCGAGGACTCGATCCTCGTGTCCGAGCGGCTCGTCCGCGAGGACACCTACACCTCGATCCACATCGAGGAGTTCGAGTGCGTCGCTCGCGACACCAAGCTCGGCAAGGAAGAGATCACGCGCGACATCCCCAACGTCGGCGAGGAGGCGCTGCGCAACCTCGACGAGGCGGGCATCGTGTGCGTGGGTGCCGAGGTCGGCCCCGGCGACATCCTGGTCGGCAAGATCACCCCCAAGGGCGAGACCCAGCTCTCCCCCGAGGAGAAACTCTTGCGCGCGATCTTCGGTGAGAAGGCCGGCGACGTGCGCGACACCTCGCTGCGGCTGCCGCCCGGCGTGACCGGCATCGTCATCGACGCCCGCGTGTTCGCGCGCAAGGGCGTCGAGAAGGACACCCGCGCCCAGCAGATCGAGGACGCCGAGCGCGAGAAGCTCAACACCGACTATCGCGACAACGTCAACATCGTCTCCGACGGCTACCACAACCGCATCCGCGAGATCCTCGGCGGCAAGACCACCGCCGCCAAGCTCGTGGACGACGAGGGCACCGTGCTCGTCGACGCGGGCGTGACGCTGGGCGACGAGCTGCTCGTCACGGTCCCCCGCAAGCACTGGGGGCAGTTCTCGCTGACCACCGGCGAGGACACCGAGCTCGTGGAGGCGCTCGCGCGTCGGCTCGAGAAGGACATCGACGAGATCGAGACCATCTACCGCGAGAAGATCGCGAAGCTGACCAAGGGCGACGAGCTGCCGCCCGGCGTCATCAAGATGGTCAAGGTCTACGTGGCCATCAAGCGCAAGATGCAGGTCGGCGACAAGATGGCCGGCCGTCACGGCAACAAGGGCGTGATCTCGCGGATCCTCCCGATGGAGGACCTGCCGTACCTCGAGGACGGCACCCCCGTCGACATCGTGCTCAACCCGCTGGGCGTGCCCTCGCGCATGAACATCGGGCAGATCCTCGAGGTGCACCTCGGGTGGGCGGCCAAGGAGCTGGGCAACCAGATCGACCGCTACATGCAGACCAAGTACAGCCACGACGTCCTGCGGTCGCAGCTGCTCAAGGTCTACGAGGGCAGCGCCCAGGCGGCCGCCTTCATCCCGACGCTCGCCGACGAGGACGTGGTGCGGTTCGCCGACAAGCTGCGGCGCGGCGTCCACATGGCCACGCCCGTGTTCGACGGCGCGGTCGAGACCGAGGTCAAGACCACGCTCATCAAGGCGGGCCTGCCCGACTCGGGCCAGGCGATCCTGTTCGACGGCCGTACCGGTGAGGCGTTCGAGGAGAACGTCACCGTCGGCATCATGTACATGCTCAAGCTCCACCACCTCGTGGACGACAAGATCCACGCGCGCTCGATCGGGCCCTACTCGCTGGTTACCCAGCAGCCGCTCGGCGGCAAGGCCCAGTTCGGCGGCCAGCGCCTGGGCGAGATGGAGGTGTGGGCGCTCGAGGCCTACGGCGCCGCCTATGCGCTGCAGGAGCTGCTCACCGTCAAGTCCGACGACGTGGTGGGCCGCATGCGGATGTACGAGTCCATCGTCAAGGGCCAGCCGACGATGCAGCCCGGGCTCCCCGAGAGCTTCAACGTGCTGCTCAAGGAGCTGCAGGCGCTGTGCCTGAACGTCGAGATGCTCGAGGTCGACATGGAGACGGGGCAGGTCCCGGGTCGACCCAACGAAGCCATGCCGGCGGCCGAGTAACCAAGGAAAGAGGAGGGGAACGACACCATGCGAGACATTTTCTCTTTCTTCGAGAAGCCCAAAGAGGCCGCCACCTTCAACGCGCTGCGCATCAGCATCGCGTCGCCCAAGACCATTCGCGACTGGTCGTACGGCGAGGTCAAGAACCCCGAGACCATCAACTACCGCACGTTCAAGCCCGAGCGGGATGGCCTGTTCTGCGCGAAGATCTTCGGGCCCATCAAGGACTACGAGTGCCTCTGCGGCAAGTACAAGCGCATGAAGCACCGCGGGGTCGTGTGCGAGAAGTGCGGCGTCGAGGTGATCCACTCCAAGGTCCGGCGCGAGCGCGCGGGCCACATCGAGCTGGCCACCCCGGTCGCGCACATCTGGTTCCTCAAGAGCCTGCCCTCGCGCATCGGCAACGTGCTGGACATCCCGCTGTCCAAGCTCGAGAAGGTGCTCTACTGCGAGTCCTACATCGTCATCGACCCCAGGGACTCGGGCCTCGAGGAGCGCGAGCTGCTCTCCGAGGATCGCTATGAGCAGCTCATCGACGAGCTCGGCCCCGAGGCGTTCGCCGCCGGCATGGGCGCCGAGGCGATCAAGGACCTGCTCAGCCGCATCGACCCCGTGGTCGAGGCCCGCATGCTCCGCACCGAGATCGCCACCGCGACCTCGGAAGCCAAGCGCAAGAAGGCCGCCAAGCGCCTGCGCGTGATCGAGGCGTTCCGCAACAGCGGCAACAAGCCCGAGTGGATGATGCTCGATGTCATCCCCGTGCTGCCTCCGGATCTGCGGCCGCTCGTGCCGCTCGACGGCGGGCGCTTCGCGTCGTCGGATCTCAACGATCTCTACCGGCGCGTCATCAACCGCAACAACCGCCTCAAGCGGCTGCAGGAGCTGGCCGCCCCCGAGATCATCATCCGCAACGAGAAGCGGATGCTGCAGGAGGCCGTCGACGCGCTGTTCGACAACGGCCGCCGCGGCAAGACCATCACCGGCCCCAACAAGCGCCCGCTCAAGTCACTGTCCGATATGTTGCGCGGCAAGTCCGGCCGCTTCCGCCAGAACCTGCTCGGCAAGCGCGTCGACTACTCGGGCCGCTCGGTGATCGTGGTCGGCCCGGAGCTCAAGCTCCACCAGGTCGGCCTGCCCAAGAAGATGGCGCTCGAGCTGTTCAAGCCGTTCATCTACAACAAGCTCGAGACGCGGGGCCTCGTCACCACCATCAAGAGCGCCAAGCGCATGGTCGAGCGCGAGGCCGAGGAGGTGTGGGACATCCTCGACGAGGTGATCAAGGAGCACCCGGTGCTGCTCAACCGCGCACCCACGCTCCACCGCCTCGGGATCCAGGCGTTCGAGCCGGTGCTCATCGAGGGCAAGGCGATCCAGCTGCACCCGCTGGTCTGCACCGCCTACAACGCCGACTTCGACGGCGACCAGATGGCCGTGCACGTGCCGCTGTGCATCGAGGCACAGATGGAATCGCGCGTGCTGATGATGTCGACCAACAACATCCTCAGCCCCGCGCACGGCAAGCCCATCATCGTGCCCACCCAGGACATCGTGCTCGGGCTCTACTACATGACCCGCGAGCGGCCGTTCGCGTCGGGCGAGGCCAACGATCCCGCGCGCGACCGCTACGTGGTGGGCCACTACGGCTCGCCCAACGAGGTGCGCATGGCGTTCGACCACAGCGCCGTGCACCTGCAGGCCAAGATCCGCTGCCGGGTCGACTCCGAGGAGATGGTCGAGACCACCTGCGGCCGCGTGCTGCTCTACGAGGGCGGGATCCCCAAGCAGATCCCGTTCAAGCTGGTCAACCGCCCGCTCGGCAAGAAGGAGCTCAACGAGCTCATCGACGTCTGCTACCGCGCGTGCGGCCAGAAGGCGACGGTGCTGATGGCCGACTACCTGCGCAGCACCGGGTACACCGAGGCCACCAAGGCCGGGATCTCGATCTGCGTCGACGACATGTACATCCCCGAGGAGAAGGAGACCCTGCTCGGCGACGCGTTCGACGAGGTCAAGCGGATCCAGGGGCAGTACGCCGACGGTCTCATCACCTCGGGCGAGCGCTACAACAAGGTGATCGACATCTGGGCCAACGTGTCCGAGCAGATCGCCAACGCCATGATGCAGCGGATCTCGACCGACGAGATCTCGAGCGCCGACGGCAGCCGCTCGCGCAAGTCGCCGTCGTTCAACTCGATCTTCATCATGGCCGACTCGGGCGCCCGCGGCTCGCGTCAGCAGATGCGGCAGCTGGCTGGTATGCGCGGCCTGATGGCCAAGCCCTCGGGCGAGATCATCGAGACCCCGATCACCACCAACTTCCGCGAGGGCCTCACCGTCCAGCAGTACTTCATCTCCACCCACGGCGCGCGCAAGGGCCTCGCCGACACCGCGCTCAAGACCGCGAACTCCGGGTACCTGACCCGGCGCCTGGTCGACGTGGCGCAGGAGGCCGTGATCACCGAGTTCGACTGCGGGACCATCCAGGGGCTCGAGATCGAGGCGCTGGTGGAGGCCGGCGAGGTGATCGAGCGGCTCGGTGATCGTCTGCTCGGGCGCACCACGCTCGAGACGGTGTACCGCCCGGGCACCGACGAGGTGATCCTCGCCGAGGGCGAGGTGTTCGACGAGGCGGGAGTGAAGCTGCTCGAGGAGAGCGGGATCCAGAAGGTCAGGATCCGCTCCGTGCTCACGTGCGAGGCCCTTCGTGGGATCTGCGCGCGCTGCTATGGGCGTGACCTGGCCCGCGGCAACCTGGTCGATGTCGGCGAGGCCGCGGGCATCATCGCCGCGCAATCCATCGGCGAGCCGGGCACCCAGCTCACCATGCGGACGTTCCACATCGGTGGTGTCGCCTCGGGCATGCAGTCCGAGCAGACCACGCTCGAGGCCCGCTTCGGCGGCCGCGTCACCTTCGAGGAATTCTCGGCGGTCGAGCGCGACGACCACCAGGTGGTGATGAACCGCTACTCGCGGATCGTCTTGCTCGACGAGAAGGACCGCCCGCGCGAGCAGTACGACCTCAACTACGGCGCCAAGCTGCTCGTCCGCGAGGGCGATCAGGTGGGGCCGGGGACCATGCTCAGCGAGTGGGACCCGTTCTCGATCCCGATCCTCAGCGAGGTGAAGGGCACCGTCGAGTTCGCCGACATCATCGAAGGCGTGACCATGACGGTGCGCGTCGACGACGTCACCGGCCACTCGAGCATGGTGATCCAGGAGAGCCGCGATCCCGACTCGCGCCCGCGCATGGTGATCCGCGACGATGCCGGCAACGTCGCGATGTTCGGCAAGCACGAGGCGCGCTACTACCTGCCGGTGGGGGCGTCGTTCACCATCAGCGAGGGCGCGGTGGTCAAGGCCGGTGAGGTGCTCGCCCGCATCCCGCGCGAGAGCACCAAGACCAAGGACATCACCGGCGGGCTCCCGCGGGTGGTGGAGCTGTTCGAGGCGCGCACGCCCAAGGAGCACGCCATCATCGCCGAGACCGATGGCGTGGTCTCGTTCGGCAAGGACAAGGGCGGCAAGCGCCGGATCCTCATCACGCCCGACGACGGCGAGCCGCGCGAGTACCTGGTGCCCAAGGCGCGGCACGTGCAGATCCGCGAGGGCGACCGCGTCCGCGCGGGCGAGAAGCTGATGGGCGGCCCGGCCAACCCGCACGACATCCTGGCCGTGCTCGGCGAGAAGGCGCTCGCGCGCTACCTGCTCGACGAGATCCAGGAGGTCTACCGGCTGCAGGGCGTGAAGATCAACGACAAGCACATCGAGGTGATCATTCGCCAGATGATGCGGCGGGTGAAGGTGACCGACCCCGGCGACACCAACTTCCTCGCCGAGGATCACGTCGAGCGGCAGATCTTCCAGCAGGAGAACCTGCGCGTGGCATCACTCGGTGGTACCCCCGCGACCGGCCAGGCGCTCTTGCTCGGGATCACCAAGGCGTCGCTCTCCACCGAGAGCTTCATCTCCGCCTCGTCGTTCCAGGAGACCACCAAGGTGCTCACCGAGGCGGCCCTGCAGGGCAAGGTCGACTACCTGCGCGGTCTCAAGGAGAACGTGATCATGGGCCGGCTCATCCCCGCGGGCACGGGCCTCGGGGTGTACGAGCGATTGCACGTGCAGTCCGACGACCTCACGCCCGAGGAGCTGGCGGCCGAGCCGGTGGCGCGGCGGCAGAGCGAGCGGGATCTGATGAACATCCCGGACTAGTCCGGACGAGGAAGAAGCCCCCAGGCCCCATGAGGGCAGGGGGAACGGCGACGCCGGGTCTCGCAGCACTGCGGGCCCGGCGTTCGCATTTCCGGCCGCATTTCCGCGTTTTTCATGAATAAACGGCCCTTGGCGCCGGATGCGGCGCTTGACGCGACCGGTGGGGTGCTTAGCTTTGGCCAGGATGAGCATCAGCAAGAGCATCCATCGGCGCAGCGTGAGCCTCGCGGCCATTGCGGCCCTGATGGTGGGCGTACCCGCCTGTGGTGATGGATCGCGCAACGACCCCTGGGTCACCACCGAGGACACCACGGTGGACATCGACTGGGACGCGGTCAACGAGGCCTACCAGAAGGCCGAGGGTCCCGAGGACTTCGAGCGCCGCGTCAACGAGATCTATGCCGGCGACGAGGTGATCAGCGTCGCCGTGCAGGACGTGGACGCCAAGACCCAGGAGGTCACCGGCTTCTTCGACAAGGACGAAGACGGCAAGGTCAGCGATCCCGAGAAGGTATTCACCATCAAGCGCGACATCACCGGCCCCGAGGCGGCGCAGGTACAGATCGCCGGCTACGGCCCGTATGCGGGCTACCACTCACCGATGTGGGACATCGCCGGCGGCATGCTGCTCGGCTCGATGCTCTCGCGGGCGTTCGCCCCGAGCTACGTGCCGATGTACACCCAGCCATATGTCACGCCGGCGGGCCGGCGCGGGCAGCTGGTGTCCGCGCGGGACACCTACCGCCAGCAGAACCCCGAGAAGTTCCAAAAGGCCAGCAAGTCGGGCCGGTCGTACGGGGCCAAGGGCAGCGGGTTCGGCGGTGGCAAGCCGGCGCCGTCGCGACCGCGGTCGGCGGGCGGCGGGCGCTTCGGGCGGAGCGGGCCCGCCAAGGGGCGGGTGCTGCGGCTCGCGGCGTGAGCATCGAAGACAAGGATGATGCAGGCGCCACGATCGCTGGCGGAGATCCCGTTCGAGCGCGAGGACGTGCTCGAGCTGCTCGGCTTGCGGCCCGGGCCCGATGGCGCCTGGCGCCGCGAGCCCGATCTCGACTACGCGCGGTTCGGCTGGGCGGAGGCCGTGACGCTGGTGCTCGAGGATGCTGAAGGCCGGCAGCGCGTCGTCGGCCCGGCGCTGGTGCTCGCGCTGCACTCCAGCGACGAGCCGTCACCGGACGACGCCGTGATCGAGCTGGAATTCGAGCTCTCGCTCACCGGGGAGCCCGAGCCGCTGGTGATCCGAGCCCCGCTCGATCGATTCCTCGAGGTCTGGCTGCCCCGCCTGCCCTGGGCGGCACCCCACGTGGTGCTCGCGCTGTGCAATCCTCTTCGTCACGATCCCGCGTGTCCGGCCGCGCTGGGCTCGCGACGACTCCACTACGCACACGGCGACGTGCTCTCGTGGCTCGATCTCGAGCCCCCACGCATTCGGCTCCACGCTCACACCTGGCACACGCGATGATCACCGAGGACCAGAAGCTCACCTACGCCGGCATCTACGTGCTCAAGCTGCTGGATCTCTCGGCCGAGGACGGTGGGATCGAGATCCCGGTGGTGCTGCCGCACGAGCTGCAGCCGCTCGATCCGGTGCTCGAGCAACTGTTGCTCGAGGGCCTGCTGGAGATCGATCGCAAGAAGGGCCGCTACCGCCTGACGCAGACGGGCACCGATCACATCGGCCTGCTCATCGACGAGACCGAGGCGCTCATCGAGGAGCTCGACGAGCTGCCCGCGGCCGAGGTGGTGGAGATCCTGCAGCAGCGCAACCTCGATCCGCTGCGGGTGCGCTTCCTGTGGGGCTGGTACCAGGGCGAGCTCGACGACCTCGTCACGTTCCAGCAGCGCCGCGGCGTGACGCCGGTGGAGCGGGACTGGGCGCTCTATCTCGTGTCGAACGAGCTCTACGAGGAGCTCGGGCGCGAGCTGAACGGGTAGGGTGACCGCGGCTCGCGAACGGGCTCCGACTCGGATCGCGCTCCGCTCCGATCGATTGTCGTTCGATCGCGACTCGTATCCAGCCATACGGCCCTCGTCGCTCCTGCTCGCTCGCAGCGGATGACCGTTTCCGTCGGGCTCGGGCAGCGTCGGCCCATGTCCAACCTAGAGGTACGATGTTGGATTACGAACGACGACACACACCGTGGGCGAGGCTGGCGCTTGGAAGCCTTGCCGCCACCCTGATCGCGGCCCCTGGGTGTCACGAGCTCCCGAAGCTGCCCGACGATCTCCCCGGCGAGACGGAGGGCGACCCGACCGAGACGGAGGGCAGCCCGCAACCCGACACGGACACGGACAGCTCGCAACCCGACACGGACCCCTCCGGCGAGGACTCGAGCGCGACCGATTCCGGTCCTGTGGTACCTCCGTGGTCCGACGTGCCCTGTGGAGACGTCACGTGCTCCGGTCCCGAGGTCTGCGTGGTGCCCGGGCTCGACTGCAACTACGGCCCCTGTCGCCAAGACATGGAGGCGGAGTGGATCATGGGCCCGCCCGAGTGCCAGCCGCTTCCCGATGACTGTGATCCCAGCGATCCGAAGAACTGCCTCGAGGCCGAGTACTGCGGCCCTGGGTCCGAATTCGGCAGCTTCCAGGACGGCGTGATGGAGTGTGGCCCCATCGCGCTCGACTGCTACTGCTTCTAGCGAAGGCGCACTTCGCGCAAATCGCTCTGGTATCTACGTGAGCCTACACCGATCGCCGTTCCTTGATCGAAACCTCTCGCCGCCTATACTCGCGCCCCCTTGCCCCGGCGCCCTGCGTCCGGGGCTCATCCGCCCCTGGTCTTGATCCCACGGGCGAAACCGGGTACACGCCTCCCCCTCTCACGAGGGCCGTGGGGTCACCCCCGGTCGCCCGTCGCGAAGGTTTCTCGAGGTCATGCCGACGATTCAGCAGTTGGTCCGCAAGGGACGCACGCAGCAGCTCTCCAAGAAGACCGCACCCGCGCTCAAGGAGTGCCCCCAAAAGCGTGGCGTGTGCGTGCGCGTGTACACCAGCACGCCCAAGAAGCCGAACTCGGCGCTCCGCAAGGTGGCCCGTGTTCGCCTCAGCAACGGCATCGAGGTCACCTCGTACATCCCGGGCGAGGGGCACAACCTCCAGGAGCACTCCATGGTGCTCATCCGCGGTGGTCGCGTGAAGGATCTCCCGGGCGTCCGCTACCACGTGGTCCGCGGCACCCTCGACACCACCGGCGTGCAGGGCCGTCGCCAGCGCCGCTCCAAGTACGGGACCAAGCGCCCGAAGTAGCCTCCAGAGGACCGCGCCATGTCCCGCAAGAAGGTCACCCGCAAGCCCCGCCCGGTGCTCGACATCCGCTACACGGACCACCCTACCGACATCAATCGGCAGGTGGCGGGCTTCGTGAACGGAATCATGCTCGACGGCAAGAAGTCGATCGCCGAGAAGATCGTGTTCGGCGCGTTCGAGATCATCTCCGAGCGCACCAAGGACGACCCGATCAAGGTGTTCGAGAAGGCCGTCGCCAACACGCGCCCGCGGCTCGAGGTTCGAGCCCGCCGCGTGGGCGGCTCCAACTACCAGGTTCCCGTCGAGGTCCGCCCCGAGCGGAGCCAGGCGCTGGCCTACCGCTGGCTCGTCAAGGCCGCGCGCGCCCGCCCCGAGAAGACCATGCGCGAGCGCCTCGCCAACGAGATGCTCGACGCGGCGCAGAACCGCGGCACCGCGGTCAAGAAGCGTGAAGACAGCCACAAGATGGCCGAGGCCAACAAGGCCTTCGCTCACTATCGTTGGTAGCTACCATGCCCCCCCGCGACCAGCGGTAGGCAAGCTGGCAACCAGCTGCCCCCCAAGGGGGGCAATTCACGGCCGCCACACCACGGCCGCCACCCCAGGGAGAGCTCCTCGGCAACCAGAAAACCTTCGTGCGACGGCGCTTGCACCCCACGCGGTGCTCTCGGCCTTCGCTCCCTGGCTCCCCGCCCGTGACCTCGCGGTCCGGCAGGTCAGCCACCTAGGGCCCCTCGCGTGCCACACCCACCCCAGCTGGGGATGGATGGCACCCGATGCGGCCCCTTGCCCGTTTCAGCCCCACTCTCCACCACCATGGCCGGCCTCGAAGACATCGTGCGGACCCGAGACATCGGGATCATGGCGCACATCGATGCGGGCAAGACCACGACCACCGAGCGGATCCTGTTCTACACGGGCATCACGCACCGGATCGGCGAGGTGCACGACGGCGCCGCGGTGATGGACTACATGCCGCAGGAGCAGGAGCGGGGCATCACCATCACGGCGGCGGCCACCACCTGTCACTGGCGCGAGCACCGGATCAACATCATCGACACCCCCGGGCACGTGGACTTCACCGTCGAGGTGGAGCGGTCGCTGCGGGTGCTCGACGGGGCGGTGGCGGTGTTCGACGCGGTCTCGGGCGTGGAGCCGCAGTCGGAGACGGTGTGGCGCCAGGCCAACCGCTACGGCGTGCCGCGGATCTGCTTCGTCAACAAGCTCGACCGCGTGGGCGCCACGCTCGAGCTCACGGTCGGGATGCTGCGCGAGCGGCTGAGCGCACACCCGGTGGTGATCCAGCTCCCGATCGGGTTCGAGGGCGCGTTCGAGGGGGTCATCGACCTGCTCGAGCTGCGGACGGTCCACTTCGACGGCGAGCACGGCGAGCACGTGCGCAGCGAGAGCCTGGTCGCCGGCAGCCCCGACTTCGAGCGCGCCACCGAAGCCCGCGTGGCGCTGGTGGAGTCGCTGGCCGAGGTCGACGAGGAGATCGAGGGCATGTACCTCGGCGAGGCCGGCACCGAGATCCCCGCCGCCACGCTGCGGGCGGGCCTGCGCCGGGCCACCATCGCCAACCGGGCGGTGCCGGTGCTGTGCGGCTCGTCGCTCAAGAACAAGGGCGTACAGCTCGTGCTCGACGCGGTGGTCGACTTCCTGCCGTCGCCGCGCGATCTGCCGCCGGTGCAGGCCGAGCTCGTCGATGGCGAGACCACGGGCAACACCGTGCCGCGCCGTCCAATCCACGGCGACCCGTTCCTGGCGCTCGCGTTCAAGGTGCTCTACGACCCGCACCGCGGGCCGCTGGTGTTCTTCCGCGTGTACTCGGGCAAGGCCAAGCTCAAGGACGCGGTGTGGAACACCACCCGCGGCCGCAAGGAGCGGCTGGGCAAGCTCCTGCAGGTCCACGCCAACAAGAGCCAGGAGATCGAGACGGTGGGGCCGGGCGACATCGCGGCGGCGGTGGGGCTCAAGTTCACCGGGACCGGCGATACGCTGGTGCTGGCCGACGACCCGCAGCGCGTGGTGCTGGCGGGCATGCAGATCCCCGAGCCCGTGATCTTCCGCGCGATCGAGCCCAAGACCGCGGGCGACACCAAGGCCCTCGAGGAGGCGCTCGAGCGCTTCCAGCGCGAGGATCCGAGCTTCAAGGTCCGCATCGACAAGGACTCGGGGCAGACGCTCGTGTGCGGCCAGGGCGAGCTGCACCTCGAGGTGATCCTCGACCGGATGCTGCGCGAGCACCGGCTCGACGTGCACGTGGGCAAGCCACAGGTGGCCTACCGCGAGACGATCACGGCGCCGGTCGACAAGGAGCTGGAGTACGCCCGCGAGCTCGGGGGCCGGCGGCAGTACGCCAAGGTCGTGCTGCGGCTCGAGCCGGTCGAGCGCGGCCAGGGCAGCGCCTTCGTCGATGCCCTCAAGCCGATGCCCGACGGCAAGCCGCGCATCGATCGGGTATTCCTCACGGCGGTCCGCGAGAGCGTGGCCGATGCGCAGACCCGGGGGCCCTTGCTCGGCTTCCCCGTGGAGGACGTCAAGGTCACGCTCGTGGATGCGGTCGCGCACGACCAGGAGTCGTCGGAGGCCAGCTTCCGCGCCGCGGCCTCGATGGCGACCATGGAGGGCCTCGAGTCGGCCGCGGGCCGGCCGGTGCTGCTCGAGCCCATGATGGCCGTCGAGGTCGTCGTGCCGCAGGACTTCACCGGCAGCGTGGTCTCCGACCTGAACGGACGACGAGGTCGCGTCACCGGCATCGAGCCCACGCCCGGCTCTTCCACCGCCCAGACCGTCGTGGCCGAGGTCCCCTTGGCAGAGATGGTTGGATATGCTACTGCGCTGCGCTCTGCGACCCAGGGTCGTGCGAGCTACACGATGCACTACAGCCACAACGCCGAGGTCTCGGCGGAGCTCCAGACGAGCATCGTGCAACGAATCCGAGGCTACTGAACACGCGCCCTCCAGCGGCGTTGCTCCGCCTCACACCAACCCAACCCCCACGAAGATTTCAGAAGAGAGCAGGTCGTCATGTCCAAGGAGAAGTTCGTTCGCGACAAGCCCCACGTGAACATCGGCACGATCGGCCACGTGGACCACGGCAAGACGACGCTGACGGCGGCGATCACCAAGGTGCTGTCGCTGCGTGGTTGGGCG